>Ga0209979_1000005_pt1 | contig 636089 bp, 592 predicted proteins | sample AnhtaG_FD_183114 | JGI IMG/M metagenome (GOLD analysis project Ga0209979, IMG submission 183114) | Deep subsurface microbial communities from Anholt, Denmark to uncover new lineages of life (NeLLi) - Anholt_01485 metaG (SPAdes) (version 2) | ecosystem: Environmental > Aquatic > Marine >... | reverse complement strand
CACCAGCATAGCTGCTCTGCCTCCGCTTGTCTCCCCCTGCGGAGTATCCTCTCTCCAACCCCCTATCCCACCGTCACGCCGCCATCCCCGCCCCAGATACCCCCCGAAACTGTCGAAGACCCGCTGAGGTGCAGAAATTTGCTAGCCGGCACGGGTCGGATCGCGTTGCGGTGGTCCCGATCGAGGACTCCGGCGCCGCGTATGACAAGGTCAAGGCCTTCGGGCAGCAACTCGGCGTGACGTTGCCCCTCTTCAACGATCCCGATCAGGGGGCTCCTACCCTCTTCAAGGTATCGTCAACCTCGACGGCCTACTTCATCTCCCCCGATTTCGTCGTGCAGGACACGACGACGAGCGGGCTCACGCTCGACTACCTGAACCAGGAGCTCGACCATGATGGGCGCTGATTGGATTGGTGAAAGCGCATGGGGATGGATAGGCCTCCTCGCGATCGGCGCCAACCTCCTGCTCGCGACTCCGGCGTCGGCCCTCGACGTCGTCTGTTTGGATTGCTTTGACAACGAACTGTTGAGCAATCCGTTCGCGCCGCCGGTCCTCTTTCCCGGCCAGGCGGTGTTGATCGGCAATCTCGCCGCGACGCCCCCCTTGGCGAGTCCCCATGGCCTGCCCGGCTTGCAGGGGAAGCTCGGCCTTTGGGACGGGACCGAGATCATCGGCAACCTGGGGTACGAGCCGACGGTCGGGCTAAGGCACGTGTTGTGGCAGGCCGGGCCGCAGGCGCTCCTCGCTGGCGCGCGCTTTGGCTACAGCTACTTCAGAGGCGAGCAGGTGGGACAGCTCTCGGCTCCGTGGCTCACGACCCTCCTGGGTGACCTTGCCCTGCAGATCGAGCCTCAGTTCACAGTGAACCAGTTCACCGGCAACCACCTGGCGACAGAACTAGCCCTCTCCAAGCCGCTATTCGGCACATTCACGGTTTCGGCGATCGCACAACCTGACTTTGGGCTCTCCGATCAACAGTGGTCGGGGACCTTCTCCCTGGGAGCCAGCCAGGCCCTCGGATCCCAGTGGGGATTCTACGTCATGGGGAGCCTCGTGGTGGTGGACAAGCCTGCCCCCATGGCGACCGTTGGGGTGATTTACCTGCCCAAGGCACTTAAATAAGGAGGCCCGATTTCCCCATCAGGGATGCCTAGCGATGAAGCGCGCGGCCCCGTCGGATAGCGGCTTCCTCCGGAGCGAAGGTGACCGCCAGCTCGCGAGTTCCGGTCCAAGCCGTCATCAGCCACGCCGTGATCAAGCCGTAGACCAGATGCCCGATGAAGTAATGGAGGGGCGGCGCCATCCGCAAGGCGGGATCGATGGCCGGTCCGATCAAAAGCCCAGTCACGACCCAGACCACAACGCCCAGGACCAGCCCCCCGATCGTTGATCGACCGGCGTCTCTGATCGCGCGGGGGAAGAGGGAAGCGGCCAGCGACGCGAAGATGAGGCCCCAAATCGCTGAGACCATCATATGGATTAGCAGCCCGACCAGAGTGGGCCCCGCCGCGAAGGTCATGGCCGGCGGGCGATAGGCGGGGATCGTGGCGCCGATCATGTTCAGGGGGCTCCAGAACCCCCTTCCCATGGCCGCTGTGGCGATCATCTCGTACAGCCCCATACCGATGCCGCCTACGATGCCGGCCCCGATCGCCTTCCCCCAGAAGCTTCCGGGAACTCTTCCCAGCCTCGCCATCGCGCGCCTCCTTCCAGAATGACGAATATCACCACCAGAATAGGCGCACCCCGGGATCAGGCAACATTAGAGCAAGCCAAGTGCCTCAGAACCCTCCTTTTGTCAGGGCAAGCCTGGCGACCTTCGTGCGTTCGCCTCCATTTGGGCGATCGCCTGTCGGTCGTCCTATTGGGAGGTCTTCAATTGCGAGGGGGGCGCACTAACGCTGCTGAGGCTCCAGCGATAGCCTATTCCACCCATGACGGCGTGGCCGAATCCCCCATAGCTGTCCCAGCTGACGCGCATGTAACTCGCCTGTAGATACAATTGGTCGCTCAAACGATACCGGCCGCCGAAGACGTTCATAAACTCGTTGGGTTGGATCCCGGCATACGCGGAGAGGAAATTGTACTTGTATCCACCGGTATAACCCAACGTCAACGAACCCAGATCGAGGTCGGCCCCGAAATCAGCCCCAACGCTCGAGCGATTGCTCATGACCTGTGCGAGCGGCGTGAGGTAGACGGTCAGGGGGGCCATGTTCCAAAGACCCTCGACGCGGACCTGGCCACCCCGCGTTTCGCTCAACCCATTGCCCGGTGCGATGGCATCCAAAAGCCCGAAGAAGGCTCGACCCAGGCCCGCCCCACTCGTGCTCAAGCGCGTGGGATAGATCTCCGAATGGTAAAACGCCCCCCATCCCAAGGAGAGCGTGTCGCCTTGCAGCAGCGGGCCGCGGATGCCAAGGAGGGAATCCGGACCGAGGATGAGGTCTGCCTCCAGGGGATCCGACACCTTATACTGCAGCCCCAGCTGTCCGAGCCACGGGAAGGGAACGGCCGTGGTGCTCGCGGCGTTCGGCCCCGTTCCCAACAGGTAACCGGCATCGACGGAAAACTCCGAATCTCCGGCAGCGTTGAGATAGCGCGGGGCGATGAAGCAGCCGGCGCCGCTCCGCCAGTCTCCTGCGCGGCTCGGAGCGGCCGTTCCGGGAGCGCTGGAAACGGGATTGGAGCCCTGGCTGGTCCGCATCTGAGCAAAGGCTGGGCTCGCCGTCACGATCACCGATGTGAAGGCTGCAAGGCAAGGGAAAAGCTTCATGCGGTCCTCCTTGTGTGCCGAAATCTAGGCGACGTTTTTGCTTCATGGTCTTATATTTTTGACATAACTTATTGTAAAGGATTGCGCCGAAAAAAGGGAACCGTCGCTTTCTAGGGGCGACCGTTCACGTGCCTGATTTTGTTCGGTGGAGTTCTCCGGGCATCGCCAGCTTTTGGCCTTCATTCAAGAGGACTTAGAGGCACAGGACTCCAGTCCCACGGCAGGTAGCGGATCGCGGGGTTCGGCTCGACCTGACGCAGCCGGGCATGTTGCTCGGGAGTCAGGTAGGGCTCGATGAACCGGACGGGATCGCCGAAGTCCTTCCGGTACCACTTGAAGAGCGAACTCAGGTAGACGGTCCGGTTGGTCACGTCGATCCGCACCCCCTGCTCGTTCTCCAGGAAGTTCCGGGTGGCCATGTCCAGTTGCTGGTCCAGGTGGACCGGGTCGTAGTCGTGGATGGGAGGACAGGAGACCGCTCCGCAATTGAGCGCGAAGTGAACGCGCGGATCATGGAAGCTCCGGATTTCCTCCTCCAAGCGCCACAGCGTCCAGGAATGGCCCATGACGGGGTGGCGATCGAGGAAGAAGTAGGCCACGAAGCCGATGGGGCCCGGTCGGCGGGGCGGCGATCGCCGGACCGCCTCGTGGTAGGCATTGATCAGGGCGGCCAGGAGCGCCGGGTCCTTCGCCCGCGCGGGGTGGGCCTTCCCCGGCCGACCGACTAGCTCCATTCCAGCCAGGACCGCCAGCGCGGCTATCAGAACCAGCCCAATAACGACCCTCATCCTGCCCCTTTCAAGCGACTCGCGGGTCGAGCCCGCGTGACTGCCCCGATGCCTCCAGTCTGACGCGAGAGCGTGCCGACCGTCTGTCGGCTGGAAGACAGCCTGTGATCCGGTCGGTTAACAGACCGAACGACAGGTGGAATAATCGGGGCATGGCCGACCGTGACTTCCAGGGCAACGACGCCAAGTTTCAGGCGTTGATGGCCCATTCCCCTGACATCATCTCCATCCGAGATCGGCATGGCGTCTACCTGGACATCAATCCGGCAGGCGCCGAGGCCATCGGCAAGCCTGTTTCCGAAATCGTGGGTCGGCATGCCTCGGAGGTGCTGCCTCCGGATGTCCTCGAGCAGGTCCTGGCCGATGACGCCCGGCTCCTCACGGATCGCGTGCCCATGACGAGCGAAACGGGCAGCGTCGAGCACCAGGTTTTCCAAACCAAGAAGTTTCCCTTCTTCGGCGAGGACGGAGCACCGATCGGGGTGATGGGGATTTCCCGCGACATCACGGCCGAACGCCATCAGCAGCGCGAGCTCGTCGAGCAGCGACGGCTCAGCGAGACCCTCCTGGCCCACGTGCCCGCCGGGATCGCCTTCCTGGATCGAGACCTGATCTTCAGACGGGTCAATCGGGCCTACTGTGAGATGTGGCAGATGGCGCCCGACCAGTTCATCGGCCGCCAGGTGTACGACGTGTTTCCCCGGATCACCAGGAGCGGGCATTTCGACAAGGTCCTGGCCACGCACGAGCCCCTGGAAGTCAAGAACGTCGCGTATCCGCAACGGCAGGATGGCGCGGTCCGCGAAACCGTCTGGGACATCACCTTCGTCCCAGTCCTCGAGGGCGACGAGCTGATCGGGATCCAGGTGTTCACGGTCGAGGTCTCGCCCCGGGTCGAGGCGGAGCGGCTCAAGGACGAGCGTTTGCGCCGCCTGCAGGAGGTCGATCGCCTCAAGGATGACTTCGTCAGCGCGACGTCGCACGAGTTGCGAACCCCGCTCACCTCGATCATGGGGTTTGCCGAATTCCTCCAGGACGAGGTGGAAGGCCCGCTCACCGAAGGCCAGCGCGCCTTCCTGTGCGCCATCCAGGGCAGCGTGCTTCGCCTCCAGCGGGTCGTCGACGACCTGTTGGACTTTGCCCGCATCGAGTCCGGCACCGTGGAGCTGCAGCGGGCCGACGTCGACCTCGTCGAGTTGCTGAGACGGGAGCTCGTCACCGTCGAGCCCCAGGCGCGTGACAAGGACCTGACCCTGCTGGCGGACCTGGGCGATAGCCCGGTCGTGGCGAACGTCGACCCGCAACGGTTGGGCCAGGTGGTGCTCAACCTGCTGGCCAATGCGGTCAAGTTCTCGGCTCCAGGTGGGAAGGTCGCGCTGCGCTTGATCCCCGAGGTCCAGGGGCCCCGCATCGAGGTGGTCGACACCGGCCCCGGCATCCCCCCCGAGAGCATCCCGCGCCTTTTCGAGCGCTTCTACCAGGTTGACCCGTCGTTGACCCGGCAGCACGGGGGAGCGGGACTCGGGTTGGCGATCGCCCGGGCCCTCGTCGAGGCCCACGAAGGCCTCATCGGGGTCGAGAGCGAGCTTGGCCGAGGCAGCACGTTCTGGGTCTCGTTGCCGGCTTCTGCGGCCCCTTGAAGCGGGACGGCCGCTTTCGCGCGCTTGCCCCATCTCGAAACGCTTTGGTAGGCTTTGTCGTGAGGAGGGTCCCATGAGTCAAACCCGTGTACTCGGCCATGTTGCTGGGTGGGCGATCGCCGCCTTGATTGCGTTAGGCGCCTCCCTACCCCAGCCCGCTCTGGCTCTTAAACTGGGCGATCCGGCCCCGACGTTTACCCTCAAGACCATGGACGGTAAGCCCTACGACTCGGCGAAGCTTAGGGACAAGCGCGCCCAGATGCTGATCTTCTGGGCCTCATGGTGACCGGTCTGCCGGGGGGAGGTTCCCCTCGTCCAGGGTCTCTACCATGACTTCCAGAAGAAGCCCCTCAGCCTCCTCGCGATCGACCTCCACGAGGATCCGGCCAAGGTGCAGGCGTTCCTCAAGGAGCAGCACGTCACCTATCCGGTGGCGATCGATCCGGACGGCTCGGTGGCCGAGCGGTTCAATTTCCGGGCCGTCCCGGCCATCGTGTTGATCGACCGCCACGGAACGATCCGCTTCCGGGGCCATCACATGCCCGATCGCCAGCTGATCCAGCAGGCGCTTTGACTCTGCCTTCGACTTCGCTTCGCGACCTGGCGGGCCTCTTCTTACGACTGGGGGCGACGGCCTTCGGGGGGCCGGCGGCCCACGTCGCCATGCTCGAGCACGAGGTCGTGACCCGGCGCCGCTGGCTCGACCGGGAGCGCTTCCTCGACCTCTTCGGGGCAGCCAGCCTGATTCCCGGGCCCAGCTCGACGGAGCTCGCCATCTACCTCGGCTACGTGCGGGCCGGGTGGCCGGGCCTGCTCCTGGGCGGGCTCTGCTTCATCCTACCGGCCGCCCTCATCGTGGCGGCGATCGCCTGGCTCTACGTCCGCTACGGCACGCTGCCAGCGGCTCTGGGCTTACTGGTCGGCGTCAAGCCCGTGCTCATCGCGATCATCGCCCAGGCCGTTTGGAACCTCGGCACCACGGCCCTGCGACGGCCGGAACGGGTGGTCGTGGCGGTTATCGCCTTGGTCCTCGCGCTCTTGGGCGTCAATGCCCTCTGGATCCTGCTCGGAGCGGGCGGTCTGCTCGCCTTCGCGCGCTGGTTGGCCGAAGGCAAGCCGAAGGGGCCAGCGATGGGAAACCATGCCATCGGACTCGGCACCGTCTCGCTCGCCGCCAAGACGGGGGTCGGGCTCTGGCCGATCTTGGCCCTCTTCCTGAAATTCGGTTCGATCGTCTTCGGCAGCGGGTACGTGCTGTTGGCCTACCTGCGCGCCGATCTCGTCGATCGGCTGCACTGGTTGACGGAGAATCAGCTGCTCGACGCCATCGCGGTGGGGCAGGTGACGCCCGGTCCGGTGTTCACGACGGCGACCTTCATTGGGTACGTGCTGGCCGGGCCCCCGGGCGCGATCGCCGCGACCGTCGGCATCTTCCTGCCCTCCTTCGTCCTGGTCGCGCTCACGGGCCCCTGGATCCCCCGAATCCGCCAGTCTCCGATCGCCGGCGCCTTTCTGGACGGCGTGAACGCCGCCTCGGTGGCGGTCATCACGAGCGTCGCCTGGCAGCTAGGGCATGCGGCCATCCGGGACGGTCTGACCTGGACGATCGCCCTGGTGGGCGCCGTCCTCCTCTTCCGCTTCAAGCTGAACTCCGCGTGGCTCGTCCTGGCCGGCGGCCTCGTGGGGCTCGTCGCCGGATCGCACCACTTGAATCCCTAGGAATCCGCCCTGCCGCGCGGGACCACGACGATCTTCCCGTGGATCATGCCCATCCCGCAGGCGAAGTCGTAGGTGCCCTCCTGCTCCGGATTGAACTCGACGGCGGTCGTCGCAAAGGCCGAGAGCGGCTTGTTGATGTGGAAGTCGGGAATGACCACGCGCTCGGTGCATTCGCCAGATTCCTCGCGGCGGAAGTTGAGGCGAACGGGCAATCCCTGGCGGACGGTGACGACGTCCGGGTCATATCCTCCCTTGACCGTCACCTCGACCTCCTGGATTCCCGCCGTGGCCCTGGCCGAAACCCGGTGCTCCCGCTTCGACCAGAAGAACCACCAGTAGAAGGCCAGTAGAAAGCCCGCCGAGCCCAGCAAGACGACCCAATCCACACTTCTCATCACCATCTCCTAGCCTTCACCCAGAATGGGCGCCCGGAAGCCACGCAGGCGAAGGGCATTGCTCACGACCGAGACCGAGCTGAAGGCCATCGCCGCTCCGGCGATCGCCGGGTTCAACAGCAGCCCGAACCCGGGGAAGAGGATCCCCGCGGCGATCGGGATCCCCGCGACGTTGTAGGCGAAGGCCCAGAACAGATTCTGGCGGATATTCCGGATCACGGCCCGGCTCAGGGCGATCGCCGTCACCACCCCCCGCAGGTCGCCCGAGATCAAGGTGACGTCCGAGGTCTCGATCGCCACGTCCGTGCCGGTGCCGATGGCCATGCCCACGTCCGCGCGCGCCAGGGCGGGGGCGTCGTTGATGCCGTCGCCGACCATGATCACGCGCTGCCCTTGCGCCTGAAGCCCCTTGACCCGCTCCTCCTTGTCCTCGGGCAGGACCTCGGCCATGACCTCGTCGATCCCGAGCGATCGAGCGATGGCTTCGGCCGTGTGCCGGTTATCCCCCGTCAGCATGATCACCCGCAGCCCGAGGCGCTTGAGGGCGGCGATCGCCGCCTTGGATCCGGGCTTGATCGGGTCCGCCACCGCGAGGAGCCCGGCGGCGCGGCCATCGATCGCGACGAGGAGGGGAGTCTTCCCCTCCTGGGCCAGGCGATCCACCTGATCGAGCCACTCAGCGGCCTCGATCCCCGCTTCCGCCAGGAGCTTCGCGTTGCCGACGAGAAGTTGATGCCCCTCGACGGTCGAGCGGATCCCGTGACCGGCGATCGCCTCGAAGGAAGCCGCCTTGGGCAGCGCCAGCCCCTGCTCTCTGGCATGGGCGACGACCGCCTCCCCCAGGGGATGCTCGGATCCCTGCTCGGCCGCCGCTACCCAACCGAGCAGCTGATCGCGGGGGATTGCTCCGACGGAGAGGACGTCCGTGACCACCGGGGAGCCCTTGGTCAGGGTTCCCGTTTTATCGAGGACGATGACCCGGGTCCGGTGGGCGTTCTCCAGGCTTTCGGCGTCTCGGAACAGGATGCCGTTCTCGGCCCCCAGCCCCGTCCCCACCATGATCGAGGTCGGGGTGGCGAGGCCCATGGCGCACGGGCAGGCGATGATGAGGACGGCCACGGCGTTGAGCAGCGCGAAGGTCAGGGCCGGCTGAGGACCGAAGAACCACCACACGTTGAAGGTCACGACCGCGATCGTGACCACGGCGGGAACGAAGTAGGAGACGAAGACGTCCACCAATCGCTGGATGGGGGCCTTGGAGCCCTGGGCCTCCTCGACCAGGCGCACGATGTTGGCCAGGGTCGTGTCCTTGCCGACCCGACGGGCCTCCATGACGAAGGACCCGGTCTTGTTGAGGGTGGCTCCGATCACCTCGTCGCCTTCCCGCTTCTCGACCGGCAGGCTCTCCCCGGTGAGCATCGACTGGTCCACCGTCGAATGGCCCTCCAGCACCACGCCATCCACCGGGATCTTCTCGCCTGGGCGGATCCGCAGGCGATCGCCGAGTTGGACCTCCTCGATCGGCACCTCGACGTCCCGGTCCCCTCGAATCACCCGAGCGGTCCGGGCCTGCAGGCCGATGAGCTTGCGGATGGCTCCAGAGGTCTGTCCCTTGGCCTTGGCTTCGAGGTACCTCCCAAGGAGCAGCAGGACGATGATGACGGCGACAGCCTCGAAGTAGGTATCCGGCTTCAAGCCGCGGCTCGTGAACACTCCGGGCAGGAAGGCCGCGACGGTGCTGTAGACATAGGCGGCCCCGGTGCCCAGGGCCACCAGGGTGTCCATCGTCGTGCTCCGGTGCGTGAAGGCGTTCCAGGCCCCGACGTAGAACTGGCGGCCCGAATAGGCCAGGAGCAGCGTGGTCAGAGCGAACAGGAGGATGGGACTGGCGAGAAACGCTGGGACCCAGGGGAGGTTCGCCCCCATGCTGCCGAGGACGATCGGGACGGCCAGGATGGCCCCGCCGATCAGCCTCCGGCGCAGCGCGGCCTGTTCCTGCGATCGCCGGGCTTCCTCCCCATCCTCCTGCTCGGCGGGACGCTCGGGGGCGACGATCTCCGCCTCGTAGCCGGCATCCGTGACCACCTTCCGCAGCGTGGCGGCATCCGTCATGTCGGGTTGGTAGGTGATCGAGGCCTTTTCGGCAGCGAAGTTGACCGAGGCCTCCTGGACCCCGGGAGCCTTCTGGAGCGCGGTCTCGATCCGCGCGGCGCACGAGGCGCAGGACATGCCGTGGAGCGACAGGGTCGCCAGCGACGTCCCTTTCCCGTTCGCCGTGCGGGGTCGCTCGGCTGACCTGTGGCTCGACATGGTGACGGCTCCTTTCCCGGTGCAGGTATGACGGCTGGGAATCAGGATAAACCTTTCTTCCAACTGGAACGTCAAGGCGCTGCTTGAAATCCTCATGGGTTCCCAGCCCCGGGAGCCCGCTCGAATCCACTCAAGAGAGCATAATGCCCCGGATCGATCTGGCCTTCCGTACTTTGAACCGATGTCACGAGGAAGGATCGCCCCGATACTACGAACCATCCCTCCAGCGTTGAGGGATCGAGGGACTCCCCGTAGAATCCTCGGGATCCCGCTCATTCTTAGACGGGGGCAGGACCGATCGGCTGTCTCGGGCTTTGGGAGGAACCATGCCATATGATCACATGGGCGGATGGGGGATGGGTTGGGGAATGGCTCTCTGGAGTTTGATAGGAATCGCTCTACTGTTGCTCGTGGTCGTGGCGATTATCCGCCTCATGGCCCCCGCATCCCCCGAGTTTCGAAGCTCCATGCCCTCGGACGCCTCGAGGATCTTGGACGAGCGCTATGCCCGAGGAGAGATCGACGACGAGGAGTACGAACACCGAAGGGATCGTCTAGGCTTTGGACGCGGGGGGGATTCTCGGTGATCAGCGTTGGCCTCTACCGCCAAAGGAATCCTCCAGAATGGATCTGGCTGTTTCTCCCGACGCATGTGAGAGAGTCTGAATGATCCGGCGCGAAATCCGGAAACTTGACGGTACGGTACGCGCATCAGGCTGAAGTTTGGCCGGAATTTCAGGCGTTCAGGAGATCCATCGGATGAATCCCCATACAAACGGCGCCCAGCCTGCCGCACAGGGGCCATCCGCTGAGGATCATCCGGCTCACCACCGTGATCACCACGAGCGGATGGTGGGGGACTTCAAGCGTCGCTTCTGGATCTGCCTCATCCTGACCATCCCCATCATGGCGCTTTCGCCGATGATTCAGGGCTTCCTCGGTTTGGGGAGCGCCATTCGCTTCCCGGGGGATACCTATCTCCTCTTCATCCTGTCGACCGTCGTCTATGGCTACGGTGGTTTCCCCTTTCTGACCGGATTGATTCGGGAGGTTTCCTCTCGCCAAGTCGGCATGATGACCTTGATCGGCGTGGCCATCACCGCCGCCTACTTCTACAGCGTGGCGACCGTCTTCGGACTGCGCGGCATGGACTTCTTCTGGGAGCTCGCCACGCTGATCGACATTATGCTGCTCGGTCACTGGATTGAAATGCGCTCGGTCATGGGCGCCTCTCGAGCGCTCGAAGCCCTCGTCAAACTCATGCCCGCCGTTGCGCACAAGCAGATGCCGGACGGTGGTTTTCAGGACGTAGCCCTTGAGGAGCTCGCGGTGGAGGACCGAGTCCTCGTCAAGCCGGGCGAGAAGATACCCGCCGATGGCGTCGTGGTCGAAGGTGACACCTCGGTGAATGAATCGATGCTGACGGGCGAGTCCCGGCCCGTCGGCAAGACTGCTGGGGCAACCGTCATCGGTGGGTCGATCAATGGCGAGGGCGCCATCACCCTCGAAGTGCGCCACACCGGACGGGACTCTTACCTCGCCCAGGTGATCAAATTGGTGGAGGAGGCGCAGGAAAGCAAATCCCGGACGCAGGATCTAGCCAACCGGGCGGCCCAGTGGCTCACCGTCGTCGCCTTGGGGGGTGGGGGGCTCACGTTCCTGGTCTGGACACTCGTCGTCCGGGCCGATCTGGCCTTCTCGCTCGAGCGCATGGTGACGGTCATGGTCATCGCGTGCCCTCATGCATTGGGAGTCGCCGTTCCCCTCGTGGTCGCTGTTTCAACGGCCCTTTCAGCGAGAAATGGCCTGCTCATTCGCGATCGCGTGGCGTTCGAACGGGGTCGCAACCTTCAGGCCATCATCTTCGACAAGACGGGAACGCTCACGGAGGGAAAGTTCGGGGTCACCGACCTCCTCAACTGGTCGCCGGATCTGGATGACGAAGCCCTCCTGCGTTTGGCCTCCTCCGTCGAGTCGCGCTCGGAGCATCCCATCGCGAAGGGCCTAGCGGCCGCCAGCAGCACCCTGCTGGACGTCGAGAGATTCCGGGCGATTCCTGGGAAGGGCGCGGAGGCGCTGGTGGCGGGACGCGATGTGACGGTCGTGAGCCCAGGTTATCTCCGCGAACAGGGGCTCGTGGTCCCGGATTCTCGCGTGGATCGGCTTTCCTCGCAAGGAAAGACGGTCGTCTATGTGGTCATCGACGGTCGACTTGAGGGGGCGATCGCCCTGGCGGACATCATCCGCCCCGAGAGCAAGCAAGCGATCGCCCGACTCAAGGCCATGGGCATCCGCTGCATGATGCTCACGGGCGACCATCCGCAGGTCGCCAAGTACGTCGCGGATGAGCTGGGGCTCGACGAGTACTTCGCTCAGGTGTTGCCGCAGGACAAGGCCGCCAAGGTCAAATCCGTCCAGGCTCGAGGCCTGATGGTCGCCATGACGGGCGACGGGGTCAACGACGCCCCCGCGCTCGCCCAGGCGGACGTGGGCATCGCGGTGGGGGCCGGTACGGACGTGGCGATCGAGACGGCCGACATCATCCTGGTCCGAAGCAGTCCGCTGGATGTGGTGGCCATCATCGGCCTCGCCCGCGCCACCTACGGCAAGATGGTCCAGAACCTGGCCTGGGCCACGGGATACAACGTGTTCGCCATTCCACTGGCGGCCGGTGTGCTCTATCGGCAGGGTGTGCTGTTGAGTCCCGCCCTTGCCGCCGTGTTGATGTCCGTCAGCACGGTGATCGTCGCCGTCAATGCCCGTCGCTTGAAATTGCGCTCCTGAGCGCTGGGAGGGATCCATGGCCCTGAAGCATCTGAGTCGGATCTGGTTGATGACCACCCTGGTTCTGGTGGTTGGTTGCCAGGCTCCCCGCGGCGGGGGCGGCGGCGGTTACAAGCCGCAGAGCCAACCAGCGCCTCATAATCCAAACGAGGGCCAGGTCGGCACGATGGAAGGCCGCATTAACAGAAACGCGGGGGGAGCCAACGCCGGAGCCTACGGAAACCCGCCACCGGGAGGGGAACGGGGGGCCGGAAGTTACTACCGATCGCCTGAACCTGGAACCTGGAAGGCGCACTATGCTTCACCCTCGGTCCGTCCGAGTCATCCGTGAGACATCGGAATACTGGAGGCCCCATGGCCACCGACGAAACAGCCCCATCCGAATGGCCTCGCCGTCTGATCCTGGCTGGATTCCTGGCAATCATGGCCTTCTTTTTGCTTACGGAACACCGGGCGCACCTTTTCGGGCTCCTCCCCTACCTATTGGTGTTGTCATGTCTCTTCATGCATCTCTTCATGCACCATGGAGGCCATCAGAAATGACGGAACAAGCCTATGGCCTCTGGCCGCTGGTCATCATCGACTCCCTGATCTTCATCCTCTTCGCGGTGAGCTTCGCCAAGCCCAAGACCGCGCGCGACTGGCGATCGCTGGGTGCCTTCTCCGCCTTTATCGTCGCGCTGTTCGCAGAGATGTATGGCTTCCCCTTGACGATCTACCTGCTATCTGGGTGGCTCGCAACTCGGTATCCCGGGCTGAAGCTCTATTCCCATGAAACGGGCCACCTTTGGCACACCCTGTTCGGCTTGAAGGGGGATCCCCACTTCGATCCGTTTCATATCCTGAGCTTGATCCTGATTTTTGGTGGATTCATCCTGATGTCCTCGGCATGGCGCATCCTCCATGCGGCCCAGCAATCTCATGAGGTCGCAACCACCGGGCCTTACGCCTACGTGCGTCATCCTCAGTACGATGCCTTTATCCTCGTCATGCTCGGCTTCCTGCTTCAGTGGCCCACCTTGTTGACGCTCGTGATGTTCCCGATCTTGGTCACGATGTACGTTCGGCTGGCGCACCAGGAGGAGCGCGAGGCCCTCGCGGAGTTCGGCGATCGCTACGAGCGCTACGCATCCGTGACCCCGGCCTTCCTCCCGGCCTTGGGAGTCCGTTCCCGCCCATGAAGGTCATGAAAGGATGACCTTCATGGGGCGCTTGATCCAGATAGGCTTGGCTGCGGTGGGCCTCCTGGGTTGGTGGAGCTTGGTATGGGCGCACGTCTTGCGTTCCAAGCTCACCCCGGCCCAGAGGCTCTGCGGCGTTCTGGACCGGTTGGGGGCCACGTTCAGGAAGCTGGGACAGATGCTCAGCCTGCGCCACGACCTGTTGCCGGAAGAGGTCGTGACCGCGCTGCAAGGCTTGCAGGATCGAGCCGATCCGTTTCCGAGTCCCGTCGCCGAGCGAGAGATCGAACGGGAGCTCGGTCGGAGGATCGGTGAGCTATTCGCCGAGTTTGATGAGACCCCACTGGCGGCCGCCTCCGTCGCCCAGGTCCACCGGGCGCGCATGCTCGATGGGCGGCCGGTGGTCGTGAAGGTCCGCCGGCCAGGAATCAAGAGCCAGGTGGCGCAGGACATGCGCATCCTGAGATGGGTGGTCAGGGCGTTCCTCCCTCTGTTTCCCGACATGCGACGCTATCAGCCTCTGGAGCTCGTCCAGGAAATGGCGGTCAACCTTCAAAGGGAGCTGGACTTTCGCCAGGAGGCCCGCCATGTCCAACGGTTCAGCGAGATGTTCCGGGACTCGGAGACCATCTACGTGCCGGAGCTGATCGATGGATTGGCGGCGGAGGCGGTACTCGTGCAGGCGCTGAGCGGTGGCCTGAGGATCGACGATCCGGCCGTGCTATCGCACGGGCCGCAATTGGCCGCTGCGTTGGTCGATGCCTACCTGGAGCAGTACTTCGTCCACGGGGTGTTTCATGGGGATCCCCACCCCGGCAACCTCTTCGTCCGGGCAGACGGCCGCCTCTGCCTTCACGACTTCGGGTTGGTCGGCCGGCTCGATCGGCTCCAACGCCGGAACCTCGCGGTCTTCATGCAGGCCTTCGTTCATCAGGATGCCGATTGGCTACTGGATGCCTTCCTGGATCTGGGGATCCTGGGGGGGGACCTCGATCGCCGAGAGTTCCGGCGGGGCCTGGAGGACCTGCTGGGGGACTACTCCTTGCTTCCCCTCAAGGATTGGTCGTTCTCAGCGGCCTTCATCCGGATCGCCCGCATGGGACGGGGCCAAAACATCCGCATCCCCCATGATCTGCTCGTTCTGATGCGCACCATGGTCCTGGTCGAGTCCGCCGTCCGAACGTTGGACCCGAACTACAACCTTCTCGAGGGCATGATGGGGCGTGCCGACGAGGTCATGAAGCGCGCGATCCCGCTTCGCCCTCCCCCGTCGCTTCTGGCGCGGATCCAGAACGAAGCGATCCTCACGGCCCAAGTCCTCCCGCAAGCTTTGCTGGAGTGGGTTCGGCGGACCAGGACCGGCGGGATCGGATGGGGCCAAGGCCTCCGGGACTTCGAGGCTCAGCTGGATCGCAGCAGCAACCGCCTGTCCCTCTCCATCGTGACGCTGGGGCTCTACATCGCCTCGTCGATTCTGATGCAGCACAGCCTCGGACCGAGGTGGAAGAATACCCCCATCCTGGCGATCGCCGGCTACCTTCTCGCGCTATGGTCCACCTGGAAGCTTTTCCGAACCATCGCCGCGAGCGAGCACCGCCGTTAGGAGAAGTCATGTCGGTCTCGGCCCGATGCAGCGTCTTAACCTGCTGACGATCTGTCGCTGTAGCGTTGCCATTGCCCTGTCATCCGACTATGCTGCGGTCGGAGTCCACGCGAGGCACCGTGAGCGAGCAGCGTGAAGAACCGCGCGATCGGCGCGGCGCCCGGAAAGGAGCAGTCCATGCAACTGAACGTCAGGGCCTACGCGCTTGCCGCTGCCGCCTGGATGGCAATCCTCGGCTCGCTCTGTTCCCTGTTGGTGGCGATCGCGCCAGTCGGTTTCATGCAAACGGTCGGATACCTCACGCACATCAACTTAGTGCCGCTGACGCGAACCATCACTTGGGCCAGCTACTTCGCCGGAATCGTGGCTTGGACCCTCGCGACCGGCCTCGTCGCCGGCCTGTTCGCCTGGACGTACAACACCCTGCTCCGCACACCTTCCGCTCGCCTCGGCGTCAGCATGATCCGGGAAGAGGAGGTCGAACGAGCAAGACGATGAAGGTCTTGTCGTCGTCGTTCACGGAAGGGAACCGGAAGATGCCTACGAAACATCTGCTCCTGGTTGGCGCTGCGCTGACTGCCGTGATGGCTCCCAGCCCAGGTTATGCTCAAGCGCCCCCTGCGCCAACGGCGGTCGATCGCCTCATGGCTCAGATCGAGGAAGCGAAGCAATCGAACGACGTCGTCAAGATGCGATCGGCTCTCGACCAGGCCGAGGGGGCCCTGGCCATAGTCAAGGACCACATGGCCATGTGTTCCGGCATGATGCAGGGCGGAATGGGCGGCATGATGAGAGGAGGAATGACCAAGCAGGCCCCGAGCAAGCCGCCGACCTCGACCGATCACGCCAAACATCACTAACGGAAGGCAGGTCTCCGCTATCCTAGCAGCGCATATGCCAGGAACCCAGTCACCCCAAGGGCGAAGGCCACATGGAAGGGCGCCTGGTGATTGATGGTCCAGAGCCAGCCGCCGACCAGAGAGGCTGGAAAGACTACCAGGCCTCGAATCAGGTAATAGACTCCGACCGATCGGGCTCGGGTGGCCTCTCGGGCCAGATCGACGATCAAGGACTTGCGGGCCGGTTCGCCGATCTCCCTGAGACCCGCGATCGCGAAGGCGATCGCGAGGGCCATGGCACTATGCGCGCTGACCAGCGCCAGGGGAAACAGGGCGAAGAAACTGAACGTCAGCAGGACGAAGGGCTTGCGATTGAACCGTTCAGCCAGCTTGGCGCTGGGAAGGTACGATAGGATGGCGACCATCATCTGCAGGCTCACGAGCCAACCAAAGTGAGCCGGGCTCGTCCGGAGCACATTGATCACGTAGAGCACGACGAACACGTCGACGATCCCATCCGCGAACCGGGCGAGGCAGTCGGCCACCAGCAGGCGCTTGAGATGCGTATCCATGCCCTTCAGAATCGAGATGAAGCCTGAGAGATCGGGCGTTGCCGGCATTCTCTCGACGTAGTGGCGCCGGATGAGGGCGATCGCCGCCAGGGCGAGCCCGATCGTGATCGCGAGCCCCACCTGCATGCCGTGGGGGAACCCCAGCCTGGCGATCAACCAACCTCCCACCGGCGGAGCGAGGACGATGGGGACGCGCTTCAGGAAGGATTGGATCCCGAACCCCATCGAGCGCCGATGGGCCGGCAGGTGATCGCCGATCACGGCGAAAACGGCGGGCAACGTCAGACTGCTCCAGGCCATGACGAAGAAGGTGCCCGCCAGGATCCAGGGCCAGCTCGGCGCGAGGAGGTAGAGGCCGTAGCCGACGATCGCCAAGCCCGTGAAGAGGATCAAGGACTTCTGGCGGCCGAGGTGATCGGCCAACCAGCCGCCCGGGTACTGGTAGACGGCGTCAAGCAGATCGGTCAGGGTGCCATAGGCGGCAATCACCGCGGCGCCTGCGCCAAGGACTTCGAGATACTTCGGGATGAACCGGATCCAGAGCTCCTCCCCCATCCCCAGGATCAGGATGGTGACAAAGACGACCAGAACGTTCCGCTCGAGCCCGAGCCAATCCAGTAGCCCCTCCAGGCGGGCTCGCCGCATGGCTATGAGATCATCGGGCGGGGGCTGGCTGGCGGAACGATGGGCCAGACCCCGCCGCAGTGGAGGTAGAGGGCGTCATACAAGGGGAATTGGCGTTCCAGTTTTTCGTGGTCGCTGATCCCCATCCGCTGGAATCCGCCGGCGATCGCCTCCAACCCGCGCGACTCGGGGGTCAACTCCTTGTCCGAGGTATCGGCCCCGCGTACCACCAGGGCGAGCCGATCCAGCGCCGGGTCCTTGCCCGCGAGACCGTACTTCGCCATCAAGGCGTCGAAACTGCAGAGTGGGCCTTGGTGCCCCAGCTCGGCGCCAGGAACGTCGTAGGGAATCGCGCCTTGTTTCGTGGCTTCGGCCTGGACCCGTTCGGCTGGCACGAAGAGGAACTGGGGAGCCGGATCGACGAACCGGGCAATGAGCCATGGGCAAGCGACCCGATCGACCTTGGCGTGCTCACGGGTGATCCACTTCATGAAAAGCTCCGTCGAGTGACGTCCAGGGCGGCCTTGACGCCGCCCGCGAGTTGAGCCGTGGGGCCCACCCCCCCAGTAGTGGAGGAAGATCACTCGCGGCTGCTCCTATGGTCATGTGGTTGTGAATGGCCACAATGTTGATCCCTGAGCCGCGCAGCGGCCTGAGAACGCCCTGCAACTCGCCTTCGAGCATGGCGAAGTCGCCATCGACGACGGCCTGATCATCGCTGCGACCTGACCTGGACCGGTCCGCAACTTTGAAGTTTCGAATGGCCCCTCTGTTCCCGTCATACCCCGCTTCGTAGGGGCCTCACCTCCAACAACCCCACACCCCCGAGATCTCCGTGCCCCACCTCATGGTTCACAAAGGGAAAGGTTCCGGGCAGGTTTGCTTTGACCTCGATGACGGCTCCCCCTCCAGGAGGAATGGCATAGGTCTGCAAGCCATGCAACGCCCCGAGGGGGGGTGATCCCGGGTACACAGTGTCGAGCTGCATGCCGATCACGTGGAAGTCGCATTCGTCACGAGGTCCGGCGTTGACCACGTAGAACCGCAGGCGTTCCCCCGGGCGTACCCGCAGAGGGTTCGTTCGATACTGGAAGGCGCGGCCGTTGAAGGCGGCATAATCGGCTTGGCCGTTCAACATGCGCTGGTAATCTGGGGTCCCGTCCTTTCCCACGTAAAATTCGCTGTAGACCAGCACGAACTCGCGGGCGCGGGGTAGCGGCTGGATGGGATCGACGATGATGGCTCCGTACATGCCGCTGCCCATGTGCAGCAGGACAGGCAGCGTACCGCAGTGGTACAGGAACGCTCCCGCGTAGCGTGGCCGGAAGGTATAGGAGAGACTGCGACCGGGGGGAATGCTGCGGAACGCCGTCTTCCAGTCGGCCGTGGCGGCATGAAAATCGATCGAGTGAGGCATGGTCCCGCGGTTCGTGAAGGTGACCTGAACCGTATCTCCGACCCTCACATGCCAAGTTGGAGCCGGCACCGTGCCGTTGAAGGTCCATGCCCGCATGTGCACGCCGTCTGCGATGGTGACCGTCTTGTCGTGCGCGATCAGGTGAAGGTGAATCACCCGACTCGCCGGCCTGGGCGGCAAGCGAGGATCTGGGACTGGCTGGCTCGCCTCTGTCGTCGGGGTAGGAGGCACGACGGAGGTGAGCCCACCGAGCAGCACCCCGATTAGACGGGCGGTCGCGGAACCCAGGACCCTCGATCGCCTCGCCTTGGATCCGTACCCGTCCCACCCTCCGGACATCGCCTTGCTCCTCGACGACTCATCGCAGATGATAGCGATAGGGGCTCCTCCGATCAACGTCCAAGTAGCGGAGGGTTCAGAGAACCTTCCAGTCGACAAGAAGGTGTATACTAACTCCCATAGGAGGAGATTGGAATGGGGAAAGGGCTCTTCATTGGTGACTTGGCAAAGCGAACAGGCATGAGCACCAAGACCATCCGTTACTACGAGGGCCTTGGTCTGCTGTCGGAACCCCAGCGGACAGAGTCCGGCTACCGGCTCTACTCGGAGAAGGATGTCGAAGGCCTGCGATTCATCCATGGGGCCAAAGCGCTCGGACTATCCTTGAGCGAAATCAAGCAAATCGTTGGAATCTGGTCATCCGGTTCGGCTCCATGCGGGCATGTCAGCCAGTTGCTGGATGAGAAGCTCGCGAGCCTCGATCGCCGGATCGCCGAATTGACGACCTTCCGGGATGAGCTCAGGGCTTACAAGGATGAGATGGATCGGATCGAAACCCCCTTCCACATCCCGTGCAAGCACATCGAGGGGGTGGCGTCCGGGCAATGGCTTCCGACGGTGCCGGAGCCAGCCGAAGGTCTGGGGCCGAAAAACCACCACTCAGCCCGTCTCGGGGACCGCCCTTGACTTTCCAGTCGAGGTTAGGGTTTATCCTGCTTCCTGCTTACGAACAGGATTAGTAGGTGCCAGGCCTCCGGTCGCTTTGACTTGAGGAAAGACGTTCGGATGGATCTTCCTTGGCTGGGGGCTTTCAAGATGGCCGGCCACCAAGCATGCCGCTCGCATCAAGCGATCAAGAAAGGAGCCTTCGTGCAGAACCTGCGTCCCCTCTACCTGGCCCTCGCCATGGCTTTGTCCGCGGCATCGCCGGTTTGGGCCCATGCCCATGCTCACGAGACCACGCCCAATTCGGGGGCCGTCCTCACGACGCCGCCCAAGGCGGTGACCATTCTCTTCAGCGACGACATCCAGCTGGATGCCAGTCGCATCGAGGTCCGAGACAACGGCCAGCTTGTCAGCCAAGGAAAGCCGACCCGCAGCGCCAAGAACCCGCGGCTGATCTCGGTCGCCTTGAAGACCCCGAGGAAAGGCCAGTATCAGGTGATCTGGCATGCCCTGGCCGAGGATGGTCATCCCTCCAAGGGCAAGTTCGACTTCATCGTCAAGTAGCCTGTGCGATGAACCTCCCGTGGCTGGCTTCCGTCGTTCGTTTCACGCTGCTGAGCGGATACCTGCTGGCCATGGGAGACTTGACGTTCGCTGCTTTCCCTGAGCGTCCATCGGTGAGCACGAAGCCGTACCGGCTTGGTACCTTGCTGGTCGGGCTATCGCTCATGGTGCTGGCGAGCCTCTTGGAATTCGGCGTCCTCGTCTGGAACATGGCGGACGGCGCATGGACGCAGGTTGGAGGCGACTTGCTATCCGGCCTGTTCTCGACCCCCAGGAGCACGGGGACCTTGCTTCTCATCCGGGTTTCTGCCGGCCTCCTCGTGGCCGCTGCGGCCCTCCTTCTGAGGCGGCGATTTCCCGGCATTCTGTTGCTGCTCGGCGGCGCCGGCCTGACTTTCCTCGTGTCCGTCGACGGGCATGCGGGTGATGAGGGATGGCTTGCGGCCCCGCTGGCGATCGATGCCGTCCATGCCCTCGCGGCCGCGGTCTGGCTGGGTGGGCTGGCCATCCTCTGGTGGCGATTGCCCCGGCTGGATGAAGAGGACGCCCTTGGCAAGTGCCAAGGCTTCTCGCGACTGGCGACGGTCTGTTTCCCCCTCGCGGTGATCAGCGGGGTCGTGAATGGCTGGTACCACCTGAAGCCCGATTTGACGGCGCTCTGGAGGCAGCCCTATGGCGAGCTGCTGCTGGCAAAAACGGCGCTTGTCTTGGTGGTGCTTGGACTCGCTTTCCATCTGCGCCAGATTCTGCTTCCGGCCTGGGCGAGCGATGCCGGCGCTTCCTGTCGGATGCGGAACCGGATGGGCCTCGAGCTTGTCTTCGGGATGGGAATCCTGGCGTTGACGGCAATCCTGACCCAGACCTCAACGACTCCGATGGGATGAAAGGAGTTGGCATGACCCACGATCGAAAGCCTCCGCTCACTCGGCGTGATTTCTTGGCCGCGGCGGGCATCGGAGGGGCCTCGCTCGGGATGGGCCTGATGCTTGGCGGGCAACCGGCCGAGGCCGAAGGCCTCGAGACGGTTCGGGGCTGGCCACTCGGCTTCAACTCGGCGTCGACCTCCCCGCTGTATCCGCCTCGCCAGGCTCCGAAGCCCGGCGAGCAGGTCCACGAGTTCGACTTCGAGCTGGGGGTCTCGGTCCATGAGATCGTGCCGGGCGTCGAGATCCACGCCTTCACCTACAACGAGACCTACCCGGGGCCTGAGATCCGGGTGCCCGAAGGCGACTGGGTGCTCGTCAACTTCACGAATCGCACCTCGGAGTTCCACACGATCCACTGGCACGGCCTCATGGTGCCGAACGAGATGGACGGGGTGCCCAACGGGACGCAGTGGGGAGTGGGCCCCGGTCAGACCTTCAAGTACCTGTTCCGTGCCCAGCCGGCGGGAACCCACTTCTACCACTGCCACAACATGACCAATCTCCATGTGCAGGCGGGGATGTTCGGGGCCCTGATCATCGAGCCCAAAGACGATCCGGTGAAGCGAGCCTTCCCGTATGAGCGCGAGTACACCCTGCTCCTGAGCGAGGTCGACACGGTCTTGGTCGAGACCCAGATGGAAGACATGCTGCGGAAGATGGGGGCCATGGAGAAGATGACCCAGTCCCCGCGGCTCATGAAGGAAATGAATGGGCGCATGATGGGCTGGTTTGCCAACAAGCAAGCCTTCGTCAACGCCGTGAAATCAGGATACGTCCCTCCGTACGTGGCCGCTCAAGCCGGGCGCAACGTCATGCCCAACTTCAACTTCTTCATGATCAACGGCAAGTCGTACCCGATGACCGACGAACTGCGGATTCGGATGGGGGAGAATATCCGCGTTCGGCTCGTCGGGGCGGGAGCTTGGCCGCACTACATGCACCTCCACGGCCACGACTTCTGGCACGTCTGCCAGGACGGCGCTCCCCTGGCCGCGCCTATGCGATGCAATACCTTGCCCGTCTTCCCCGGCAGCACGGTCGACATCATCATTCAGGGCACGAACCCCGGCATGTGGCACTTCCACGACCACAGCGACCTCGCCACCACCAACAACGGACAATTCCCGGGCGGGATGATGACCATGCTCATGTACGAGGATGCCGGAGCGCACGGGGTGAAGGTGCCTGAGATCGTGCAGGTGAGCTCATGAACAGGCTTTTCAACGCATTTGGCCTCTCCCTCCTCATCGGCATCGGGTCTTCGCCCGTATGGGCGATCCAGGCTCAGCCCGTCCCCATCCCCGAGGAGCCGAGCGCGGCTCCTCAGGTCGAAGTGGATGGAGTGTCGATTGGAACGTTGGCCGGAGGGAGGCCGCTCGGAGTCCCAGGCGTCGAAAATGGTCTGAACTTCAGCGATTCCGCCTTGTTCCTGGGGGCGGCCCAGCGCCTCTACCGGGGCGCCGTGGGTAGCTTCGGGCTCGGCGGCCTCCTGACCGACGAGGCCGCCAGTGGATCCCCCTTCTTCCTGTACCAGGCCTTTGCAGACTACCAGAGCCAGAACCTGGAGGTCCTGCTCGGCCGAACGGACAACCGGACGGCTCACGTGGTCGATTTCCCGACGCTTCGCGGCGATGACCTGATCACGCTCACGAACCCCCTGGATCCCTTCTCGAACGGCCGAAATCCGGAGGAGCACCGCTATGCCAACGTGGGCTCCCTCACGCTGAACCAAGGCTTGGCCACCTTCGAGGACGTCCACGTCCAGCACCTCCTCGACAGCGCGGGGCCGGGCGGCGATGCGGGGATCAACTCCGTGGGGGCCAGGTTCGAGTATCTGGGGCCGCCGGGAATGGAGGCCTTCGGGCGGTTTCCGAGCTGGGGCTTCGGTTACGAGTACCTTCCCCCCTACGACACCCTGACGACCGGTCTTCATCAGCTTTATGCCGGCGGGGTGATGAACCTCAACGAGAGCGTCACCGATCGCTGGGATTTGAGGGCGCAGGAGGTCCTCAGTCTGGGCAGTTCGCTCACGTCCTTCAACGACGCCGCGGACAGCTTCCGGGCCAACTCGAACGGGCTCGCCATGTCGTTGCGCTACCTCCATAGCCCCTTCGGCGGTCCCGGTTATCAGGTGGCCTTGACCACGGGGGCCAAGAACTACCTCCTGGTCCCCGAGACCTCCTGGGGATGGGCGCTCACGGGCGTCAAGCAGCTAGGCCAGGGGTTCGACCTCGTCGCCCAGTACCAGGGCCAGTGGCGAAGCGCGTCTCTGGCGAGGGTGCAGTCCCCGGGAGCGGATACGGTGCACATGGTCGAAGCGGGGTTGCTCTTCAACTTCGGAGCCGCCTTCAATCAGCACCTTCCGCCGCGGCGATCGCTGCTGAACCAACGGCATCAGTACCTCCCGCGTTGAGAAGAGAGAGGATCACCATGAAAGACCGGATTCTCCTGCAAACCTTGAGCTTGGCCATGACTCTGAGCCTCCTTGCAACGGGGGCTGCGTGGGCCAGCGAGGAACACATGCCGCAGATGCCACAGGCAAAGGCCACTCGAACCTACACCATCCAGAGTGCGGAACAGGGCGAGGACTTGCAGGATCAACGGGGATACGGAGACCAGGAGTCGATGGTCCGGATGATGAACCTCATGATGGTCGAGGGGTCCGGCTACGAAGGCATGGACATGAGCGGGATGGCGATGCCCTCGCAGCCCGCGGTGGCCCCGAAGGCGCCGCCTCCGGCCAGCGACATGAGGGGGACGGCGATCGCCGAGAAGCCAAGCGCCGCGGCGAGCCCGTCAGCGGCTGCTACGGCTAGCGTGCCATCGCCGTATCGATTCGAGGCAAAGATGACTCCTGCGCCGCCCAAGGTCGGCACCAACGTCCTGGTCGTCTCGATTCGCACCCAGCGGGGTCAACCCGCCAAGAACCTCAAGATCAGGGCGCAGGTCTACGCCACGGACATGGACATGGGGGTCGAGGAGCCTCGCGTCAAGGAGATTTCCCCCGGGGTCTATCAGGTGAAGGCCTCTTTCAGCATGCCGGGGGCATGGGCCGTGAAGCTTCTGCTCCCGGGGGAGGAGGCGAAGGTCTTCAACTTCGAGGTCCAGTGACCCTTGCCCGGCGCTCCACAGCGGCGTGGCACTCCCGGTACAGTGCAGCCGAAGGAGGTGGGCCATGCCACGGGGAAAGCGCAGGGAACCGGAGCACGTCCGCGGAGTCGGTCCCAAGGAACAGCGGATGTACGAGCACATCGTCGAGGAGGCGCACGAGAAGGGCGAATAGCTCGGTCGTGTTAGACTGGTGCGTCGCCCTGCTTCGAGGAGTTTAGCGTGCCGGAATCGACCCTCCAACCGCATGACCCGGCGATCGCCCGCACCCCCGGCGGCCGCCACGTTCTCACGATCCTCGCGGCCGATCCGGTCGAGCGTCTGGCCACCTTCTACGAGGCCGTGTTCGGCTGGGCACGCCGGGTGGATGTGGGGCACTACGTTGAGCTCGACCTGCCTGGCGGCCAGGGGCTCGGGATCTACCGACGGGACATCCTCGAACGCCTCACCGGGCGATCCCTTCCCGCGGTCGAGGCCGGCGAGGCGCGCGGCGTCGAGCTCTACTTCCACTGCGCGGATCTCGACGCAGCAATCGAGCGACTGGCCGAGGTGGGAGCCACGATCCTCAACCCGCGCGCCCCGCGGGACTGGGGCGACGAGGCCGCCTACTACGCCGACCCCGAGGGGAATATCCTGGTCGTAGCCCGTCCCCTGGCTTGAGGGTGGGACCCCCTATTCGCCAGACTTCTTCCGGCCATCCCGCACGACCAGGAGATCGCTCAGGGTGATCAGCCCTTCGGGCACCATCTCCTGCACGATCGGCAGGAACTCGACCAGCGTCTCGGCGCTGTCGACGATCTGGACGACCACGGGCATGTCGACCATCAAGAAGTCGCTCGTACCGGTGTGCACGCGACCGTGGCTCCCGACGCCCCCCATGGTGTGCAGCAGGGTCACGCCGGCGAGCCCCGCTTCGCGAGCCCGCTCCATCAGGGCGAGGTAGAGCGGCACGTGGTGCCAGCGATCGCCCTCATTGAGGTAGACGCTCAGGAGCTTGGCAGGACCAGCGGGGAGCATACGAACTCCTTTCACCAGGGAATGGCGCGCGCCAGGTAGAAGCCCAGCGCCACGGCCAGAAGCCCCAGGGCATTGCTTCCCAGGACGTAGAGAAGGGCTGCCGAGACGTCGCCGGCTCGCAAGAGCGAGACGGTTTCGAATCCGAAGGTGGAGAAGGTCGTGTAGGCGCCGCAGAAGCCGACCCCCACGAGGAGCCGCAGGTCGTTGGTGACGAGGGCGGGCCGCTCGACCGCGAGGGTGCCGACCAACCCGAGCACCAGGCACCCCGTGATGTTGATGACCAGGGTGGCATAAGGAAACGCGGCTCCCAGCCGCTGGGTCAGGACGATCCCGCCCCAGAACCGCGCCAGGGCGCCGAACACGCCGCCAAGCCCCACCAAGATCACCGCTCGCACGCCGCCCTCCCGAACCTCGCGTACCCGGCTCCATTAAACTACCAGAGGGAGACCCTTGCCGTGACCCAAGACTCAACCGTCCCCAATCGTCTGGGCGATCGCCTCCGCTCCCTCCGGGCCGAACGCGGTCTCACCCAGACCGAGCTCGCCAGTCGGGCGGGACTGAGTCGCGCCTACCTGGCGGCCCTCGAGCGGGGCCTGTCCAGCGCGACCAAGCGCCCGCCAAACCCCACCCGCGGCACATTGTCGGCGATCGCCCGGGCCCTGGGGGTGACGGTCGAGTCGTTGAGAGCTCCCCGGGCCGCGCCTGAACCCTCATCCGCACCGATCCACGCCCCATGGCAACCCCCAGAGGCGGACGCCGTCGAGGTCGTGACCGCCGACGTCTCGGAGCTCGGTCTCGTCACCGGTGATCAGGTGTTCGTTCGCAACGATCCGGCGGCCGAGGGGGTTTGCCTGCTGCGTCAGGGCTTGACGGCGCGCTGGAGCCAGATCGCTCGGATTGGCGATCGCCCCTTCGAACTGGCCCCTGACGGGAGCTATCGGCCACTCGGCAACGGCGTCCGCGTGGTCGGGAGGGCGATCGCCCTCGTGCGCGCCTTGTAGCTTTGATGCTCTTTCAGCTTCGCAGCTTGTAGCCGTTACGAAAAAGTCCATAAGTCACGGAAATGCCAAGTAGCATCAGCCCTCCCATCACGCCGAGATCGAGGCCGAAGGCCGCTTCGCCGTGCCCCGTGATGGCCGTCCGGAAGGCATCGATCAGGTAGAAGAGGGGGTTGAAGCGGGCGATCGCCTGGAAGCGCTCGGGCAGCGCCTGGACGGAGTTGAACACCCCACCCAGGAACATGAGGGGCGTGAGCAGGAAGGTGGCCGGGATGGCCAACTGGTCGAAGGAGTCGGCAAACAGTCCCACGGCGAGCCCTATTGCCGAGAAGGCCACCGAGACCCCGGCCATCACCAGGAGGGTGCGCCCCCAGTCGACGGGGTGGACGCCGGCGACCACCCAGGAGAGCCCCAAGATCAGGCTACCGATGACCAGGGCTCGGGCAAGCGCCCCCGTGACGAATCCGGCCACCATCTCGACGTGCGCGAGGGGCGCAACGAGCAGCTCCTGGATGTTGTCCGTGAAGCGCGAGACGAAGAGCGAGTCGGCGCTGTCGTTGAACGACGTCTCGATCACGTTCATGGCGACGAGACCGGGGGCCAGGAAGGTCAGGTACGGCATCCCGTCGACCAGGTGCAGCCCGCGCCCCAGGCCCATGCCGAACACGACCAGATAGAGCAGGGTCGAGATGAGCGGGGGCCAGATCGCCTGGTTGATGACCCGAAGGGTCCGCTTCACCTCGCGATGGGCGAGGGTCGAGAAACCGATCGCGCTAACCATGAGAGACCCTCCGGGTGAGTTCGAGGAAGACGTCTTGCAGGTTTCGGCCAGCCCCTTGGCCCGTCAAGAGGCGGTCCGTCCGCTCCTCGGTGATAAGGCGGCCCGACTGGATGATGCCGATCGTCTGGCAGAGGTCCTGGGCCTCCTCCAGGTAGTGCGTGGTCAGGATGATGGTCATGCCCGCGCGGTTGAGCTCCCGCAGCCACTGCCAAAGCTCCAATCGCAGCTCGACGTCGACGCCGGCCGTCGGCTCGTCGAGGATCAGGACCTTGGGCTCGTGGATGAGCGCGCGCGCCATGCTGAGGCGGCGCTTCATGCCGCCCGAGAGCTTCAGGAAGGTCTCGTCGCGCTTGCCGTACAGGTCGAACTGCTTGAGCAGGGCGATCGCCCTCGGTTCGGCGACCTTGCGCGGAATCCCGAAGTAACCGGCCGAGAAGAGGAGCACCTCCTTGATCGTGAGGTACCGGTCGAAGTTGAACTCCTGAGGCGATAGCCCGATGAGCCTGCGCGCGGCGCGGTAGTCCTTGACCACGTCGTGCCCGAACACGGCGACGCGGCCCTCCTGGATGCTGCTCAGACCCACGAGGGAGTTGATCGTGGTGGTCTTGCCAGCGCCGTTGGGCCCCAGGAGCCCGTAGAAGTCACCGGCCTCGATCCGCAGCGACAGGCCGTCGACCGCGCGAAGGTCCCCATACCGCTTGACGAGGCCCCGGATCTCGATGGCCGGAGGCGTGGAACCTAGCACGAGGAGCCTCCTTCGACCACGGCCGTCACGATGCCTGCGCCGCGGGCGTAGTTGATCACCCCTTCGTCGTCGCTCGTGTCGAAGCGCACCAGCACCCCACCGGGGGCCCCGTCGATCACGAACTGGCCGAGCACGAAGGGATGGCGCCGCCACACGACCCGATCGAGGGTTTCCGCGAAGAAGGGCAGCTCGATCCGATCGGGCGCCTCGTACCGTTGCAGGATGAAGTCCCGGCTCTTCAGGGCCTCGACGACGGCCTCTTCCCATTCGCTGGGAGTAGAATGGGCCCCGATCACGACCGAGAGGCCGCCTTCGCCGGAGCCTCGCTTGAGGACGAAGTCCGCCCGATGGCTCGGGGCCAGGAGGTCCTGCATCCGATAGGTCTCGCCCTGGAAGCTGACGGCCTGGTCCTTGACCTCGCGGCTCCACGGGACGTGGCGCTCGATGAGCGCCCGATCGAGACCGTTGAGGCGGTCGGCGTGTTCCGAGAGGACGGCGAGCATCCGCTTGTTGGAAGAGAGGACGGAGCGCGAATCCGTGAGGACGGGAGTGCCGCCCTTGGCGACGGCGGCCGCAATGGCGCCCATCTGCTCGGGGAAGTCCAGGCTCCCCATCGAGAAATTCTTGAGGGCCAGGTCGATGCGCCGTCCCTGGCTGTAGAGGAAGCCGTCACGCTCTTCGAGGGTCTCGACGTGGACGAAGCTCGCGGGGATTCCGTACTGGGCGAGCAGAGAGGCGTAGGTGTGCTGGATCTCGAGGTCGTAGTCCCACTCGAGGATCGCGACGAAGGGGCGCGGGCCCAGGTCGAGGGTGGTGGCGATCGCCCGGATGAACCGGGCCGCCTCGAGCAGCGGAGAATCCGCGTAAAGGGCGGCTTGCGAGCGAACGGTGCGTCCGCCCGGGCTGTTGAAGTAGGCCTGCGGGAACAGCGAGCCTCCAACCATGCCTCCGATTCCCGAGTCGATGTTCAGCTCGAGAACCTTGAGCTCGCCGTCGTGCAGCAGCAGATCGGCCCGGGCGAACGCGCGGGCGAGGTCACGCCCGAACTGGGCATGCCCGAAGCACTGACGCACGACCTCCGGCAGCCCCATGTCACGCAGCAAGGCCTCGGGATCGCCATGCAGGGCGAGGGCCGTCTCGGTCAATTGCACTAGGCGACTCGTGACCCTGGCGAACTCCTGGTACCGAGTCTCCGCAAAGACCGGCGGCCGCAAGGGAAGGAGGTGAGGCGCCGTCCCGCGCTCCAGGCTATGCATGAGGGTCTGGTAGCCCGAAAACCAGGTACGCAAGGCGGCCAGGCGTTCCGAGTCTCGGTTGGCGCCCTGTAGCCACTCGTCCCAGAGTGCGGCCGCAGGCCGGCTGGAAGCGGTCATCGGATGAGAGAGGGTAAGGGTCATGAGAGGCTCCTTGTACCGAGGTCGAGTCGGTCTAACTCTTGAACGTCGAGGGCGTATTCGAACCAGTCGCTGCGTTCGGCGCCGAGCTCGTCGTACAGGCGCTGGGCGCTCCGGTTGCTGACCTGCGTCATCCATTCGAGGCTCTGGTGACCCCGCTCTCGGGCGACCCGGGCGGCTGCGAGCACGAGGGCTCTCGCGATTCCCTTCCGCCGGTGCGGCGAGGCGACGTAAAGGTCATTCAGGACGCAGGCCCCGCTGGCTCGTAGCGAGGAGAACGTGAAGTAGAGGGTGGCGAACCCCGCGGACTCCCCGCCGAGGCGTGCGACCAGTTGCAATCCCCTCGTCTGGTCGCGCACGAACTGACCGAAGTGCTGTCGGTTGCGCTCCGTGTTCGGGGTGGCGCCGTACCAGCGCTGATACTCGGCGATGAGGGGGAGGATGGACTCGAAGGTCGTCGCACCGACCCGGGAGATGGTTACATCGGACATGTCAGGGCCCTTTCTTGCTGTCTCAAGAGCGCGTCGGCCGCGAGGCTTCCCAAGGCGGGGGCTACTTTGAACCCGGTGCCGCCCCACCCCAGGCACAGGAATAGCCCGGGTAACTCGGGGGCGAACTCGGCCAGGCCGAGACGATCGGTCACGTAGGAGTCGACGGTCTTGACGCCCCCCGCCGGGATCCGGCCGGCCATGAACGGAAACCGCCTGGCCACCGCGGCGTGGGCGCGGTCGGCGGCCTCGGGATCGAGGGGCAACAGGCCGGGGACGGGGTGGCGATCGCCCACCACGACCCCCACCCGGGACGCCGTCCCGGTGTCGGGCCGCCCGAACGAGTCGTGGCGGGTGTCGAAGAAGCACGGGTGGTCGACCCAGCTGGTTCCCTCGAGCCGGATGGTCTGGATGGCCTTCAGGTAGAGCCCGACGTCGATCCCGAGGGGGTTAAGCAGGGGGGCGCTCCACCCGCCGCTTGCGAGGATGAGCGTTTCGGCGGGAATGAACTCGCCTGCCGACCAGACCCCTGCTGTGCGGCCTTCGCGGGTCTCCACGCGATCGACCGGGGAGTGGTCGTGGGCCTGAATCCCGCGTCGACGGGCCGCCCGGATGAGGGCCCGCGTCGTGCGGACGGGATCCGAGTACCCCGCACGAGGCTCATGGACGGCCACGACGCCATCCGACCAGTCGAGGTCAGGGAAATGTTGACGCCCTTCATCAACGTTGAGGACATTGATCGGGTAGTCGGTCGTCGCCAGGCGACGGCACTCGCGCTCGAGCCGGGCATGCTCCTGAGCGTCGGTCAGGAAGAGCATGCCGGTCTCGACGAAGCCGCACGAATCGCCGCTCTCCCGGCGAAAGGCCTCGTAGCCGGCGAAGCCGGTGCGAGCGAGGTCGGAGAGCACGGGCTCCGGATGGTACACCCGGGTCATGGCCCCCGACGCGGCCGTGACGCCGCCCCCGAAGGTGCCTTGCTCCAGCAGGGTGACGGGACCGAGAGAGCGGTGGGAGAGGGCGTGAGCGATCGCCGCCCCGATGATCCCACCGCCGACGATGACGATGCCATCGCAACTCATGGCGCGCACCTCCCGGCAACCTTTCCCCCCTGGATGGGGGGACGCAAGGGGGGTGGTGGCCAGCGAAGCGATGGCGTTCCAGGCTTCGTGGAGTCGGTGGAAGGCAGGAGCACCACACGTCCTCGCTTGGTGGACATCTCTGCCACCGTTGAGTCCTCGACGACAGCACCGCCGACGTAGGGCTCGAGGATGCGGTCCGACAACCGTCCCAGGCAGCTCAGGTTCGAGAAGCCCGGTCCCTGGCTCATGGCCGAGAGCATGGGCAGGTGGAGCCGCGGGGTGAGACCCTCGATCGACAGATCGGTCGTGATGCTCTCCTCGACCTGCTCCTGTGTAAACGCCCCGAGTCCCGTCCGCGCGAGAATCTCGTCACGGTTCCGATCGTCCAGCAGGGAGTTCAGGGTCGCCAGGTGGTCGGCGCCCGTCGCCAGGATCACGTAGTCGCTCCCCTGACGCCACCTTGCCCCGTCGTATTCCAGGCCGATCAGCGGGAGGCCTTCGGCATCGAGGCTCACCTCGACCAGGTTCCCGGGAATCAGACGCAAGGCGTCACTCTGATCGAGGACCTGCAAGGCGGCCTGCGAGAAGACGCCCTGGTCGGTCCGGCGGATGAAGTCGCGCCGGTGCTCGGCCGTGAGCTGGCTCCAGTGACCGTTGGCGGCATCCGAGTAGACGCGGTTTTCGCGGAAGCTCTCGCCCCGCGAGTAGATGAGCCCCTTCGGCGTGACCAGGTCGATCTGGAGGCCGGGCCGGCCGAGCTGCACGAGGCCCAGGGCGATCGCCGCCGCCGTCTCGCCGCCTCCCACGATCGTGATGCGGGCCTGATCCAGCTGCTGAAAGCGCAAGTAGTCCCGCCAGAAGCTCTCCACGGTAAGAATCCGCTGGTGGCTTGGGGTCGAGCGGGGCGCTCGTACCCGGCCAGGGCCGGTCAGCACGAGGCCGTCGCCCCAGAGTTGCTCGCGGCCCTCCAGGCCCTCGAAGGTCACGGACCAGCGATCGCCCTGGATGGCGGCCGTCGTGACGGTCCCCTGGTGGAAGCGCACGTGTGGGCCGACGCTCGCGGCCACCCATTGCAGGTACTGGGCCCAATGCCGGTGCTCCGGGGCCGGCCGACCACGGTCGACCCAGTCGGCGTAGCGGTCGTGAGCGACCAGGAAACTCTGCCAGGAGAAGCGGTGCATCTCCCGGTTGATGCGCGCGGACAGCTCGGGCCCCCAATCGGTGCTCTGGTAGGGGAAGCCCAGGTCCTTCTCGGGCGGGGTGCCGAGGGGCTGGCGGCCGTTCGTATAGCCAGCCCGGCCGCTCCAGTGAGCCCCGATCTCGGCGCGTTCGACGATGTGGATCTCGGGCACCCGGAGGCCGACTTCCGAGAGCACGGTCGCCTTCGCGGCGATCGCCAGGGCCTTCGGCCCGGCTCCAATAATGATCAACGTTGACGATATTGACATCTGCATCAACCTATAAATCGCTTCCGGCTTTCAATTTCCCCCCTACTACCGCAGGACGGAAGATGGAAGCGGTTGCTCGATGAGGCGATCGATCCCGTGCAGGGCGCCTGAGAAATCAGTCACCCGGAGTGCACCCACTCGGGTCCCATCTGGGATAGGAGACTTGAGGTGTGTCCAATCCAGCTCTTCGAGCCCGAGCCGCTCTTGCAAGTCCGTTCCGAAGCTCGGCATGACGGGCGAGACCAGGACGGAGAAGACCTTGAGAACCACGAGTTCCAGGGCGATCGCTGCGTGCCAATCCTCTCGGAGAACTGGCTGCCCTTGAAGAGGCGCCATGGCCTGCCCGAACCCACGGCCGACATCGACCAACCGGCCAAGCTCGCGGGTCGCGCTCCGCAGGGAGAACGTCTCGGCCCGGTAGGCTGCGTCGAGGGCGGCGATCGCCTGGCTGAGGTGCTGCCACAGGTTCTGCTCCGCATGGTTGGCGGGCTCCCTGAACTCCGGGGCGACGCGACCGACCAGGTCGAGCCGCGCGTCCAGCTCGGCCAACCAGGCTTCCCACCGTCCTACCAGCTCCTGCTCGACGGTGCCTCGCATCCCGGGTAGGGTGAAGCTGGTCTGCTCGACTTCCGGCCTGTCGTACCCCAGGAAGAACCGTAGTACGTCGGCCGGAAGCGCTTCCAGGGCCTCGTCCGCCCAGATGGCGTGACGGCGACTGGTCGAGAACTTGGTTCCGTCCAGCTGGTAGAACTCGTTGTGGAGGAAGGCCTCGGGCAGGTGGACGGCGGGGTCGTAAGCCAAGAGCACAGCCGGCAGGAAGGCAACGAAGAAGAAGCTGTTGTCGAACCCGAAGGCCTGAACGACTCGGCTCGCGTCATCCTTCCAGACCGACTCCCACCGGCCGTCCGGCGACGCCTGCTGAGCGGCGTACAGGAACCCCGCGGCCATCTCGAACCACTCGTAGAGCACCTGCCCGGGCATGCCCGGAACCTGAATCCCCCAGTCGGCCACGTGGCTGATGCTGATATCGGGGAGGCCCTGGGACAGCAAGTCGGTGCTCAGGGCCCGCAGGTGGGGGCCCATGGCGACGCTCTGGTGGAAGGTGGCGAGGCGATCGCCGAACCGAGCCAGGGGGAAGTAGTAGCGGCTGAGTTGGCGCACGACGGCCGGATTTCCGCACGCGGCGCATACCGGATCGAGCAGATTGACGCAATCATTGGGCCAGTAGCACTGCTCGCAGCCATTCCCGCTCGTCTCGGTGCCGCAAATGGGGCAGCCACCGCGGACGTGCGCCTCGTAGAGATAGCGATCGCAGGTCTCGCAGTGCAGCGACGGGGCTTGCCTCAGCTCGAGGGAGCCCTCGGCCGCGAGGCGCTGGAAGAAGGCCTGCACGAAGCGGATGTAATCCGGATCCTGGCTTGGGCGTTGGAACGAGTCGAGCTGAACGCTGGCCTTCCGCAGGGTATTCGCGTTGGCCGATCCGAAGCGGGCGGCGACGGCTTCCGGGGTCGTGCCCAGGGCGTCGGCCTTCGTCGCGACGTAGCTCTGATGATCGTCAGAGCCGCTCAGGTACCGAGCTTCGACCCCCCGCAGCCGCAGATAGCGGGCGTGAACGTCGGCGGCGAGGTAGGGACCCGACAGGTGCCCGAGGTGCAGGTCGCCGTTGGGCGTGGGGGGCGCGACGTAGAGGGACGTGCGGGTAGGAAGGGGCCTGGGGGCGGCCTCTTCCCAGTAGATCGAGAAGAAGACCAGGTTCTCCGTCGTCGACTCGTTGTGAATCCCGTGGCGCGCGAAGGACGGGATCAGGGCCACGTCGCCGGATGCGACCTCGCGGGTGGGCTCGCCGGCGATCGACATCCGTCCCCTCCCGCTGACGATGTAGAAGCTCTCCCCCTCGTGGTGCGCGTGCGGATCCGTACTCTCGCCCGGCTTGACCACGCAGTAGGTCGCCCCGAAGGGGACCGAGAGGTGAGGTTGCGGGAACACGGCCTGGCAGAGGATCCCATAGGCGGGTTCGAGCTGCTCGGGGCGGGTGCTCAGGATCGGCATCGCGGGTTTTCCTCTGTCACAAAAGTGGCGCTGACAGGATCCACTCTAGGACGCTTGCTGCCTTGCTCAAACGAGAGATGCGACCATGGGTTATCAAAAATACGACATTCATGTTTTTTGATACCCGGCGACGATCCTCGGCTCGGTGGGTATGCAAGGTTCGGAGGGTCTTTCCGCCATGCGCGATCGCCGCTACATCCCCCTCAAGCCGGTGCACCAGAGCGAGATCCAGGTCGACCGCTTCCTGTTCCAGCACGAGCAGTACCAGGGGTTCATCGCCGAGCCGCACCAGCACGGCCACATGCAGATCACGGTGCCGCTCGCCGGGCGGATGCACCTGCAGATCGGCTCCGAGCAGCAACTCATCGGCCCGGAGGCCAGCATCCTCTTGCCCTCGAAGGTCCCTCACTCCGTGAGTTACCTGGATGGAGGCCTGGACTTCCTGTGCGTGAGCCTGCCGGGCGAATGGCTGGAGGACATCGGGCGTTCCATCGGCTGCGCGGCCGATCTGGGCCGCCCGTGGGTGGTGGCGGACCCCTTTCTCTGGCCCCTGGCGCGCCAGCTCGCCAGCGAGGTCGATCGACCAGGCCCGGGCGCGGAGCGCTGCCTGACGCTGGGGCTGGAACAGATGGGGCTGTTGCTGATGCGCGGCCTCATCCGGGAGGATGCCCGACCCAGGACGGATCCCCGCATCCTGAGGGCGGTTGACCGCATCCTGCGCGACTTCGCCGAGCCGCTCACGGTCGAGGAGCTGGCCCGCGAGGTCCACCTGACGCCTCGCCACTTCGAGCGCATGTTCAAGACGGTCGTCGGCACGCCGCCCAAGCGTTACCTGGTCGATGTCCGGCTACGGGTGGCCCGCGAGTTGCTCGAGTCGACCGATCTGGCGATCGCCACCATCGCCCTCGACGTGGGGTTCAACTACCCGGCCCACTTCATCAGCACGTTCCGCGCCGCCGAGGGCCTGACCCCCACGGCCTACCGGACTTCCCGTCGAGCCCATGAGTGAAACGGCCGGCCCCAAAGGGGACCGGCCGCTCGTCCTCAACCCACGGTGCGCTAGTGGGCCGAGAATTGTTCCGCCTCGGTGGACGAGGCCAAGGCGGCGGTGGAAGCCTGACCGTTGGTGACGGTCGTGAGCACCTGGTCGAAGTAGCCGGTGCCGACCTCGCGCTGGTGCCGGACGGCCGAATAGCCATCCTTCTCGGCGGCGAACTCGCGCTCCTGCAGCCGCACGTAGGCGGTCATGCCCTCCTTGGCGTAGGCCTGGGCCAGGTCGAAGGCGTGGTAGTTCGTCATGTGCCACCCGGCGAGCGTGATGAACTGGAACTTGTAGCCGAGCTTCCCGAGCTCCTGCTGGAACGTGGCGATCGCCGCGTCGTCCAGGTGCCGCTTCCAGTTGAAGGAAGGCGAGCAGTTGTAGGCGAGCAGCTTGCCGGGGAACTTCGCGTGGATCTCCTGGGCGAAGCGGCGCGCCTCCTCGAGGTCGGGGTAGCTGGTCTCGAACCACAGCACGTCGGCGTAGGGGGCATAGGCGAGGCCGCGGGCGATCGCCGCGTCGAGCCCGTCGCGCACCCGGAAGAAGCCCTCGGGCGTCCGCTCGCCAGTCATGAACACCCGGTCCTCGGGGTCGGCGTCGCTCGTGAGCAGGGTCGCCGAGAGGGCGTCCGTGCGGGCGATGAGGACGGTCGGCACGCCGAGCACGTCGGCCGCGAGCCGGGCCGCGGTGAGGGTCCGGATGAACTGCGAGGTCGGGATCAGGACCTTGCCGCCCAGGTGGCCGCACTTCTTCTCGGAAGCGAGCTGGTCTTCGAAGTGCACGCCGGCCGCCCCGGCCTCGATCATGCCCTTCATGAGCTCGAAGGCGTGCAGAGGACCACCGAAGCCCGCCTCGGCGTCGGCCACGATCGGGGCGTACCAGTGGGGACCGGTCTTGCCCTCGGCGTGATGGATCTGGTCGGCGCGGACGAGCGCCTGGTTGAGGCGCCGAACGATCGCCGGCACCGAGTTCGCCGGGTAGAGGCTCTGGTCGGGGTAGGTCTGGCCCGCGAGGTTCGCATCGGCCGCGACCTGCCAGCCGCTCAGGTAGATGGCCTTGAGTCCGGCCTGGACCATCTGCACCGCCTGGGCGCCGGTCATGGCCCCGAAGGTGTTGATGTAGGGCTCTTCGTTCAGGAGCGACCAGAGGCGCTCGGAGGTGTGGCGGGCGATCGTTTGCTCGACGAGCAGGCTGGGACGCAGCTTGAGCACGTCTTCCGGCGCGTAGTCGCGGCGGATCCCGTGCCAGCGGGCGTCTTGCTCCCAATGGAGCCGCATGGCGTCAGCGGTGGGGCGGGCGGTGGACATGGTGGAACACTCCTTCGTGTCGAGGGGGCTAGTCGTCGAGCGCGAGATAGGCGCCATGGGTCAGAAATTCGGGGGCATCATCCGAGAGGATGAGCTCGTCCAGGAGGGCGGCGGCCTCCGTGATGCGCGGTGTGCCCTGGGAGCGCAGGCGCTCGGTCTCGGCGACCCGCAAGGCCAGGTAGCGATCGCCCGTCACCAGCCGCCCGGCCGAGGTCTTCACCCCGTGCCGGATCCACTGCCAGATCTGGGTCCGCGAGATCTCGGCCGTCGCCGCGTCCTCCATGAGGTGGTGGATGGCGACCGCCCCCTGACCGCCCAGCCAGGCGGAAAGGTACTGCAGGGCGACCGAGATGTTCTCGAGCAGGCCTTCTTCGGTGACCTGGCCGCCCGGCACCTGAAACTCGAGCAACGCGCTCGCCGGGACAGGGTCGGGGCGACCCGCGGCCTCGAGCTGGTTGGGCTGCTCGCCGAGCACCCGATCGAAGGACTCCTGGGCGACGGGGACGAGGTCGGGGTGGGCGACCCAGGTGCCGTCGAAGCCCATCTGGACCTCGCGCTCCTTGTCGGCGCGGACCTTGGCGATCGCCCGCTCGGTCACCTCGGGATCCTTGCGGCTCGGGATGAAGGCGGCCATCCCGCCGATGGCGTGGGCGCCGCGCTTGTGGCAAACCTGCACCAGGCGCTCGCAGTAGGCCTTCATGAAGGAGACGGCCATGGTCACGTCCGCGCGGTTGGGCAGCACGGCCTCGTTCCAGGTCCCGAAGCGCTTGATGATGCTGAACAGGTAGTCCCAGCGGCCGGCGTTCAGCCCCGTGGCGTGCTCGCCCAGGGCGTGCAGGATCTCGTCCATCTCGAAGGCCGCGAGGATCGTCTCGATGAGGACGGTGGCGCGGATCGTGCCGCGCGGCAGGCCCAACTGTTCCTGGGCGAAGACGAACACGTCATTCCAGAGCTGGGCCTCTTCGTGGCTCTCGAGCTTGGGCAGGTAGAAGTAGGGGCCGGTGCCGTTGTAGACGAGGCGGCGGGCGTTGTGGAAGAAGTAGAGCCCGAAATCGAACAAGCTCGCCGAGATCGGCTGGCCGTCGCGCAGGACGTGGCGCTCGACCATGTGCCAGCCGCGGGGGCGGACGACGAGGGTGGCGGGGCGATCGCCGACCACGTAGCTGCGCCCGTCGGGCGCGTCGTAGCGAAGCTGGCCCCGCACGGCGTCGGCCAGGTTGACCTGGCCCGCGACGACGTTCGTCCAGGTAGGCGAAAGGGCGTCCTCCAGGTCGGCCATGAAGACCTTGGCGCCCGAGTTCAGGGCGTTGATCATCATCTTGCGGTCGACGGGGCCCGTGATCTCGACCCGGCGATCCAAGAGGTCGGCGGGCGCGGGCGGCACCATCCAGGAGCCGTTGCGGATGTGGGCCGTCTCCGGCCGGAAATCGGGGCGCTCGCCGGCGCGGATGGCCGCGGCGCGCTGGAGGCGGCGTTCGAGGCAAGCCCGGCGCCGGAGTTCGAAGCGATCGAGCAATTCCCCGACGAAGGCGAGAGCCTCGGTCGTCAGGATCGACTCCCCGCCCGCCGGTAGGGGGCTGATGACTTGCAAGGGCTTGGTATCGATCACCGGACGACTCCTTTCCTTTTAGGATCATACCCGGTACGGGTATCTATGGGAAGGGCGTGCCTTCCCGAGACAAGGGGGTGGGGTGCCGGGAAGGGGACCGGCACCCCGTGCGATTCGGTGCTAGACCGAACGCGACTCGACGGCCTTGCCGACGGCCGGGAAGAACGGGGTCACGAACTTGATCGTGTCCTCAGACAGCTTGAAGGTCGCATCGCTCGCCGCCTTGAGCTGCGAGGTCGCCGACAGGACGGCGCGCTGGGCCGCGACCCGGTTCTCGTGGGCCTGGTCGAGGGTCGTGCGGACGAGGGTCTCGACCTGATCGGCCACGCGGTTCATCGACTCGAGGGCGGTCTGGCAGCCCTCCCAGTAGGCATCGGCCAGGATGTTGAGGGGAAGTGCGTTGGAACTCATCGTGTCAATCTCCGTTTCACTCTATTTGGGGGCGGGGCTGTGGGATTGCTGCAACAGGATCGACTGTGCCCGATCGACCTTGTTGAGTCTGTTATAGCCCCTCGCTGTTACAAGCCAGTTACGGCCGGAGTTACGAAAACCAGATCTCCAAATAAAATTTCAGACCCGATCTAAAGATCGAGCCTGAATAAACCGAGTAGTTGCGACGTCATTTCCGTCACCCCGGCGAAGGCAGGGATCCACATCCAGCTGAATTAGCAACCTAGCGGGTTGTGATGACCGTTACTACCCATGGATAGAATCGTGAGTGGCTATGAATTCCGTCCTTCGCCGGAATGACGGGGTCTGCCAGTTAGTGACGGCGATGGCTGCTGAAGAAGTTCCAAAGCATCGTAGAAGCGTCCGGACCCTGCGGATCCATGAAGGATGAGCCCTGGCTCTGCCCACCAGACCAGGCATGGGGCATCTGGTCGACGAGAACCTCCTCGATCACGGCCGTCCCCGCCTGATCGCGGTAGGTCTTCGCCGTGTAACGACGTCCCCCGCTTACCTGGCCCGAGGTGGTCTCAGGTTGTTCCGACTCGAGGGTCGTCTGACCCGAAATCTGGTCGTTCGTGACGGCCCACTGGGCCACGATCTGATCGGCGTTCTTGGGGGCGACGACGGTATCAGCCGTGCCGTGGAAGACCATGACCGGCATGACGTGGGCGTTGCTGCCCATGGTCTGGTAGGCGTGGGCGCCCGCCGTGCGGGGATCGGGACCCCCGGTATTCATGACGGCCCAGGCATTACCCTCGTTGGTCGCGGCCTGGTACTCGAGGCCCGAGCAGACGCCGAGCCCGGCGAACATGTCGGGGTAGGTGGCGCCCAAGATGACCGTCATGGCTGCCCCGGCCGAAAGGCCTGCCGCGTAGACGGCGTGGGGATCGATCGCGTACTCATGCTCGACCTGCTGGACCATCCCGGCGATCAGGGCGGGCTCTCCGCTGTCACGGGCCTGGTCCTCCGGCTTGAACCAGTTCCAGCACTTGTTGGGGTGAGCCGTCTGGGGCTGGGCCGGATACATGACGGCGAAGCCCTGGCTATCGGCGAGCTGGTTCATGCGCGTGCCGGTCGCGAAGGTGTCCGGGTCCTGAGTGCAGCCGTGGAGCATGACCACGAGGGGGACGGGCGCGCCGTCCCGATAGGACTTGGGCAGGTAGACTTTGTAGGTCCGGCCTTGATACCCCTCGGCCACGAAACTACCCGGCTGGGCCGCCCCGCGGGCGTGGAGGGTCGCGGCCGTCGTACGGGCCATGGGGGCGTTCGCCGGCAGGCCGCACGCGGCCACCGAGAGCGCCAGGCTTCCCAGGATCATTCGCTTCATGTGTTTCCCCTTCAACAATCTGCGTGTGTGGTCGGTTTTTGCCTTGGTGGGTGAGACAGGCTTCCGTGCCTGTCGGCGCCTGGACGGGACGGGCACCGAGCCCTGTCCCACCGGGAGGTTATTGAGCCGTGTAGCCTCCGTCGATCACGACGGCCTGCCCCGTCACGCCCCCGGCGCGATCGCTGGTCAGGAACAGGGCGTAGTCGGCGATTTCCTGCACGGTCAAGAGCCGGCGCTGCGGGACCAGCGGATAGATGACCTCTTCGAGCACCCGCTCGAGGGCCACCCCGCGCGTCTTGGCGAGGTCTGCCAGCTGATTCCGCACGAGCGGCGTGTCGACGTAACCGGGGCAGAGGGCGTTGACCGTGATGCCCTCCGCCGCGCACTCGAGGGCCGCGACCTTCGTGAGGCCGAGCACTCCGTGCTTGGCGCTGTTGTAGGCGGCCTTGCCGGCAAAACCCACCAGGCCGTTGATCGAGGCGACGTTGAGGATGCGGCCGTAGCCCTGTTCGCGCATGATGGGCAGGGCGTGCTTGATGGCGACGAAGGGCGCGACCAGCATGATCCGCAGCATCCGCTCGAAGGTCTCGGTCGGGAACTGGTCGATCGGGGCCACGTGTTGCATGCCGGCGTTGTTGACGACTACGTCGAGGCGGCCGAACTCGGCGATCGCCCGCTTGATCGCCCGGGCGACCTGATCCTCGTCGCTCACGTCGCAGGCGAGTCCGAGGGCCGGCCGATTCGATCCTGCGAGGGCCTGAGCTGCCTCGGCCGCGGCCGCCCCGTTCAGGTCGAGGATCGCGACCGAGGCGCCCGCCTGGGCGTAGGCTTCGGCGATCGCCCGCCCGATCCCGCTCGCCGCCCCCGTGACGAGGACGGAGCGGCCGGTGTAGTCGAAGCCCGCTGAGCCGGGGCGCGCCTGGAGAAGGGGGCTGGACATCGCATTACTCCTCGTTCAGGAAGGTGCGGAGGGCGTCGGACGCTAGGCCGATATCGACGAGACCCGCCAGGTGGCCGAACCGCTCCGGCAAGGGGGCCACCTCGACGGTCTTGCCGGTCGCATGGAAGGTGGCCACTAGGCGATCGTGGTGGTGGGCCATGTCGACGAGCTCGTCACCCAGGGCCGGAAGCAGGAGCACGCGGGCCTGGATGGCCGAGACCGCCCGTTCGAGGGAGCCGAAGCCCTCGGCCAGGTCCCAGGCCATGCAGGTCCGGAGCATGGCGATCCAGGCGTTGGCGTCGACGAAGCCGGCTCGGACTCCCATTTCCTGGGACAACCACTCTTCGATCGCCCAGCGGGCGGTGGGCTCCTTGGCCGGGTTGCGGCCCGGCGCGGCCGATCGTCGCCCGAAGGTGTCGACCATTTGGGCGCGCCCCGACGAGGACCAGAGCATCAGGCCGATCGCGAGGCCCAGGCCCTCGCTGGGGGGGGTATCAGCCGAGTAGCGGCCGTTGCGGAAGGCCGGATCGCGGCGAATCGCTTGCTCCATGAGGTGGTAGAGCCCGATCTCGCGGGCCTGGAAGCCCTCGAGCCCGATCGCGGCGACGACGGCCTCGACCTCGTCAGGGAAGCGGGTCGCCCATTCGAGGGCCTGCATGGCCCCGTAGGAGGGGCCAACGATCGCCTTGAGACGGGTGATGCCGAGCTGCCGGAGCACCTGCCGGTGGGCCCTCACGGTGTCCGAGACGACGAGCGGAGGGAAATCAGGCCCGTAGGGCTGACCCGAGACCGGGTCGACCGTGGCTGGGCCCGTGGTGAGGCCGTGGGGATGGTCCTTCCGGACGCAGCCCAGGGCGTCCATGGCGATCACGAAGTCGCGATCGGTGTCGATCGCCTTGCCTGGCCCGATCACGGGGTCCCACCAGCCCGGGAGGGCGTCTTCCGGGTGGTAGACGCCCGCGGCGTGCGAGGTTCCCGAGAAGAAGTGGCAGACCAGGATGGCGTTGGAGCGGTCGGCGTTGAGCCGGCCGTAAGTCTCGTAGCCGATGGTCACCCGCTCGAGGTCCCGTCCACAGGCGAGCGGGAAGTCGTGCAGGTGAGCGACGCGCTTTTCCGCAAGCAACGGGGTGGCCGAGCGGGTGATCATGGCGACGGCCTAGTTCGAGCGGACCGAGAGCCAGGCGTCGAGGCGCGGGAAGAACTTTTCCCTGGCGCCACGACCGGCCACCAGCCCGACGTGTCCCGCCTTGACGGGCAGGAGGTCGAAATCCTGGCTGCCGACGTGCTCCCGCAGGGGCTCGGACTGGCAAGGCAGGGCGATGTGGTCCTGCTCGGCGACCACGTTGAGGATCGGGCAGCGGATATTCTGGAGGTCGACCTGGCGGCCCCGCAGCTCGAAGGTGCCCGCCACCAGCTTGTTCTGTTGGTACAGGTCCTTGATCCACTGGCGGTAGGCAGCACCCGTGAACGGAATGCCGTCGTTGACCCAGGTGTTCATGACCTGCCAGCCCTCGACGAAGCGCTCGTCATGCAGCCGGTCGTACAGGGTGACGTAGGGACCGACGTAGTTCTGCAGCGGCTTGAGCAGCTTGGAACCGGTGTCGATCATGTGCGCCGGCACGTTGCCGAGGGTATCGACCAGGCGATCGACGTCGAAGTGCTCGGGGTTCAACCAGTTGGTGAAGAGCCCTGCCTGGCTGAAGTCGACCGGGGTCGCCATCAGCACGAGGTTGCGCAGCGGGGCCTCGGGGTGTAGCGCCGCGTACATGACGGACATGGAGCCGCCCATGCAGTAGCCGATGATGCTGAACTCCTCGGCTCCCGAGACCTTGAGGACCTGCTTCGTGGCCCTGGCGATGTAGTCCAGGACGTAGTGATCGAAACCGAGCTCCTCGTCTTCCGGCCCGGGGACGCCCCAGTCCAGCAGGAACACGTCGTAGCCTTCGCCCAGGAGGAACTCGACCAGGCTGTTGCCGGGCGTGAGGTCCATGATGTAGGGCCGGTTGATCATGGCGTAGACGAGCAGCAGGGGGACGGCGTGCCGGCGGTTTTCCGAGTGGTAGCGGTACAGCTTGGCCTTGTTCTTGGTCCAGACGACTTCCTTCGGAGTCTGGCCGACCTGCGCGGCAGGGGGATGGGCGAGGTAGTTGGCGGCGGCCTCGACGCGCGACCAGTGGCGATCCCACTCGGCGCGGGCGCGATCCAGGGTTTCAGTCGGTTTGGACATGGCTCTCTCTGCAATGAGGCGGGCCCGAGCGGCCCTGGGCGGTCGAGCCTACCCTACCGGGTCAGCGCTACAAGCTCGTTACAAATTGGCCTTAAGGATAGATTATGTCAAGTTAAAGCCTGGAGCAAGGTGGGCAAGTATCGGGCTGGACGGCTTGATAACCGAGTCGGGTCGCCGCAGTCGGGAGGACGTACCGCATGGGTGGGATCGCCAGCGCTTCGGCCAACAGCACAGCCCCGGTGAGGGGGCGATCGCCCGCCATCCGCCTGGACATTCCCGAACCGGCCCCGGAGATCGGCAACGACCAGCTCATGACCTCGGCCCAGGCGAAGTTTCTCGGGGCCGAAAGCGCCACCTACCCCAACGTCGACGCCGTGATCGATCGGCTCAAGCGGCTTCAGGCCCAGATGGTAGCCAAGGGCGACGTGCGGGCGGCCTGGGTGACGACCTACCTGGTGCAGACCGAAGCCACCAAGAAGGCCCTTCAGACGCCCGGCATGTTCGAAGACCCGCGATTCATCGACCGGCTGTGCCTGCGCTTCTACCAGTATTTCGAGGATGCCTACACGGCCTACGAGAAGGGCGACTTGGCCCACGTCTCAGAGCCCTGGAAGCGAGTCTTCGACATGGCCAAGAGCCAGAACGCCTTCACGATCGAGGACGTCACGACGGCCATCGATGTGCACATCAACTACGACCTGCCGCGGGCCCTCGCGGCGGTCGGTGCCAAGCCGGGCGCCAATTACCGGGACTACATGACCTACAACCAGCTGTTCTCGCAGGACCTGCAACAGGCCAAGCAGCGGATCATCAATCTGTCCAAGCCGGTGCCCGGTCTGGATCAGCGCCTCCTGGGGGTGGGTGACAAGGCCCTCTTGGGGTTGGACGACAAGGTGACGCTCGACCTCATCAACCAGTGGCGGCAGCGCTCATGGCGCGAGAGCCAGCGCCTCGAGCAGGGCGATCGCCGCACGCTGCGCCAGCTGCGCGTCAACACCCTTCCTATGATCCACGCGGTGGAGGATGCCTCGAACAATCCCCTGCACCGCTTCCTGGCTAGGCTCGGCCTGCTCTAGCGAGCAACTCCGCCACTTCGCCAGGGTCCGGGAACCGCTGGGTTGCGGCCTTCGAGAAGACGACTTTCCCTTCGGACAGGATGTCGAACTGCCCCTTGTTCCCCGGGCGAACCTCGGCCAACAAGCCGGCCGCTTGCTTGAGCTCCTCCGCCACACGCTCCGCGTGCGGGAGGTAGTTTCACATCTCGCAGTAGAGAATCTCGATCGCCATGGATCACCTCCGGATTTCGTGGGGGCCGATCCGATGGTACGGCATTCGCCATTCGGTCGAAAGGGCTCGGCCCCCCGCCGTCATATTTGACAAGATAACGATATAGCATCAATAATTGAAGACTGCCGAGTCTCGGACACCGAGCAGGGGAGACGGATGCTAGCCAAAGTTCGGAGCGGAGCCGTTCTGGGGGTCGACGCCTACGTCGTCGAGGTCGAGCTGGACATCGCGAACGGCTTGCCGGCCTTCACGGTTGTCGGCCTGGGAGACGCGGGCGTACAGGAGAGCCGGGAGCGGGTCAAAAGCGCGATTCGCAACTCGGGCTACGCCTTTCCGCCCCTTCGTCTCACGGCAAACCTGGCTCCCGCCGATCTCAAGAAAACGGGGCCCAGCTTCGATCTGCCCATCGCGATCGGCATCCTGGCGGCCTCCGACCAGGTCGTCACGGAAAGCCTCGACGCACTGCTTCTGGTGGGCGAGCTGTCCCTAGACGGAGCGGTACGGCCCGTGAGCGGAGTGCTCTCGATCGCCCTGGCCGCCGTCCGAGCCGGGTTTCGGGGGGTCGTCGTCCCGGCGGCCAACGCGGCGGAGGCGGCACTCGTCGACGGCCTCGAGGTCTATGGGGCCGAGACGATCGCCCAGGTCGTGACGCTCCTCAACGAACCAGGTTCGTTGCCACGGACCGTGCTGGATCGCGATCGCCTGCAGACCCGCCCCGACCAGGGTCTGCCCGATTTCGAAGAGGTGAAGGGTCAGGAGTTCGCCAAGCGGGCCCTGGAAGTGGCCGCTGCGGGCGGTCACAACGTCATGCTGGTGGGGCCGCCTGGCTCGGGAAAGACCATGCTGGCGAAACGGCTGCCAGGCATCCTCCCGGAGCTCTCGATTCCAGAAGCCCTGGAAGTCACGAAGCTCTACAGCGTGGCCGGGCTATTGCCCGGGGACACCCCGCTCATCGCCTCCCGCCCCTTCCGCTCCCCCCACCACTCGATCTCCATTGCCGGTCTGGTCGGCGGTAGCTCAGTGCCGCGCCCCGGAGAGATTTCCCTGGCCCACCACGGCATCCTGTTCCTCGATGAGCTCCCTGAGTTCCGGCGCGACGTGATCGAAGTGCTTCGCCAGCCGTTGGAGGACGGGTGCGTCACGATCTCCCGGGCAGCCATGACCCTCAAGTTCCCTGCGCTGTTCACCCTGGCGGCGGCCCTCAACCCGTGCCCCTGCGGCTTTCGGGGAGACTCGGTGCGGCCCTGCTCCTGCTCGCCGCAGCAAGCCGAGCGGTACTGGACCCGGCTGTCGGGCCCCCTGCTGGATCGGATCGACCTCCAGATCGAGGTGCCGCGCCTGTCCCAGTCGGACTTGATGGACACGGGCCACGCCGAGCCTTCGAGCCGCATCCGGGAACGGGTCGTGCAGGCCAGAGATCGACAGCGGCGGCGGTACGAGGGGAGCGTCGGGGTGCACTGCAACTCGCAGATGAGCACCCGACTCGTGCGGCAACACTGCCGTCTCGACGAGGACGGGGCTGAGCTGTTGCGCCGGGCCATCTCGCAGCTTGGGCTCTCGGCCCGCTCCTACGACCGGATCCTCAAAGTGGCCCGGACCATCGCGGATCTGGAGGGACGAGAGGCGGTCGCCGCTCCACACGTCGCCGAGGCCATCCAGTACCGGACCCTGGATAGGGGAAAGGCGTGATGTCCCTAGCCAACCTGCAAGCCATTCGCGTGCCGCGAGGCCTCCAGGGCCAGCATCGCCTGTTTCCGAGCGCTACCCCATCGGTACTCTCCGATCGCCCCTGTGGCCCGGATCACCCGGTGGCAGGGGATCAGGTAGCCGATCGGGTTGCTCGCGAGGGCCGTGCCGACCGCTCGCGAAGCTCCCGGAGCACCTGCCGCGACCGCGAGGTCGCCGTAGGTCATGACGTCACCCTCGGGAATGGCCAGCAGCGCCTCCCAAACCTTGACCTGAAACGGCGTCCCGTTGAGCAGGAGGGACAGCGGCCCCCGGGCCTCGCCTTGCATGCGGGCCGTCACCTCGGCCGCGACGGGGGCGCTGCGCGCCGGGTCTTCACGGAAGCTGGCGCCTGGCCAGCGAGCTTTCAGGGTGGCGATCGCCTCCCCTTCCTCGCCGCCCGGAACGAAGCTCAGCCCGCAGAGCCCCCGCTCGGTCACGGCGAAGAGGGCCGTGCCGAAGGGGGTCGGATGAAAGCCCCAGGCGATCGCGATCCCGGCCGCACCCCGCTTGAACTCTCCGGGGGTCATGGCCTCGTGGCTCAAGAAGAGGTCGTGCAGCCGGCCCGTGCCTGACAACCCCACCTCGAGGCTGGTTTCGAGCATCGACACCCGGCCGCTCAGGAGCCGCTTGGCCTGCAGCAGCGTCAGGTGTTGCAGGAAGTCTTTGGGTGTCACCCCCGCCCAGCGCTTGAACATGCGCTGGAAGTGATGCTCGCTGAGGCCCAGGTGCCCGGCGACTTCCGAGAGGCTCGGTTGCTGGTCCACGCGGGCGGCGAGAAAGTGGATGGCTTGTTCGATGCGATCGTAGTCGGACGACATGGGGGCCTCCGGGGAGTTTCGGGTTGGGACCCCTTCATCCTACGAGACCCCATCCGGAGGGGCGACCCGATTCTTGCGGTCGTGGGCGTCGGGTCAGGGCTTGAGGGCGCAAGTGGCCATGTAGCCCGCCATGTAGCGATGAATGGCCCCTTGGTCGTCGTTCGCGTGGTCCTCGTAGAAACCGATGATCGAGAATCCGGCCGCCAACTGACCGCCGATCTGGTCCTCCAGGGTATGGCCGAAGACGAGGGGCTCCCCTGCATCGGTGTAACGGGCCCGCTCCTGAGCGGTCAGGCTTTCCAGGTCCGAGTAGGGCAAGGGATAGCGCAGCTGGGCGACGCCTTGAGCGTCGAGATCCGGGTCGACCGCGAAGACCAGCGGGTTCACGAAGCCGGCGATCAAGCGTCCGCCCGGCCTCAGCACCCGGAAGGCCTCTCGCCAGACCGGGCGCACCTCCGGGACGAAGCAATTCGAGACGGGGTGCACGACCAGATCGAACGACCCGTCCGCGAAGGCCGAAAGGTCCCGCATGTCCCCTTGCACCGTCCGGATGGTGAGCCCGTCCCGCTCGGCCACCATGCGATCCCGTTCGAGTTGGGCGGGCGAGTTGTCGAAGACCGTGACCTCGGCACCGGCCGCCGCCAGGATGGGGCCCTGTTGCCCGCCACCCGAGGCGAGCGCCAACACGTGAATTCGCCCCAAGGGGGGAAACCAGTCGGCGGGCACCGGTTTGGTCGGGGTGAGCACGACGGCCCACTCGCCACGACGGGCACGGGCGATCTCGTCGGGCGAGGCCGGGATGGTCCAGCGATTGCCTTGGGCCACCTGGCGATTCCAGGCTTCACGGTTGTAGGTCAGGATGTCCATGGGCGCCTCCTCGATCGTGCGATTACCTTGTACCGCATCACGCCGTCGTCTTGGCGACCACCGGTTCGAGGGGCAGGGTGAACCAGAAGGTGGAGCCGACGCCCACCTGGCTCCGCACGCCGATCCGTCCCCCGTGAGCCTCGACGATCGCCTTGCAGATGCTGAGTCCCAGCCCGGTGCCCCCCACCTTGGCGGCACCAGAAGGCAGCTGGCTGAATCGCCGGAAGAGCTTGGGAAGGTCCTCGGCCGCGATGCCCGGTCCCGTGTCGCTCACCTCGCACAACAGGGCGTCGTCCAGGGTTCGGACCGTCACCTCGATCCGCCCGCCCGCGGGGGTGAACTTGATCGCGTTGCCGATCAGGTTCGCGAGCACCTGTTCGATGCGGGTCGGGTCCATGCGGACCGGGCGGGAGGCCTCGGGCAGGTTCGTCTCCATTCGGATCCGGGCCGCTTCCGCCAGGGGACGGAGGCTGTGGGCGATCGCCCGCACCCGCTGCGGCAGATCGCCTTCCTCGCAGTTCAGCCGGAAGGTCCCGGCCTCCAGCCGCGCGTAGTCGAGGAGGTCGTCGAGCAACAGCTCCAGGCGCCCGACGTTACGTTCGATCTCCCGCACGTAGTCGGCTTGTCCGGGCGTCAGCGGGCCCCCCAGGCCGTCCTCGAGGAACTCGGCGTAGCCCTTGATGGACGTGAGCGGGGTCCGCAGGTCGTGCGACACGGCGCTCACGAACTGCTCCTTGAGTCGCTGGACCTCCCGGGTCGCCTCGAGCTCGGCCTGGGCCCTCTGCTCGCGCCCGGCGAGTTCGGCCCGCTCGCGCTCGGCCGCAAGGCGATCGGTAAGGTCGGCGAAGGCGATGACGCCCCCGAGGATGGAGCCTCCTTCCTCGAGTGGGGCCACGACGTACTCGATAGGCACGGCCGAGCCATCCCGGCGCCGGAACGATTCATGAACGACGCGACGCACCTGGCCATCCGCGAGGGTCCGACGGATGGCGCAGTGCTCTTCGGGCATGGGCTCACCGTGCGGGTACCGGTGCAACAGGTCGTGGCCGTTCTGACCGATCAGCTCGTCCGGGGAATAGCCGACCATTCGCGCGGCGGCCGGGTTCGCGAAGGTGATGCTCCCCTGCGCGTCCATCCCGAGGATTCCCTCGGCCACCGAACCCAGGATGAGTTGGTTCCGCCGGGTCAGGGCCTGAAGGGAGTCGGCCATCTCGTCGAACCCCCTCGCGAGCCTCCCCAGTTCGTCCCGCTGGGAGGACAGCCCGGTCCGGGCGCTCAGGTCGCCCGTGCCGAACCGTCGGGTGACAGCGAGCAGGTGGTTGATCGTGCGCAGCAGGAACCAGTCGCTGCCGAACCAGGCGAGCAGCAGCACGACGAGCGCCGTGCCCCCGAGCAGTACCAGGTGGGTCGCCAGCAGTCGGTCGGACTCGGCGTAGATCGCCGCGCGCGGCACGCTGACGACCAGCAGCGGGTCCATGCCCCGGGGTTCGACCGCCGACAGGGGGGAGTAGACGTAGACTCGCGGCTGACCATCGCTCCCGGAGGCCTCGGCGAGCCCGGCCCGACGGGCCAGGATCGACCGGAAGACCGGGACCGCTTGCATCGAGCGGCCGGGCTCGACCTTCGAATCCGGATAGCGAGCGAGGACGCGCCCATGGGAATCGACGAACCACAGCCGCGAGCCCGCCGGCAGGTTCGCCTGCTCGGCGAGGCTGCCCAGCCAGGACAGCTTGATGGCCAGGTAGACGATGGAGGTGAGGCGCCCGGAGCGGTCGAGCATGGGTTGAGCGACGTTGACCGACGGCAGGTGGGTCAGGTGGCCGATCTGGAAGTCCCCGACCGCGAACCGCCGCGTTCGGACCGCCCGCTGGTACCAGGCGAGGTCCGTCACCGGCACGTCCGGGCTGAAGGGCACGGCGCTCGCGCAGTGGCGCCCGTCGGGGGTGACGGCCCCGACGTTGGCGTAGCCCGGGGAGCGGGCCAGGATCCGGGAAAAGACGCGGCTGCTGGCCGGATCGCACGCCTGGACCTCCGGCAGCTGGGCGAGTACGGTCAGGGTCTGCTGGGCCTCGTCCACGGTCCGATCGAAGCGGGCCGCTGCTCGTTCGATGAGCTTCTGGGCGCTCTCCTGCGCCCCTTCCATGGCGCTCCCCCGCTCTTCCGAGGCCAGGTAGGCGATCAGGATCAGCGCCGGGAAGACCGACAGCAGGATCAGCAGCATGACCCGCAGCCGCAGGCTGATGAAGTCGGGAAATCTCAAGAAGCGGCCTCCCCCTGACCCACCGTCGCGAGGTCTCTCCCGGGTCATGCTAGTCGGGCCACGGGCTCGCCGCAAGCGGCCAGTGGCGCGGGTTACCAGGCAATATTCCGGGCCAACCCCAACCGTTCGAGCAGCCAGATCAGCCCCTTGGTCAGGTCCGGCTCGCGCCACGTGAGTCCGTGTTGGGCGCGGCGCGGCTGGTCGTGGTGGTTGTTGTGGAAGCATTCACCCAGGGTGAAGAGCCAGAGCCAGGGCACGTTGCGGCTGTCGTCTCCGGTCTCGAACGTGCGGTAACCGAAACGCGGCATGTGACAGATCGAGTTGACCGACTGCGAGGCGTGGAACATGACCATGACGGGCAGGTAGAGGCACCAGCACACGGCCCCCAACCCATGCCACCAGGCGAGCGCCGCGACCACGATCAAGTGCGGCACGATGTAAACCCCAGGGTGCTCCATCCACCGGCAATAAGCGTCCTGCCGCACGTCCTTGGCCAGGCCCCGCAGGCGATCGCGGATGTCCGGGGTGATCTTGTGCAGGAAGTTGCCCTGGGCGTACCAGAAGCCGCGCCGTGGCGAGTGCACGTCCTCCGGCGTGTCCGAGTGCCGGTGGTGATGCCGGTGAAAGCCCACCCAAGTCACCGGATCCCCCGCGAGCCCCACGGACGCCCCCAGGGCGCCGATGAAGCGCAAGGGCTCCCGCAGCTCCAGCCCCCGATGGGTGAGGGTGCGGTGCAGGTAGAGCGTCACGCTCAGCCCGGTCCAGAGGTAAATCCCGACCATGACCGGGAGGTAGGCCCCATGGAACGGCTGGGTGAAGGCCAGCACGGCGAACAGGTGGATCCAGCCCACCAGGACGATCGTGGCGATCCCCAGGGGATTCCGGGCCATCTGATCCCCCAGGGGCAAGCGCGCGGGCTCGGCCGCGCCCTCCGCTTCAGTCGGCCTGGGTAGGGCTGAAAGGTCGTGACTCACGGATCCTCCTAAGAGACGGCGATCGCCCGACGCTCTCTCGGTTCCTTACCCTCCCGGCGAGGGCAACTCACCCGCTAGCCTTCCCCCCGATCCAGGGGCGCGAGCCGGCCAGGCCGGGGGCTCGATCGATCTCGTTCGAGTCGTAATACAATGGGGGCATGCCGCATGCCACCATCTACCACAATCCCCGCTGTTCCAAGAGCCGCCAGGCGCTTTCCCTGCTCGAAGAGGCCGGGGTCCAGCCGACTGTCGTCAAGTACCTCGAGACCCCGCCGAGTTCGGCCGAGCTCGACGCCTTGCTCCGCAAGCTCGGCCTCGAGCCGCGGGACCTCATGCGCACGGGCGAGGATGTGTACGACGAGCTGGGCCTGGCCACCAAGAGCCTGTCGCGCGACGAGGCGATCCGGATCATGGTCGAGCACCCCATCCTGATCGAGCGTCCGATCGTCGTGGTGGGCGATCGCGCCGTGGTAGGCCGCCCCCCGGAGCGGGTCCGGGATCTGCTCTCGTAAGAGGCGAAGCCTCGTCTCCCCGTTGTTCAACGGGGAGACGGGCCCTGAGGGCCCTGCCGTCCACCCTCTAGCAAGCCGATCGACCAATCGACCCACATGGGTATAGTGCCTGAAGCACCCTGTTGCGAGGGAACCCATGGACCTCAATCCGATCGATGGCGTCAAGAAGGCCTATCACGCGATTCGATCCGGGATCGGCGACGTCGGGCGAGCGGCCGATTCCGCCGAGGCTGGGGCCGGCCGCGCCTGGGATTCGTTCGTCCGCCGGGTGGAGACCCTGCCGCCCGTCACGGCGGCCGACAGCCTGGTGGATCGCGTCAAGCGCGCCCAGTCGCAGGTTCCCCACGAGGGGCCCTTTCTCGCCCCTCCAGAGGTACCGCCGCTCGACCAGCCGGCCGTCGCCGTGAGGTCCGGGACGCCCGCCGAGCTGCTGCCGGGTGAACAGTCCCTGACGCCCGGACACCCGGCGATCGCCGTCACCCTGACGGGCACCGAGACCGCCGACGGCCAGCTCACCGTCAAGGCCGCAGCGCCGGGCACCGATTGGGGCCAGGCCGGGCGCGAGTCGGCCACCATGTCGGTCTTCGTGGACGGCCACTACAACCAGGACCTGGTGCTCTACGGCGGCGCCACCCCGACCTCCTATCCGGTCGCCCTGGGGGCCTTGCCGCCAGGGCCTCATACGATCACCTTCGCTTTCAACCAGCCGGGATCCACGGCGGGGGCGACCGGCATCACCCTCCAGTCGGCCCAGGTCGCCCTGAGCGGTCAAGATGAACAGGGGATGGTCGAGCGCTACCAGCCCTACCTCCACGGCCGCGGGATGGACAACATCCACAGCGACGTGCCGCTCTACATGTGGGCCGAGGTCGAGCATCGGGGGGCTGATACCCTCATCCACTACAACGTCATCCACAGCAACGAGGACGGCGGCACCGCCGCGACCCCCCTGGTCGAGCAGGCGACCTGGGGCCGCATGACCGATCCCGATCCGATCTGCACGGTCACGGTGGGGCCCGATGGCCAGCCCAAAGGGGTCTCCTACGAAGGGGCGAATGACCGATTCCTCGAGTTCAAGGGGCGGTGGGAGGGCGATCACCCCGTCCTCCGGGTCTCCACGACTAACAACGACTACTCGGACCAGGGCTCGACCCCGCTGCTGTTCCGGCCGAGGGCGGAGGTGCAGCACTTCGGGCCCGGCCAGAGCCGGGAAGACCTCATGGACCGGATGCCCTGGATGTACCGGATCTGCAACGAAGAGGTCACCCGCGAAGGCAAGGTCATGACCGACCAGCAGGCTTCCACCGTGCTGGCCCAGGAAGGCCAGCCCGGCTTCAAGCCCCCCACCAAGCTCGAGGACCTGCGAAACTACCTCTACGTCCAGTACGGCACGGGTTCGGGGGCGAGCCCGGTGGCCGTCGAGGTGAAGCTGAAGGGGCGGGACCAGTGGTTCCGATCCGATCTGACCGAGCCCCAGCTGGACATCGGGGGGCCCGATCTGCCGCCCATCCTGCAACACCACTTCTTCTCGAACCTCATTCCGGGGTTGCTGCGGCACTTCGGCTACGACGTGGGTGAGCGATCGGGGGACGGCATCCGGACGTCGGTGCCCTTGCCGCCAGGCGCGAAGGCCGCCGACGTCGAGTCCATCCGCTTCGTCGACCAGGGCGATCGCCCCGTCCCGTTCCAGGGGCTGGAGAAGGCCTTCATGCTGGACGACCAGTACGAGCCCCACTACCTCCAGGCGCCCGCCGGCGCGGGGACCTTGAGACCCGGAGCCCCCATCACGATCCAAGCCACGTGATCGCGGCGCGAGATGGCGAGGCCCTCGGATTGCCCGCGCGGTTTTCCGGGTAGGACATGCCTGCGGCTGACCGTTCCCAAGCATCCACTCGCTGCCACCGGACCGGCAGTTGGCGGAGGGGCCATGCTCCACGAGAAGATGGATCCAGACCAGCAGGCCTACTTCGAGGCCGAAGGCACCTGCCCCAAGTGCCGTTACGAGCCACTCAAGCGCGGCATCAACCTCAAGGAGGGGTGGTGGCTGTGCCGGCTGTGCGAAACCTGGTGGCGCCCGGACGATTAGACCCGTTCACAGTCGAGCCGGTTGCGAGCGCGCCCGCAGACACCGCGCCGCAGCGTACTTTCCGTACGTGAGGCGCGGGGGCGAGGACGCAAGCCGCAACAAGGCCGACTGTGTACGGGTCTAGAGGTTGACCTCCCAGGCGACGAAGTAGGGAAAGAAGCCCCACTGCTCGTAGGCCGTGATGGCCGGACGGTTGGTGGCGAACACCGACAGGGTGAGCCAGGCCGCCCCCTGATCCCGGAGCCACCGGGAGGCTGATCGGTAGAGCGCCCGGGAGATCCCTTGCCGCCGGAACCGGGGCTCCGTGTAAAGGTCGTAGATGAGCCCCCCGTCCGGCAACTCGCGCACGGCGAACACGAAGCCCGCGACCTGCCCGTCTTTCTGGTACACGAAGAAGGTGTGCGGCCGGGTGGACCCGTAGTCGCGGTAGGCGTCGGCCGTGAGCCGAACGAGCTCGGGAAAGGCGGGAGACGGCAGGGCGCCCGGGTAGGTGCTCAGGTGCTCGGCGATCCGCCCCCCCATCTCGGTCAGGAGGTCCCACTCGTCCGGTCGGGCGGGGCGGACGGCCGGATCGATCGGCCAGTCGGGAAGCTGGGCCGTGTACATGGCGACCCGCTCGGGAAAGGCCCCGAGCCCCCGCAAGGCCTCTAGGTTGCTCTGCTCCTGCGGCTCCATGTTCAGCGTGAGGCGGGCGTAGCCCTGAGAGCGGGCGAAGGCGGCAGCTGAGGGGACGAGCAGGGCGATCGCCTCCTCCGACGGGATCCCCGGGGCGAGGAAGTGGTCACACAAGGCCCGCTTGAGCCCCTTCGTGTAGGCGATGTCATGGGACTGCAGGGCCGCGTAGCCGACGACCTGGCCCGCGTGCTCAACCACCAGGACGTGCTGGAACTCGTCCAGCACCTGGGGCCAGTCCTGGAGCCACCGCTCCGTCACCCCGGAGTGGTACCCGTTGGAATTCGCCCAGCCGGCCGCGAGCAGCCCCCGGAAAGCCGCATGATCGACCGGCTCCAGCCGCCGCGCCCGCACGTCCGTGACCACGTCCCCTCCCTTCGCCCGCGCCGCGAGCACCTGACAAAACCAGGCATGTTACCTCTGTTTGGCCGACGTGTCGGCTCGGCGGAACAGTTTTGTCAGGCGCTCGGAAGGTGCTATACCCCTCGACGGACCGGGTCTCGCCATGAGACAAGATCGGGTGGGCGATCGCCGACAACCTCGCTAGAAGGCCATCATGGCCTGACGTTAACCAGGGGGGAACCCATGGCCTCCGAACATCTGCTCAGGCGGGACCTCGTCGAGGTCTGCCGCCGTTTGTACGAGCGGGGGCTCATCGTGGCGGGCGACGGCAACGTCAGCTGCCGGGTCGCGGGCGATCGGTTCCTCACCACCCCGAGCGGCGTGTGCAAGGGCTACCTGAAACCCGAGCAGCTGGTCGTGGTGGACGGCCAGGGGCGCCGGATCGCGGGGGGATCCAAGCCCTCCAGCGAGTTCGGGATGCACGCTGCCGTCTACCGGGTACGCGACGACGTGCAGGCCGTCGTGCACGCCCACCCGCCCATCGCCACGGCCTTTTCGGTCGCCGGCGTCTCGCTCGCCGCCCCCATCCTGACCGAGGTCGTCCTCACGCTCGGCAGCATCCCGACCGCCCCCTACGCGACCCCCGGCACCCCGGAGGTGGCCGAGGGCCTCGCCCCCCTCGTGCGGCTCTACGATGCATGCCTGCTCGATCACCACGGGGCCGTCACGGTGGGGCGGGACCTGTTCGAGGCCTACTACCGGATGGAGACCCTCGAGCAGACGGCCCATGTCGCCTACGTGGCCCATGGGCTCGGCGGGGCGCGCCCCCTGGGGCCGGAGTCGGTGGCGGCGCTCCTCGGGACGCGGCGATCGCTCGGGCTCCGGGAGATCCCGGTAGGCGGGGGTTTCGGTAGCGCCCAGACGGGTATTAAGACGGTACCGGACGGCGTCACGGGCCGCGCCGGAGAGGAGCAGCGGCATGGCTACTAGGCAAGCGAGGGTTCGCATGGGGGTCGCGCTGGGCGTGTCCCTGGCCGCGACGGTCCTGCTGCCCGGCTGCCCCAGCTTCGGGATCGTGATCCGCAACGTCGTGCTCGACAACCCGTCGCTCTCGGTGGGCGGCTCCGCTCACCTCAACATCGACGCCAGCAGCGGCACGCGGACCCTGCACTACACGGTCCAGGCCGCCCGGGGCCGCATCCTGCCCCAGGGCACGACCGACCAAAACGTCTTCACCTACTACGCCCCCTACACGGCCAAGAACCCCAACTCCAACGGCAACCTGGTGAGCGGCGACACCATTACGGTGGTGGTCAACGATGGCTTCTCGAGCCAGACCCAGACCCTGCCGGTCAACCTCGCCGGCACGACCATCACCTACGTCCAGAACGCCGACCCGAACACCGGAGCGGGCGACATCATGCTGGCCACGACCGACGACACGGGGTTCCAGGTCACCAACCAGCGCCAGCTCAAGGACAGCACCGGGCAGCCGGTCCGGGGCGCCGAACCGACCGTCTCGCCCAACGGCCGCATGATCGCCTACGTCGACTACAGCCAGGGCTCCGGCAACTCGACGGCCCTCGTCGTGATCGACGCGGGCGGGCTCAAGCACACGGTCGTCAACGCCGTCGACGCCATCAACAACCTCGACCCGGCCTGGGCCCCCAGCAGCGCCGAGATCGCCTTCGCCTCGGACCGCAACGGCCGCAACTTCAACCTGTACCGGATCTCGGTGGGCAACGAAGGCGCCACGACCATCCAGATCACCAACGCCGCGATCAACCAGCGCTACCCGGCCTGGAACCCGAGCCTCCAGCAGGACCGGGTCTCGACCATGGTCGTGAGCGCCCAAATGAACGACATGACCGGGATCGGGAGCTACAACCCCACGGCCGCCTGGAACCTCTTCCTGCTCAACATCCCGCAGGGGGCCTACGTCAAGCAGCTGACGAACCTCTCCGACCAGCGCGACTACGCCTTCGAGGCCCAGTGGCGAGGGGACGGCCAGGTGATCGCCTACACGCACTACGGTGCCGTCCAGGCCCCCCAGGCCGACTCCAGCCGTTACCAGAGGGTCTACCTCCAGGACGTCACCCAGAACCTCGGCTCGGGCCAGATCCTCAATCCGACCGAGACCTCGCCGAGCGTCTTCGAGAGCAGCCCGGTCTGGAACCAGATCGGCACTCAGATCGCCTACCTCAAGAGCTTCAACCCGCCCACCGGTCCCGGGACCGCCCAGGTCTGGCGCCAGCAGATCAACGGCCTGGTGCCCGCCTCGGCCCCGCCCATCCAGTGGACCGACTTCAGCGCCGGGATCCCGGCCATCTGGTACCAATCGACCCAGCACCGCCCCGAGTACGGCGTCTCCTTCGCCTGGCACTAGGCCTGGACGGCCTTGACCCCCAGGATCTCCTCGATCTGCGGGGCGACCAGCACCTCTTCCCGCAAGAGGGTCTCGGCCAGCCGCCCGAGCTCACTCCGCCGCTCGGTGAGGATGCCCCGGGCCCGTTCGTACGCCTCGGTGGTCAGGCGGCGCACCTCCTGGTCGATCATGGCGGCCGTCTCCTGCGAATAGGGCTTTTCGAGCGCCGGCGCTTCGAGACCAAGGTAGGCGTTGTCCGCCTCGAGGTCGTAGGCCTGCGGCCCGAGGTTCTGCCCCATCCCCCACCGCAGGACCATCCGGCGGGCGAGCTTCGTCATCTCGACCAGGTCGTTCTCGGCCCCGGTCGTGATCTCGCCGAACACCAGCTCTTCGGAGGCCCGCCCGCCCAGCTGCACGGTCATCTTGTCGAGCAGGTAGCCCCGGGGTAGCGAGTACTTCTCGTCCTGCGGCAGCATCTGGGTGACGCCGAGCGCCATCCCGTGCGGCACGATCGTGACCTTGCGGAGGGGATCGGCGTTGGGAAGCATGTGGGCGACCAGGGCGTGGCCAGCCTCGTGGTAGGCGACCAGGCGCCGCTCCCGCGGGTCGAGCATGGTGTTGCGCCGCACCCCCAGGATGATCTTGTCCTTGGCCTCTTCGAAGTCGCTCGCCGTTACCTGGTTCTCGCCTTTGGTCGCGGCGAGCAGGGCGGCCTCGTTGACCAGGTTCGCGAGGTCGGCCCCCGAAAAGCCCGGCGTGTCGCTGGCGAGGTGCCGCAGGGCCACGTCCGAGGCGACGGGCACGCCCCGCGCGTGGATCTTGAGGATGGCCTCGCGCCCCGCCCGGTCGGGCAGGCCGACCACCACCCGCCGGTCGAAGCGGCCGGGACGCAGGAGGGCCGGGTCCAGGACGTCGGGCCGGTTGGTTGCCGCGATCACGATGACCTCCTGGTGCGGCTCGAAGCCGTCCATCTCGGCCAGGAGTTGGTTGAGGGTCTGCTCCCGCTCGTCGTTGACGTTGCCGATCCCCACCCCGCGCCGGCGGCCGACCGAGTCGATCTCGTCGACGAAGATGATGGCGGGCGATCGCCCCTTGGCCTTCTCGAACAGGTCGCGCACCCGCGAGGCCCCGACTCCCACGAACATCTCGACGAACTCGGTGCCCGAGATCGAGAAGAACGGCACCCCCGCCTCGCCGGCGACGGCCCGCGCGAGCAGGGTCTTCCCCGTGCCCGGGGGGCCCACCAAGAGGACCCCCTTGGGGATCTTGGCCCCCAGCTTCCGGAACTTCCCGGGTTCCTTGAGGAACTGGACCACCTCGACCAGCTCGTGCTTGGCCTCGTCCTCTCCGGCCACATCCGTGAAGGTGACGCGGGGGCGCTCCGCCGTGTAGAGCTTCGCCCGGCTCTGGCCGAAGGTGAAGGCGTTCTGCTGGCCGCCCACGGCCGAGCCCATCCGGTTGAAGAGCAGCAAGACGGCGACGAGCGGCGCCCCGATGAGCAAGAGGTCGAGCCACCAGTGGCTCGGCTCGGGCTTGGCCGAGATCGCGACCCCCTTGGCTTCGAGCTGGGGCAAGAGCTGCGGGTCGGCGACCGGCGGCAGCTGAGTCGCGAACTGGGTGGTGGTGGCGTGGTGACTGTCGGAGGGCAGGGCATGGGGCTCGGTGAAGTCCCCCTCGATGTGATTGCCCTGCATGGTCACGCTCTTGACCTGGCCCGCGGCCACGGCCTGGCGGAAGGCCGAGTAGGAGAGGTCGGCGCGCGAGCTCGGTCCCGGAAACAGCAGCATGAAGCCCGCCCACATGAGCACCAGCAGGGCGAGATACCACCAGAGCTTCCCGGCCCCCTCGTCCATCGATCGCCCCCTTTTCTAGCCCGGGTGGGAGGCGCGCCGCGGCGGAGGGGTAGTGGCCTCCCGCGGTCATCCTATGGACCGGCTGGAGGAGCGTCAACAACCAAGCCCCCAGGCATGCCCGGACGGGATTCCGGGCCTCCTCTATCCCCCACCCCTCGGGGCGGGGGTCAGGGGGCGGGGGATCAGCGAGCCTGGATGGCTCGCCCTCCCTGGATCATGGCTCCGCGGGGGGCCTCAGGGTGGCCGGCATGGTCTGGAGGGTGACCGGGACCTGCAGGCGGCGGCGCCCCCGCAAGACGGTCAGGGCGACCCGCTCGCCGGGATGGTGGCGGGCCATGGCCGCGATCAGGTCCCGGGAGGTGGCCATGGGTTGGCCGTTGAGGGCCACGATCACGTCCTCGACCATGAGCCCGGCGCGGTCCGCGGGCCCTCCGGGCACCACCTCGGCGACCACCAGGCCGCGGCGGCCGGCGAGCTCGGGGTACTCGGCCGAGAGCTCGGGGGTGATCGTGGCGAAGCTGATGCCGAGCCAGGGACGGATCACCCGACCGCGGGTCTCGAGGTCGTGCAGGACGAGCTTGAGGGCGTTGATCGGGATGGCGAAGCCGATGCCCTGGGCCTCGGCGGCGATCGCCGTGTTGATGCCGATTGCCCGGCCCTGCATGTCGACGAGCGGCCCCCCCGAATTGCCCGGGTTGATGGCCGCGTCGGTCTGCAGGAAGCCGATCCGCTCGTTGACCTCGACCTCGCGGTTGGTCGAGCTGACGATACCGCTCGTCACGGTGCGGCGCAGGCCCAGGGGGCTGCCGAAGGCGAGCACCCACTCGCCCGCCTGGACGGAATCCGAGTTGCCGAGCGGCAAGACGGCCAGGTGATGGGCCGGGATCCGGACGAGCGCGACGTCGGTGAGGGGATCGGTGCCGATCACGCGGCCCCGGTAGCTCCGGCCGCTCCACAGGGTGACGGTCAGCTCGGGCTTCCCTTCGACGACGTGGGCGTTGGTGACCACCAGCCCGTCCGGGGAGATGACGAACCCGGAGCCCACCCCGCGCTGCACGGCGGAGCCCGAGCGCCCGTCGCTGAACCAGCCCGGCATGCGGCGTCGCACGTGCCGGACCACGTCGATGTTGGCGACGGCGGGGCTCACCCGGTTGACGATGGGCACGAAGTCCACGGGCGGCACGGCGAGGGAGGGGCGGCTCATCAGCGCGAGGGCGCCCGCGGCGAGGGCCGGACGCCACCAGGGTGAGACCATGGGGAAATCCTCCTCGGGGTCGACCGATCCAGGTTACCAGCGCGGCCGGTGCGGGCCCACGGCCACTCGGCCCAAGGGTCCGGGTCGATCCGGCCAGAGCCCGAGCCCCCAAGCGATGATTGACAGGGCTCGACGGCTTTCTATACTCCTTCGTAACGTTTTCCAAAGAGGTGGGGTTTGCCCTGGAAAGCGTCTCCGAGGGGACTTGGGAGAGCGAGACAGAGGGAGGATGACCATGCCTGGCAAGAGCCACGGGGAGATGACGACGCGAGAAGCCGGCCGGCTCGGCGGCAACAAGGTGAAGGAAGAGTACGGCCCCGAATTCTATTCGGAGATCGGCCACAAGGGTGGGCAGATCGGGGGTCGCAAGGGCGGGAACACAACCAAGCAGAAGTACGGCCCGCAATTCTACTCCGAGATCGGCAAGAAGGGCGGCAACCGGGTACGCGAGCTGATCAACGCCGGGAAGCGGTCCTTGGGCGAGTAGGCGCGGGCCCTGGCGCCCGTAGCGGGAAGGAGGAGGACGATGGCGAAGAAACCGATGGCACGGCCCATGCCGGCGCAGGCCAAGGGCAACCTGACGGTCAGAGAAGCGGGACGCCTCGGGGGCGAGAAGGTCCTGCAGGAGCGCGGGGTGGAATTCTACTCCGAGATCGGTCAGAAGGGCGGCCAGAAGGTGCGCGAGCTGATCGAGCGCGGCAAGCAGGCGGCGGCGGAGCAACCCCCCCGGCGCCGGTAGCGGAGCCTCGGCGAGGCGGGCGGCAGGCGGAAAGTCTGCCGCCCGCCTCGCGTCGTGGGCGCCTTGGCGCGGGTCCTGGCGTTTTGGCCAGACGGACGACGAGACCCTGTGCCGTCGATCGCCTCGTGCCGATGACTAAAGTACCCCTTGGAGGGTATAACATCGGTGAGGAACAACGGGGTTCCTCGAAGCGCGAGGACGACGCCATGTCCATCTCGACCACGACCTTCCGGATCGCCCAGCGCACCTTGTCGGGTCCGGAGGCCTTCGAGCAGATCCTGCTCGCCCTCAGGGAAGTCCTGCCCTACTGTCTGATCGACTGCGTCCAGCTCAATCGCCACAAGTTCCCGATCAACGCCAACCGGTACCCCCGGGCCATCTGGCACGAGCTCCTTTCCAAGCGGGAGTGGCATCCCAAGCTGGTGTATCACCTGGTCAACAGCCTGGCCGAGACCGATCACGTCCGCCGCATGAGCGAGCAGGCGGAGTTCGCGCGGCTGATCAACGACCCGAACACCCACGTCATGCTCCACGGGACGGTGCTCTACGAGAGCGAGGGGACGCCCGACATGCTGCAGGCCCGCGGGATCCCGGTCGCCCAGTCCCACGGCTGCGACCTGCAGGTCGACGCCTACACCGAGTTCGTCAAGAAGGCCCACCGCGACAAGGAGTTCGAGGAGAGCCACGCCGTGCAGCGCGAGCAGTACGGGCGCCTCAGCTTCCTCGAGGAGGAACAGGTCGAGCAGCCCACTCAATCGGCCGTGCTGTAACTTCCCCCACCCCCTTGGGGCGGGGGTCAGGGGGCGGGGGCCCTGCCAGGTGATCGCTCAAAACGGCCAGGGAAGCCGAAAGGTCATCCAGACTTCGGTGTCCGAACCCGATCCGCAAGGCCCCCGGGTACCCGAGCGTCGACCCGGGCAGGCAGAAGAGCCCACGCGACTCCCGCAAATCGCGGGCCAGGTTCCGGTCGTCCCGGCACCCCGCCGGCCAGACCAGCGTGACCACCCCGACGGGCGGTAAGCGCCCGAGCGAGTGCTCCTCGAGCCACCGGCCCATCAAAGCGCGGTTCCGGGCGGCGATCGCCCCGTTCGCCGCCCAGATCTCGTGCCGACGCGGCCACAGGGCTTCCAGAATCTGCTCGGAGACCCGGCTCACGCAGCAGGTCGCGTACTCGTGGTAGGGCCGCAGCCGTTCCAGCAGGGGGCGTCGCGCCACCATCCAGCCCAGCCTCAGTCCCGGGAGCGACCAGCGCTTGGAGACCGCCCCGGTCACGATGACCCGCTCGCTCAGCCCCCAGGCGGTCGGCGCGTCGCCACCGGCTCCGCGGTAGATCTCGTCGCTCAGCCAGTAGACATCGGGGCGTGCGGCGAGGATCCGGGCGATCGCCTCCATGTCTTCCTCCGACAGCACCCGCCCCGTCGGGTTGTGCGGCGAGTTGGTGACGACGAGCCGCGTCCGGTCGTCGACCAGGTTCGCCAGCGCGGCCGGATCGGCCGGCCGATAGGGATCGGCGGGCAAGGACCAGCGCCGGACCTCGGCGCCCAGCTCCTCGGCGATCGCGGCGAACTGGTAATAGAGCGGATCCTGCAGGATCACGACGTCCCCGGGTTGCAGCAGGGAGCGCAGCACGGCGTGGTTGGCCTCGGTGGCCCCGGCCGTGAGGACCAGCTCGTCGGGGTCGACCCCCAGGTCGGCGGCCAGGAGGGTCCGGGTGCTCAGCGAGCCAGGGGTGGGCACGTAGCCGTATTCCAGGTGTTCGAGCCCCCATCCCTCGGGATAGTAGGCCGCGAGCTCGGAGCCTGGCCAGGTCTGCACCATGGTGCCGCCCAACGAGTGGAGGGCACCGGCCTCATAGCGGTTGAACCAGGCTTCCAGGTCGGGGGTGGCGAGCGGCACGGCGGATCTCCAGCGGGAACGCAACATGCTAACAAGCTTTCCGGGCGGCGGCAAATCCGCCTCGCAACCGGATCTGGGCTCGCTTGACGCTCGGCAGGCAGGGGATCATAATGGGGCGTTCCTCGGGCAGCCGCCCGACCCCATGAGGAGGTCTATTCCATGACGACCGCGACCGCGACCAAGTACGAGGCGATCGCCTACGATCTCACCGGGCTTGTGGGCCTCAGCGACGAGCAGATCGCCCAGCACAAGACCCTTTACCAGGGCTACGTCAACAACACCAACAAGCTGAACGACGAGCTCAGCAAGCTGGTCGCCGAAGGCAAGGCCGACGGCATGGATCCGCATTTCGCCGAGCTCAAGCGCCGGCTCGCCTTTGAGTACAACGGCATGCGGCTTCACGAGTACTACTTCAGCAACCTCAAGGCCAACGGCGGCGACCTGCCTGCCGGCAGCCGGCTCGCCAAGGCGATCGAAGAGAGCTTCGGCAGCGTCGAGGCCTGGAAGAAGGACTTCTCGGCCGTCACCAAGATGCGTGGCGTGGGCTGGGCCATCCTGTGCCAGGATCCCCACACTGGCCGGCTCCAGGACAACTGGGTGACCCTGCACGAGGACGGCAACTTCGCCGGCTTCCACCCGGTCCTCGTGATCGACATCTGGGAGCACGCCTTCACCGTCGACTACAAGCCGACCGAGCGTGCCAAGTACCTCGATGCTGTCTGGCAGAACATCAACTGGGCCAAGGCCGAGGAGCGCCTCCTCGATCCGGCCGAGATCACCAAGCAGCGCAAGACCGTCAGCCTCTAGGGCTGTACCGTTCGAGCGCCGGGCCTCGCGAGGCCCGGCGCTCGTCGTGTCCCTCCCGACCCGGCCCAGGTATGCCCGAGCGGATCTCGGGCTTCTGCTTTCCCTCTCCCCAGGGGGATGAGGGCAGGGTGAGGGGGAAAAGCGAGCCCGGATGGCGAGCCCTCCCTGCTTGCAAGGTCGTTTCGGGGTATAAGGGAGGGACCCGTCCGGCTCAAAGCCGGCTCGCCGCATCGGCGAAAGGAGAGGACTCGATGGGGACTGGGAAGAGCCTGGAGCTGCTGCCTCGGGGTGGCGCTCTGGTCGAGACCTCCGCGGGCCCGGTCCAGTTTGGGGCGGTCCCGGAAACCATCAAGGACACCCTCCACCACGAGGCGGGGGTGCCCCGCATCTACGTGATCCCGCCCCGCCTCTTCTCGGTCGAGCGCGGCATCAGCTTCGCCGACCTCGAGTTCCCCATCTACTTCAACTTCTTCGCCCTCAAGCGCAAGATCGTCGTCGTCTGCGAGCCCGCCCAGCGGCGGATCCTGGCCAACATCCTGCGGGAGGCCATCTTCGGGCCGCAGCGCATCGACCTCGGCCCCGATCTACCGGCCACGCGGCCCGCGCGGGCCATCCCCGACCTCGTCGCCGAGCTCGCCTTTTTCCGCCAGCACCCGGCCCGGCCCGGCACCGAGATGACCCTCGACGACATGGTCACCTTCGTGCCGTTCGATCGCGACGGCATCGCCCCGGTCGAATCCGTGCGGATCCACCGGGACGGCCACGGGTGCTTCCGGATCGAGGACCGGGGGACGATCATCGCCGAGATCGGCCAAGAGCTGACCTTGCCGCCCCTGCTCGCCGAGGCGATCGGGGACGATTCGCCCTTCGTGCCGCCCTACTTCGGCATCACCTTCATCGGCACGGGCCACGGCTTCGATCCCAACAGCAAGACCTCCGGGTGCATCCTCTGGGTCAACGGGCGGGGCATCATGGTCGATCCGCCCGTCGACTCGACCGAGTGGCTCTACGAGCACGGGATCAACCCCAAGCTGATCGACAGCCTGATCCTCACCCACTGCCACGCCGACCACGACAGCGGCACCCTGCAGATGATCCTCGCCGAGGGCCGCATCAAGCTCTACACGACCCGCACCATCCTGGGCTCCTTCACCCGCAAGTACCGGGCCCTCATCGGCCTCGACAAGCGGCGCTTCGAGGACCTGTTCGACTTCGTCCCCCTCACGGTCGACGAGCCCATCCCCATCAGCGGCGGCGAGTTCTGGTTCCACTACACCCTGCACTCGGTGCCGGCCATCGGGTTCGAGCTCTACTGCGGCGGCAAGAGCCTGGTCTACACCTCCGACACCCTGCACGATCCGCCGACCATCGAGCAGATGTTCCAGCGGGGCATCCTGAGCGAAGACCGCCGTTCGGAGTTGCTCAACTTCCCCTGGCACCACGACCTCATCATCCACGAGGCCGGCATCCCGCCCATCCACACCCGGGCGAGCTTCCTCGAAGAGCTGCCGGCAGACGTGAAGGAGCGCATGCTCCTGGTCCACACCCAGAAGAAGGACCTGCCCGAGGGCTCCGGGCTCAAGGTGGCGCCCGCGGGCCTGCGCGAGACCGTGACCCTCGAGGCCAAGCGCGCCCCCGCGACCGAGGCGATCCAGCTGCTCGACGTGCTCGCCCGGGTCGACCTGTTCCGGGAGTTTCCTCTCAACAAGGCTGGCGAGTTCCTCGGCATGGTTCGCAAGATGGCCTTCAAGGCGGGCGATCGCATCATCACCAAGGGGACTCCGGGCGATCGCTTCTACGTGATCCAGTCCGGCAAGGCCGCGGTCCGCGACGGGGACCGCCATTCCAAGATCTACGGGCCCTTCGACTACTTCGGCGAGACGGCCATCATCCTCGATATCATGCGCACGGCCGACGTCTACGCCGTGACCGACATGACCGTGCTCGCCCTCGAGCGGCACGACTTCCTCTACTTCCTGCGGGGTTCGACGGTCGCCAACACCCTGCGCCACCTCGCTCGCATGCGCCTGCTGGATTCGTGGGAGCTCCTGGATGGCGGCGAGGCCTTCGGCCAGTTGACGGCGACCCAGATCACCCAGCTGCAGCTCGTCATGCGCGACGAGACCTGCGACGCCGGCCGGGTGCTCCTGGATGAAGGCCAGGCCGTCCGCGACGGCTTCCTCGTGGGCGCCGGCCTCATCGAGCTGGTGCAAGACGGGGCCGTGGTCGGCGCCGTCGGTCGCGGCGCCTTCCTGGGAGAGCTGGGCCCGCTCTACTCCGGCGGCAAGTCCTGCGTCGGCTACCGGGCCCGTACCCCGGCGGTGGTGTACCGGCTGGCCCGCAAGGACCTCATGGACTACCTCAAGAAGAATCCGGGTCTGTACGTGCGCCTGGCCAGCTACCGGCCGGTATCGCCGATGGCCCGGCTCGCTCCGACCTCCGACCAGCCGATCGTGACCTGACGGCCCTTCCGATCGACGAGTCCAACCTTCGCGCTCCCTACCGGATCGGAATGGACGGGCCGATTGGATTGAATGGAGTGGAGGTGGGTTGCGGCGCGACGGAGGCTGTCCCCACCGGCACAGGCGCCACGAGCGGTGCCAGAGTCGGCGTCGGGGTGGGAGCGGGCGCCGGGCTGGGGCTGGGGGAGGCTGCAGGAAGCAGGTTGCCGGCGATCTGACCCTGGGGCGAGCGGCTCACGGGCGTCCCCGACGAGGCGGCTCCACCGGGAGGTGCCGCCTGGGTCGGCCGCGAGGCCACGACGACCGAGGATACCTCGTCGCTCGGGCAGCCGGCCAGGACCAGGGCGATCGCCGCGCCAAGGCCCCACCCGATCCTCCCGTTAGAACATCGGGGCATGCAGTCCCACCTTGATCGGAGCATACGTCCAGGCGATCGGATCGACCCGATAGATCGTCTTGTTGCCGTTTCCGACGGCGTAGAGCTTGCTCGCGCCGGAATCGTAGGCCATCCCCCAGATACTGGATGGTAGCGTGAGGCGGTTGGTGATGTTGAAGCCCGTGTCGACCGTGTAGACCGTCCCGCCTGAGTTTCCGGCATAGGCCACGTGGGTGGTGGGGTTCACCGCCACCCCCATGACGTTCCCCATCCCGTTCAGGTCGATGTCGTTGCCATTCGAGAGGTTCATGGCGTAGAGGGCGCTGGTCGCCCCCATCCAAAGCATGTTGCCGCTCGGATGGGAGCCGTCCCGGACAACCTGATGGGTATGCATGAGGTTTTGGTTGCCATCTTCGGAGCACGAGAACGGCGACCCCCAGTGGATGGTGTTGCTGGCGTCCAGGTACCAGTCATACATACTGCAGCCGCGACAGCCCACCTGATTGGCCACGATGGAGGGGACCGGGGTCGAGCCCGTGGAGACCGAATAGATCATCGCGTCGCTGCAGCGCACCAGTAACCGGCCGTCCGTGTAGGCATCGACCCGGGTGGGCCCGCCATTCAGGCTGACGTAGGGGGTGTTGACCCAGCCGGAGGGATTGACCTGGATGATGCGGTTGTTGTTGTAATCGGCGAGGTAGAGCTTTCCACCGTAGCTCACGAGGCCCATCAGGTTGAGGGCACTGGTCGACGTGGGGTTGCTGGTGCTGAGCTGGTCGAAGGACGCATCGATCGAGGTGGCCGTGCTCGGTGACAACACCCGGTCCACCCGGACGTTGACCGGATCGGCGGCGTAGAGCACCCCGCCGCTCATGGCGATCCCCGCCGGATACCCGGTGCCGAAGCCCCCGATCGCGCCAGGGGCGGCCCCGTAGCTGGTCGTGTCGATCCGATAGATGGTACCGTTCCCGCAGGAGACGTAGGCATACCGCGCGCCGTCATAGACCACGGCGTAGATGTCGTTCGGGAAGACGTTGCTCCCCCCGAAATTGGGGGTCACGTCCTGCCACTGGACAGAGGATGTCGTCCCGTTCAGGGTGGTCGACAGCACGAGCTTGCGATGGAGGCGATCGCCATACAACACCTGACCGGAGCCGAGCGGCACCATCGACAGCGACAGGGTGTTCCAGTTGCCGTCGGCCCAGAATTCGGGAGCCAAGGGGCGGCGGATGGTGTTGGTGCTGGCGCCGGGGTTGACGATGTTGATGCCACTGTTGTCCCAGCAGTTGTACCACCACATCGAGTCGGTCCAAGATCCGTAGGTCCCGTAAATCCGCCCGACGTAATAGGTCGAGCCATCATCGCTCAGCTCGGCGCAGCCCGGCCAGAAGAGGCCGCTCGAGATCGCGGTCCGGGCCGCGCCTGAGCTCAGGGTAACCTGGTCGATGGCGGCTCCGGTATTGCCACCGCAGCAGGGGTAAGAGGTCCCCGTGTCGTTATGGGCGATCAACAGGTTGCCGTTGCGGATGGTGAGCCCCGACGGCGGCGCGATCCCGGCGAGGAAGGGCGCGGTGGTGACTCCATCGCTGCTCAGCTTGAGGACGGCCCCCACGTCGTTCATGGCGACGTACAGGTTGCTCGTGCCATCGACCGCGAGCCCGCGCATCGAGGCATAGCCGTAAGCCAGGATCCGCTGGTCCCCGCTCATGGTGATCCGCCGGATCAGATTGGCCCCCATGTCGGCCACGTACAGGTTGCCGAGGATGTCCCGGCTGACGGCCCGGGGGGCGTTCGCCGAGGCGAAGGCCGACATGTTCCGGCTCGGGTCGACCTTGAAGACGGCATTGTTGGCCTGGCTGCTCACGTAGCAGTTCCCGGCCGTGTCGATGGCGATGCCCTCGGGATCGTTCAGGTAGGCCCAATCGAGTTGGTTGTAGGGGGCGCTCGAGGTGACGGCGATCGCCCCCGAATCCCCGGCCTGGGGCTGGAACCGTTGCACCTTGCCCTGCCCCGGCTCCACGGCGTAGAGGTAGCCGTTGTAGTCGAAGGCGAGGGCCGTCGGGCCCGAGAGGCCCGTGTAGGTCGCGACGTTGGCGTTGGTGACGGTGCCCGTGCTCCAATTGACCCGCGCCCGCAGGATCACGTTCAGGTTGGTCTCGGCGATGTACAGGTCCCCGCTCGGATCGATCGCCATCCCGCTCGGGTTCGCGTTGGGTGCGGTGCAGGCGATGAAGCTCGCACTCAGGACGGTTCCGGCCTGGTTGAGCTGCACGATCTGGTTGGTACCGGCGTCGGCAACGTAGATCCGGTAGGATGGGCTCGTGGTGGCCTCGGGATTGACCAGGAGGGCGCGCGGGGCGGTAAGTGAGGTCGAGAGGGTGGTCGTCGACCCATCGGGGTTGGCCCGCACCAGCGACCCGAAGTCGTTCGAGACCGCGTAGAAGGACAGGTTCCCGGACGGGTCGAGGAAGCTCGTCGAATGGCCGTCCTGGGTCGTCACGGTAAACGAGGTCGTGTAGACGTTGACCCCGTTGAGGGTCACCCGGATCAAGCCCGAGCGAGCCCCCGGGGGCACGGTCACCACCAGCGAGCTGGTGCTGCTGGCGGCCTGGTTGATGGTGGCCGTCGCCCCGACGAAGGCGACCTGCATGCTTGCCGGATTGAAGTTCAGCCCGGAGATCGTGACGGTCGTCCCGACCCCACCGCTGGTGGGGGCCATCGACGAGACCGAGAAGGAGGTCTGGGTGTTGACGACCGATCCATCCTGCCCCAGGACCAGGGAGCGGATGGGATCCTGATCGTTGCTGATGGCGGTCGAGATCTGGGAGAAGAGGGTGCCGTAGGTGGCCGGCGTCAGGTTGCCGCTCGCGGTGTAGTCCGCCGGGGCCGACCCGCTCAGGGCCGGGTTGATGCATCCGACGAAGGCCTCGGGGACGACGGGCTGGTTGAACAGGCGCTGCTGGTTGATGTAGAAGGCGACCGCCGTGGTCGAGGGGCTGATGGTGATGGGGCCAGCGATCCGGTTGCTCAGGCTGAACCAGGCGGAGCGGGTGAAGTCGTACCAGATGAGGGTCCTGAGGCGCATGACCGGGGCACCGGCCTGGTTGAACGTCGGGTTGGATCCCTTGATCCCCTTGGCGGCGTCCAGGAAGTACGCGACCGATTGGGTCGCCGTCTGGGAGGGCTTGGTCGGGGTGAAGGTGTTCAGAAGATTGAGCTGGAAGCTCCCGCTCGCATCGGCGAGGGCACTCGCGACCGAAACCCCGCTCGTCACGTCGATCAAGGAGACGGCCGACCCCGCGGCGAAGTCGGTGAGCAGGTTCGTCAGCTGCACGTGGTAGCCTGGCAAGGTCCCGATCTGGCCCCGCACGGGCACCACCGAGGCGGCATGCCCGAGGGGTGGCGGGTTCGATCCGGCCAAGGGGCGCCAAGGGCACCCCACGAGCAACAGGGTGGTCAGGAAGACGACGAGCAATCGGTTGATCATGCCGCCCTCACAGTTCCGCCGAGCTCAGGCCGTACGGCAGGGTGGTCCTCACCCCGGTGCTCACGTTGATCTGGTCGACTCGGTGGTAGGAGTTGATGGTCTCGTAGACCGACGCCCCCGTCGGATCGGCCCACAGGCCGAAGCTGGTCTGGTCGGCGCCGCCATTGCCGATCACCGTGCTCAGGTTGCCGTTGGCGTCGATCTTGGAGATGCCGGCCCCCTGATAGATCGCGAAGTACTCGTTGCCCAGGGTATCTGCCGCCAGGGCCCCGGAGCAGTTGCTGTAGCAGTCGTTGTCCCAAACTCTGTACCACCACTCCCGCTGCGGTGACCCGGTCTGGATCCGGCTGAGCGAGTCGGAATCGCACCTGGTAAGTCCCTGGGTGTAGACATTGCCGTTCGCATCGACCCCAGCCAGCTTCCAGACGTGGCCGTTTTGGGCGGCCCCAGCCATCCGATAGGCGTAGTTGCCCTGGTTCACGTTGCCGAAGGCAATCTGGTCGGTGAAGTAGTAGTCGCCGCCGCCCGGCACCTTCCACAGGTGGGTGATGTTGTTGTAGTTCTGGTACCAGAGCGCGCTGGAGCTGAGGTTGGGGAGGATCTGGTAGGCACTGCCCGAGTTGACCGCAAAGTAGATCGACCCGTCGTTGCCGACGGCGAGGCTCGTGGCGAACGATCCGAGGGTGGTGATCCGGGAGTAGGAGGGCGTCGTGGCGTAGCTGGTGATCGTCCCGATCCCCTCGTCCAGGGCGACGTACATGGTTGTCCCGTTGAAGCACAGGTTTCGCGGGTGGTCCGTGCCGCAGGTCAACGTGGTGACGAGGGCCCCCGTGGCCGGGTTATAGGCCTTGATGTTCTGCGAGCCGTAGTTGACGACCCAGACGTTGGTCCCGTCGAATCCGATTCCGTTCGGCTGAGTCCCGCTGCTGATGGGGGCCAGGTAGGTCGTGCCGGCCGGAGTGTAGCTCGTGACCGAGTTGCCGCCCGAGTTCGCGACCCAGACGTTTCCGCTGCCGTCGACCGTCACGTCGACCGGGTTATTCAGGTTGGTGTCCCCGACGGAGTCCTTGAAGACGGTCACGTAGTTGTTGGCGTTGGCGCTGTTGTAGCCGGTGTTGGACGCATCCCCCAGGACCCTCAGCACCCGGTTGCCGGTGCCCGTCACGATGTAGAAGGAGCCGGTGTTGGGGCTCGCCGAGGTATCCTTGCTGAGCCCCTGCAGGTTGTTGATCACCGTGCTGGTGGTCAAGGGTGAGGCCGCGAAGTTGGTGACGTCGTAGGACTGGATGGTGGTGCCGTTGGGCACATAGAGCCGGCCGTTGAGGTATGCGATCCCGCCCGGGCCGGAACCTGGCCCCGGCAGCCCGGTCAACACGGTCGAGACCGCCCCCGTCGTCCGGGCGACCCGCGTGATGGTGCCATTCCCGTTGTTGCTGACGTAGAAGACGTCCCGCACGGAATCGTAGGCGAGGCCCATGGGCTGATTGAAGCCTCGTGCGACGGTCGAGATGGCGGTCGATCCGGTGTCGATCGCCATCAAGGCGTTGTTGGACTGGCTCAGGACGTACAGCAGGCTCCCCACCTTGGAGATGCCGGTCGGATAGCTGATTCCGCTCGCGAAGATCGCGGAGTCGCCGGAGGGGGTGATCCGGTAGAGGTTGTTGGCGAGCCGATCGATCGCGTAGACGTAACCGGCTCGATCGGTCACCAGGGCCCCTGGATTCGGCACAGAGGCGAAGGGGGCCGTGACGCCGGTTTGCTGGTTCAGCCGATAGACCGAGTTGCCCGTGTTGTTGGAGACGTAGAAGTTGCCGAGCGAATCGAAGGCCACCCCCCACGGGGCAGAGAAGCCCTGGAGGTAGGGGCTCGAGACGCTGGTCGCCAGGTTGATGGCCAGCACGTTGTTGGCGTTGGTGTTGGCTACATACAGGCGGCCATCCGCCCCGAAGGCGAGCCCATGGGGATTGGCGAGCGCCGTCCCGGTCAGGGAGCGGGACACCGGGGTGCTCGCCGTCGAGTCGACCTCGTAGAGGGCGCTGTTGGCTCCGTCCGAGACGAAGCAGCGGCCCGTGGAGTCGAAGGCGATGCCGCGCGGATCCTGGATGACCCCCTGGGTCCCGTAGGCCGTGGCCGGGTTGTTGGGGTTGTTCGGATCGACCACCAAGACGCCCTTCTGCGCCCCGGCGCACAGCACGTAGAGCATGTTCTGGCGCATCGAGAGGGCGCGGGGGCTGACGAGACCGGTGACGAAGGTCTTGATCTGGCCCTGGGGCGAGATCTGGGCGATCGTGCCGAAGGATTCGTTGGAGACGTAGAGGTTGCCGTTGCCGTCCATCGCCTCGTGCCCGCTCTGCAAGGCCAGGTAGAAGGTCGGGCCGATGATGGTCACGCCGTTGCGGGTCACGGAGACGGGCCCCGTGATGGCCCCGGACGGCACCGTCACGGTCAATCGGGCACTGTCGGCGCTGACCGTGGCGACTGTCGCCTGGACGGGCGTGCCCGAGATGGTGGTGAACTGGACGACGTTGTCGGACGGGGTGGCCGAGAAGCCGGAGCCCACGACGTCGAGGTTGGCCCCGATCGTCTGCACGTTCGGAGAGAGGGCCGCCACCGATACGACGTTGGAGGCGAAGAGCAGCTTGTTGTAGTTGGGTGCGTCCGAGTTGTCGAGCCCTATGGCCATGAACGGGTCCTTGTCCTGCGCGAGGGTCGACAGGACCCCCTGGTAGGCGCTCGTGACGAAGGTGGGCGGCAACAGGGTGGAGTTGGGATAGAAGTAGGGGGCCGGTGTGGTTGCGGTCCCGTCGACCGGCAGCATGATGGCGAGCAGGCTCGAAGGCGGGATCTGGCGGTTGGCCGCGGGCGGGGTCGCGCTGCGCAGGCTCTGGATCAGGCACAACGCCGTCGTCGTGGCGTTGACGTAGAGGCTTTGACCGGTGATCGATTGCCAGCTGCCCAGGTGGTTCATGACCAGGGTCCGCACCCGGGCGACCGGCGCCCCGTTGCGGTTGGGGAACTGGGTGCCGGCCCGCAGTCCCTTGTCGGCCTCGAGGTAGAGGACCTGCTCGACCGGGGGGCGGGGCCCCTGCGTGAAGGCGAGCGAGAAGCCGCCATCGGACCGGGAGACGGTCGACCCCACCGCATAGCCCGTGTTCGGATCGATCAGGGTGATGGTGGCGGCCGTCGCGACCTCGTTGAGGTCCGCCTGCGTCCGACGACGGGGGACCCCGAAGCTCACCTTCCCGACCAGCGGGGGGAGGGTGTTGAGGGTGGTCTCGGTTTTGCCCAGGGACGGAGCGGCACTTTGCGGCAGGACGCGTGGACAGGAGGTTACCAGAAGAGCCGCCACCAGCCCCCAGAGCCAGAGGATTCGACGCACGTCCCCCTCCTGCGTACCGAAGGGCAAAGGGAGCGATTGGCCATGGGGATTCGCCTACTCCGCTTCATACCCAGCAAGGAGGAGTTTTCTTCACGCTCCCGTCACTTCTGGGGTTCGGGAGGCTGAAAGGGCTCGATCAAGCCCTGCTTCGGGCCCAGGGAGAGGGCGCAGGCATTGCAGATCCAGAGGTGGGGCAGCACCATCCCCTTGCTTCCCACCGCGTTGTAGTAGTCTCCCGGTGAGGACGGGCCCCGCGGGCGCTTGCAGACGAGACAGGCGATCGCCTCTTCACCTTGCATCAGGCGTCATGCCTAACCGACGGCGATCTGGTAGCCGCCGTTGGCGTTGCCATCGATGAACCGAGCGAGCCCGCTGGCCGACACCTCGCTGATGCCGCGGTCGGCCGGATCGTGCACGAGGAAGTTGCCGTCTCCCGCGATCCCCACCACGGCCACGTAGTGGCCCGCCGTGCCGACCTTGCCGTGGTGGCCCGGCATCGCGAAGTAGTCCCCGTTGGCCACGACGAGCTTGCCGGCCTCGAGCTGCTGCCGGATCCAGTCGGTGTTGGCACCCGGGCCCTTCACCTGGGCGCCCTTGCCGATGCCGTGCGCCATCGCGACGATCCCGTTGATGCCGGTGCCCTCCCCGTTGGTGCCGCCCATGGATCCGAGGTGGTTGATCAGCTTGGCGTCCGACATGCCCTGGCCGTACCCGAAGGCACGGGCGATCATGGCCATCGAGGTGGGGCCGCAGTTGGCCGGCCCGTTGGAGTAGCCCTGGGCCGCGCCGCTGGGCGAATACTGGTTGATGTAGGGAGCCTGGCCATGAGCGGCCGACTGGCTCGGGGCCGGCGCCGCGGGGGCGGCCCCGGGCAGCTTGAGCTCCATGCCCGCGCTGATCACGTCGGGGTCGGGGCCGATCGCGTCCTTGTTCAGGTCGTAGATCTCGTGCCACCGATTCGAGTCGCCGAACAGGGCCGCCGCGATCGAGGACAGGCTGTCCCCCGGCTGGACCGTGTAGGAATGGGTCTCGGGCGCGGGAGCCGGCTTGGGGGCAGGTGCGGGAGCCGGCGTCGGATCCACGGCGGGTCCGACCGGCAGCTTCAGGACCTGGCCCGGATAGATCAGGTTGGGGTCCGAGATCTGGTCGCGGTTGAGGTCGTAGATCTCGCGCCAGCGGTTGCCGTCCCCCAGTTTCGCCTGGGCGATCGCCGACAGACAATCCCCCTTCTGCACGGTGTAGGTCGGTTGGGGCGCGGGAGCCGGGTCGGGCGACGGTGCAGGGGCCGGGGCGGGCGCCGGGGCCGGCGCGACATTCTGGGCGGTCGGTGGAGCGGGCTGGGTCGGAGCGGGAGTGGGTTGAGCTGGCGGTGGCGCGGGCTGGGCCGGGGCCACGGGGGCCGGGCACGCGGCGGGCGGCGGAGCGGAAGCCGCCGGAGGAGTCGGGGTCGGGGCGGCCTGGACCGGTGGCGGGCTGACCAGCACGGGCAGGTTCCCGCCGAGGAGCAGCGCCTCGGAACCACTCGGGGCGGCCACCGGAACCGGCACTGCGACCGGGGCCGGCGCGGGCTGCGGTTGAGGAGGAACGGGAGCGGGCTGAGCCGCGGGCGGAGCGGGTTGTGCCGGCTGCGGCTTGGGCTTCGGATTCCGGTGAAACATCCCGAACAGGTGGGAAATCGACTCCCCGATCGACTGCAAGGGGCCCGCCGGGACCATGCTGCCCGGTGTGCCCGGGGCATAGTACGAGCTGGTCTGGTAGGTGACGGGCGTCTGGCTGTTACCACCACCGGCCTGGACGGTCGGCGCGACGCGGGGAGGCAGCGGACGGTATGGTGAATTGCTTCGAATAGCCATGGAATTCTCCCTCACACCCCCCGAGGGAGTTTTCGGCGAACGGGGCGGCCAAATTCTTATCCGACAGCCAAGGATCGATAAAGCTTCGGTAAATTCGAGCGGAAATTAGCTGGAAGCACCGGCCGGTGCCAGTTGCATGGTGGTGCCGTCGTACGAGATCGACATGCTCCCGGCCCCGTCGGTCCTCAGGGTCACGGGTTTGCCATCCGGCGCCACGAAGTCGAGGTTCCCGTCCCGCTGGGAGACGATCCGCAGGGAGTCGGTCGTTTGCTTGCGTTCGTGATCGAGCTGGGCCGCCGTGAAGCGCACCGTGCCATCGGGCTGGGTATCGAGCACGAGCTTGGCCTTGCTGGTGTAGAAGCCCATCGCGGCCGACAGGGCCAGGTCGAGCTCCAGGTGGTGGCCGTCGTACCGGGCCACCCGGGCGTCTCCGGAGATGCTGTAGCCCTGATAGCGGCCAGACAGGCTGAAGGTCTGTCCGGTCGCCAATCCCTTGAGGCCGAGCGTTGCGGCCTCGGCTCGAGGCGGCGCCTTCGCGGGCTGGGGGACGGAAGCCACGGTCGGCCCCGGGGTCGTCGGCTTGGGCGCGGCCACCGGGGGGTGGGGCTGTGGAGCCGGGGAGACCGGCTCGGCCTCCGGTTTGGCATAGGCCCACGATGCGGCTTCGGCCTCCGATTCGGCATCGGCCGGCAGTTTGAGGACCTGCCCGGGATAGATGCGGTTGGGGTCCGCGACCTGATCCCGGTTGAGGTCGTAGATCTCACGCCAGCGGCCCGCGTCGCCGAGTTGGTCGGCGGCGATCGCCGATAAGCTATCGCCGGCCTCCACCTGGTAAGTGGTAGCGCTCGCCGTTTTGGGCTTGGTCGGTGGCGCCGCGAGGAGCGGCAGGATCGATCCGAGGGGGCAGGCCACCCCGGCCGCCGAAGGCTCGGTGACCGGACCGGTCGGAGCGGCCGTCGGGCGATGGAAGTAGGCAAGGAGGTGCGAAAGGGCCTGACCGAGCAGGTTGCCCGACGGCGTGGGGGCCGGAGTGGGCGCGGCAACAGGGGCCGGCTGGGCGCCCAGCGGCAACGGTGTTCCGCCTCCGCCCGCCCGCACGACTGGAGAGCCGGTGGCTGGCATGGGGCGATATGGGCTGACCCCTCCGATGGCCATGGCGACCTCCCCCCTCTTTCCCGCCTCATCCGGTGTTCAAGAGGTGTACAGTCTTATCCCGAAGCCAAGAGGAGGTGAAGGTTGCCATAAAAAATCCCCTCCCGGCGTGGGCCGGGAAGGGGAGTCGGGTCGCGCTTGGCTTAGGCGATCGTGACGTCCTTGCTCAGGTAGACGTCCTGGATGGCGTTGAGCAGGCGAACGCCCTCGTTCATGGGGCGCTGGAATGCCTTGCGGCCCGAGATGAGGCCCATGCCGCCGGCACGCTTGTTGATGACAGCCGTGCGGACGGCCTCGGCGAGGTCGCTCTCCCCCGAGCTCGCGCCGCCCGAGTTGATGAGCCCGGCGCGGCCCATGTAGCAGTTGGCGACCTGGTAACGGGTCATGTCGATCGGGTGCGGGGTCGCGAGGTCCGAGAAGACCCGCTTGTCGATCTTGCCGAACTTGAGCGCCTGGTAGCCCGAGTCGAAGACCTCGGGCAGCTTCTGCTTGATGATGTCGGCCTTGATCGTGACGCCCAGGTGGTTGGCCTGTGCCGTGAGGTCCATGGCCGTGTGGTAGTCGACCGAGTCGGTCTTGAAGGCTGAGTTGCGGGTGTAGCACCACAGGATGGTGGCAAGCCCCAGCTCGTGCGCCATGTCGAAGGCCTTGGCCACCTCGACGATCTGCCGGCGCGACTCGGCCGAGCCGAAGTAGATGGTCGCGCCCACGGCGGCCGCGCCCATCTCGGCCGCGTCCTTGATCGTGCCGAACATGACCTGGTCGTAGGCGTTGGGGTAGCTCAGGAACTCGTTGTGGTTGATCTTGACCACGAACGGGATCTTGTGGGCGTACTTGCGGGCCACCGCGCCCAGCACCCCGAAGGTCGAGGCGACCGCATTGCAGCCTCCCTCGATCGCGAGTTTGACGATGTTTTCGGGGTCGAAGTAGAGGGGGTTCGCGGCGAACGAGGCTCCGGCGCTGTGCTCGATGCCCTGGTCGACCGGGAGGATCGACAGGTAGCCAGTGCCAGCCAGGCGGCCGGTGTTGAACATCCGCTGCAGCTGGTTGATCACCGGGATGGGGCGGTCCGAGGGCACGAAGATCCGGTCGACGAAGTCAGGGCCGGGCAGGTGCAACATGTCCCTGGAAATCAAGGTATTGCGGTGCTCCAGCAGGTCCTTCGCGTCCTTGCCGAGCAATTCTTCGATCCAGTTGGCCTTGGAAAGCTGTTCGAGCTGTGTCACAGGTGTCCTCTCTCTCGGGTGCCGCGTCGCCCCGTTGCGACCGGCCGATCTCGAAGTCTCCATGATACCCGATCCGGTCCCATGGCGGCGACCGAGCGTCCGGCCGAGGGGGCGAGCACCCGTGATATAATAGGGGGGGTTATGACCAAAAAAGGGAACGGCATCAGGAGGGCGCATGACCACCCGATCGGAACACGATGCCCTGGGCCCGGTGGAGGTTCCGAAGGAGGCCTACTGGGGGGCGCAAACCCAACGCGCCCTGGACAACTTTCCGCTGAGCGGCCTTCCGACCGATCCCGAGCTCGGCCACGCGATCGCCCTCATCAAGCGCGCGGCCGCCCGGGCGAACCGCGAGCTGGGCGAGCTGGATCCCGCGAGGGCCGACGCCATCGAGCGGGCCGCGGCCGAGGTGCAAGCAGGCCGGTTCGACGCGCACCTGGTGGTCGACGCCTTCCAGGCCGGGGCGGGCACCTCGACCCACATGAACGTCAACGAGGTCGTCGCCAACCGGGCCAATGAGCTCCTGGGCCATCCGCTCGGCTCCTACGCCGTCATTCACCCCAACGACCACGTCAACATGGGCCAGTCGACCAACGACGTCGTGCCGACGGCCATGCGACTCGCGGCCCGTGCCTTCGCCAGCGAGCTGGACCGAGGCCTCGATCGCCTGATCGAGGCCTTCCTGGCCAAGGCCCGCGAGTTCGACGGGGTGGTCAAGGCGGGGCGGACCCACCTGCAGGATGCCGTGCCCATCCGGCTGGGGCAAGAGTTCGGGGCCTACGGACACGCCCTGGCGCGCGCTCGGCAGGACATCGCCCAGCAGGCTGGGTCCCTCGCCGAGCTGGGCCTCGGGGGCACGGCCGTCGGCACTGGACTCAACACCCTGCGGGCCTACCGGCACCGGGTGGTCGAACAGCTGCGCGACCTCACGGGCGACCGAGAGCTGCGCGAAAGCGCCGACTACTTCACGGCCATGCAGAGCATGGCGCCGTTCGCCGCCCTGTCGGGGGCCCTGCGGGTCCTTGCGATCGAGCTCGGGCGCATCAGCAACGACCTGAGGCTACTCAGCTCGGGGCCCCGCACCGGCCTCGCCGAGATCACGCTGCCAGCCGTACAGCCCGGATCCTCGATCATGCCGGGCAAGGTCAACCCGTCGGTGCCCGAGATGGTCAACCAGGTCTGCTTCCAGGTCATGGGGCAGGACGCGACGGTGGCGATCGCCTCCCAGGCGGGCCAGCTCGAGCTCAACGTCATGATGCCGGTCATCGCCCACAACCTGTTGGGCGCGCTGCGCCTCCTGTCCCGGGCCGTGCCCATCCTGGCCGCCCGGTGCGTTTCGGGCATCCAGGCCAACGTCGAGCGGTGCCGGGCCTATGCCGAGACGACGGTGGGCCTTGCCACCGTGCTCAACCCCCGGATCGGCTACGAACAGGCCGCCGAGCTCGCCAAGGAGTCGGTGCGGACCGGCGAGTCCGTCCGCGCCCTGGTAAAGAAGCGAGGGTTGCTGGCCGATCAAGACCTGGAGACGGCCCTGTCCCCGGCCGCCCTGACGGAGCCCGTGACCCTTTGACCATCGAACCGCTCGAAGACGAAGCCGGAGACATCCTGCGCAAGGCGCGCCGGGGTCAGCACATGGCCGTGCCGGACGTGGCCCGCCGGGCGGGGCTCGCGGTGGAGCGCCTGGAAGCCCTCGAGCGCCTCGCCTCCCCTCCTAGCGAAGCTGAATCCCTCTCCTTGGCCTCGGTCCTGGGCCTCGACCGCGCCAAGCTCGCGCGGATCGCGGCGGGCGGCTACCACCCCCGGTCGGTGGGCGACCGGATCGGGTCCATGCACGTTCGGAGGCTCGTCGTCCGGCAGCCCGACGGCTGGACCTCCAACTGCTACCTGGTCGGGTTCCACGGGGGTGAGGAGGCGATCGTGGTCGATCCGGGCGCCGAGCCCGAGCGGATCCTTGCCGAGCTCGATCGGTTGCGCTGGCGCCCGCGCTACATCGCCCTCACCCACGGCCACTACGACCACGTCGGGGGCCTGGGGCCCATTCACGACGAGTGGGCCGTCAGCGTCCTGATGGGACGGGGCGACCTGGACATGCTCAGCCCGCTTCCCGAGCGGCTCCACGTCGTGACGGATGGCGAGCAGCTGTCGATCAACGGCGTGAAGCTGGAAGCCCGGCTCACCCCGGGCCACACGGCCGGGGGAGTCAGCTTCAGGCTGGACAGTTGCTGCTTCGTGGGCGACGCCCTGTTCGCGGGCTCGCTCGGCAACGCGAACGTCCCCGTCGACGGCTACCGGCAGCTGCGTTCGTCCGTCTGGCGGCAGGTGTTGCAGCTCGATCCCGGCGATGTCCTTTTTCCGGGCCATGGCCCCGCGACCACGGTGGGCGAGGAGCGTGCCGCTAACCCCTTCTTTCCCGAGTCGTTCGCGCCCTGACCCGTGGCGGTCGTCACGGATCCCCGTGGCCCTGCTTGCTTATCGTGGGGAAACCGGGCCTCCTCGCCGTCCCTTCCTAGCCGAGGCCCGGTTTCCCTTCCAATTGGATCCCTCGGCGCAAGGAGCGTGGCCATGGCCCCCCACCTGTTGAATCTGAGCCTCTCCCTGCTGCTCGCGCTCGGCGGGCTCTTGACAATCGAGCGCTTCCGGCTGGGCACCCCGGACTAAGAACGGCCTTACTTGCCCGGCGTCTTGAACGAGGCAAAGCCTCGTCTTCCCGGCGAACGCCGACGGCCTTTCAAGACACCCTCTAAGGGCTTATCGCGATCCCCCGTCCCGGCACCAGCTCGCCGATCTCGGCGGCGAGCACCCCCGCGTCCTCCAGCCCCATCACCAGCTCGGACAGGCGCTCCGGCGCCACCGCGATGAGCAGGCCCCCCGACGTCTGTGCGTCGGCGAGCAGGAGCTGCTCGGGCAGCCCGAGGCCCGGTGCGACCCTTAGCTGAGGGCGCAGGAACTCGAGATTCTGCTCGGTGCCACCGGGCACCACGTCCTGCTTCGCGAACTCCCAGGCTTCGGGGAACACGGGCACGGCCGAAAAGTGGATCTGGGCGCCCAACCCGGCCCCATTCGCCATCTCGGCGAGGTGCCCGAGCAGCCCGAAGCCCGTCACGTCGGTTGCGGCGTGCACCCCGACCCGGACCATGACCTCCGAGGCCGCCCGGTTGAGGGCCGCCATGCTCTCCACGGCCCGCGCGACCAGCTCCGGGCTCGCGAGCCCTTGCTTGATGGCTGTCGAGAGGATGCCCACCCCGAGGGGTTTGGTGAGGACCAGGCGATCGCCCGCCTTCCCCCCCGCGTTCGTGACGACCCGGGAGGGGGCCACCAGACCGGTCACGGCCATGCCGAACTTCGGTTCGGCGTCGTCCACGGTGTGACCGCCCACGACGGTGAGCCGGGCCTCGGCCGCCTTGTCCGCCCCACCGAGCAGGATCGCCGAGAGCACGTCGTTGGAGACCTTGCCGATCGGGAAACCCACGATGTTGAGGCCCGTGAGCGGGGTCGCCCCCATGGCGTAGAGGTCGCTCACGGCGTTGGCGACGGCGATCTGACCGAACTGGTAGGGGTCGTCGACCATGGGCGTGAAGAAGTCGACCGTCTGGACGAGGGCCAGGTCATCGCTCAGGCGATAGACACCGGCGTCGTCCGCGGTTTCGATCCCGACCAGCAGGTTGGGGTCGGTCGGCTTGGGAAGGCGGCTCAGGACCTGAGCCAGATCGCCAGGATTGGCCTTGCTCGCTCAGCCGGCCTTGCGGACCAGGCTGGTCAGGCGGAAGATCTCGTCCCGGGTGTGCATGGGGGCCTCCTTCGATGGCCGCATTATACCGTGCGGACGGTACAATGGCCCCATGCGCCGTCCGTGCTCCCTGCTCGCCCTGATCGCGGCCCTCCTGGCCGCCCCGGCCCGGGCCGACGCCCCCGCGGGCCTCGCGGGCGCGGGGCCGGTTGCCGTCGCGACCTGGTCGGCCGTGATCGTGAACCCGCGGACCCACGAGGTGCGCGTCTCCCTGCGGCCAGAAGCCCCGGTGGCTCCCGCCTCGGTCTTGAAGCTCCTGACCTCCGTCGTGGCCCTCAAGACCCTGGGACCGGGCTATCGCTTCCACACCCGCCTCCTGGCCACCGGTCCGGTGGCGGACGGGCTCCTGCGCGGGGACCTCGTCCTCGCCGGGGGCGGAGACCCCACCTTGACCCGCTCGGACCTGGCCGCCCTCGCCCGGGCGGCCGCGAGCGCCGGGGTGCAGGCCGTGACCGGCAACCTGCTGCTCGATGGCACCTTGATCGCGACCCCCAGCTGGGAGCCCGGCTGGGTCGCCGATGACCTCACGACCGAGTACGGCCACGGCAGCGCCGCCCTCGACCTCGCCGACGCCCTCGGGGCCACCGAGGTCGACCCGGCCGGAGGGGCCTTCGTCGAGGTCCTGCGCGAGGCCGGGATCGAAGTGGCCGGCGCGGTCCGGAGCGCTCCGACCCCCGCAGGGGCGGGGGCGATCGCCGATCACCCCTCGCGCCCCCTGGGCGAGCTCTTGATCCGCATGAACAAGGAGAGCCTGAACCCTTATGCCGAGGCCCTGTTCCGCACGCTGGGAGCCAAGGAACACGTTCCGGCCCGCTCCGAGGACGGCTCGGCGGCCCTGACGCGCGCCCTCGGCGCCATGGGGGTCGCGACGGATGACATCCGGGTGGTGGACGGCTCGGGGCTTTCGCGCTACGACCTGGTGACGACCCGGGCGATCGCCCAGGTCCTCTCCCGCAGCGCCACCGACGACGCCTTCGTCCAGAGCCTGCCCGTCGCCGGGGAGGACGGCACCCTGGCGCGCCGCTTCACGACGGGCCCGCTCAAGGGCCGGCTGCGCGCCAAGACCGGGACCATGAGCTCCGTGAGCGCCCTGGCGGGCTATCTCGACGGACGGAATGGCGATCGGTGGGTCGTCGTGGTGATCGCCAACGGGTTCATCGGCTCGGTACGCCCCGTCCAGGCTCACCTCGATCGCTGGCTGGAACAGCAGCTCGGCTCTTTGTAACGTCATGTAACAAAATTCTGACGTCGCGGAGACCCGCTTCGGTGCTGGGTTTCAAGCGGAATCGAGCCTTCTGAAGCGGGCAACTTTACAATGATTTATGTTTAAATGTGAAGCATCCGGGGTACAACGGGGGAGGACGACATCTGGAGGAGGAAACATCCCATGGCCCAGTTCCATTCGCGGATCCCGACCCTCGCCGCCCTGACCCGCCGGGTGGCGGCGGCCCTGGTGGTCCACTGCCCCTTCTGCCACCAGGGGCTGCATGCCGATACCGACAGCGGCGAAGAGTTCTCGTGCCACCACTGCGGGGCGATGGTCGACGTGATCGACGACGACCTGACGATGGTCAGCCGCGCCCCGCACGCCGACGTGTTCTACGTCGCGACGAGCGAGATCCGGCTGGGGTCAACCCTCAGCTAAGCATGCCCAATCCGGAAATTGGGCTTCCTCTAACCCTCTCCCCTGGGGGATGAGGGCAGGGTGAGGGGGAAAGCGGGCCCGGATGGCTCGCCCTCCTTGTCTAACCAACGGTCCAGGAAGGCCTCCGGGTGCGGATCCTTGGCCACTTGGTCCCGGAAGAACCGCACCATCGCCGGCAGGTCCTGGTGGAGCCGATCGTAGACCCGCTGGAACCGCGTCGTGTTGGAGCGGTAGGTCATGAGGGTCATCAGGTAGGCGTTGTTGAGGGTCACCTTCGAAAAGCCCCGGTAGGCCTCGGTCTCCATGGCGAGCAAGCCGAAGCGGGCATGAGCCGCCGCGAACACCTGCTCGCGGCGGCGGACCTTCTCGGCGGGCGTGAGGGGCAGCGCGTACAGGTCCCGCAGCTCGTGGACCAGATCGGCCGCGAAGGTCCGGAACCGCTCGTCATCCCGCTTGAGGGCGAGCGCCCGCTGGACCTCGGTGGAATCGGCCCCGTAGCGCTCCTGGAGAAACCACAGCTCGCCCTGGTCGCCCACGAACGTGGCGAACCCCTCGTTGAAGCTGCTGTTGCCGCTCAGGAAGACGGTGGCGTGGGTCAGCTCGTGGATGATGATGTTGGCGAGGGTGCCCGACTCGTACCGCAGGAGCGGGGAGTAGAGCGGGTCGGGGAAGAAGCCGAGCAGGCTGAAGGCCGAGACTCCACGCAGGTACGCGTCGTAGCCGCGGGCTTCGAGGCTCGCCTTCTCGGATTTGGCGTCCTGCGGGTCGAAGAAGCCCTTGTACGGGGCCGCCCCGATGACCGGATAGTGCCACAGGTAGGGGGCGAGGGCGTCCTTGGGGGCCCCCGAGACGACGTAGCTGACGGCGGAGCGATCGAGCACGACGACCTGATCGTAGCTCGCCGAGCGATGCAGTCCGATCCGGTCGATGGCGAAGGCCTTGGCGGCCCTCACGATGGCGAGGCGCTGCTTCTCGGCGTCGGTGAGGCGGGCATCGCGTTCGGCGGCATCGATCGGTTCGCGCTGCCAGATGAGTCCGACCTGGCCGGCGCCTTGCTTGAGCAGGTAGCCCAGCTCGCATCCGCTCGTGGCGAGGGCGATCGCCAGCATGGCGATGGCGGATGAGCGCAGTCGCATCGAGCCCCCCTGTTCCGTCAACGCCTCATTCTAGGCCCCTTCGTCCGGTGGGGCAACGAAAGGGAGGCGGATTGCCGGTCGACCAGGCGGGGTATACAGGTGCTTGTTCCGACCCCTCAGGCCACGGGAGACGCGCGGTGACCACCCAGAAGGACGCCTTTTTCGAGGAGATCAAGGCCGGGTTTTTCGGAGACTTCCTGATCTCTCGCGGCCTGGTCTCCAAGACGCAGCTCAAGGAGGCCCTCTCGGCCCAAGAGCGCCGCCCCAACCACCTGCGCATCGGCGAGATGCTCTGCGAGCTGGGCTACCTGTCGCCAGACGACCTCGTCCAGTCTCTGAGAGAGTACAAGATCCAGATCCGGCTGGGCGAGTTGCTCTTGTCGAACGGCGATTTGACGTTCATGCAGCTGCTCGATGCCCTCGACGAGCAGCGCAAGTCCGGCGGGCACTTCGGGGAGGTGGTCGTGAGGCTCAATTTCTGCAGCCTGGAGCGAGTGTCGGAGGCCCTGGAGCTGCAGCGCGCGCTGGCGCAGGACGAGCAGCCAGCCTGATCGAGGCCCAAGGGCTCGTCTTCCCCGACGAGAGACGGGTCAGATCCGTCCGATTGAAAGCAACTGCGGCGGAGTGGCGTCGGCCGGATAGATCAGGCTGACGGTGGCATCGATCCGCGAAAAGGGTGGGACGGGCAGGACCTGGAAGGGGGGCAGGTCCTCGCCGGTGTGCAGGACCACGTGGGTGTAGCGGGTCTCCTTCCGGCCGGTCGGTTCGACCCAGTCGAGCCGGACCTCCCCGCGGAACGTGACGGCCGGCTTCGGCGGCTCCAGGTAAGTTACCTCACTCGATCCGCTCGCCGGGGCGATCCGCACCGGATGGGACAGGGTGAAGGTGAAGGCGCTCGCCGACGCCGTGTCGTTCCGCAGGGGCACGGCGAGCGCGTAGGTGACCCCGTAGTTGCCGTGGCTCTCGTAGGCCGTGTCCGGGTATCGAACAGCCATTGGGGCGCTCTGATCCTGCCCCGTGCCCGCGCGTTGCAGGAACGTGGTCGCGATCGGGTAGCCGACCGGTCCGTTCGCCACCGGGCCGCTCGCCGTGAGCGTGCCGCGCCACCTGGCCCCTTCGCTCAACCCGGCCACCCGCCCTAGGCGAAACACCCCGCGCACCGCCGAAGTGAGCGGGCTTGGCGCGGGTTCGCGCGGGCCCACGAGGCGCCCCGCGGCCAGCACCGGCCGGTAGTCGGAAAGCTCCGGGGGAACGAAGCGTCCCTGGGCATCCCGTTGAACGAACCGCGCCACCTCCGACAGGGCCACCGGCCCATCGCTCTGTAGGCCCAGCATGGTCGATCGGCCGTTCACGAACGGCGGGATGGCCACCTCGGTCGGGACCGGCAGGCTCAGCAGCAGGGTCGTCTCTCCTGGTGCCAGGGTCCAGGCCATGGGGACGAGGGGCGATCGCCCGTGCAACCACTCGCCCGCGGCCCGATCGCCAGGGCCGCTGAACACCGTCCCTTCGGAATCGGGCACGAGCGGCGAGAGCGGGACAAACGGGGCATCCGGTTGGGAGAGGTAGCTCGCCCCGTCCATGGTGAGGCGCACGGACCGGCTGGCCCCGTTCGTGGCCAGCAGACCCAGGTACAGGAGGCGGCTCCCCGGGTGCTCGTCTCGGGCGATGTGGTGCGAGAAGACCCGGAAGACGCCCTCGAAGGCCTGGGCGAGGAAGGCCGAACCCGTCGCGGACAGGGTCGAGAGCAGGATCCCGTCCTGATCGACCACCTCGGGGCTGTTGCTGTCGAAGACGGGCGTCCGGTCCAGACCGCCGGGGAGCGGTCGCAGCACCATCCGCACGGACCGGGTGACGGGGGGGGCTGGGGGCCTGGCCTGGAACCAGGCGGCGCAGCCCGCAACGAGGCCGAGCGCGACGAGTCCGCTGAGCCGGATCGCGATCGCCCTCACGGTTCTCCGACGGCCGACAATTTGGCCAGCACCCCGTCGCGACACGAGGGGGAAAGCTCGGGCACCTCGACGAGCGCTCGGGCCGCGTCGCGGTGGTCCGAGGGGCGGTTCAGGATCGCGTGGATCCGGGTGATCGGCCACTCGGGGTGGGGGCGGTCGAGCAGGGTCACCGGCATGCCGGCTTCCAGCCTCCCCTCCTGCACGACCCGCAGGTACCAGCCACTGCGGTCGGTGCGATGGACCCGGGCGACCAGGTCAGGGACCCCGAGCCGGCGGGCCAGTTTGGAGCAGGGGCGGCGCGGTTCGGAGACCTCGAGGACCACCGATCCCAGGCCGTACCGATCGCCCAGGCAAACCCCGGCCTCGTCCAGCCCGCTCACCGTCAGGTTTTCCCCGAACCCGCCCAGATGCCACGAAACGCCGGGCAGCTCGGCCTCCCAGCGGGCGTAGTGGTCGAAGCAGTAGGCGAGCAGGGCCTTGTCGAGCCCGCCGTGAAAGCGGCGCTCGGCCTGCCCATCCCCGTCGAGGTTCTCGCGGGTGAGCCGCACGGGGCCCGTCACCGGGTGCTTGAAGATCCCGCTGAACCACGGCGGGTCGCGGCGATCGCCTTCGGTCCCCATGGACCGGGGCATGCCGACCTGGATCGAGACGAGGCGGGGGTGAGTCATGGGGGGCTCCTCTCGGAGCCCATGGTACCCGATCCTAGGCTCGCTCGCGGAGCGATCGCCAAGCCGCGAGCTCGGTGGGCGTGAGCGAGCGGTCGGAAGGCACATCGAGCTCGGTGCCGAGTGGGACGAAGGCGGCGCTCGAGGCGACGAGGGCTTCCCGTTCGGCGGTCGACAGGTGGCCCAGGACGAGGACGATGGGCGGCAGGGTCTCGTCGTCCAGGCCGAGCCGCTGGGCCTCGCTCACGAGTAGGTTGGCCGCCTCGACGGCATTGAGCGGATAGGTGGGCAGCACCAGGAGGGTTCTATCCTGGCAGGTAAAGCCTCGGGCATAGGTCGCGAGCAGGTCGTGCCAGAGCGGGTACAGGGCGAGCCAGTCGGGAAAGACCGTGACCCAGCTCAGACGCTGGTAGCCCGTGGGACGGTGCTCCGCGGCCCACCCTCCACCGAACGGGACGAAGGCGTGGGTGTCCGCGCTGACCTCGGCCCCGAGATCGTACCGATCCAGGGTCTGGGGATCCCGCGCGAGCGACAGGCGGGCCTTCTTACCGGCCCGCAGCCTGGAGCGCTCCGGCCGGAGCCGCTCGAGCAGGGCGTCCGCGGCCGCCTTCATCTGCTCGACCGAGATGACTTGGGTGCACGGGGTCCGGGCGTCGATGCTGTCGACCCAGCAGGCCCCCGGGATCTGGCCGGTCCAGCGACAGTGCCGGCACGGCAGATCGGGCTCGATGGCGACCGACCAGTCATCGTAGGCGAATCGGTCGGCCGGATGGCTTGCCCCCCACGGCGACAGGATGGGCGTCCCGAGCGCGCCGGCCACATGGGTCAGGCCCCCGTGGTTGCCGATGAACAGGTCGGCCACGTGCAGGACGGCCATCGCCTCTCGATGGCTGGTCTTACCGACCAGGTCGATCCCGACGCCCATGTGCCCCGACGTGAGACCCGCCCCCAATTCGATCAAGCTGGCCCCGTGCGCGGTCTCCAGGTGGTGGGCCAGTTCGAGGAAGCGCTCCTCGCCCCAGCGCCGATCGAGTTCCCGGCTATCGGCCGAATAGGCGATGATCCACCCGCCTCCTCCGTCGTCCTCCAGGCCGAGCTCGGCGAGCTCCCGCTCCAAGACGTAGAGACGTGGCCGCTCCGTCGGGCGATCGAGGCCGATCTGCAGGTGGAAGCGATCGAAGATCGAAAGGCCCTGCCGCAAGGCCTCCGAGCGGCTCGGGGTGTCGAGGGGGGGCAGTCGCCGGTAAACGGCGTCGAACGCGGATTCAGGGGTGGTCTCGTCGAAGGCGTCGATCAGCGGATGCCCCCAGGCCACCCTCCGACTTCTCCGGGAGACGAGCCGCGCGTCGGGATAGCGCGCCTTGAGGGCCGCGTAGTAGCCCGTTTCGACCACGACGTCCCCCAGGCCCTTGAGGCCGGCGTGGTCGACCAGGATGGTGCGCGGTGTCAAACGAGCAAGCCTTCCGACAGCAAGGGCCCGCACGCGGCGGGCCCTCGAGACCTCTAGCGGACCACCGCTCCGCGCGGCGGATAGGTGTAGCGGTAAGTCCCCTGCTCCTTGGTGTTGTAGGCGCCGTCGGGCCGCTTGTAGGGGTACTTGGGGTCGAACACGAACTCGCGGGTCTCCTCGTTGTAGTCGAGGATCTTGGCCACGGGCGGGAACTTGGGGCCGTCGGGGCGCGGTTCGAGGCAGGCCTTGAAGTCGTCGAAGAAGTGGAAGTAGAGGCTGCGGATGAGCGCCCGCTCGGCAGTGGGCAGGAAGCACCGATTGCCGGTCGAGACGAGGTCGAGGTCCTGCTCGATAGCGGCCAGATCGCTCTTGGAGCCGTATCCATAGGCGAGTCGCTCGAGGTGCTCGGTGATCCGGGTGTTGCCGGTCTTGCAGCTCGGGCACTGGCCGCACGACTCGTTGGCGAGGAAGCGCGAGTAGGCGGTCGCGATGTCGACGGCGTTCCAGCTGTCGTCGAAGACGATGTAGCCGCCCGAGCCAAGGCCCGAGTCGATCTGGCGCATCGGCGTGAAGTCGAGCGCCGTGTCCAGCTTGTCGATCGTCATGGCCCCGCACGAGACGCCCGAGAGCATCATCTTGAAGGTCCTGCCCCCCTTTATGCCGCCGCCCTTCTCCTCGAGCAGGTGGCGGAAGGAGGTGCCGATCGGCAGCTCATAGATGCCCGGGCGCTCGACGTCTCCCAAGAGGGTGAAGATGCCCGTGCCGGGCGTGTCCGCGGTGCCGACGCTCTTGAAGTAGTCGGGGCCATGCAGGAGGATGTTGAACACGTGGCTCAGGGTCTCGGCGTTGTTGACCGCGGTGGGGTTCTCCTCGCCCTCGATCACGAACATGCCCTGCGGCACGAACAGCCCGTGGATGTAGGGCGGCGACACGCGCGGGAAGGGGTAGTTGCCCTCGATCGCCTCCAGGAGCCCCCGCTCCTCACCCAGCAGGTAGGCGTCCTCGCCCATGGCGAGGTGGATGGGGATGTCGCCCAGGAGCCCGGCCTGGGTCATTTCCTCGATCGCGGCCGCGAGGCGGTCGTACTCGCGGGTGAAGATCTTCTTCATGCAGATGTAGGCGGCCTTGGCGCCGATGGCGTAGGCGGCGATCGCCACTCCCTCGAGCAGGATGTAGGGGTTGCGGCGGATCATGGGTCGATCCTTGTAGGTACCGGGTTCCCCCTCGGCCGCGTTGCAGACCGTGAACTTGACGGGGCAGGCCTCGGCCCGGATGTTGCGCCACTTGATCGCGGTCGGGAAGCCCGCGCCACCCCGGCCGCGCAGCTTGGCGTCGAGGACGGTTTGGATCACCTTGTCGGGACCCATCTCCCGCGCCTTGGCGAGCGCCTTGCCGGCATCGGGCCAGTCGGCCAGCGAGTGGTAGAAGCGGGTCGGGAACAAGTGGTACGGTTCGCTCATCCTGGTCTTCCTGCGATCGCCCGAGGGCGGAGTGGGTCGGGGGCTAGGCCTGGTTTCTTGCGACTCAGTGTAGCACAAACCCCTGGCCCGGGTGACGGGCCCCGATCCCTGAAAGCGCGCGGCCTCCCCGCATCGGGGAGGCCACGCGAGCGAGCTTGGATGCGGCTTAGCGGTCGCTCGGCTCCAGGTCGCCGCAGTGGGCGATGGTGGTCGTGGAGACCTTGCCGGTCTTGAGGTTGGTCACCTTGACGGTCGCCGTGTCCTCGTGCTCGGCCTTGGTGATCTCGACGACGATCTTGGCCTTCTCGTGGCGGGCCGTCTGGACGACCACGCCGGTCGCGTCCTTGGTGAAGGTGATGGTCACGACCGTCCCGTCGTAGCCCGTGATCGTCCCGGTCCCGCTCTCGGACCCGTCGGCATTCTGGGTCCGTTGGTGGGTGATGGTCTTGACCTTGCCGTCCTTGCGGGTGACCTTCGAGGTGTGGGTGACGCTGGCCGAGCCGTCTTGGTTGAAGACCTTGTGTTGCTTGTGGACGATGGACTGACCGTTCTTGCCGGGGGTCTTGATGGTCACGTGGCTCTCGAGCACCGAGCCGTCCGCCGCCAGCTTCTTTTCGACCGAATGCTCCTGCGTGCGCCCCTTCTTGTCGGGAACCTGCATGACGACCTTGTGGTTCTTGGTGCCGTCCCCGTTGTCCACGACCTTGTGGTCGACGTGCTGGGCGGCCCCCTTCTTCTTCTCGAGGTCCTTCCGGGCCTTCTTCCGGAGCTCGTCACCCCGTTTCTTTTGCACGTCACCCAGCGAGGGCTTCTGGGGCGATGCCGACGGCGAGGCGCTCGGCGAGGGGCTCTGCGACGGACGGGCCGAGGGGCTCGCCGAAGGCCGGGGCGAGGGATTGGGGGTCGGGGAGGGTTGGGTCGAGGGGGTCGCGCGGACCTCGAAGGCCCTCAGCGCCTGGACGGTGGTCCCGAAGTCGTCTGCCAGCGCTCCGCTCACGTTGATGGCGTCGTTCGCCGTCAGGCTGGAGATCGAGTCGCTCACGATCGAGCCCATCGCAGCCGTCTGATCGCTGCCCAAGTCCGAGTTGAGCTGGCTGCTCACGTCGGACGGCAGATCGGTCGACGAGGGATCTGCCGTCGAGAGATCGGCGGCCGTTTGGACGGCCTGGGTGAGCGACTGCCCGCCGATGGTGGGCATGGCCGTGCAGCCGACCACCGCCACCGCGACGGTCAGGGAAAGTAATCCGGCCAGGCGATGAATGGAACCCATGGGGCGCCTCCTATTCGATGGGTACGGGCTTCGTACCGGTCAACCTCGTTCCTGCTCTGGTTCTACCCTGACCAGGCGAGCAGGCATGGCTCCGGGGTCACACCGGCTCCGTGAGCTTGCCTGCTGGTTGGCCTACTTCAGGAAGTTAAAGGGAACGGGCGTGTCGGGCGTGCCATCGTCCTTGTTGAAGGCGATGGTGCTGCCGGCTGCCGCGTTGAGGGTGATCGTCCCGATCGCGACCGCGGCGGGATCGCTCGGATCGCGGTCATAGAGGGTCCCCGTGCCGGTCCCGTCCGCCTTCAGCGTGACCTTGAGGCCGAACTGCCCCGAGACGACGCCGGAGTAATCTCGGCTGCCGTCCGGATGGTCGACGTCCGTGAGGCGCAGGTCGTCCCCGCCTGGCAGGCTGACATCCCCGCTGGCGGCGACGTCCCCGTTAGCCGAGGACGACTCCTGCAGGTTGCCGGTGTCGGTCTCGTTTCCGTAGGAGAGGTTGCAGTTGAAGTTGGCGGTACTACCGCTGGCCACCTGGTCGGGCGGCACCGTGAACGAGACCGACTCGGCCGGCTCGCCGATGGCCGAGGCGCTGGCATCGGGGGTGTAGGCGATCGCCCCCGACTTGATGCTGCCGGAGGCGTCGGTCACGTCGGACACCGATTCGGTGCCCGTCTCGCTCGCCGACGCGTCCAGCGTGATGGACGCCGTGGCCGCGATCACCTGGTCGCCGGCGACCCCGTCGTTGGCCGGCTGGATCGATTCCGAGGCGACGACGACGACCTCGGCCGTCGACCCGTCGTCGTTGACCAGCGTGTTCTGGCCGATCGGGGGCTGCAAGCCCGGATCGGCGAAACTGGAACTGGCCGTCGCGGATCCTGCGGGGCTCGAGTTGGTATCCTGCACGCGATACGAAGTGAACAGCCAAGCCCAGGCCGTGCTCGGCAAGGCGCTCACGCGGCGCTGGTTGGCGCTCGCCGTCGGCAAAGCCTTGCTCTTGACGTTGTTGCGAACCTTGAGCGCGATGGAGCCCACCTTGGACAACAGGTTGATCGACTTGATGGCCGACGTCTTGGCCTTGGTCAGGGCCCCTGCCTTGGGTGTGGCCTTGTTCGTCAGGGAAGTCGTCGGCCGGCCAGCCGGAGAAATCACCCCCGGCGCAAAGGTGCAGCCGGACATGGTCAGGGTCAGGGCGAGGGCGATCGCCCCCGACCGGGTACGATGGGTCATGGATCCCTCCGTTGAGTTTGCCAGGGCTCGGGCAAGCGTCCAAGCATAAGAGTTCCCTTCTTCTATCCATTTGAAACCCGGGACCTCGAGCGCGCCTCCCCTTGACCGGGCCCCTTGCCGCTCGCGAAAATGGAAACGCCTCGTCCACACGCCATGAGGGCCCTCCGTGCCGATCCGGATCGACTACCTGACGCCCGAGACGATCGAGCCCTACTGGCCCATGACCTGGCCTCTCACTCGCACCATGCTCGCTTCGGACGACGAGGGCAGCATGGCCCTGGGAGCCCGGGATGGGGATCGGCCCATCGGCCTCATCCTGGGCAAGCTGACCGGCTGGAATCAGACCGGGGAGATCCTCTCGGTGTTCGTCGACCCCGCCTATCGGGGCAAAGGGGTGGGCGCGGCACTCATGCGGTACCTCGAAGAGGGCTTCGCTGAGCTTGGCATGACGCGGGCCAAGGCCAGCTTCAACCCCGAGACGGCCGAGATGGGCCCCCTGCAACGCCTCTTAGCCAAACGTGGCTGGAGCGAGCCAGAGGATGACAGCGTGGTCTGCGTGAGCACGGCCGGGATGATCCTCGCGGCCCCGTGGATGGACTACCCCGCCCTGGACGACGACTACGCGATCGGGCTCTGGAAGGACACGGGCGACGAGGACCGGGAAGACATCGAGCGCCGGCAGCGAGAAACGGCCTGGATTCCTGACGACCTCTTTCCCTTCCCCCAAGACCAGGGCTGCGATCCGGCGACCAGCGTCTACCTGCGCTATCAGGGGAAGATCGTCGGCTGGGTGATCACCCATCGCTGGGGGCCTCAGGCCCTGTACTACACCTGCAGCTACATGCGGCCCGACCTGCAGAAGCTGGGGCGGATCGTGCCCCTCTACGCCGACTCCCTGCGCCGCATGAAGCGCGCGGGCATCCCCTACGGGATCTGGGCCGTTCCCATGCACCACCGGGCCATGGTCGCCTTCACCCGGCGACGCATGGCCCCGCATTCGCTGCAGACGGCCGAAATGAAAGGGACCTCCAAGGCGCTCGGAGGTCCCGCAAGCTGACGGCGCCGGCTACTTGCCGTCGATGGCTCCCCCAACGGCGCCTCCCACCGCTTCGCCAACCGCACCGCCGATCGGTCCGCCGAAGGCCGTTCCGACCACGCCGCCGACGGCTCCGAGAATCGATCCGAAGAGGTTCTTTCCCTTCCCCTTCTTCTCCTTCTCGGCCGACATCGAGTCGGCCGTGAGGCCGGCCTTCTTGTCGTTCTCGTGCATGTCGTCGAAGTCCTTCTTGTCGAACTTCTTGGCTGGGGTGTGGGGCCCCTCGATCGGGATGGTCGAGTCGGATCCCGCCGTGGAGCCGGAAGGACTGCCCGCCGTCGTGGTGTCGCCCTTCAGACCGCCGGTGACCTTGGGCGCGGTGCCCCCCCCGGGAATCGGTCCAATCGGTGCCACCGTGGAGCCGGTGTAGCTTGGTAGCGATCCGGTGCCCGAGATCGGTCCAGTGCCCCCCATGGGTCCCCTCCTTCGAAAGCTCGGCGCCAACCCCCGGGGTTCGAGCGCACGACCGACATGGTTATGCCCGAACGGCCTTGGCAACTTGATAAAAGGCCTGATTTATTTCCATTCGATTCCTGTTAAATCAAGTCCGGTCGGCCAGGGGGGATCGGCCGTGAAGGCCAGGTCTTCGCCGGTCTGAGGGTGCCTGAACCCCAGGTGGGCCGCGTGGAGGCGCATGGGCTCGGGGCCCGGAGTGGGATGGTAGCGGCGATCGCCCACCACCGGATGCCCGACGTGGGAGGCGTGGACCCGGATCTGATGGGTGCGCCCCGTTTCAAGGGTGAGGCGCAGCAGCGTCCGCCCATCGGCGTGCGAGAGCGCCTCGAAGCGGGTGGTGGCCAGCTTGCCCGACGGATCGACCACGACCCGCTCCGGATCGGCACCGTCTCGCCCCAGCGGAAACTCCCAGACCCCGCTACCCGAGAGATTTCCTTCGACCCAGGCGAGGTAGATCCGGCGCATGCTGCGGTCGGAGACTTGCTGCCGCAGGTGGCGATGGGCGTGGTCGGTCCTGGCCAGCACGAGGAGGCCGGTAGTGTCGCGATCCAGGCGGTGGACGACGCCGGGTTGGGCCACCCCGCCCACTCCTGGCCAGTCGCTCACGTGGGCCATCACGACGTTCAGGAGGCTCTCCTGCCACCAGCCGGGCCCCGGGTGGGTCGCCATCCCGGCCGGCTTCTCGACCACCACCAATTCGGAGTCGGCGTGACGCACCACGAGCGGGCGATGGACGGGCACGATGGCGCTGGGACGGGCCAGAGGGGGCGTCACTGAGACCTCGTCGGTCGGTTGCAGGCGCAAGGATGGCTTGATGGGGCGATCGCCCACCCGGACCGCCCCGGAGAGGATCCAGCGTCTGGCCTCCAGCCGGTCGATGCCGCAGCGGCGCGCGACGTGGACGTCGAGGCGTTCGTCCGGTTCGGGCTGCACGCTAGTGTTCTGTTCCGGCACTATTCCGCTTGGCCGACTGATCCTGGGAGCGCCGGCATCTTGCCGGCAAGATGCCGGCGCTCCCAGGCACCAAAGCAAACGTGACGATTCAGTGACACGGCACTAGTGGTGGTGGTGCTCGTGGTCATGGTGGTGATGGTCGTGGCTGCAGCCGGCGTGGTGCTCGTGCTCGACGAAGGCCACCTGGGTGCCGGCGTCGATGTCCTCGACGCTCGTGAGGAACTCGTAGACCACGTCGACGTACCCGGCGTCGAGTTCGGGCTCGTCCTGGCCCACGTGGGCCCGCTGCCAGCTCTTGGCCGCCAGGTCCCGCGCCGTCACCCCCGCCGGATGCTCGGCGACGGTCGCGCGCGTGGCGGGCATGAGGGTCTCCATCCCGACCATCTCGGGGGCGAACACCCCGGGTACCACGAACTCGCCTTCCCGGGCGCTGCCCTCCCCCTCGTGCAGGGCCGTCAGCAGCTTGCGGAAGCGGTAGGTCTCGACCGACTCATCGCCCATCTGGGGCGCTTCCTGGATCTCGAGCAGGCCCCGGTCGAGGGGGATGCCGAGGCGCTGGAGGGCCTGCCGGGCGTCCTCCTCGGTGTCGACTCCGGCCTTGGTGAAGGCGAGGTCGAAGGAGTTGGCCTGCGAGGCCCATCCGTCGCCGTACAGCCTGTCCATGAGGTCGGCGATCGCCCCGAGGCGCTCGCCCAGCCGTGCCCCGTAGGCGCGGATCGTGTCGGCCGAGACGTTGGCGGGCGCCGCGTGGCCCCAACCCAGCTCACCGTAGGGGGTGCCGTGCAGATGGAGCGAAACTTCGATGGACAAGGGGGTCTCTCCTGGCGTGGTCGGGGGATCGTCTCGATCCTACCACGCCCCGGGGCCTCAGCCGGCCATCTGCAGGACCTGCTTGGTCACCCAGCCCTGCGCCACCGGATCGAGCCGGTTGAAGACCAAACCGGTGACATGCCGGTTGCCTTCGGGCAAGGGCCAGATCGCATGGGTGTTGTGCACCACCTCGCCCACCAGCTGGATTCGGGAGCTCCCGGCGTCCCCCACGTTCAGGACGACGGGCATGCCTTCCATCAAGGAGGCGTCGATCCACAGGGCGCAACCGCTCGCCGACAGCTCCTTGAGCTCGCACGGAATCCGAAAATCCATCCCCCACTCGGGATCGGCCTGGATCATGACCGGCATGGGGTTGAGCAGGGGAACCCGCCGGTGGCGCCGCCGCTGGAGGCGGGTCAGGTCGTCATCGGACGGCCAATCGAAGCGGCACGTCGGCGCCGACTCCGGGCGGATCCGGGCATCGAAGGAATACAGGCCATCAGGCGTCGCTCCCAGAATGGACACCATCTGCTCGGGCCTGAGCGGCACCCGGATGCCCTTGCGGAGCGGAATCGAGACCTCGAAACCGCTCTCGTCGACGGCGACTACTTGGGAGGCGAAGGGATAGGTCACCTCGCCGACCGGCACCATGATGCGCAGGGGCTGGCCCTCGAAAAAGGGGCGATGGATAGGGGCGGGTTGGTCGTCTCCGTTCATGGGGCCCTCCAATGCATTAACGGTCGGTTGTGACGTCGGTCACATTGTACTAACAACGGTTGAACGGAGCAAGCGCATTCACTCGTTGGTAAATTCCCGGGGGGGAAAGGACACGTTGGTCTTCATGCCAGTGATCTCCATGTGAAAGACCACCTTGTCCCGCTGGTCGTAGACGTCGCGCAAGATGGGCAGCCGGGTGCGGTGCGAGATGCCGATCACCTCGTGGCTCACTTCCTTCCAGCTGTGTGACGACCGGAGGTCGAGCAGCTCGACGTTCTCGCCGGCCACCTGGTAGATCCCACGGTCCACGCACTGGGCCTGCGGATCGAGCAGGACGCCGAGCAACTGTTCGGTGCTCGTGTCCCTGAGGGAGCGCTTGTAGCCGTCGAGCAGGCGATCGTCCTGGACATCGAGCGTGGCCCGGACGGGGAAGAAGCCGAACAGGTAGGTCTTGATGGCCACCGTGCGGTTCCCGTCGTAGACCATGCGGGTACCGACCTTGCGGCTGTCGCGCGAGGCCGTGACGGTGGCGGCGCAGATCCCCGGACGCTTGTAGCAAAGGGTCACGACGTTGTAGTCGCGATCGCCATCCGGCGCGATGTTGTCGGTCCGCGCCGACCCGGTCCAGGTCTGGGTGTGGTCGACCGCCTGCTGGACGACCGCCAGAACGTCGCGCGCCGTCGCCTCCCGAGCATCCGGGGTGGCGACGGGCACGGGAGTCGGATCGGGTTTGAGCGGGGCATCGGGCGGAGCACCGCAGCCGGCGAGGGCGGCGATCGCCACCGCCCCCAGGCCCATCCATTGCCGAGCGACCTTGAGCACCCTGGGCACCTCGCTATGTCCCATGGTTATCGTGGGGTTAATAGAGGTTAACCCAAGGTTATGCTCAATGTCAAGGGCGTTTCAGACGCTCCGGGGTTTAGAAGACGACGTGCCGGCCCTTCTGGCGGCGGCAGAACATGGCGATGGTCGCGGCGGCGTCGCCGACCCCCGTGTTCCCCGACCCGCCGATGCCCGAGGCGCCGAACTCTTCCCACTCGAGCGCCGAGTCCGTGCCATCGTTCTCCTTGAGCATACCGGCGATCACCTTGCGGGCGCGCTGCAGCTTGTGGTCGTCGCGGCTCCAGATCGAGCAGGCGAGGTCGTGCGAGTTGGTCACCAGGCAGAAGCGCAGGAAGTCGTCGAACGACTCGAGCTCCATGGCGCACAGGATCGGCATGAAGAACTCGGTCGTCGCGGGCGGGAAGGTCTGCGCGCCCTTGCCGTCCCAGTCGGCCGTTACCATGGCCTCGGGCGAGACCCCGAGGATGACCGGGTGGATCACCTCGGCGTGGTCGGCGTAGTCGTTGCCCGAGACCTTGCCGCCGTCGCGCCAGACCTTGAGGCCGGCCTTTTTGGCGCCTTCCAGGATGTTCGTGACGGTCTGGGCCTGGTGGACCATGTTCGGCCCGACCACCTTGGTCTTGTCGGTGAAGGCGGGGTTCATGACCTCCCAGCGGTCCATCTCGGCGTTGACGTAGCCGATCACCTTCTCGAGGGTGGCCTGGGAGGCCGCGATGCCGTGCAGGGTCGTGCACTTGTGCGAGCTGAAGCCGAGCTTGCTGTAGGTGAGGCGCTCGGCGATCTTCTGCAACTCGGCGTCCGAGTAGCCGTCGTCGACCCAGGCCCAGTTGCAGCCACCGCCCTCGAACTTGAGGGTGCGGATGCCCCGGCCTTCCTGGATCTTGGCCGCCGTGTGCTCCGAGCCCGTGAGCGAGGTGACGGCGACCCGCGGATCGGTCGCGAGGCCCGAGATGCCCCCGCCGAAGCCCTCGAGCTTCTGCACGGCCCGGGGATCGGCGCCCGCGGCGAGCAGCATGCGGATCATGACCGTGCTCGAGACGGCCCCGTAGGGGTGACCCTTGAAGACGAAGGGGGCGTTCGCCATGTAGCAGCCGATCAGCTGGATCACCGGGATCCCGTAGATGAAGTTCATGGGCGTGATGAGGGCGACCACGCCGGCCGGCAGGTAGGGATTCTTCCAGTACGAGTGGCCGTCGACCATCTGGGGCACCCAGTCGCCCTGCATGGCCTTGTCGGCGTTGCCCCCGATGTGATCGGCCGCCCGCTTGGCCTCCCAGTAGTCCTTGTCGGCCTCGAGGCGGGTCTTGGGGATCTCGTGGCGGATCTCGGCCATGACCTCCTCGTAGTAGTACTCGAGGATCCGCGAGAAGTTGTTGACGACGAACTTGCGGTAGGTGACGGTCTCATCGGCCCAGGCGAGCGACTTCCAGAAGTCGTAGGCGTAGCTCAGGGCGAGCTCGGCATCCTCCTGCTGCGAATCCGGGACGAGGGCGAAGGGCACCCGCTTGTCCCACAGGCAGTTGAGAGGGACCATCTTGCCGTTCGCGGGCAGGCGCCACTCGCCGGCAATGAAGTTGCGGGTCGCGATCGGCTTGGCGTCGGCAGTCTTGGGGAGCTCCGAGTAGGGGAAGAGATAAGGACGTAGGGCCTCGATCTCCTCGTCGCGCAGGCCCACGCTGAAGAGCGACCAGGTCGAGCGCCGGCCCATGTAGAGCTGGACGAGCGGGTCGCGGCCGATCTGCTCGCGGTCGTTGAAGTCCTTGATGGCCGCCTTGAGGGCGGGCAGGTCGAAGGTGCGGGCACGCGCCGCCTGGGTGGCGGGTATCGACATCGTCTGGGTCACGGGGAGCTCTCCTCATCGAGTGAAGCGGGTCTGGAAGGCTCCATGTTACACGCCTTCCGCCCCGGAGCCCAGATTGAATCAGGCCCCCCGAGGCCGGCCCCGTTTCCGCGCCTCGTAAGGGGTGATGGGCGGGCGATCGCTTGGTCGAGGCAGCGGGGGAGGCGCTTCGCCACGGGCGCTCAGCTGGCGCATGGCCTCGTAGGCCACGATCGCGACGGCGTTGGCCAGGTTCAAGCTGCGCACCGGGCCCCAGTGCGGGATCCGGACGACGGGGCCTGGCGTCTCCTGCCAGAGGCGCGGGTCGAGGCCCGCCGTCTCCTTGCCGAACACCAAGTGGTCCCCTGGCTGGAATTCCAGGTCGGTGTAGAGGGTGTCGGCGAAAGAGGAGGTGTAGACCAGCCGTCGGGGAGCCGTGGAGAGAAAGGCCTCCCAGTTCGGGTGGACCGTGAGTCGCACGTCCTGCCAGTAATCCAAGCCAGCCCGCTTGACCGCCCGCTCCGACACGTCGAACCCCAGCGGCTCGATCAGGTGGAGAGGGGCATCCAGAGCCGCGGCCAGCCGGGCCACGTTGCCGGTGTTGGGCGGGATTTCGGGTTCGACCATGCAAATGCTGATCAAGTTCAAGTCGCTTCTAGACGGCCTTCGCGCTACCCGGGCCCTCGTGTACCCGGGAGTTCAGGTACTCGGTGAGGGCACGGTCAGTCGTGGTCCAGTTGCGGCCAATTTTCTTCCCCTCGAGACGGCCTCGCTGAATCGCCAACTGGAGAGCCTTCGGTGTACATCCAACCACTCTCGCGGCATCGACCAGAGAGATCGGCTCATCGTAGTTGGGAGGATACTTATTCATCTCCTCGACCGAGTAGTGGCGGGAAGCTCCCATGATCTCGATCGAGACGAGCGAGCCGTCCTCCGCGAAGTCAAGGATTGGTCCGTCGCCAAGGCGCTCGGTTCGAGCGATCTTGGTGTCACTCAGGTAGACCATGAGAATGTCCACTTCCTGATCGTAGGTGAAGTGCATCGACGCCCCCTTCCTAGTAGACGGTCTTGACGAAGATGTGCTCGCCCATGTCCAGACAGGCACACTCTAAAGTCCGGCCGCTGATACTCCCGAAGGCGATGAAGTCGCAGTCGGCATCCGGTCGGATCGCGCCGCTGCGAACAATGAGCTCAGCATCTTCCCGCAGGATTCGGCGGTCGCGAAGCCGGCGCTCAGCATGCTTCCCGAACTTCACTTCCCGCGCTTCGCGCCGCATCTCGCGCCCCCTTGGTTTACCAAATTGTACCAATACAGGAACAACTGTCAAGCCGTTTGGAGCGGGCAAACTTGCCGCCATTACGGTTACGTAATGGCCTGTGTGACGTTCGAGTTACGTCGAGGTGGAAATGAACGTGTGCCCATTCTGGCCGAACCAGTCGGCGGCGTTGAACCTGGCAGGCTGGACGGCGATCGCCCCGGCGATTGCCAACTCGCTAACGATCGGGTAACCTTTTGGAGGTTAAATTTCAGTAAAGACTTCAGGAACCTTTCCTGAAGAGATCTTCCGGTGGGATACCACCAGAGGGAGGAACTGCGTGTCGATCAACCCGGTCCAGAAGCGGGGGACGGCCCTGATCGTGGCGATCGCCTGCGCCAGCATGGCGCTCGTCGGGTGCGGCGAGACGCCGACCCGGGTCGGGGGCGACGTGCCCGGCCCCGACGCCCCGCGCACGGCGAGCCTGTCCCAGACTCCCGGGCAGCTGGCCAACTCCTTCGCCGCCACGGTGCGCGCCCAGGGCCTCACAGCCCATGTCAAGGGAGGCGTCGTCACCCTGACGGCCTCGGACGGCACCCCGCTCAGCTACGACTTCAGCCAGACGCCCAAGACCAACAAGGTCACCTTCCGGGCGGGCGACGTCGTCACGACCTTCGACTACAACGGCCAGGTCGGCCACAATACGATTCCCTGGAACGTCATCTGGATCGCCGTCAAGATGGTCTGGGGCGGCGCCAAGGCCTGGTGGTGGTACACCCACACCCACCAGGGCCCCGACTTCAACCAGGAAGACCTCGTCAAGGCCATCGTCTACGGCATGGTCCAGGGCGCCGTGGGCGCGCTGCCGGCGGGCTTCCTCTGGGACAAGCTCCTGCCCTATGTCTGGAAGTGGATCACGGGCGAGGACCCGATCGCGCCGTCCATCGCGGCCGCGTTCGACCGGATGAAGGGAGACATCAACGCGGTCGCCCAGATCGTCCAGGACGCCCAGAAGGCCTCTCAGCACTAGCTTCCCCGGGGCGGCGAAAGCCGCCCCTTCTTTTTGCCCGCAGGAGCCATGCCCGCTACCGCCCGCGCCCGCGCCCTCGAAACCCTGATCGCCATCGACGAGCGCGGGGCCTACGCCAACCTCGCCCTCCAAGAGCTCACAGGCCTGTCCCCGCGCGACACGGCCCTCGTGACCGAGCTCGTGAACGGGACGACCCGCATGCGGCGGGCCCTCGACCACGTGCTCTCGGCCTTCGTGACGAAGGGGCTTGCGGGCCTCACCCCGGCCATCCGCAACAACCTGCGCATGGGCGCCTACCAGTTGCTCTACACGACCCGCATCCCGGCCCATGCCGCCATCGACGAGGCCGTCAAACTGGCCCGCCGCTACGGCCACGCCGGGGTCGCGGGCCTCACCAACGCCGTCCTGCGCCGGGTCCAGCGCGAGGGGCGGGACGTCCCCTTCCCGGAGGGGGATCCGGTGGTGGCGATCGCCACCCGCCACTCACTGCCCGACTGGATCGTGGCCGCCTGGATCCGGGACTACGGAGTCGAAACGGCCGAAGCGCTCGCCCGCCATAGCAACCTCCCCACCCCGCTCGCCGTCCGGACCAACACCTTCAAGACGACGCGCGATCGCCTACTTTCCGAGATTACCGCCACCGGGATCGAGGCCGAATCCAGCCAAGTGGTGCCCGAGGGGATCCGCTTCCCGGCCGGCGTCGCCCTCAGCCGGCTTCCGGGTTTCGACGAGGGGCTCTGGTACGTCCAGGGCGAGGCCGCCATGCTGACGAGCCGGATCGTGGCCCCCCGTCCGGGCGAGGTGGTCGCCGACGTGGGGGCGGCGCCTGGCGGGAAGTCGACCCACCTCGCGGCGCTCATGGAGGATCGGGGCCAGGTCCTCGCGATCGATCCCCATCCCAACCGTTTGGCCCTGGTGACCGAGAACGCCACCCGGCTCGGCCTCTCGATCGTGACCCCGTGCGAGCAGGACGGCACCGAACCGCTCGCCACTCCGGTCAATCGGGCCCTGGTGGACGCGCCCTGTTCAGGGCTGGGGGTGCTTTATCGCAAGGCCGATCTGCGCTGGCGGCAGACTCCCGACCAGGCGGCGTCGCTGCCTGACTTGCAGAGAACTATCCTGGACCGGGTGGGCGCGGCCGTGAAACCGGGCGGGGTGCTCGTCTACGCGACCTGCACGGTGTTGCGGGCCGAAAATGAAGAGGTCGTCCTGGGGTTTCTGGCCGATCACCCCGAATTCTCGGCGGGGGATCTGGCCCCTTTCTTGCCGGAGGCCTGGAAGTCAGACGCCAGGAATGGCATGATCCAGCTCATGCCCCACCGACACGGAGTCGAAGGTTTCTTCCTCGCGCGACTGGAGCGCCGCCATGCCTGAACTGGTCGGCCTGACCACTGACGAGCTCAAGACCCTCGCCGAATCCCACGGCGAGAAGCCCTTCCGTGGCAAGCAGCTGGCGACCTGGCTCTACCAGAAGAGCGAGCCTTCCCTCGCGGCCATGACCGACCTGCCCAAGGCGTTCCGTGCCAAGCTCGAAGCCGAGGGCTACCAGGGCGGCGCCATGACGATCCACCGGGTGCAGGCCTCGTCGGACGGCACCCGCAAGTACCTGTTCGGCACCGAAGCGAGCGGGATGGTCGAGTCGGTCCTGATGCCCTCTGACGATCGCGTGAGCGTCTGCGTTTCGACCCAGATCGGGTGCGCCGTGGCCTGCGTCTTCTGCGAAACGGGGCTGTCTGGCTTCCAGCGCCACCTGACGGCCGGCGAGATCGTCGAGCAGGTCCAGCAGATCCAGCATGAAAGCGGCATGCGGGTCTCCCACGTCGTCTTCATGGGCATGGGCGAGCCCCTCTTCAACTACGAGCACACCATCAAGGCCGTCAAGCTCCTGAACGAGGAGGTCGGCATCGGGATGCGCCACCTGACGGTCTCGACCTCGGGCGTGGTGCCGGGGATCCAGCGCCTCGCCGACGAGGACCTGCAGCTGACCCTGGCCCTCAGCCTGCACGCCCCCAACGACGCCCTGCGCGACTACCTGGTGCCCCTGAACCGGCGCTATCCGCTCGCCGTGCTGCGCGAGGCCGTCAAGGACTACACCGAGCGGACCGGGCGCCGCCTCACGATCGAGTACGTCATGCTCCAGGGCGTGAACGACACGGTCGACCTGGCGCGGCAAACGGCCGATTGGCTGCGGGGCATCCACGCCCACGTCAACCTGATCCCCTTCAACGCGACGGACGCCGCCTTCGGGCCCAGCACCCCCGAGGCGATCCAGGCCTTCCGGGGCGTGCTCGAAACGGCCGGCTTCCCCGTGACGGTGCGCGTCGAGCGCGGAGCGGACATCGCGGCGGCCTGCGGGCAGCTGCGAAGGCAGGCGCTCAAGGAGACGGGCGAGGTCGTTCCCCTCCTCAAGCTGCCGGTGGCGAGCACGGAGGGCCCATGACGGCCTGGGGGACCGAGACGCCCATCGTCATCCGCCGCATCACCAACTACTACACGGTGCTGTGGGAGGGCCTCGAGCTCCTTTGCTTGCCCCGCGCCCGCCTGAAGAAGGAGCAGGTCTCGATCCGCGTCGGGGACCGGGTCGTGCTCGACGAGGTCGACCGGGTCAACCGGACGGCGGCGATCGCCCAGGTCCTCCCCCGCGACAACGAACTCACGCGCCCCCCCATCGCCAACGTTGACCAGGCCGTCCTCGTGTTCGCGGCCGATCGCCCGGCCTTCGACCCCATGATGGTCGATCGCTTCCTGGTGCTGGTCGCCCAGAGCGGCATCTCCCCGGTGCTCGCCGTCAACAAGGCCGATCTGGTCGATCCCGAGGGCCTGGCCGAGCAGGTTGGCCCCTACCAGGCGATCGGCTTCCCGGTCGTCACGACCTCGGCCCGCGACGGGGACGTGGCCGACCTCGTGGGCCTCCTCGAGCAGCGCGTGACCGTGTTCGCCGGGCCTTCCGGGGTGGGCAAATCGTCGCTCCTCAACGCCGTCCACCCGGGGCTCGAGCTCAAGGCCCTCGACGTGAGCGAGAAGATCCAGCGCGGGCGCCATACCACCACCTTCGCCTCCCTGTATCCGCTGGAGCTGTCGAGCGGGCTCGCCCTGGTGGCTGATACCCCGGGCTACTCCCACCTCGACTTCGGGCCCCTCGCCCCCGATCAGCTGGGCTGGCTCTTCCCGGAGATGGCCCCGCACATTCCAGACTGCCGCTTCCAGGATTGCCTGCACCGCTCGGAGCCAGGCTGCGCCGTCAAGGAGCGGGCCGAGCTCTCGGAGTCGCGCTACGCGAGCTACCTGCGCTTCCTCGACGAGCTGGAGGCCAAGGCGGCGCGGCTGTCGAGCACGAGCCTCAAGGACGAGGGGACGGTGAAGAGCAAGGCGATCGCCGGAGGCGGCGAAACCAAGCTGATCAAGCTGGGCGTCGCGGCCCGCAGCGCCTCGCGCCGCCTCGTGAGGCAACAGCTCGCGACCGATCTCCACGAAGACGAGGGGGAGATCGAGGACGACCTCGACGAAACCGAGGAATGACCTGCCTGAGTGGTACAATGACCCGAACGGAGGAAGAGACCCGCGATGACCGAACCCCGGCGTGACGGTATGACCGCCCTGATCCTGGCGGCGGGCAAGGGCACCCGCATGAAGAGCGCGCTGCCCAAGGTCCTGCACCGGATCGCGGGGGATCCCCTGATCCTCCACGTCGTCGCAACGGTCGAGCGCCTCGGGTGCGAGCGGGCGATCGCCATCGTCGGCCACGGCGCCGACGAGGTCCGGGCCTTCCTGCCCGAGTGGGTCCAGACGGCCGAGCAGCGCGAGCAGCTCGGCACGGCCCATGCCATCCTGCAGGCCCAGGATTGGCTCAAGGGCTTCGAGGGGGACGTGCTCATCCTGAGTGGTGACGTGCCCCTGCTCTCGCTCGAAACCATCGCGGCCATGCAGGGGCGCCATCGGGCCGAAGGGGCCGCCCTCACGGTCCTCACCTTCGCGCCCGAGGATCCGGCCCGCTACGGGCGGGTCGTGCGAGATGCTTCCGGGCGGATCGCCCGGATCGTCGAGTACAAGGACGCCTCCGAGACCGAGCGGGCCATCCGCGAGGTCAACGCCGGGGTCTACCTGGCCAATTGGCCGCTGTTGCACCAGGCCCTCCTGGGGGTCGGTAACGACAACGCCCAAGGCGAATACTACCTGCCCGACGCCGTGACGGCCCTGCTCGCGGCGGGTCACCCGGTCGCTGCCCACTGCACGGACGACGCCACCGAGGTCGCCGGGGTCAACACCCGGCTCGAGCTCGTGTCGCTCGCCGCCCTCTACCGCGAGCGCATCGCGCGGCGCTGGCTCGAGGCGGGGGCGACCATCGAGGACCCGGCGACGACGTGGATCGGGCCGCGGGTCACCCTCGATGAGGACACCATCGTCGAGCCGGGGTGCCTCCTGTACGGCCGCACCCGGGTCGGTCGCCACAGCCGGATCGGGGCGCACAGCCAGCTGATCGACGCCGAGATCGGCTCCGACGTGACGATCCTGAGCTCGTACCTCAGCGAGTCGAGCGTGGGCGACGGCACGACAGTCGGGCCCTTCGCCCACCTGCGGAACGGGGCGAGCCTGGCCGAGCAGGTCCGGATCGGCAACTTCGTCGAGGTGAAGGGCTCCTCCTTCGCCAAGGGCGCCAAGGCTTCGCACCTCTCCTACGTGGGAGATGCCACGATCGGGGCCAAGGCGAACATCGGGGCCGGGACGATCACCTGCAACTACGACGGCGAGCGCAAGCACCGGACGGTCGTGGGCGATCGCACCTTCATCGGCTCCAACAACACCCTGGTCGCTCCCGTCACCATCGGGTCGGACGCCTACACGGCGGCCGGCTCGACCATCACCGACGACGTTCCGGATGGGGCGCTCGCCTTCGGGCGCGCGCGCCAGGCCGTCAAACCCGGCTGGGTCCTCGCGCGAAAGGGCATCACACCGTGATTGAAAATACGACCATGATTTCCCCGCGGCTGGGCGAGCGAACGCGCATCCCCCAGCGCACCATGAAGATCTTCTCCGGGTCCGCGAACCCGCAACTGTCCCACGACATCGCCATGTACCTGGGCACCCAGGTCGGCGCCATCAAGATCGCCAACTTCTCGGACGGCGAGATCTACGTCCAGATCCAAGACTCGGTGCGGGGCACGGACGTGTTCCTCGTCCAGCCCATCTGCCACCCGGTCAACTACAACCTGGTCGAGCTGATGATCCTGCTCGACGCGTTCAAGCGGGCGAGCGCCCACTCGGTCACGGCCGTCGTCCCCTACTACGCCTATGCTCGTCAGGACCGCAAGGCGCAGGGCCGTGAGGCCATCACGGCCAAGTTGCTCGCGGACCTCGTGCAGACGGCCGGGGCCACCCGGGTGGTCGCCATGGACCTGCACGCCCCGCAGATCCAGGGCTTCTTCAACATCCTGATGGACCACCTGCACGCGAGCCCGGTGCTGGTCGACTACATCCTCAAGAAGCACTATCCGGATCTGGTGGTCGTGTCGCCCGACGTGGGCGGGGTGAGCCGGGCCCGGGCCTACGCCAAGAAGCTGGACGCGCCCCTCGCCATCATCGACAAGCGGCGTCCCAAGCACAACACGGCCGAGGTCCTCAACATCATCGGCGACATCAAGGGCAAGAACTGCGTGATCATCGACGACCTGGTCGACACGGCGGGCACCCTGACCGAGGTCGCCAAGCTCCTGATGAAGGAAGGCGCCGTCTCGGTGTCGGCCTGCTGCACGCACGGAGTGCTCTCGGGGCCCGCGATCGAGCGGCTCGAAGCGTCGCCCCTGAGCGAGCTCATCATCACCAACTCGATCCCGCTGCCTCCCGAGAAGCAGATCCCCAAGATCAAGGTGTTGTCGGTGGCGGCCCTCCTGGGTGAGGCGATCCTGCGCATCCACGAGGACGAGTCGATCAGCACGCTGTTCGAGTAGCCATGAAGGTGATCGTCGGCCTCGGCAATCCGGGGCCCGAGTACGAGCACACCCGGCACAACGCCGGGTTCATGGTCGTCGAGCGGCTCGCGCGCGAGCTGGGCGTGTCCGGGCGCAACGAGGGGAAGTTCGAGGCGATCGTGGGCGAGGGGCGCCTGGGCAGCGAGAAGGTGCTGCTCGTGCAGCCCCTCACCTTCATGAACCTGTCGGGGCGCTCGTTGCAGAAGGTTCTGCACTTCTACAAGCTGACCCCGGACGACCTGATCGTCGTCTACGACGACATCGCGATTGACCTGGGCACCGTGCGGGTGCGCACCTCGGGTTCGGCGGGGGGCCACAACGGGCTCGCCTCCATCAATTCGTGCCTGGGGACCCAGGCTTTTCCGAGGGTGCGGGTGGGGATCGGGCCGATGCCTCCGCGGTATCGGCTGACGGATTTCGTGCTGGGGAAGTTCGGGGCCTCGGAGCAGGAGCTGCTCGAGCAAGGGATCTCGGCCGGCCTGGAGGCCGTCCAGGTGGCCGTGCGCGATGGGTTTACGGCGGCCATGCAGCGGTTCAACCGGACGCAGGGGAAGACGGAAGCCGTCGGTTGATCGGGGAGACTTATGGGAGCCGGCTCAAAGGTAGTCGCTTGCGCCAGCCTTGGCGGAGCCCCCGCCCCCTAACCCCCGCCCCAGAGGGGTGGGGGAATTCGGCCGGCGCTACGCGCGGCAGCGCGTCCCTTTCCCGCGCGTCCAGCGCCGGGAAAGTCCCCCACCCCTCTGGGGCGGGGGCAGGGGGCGGGGGCTCCGCCAAGTCCCCGCTTCTCACCCAAAAATCTGACCGACCAGCCGCGAGAAGAAGCCTTGCTTCTGAGCCTTTTGCTCCCGCTGAGCGAGCAAGGTCCCGGCGAGCATGTTCAGCCGCCGGGTCGCCGTCGAGTATGGATAGGCGTTGAAGAACGGCTGCTGCTGCAACACCGAGCGGCTGACGTTGCTATCCCGCTCGATGCACCCGATGTAGCTCACCTTCAACGACAGGAAGCGCTCGACGATCATGATGAGCTTGCCCGCGATCGAGCGTCCCTCGGCCTCCGACTCGACCATGTTCACCAGCAACTGCACCTTGGCGTTGGGATTCTTGGCGTCGATCTCCTTGATCATCCCGTAGGCGTCGGTCACGGCCGTCGGCTCCGGCGTCGTCACGACCAGGATCTCATCGGCGGCGAGCACGAAGTTGAGCACCGTCCGGCTGATTCCCGCCCCCGTGTCGATGAGGATCAAGTCCGCCTGATTCTCCAGCGTGCCCAGCTGGGCAATCATGGCGTCCAGCTGCGGTCCTTCGAGGTTGGCGAGCTCGGAGATCCCCGACCCGCCCGGGACGATCCGCAGGTAGGAGTTGACCTCGACCATGACGCTCAACAGCGACTGCTGCCCACGCAGCACGTCCGCGATCGAGTGGGGTGGCGAGATGCCGAGCAGCACGTCCACGTTGGCCATGCCCATGTCGGCGTCGAACAGGACCGTCTGCACCCCGCGCTTGGCCATGGCGAGCGCCAGGTTGACGGTCACGTTGGTCTTGCCGACCCCGCCCTTGCCGCTCGTGACGACGAGGGTCCGCGCGCGGGGACCGGCGCTCTGGCGCATGTCGGTCGCCACCGGCGCGCGGCGGGCCAGCTCCCGAAGGCGTTCGGCCTGATCCCCCCTCATGACAGCCACTCGTCGGTGAGGAGGCGGGCGATCGCCAGCGCATCCGCCGGCTTGATGTCATCCGGCACGCTCTGGCCGGTCGTGAGATACGACACGGGCTTCCCGAGGGCGTGGGCCGTCGAGACCATGGCCCCGAAGGTCGCCGACTCGTCGATCTTGGTGAAGATGATCCGGTCCACGCCCACCGGCGAGAAGGCCTCGGTGATCCGCTGCAAATTCGACCGGTTGGTCGTCGCCGACAGCACCAGGTGGACCTCGCGAGGCTGCGGCACGTCCAGGAAGCCGCGCAGCTCGTGCAGGTGCATCTTGTTGGAGGGCGATCGCCCCGCCGTGTCGACCAGCACGACCCCCTTGTTGGAGAAGCGGGCGATCGCGTCGCGCAGGGCGTTGGGCGTGACGACCACCTCGACCGGGATCCCGATGATGTCCCCGTAGGTCCGGAGCTGCTCGACGGCGGCGACCCGGTAGGTGTCGATCGTGATGAGGCCCACGTCCTGCTGGTGCAGGAGCCGGAAGTTGGCCGCCAGCTTCGCGATGGTCGTCGTCTTGCCGACCCCCGTCGGGCCGACCAGGGCGATGATCTTGGGCTTGGGGTCGCCGGGGAGCGGGGGGGCGATAGCGCCCGAACACGGCGCCCACACCGCCATCTGGGCTTCGAGCGACCGGACCAGCTCGGGGGTGGGTTCCTGGGCCTCCTTGACCAGCAGCCAGGACATGAACTCCTTGGCGAGGTCGACCGAGAGCTCCGAGGCGAGGATCCGGTCGTAGAAGCGTGCGAGCGGCTCCGGCCAGTCGCGAGGCCCCTTCTCGAGCTGCGAGGTGACGGCCTGCAGCATCCGCTTGACCTCGCCCATCGCCTCCTTCAGCTCGGCCACGTCCTTATCGGGCATGGCCGGAGCCGCGGCCCGGCTCTCTACAACCGCCACCGGCTCGATGGGCGCGGGTGGTGGAGGAGCCTGAGCGGGAGTGGGGGCGGGCCCGGCCACCGGCGCGGCCGGGATGGGGGCTGGGACGGGGCTCGCGACGGGCGTGGCCGGAGCGGTGGGCTGAGGCGGGGCCGGAGGCGGTGCGACGGGGACGGTGGCGGAAAGGGTGGGTTCGGCGGCAGCCGGGGCGGGGCGCGGGGCGAGGATGGGGCCCGAGTCGGGAATGTCGGCCGCGGCGAGGATCTCGACCATGTCCTTGCCGAACAGGCCGAACAGGCCGCCCTTCTTGAACGAACGGGTCTGTAGGATCACGGCGTTGGGGCCGAGGTCCAGTTTGACCTTGAGGCGGGCCTCCTGCATGGTGGCCGCCGTGTACTGGCGGATCTTCACGATCGGGTGCGCCTCGCCGTCGTCGAAGGGGGGCGATTGAGCCTTGCCCCTTTATACCATCGCCGGGAGGCCGCCTGCAACAAGGCGCAGCCTAGGGTTGCGGCTCCTCGGCGGGCTTGTTCTTCTTGAGGGCCTGCTGCAGGAGCTTGGCGGCGCTCGTGGTGGCTTCCTTGGTGGCGGAGGCGCGCTCGTTCTCGGCCTTGATCTCGAGGTAGATCTCCTGGCGGTAGACCTTGACGTCGCGAGGGGCCTTGAGCCCGATCTTGACGGTGTCGCCCTTGACCTCGAGTACCACGACCTCGATGTCCTCGCCGATCATGATGCTCTGATTGGGTTTGCGGCTCAGGACCAGCATGCGAACCCCCTAGACGGTGACGACATCGCTCGCCGAGCGAGCCGTGTCCGGGATGAGGCGGTGGCGCGTCGTGTAGCCCGTGTCGTGCATGACGATCTGGCGGCCGATGCGCTGCTCGGGGTTGATCACGAGGGGGCCCAGGAGGTTGGCCGTCATGTTGGACGGGTCGTCCGGCACGGTGACCAAGGCGAACACCAGGGGTTCGTTGCCGGCCCCTAGCTGAAGGGCCTTCTTGTCCTCGCCCGTGAGCTTGGGTTGGTAGTCGTCCCAGATGATGTGGGGGGCGATGACGGTGAAGCTGACGGCCGGCTCGTCGATGGGCTGCAGCCAGCGCAGGGGCTCGATCTCATCCTGGTCAATGAGCAGGAATCGCTTCATGTGCTCGAAGCCGAGCAGGCCCTCGGGGAAGTGCAGGATCGCCGCTTCCTCGAACTCGATGGGCCCGAACTGGCCCGTCTGTATCTTCATGCGTCCGTCACTTTCCTCAGGTCGCGCCGAAAGTGGGGGGAAGAACTTACATTCTACCTCATCGGCCAAGAGTCGAGGGTGCAGCAGCTAGCATTGCAAAACGGGCCCTTGCGAGCCAATAAGCTGAACACCGCAATCTTGCTGTCTCCGTGCCATCTCGAACTTGTCAATTGCATGCCAATCAGGCGATGCATCCTCTCCATTTCATGTTAAACAAACTTTGTTGGGCATACCAACAAACAGAGCGCCAACCAACCCGCACTTTGGACTACGGAAAGAACCGCACGGTGCTCTGTGGTGATCCTAAATAGAGATCCGATGGATACGTAAAACTTGCGAAAGCATTACCTGTTGAATCAATTTGAAAGCACATCAGCGGATCTTGGTTGGGCGAACTGGATAGCACTGGGTTGGACTGGAGCTGATCAATGATAGTGTAATTTGCGCCGTTAGTTTGCAAAGTTCCAGTCGAATTAAATCCTGCAATCCCCCAGTCGAAATTGACATAGTAATATCCACCAGCAGCGGGAGTAAGATAGCGCCGATTATCGGAGTTAAACGAATATCCCCCAGGAGCATTCACCCAACCAGTAAGGTTTCCCGCGGAATCAAACTCAGCCACTTTTCCGGAATGATCGGCAATCAATGCGTTGCCGTTCTGTCTAAATCTGATAGAGTCCCAGCTATAGTTGAAGAAACCTTGTGGATAGACAAAGTTCGGGTATTTGATCAGTCCCCCTGATGGCGTCAGTAGTGCGACCCGGCCACCAAGCACACAAATGTTCCCGTTTGGATCATAGCAGGCATAATTTATCTGCCCATCGTTGCTATCGATGAGTGAAACCGTTCCGCCATCGGCTGAAATCTTGTAAAGATAGAAACCGCAAACATATACCCCACCATCTGGAGCAGGGAGAAGCCATTTAGCACCGCTAACTGGAATCGATGTGCTTGCAATGATTGCACCAGCGGCGTTCATTTTCATCACATAATAAGAACTAGTGCCCTGCTCGGAGTACCAGAAGTTGCCGAAATTATCGCCAACCACAAACCAGGGATAAGTGAAGCCTGTGCCTGCGTTCGGTGCGGCCGGATACTTTGCAATAAGCTGCAAGCTTGGTGATAATTTTAGAATTGAATTGGAAGTGCGATCGCTTCCCCAAATATTGTTACTTGAGTCAAACGTCATCCAGCCTAACGCAACAGCATCAGCGCCCGCAATAACTGTGCCGTGTGGAGGAGTCGTGCGCGGCAAAACTGATACATTATTGCTTCCAGTATTGGTAACCCAAGCATTCCCGGAAGCGTCAATTGTGACTGCATAGGGACCAGAACCGGCATTGAACAATCCTAGTTGTTGCCCCGTGGGAGAGAGAACGGTGACATTATTGCTGTCTCTATTCGTAACCCAGGCATCGCCATAGCTGTCGAAAGCAATACTGATGGGCGACGTACCGACCGGGTAGGTGGCAAGGACAGTACCGGATGGCGACATCTTGGTCACGGAATTGGTCAACTCCGTCGGGATCCAGATATTACCGGACGGGTCTACCGCTGGAAACAGGGGAATGTTGCCCGTTGGGTACGTCGCCAAGGTCGTCCCGTTCGACGACAACTTGGAGATGGTGTTGTCCCCTTCATTGGTCACCCACAGGTTGCCAGACTGGTCGATCGCCATGCCGTAGGGATTGTGGCCAACGGGAAAGTGCCCAATCAGTCCGCCCGACGAGTTCAACTCGGTGACGGTATTGCTCCCGTTGTCGACCGTCCACACGTTTCCCGAGCGATCAATGACCACCTTGTTGGGCCCCGTGCCGACAGGGAAAGTTCCCTGAATGGTCCCTGTCGGGCTCATGCGAACGACCGTGCCGTCGCCGCCTTGGGTGATCCAAAGAGCCCCAGAGGAATCAAAGGCAATACTGGTTGGATTGTTCCCGGTCAAGAAGTTTGCAACCGCAGTCCCGGTGCTGTTGAGCTTGGTGACAGACTTACCGGCATTGCTTGTTACCCACGCGTTTCCCTGAGCATCGATGGCAATTGCTCCAGGAACGCTCGCCACAGCATATGGAATGCCCGCAAACTTCGTCAGGTTGTTGCTGCCGGTGTTGGAAACCCAGGCATTTCCGGTGATATCGATAGCGATCGCGTATGGGCCGGACCCAGGGGTGAACGTTCCAAGGTGTTGCCCAGTGGATGACAGCACCGTGACACTGTTGCTGTCCCTGTTCGTCACCCAAGCATTGCCATTGCCATCGAATGCGATGCTGATGGGCGAGGTCCCGACTGAATAGGTTCCAAGGACAGCACCGGACGGCGACATCTTGGTCACGGAGTTAGTCAGCTCGGTCGGGATCCAGATGTTGCCGGATGGGTCGACAGCGGGAAAGAGAGGCACGGCACCCGTTGGGTACGTCGCCAAGGTCGTCCCGTTCGACGACAACTTGGAGATGGTGTTGTCCCCTTCATTGGTCACCCACAGGTTGCCAGACTGGTCGATCGCCATACCATAGGGACTGTGGCCGACCGGAAAATGACCGATGAACCCGCCGACGGAATTCAGCTCGGTAACGGTGTTGCTGCCATTGTCTACCGTCCACACGTTTCCCGAGCGATCGATGACTACCTTGTTGGGACCCGTGCCCACCGGATAGCTGCCAAGAACGGTCCCTGTCTGAGTCATCCGAACGACCGTGTTGGCTCCGCCCTGGGTGATCCAGAGGTTCCCAACCGAATCGAAGGCAAAACTCGTGGGGTTGTTCCCGGTGACAAACGTACCAAGCGGAGAACCAAACTGGTCGAGCTTGGTGACGGCATTGCCCGAATTGCTGGTCGCCCAAATGTTGCCGTTCGGATCGATGGCGACCGCCCCAGGGTTGATTCCAACTGGGGCGGTCAAGAGCGTGTCGCCAAGGGACTGAGTAGAATAGCGCCGTTTCGAACCGCTGATTTGCGAGCTCGATCTTGAAGCCGCTGCAATGCTTCTTCCAGATTGACCAGGCGAAACGGGCGAAAGCGGTAACCATGATGCGCAACTCGCGAGCAATAGTACCACCAACAAAAGCTGGATTACTCTTGACGTCAAGGCATATCGCGGCATCGATTCCTCTGGATTGGACCCAATAGAAATGCCCGGCAAGCACTTGTCCTTTGCCAATCTTGGGAAGGTCAGACTTGCTCAGGGATCTGCAACAAGGCGGTTGCCGCCACTCCAGCGACGGCAACCGCCAGTATGTTGTGCCGAGGACGGGTTGTCAAGAGGTTATGATCAAGGACAGGGCTGCTTAATGAGGAGCGCTACCCCCGGTATCAGGCTGGCGGGGCTAGTGCAGGAAGTCCATGAGGGTCGGCTGGATGATCTTGGCGCTGGCCGCGAGAGAGGCCTGGTAGACCTGCTGCGACTGGGTGAGGTCAGAGACCAGCTGCGGCATGTCCACGTCCTGGTACTGGCTCAGCAGGCCCTTGAGGCTCACCTGCGAGGTCTTGTATCGGTCCTGAAGCAAGGTGGCCCGATTTCGGGTACCGCCGATATCGGCGCGGGCGAGCGACACTTTGTCGATGCGTTGATCAATCTGGGTGATCGCGCCAGAGATCGCACTGGTTTGGTTGTTGTCAAGCGAGGTGGCTAGATTCTCCAGCGTCTGAAACACGTTGGTTGGGGCAGGGGGCGGACCAAGATCGATCGTCTTGTCAAATACGCTTACACCGGTCGTGTTGTAAGTCAGCGTTGTGCCCGGGCCAACTTGAACCCCTAGCGAGCTCTGGTCGTCCAAATTTCCCGCATTGAGCGGGGACATCGCCGTGTTATAGACTGGACCACCGTTTGGCATGTTAAAGGCTGGATAAGGCTGCACCAGAGTCTGCGATCCTGCAAACAAGTAGCGACCGGTAACCTGTGAGTTTGCGATGCCTCGGAGTTGCTCCTTGAGCAGGCGGATCTCTTTGGCAATGCTCTGCCGAGAACTGGCTGACTGGGTGTCAGAGGCCCCCTCGACCGCCAATGTGCGAGCCCGCTGAAGAACGGTGTTGGCGTCGTTGAGTGCCGAATCCGTTGCGTCGAGCCAGGTTACTGACTGGTCGATGTTCTTGCTGTATTGAGCCTGCTCCGAGATGGTGGTTTGCAAGAGCATGGACTGGTTGACGGCCGTCGGGTCGTCTGAAGGTCGCTGGATCGCTTTGCCGGTCGCCAGTTTGTTCTGGAGGTTGGAGATCTTATCGAGCTGGTCACTCGCGGCACCGAAGGCATTGTCATACAGCATCTTGTTGGTGACGCGCATCTAGACCTCCTAATGACCACCACCCATGTTGATGATCGTGTCCAGCAACTGGTCATACATGCTGATGACCTTGGCCGATGCGTTGTACGCATGCTGGTACTTAACCATATCGGTCATTTCCTGGTCCAAGTTTACCCCTGAGACCGATTGTTGTTGCTGATTGAGGTGATCGATCAGAGCAGTTTGGTTCTTTGCAACCCGGTCCGCAGTTTGACCCTTGACGCCCAAATCAGAGAGGAAGTTGCGATAGTAGTCACTCACCGTCGTGACCGGGGGTGCGGAGGCAGGTGGCGGAAGGGTTGGATCAATGGGAGTTTGAACATCACGAATGGCCGCAATCATCTGGGCTTTCCGGTTGTCCCCAGGGCCCGAGCCCGCTCCGTTCCCCGCAGCGATAAGAGCGACCGCTCCTGTGCCAACCAAGCCAGTATTGAGGGACATGTATTGGGCCCCAACGAAGGTAGTCGAAACCAAATTCGCAGTTGGCGGGTTCGTGAAGAAGTTCCGAAGCGCAGGGACGTTCAGCGCGCCATATAGGTTTGAGCCTGCGCTGTGCAGTGCGTTCACTTGAGAAGACAAGGAATTTGCAAGCTGATCGAGCTTGTAGAGCATCCCGTTGGGAGTGTTCCATGCCGCCGTCCCGGGCGCCCCGAAGGGTGGCGGGAAAGCTGAGCCGTAGGCTGAAAGTCCTGCCGGCGCCGGCGTGGTAAGGGTATTGAAATCGGAACGACCGATCACCTGATCACGCAGCTGGAAATAGGCCCCGAGCTGACCACCCATTGCATTCGGTTGCATGACCTGACCGTTGAAGGTCACGTCCGTCAGGTTGCTCTCCAACGTATTCGTGGAGGTGGGCGATCCCGGCTGCGTGCCCAGGGCTTGCGCCCCGGCGGGTCCGACCAGTTGCCGTCCCTGCAGGCTGACGAGCATTTTGCCGTCGCTGGCGATCTGGGACTGGACGTTGACGATCTTGTTGAGCTTCTGGAGGGCCAGATTGCGCTGGTCCATGAGGTCGTTGGCCTTCAGGCCGAGCCCCTCCGCCTGAGAGATTAGCCCGTTGAGGCCCGCAATCTGGGAGGTGAAGGTGTTGGCGTCGGTGACCGCGTTCTGGATCTTGTTGTCGGTCTCGGTCCGGATCTGGGTCAGCCCCTGATACAGGCTGTTGAACGACTGAGACAGTGCCACACCCGCCTGCTGCACCTGGCTGCGGGCGGCACTCGATTCCGGGTTGGTCGAGAGCTGGTCCCAGGCGGAGAAGTAGTTGGTCATGACCGAGGCCAGGCCGTTCGCGCTCGGCTCGCCGAACTGGTCCTGGATCTGGTTGATCCCGTCGCGCAGGATCTCGTTCTGGCCTAGCGTCGCCGTCTCGGTGTTGATCTTGTTGTCCAGAAAGACGTCGCGCTGTCGCTGGATGTTGGCCACCTCGACGCCCGAGCCGATCGCCCCCGTCCCGATGGGCGTGTTGGCGCCCGGGTACCGGAAGGCCGGCGTGTTGACCAGATTCACCGCCTGGCGTGAGTAGCCCTCGGTATTGGCGTTAGTGATGTTCTGGCCGACCACGTCCAGCGCCTCCTGCGCCGCGGCCAGGCCGCGGACGCCGGTGCGCAGGCCCAGCATGGTGAGGTCCATCAGGCCCTCCAGTCCAGCAGCACGCTCCGAGTCGGCACCTGCGTCATCGGTTCGGCGTCACCGTACACGGTGGGCTGGGCGTTCGCCGCCTTGGCCACCAGCTGGAGGCTGAAGTCCACGAACTCGAGGCTCGCCCGCAACAGCACCCGGCAGGTCTCGTGACCTTCCTTGAGCTCGCGAGCCAGCTCGACCAGCTGCTTGGAAGGAGCAAGCAACCGGTCGCGCCACGACAGGGCCACGTGCTGGGCGATGGAGGTGAGCTGCGGACCGACCCCTTTGGGCATGAGGGCGAGGATCTCCTGGACGACCTCCGCGCGGTGCTTCTCGAGCTCGGCGAGGCGCTTGTAGTCGGCCTCTTCCTGCTGGGTGATCCGCTCGAGCTGCGGAACGCGGTTCTTCTTGATGAGGGCGATCTTGAAGGGTAGGCGACTTACCAGCGCCCCGTAGATCGCCACCTCGTCGCGCAAGATCGCTTCGAGGGCCATCAGCTGCTTGTCCATGGGTCACCTCGGCTCGGGCCGAAGCGCTCGAAAGGCTAGAACAGGGCTTCGGCCTTGCTCCGCTCCAGAATCGCCTGGGCGATGCCATCGCCCGTCGGCCGGTAGGTGCCGGCCTGGATCTGGGCCTTGAGCGCCGCGACCTTGTCGGCGCGGACGTCGGGCGTCGAGCTCACGAGCGCGAGCGCCTTGGAAATGTCTTGGCTGGCATCTGACAGGGCAGCCCCGTCAGCCTTGGCCACCGCCCCACTCCCTTGGGCCCGGTGCGCCTTGCCGACACCCTTGGTGCCGGCGGCCTGCAGAATCTGTTGGACCTGGTCGTTCGAAATCTTCATAATGCGCTTTCCCCATCTCGATCCGTCGAAGGAGGGTTCCTGCTGATCTTATCGTCCCCCCCGGGGCAGACTTGAGGAAAAAGATCGATCGGATTCATCGCTTGCTTCCCCCCCTCTGGTCGGGCCCCAGCGCACCGCTCAAGGATGAGCGCATCTGGGTCTGCAGCTCGCGGGTGCACTTTTCGCAGTAGACCCCGCGTTGCGTGGGGGCCTGGCAGCGCTGGCAGGGGTAGCCGGCCTCGCCAGCGAGCAATCGGCCGCTCTGATAGAAGCGCAGGATCTGGGCGGCCTCGACCTCGGTCGCCTCGGCCACCTGGTCGATCGTCTCGAGCGGGTGGGTCTGCAGGTAGCGGTAGACCCGCTCGAAGTCGCTCTCTTCTTGCTGGTGGCAGGACGGGCAGATCGCGATGCTCGTCAGCTTGTTGAACATCTGCTTGCAGCGCGGGCAATTGGCCAGGGGCATCGGCGTCCTCCACTCGGTGCGCAGAGGCCACGCCAAGACCTCTTTCAGGGATTGTTCCCGTGCCGAGGCGGTTCCAAACCAGGCGATGCCCCGTCGGTGCCGGCGGGGTGCGGGTGAGAGGAGTGGCCCGGTGCATGGCCCAGGAACTCGCGGGCGATCGAATCGGCCAGCCCGAGCCCGTGGCCCCGCGCCAGGTCGCGCGACATCTGCTCGTCCATCATATCCTGATAGGTGCCCATGGTCGAGCCACCGTCCACCCCACCGGGGTGGACGGTGGCCCGCATCGCCTGCAGCATCTGGTGAATCATGAGGGACTCGAACTCGCGGGCCGCCGCCATGACCTTCTGCTCGCTCTTGGGCAGGGCGCGGTCTTGCGGCGCCGGCGTGAGGTCCACGCGGAGATCGTCGGCCATGGTGCGTCTCCCGAGGGCAGGCCCCTCGTCCTACCCCCTTCTCATACCCCTTAGTGCTTGATGTTGTTCGCCATGCCGAGCATCTCGTCGGCCGTCGAGATCGACTTGGAGTTCGCCTCGTAGGCGCGCTGGGCGACGATCAGGTTGACCATCTCCTCGACCACCCGGACGTTGGAGCCCTCGAGCGAGCCCTGGCGAACGGTCGAACTGCCGTCGGGCCCCCCCGGGGCGAAGGTCTGCGGCTGCCCCGACGCCTCGGTCGGCTTGTAGAGGTTGCGGCCCTGGGCCGTGAGGCCCTCGGGGTTGGTGAACCGGGCGAGCTGGATTTGACCCAGCTGCTGGTTCTGACCGTTGATGTTGACCGTCACGATCCCCTCCGCGGTGACCGAGACGTTCTTGCCGTTCTGGGGCACCGTGATGCCGGGCTGCACGATGTAGCCCTCGGAGGTGACGAGCTGGCCGTTGGAGTCGACCTTGAAGCTGCCGTCGCGGGTGTAGGCCGTCGAGCCGTCGCCCATCTGGACCTGGAAGAAGCCGTCGCCCTCGATCGTGAGGTCGTAGGGGTTGTCGGTCTGCTGGAAGTCGCCCTGGGCGAACGAGCGGGCGATCGCCACGCTGCGCACCCCCATGCCGACCTGGCTGCCCACCGGGGTGCGGGTGCCGGTGTTGACGGGCGCGCCCGCCTCGGCCGCCGTCATGTACATGAGGTCCTGGAACTCGGCACGGCCCTTCTTGAAGCCGACCGTGTTGACGTTGGCCAGGTTGTTGGAGGTCACGTCGATGTTCGTCTGTTGGGCGTTCATCCCCGAAGCGGCCGACCAAAGCGCTCCCAGCATCGTGACGTCCTTTCTCGGGCCCGAAGGCGGAATAGCTGTCTGCTACTCCTATGCTCGGCCGAGATCGTTCACAGCTTTAGCAAGAGTTTCATCTTGGGCCGTGATCATGTGCTGGCTCGCCTCGTACGAGCGCTGGGCCGAGATCATCTGGACCATCGAGCGGGTCGGGTTGATGTTGGCGCTCTCGACGTACCCCTGCAGGACCTGGGGCCGCTCGGCGAGCACCTTGTCGGGCTGCTTGATCGTCCAAGCCGTGTCTCCCCGTTTCTCGATCGATTGCTCGGGCTTCTCGACCTTGACCAGGCGCAACTGTCCCAGGGTGTGCTTGCCCTGAGACACGACCCCCTGTTCGGTGATCGACACAGGGCTCTTGTCCACGAAGCGGATGGGGCCGGTCGTGCCCAACACCTGCCGGTTGGAGCTGTCAACCATGTAGCCGTGGGCATCGCGCGAGAAACTGCCCCCCCGGGTTAGCAGGTCCTCGCCGTTGGGGCCCTGCACGACGAAGAAACCATCGCCGTTGATGGCCAGATCGAGGGGCTCGTTGGTCTGGTGAAGGGCGCCCGTGCTCTGGTACGTCGCGATCTGGTCGAGAAACACGCCCGTCGTGAGGTCGCCCATCTTCTGGACGCTGCCCGTCGGGCTGCCGTCGGCCTCATGGCGGTAGATGGTCTTGTCGGAGCGGCTGCGGAAGACGGCCACGTCCTCCTTGAAGCCCGCCGTGTTGACGTTGGCCAGGTTGTTGGCCAGGACCTCGGCGCGCGCCATCTCGGCGGCCATGCCGGCCGCGGCCGTGTAGATGCCTCGGATCACCGCGCGCCCTCCTGTTGCTCCTGGTACAGCTTCAAGACCCGGTCGACGTAGTGCCTGGTCTCGGGGTAAGGGGGCACGCCGCCGTGGCGCTCGACCGCGTGCGGGCCGGCGTTGTAGGCGGCGATCGCCTGGGGCAGGTCCCCGTGGAACCGGTCGAGCATCTCGCGCAGGTAGCGGGTCCCCCCGGCGAGGTTCTGCGCCGGATCCTTGGGGTCCGTGACCCCCATGTCCCGGGCCGTCTCCGGCATGAGCTGCATGAGTCCCTCGGCCCCGACCGGCGAGACGGCCGACGGGTCTCCACCCGACTCGGCCTGCACGACGGCCCTCACGAGCGAAGGGTCCAGCCCCTGCTTGGCGCTCGCCGCTTCGATCGCCGCGGCGAAGTCCCCGGATCCCTTGGCGGGAGCCGGCTGCGGCGCCGCGCCGGAACCCACCAACTTCTGCAGCTGGGCGATCCGGGAAAGCACATCCTGCAGGCCCGAGGGAAGCACGAGGACCGCCTACTTCCCGCCCAGGATCTGGGCGATCAAACGCCGCCGGTCGGCGGCCGGGTCGGCGGGGGCGGATTCGGGAGCCTTCTCGGTGGTCAACTGCTGTTTCAAGGCTTCGACCTCATGCATGAGCTGGGCCACCCGATCCTGCTGTTGGGTATCGACCGGGGGCTCGGAAACTTGAACCGACGCCGGTCTGGACTCGGCATCCGCGCGCCACCGCTCGGCCTCGGCCCGCTGCTCGGCGAGTTGCCCCTGCTGTTCGACGAGCTGGGCCTGCAAGGCCACTGCCTGCGACTCGAGCGAACGAATCCGCTCCATGGCTCCCTCCAGGGCCTCCTGGACTCCGGCGCGGCTCACGCGCAGGCGCTCAGTTTCGGCGAGCGCGGCGGAGACCTCGCTCGCGTAGGCGTCACGCTCTGCCTTCAGGGCCTCGTGGCGCTCGGGGTCGATTCCCGTCACCACGACCTCACCGGCCGGCTGGGCCTGAGCCAGTGCCTCGCGCAGGCGCAGGAGCTCGTCCTGGGCCGAGACCCCCTCCTCGCGCCAGGCCTCCGACATGGCCTGGGCCTTGGCGAGCTCGGAGCGCAGGGTCTCGGCGACCGCGTGGCTCTTCTTGAGCTCCGCGCGCAGGTCCTCGGCGTCCTGGTGGGCGGCGATCGCCTCCAGGCGAAACTGCTGCAGCTCCTCCTGGTGATGCTGCTCGTCGCCCTTCAAGGCGGCAAGCCGGTCCTCGACCTCGCGCTGAGCCGCCTGATAGTCGGCGATCGTAGCCTTGAGGCGGCGATTCTCCTCGCGCTGGGCGTTGTACTTGCCCTCGATCGACTTGAGGACGGCCTTGATCTGCTCGGGGGTGATCAGGCCGAGCGGGTCTTCCGCCGGCTGCCCCAGGAATCGCGACAGGCGCGACTGGAACGACCCGAGCACGAGGGCCTAGACCTCGACCTCGACCGGGGGCACGCTCGCCTCGACCTTGACCTTGGCGCCACGCGACCGCGCCGGAGTCGGGGTCTCGTCCTGGTCGCACTGGGGGGTGGCGACCGCGTACTCGTACGCCCCACGGACGTTGTAGTACCGGAAATCCGATGCGAGTTGCAGGTCCCGGAAGTAGGGATACTGCGTCAGGTGAGGGTACAGGATCCGGCCGAAGCCGCCGACCAGGAGCATCCGGTCGATGGACAGGTCGCGCCAGCTCTGACGCACGGTGAGGGCGATCTGCTGGGCCATCAGCTCGACGAGCTCGGCCGTGATCTCGCTCGGCACCGGGATCGCGGCCCCGTTGTCCCGGTACTCGCCGCTGCTCAGGGCTTCCATGACCCCGATCGGGTTGATGCGGGAGACGCCTTCGGCGGCCAGGTGGTCGGTGACGGCCTCGGTCAAGCGGAAGCCGGCGGCGGCCGTGGTCTGGCCCGAATAGGCCGCGAGCTCGTTGGGCAGGCGCACGACCACCCAGTCGGTCGAGAGGTGGCCGGGATCGATCACCCCGATGATCTCGGTGGGCGAGTACTCGAGCTGGCCGCCCAGGATGGCCGCGTAGACGGCCCCCACGGGCTGGGGGATGACGTCGATCTGCACGAGGTCGAGGCTCATGGGTTCGCCGCAGAACTCGAAGGTGTGCAGCCGCGTCCAGGCCCGAACCTGCTGCTCGACGTAGGCCACGCGCTTGGCGAGGGCGACGGGCAAGCCCAGGCAGAGCTTGAAGCGCGGAATGCCCCCGAGCCCGTGGCGCCGGGCGTACAGGCCGAGCATGGAGAGCAGGAGGGCCAGGTTGAGGTCCTCGGCGAACAGGTCGAGGTCGTTGACCGGGAACAGGAACGGCTGCTCGAGGGCATGCCGGCCGATCGTGTAGGTGTGGCGATCGAGCTTGATCGACAGGTGCTGGTCGAGCACCTCGTCGACGAGGCGGGCATTGCCGCGCCGCACGGTCGCGACCGGGCCGCCGACCAGGCTCGGGAAGACGGTGAGGTGCTCCCCGTCGTAGAGACGGGTTTCGGAACGGCCGAGGTCCAGGCCGAGGGTGATGGGATCCATGCGGTCCTCTTCAGGGGGGCCATCCGTCGTGGAGGGCCGGGGGGAGGGGTGGGCGCGCGAGGGTGGTGGGCCCATTCTAGCATGGAAACCGCCCGGTTGCGCGCCGGATCAGGGCTTGGCGGGCCCTGGGGCGCGTTATGTCGTCGGGGTGCACGTCCCCCGTTCGTTCGGTACAATGGAACCCGGAGGAAGACGACCATGCGACGAGCCAGTGGCGCCCTGCTGGCCGTGACGGCCCTCCTGGGGGCCTGTCACCCCACCGCCCCGAAGGGTCCCGCGCCCACTTACGACCTGTCCACCGTGCTGGCCGGCCAGACGCTGCCCGCCGGCCTCGCGACCGGGGCCGAGGGCCTGTACGTGTCGTCGAGGACGGGCGTCTCGGTGGTCGGTCCCGAGGGCCAGCCTCGCATGCTGGCGATCGTGGGACCGACAATCCAGGGACCCGCCGGGGTCGCTGCCGCGACGGGCTCGCTGTTCATCGCCGACCCGCCCACCCATAGGGTCTGGCGGCTGCTCGAAGGGGGCACCCCCGAGGTCTTCGCCGGGGCGGGCACGAACCTGACCCCGATCGGGGACGGGGGCCTCGCCGTGAGCGCCCAGTTCGACCGGCCGGTCGCCGTGGCCGTCGGGGCGCGCGACCTGTACATCGCGGACGTCGGGCAGCACCGCGTCCGCCAGGTCGATGCCGATGGGCGGGTCACGACGATCGCCGGCACCGGGCAGCCGGGTGATACGGGCGACGGCGGCCTCGCCGCCCAGGCGAACCTGAACGCGCCCATGGCCCTCGCCCTCGGCCCCCAGGGCCGCCTTTACCTGGCCGATTCCGGGAATCACGCCGTCCGACTGATCGGGCCCGACGGACGGATGCAGACGGTCGCGGGCAACGGCAGGCCGGGTTTCTCGGGAGACGGGGGCCCGGCCGCTCAGGCGCAGCTCTCCGATCCGACGGGCCTCGCCGTCCTGCCGGACGGCAATCTGCTCGTCTCGGACACGGGCAATCACCGGGTGCGCTGGGTCCAGCCCGGCGGGCTCATCCAGACCGTGGCGGGCGACGGCACGACCGGGACCACCGACGAGGGACCGGCCAGTGAGGCGCACCTGAGCGAGCCGGGGGCGATCGCCGTCGCCCCCGACGGCACCCCCTTCTTCGTCGACCACGCGACGGGTCGGGTCTACCAGCTGCATCCGCGCAAGGAAGCCACGGCGAGCGCGAGGTGAGGAACGGCCTACGGCCGGATCCCCCGCCCCCTGACCCCCGCCCCCAGGGGTGGGGGAACACTCCGGCGGGTGGTAGGTTATCCAAGATGCCCGCCCCATCCCGCGCGCAGCGCCGGGAACCTCCCCCACCCCCTCGGGGCGGGGGTCAGGGGGCGGGGGCACTGCCCAAGCATGCCCAGACAGGATCTGGGCTTCCTTGCTTAACCCTTGTGCGCTAACTGCTGCTTGAGAACCTCGAGACCCTTGTTGAGCTGCACATCCTTGCCGCTCTTGATCAGGTCCTCGAGGGTCGGCAGGTTGTCGGGGTCGGCCGGCTTGGGGAACTCGACCACGAAGTTGGGCACGATGCCCTTCTTGTTGATGTCGTTGCCACCCGCCGTCAGGTACTTGTTGGTCGTGATGGCGACCCCCGAGCCCCCTTCCAGGGCGTGCACCGTCTGCACCAGCCCCTTGCCGAAGGTCTTGGTCCCGATCAGCACCGCCCGGTGGGTGTCCTGCAGGGCCCCCGACAGGATCTCGGAGGCCGAGGCCGAACCACCGTCGACCAGCACCACCACCGGCTTGTTCTTGCCGATGGCGAGGCGCCCCGTGGCGTTGAGCATCTCGTGGTTGCCCTCGCGGTCGACGATCTGCACGATGGGCCCCTTGTCGATGAACATCGAGCCGATGTTGACCGCGTTGGGCAGCAGCCCGCCCGGGTTGCCCCGCAAATCGAGCACGATGCCGCTCTTGTTCTTGAACTTCTCGAGGGCGGCCCGCATGTCCTGGTCGGCGTTCTCGTTCATGAAGGTCGAGAGCCGAATGTAGCCGATGTTCCCCTGCAACTCGCGCGTCTTGACCGCCTTGGTCGCGATCGAATCCCGGACGATCGCCACATCGAACGGCTTGAGGTTCGCCCGCTGGATCTTGAGGACGACCTTGGTCCCCTTCTCGCCGCGGATGTGCGAGACGGCCTCCTCGATGGCCATCGTCTTGGTCGGCTTGCCGTCGATCTCGACGATGCGATCGCCGCTCTTGAGGCCCGCCTTCTCGGCCGGGGTGTCCTCGAGGGGCGCGATCACCGACAGCTGCTTCTCCTTGTTCATCCCGATCTGGATGCCGATGCCGTAGAAGCTGCCGTGGCGCTCGTCCTGCATGGACGAGAAGACCTTGGGCTCCATGAACCGGGTGTAGGGGTCGTCCAGGCTCTCGAGCATGCCCCGGATGGCCCCGTACTCGATCTTGGTGTCGTCGACCTTGCTGTCGATGTACTCGTTGCGGACCAGGTCGTAGACCTGCATGAAGGTCGAGAAGGAACGGGTTTCGGCCGCCACCTTGAGCGGATGAACCCCCATGCCCACCCCGAACGAGGCGGCCATCAGGCCGAGGACCACCAGGTAATTGCCGAACCGTCGTTTCATGGAACCGTTCCTTCTTATGGTGGGGAGAAAGTGAGCATCCAGGGTGGACTCAGGCTCTCTGTACCCGTGTCCGAAAGCCACTTAACTAACCGAGCGAGCGTTGTCGAACCCCGCTCTCCAGGCCTTTCCTGACAAGGAAGGCTCGCCGTCCGGGCTCGCACTCCCCCGCCCCCGCCCCGAGGGGTGGGGGTTAGCAGAGGCCCGAGATCCGCTCCGACTACCGTCGGCCCATCTGTTCGGGCATCTTACCTCAGGTACCCCAACGGATTGACGGCCCCCCCTCTCACGTGGACCTCGAAGTGCAGGTGGGCGCCCGTCGAGAGGCCGGTGGTCCCGACGTAGGCGATCAGCTGCCCCCGCTCCACCGTCTGGCCGCGCTCGACGACCAGCCGGCTGGCATGGGCGTAGAGGGTGCTGAGGTCACCGCCGTGGTCGATGATCACCACCTTGCCGAAGGATCCGAACCAGCCACTGAATATTACCACGCCTCGATCCGCGGCGCGGATGGGCGATCCGACGGGGGCTCGGAAGTCGACCCCCTTGTGTGGACGATAGACGTGCAGGATCGGGTGATAGCGCATCCCGAACAGGTCCCCGAGGGACCCGTCGCAAGGCCGCGAGAGCCTCCCGCCGCCCATGCGGGGCATGTGGCGGCGGGCTGTCATCAAGCGGCGGACCATGGCCTCCAGCAAGCGGCTATCCCGTTCCAGTTTCGCCTCGGCCGCCTCGGCCGCGGCCCGCTCGCTGCGGATCTGGGCGAGGGTCTTGGCCTGGTCCACCGTGTCGCTCTGGATCTGGTCCTTCTGCTGGGAGATGTTGGCCGTGATGGTCGCGATCGTCTGCATGGTCGCGTGCACCCGGTGCTCCTGGTGCCCGATCTCGACCATGCGTCGATCGAGCCGGTTGAGCAGGTCGGCGTCCGACTCGGAGATGTGTTTGAGGTACTGGTAGCGGGTCAGGAAGTTGTCGAGGTCCGGGGCGGTCAGCAAGGCCTCCCAATAATCGGTCTGTCGGTGCTTGTAGATGGTGCGCAACCGCTCTCCGGCGAGTTGCTGCTCGACCTTGAACTTTCGCTTGGCGTCCCCCAGGGCGAGCTTCGTAATGGACAGCTGATGCTTGGCGCGCGAGAGCCGGAACTGGCTGTCCTCCAGCTGGACCGTCGTCGTCTCGAGCCGCTGCTGCAGGACGGTTAGGTCGTTGACCGCCTGGTGCTCCTTTTTGCGCAGGATCTGGACCTTCTTGCGGGTCTGGGCCAGCTTCTTGTGAACCTGCTCGAGTTGGGCCTTGGATCCTGCGAGGGTGGGGCTCGAGGCATGCTTCTTGTGGTGGGGCCGCGCCGCGACCGGCCCCACGCCGACCGCCACCACCAGGGCCATGGCGACCCAGGGGGTCAGCCGGCGGGATTTGGTAGCAGCCAGGTCTCGTCCCAACGCGGTCTCGGTCCTCATGCGGGCGGCGCATCCGGATGGAGGGCGCGGTACAGGTCCGCCGCGACCCGTTGCGGCAACCGCCCACGGCTCGCGAGGTCCTCCGGGCTCAGCTCGCGCATGGCGTCCACCGACCCCAGGGTCTTGAGCAGCGCCGTCTTACGCTTGGCGCCGATCCCCGGCACCTCATCCAAGGCCGATCGTACCATGCGCTTGCCGCGCAGGTCGCCGTGGAACGTGTTGGCGAAGCGGTGCGCCTCGTCGCGCACCCGCTGGATCAAGCGGAGCGCCGGGGCCTGCGGGTCGAGCTTCACGGGGTCGCGCCGCCCGGGCAGGTAGATCTCCTCGAAGCGCTTGGCGAGCCCGAAGATCGGCAATTCGAGCCCCAGCGCGTCCAGGGAGGAGATCGCCGCCCCCAACTGCCCCTTGCCGCCATCGATCAGGACGACGTCGGGCATGTCCCAGGCGTCGGGCTCGTCCCCGCGGTGCCGGAAGCGCCGCCGGATCACCTCGGCCATCGAGGCGAAGTCATCGACGCCGTCCACCCCCTTGATCTTGAACTTGCGGTACTCGCCCTTGGCCGGCATGCCGTCGACGAATACGACCATCGAGGCGACCGTGTCCGAGCCCTGGACGTGGGCGATGTCGTAGCCCTCGATGCGGCGCGGGACAGCGCCCAGCCCCAGGGCCTCGGCGAGCTGCTGGAGGGCGGCCTGGGGGCCTCGCTCCATGGCCGCCCAGCGGCGCTGCCGATCCTGCTCGAGCGCCTGCCGGGCGTTGTGGGCGACCATCTCGAGCAGCTTCGCCTTGTCCCCGCGCTGGGGCAGGGTGATCGCCACCTTGGCCCCCACCCGCTCGGTCAGCCAGGCCGCGACCACTTCCTGATCGGCCAGGGGATCGCTCACGATCACCTCGCGCGGGAGCTGGTCGATCGCCGCGTAGTACTGGCACAGGAAGGACCCCAGCACCTCCGGGGCCTCCGACTCGGCCCGCGGCAAGAGGAAGCCGCGCCGGCCCGTCACCTGGCCCTGGCGGACGGCGAAGACCTGGATGGCGGCCGTCAGTTCGTCCATGGCGATCGCCACCACGTCCTGGTCGCTCTCCTTGGTCGCCACCACCTTCTGGCCCTCCAGGAGGCGGGTGATGGCCGCGATGGCGTCACGGGCCTTGGCGGCCTTCTCGAAGTCGAGCGCCTCGCTCGCGGAGGCCATCTGGGCCTTCAGCTCGCGCAACAGCTCCTTGTGGCGGCCCTCGAGGAACCCCGCGACCTGGTCGACCGTCTTGCGGTAGTCCTCGACCGAGACGAGCTGCTGGCACGGCCCGGGACAGCGCCCGATCGCGTAGTTGAGGCAGGGGCGATCCTTGAACTGGGGCCGGGGCCGCTGGCGCAGCGGAAAGAGCTGCTTGATGAGGCGCAACGTCTGGTGCATGGCCCCCACGTCCGGGTAGGGCCCGAAGTAGCGGGCTCCGTCGTCGAGGCGCCGGCGCGTGATGACCAGGCGCGGATAGGCCTCCTTGGTGAGCTTCAGCCAGGGGTAGGTCTTGTCGTCCTTGAGCAGGATGTTGTAGTGGGGCTGGTGCTGCTTGATGAGGGTGTTCTCGAGGACGAGGGCCTCGACCTCGGTGTCGGTCGAGATGGTCTCGAAGGTCGCGATCTGCTTGACCAGGGCCCGGACCTTGGGGGCGTGCCCCTTGTCGTCGCGGAAGTAGCTGCGGACCCGGTTGCGCAGGTTGACGGCCTTGCCGACGTACAGGATCGTCCCCGATCCATCCCGCATCAGGTAGACGCCGGGATTGGCGGGCAGGTGGGCCAGCAGGGCTCTCAGGTCCTCGGAGACGGCCACGGGGGATCCTTTCGGGGGCATTATACCGCGCGATTGCCCTGCTCCGAGCCACTCCACAGGGAGGGCGAGCCGTCGGGGATCCCTTAAGATGGGGGAAGTCCGCGAGCGCCCGAGCGGCGGGCGGGACCCTCGTTTGCAGGGTTTCAAGTCCCGGGAGGCGGGAACATGAACCGTACCGCCGCGCGGCCCCCCAGGGGGTCAGGAGTCGCCGATGTCCCAGACGCTCAAGTGGTCCGTCAACCTGAATCCGGCCCGGCTCTCGCCGTTCCGACAGATCGACGAGCTCTACGATCGCACCACCCCCACGATCGAGCAGCTGCAGGATCTGGGGGTGGGCTTCGTGCGCCTCGACCTGCGCTGGGAGTGGCTCGAGCCGGAGCCCGGGATCGTCGACGAGCAGATGGTCGCCTGGTATCACCACTACTTGACCGCTCTGGAGCGGGCCGGGATCGCCGTCTACGCCATCCTCTACAACCCGCCCGCTTGGGCCCAGGAGCTCGCCGTGCGAGACCTCGCGGGCTTCCACGAGGCCTGGCGCCGCTACTGCCGGCTGTGCGCCCGCGAGTGGTCGGACCGCGTCACGGTCTGGCAGGTCTGGAACGAGCCCAACAACTACGTCTCGCACCTCAAGGACGACTTCAACCTGTTCCACACCCGGTCCTTCGCGCTGGGTGGCTGGCGGGTCACCCTGCCGGTCGGGGTTCGCTGGGACGCGCTGGTGCCCCTGTTCCGCATCGCGCGCTCCGAGCTCGATCCCGACGCCTTCCTCGCCTACAACGTGATCGCCAATGTCAGCGAGTTCACCCCGGTCACCTACCCGGGCTGGACCGAGTGGGACCACTTCACCGACCAGTTCATGCAGCGCGCCGGGGGCTACGTCGACGCGATCGCCCTCGACCACTACCCCGACACCTGGGTCCCCGGTTCGGGCCCCCTGCACTGGACCCCGCTCGACGTCCTGAGCCAGAAGGTCCACGACCCGCGCTCGGCCTGGTACGGCAAGACGGCGATCGTCGGAGAGTTCGGCTACTCCAGCTGCCCCAACGTCGACCTGGTGCGGAAACCGGCCCGCATCCGGTTCTTCCCCGAGGACCACAGCGACCAGACCATGCACGATTGGTACGCAGCCGCCGTCCCGTGCCTGACCGATCGGCTCGATCCGGCCAAGTGGCCCCACAACAAGCTGCACCTCGCCAACGTCTACGAGCTCTACGACGCCAACCCGGGGGAGATCTTCGGAGGAGACCACGCCGAGGTGGTCGGGATCGAGTATCACTTCGGCCTCCTGCGCGCCAACGGGGACCCGAAACCGGCCTATGGCTTCTTCCGCGACTGGATCAAGGGTCGGATCCAGCCCCAGGCGGTCGCCCCCCGCAAGTCCCCCACCAACCCCCTGGGCCTCTACATCCGCGGCTCGGCCGTCTCCAAGACCGTCCACCGTCACGTGTCCCCCGCCCTCTACGCCCTGTTCCAGGCGCTGCGTCCCCCCTTGCGCCGGCACGATGCCGGCATCCTCTCCATGGGGGCCGTCATGCTGCTGTACCAGTGGTGGCGCACGGCGACCCGTTCGGCCGCTAAGTGACCTTCAAACTTAACCCCGGCTTATCGCTCATATAAGACAGATCCCTTCCCCCTGCCCGATAACCCCTTCACCTGATGTAGTTAATGGGGTGTTAATGGGAGGGGATGGAGATGTTGGGAATCGATTTTTCGAAGGCGGCGCAGCGGTTGGTCCGGAACGATGCGGACCGCCTGGCCCAGGCCGGCGAGCGCGACGTCAACCGGGTGGCCCAGAAGGCCCTCGAAGCCGGTGAAGGCCTTAACATGGCCGGGGTCAACCTGCCCGTGGGCGACGCCCTGCGGATCGGCAACGACTCGCTCAGGCTGGGACAGAAGGGTGAAGCGGGCAAGCTTTATCACACGGCGATCGCCAACGCCGAGACCTTCGGCCAGGTCCATGAGGTGCTCAACAACGTCGAGGCCTCGGCCAAGGGACTGGGCTACTACGGGAACAAGGGCAAGTTCTCGGTGCTGGCCCGCAACGCCGACGAGGCCGGCGGCAAGGGTCTCAAGCTCATCACCAACCACGAGGAGGGTCTCGCGCTCGGTCAGCAGTTCGATCGCCTGCACGCCGCCTTCCAGAATCATGGCTTCCACCCGATGATCATGCGCCGCTTCCAGGACCGCGCAGCTGAGTCCTACAAGCTGGCGGCCGGTCTGGCGACCCACCCCGCCGAGATCGAAGGGATCTCGAAGGTCGCGAGCGCCAACGGCCATGCCGAAGCGGCCGCGTTCGCCTCGCGCCGGGCGGTGCTCCTCAGCCATCCGGGGATGTAGCGTCGACCTTTCTCGAAGAACGGCGGGCCCCACGGGAGGCCCGCCGTCGTCTCATGAGGCCGTCGACAGCTTGAGCCCCACCAACCCGACCAGGACGAGGCCCAGCGACCCGATCTGCCAGGGACTGAGGTGGTCTCCGCCGAGCCAGACGCCCACGAGAACGCCGCCCAGGGCCCCGATCCCGGTCCACACGGCGTAGGCGATCCCCAGCGGCAGCATCTTGAGGGCCTGCGACAGCAGGAGAAAGCTGACCGTGATCCCGACCAGGGTCACCAGGCTGGGGATCGGGCGCGTGAAGCCGTTCGAGAGCTTGAGCCCGTACGCCCAGGCCACCTCGCACAGCCCCGCCAGAAACAACCAAGACCAGGCCATCGCGCCCTCCTTCATCGCCTGCTCGCTCCATGATGGGGGCTTCTCAGTAATCAGACAAGTAAATCTTTTTGGTTACATGATTAGCATGAACGATGGATGGTTCGAGGCAACGCCTCGTCATCCCGATGAAAATCGGGATGACGAAGGCCCAGGGGCCTTCCGCCCCCTCCTTTAGCGCTCGGCTCTCAGCAGCTCGGCCAGCCGCTTGACCGCCGGAGAAGGGACCACGTCGGGCGTGGATAGGTACAGGGCGCGCTGGCTCACGACCGCCGGGTACAGCCGGCGCAGCTCTCCCTCCCGGGCATAGCGCTCCAGGAGAGGCAGCGGCAGAACTGAGTAGCCGCCCCCCGCGAGGACCCATTCCACGATGGCGAACGTGTTGTTGACGTAGTGACGCCGCAGACCGGAGAAGTCCTCGCCTGGCAGGCAGAGGGACAGGTGGTCCAGGGTGATGCGGTCGGTCGGCGCGAAGTCGATGGCCCGCACGGCCTTCAACTCCTGTCCGGACGGCCGATCCGACCAGTCGCGGCTCAAGTCCGGGGTGGCCACCAGGGCGTAGGGGACGGTTCGGATCCGCTCGGATCGGATGCCCCGGCGGCTCACCGGGATCTCGCTCACGATGGCGTCGCACTGACAGGTCTCGAGGAGGGTCACCGGGTCGATCGAGTCGCCGAGCGTCAGGTGAACGTCCAGGTCGGGGTTTTCCCGGCCCATCCGGACCAGCAGGGGGTGCACCCACATGCGCCCTTCGGCCGTGCCGGACCCGACCGCCAACCGGCCGACCAGGCCCGTGCCGTCCCCGGTCAAGAGCCGGAAGAGCTCCGCTTCGGCATTTCGCCGCTCCTGACAATGCCGCACGAGGATCTGGCCGACCTCGGTCAGGGTGACCCCGCGGCCGGCCCGCACGAACACCCGGTGGCCCAGGTCGGCCTCGAGCGCCTGGATCCGCTGGGTCACGGCCGATTGGGTGATGTTGAGCACCTCGGCGGCCCGGTGAAACCCCCCGGCCTGGACCACGGCCCAGAAGGCATCGAGTTGATCGGCGTTGAGGGGCATGATGAGCTGTCTTTCCGCTACGTCGTTTCCAAGAACACCAAATTATATCGTACCCCGCCGGCGGCCGTCGTGACGGCATCGTTAGGGGATCGTGGGCCAGAGGTGATCCCGTCCCTGGCGGCGGACGCGGAGCAGCCGGGCCGCGGCCCGTTCGAGCAAGGCTGCGGCCTGATGCATGGCCATCGCCTCTTCGATTGGACCCTCGACCAGCGGGAACGCCGCTCCGCCCAGTTCGGCGAGGCGGTTCTCGCCGACCTCGGTGAGCATTCCGGCGATCGCCACCACTCCGACTCCGTGCCTTCGCGCGCGCTCGGCCAGGCCGCCCACGACCTTGCCTTCGAAGGACTGATCATCCAGTCGTCCTTCCCCTGTGATCGCCCAGTCGGCCTCGCTGAGCGCCTCGTCGAGGTGGACAGCCTCGGCGGCCAGGTCGAAGCCTGGAATCCGCTCGGCCCCGAACAGCGCGACCAGAGGGGCCGAGACGCCTCCGGCCGCCCCGGCGCCCGGCTGGTCGTGAACCCGCATGCCGGTCGTCTCGGCGAGCACGTCGGCCAGGCGGGTGAGGGCAGCTTCCAACCGCTCCACGGCCTCCGGCTCGGCGCCCTTTTGAGGTCCGTAGACGCGCGCCGCGCCCCGCTCGCCGACGAGGGGGTTGGTCACGTCGACGGCCACCCGGATCGCGGCCTCCCGCAGGACCGGATGGGCACCGGTCGGGTCGATCTTGGCGAGGGCCCGCAGGGCCGCCCCACCGGGCGGCAACTCGTCTCCATGAACGTCCCGGAAGCGGACTCCGAGCGCTTGCAGCAGACCAACCCCGCCGTCCACCGTCGCGCTGCCCCCCAGGGTCAACAGCAGCTTCTTGAAGGGAGCCTCGGCCCATGCCGCCGCGATGAGCTCCCCGACCCCCCGGGTGGTCGTGATGAGCGGATTGCGCTGGTCCGCGGGGATCTGGACGAGCCCCGCGGCCGAGGAGAGCTCCACGGCGACCGTCTCGCCGTCCCCGAGACGTCCGTACGAGGCGACGATCGGTCGACCCAGCGCGTCGGTCGCCAGCATGGTGGCCAACTGGCCCCCCGTGCCGGCGACCAGGGTCTCGACCAGTCCCTCTCCTCCGTCGGAGAGCGGAAGGAGCCGGAGGGCTACCTCGGGATCGACCCGGCGCAGGCCGCTGGCGATCGCCTCCGCGGCCTCCCGCGCCGAAAGGCTTCCCTTGAACGTGTTCGGCGCCACCAGGATCATGCGGTCTCCCTTCACGCGGCTGCTATCAGGTTACTCCATCGAAGCCTTCTGAAATCAAGCTCCAACCCTCAGGTAAGATAGGGTTGCGCCATGGGGGCCACTTCGCCTCGTTGTAAGCACCCGGGCGGTCTGCTACGATTCCGCTCGTCCCCTTCGCTTGGAGTCACCGCGTCATGCGCTTCCTCACCTCGGGCGAGTCCCACGGGCCGGTCCAGATGGCCATCGTCGAAGGCTTCCCCGCCGGGGTCCCGCTCACGGCCGAGCCCATCGACGAGCAGCTGAGGCGCCGGCAGGGAGGCTATGGTCGTGGCCAGCGCATGAAGATCGAGCAGGACCGGGTCCAGTTCCTCTCCGGGGTGCGCAACGGCCAGACGACGGGCGGCCCGGTCACCATGCAGGTGACCAACCGGGACTTCGCCAACTGGACGCTCGCCATGGGGGCCGATCCGGTCGATCCAGGCGATGCCGAGCGGCTCGCCGCGATCGAGGCCAAGCGAATCACCCGGGTCCGGCCCGGGCATGCCGACTACCCCGGGGCCCGCAAGTACCGCATCGAGGACGTGCGGGACGTCCTCGAGCGCTCGAGCGCCCGCGAGACGACGGCCCGCGTCATGGTCGGGGCCCTGGCCGGGGTGCTGCTCTTGGACTTCGGGATCCGAGTCGGGTCGCACGTCGTCGAGCTGGGCGGGATCGCCTCCGAGATCGATCCCAGTCGTTACGAGGATCCAGGGCTCCTGCTCGACGAGGCTGAGGCCTCGCCGGTGCGCTGCGCCGATCCGGAGGCATCCGCTCGCATGGTCGCCCTGATCGACCAGACCCGCTCGGCCGGTGACACGCTGGGCGGGGTGGTCGAGGTGATCGCGACCGGCCTGCCGATCGGCCTGGGGTCTTACGTCCAGTGGGATCGACGGCTCGATGGCCTGCTCGCCCAGGCCGTCATGAGCATCCACGCCATCAAGGGGGTCGAGATCGGCCTCGGCTTCGAAGCGGCCCGCCGCCCTGGGTCCCAGGTCCACGACCCGTTCTATCCGGGCTTCCAGCGCGACACCAACCGCGCGGGCGGGATCGAGGGTGGCATCACCAACGGCCAACCGATCGTCCTGCGGGCGGCCATGAAGCCCATCCCGACCCTCATTCACCCGTTGCCGAGCGTCTACCTGGACTCCGGCGAGGCCGTGCCGGCCCACTTCGAGCGATCCGACGTCTGCGCCGTGCCGGCGGCCGGCGTGGTGGCCGAGGCCATGGTGCGCTGGGTGCTCGCCCAGGTCTTCCTCGAGAAGGTCGGGGGCGATTCGCTCACCGAGATCCGGGACCACTATCGGACGATCTTCCAGGAAGCAGGCCGTCCATGACCCGCGTGCTGGTCCTCCACGGGCCCAACCTCAACATGCTCGGCCGGCGAGAGCCGACCGTCTATGGCACGACCACCCTGGCCGAGATCGATCAGAGCCTGGTCGCGCTCGCCGCCGAGCTGGGGATTTCGGTCGACTGCCGCCAGTCCAACCACGAGGGGGTCCTGATCGACTGGATCCAGCAGGCCAGGGACGAGGGGTTCCGGGCCATCCTGGTCAACCCGGGCGGGCTGTCGCATACCAGCGTGTCCCTCAGGGACGCCTTGGCTCTGACCGATCTACCCATCGCCGAGGTGCACCTGACCAATACCCAGGCCCGTGAGGAGTTCCGGCACCACTCGTACGTGTCGGCGATCGCCAGAGGCGTCCTCATGGGCTTCGGGCCGGAGGGGTACCGGCTGGGGTTGAGGGCGATCGCCTCCTGGCTCTCGGCCTGACGCTCGCCCGATCGGCGGGCGGATCTTCGTGGGCTTCTCCAATCCCCTGCTCTTGCGGTTCGGCTAACCTCATGGAAGAGAGGTGCCCCCGAAGGAGGGCCGCATGGAGATGGCTGTCGAGCGCCATCGCCGCCGCGTGGCGTCCGTCGTCGCCTCCCTCGCCGAACAGAACCTCGATGCCCTGCTGGTCACCCACCTGCCCAACATCCGGTACCTGAGCGGGTTCACGGGCAGCATCGCCCGCCTGGTGATCTCGCGGGCCGCTACCTGGCTGCTCGTGGACTTCCGCTACCGACTGCAGGCCGTCCGGGAGGCGCCGCACTGCCAGATCGTCCAGACCTTCGGGGTCGGGTTCGAGGACGCCACCCTCGAGACCCTCGTCGAGTCCGGCGCCCGCCGGATCGGGTTCGAAAGCGGCTTCCTGTCCTACTACGACCATGGCCGCCTCGAGGTTCGCCTGCCCAAGGGGATTCAGTTGATCCCGAGCGGAGGCCAGGTGGAACGGTTGCGGCGCCGCAAGGACCCGGTCGAGATCGCCTTCCTGAGGGAAGCTGGCCGGCTCACGGCCACGGCCATGGCCGAGGTGCTCGGGTCCCTGGCTCCCGGGATGAGCGAGGCCGAGGTGGCGGCCCGGCTCGAGTACCGCTTCCGCACCGCCAGCCTGGAGCCTCCCGCCTTCGAGACGCTGGTCGCGTGCGGGTCGCGTGCGGCCTACCTGCACGCGCGGCCCTCCGCCAACCCGTTGCACGCCCGGGCCCCCATCCTGATCGATGCCGGGGCCTCCTGGCATGGGTACCGCGCGGACATGAGCCGCACGGTCTGCCTGGGCGAGCCCGACCGGGAGTTCCGGACGATCTACCGCGCCGTGCGGGGCGCCCTGGACCTGGTGTTGAGCGCCGTGCGCCCCGGAGCCGTGACCGGCGACCTGGACTCGCTCGCCCGGCAGTACCTGGCCGCTCAGGGACTGGGCGCGGCCTTCTGGCACCCCCTGGGGCACGGTATCGGGCTCGAGGTCCACGAGGAGCCTTGGATCGCCCCCGGCGAGGAGGACGTCCTGGAGCCGGGGATGGCGATCGCCCTGGAGCCCGGCGTCTACCGCACCGGTTGGGGCGGGGTGCGGCTGGAGGAAACCGTTCTCGTCACCGAGGACGGCTGTGAGGTCCTCACTCAAGGGGCGGAAGCCTCGAACCGGGAGGGTGTGTTATCATTGGGCGAAGTTTCGTCTAACCAGGATCCCCTCCGCCGCCCACCGCGCGCCTGAGAACCCACCCGCAAGAGGACCTCATGATCTCATCCAACGATCTGCGCCCCGGCACGACCATCGAGATGGATGGCGTCGCCTACTCGGTCGTCGACTTCCAGCACGTCAAGCCGGGCAAGGGCGCGGCCTTCGTCCGCACCAAACTCAAGAACGTCAAGACCGGCAACGTCCAGGAGACGACCTTCCGCGCCGGTGAAAAGATCGCCCGGGCCAACATGGAAAAGAAGGAATACCAGTACATGTACGCCACCGGGGACGAGTTCCACTTCATGGACAACGAGACCTACGACCAGATCATGCTCACCCGCGAGCAGCTGGGCGACTCGGCCAAGTGGCTCAAGGACGGGATGCCGGTCGAGATCCTCTACTTCCAGGGCGCCATCATGGGGGTCTCCATCCCCAACTTCGTCGAGCTCGAGATCACCGACACCCCGCCCGGCGTCAAGGGCGACACGGCCTCGGGCGGCGGCAAGCCCGCGACCCTCGAGGGCGGCGCAGTCGTGCAGGTGCCCTTCTTCGTGAACACCGGCGACAAGATCCGCGTCGATACTCGCACCGGCGAATACCTCGACCGCGTCTAGACAGAAGGCGGCAACGTGGAACTAGGCATCTCGGACCTCCGCACCCTGATCGAACTCGTCGATGCCTCGACCCTCGAAGAGTTCAGCCTGGAGAGCGGCAACCTCAAGCTGCAGATCAAGAAACCCGTCGTGGTGGCCCCGGTGGCGCCCGTCGCCCCGGTCGCCCCGGCTCCGGTCTCGCTTCCTGTCGTGGCTCCCGCGCCCGCTCCGGCCCCCGAGCCGGTCGCGGCGCCCGAGCACCCGGCGGCGGGCAACGTCTTGAAGGCGCCCATGGTGGGCACCTTCTACGCGGCGCCCTCGCCCGACGCCAATCCCTACGTCCGCCTCGGCGCGCGGGTCGAGGTGGGCCAGGTCCTCTGCATCATCGAGGCCATGAAGCTCATGAACGAGATCGAGTCCGAGTATGCGGGCACGGTCAAGGCCATCCTGGTCAAGAACGGCGAGCCGGTCGAGTTCGGGCAGCCGCTCTTCGAGATCGAGTAGCGTGTTCCGCAAGATTCTAATCGCCAACCGGGGCGAGATCGCCCTGCGCGTGCTGCGCGCCTGCGACGAGCTGGGCATCAAGACGGTCGTCGTCTACAGCGAGGCCGACCGCGACTCCCTGCCGGTCAAGCTCGCCGACGAGGCCTACTGCATCGGCCCGGCGCCCTCGCCCCAGAGCTACCTCAACATCCCCAACATCATCTCGGCCGCCGTCGTCTCGGGGGCCGAGGCCGTCCACCCGGGCTACGGGTTCCTCGCCGAGAACGCCAAGTTCGCCCAGATCTGCGAGGACCACGGTCTCAAGTTCATCGGGCCCTCCGCTCCGGTCATCGAGGGGATGGGCGACAAGATCAACGCCAAGGACCTGATGAAGCAGAACGGCGTGCCCACGGTGCCCGGCACCGACGGCCCCATCTCGGACCTGGCGGAAGCCGAGCGGATCGCCGAGGAGATGGGCTACCCCGTCATCATCAAGGCGGCCGCGGGGGGCGGCGGGCGCGGCATGCGGCTCGTCCAGCATCCGGGCCAGTTCGGTGAGCAGGCCGAGATGGCCCAGCAAGAGGCGCTCGCCGCCTTCGGCAACGGGTCCGTCTACCTCGAGAAGTACCTGGAAGAGCCGCGCCACATCGAGTTCCAGGTGGTGGTCGACCAGATGGGCAACGCCATCCACCTGGGAGAGCGCGACTGCTCGGTCCAGCGCCGGCACCAGAAGCTGCTGGAAGAGGCACCTTCGCCGTCCCTGACCCCCGAGCTGCGCGAGCGGATGGGCCGGGACGCGATCAAGGCCATCAAGGCCCTCGCCTACGAGGGCGTTGGCACGGTCGAGTTCCTGGTCGACAAGCATGGCCAGCACTACTTCATGGAGATCAACACCCGGATCCAGGTCGAGCACCCGGTCACCGAGCTGATCAGCCGGGTCGACCTCGTCCAGGAGCAGATCCGGATCGCGGCGGGCAAGCCGCTCTCGATCAAGCAAGAGGACGTGAAGCTCCTCGGCCACGCCATCGAGTGCCGGATCAACGCCGAAGACCCCGACAAGGGCTTCCGGCCCCATCCCGGCACGATCGAGGGCTACGTGCCGCCGGGGGGACCCGGGGTGCGGGTCGATTCGCACGTCTACCCGGGCTACAGCATCCCGCCCCACTACGACTCGATGGTCGCGAAGCTGATCGTCTGGGCCGAGGACCGGCCCCGGGCGATCGCCCGCATGCAGCGCGCCCTGGGCGAGTACGCCATCACGGGCGTCAAGACGACCATTCCCCTGCACCAGAAGATCCTGGACAACGCCTTCTTCCGCAAGGGCGAGGTCTACACCAACTTCCTGCCCCGTCGCATTCTCGGAGGATAGCCGTGAACACCCGTCGCGTCGCCCGCGAGCTCGCCCTGCTCACGCTCACCCAGGCCAAGACCTCCGGGGTGGACGAGAAGCTGTCGATGGCCGAGATGTTGGGCCGCTCGGCCGATTTGCTCGCGAGCGAGGCCCGCGAACACCTCAACTCGGCCTGCGCCACCCTCGCTCGGGCGCGCAAGCAGCTCGACAGCCTGATTTCAGGGGAATGGGGCCCCGAGCTGATCCACGAGATGCTGCGCTCGGCGATCCGGGCGGGGAAAGAAGGCGAGGTCAGTGACGCCGCGCTCGAGAAGGCTGCCGCCATGTTCTGGCGCCGCGCCAAGGAGCAGGAGGCCATCACGGAGCTGACGGACGGCCTCATCGAGGTGGCGATCCCCGAGGCGATCAAGGGGATCGACGAGGTCCAGGAGGCGGCCGAGCTATTGGGCAGCGCCCTCGAGTGGCCCTCGATGGTGGCCATGGCCGACGAGGGCGCGGTGCGGGCCTTCGCCCTGCGGCTCGTCGAGCAGTACCGGAACCACCACGCCGAGATCGACGAGGACCTGGGGAAGGCCGCCGCGAACTGGAAGGTCGAGCGGATGGCCACGCTCGATCGCAACGTGCTCCGCCTCGCCCTGGGCGAACTCAAGTATGATCCAGGGGTGCCCGTCGAGGTCGCCATCAACGAGGCGGTCGAGCTCGCGAAGAAGTACGGCACCGAGGATTCCGGCAAGTTCGTCAATGGCGTCCTGAGCGCCTTCGCGTCGGAAGCCGCCAAGCTCAGGACCTAAGGAGGCGCCATGTGGTGGAAGCGTAAGACCGACGAACCGAACGCCCCGGCCGCTCCGCCCCAAGCCCCGGAACCCGCGCTCGAACCTCGCTCCGCCGAGCCAGCGGCGCCGGTCGCGACGACCCCCGAGCCGGTGGAGGCTCCGGCGGACCCCGCCGTCGAAGAAAAGAAGAGGGGGTTCTGGGCGAAGACCTGGGAGGTGCTGAACACCCCCGTCTTCACGATCGAAGCCCCGGCGCTCGATCGGGCCCTCGAGAAGACCAAGGCCGGCTTCGTCGCCCGCATCAAGAAGCTCCAGAACCGCTGGACCAAGATCGACGAGGAGATGCTCGAGGAGCTCGAGGAGATCCTGCTCGAGAGCGACGTGGGGCTCGCGGTGGCGGAGGGGGCGATCGCCCACGTCCGCGCCCTGCACAAGAAGGGCGAGGTCAATCCCCAGAACCTCAACGACGTGCTCGAGGCCTACCTGCGCGACCAGCTGGGCCAGACCGAGCCGCTCGTCCTGCAGCCGGGCGTGCTCAACATCGTCATGCTGGTCGGCGTGAACGGGGTCGGCAAGACGACCACCCTGGGCAAGCTCGCGAAGCGCTACCAGTTCGAAGGCAAGCGGGTGCTGATCGCGGCGGCCGATACCTTCCGGGCGGCGGCGATCGATCAGCTGGTGGTCTGGGCCGAGCGGGCTAGCGTCGACGTGATCCGGCATCAGGAGGGGGGCGATGCGGCCGCCGTCGTCTTCGACGCGATCCGGGCCGCCCGGGCGCGTCAGGCCGATGTGTTGCTGGTCGACACGGCTGGCCGCCTTCACAACAAGGCGAACCTGATGGCCGAGCTCGAAAAGATCGGCCGGATCCTCGCCAAGGAGGCTCCCGACGCCCCGACCGAGCGCCTCCTGGTGCTGGATGCGACGACGGGTCAGAACGGGCTACGGCAGGCCGAGGTGTTCCAGGAGGCGACCAAGCTCACCGGGGTGATCCTGACCAAGCTGGACGGGACGGCCAAGGGCGGGGTCATCTTCGGCATCCGCCGGCAGTTGCAGTTACCCGTGAAGCTGGTGGGATTGGGCGAGAAGATCGACGACCTCAAGGACTTCGACGCCGGCCTGTTCGTCGAGACGCTGTTCAGCGAAGCAGCCTCGCAGGAAACACCCGTCAGTCAACCCTAGTCCCAATGACCGCGCGCAGCGCCGGTTTGCCCCCACCCCTATGGGGCGGGGGTCAGGGGGCGGGGGCTCCGCCAAGGCCGCGCGCTTGCTAAGTCTAGGCCGGCCACAGGGAGCGGGCCCGCAGGTAGCCACGAATCTCGCTCCAGCTCTGGACCTTGACGATCCGCTCGCCCAGCTCGGCGAAGTCGAGGTGACGGTTGTACGGCTGGTCCATCAGGAAGGTGGTGACGCCCGCCCCAGCGAGGTCCGTCGCGTTGTGGGGGGCGTCGTCCACGAAGTAGTCGAAGGTCCCCATCTCGCTCTTGGGGCCCCGCGTGAACACGAGGGCGTCGTAGCGAATGCCGTGGCGCGCGAGCCAGTCCCGCGTGACCGGACCGGCCGTGTCCTCGTGCCGATGGGTCACGATCGTGACCCGCCCCGGCAGGTCGTTGACCAGGTGGTGGTCCGGCATGGGGGGCAGGTCCAGGGCGAGCTCCATGCACCGGGTGAACACGAGGTCCATCTGCTCGCGCGGCACCAGGCCGGCGAAGTAGTAGTCCTCGACGGCCTCCGGGGTGAGGGCGATCCCGGTCAGGTCCCGCACGACCTCGACCATGGCCGGCAGGTGATGGGCCAGGACCCCGTCCACGTCCACCCCGAAGTGCAGCTCACCCATCCGAACCCTCCCTTCCCGTTGCGGGACGGGTTCTATACCCGTCCCGGAAGCCCTTCACGCCGGACGAGCGGCTTCCCATTCCCCCTTCTTCGAAGGGGGGAATCTCACTTGAGCTGGCCGGAGCGGAGGATCGAGATGAGCAGCCAGATCCCGAGCACCCCTCCCGTCAGGAAGGTGAAGAGGCTGAGGGCGTGGAAGCCCCAGATGTGGGGCCCGTTGTGGATGGGCGCCAGAAGGGCCGCCCCTACGATGAGGGCCGCCGTCAACAGGCTGAACGCCACCTTGTTGCCGATCACGGTCATGGTCCGCTCGAGCCGCTGCAGGTTGCGGATCTCGTACTCGATCCGCAATTGCCCCGAGGCGGCGGCCGTGAGCAGGTCGTCGATGCGCCGCGGGGTCCGCAGCAGCACGTTCTTCCAGTCGAGGGCGATCCGCATGAGCTCCGGCCCGCTCATGATGCTCGTGAACTGCCGCTGCATGAGGCTGAGAATGAACGGCTCGGCCACGTTGATCAGCATGTAGTCCTTGTCGAGCTGCCGGCAGATCCCCTCGGTCGTGACCAGCACCCGCGCGATCATGAGGAAGGAGGTCGGCATGCGCACCCGGTACTGCAGCATGAGCTCCATGACCCGGTTCATGAGCTGCCCGATCTGGACCTCGCTGACGGGTCGGCCCAGAAACTCCCGCATGAGGTGGTCCATCTCGACCGTGAGTCGGTACTTGTCGATCAGCTGCTGCGGATGGCCGTATTCCAGGATCCGATCGGTCGCCCGCGCTGCGTCGAACTGCAGCATGGCCAAGAGGAAGTCGATCAGGATCTCGCGCGAGCGCGGGTCGAGCCGCCCCACCATCCCGAAGTCGATCAGGACGAGGGTCGGCGGGGCATCCGGCTGGTCGTCCTTGAACTCGAACATGACGTTGCCAGGGTGCGGATCGGCGTGGAAGAAGCCGTCCACGAAGATCTGGCGCAAGAAGGCGACCGTGAGGGTCTGGTTGAGGCGCTGCCGCTGGGTGAGCGTCAGCGATCGCACGGGTGCCTCGCCGTTCTTCTTGGGAAACAGCGTCGAGACCTTGGCCCCCGTCACGAACTCGACCGTCAGCATGCGCCGCGACGAGTGCTGCCAGAAGATCTTGGGGACCTTGATCAGCGAACCGTAGTCGCGGGTCAGGTTGCGCCCGATGATCTCGGTGTTGGACCCCTCCAGGGTGAAGTCCAGCTCGTTGCGGATGATCGACGAGAACTCCTCGGCGAGGCCGATCACGTTGTTCCAGCGGCCCCAGTTGGTCCGGGCCGTGAGCAGCCGGGCGAACTCGAGCATGACGGCGATGTCGGCCTCGATCGTGAGATCGATGCCCGGCCTCAGGAGCTTGACGATGACGTCTTGCCGCTCGCCTCGCTCGTTCTCGATGGCCGCCTTGTAGACCTGCCCCAGGGACCCGGCCGCCAAGGGGATCGTGTCGAACTCGGGGAAGACGTCGTAGACGCTGCGGGCCAAAGGAAGCGAGCTGCCATGCTTCAGGGAGTTGCACTCGCCCAAGAGGACCTGCTCCATGTCCTGCCAGGGCGCCGGAGAGACCTGCTCCTGCAGCTTGGCGAGCTCGTCGATGTAGGCCTGCGGGATGATGTCGGCGCGGGTCGAGAGGACCTGGCCCAGCTTGACGAAGGTGGGCCCCAGCTCTTCGAGGATCTGCCGCAGGACCGAGGGCAGGGGCAGGGCCAGATCGGGCTCGCCTTCGGCGCTCTCCGCCTCTTGACGCAGGAAGCTCGACACGGCGAGCCGTTGCTTGAGGCCGCTCGGCAGGAAATCGACCAGGCTGAGCCGGAAGATCAGGGCGTCCCACCCGTACTTGAGCAGGATGGAGGCGATCTCGACGCGCCGCTGATGGGGGCTCGGCACCGAGACGGCGGAGCGGCCTCGGCCAGGCGGGTTGTCGGCAATCGTCATGGGGCGGGCCTTCGGGCGCGACGGGACACCCGCTAAGCATATCAGGGATCCCCATGGGCGTCCACGCCAGTGGCCATGCGGCTCACCGGCACCTCACCAGGCGAGCAGCTTCTCCGCGAAGCGCGCGTTGTCCAGCGTCCGCCAGTGCGGAGTCCCGTCGGGCCCCGTCTCGTCCGAGAAGACGCTGCAGTCCGTCAGGGCGACGAGGGTTCCTCGGCCCAGCGGGCCCGCGGCGCACACCATTTGGCTCCCCCGGCTCCACCCCTGGATCCGGACGGCCGAGGTCGCCGTGCTGACGAGCCCTATGGCGGGCGCCTGGAGATCCAGGGCCCCGGCCGTGAACAGGCGGACCCCGTTCGGAAGGTCCGCCCCCAGGAACCCCGAGTCGTGCAGGGTCAGCCAGTCTTGCGGATCGCCCGAGGCGTAGGTCCGGACGAGCGCCGTCGCGAAGCGGATCCCGCTCCCCTGGCACACGGCGTTGCACGCGGCGAGGTCGACCCCGTCGTACCCCCCCCAGTCGCCGAGCACGACGATCTTGGCCCCGTCCAGGGCCCGCTGCCGATAGGCCTGATAGGCCGCATCCGAAAAGTAGGCGGGCGAGCTCAGGACGTAGACGTCGCGGCCCGCCGGCAGGTCGCCCGAAGCGATCGCCTCGACGGCGAACCCCCGAGCCTGCAGGTAGCCGACGAGCCCGCTCACGGGGGGGGACTGCCAGCGCACGTCCCACGCGATGGACAGGGGGGTCCCCATGGGGGTGAGGGGGACGGTGAGGTCACGGTCCGGACGGACGGTGCGCGGCTGGTACCCGACATGCCGGACGGTCACGGTCCCGCCGGGATCCACGAGGGAGAAGCGGCCGTCGGGTCCCGACAGGGTAGCGGCGCGGTCCGAGGCGATCGCCGCCCCCGCGATCCCGTGTCCGGCCGCATCGACCACCTGCCCCGCGTAGGGGCCATGGCCAAACGGCCAGCTGCAGCCCGCGAGGGCGAGGGCGAGGGCGCCCCACGGCCTAATGCGCATCGTGGGCCCCCCGCGCGAGGGCGGCGTCCACCTGCAGGCGTCCCACCCCGAAGTACCCGTTGGGCCCCACCGGGCCCAGGCCCGTCGCGCTCGCCTCGAGGCGCACCCGGGCCTGCATGGCCGTGAGGCTGGGGTCCTCGGCGAAGACCAGGGCGGCCGCCCCGGTCACGTGCGGGGTCGCCATCGAGGTCCCCACCATCGAGGAGGTCAGGTGGGGGGTGGTCGTGCCGCGCGAGAGGTCACCCGCCGTCAGGTAGGTCGGCCAGGTCGAGACGACGGCCGCGTCGTTGTCGCCGCCCGGGGCCGAGATGCCGACCGAGTTGCCGCGGTTGGAGTAGCTCGCCAATCCGTCCTTGAGGGTAGTCGCCGAGACGGCGAAGGCGGAGGGCAGGGCCGCCGGGTAGTCGACGTCCCGCTCGCGGTTGCCGGCGGCCACCACGACCAGGACGTCGTGGCTGATGGCGTAGGCCAGGGCGTCCTCCAGGATCTTGCTCGAGAGCTTGCCGCCCACGCTCAGGTTGATCACCCGGACCCGGCGGGCCGGGTCGGCCGGGTCGCGCCAGTCGACGGCCCGGTGGATGCCCTGGGCGATCGTCCCGTCGTCGCCCACGCCGGAGTGGCCGATCGCCTTGACCGGCAACAGGGCGATGGGGTTGTTGGCCCCGATGGTCGCCTCGACGATGCCGGCCACGTGGGTGCCGTGGCCGTTGCCGTCCCGGCCGCGGTAGTTGGCGCCCCCCCCGGGGCCGTTGTAGACGTCGTCGCCCACCAGGTCGACCATGGGCAAGAGGCGGTCCACGAGGGCCGGCTGGGCCGGGTCGACCCCCGTGTCGACCACGGCCACCACCACCTCGGCGGCCCCCCCCAGGGCCGGGATGGGGTCGGGGGCGACGCCGATCATGCGCAGGTCCCAGTCGTTGCTGGAATCCCCCGGCACCCCGGCGGCCACGTATTCGGCCTGGATCGAGAAGCGGGGCAGGGGCCCGAGCGACCCGGGGGAGAGGGCACACCCGGCGATCGCCCCGCCGGCCAGCAGGCCGCCGAGACCGAGCGAGAGGGCGCGGGGCAGCGGGATCCCCATGGGCGATCCTTTCGGGTGCAAGGGCGTCCATGTCGGGTATAACCCTTGCCACCCGCCGCGCCCTAGGGCAGGATGGCCAAGGCTTTGTGGCGTGATCCCGCGCACCGTCCAAGCCGTCAGGGAAGCGTTATTGTATTCGCAACCGAGAGGTGGTATATTCGTGGCCAACGATCCCTTGTTGACTTGTTGCCGTGCCGCCTGAGGATGCCCGACGCTGGAGGTTCGCGAGGGAGGAGCTCTCCCGCGCAGCCGCCGCGGCCGGCCGGTCCCCGGATGCGGTTCGCCTGGTCGCCGTCACCAAGACGGTCGGCGCCGAGCGGATCCGGGCTCTGCACTCGGTGGGGCTGACGCTCGTGGGCGAGAACCGCCTGCAGGAGGCCCAGGCAAAACAGTCGCTCCTGTCCGACCTGCCGCTCGAATGGCACCTCGTCGGGCATTTGCAGACGAACAAGGTGCGTCACGCGGTGGGTCGGTTTGCGCTGATCCACTCGGTGGACAGCGTCCGGTTGCTCGAAGCCCTGGACGCGGCCGCCCGGAACAAGGGTCTGGTGCAGGACCTCCTGCTGCAGGTCAACGTGTCCGGCGAGGCGACCAAATCGGGGTTCCGGCCCGCCGACGTGCCGGAGGCGCTCCGGGTGGCCCAGGCCCTTTCGGGGGTGAGGGTCCGGGGCTTGATGACCATCGCGCCCTGGGGGGCGGGTCCCGCCGAGGCGGGGCGGGTGTTCCAGTCCCTGGCCGGCCTGTTGGCCGAGGGGCGACGGCAGCCGGGGGGCGAGGCGCTCACCGAACTGTCGATGGGCATGACTGACGACTTCCGGACGGCCGTGGCCCACGGGGCCACGCTGGTGCGGATCGGAACCGGATTATTTGGATCACGACCCGCTTCGCCGGGTTTCGAGTTGGGTACGAGTGAGGAGGCTAGATGAGCGCCGAGATCTGGACCAGGGTCAAGAACTTCGTCGGGTTGGTCGACGAGTACGAAGAGACCGGTGACGAGGAGGAGACCACGGTGGATCCCAAGGCGCCCAAGCAGACCCGCAACCTGGTCGGGCTCCCCAGCGCCGCCCAGTCCGAGATGGTCGTCCTCGAGCCGCGCAGCTTCGACGACGCCCTCGGGATCATCGAGAACCTGCGCAGCCGCCGCGCCGTGATCCTCAACCTGCAGGGCCTGTCGGCCGAGCAGTCGCAGCGCCTGGTCGACTTCGTCTCCGGCGCCTGCCACGCCCTCGACGGCCACCAGGAACGGATCGGGGAAGCGATCTTCCTGTTCACCCCGTCCAACGTCAAGATCAACGCCCTGTCAGGCGATCCGCAGTGGATGGCGGCCCAGGCCCAGACCCAGACCCCCTCGCGGGACCTGTTCTGGCGCGTCCGGTAATGACCCGCCTCGCCGTCATCGGTGGCGGCACCATGGCCGAGGCCCTGATCAAGGGCCTCCTCGGTCAGTCCCTCTACCAGAGCTCCGAGTTGCTCGTGACGGACCCCCTGGAGGCCCGTCGCCACTACCTGGCCGAGACCTACGGGGTCCTTGTCACCTCCCACAACCGGGAGGCCCTGGCGGCCCCCGTGATCGGGCTTGCGATCAAACCGGCCCAGCTCCCCGAGGTCCTGCGCGAGGTGGGCCCCGACTGGCCCGAGACCACGCTCGCCATCTCGATCGTGGCAGGGGCTCGGCTGGAGCGGCTCGCGAGCTTCTTCCCGCGCGGAGTTCCGCCCATCGTGCGGGCCATGCCCAACACCCCCTGCGTGATCGGGCAGGGGATCACGGCGATCGCCGGCAACGAGCGGGTGGACGCCCGGCACCTCGAGGTCGCTCACGCTTTGTTCGGCGCCGTGGGCCGCGTCCTCGACCTGCCCGAGACCTACTTCGACGCCGTCACGGGCCTCTCGGGCAGCGGTCCCGCCTACGTGACGCTCATCCTGGAGGCCCTCATCGACGCCGGGGTCCAGCAGGGCCTGCCGCGCCGCATCGCCCGCGAGCTGGTGTGCCAGACCGTGGTGGGCTCGGCCATGCTCGTGCAGCAGTCGGGCAAGCACCCCGCCGAGCTCAAGGACCAGGTGGTGACCCCGGCGGGCACCACGGCCGCCGGGTTGCAGGTGCTCGAAGAGGCGGCGGTGCGCGCCACCCTGTGCCTCGCGGTCAAGGCGGCCACCCACCGCTCGCACGAGCTCGGAAAGGTGAGCCACTAGATGGTTCTCGCCGTCACCGTGCTCTACAACCTGTTCCGCATCTGGCAGATCCTGCTGTTCATCTGGGTGATCCTGAGCTGGATCCCGCAGGTGCCCCGGCACCATCCGGCCGTCGTGTTCATCGGCCAGATCATCGAGCCGACCCTCCGGCCTTTTCGCCGTCTCATGCCCATGGGCGGGATCGACATCTCGCCCATCCTCGCCTACTTCGTCTACAGCCTGCTCATCCGGGTCGTGGCGCAACTGCTGCTCTCGCGCGCCTGAGCGGAGCCGCGCCGGAGCCCAGAATTGACGCCATCGCGCCGCGATGGTATGATGCCCCGGTGACTGCGGTCACTTCCCCTTCACAACCTGTTCCCGCTCCGCCCCTTCGAAAGCGAGAGACTCTGTTTGGAAACCTCGGCTAAGAGCGTGACCGCTCCCGAAGCGGCCGCCGACCTTCCAGCAGGTTCGGACGACCTGCCCGCCACGACCCGTCGCCGTCCGACCCGCGCCGCCCAGGCCCGCGCCGCGGCCGCCGCCACCGCGACCCCGGTGGTCGAGGCGCCCCCGGCCTCCCCCGAAGAGGCCCTTCCGAGCCGCCCGGCCAGGACCCGCTCCACCCGAGAGCCGCGCCCCCCGCGGGAAGCCGCTGCCCCCGCCGTCGAGACCCCGACCGCCGAGCCCGCGAGTCCCCCCGCTTCCAGCGCCCTGCCGGCGAGCGTTCCGGTGGGGGAAGAGGCCCCGGTCCCCCAGCCCCGGCGTGACGGCCACGAACGCTTCGACCGGTCCCAGCGAGACAACCGACCGCGTGACGAGCGCCCCCGAGAAGAGCGCCAGAGAGAAGAGCGGCCCCGAGACGACCGGCAACGGCACCAGCACCCGCAGCAGCAGCGTCACCGCGACCAGGGTTTCCAGCGCGACCAGCAGCGCCACCCCAACCAGCAACAGCGCCACCGCGACCAGCGTCAGCCGCATCAGCGGCCCGGCTTCCGCGAAGACAACCGCGGCAACCGCGCCACCGAGCGCGAGCTGCGCGAGATGCGGGAGGCCCGCGAGTTCGCCGAGGCCATGGTCGCCGAGCAGGGCCTCGAGCCGGTGGGCCCGCCCCCCGAGTTCGATGTTCACCAGCTGCCTTCGACGGACATCGCCGACCTCTACGAGCTGGCGCGTCAGCTCAACATCTTCAACTACCGCCGGCTGCGCAAGCACGAGCTGATCTACCGAATCATGCAGACCCAGACCGACGAGGCGGCGAGCCTCGTCGTCAAGGGCGTGCTCGAGATCCTGCCCGAGGGGTACGGCTTCCTGCGCGTCTCCGAGTACCTGCCTTCGCCGGACGACATCTACGTCTCGCAGACCCAGATCCGACGGTACGACCTGTGGAGCGGCGACGTCATCGAGGCCCAGGTGCGCGCGCCCAAGGAGGGCGAGAAGTACTTCTCGCTGGTCAAGATCGAGATGATCAACGGCCAGCCGGACATTTCGACCGCGCGGCGCATCCCGTTCGAGAACCTGACGCCCATCTACCCCTGCGAGCGGCTCAAGCTCGAGACCACGTCGACCAACCTGTCGATGCGGCTCATGGACCTGTTCAACCCGCTCGGCAAGGGCCAGCGCGCGCTGATCGTCTCGCCGCCCAAGGCCGGTAAGACGACCCTGCTCAAGCAGGTCGCCAACTCGATCTCGGAGAACCACCCCGAGGTTCACCTGATCGCCCTGTTGATCGACGAGCGGCCCGAAGAGGTGACCGACATGCAGCGTTCGATCAACGGTGAGGTGGTCGCCTCGACCTTCGACGAGCTGCCGGAGAACCACATCCGGGTCGCCGAGCTGGTCATGGAAAAGGCCAAGCGCCAGGTCGAGAACGGCAAGGACGTCGTGATCCTGCTCGACTCGATCACCCGCCTGGCGCGCGCCTACAACTCGGCCATGCCGCCCTCGGGCCGAACCCTTTCGGGCGGTCTCGACCCCAATGCCATGCACAAGCCCAAGCGCTTCTTCGGGGCGGCCCGCAAGCTCGAGCGTTCGGGCAGCCTGACCATCATCGCGACGGCCCTGATCGACACGGGCAGCCGCATGGACGAGGTCATCTACGAGGAGTTCAAGGGCACGGGCAACTCCGAGCTCACCCTCGACCGGCGTTTGGCGGATCGGCGCATCTTCCCGGCCATCGACATCAAGCGCAGCAGCACCCGCAAGGAGGAGCTCCTGCTCACCCCCGAAGAGCTGCGCAAGCAGCGCATCCTGCGCAAGACGATGGATGCCGGCGATACGGCCGAGGTCACGGAGTTCCTGGCCGACCGGCTCAGTCGCACCAAGTCCAACGCCGAATTCCTGATGGCCATCAGCGATTCCTAACCAAGGGGCCCCCGGAACTTTCCGGGGGCTTAACCTTTAGTCATTGCGCTATGTAACAGCCGAGAGGTAGTCGACTTGAACGAATCCGCGAGCCCCGTGAAGCCCACCGAGCCCGGCGAGATCGCCGCCTTCCGCTACACGGCGGAGGCGGACCCGCGGTCGTTCAACCTGCTCAACCTCAACGGGCTCAACTTCGGCGGGGTGCGGCGCCGGCTTTCGGATCGCCTGCTCAACGGCATCAAGTTCCGGCTGCAGCCCGGGGAGACTTCCGCGGCGCCCGAGCCCGTCTCGGAAGGCCTGGGGGTGCTGCGCTACCACCTGCCCATGCAGGAGTACCGGGCGCAGCGGCGGCGCCAGGCGGCGATCGCCCGGCGCGCCGCGATCGCCCTGGCCATAGTCGTCCCGGTCGGCCTTGGCGCTTGGCTGCTCAAACCCCACCGGGCCCCGGTGGTCGCGACCGCCCCGGTCGCGCCGGTCGCAAAGCCCACCGAGCCGGCGGCGGCGCCGACCGCTCCGACCGTCTACCACGTGCAGGCCGGCGACACCCTCTCGACCATCGCCCACCGCCACCACGTCCGGCTGCGCGACCTGGTCGCGGCCAACGGCTACCTGCCCAAGCACCGCCTCAAGGTCGGCGAGGCCATCCAGCTTCCGGCGGCCGCGGCCGTGGGCGCCGCCCAGCCCGGTTCCCAGGCAGTCGCCGCGACCCAGCCCAAGCAGGGCGCCGCCAAGGCCCCGGTCACCCCGGGCCTGACCACCCGGGCGGCCCTCGCCGCCCACGAAGGGGCCGGGCTGCCGAAGAAGCACCACCCGCGCGTCTCCTACCACATCCGCTCGGGCGACTCCCTGTCGATGATCGCCCACCGCTTCGGGGTCAAGGTCGCGGCCATCGTCGAGATCAACGACCTCGATCGCCACACCCGGCTCAAGGTCGGCCGCAAGATCTGGATCCCGACGACCGGCGAGTCCGCGAGCGCTTCACGCGACGAGGCGAAGGTCGAGGCCAAGTCCACCCGGGGGCGGCGCTACCGGCGCCACGACGGCCGCAAGCTGGCCTTCCGCGGGATCCTGGGGGACCTGGGGCGCGTGGTCGCCAAGCACTTCCTGTGGCCGACCCTGGGGCACATCTCGAGCCACTTCGGGTATCGGGGCGATCACTTCCACACGGGGGTCGACATCCCGAACCACCCAGGGGCGCCCATCCACGCCTCCAAGCCCGGGGTCGTGATCGCGGCCCACTGGGAGGGTAACTACGGCAAGGTCGTCGACATCAGCCACGGCAGCGGGGTCGTCACCCGCTACGCCCACTGCTCGAAGCTGCTCGTGCATCCGGGCGAGCACGTCGCCCAGGGCGAGACGATCGCCCTGGTCGGCGAGACCGGCCACGCCACGGGCCCTCACCTGCACTACGAGGTCCGGGTCAACGGACGGCCGGTCGATCCGCTGCGCTTCGTCCATCCGTAAGCTCCGCGACGGCCATTTTTCCCTCCTGCCGAGCAGGCGGGAGTTGAAAGCCAGAGGAAGGCGGCGTCGCTGGGTATAAGACTCCTCGGAGTCGGCAGGCCAGGCCGCCTCGGAAAGCGATCGCCATCGGTCGGTAAAGGGTTCGTGAAGCTCGCGCTCAACCGGCCAAGCTGATGTAAGATGGGTCGTAACGCCCTGGGACGGAGTCCGGGGTCCTGGCCGCAAGGCGTGCGAGGTGCGTCGACATGGATGTGAGCCTCTTGACTGGTTCCTCCCCGATCGGGGAGCCCCTCTTCGGTTCCAATCGCCCCGGGACGATCCCCCGGAGCCGAACGTCCCAGCTATCGTCCATCCTGGCCGAGTCGGTTCCCGTCCAGCGAGTTCAGGGCACCGCGATCGCCGGGATGTTCGACCGCACCCGCGATGCCCTGGGCAGCCTGCTCGGCAACCTGTCCGGACTCTCGCAGGCGGCCCGGTCGACCGGCCCGTCCGCCGGCACCCTGGCCGCGCCGCAGACCGACGACCTGATCAACCGCGCCAAGGGCTTCATCGACCAGGCCAACAAGGTCCTCGACACCCTGCAGTCCAAGGACGGCGGGGCTGCCGGCGAGGCCTTCGCGCGGGACTTCCTCTCGACCTTCTCTCAGAATTCCCAGGCGATCGCCCCCCTGGGCGTGGCCATGCAGGGGGGGCACCTCTCGCTCGACGAGAGCGCGCTGCGCGCGGCCCTCAACCAGTCGCCGCAGACCACATTGCAGAGCCTGGGCCAGTTGCAGCAGACCTTACAGGCCCCGATTCAGACCCAGCAGGCCCTCGCGGACACGCTGCGCCAGTCGTACCAGAACCTGGCCAATCAGGCCCCCCAGATCAGCCGACCGGCGCTGTCGGTCTATCAGGTGCAGCAGCAGCAGGGTCAGGTGGGATCGATCTTTCAGTCGATCGGCAAGCCCTTCTCAGACCTCAAGAAGCTAACGCCGAACCCGGATCGAGCGGCTGATTCGACCAGGGCGCCGGCCAAGGACTCGCTCACCAAGCCCCCTGCCGACCCCCTGAACCGGCCGCCGGCGCCTGGCGTTGCCGTCCTCGCCTCGCCGACCGACTCCCACGGGCCGCCGCAGACCCTGTTCGGGTCGAGCTTCGGCCGGGTGAACTTCGGAAGCCAGGGGTTCGGCGGCGGCCGATACGGAGCCTACGACGGGGGGGCCTGATCCCTCCATCGATCAGGGATAGTCCGGATAGTCGAGTACCCCGAACCGCCTCAGGCCCGGCGTGGTCGCCTCGCTGGCCACCGGGGCGGCCCCCGCGATCACGACGTCCTGAAAGAGGTCGCCCCCTTCTCCCGCGATGCCGGCGTCCCATTGATAGCCCCACAGGCAGGTTCCCGTCCCGATCTGGCCGCCGTCCTGGTTGTTGACCCCGCTGAAGGTGTAGCTCGAAACGCCCTTCGCGGGTGTCTTGTCCGAGATGAAGAGGGGCTTGCCACCCGGTCCACCGGCGTTGTGGATGCGGAGCCGATAGGTGATGGCGAGCGGATAGGGCTCGAACTCGACCGAGAGCGGGAAGGCCCCGGAAGCCCCCTGCGGAGGCTGGTTCTTCATGCCTACCAGGAACACGTCCCAGGCCGGAAAGGCTGCCCCGTGCTGGTCCGTGACGCTCAGATCGTGCGTCCGCCAGTAGCCGACCTTGTTGTTGTCGCTGTCGTTGTAGTAGTGGGCGTAGTACTCGCCGGCCGGCAGGTTGCTGATCCGGAACTGGCCCTGCTCGTCGGTCTTGACTTTGTAGGTCCTGCCACTGCGGTTGCTCATGACCGTGAGGGGGATGCCGACCGCCGGGTTCCCCTGGCTCAGCACCAGCCCGGCGACCTCGTTGGGAGCGACCTCTTGCAAGGGCGGGGTCGGGTAGGGGTAGGGGGGCATCTCTCCGCGGACGGTCGGCGCGGCTTGGCGGGCGCGCGGGCTCGGAAGGGGGGTCGGGACCGCCGGGGGCGGGGCCGGTTGGTCATCCGTCCGAGGCGGTGCCACGGCGCTCGGAGTCAGCTTGTAGGGGGCCGGGACGGGAGCCTGGGAGGCCAGGCCGCAACCGGCCACCAGGACGAGGGCGGACAGCCAAGGCCAAGAACGCACGGCTGAAGGCAACGCGGGTCCCTCCTCTGGATGGGCCAAGGGAGTGTCCTGCGGAAAAGCCGGATGGGGGTCGGTGATCGAGAGCTAAGCCTAGACCTTCGGGCCGACCCGTTCACGAACAGGGTGGCTGAACTCTCTCGTCGTCAATCGGCCTGCCAATCCTTGGCGGCGACTTGCACGAGGCGACCGACGTTCGTCGGATCGTCCAGGAGGACGCCCATCTCCCGGTTCTTGTCGAGCGAGTTGGTCGTCATGTTCTCGGAGCCGATGTAGGCCCGCGCGCCATCGACCAGGATGGCCTTGGCGTGGAGGGTGATCGACTTGATGAAGCGGACATTCGTGATCCCGGCCGCCGCGAGCTGCGCCTTCTCCTTGGCGTTGGTGTCGCCAAGCTGAGGATCGGGCTTCTGGTAGCTCAGCATGACCTGCACGGCGACCTGGCGCTGGGTCTGGGCCGTCGCCAGGTGGCCGACGATTTCGGGGTCGTCGAGGAATTCGCTTTCCAGGGTCAGGGTCTTCTGGGCCTGGTCGATCAGTGCGAGCAGGTGGCTGCGCGAGTCGGTCGGGCTCACGACCAGGTTGGGGTCGTGCGGGGTGTAGGGGGTCTCGCTCCAGTCCGAGTCGAAGACCTGGGCCACCTCCTGCACGTCGGTCGGGTCCTGGTCGACGGCGATGTACTCTCGGTTGGCCGTCATGGCCGTGTTCGAGAGGTTCATGGTCATGATGTAGGCCGTCTGGCCGTCGATGACGAGGGACTTCTCGTGGGTGTAGGCGAACTGCGGGCTGGAGCGCTTCACCCGCACCCCGGCGTTGGTCAGCACCTGGAAGGCCTTGGAGTTGAGGTTGATCGGGTTCTGGCCGGGCTTGGTCGGGATGAAGGGCTGGTTCTCCAAGATGATCCGGACGTCGACGCCCGCGCGCGACTTGGCGATCAGGGCGTCGGCCACCTGCTGGGAGGCCCCGGTGTAGGTCAGGATGTACATCTCGAGCCAGATCGACTTCTTGGCGTTGTTGATGGCGTTGAGCAGCCCCTGGGTCCCGTCGTTGGGCAGGACCCAGAGCTGGATCGGGCCCCGATTGGCATCCTGCGCGGACAGGCGCGTTGCCCCATGAGAGGGAACGGTGGCGAGGGGGCCGCCGCAGCCGACGATCATGGCGGTGAGGCCGGCCAGCAATCCCCCCCACGCGCGGCGGCGCCTTCCCATTTGAACCGTCCTTTCCCGAGGCTTCAAGTACCGTTAATCGCCATGGGGGTTATCGGCCCGGGAGGGCAAAGCTTGCTAAGAGCGCCTAGCAAAAACTGTTCCTCCGAGCCGACACGTCGGCCAAACAGAGGGAACATGCCTGGGTTTGATAGGTGCTCGCAGGCATTTGATCAGCGGGGCGGCGGGGCCATGGTGACGAGCAAGAGGGCGGGGTCCGGCCCGTCGTTGCGGACGCCGTGGGCCTCTCCGGCCCTGGCGATCGCCGCCTCGCCCACGGCGAGCACGCGCTCGTCGTCGCCGACCGTGAGGATCGGGGCGCCCTTGAGGGTCAGGTAGACCTTGTCGGACTCGGCGTGGGCGTGGACCTTCTGGGCCTGGCCAGGGAGGAGTCCGTAGAGGTCGAAGAACATATGCTCCGACTCGAAGAGGGCCGTCTTGGTCATCTTGGCGGGGTCGAAGCGTTCGTGGTCGGCGAGCTTGATGGTGTCCATGGGGCCTCCTGGTGGGAACTCCTTGATTGTGCCATGGGCGCCGGATCTTGTGTCACGGGGCCCCGTTCGCCTAGTATGGGGCCATGAACCCGTTGCACGTCGCCGATCCTACGACCTTCATCGCCACGGCGCTTGCACCGGCGGTGGCCTTGTCGGCGATCGCCATTCTCACCTCCAACGCCCAGACCAAGTACAGCAGCATGGTCGACCGGTTGCGGCAGCTCAACGCCGAGCGGAGAGACCTGCAGGGGCCCGAGGCCCCGACGGCCTCCGAAGCCCTGCGCCTCAAGAGCCTCGACCGCCAGATCGCCCTCTTGTTTCGCCGGGCCCGCCACCTGCGCGATGCCATCTTTCTCTTGTTCGCGGCGCTGGCCTGCATCATCTTGACCTCGTTCCTGATCGCGGCCATGGAGTACCTGCGGGCCCGCAACCTCGCCTTGTTGCCCAAGTGGACCTTTCTTGCGGGGTTGCTGCTGGTGTTCTTCGCCTTGATCGAGGAGCTCCTCGAGGTGCGGTTGACGTTCCGCGTGGTCCGCTACGAGCTGGGGCTCTTCGACCATGCGACAGCCAAAGAGGTCGAGAAGAATTTCAGGGGGGTCTGATCAGGGAAGGCTCGCCATCCGGGCTCGTGTTCCCCCGCCCCCTGGCCCCCGCCCCGAGGGGTGGGGGTTAGCAGAGGCCCGAGATCCGCTCGGGCATGTCAAGGGGCGATCGCCGCCGTATCGGCGTCGAGCACGACCATGTCGGGCGGGGTGTCGCCCACGTAGTAGAGCAGCTTGCCCCAGTACTGGGAGGTGAGCGGGCTGTAGAGCTTGACGACGGGCACGTCGACGCCCTGGAACTTGCCGGACTTACGGGCGGTGAGCACCATCTTGGAACTGTCGGCCCCCGGGACCTTGGGCGCCATCGAGCCGTAGCCCGAGGGGATCGCGGCGTGCTCGCGCCGCGTGAGGGTCGGCTCGCCGTCTGCCGTCACCTTGTAGGCCAGGATCGTCACCTGGCGGGCGCTCGAGGCGTCCGGGGTCATGTAGTTGGCTACCCAGTAGCCGTTCTTGTCCGGGTCACTCGCCCCGTCGCCGTCGATCTGGTGTCCGACCAGCAAGTAGAAGCGGGCCTTCGGGTCGACCGCGAGGGCTAGGGGGTTGGTCTTCTTGAGCACGGCGTTGGCCGTGGGGCCGCTCGTGGGGCCCGGCTCGACGCCGTGACGGCCGCAGGCCACCAGGAGCATCGCTCCCACCCCGATCGTGACCCAGAAGGTGTGGCGCATGGCGGCCTCCTACAATTCCCCTGCTTGGTATATTACCCTTTCTTAACCCTAGCTGTCACCCACCTCCCAAGCATCCAAAGGCTTCCAAATCCCCCCTGTATCCCCTTCAAAGCAGGAGGGGAAATTAGGAAGGGAGCCGGTAGGGCTTCCGACAAAAGAGCCCCCCGCCTCGGCGGGGGGCGAAACGAGCCCAATCTACTCGATGTACTCGCGCAGGCGCTTGTTGCGGTTGGGGTGGCGGAGCTTGCGCAGGGCCTTGGCCTCGATCTGGCGGATCCGCTCGCGGGTCACCCCGAACTGCTGGCCGACCTCTTCGAGGGTCCGGCTGCGCCCGTCGTCCAGCCCGAAGCGCAGGCGCAGGACGTCCCGCTCGCGGGCGCTCAGCGTCCCCAGGACGTCGTTGATGTCCTCGCGCAACAGCTCGTGGGTCACGGCGTTGACCGGGGCCTCGGTCTCGCGGTCCTCGATGAAGTCCCCGAGCCGGCTGTCCTCTTCCTTGCCGATGGGCGTCTCGAGTGAGATCGGCTCCTGGGCGACCTTGATGATCTCGCGCAGCTTGTCGACCGTGACGTCCATCTCCTTGGCGATCTCCTCCTCGGACGGCTTGCGGCCGAGGTCCTGCGCCAGCTTGCGCGAGACCTTCTTGAGGCGGTTGATCGTTTCGACCATGTGGACCGGGATCCGGATCGTGCGGGCCTGGTCGGCGATCGCCCGGGTGATGGCCTGGCGGATCCACCAGGTCGCGTAGGTCGAGAATTTGTAGCCCTTTTCGTGGTCGAACTTCTCGACGGCCCGGATCAGCCCCAGGTTGCCCTCCTGGATGAGGTCCAGGAAGAGCATGCCACGGCCCACGTACTTCTTGGCGATCGAGACCACCAGGCGGAGGTTGGCCTCGGCGAGCTTGCGCTTGGAGCGCTCGTCGCCCTGGGTGATCTTGCGGGCGAGCTCGATCTCCTGGGCGGGGTTCAACAGGGGAATGGCCCCGATCTCGCGCAGGTACATGCGCACCGGGTCGTCCGTCGAGAGGCCCTTGGGAATCGACAGGTCGATCGCCGGCTCGTCGCCAAAGTCGGACGGCTCCTCGTCCTCGAGGGGTTCGAGGACGGCCGCGGGCTCTTCGGCCGGCTCTTCGGGTTCGGGGAACACCTCGAGGAGGTCATCCACGGCCACGTGGCTTTTTTCCTTCAGGGTTTCCGTCTTGTTGGCCAAGTCTCTTCTCTCCGTCAGTCCACGGTGCGAGGGGGCTAGTCGGTGACTTCCTTCGTCGGTCGTACGTTGCCGCTGCGCAATTTTAGGTCCTCCGTGCGCCCCAACGCATGGTGGTATTGACGCAAAACTTCGTCGATTTCGTCAGGGGGAGCCCCCGCCTGGACAAGCTCTTCGAACAGCGCCTTGTAGGATTCCTGCTCCTGGCTCCAGAAGCTGATGGCGACCGTCTCGATGAAGGATCGGGCGATCGCGTCGACCTCTTGCCACTTCTCAGGGGCGGAACCAAAGGCCAGGCGGGAAATGAACCTCTGTTCTTGTTCCCCGCCAAACTCCCTCAGTAACGCCTCCCAGGTCAATTCTTTCCCCGGGTCCCAGGCCTCGATCGTCTCTCTGAGGCGCTGACAGTCCTCGTCCCCGAAGGGGATGCCCGCCAGACGCTCTCGGACCTCGGATCTGACCGTGTTATGTTCCACCATCAGGGCGACGAGGTCCTCTTCGGCTTGGCGGAAACCGTCCCGCTTGGCCGTTCGGAGCTCCACCTTCCGACGGGGTGCCCTATTATGCCGGAACTCCCGGTCAATTTCCAGGGCGAGGGCGTTGCGGCTCACTCCCAGTCGTTTCGCCAGCCGACCGTACAGCTCGTCCCGCAGCACCTTGCTCGCCACCCGGCCGAGCACCGCCTTCACGGCCTGGACCGCCGCTTCCTTGCCTTCGGGGGTGGAGAGGTCGCTGACCTGGGCGATCGCCCGGTCCAACTGGTAGTCGAGCAGGGTCGAGGCCCCTTGCAGGAGCTGCTCGAACTCCTCGGGGGGGTGCGCGCGCAGGAACTCGTCCGGGTCCTTGCCGTCGGGCACCCGGGCGACGCGCACGTCGAGCTCGGCCGCGCCCGCCACCTCTTCGAGGGTCGCGACCCCGCGGTCGGTGGCGGCCTGCCCGGCCTTGTCGGCGTCGTAGGAGACGATCACCCGCTTGGAGTAGCGCAGGAGGCTCTTGGCCTGCTGGGGCGTGAGGGCGGTCCCGAGCACCCCGACCGCCTCGGTGAAGCCGGCCCCGTGGGCCGCGATCACGTCCATGTAGCCTTCCATGAGGATGGCCCGGTCCTTCCGCTTGATGGACTCCTTGGCGATCGCGAGGGCATAGAGGTGGCGACCCTTGTTGTAGAGCAGGGTATCCGGCGAGTTCAGGTACTTCGGTTCGTCCCCGGGGTAGAAGGCGCGCCCCCCGAAGGCGATCACCTGCCCCTGGTCGGCCGTGATGGGGAAGATCAGGCGTCCGCGGAAGTAGTCGTAGCAGCCCTTTTCCCGCCCCAGGCGGACCAGCCCGGCCTCGACCATGACCTCGTCCTGGACGCCCTTGGCCTTGAGGTGGCGATAGAGGTGGTCCCATTCCTTGGGAGCGAAGCCCAGCCCGAAGCGCTCGGCGAGCTCCGGAGTCATCCCGCGCTTGGCCAGATACTCCCGGGCGTCGGCTCCTACGGCCTCGTCATGCAGCATGGATTGAAAGAAGGCGGTGGCGAGCTCGTTGGCCCTTCGCAGCGCCCCGCGCTCGTCGGCGTGGGGATCCGGTTCGCCCAGGGGGACCCCGTAGCGGTCGGCGAGCTGCTTGAGGGCGTCGCGGAAGCCGACGTTCTGCGCCTGCATGACGAAGGCGAACACGTCCCCGCCGGCCCCGCAGCCGAAGCAGCGGAAGATCTGCCGCTCGGGGTTGACGTTGAAGGAGGGCGTCTTTTCGCCGTGGAAGGGGCAGAGCCCGGTGTAGTTGCGGCCGGATCGCTTGAGGACGACGCTCTCGCCGATCACCTCGACGATGTCGGCGCGCGACTTGATCAGCTCGACCGGGTCGAGTCCGGAGGCGGAGGTCATCGGCGGGGGCTAGTCCCGGGCTCCGCCGAAGATCGTCCACCCCTGCGGCACGAAGATCTGCTCGAAGGTGCGGATGGCGAAGCGGTCGGTCATGCCGGCCACGTAGTCGACGACGTGCTGGGTGTGCTGCGCGGGATCGTAGCGATCGCCCCACACCTCGCGCATCTTGTCGGGGGCTTCCATGAAGTGATGGAAGAGGTCCGTGACCAGCCGCCGGGCCTTGAGCTCTTCCTTCTTGGCCTCCGAGCCGAGGTAGACCTTTTGGAACATGAAGATCCGCAGCTCGGTTTGCAGGTCCCACATCTCAGGGCTCATCTGGATCTGCTCCTGGTTGAAGGAGGACAGGATGAGGTCCTGGATCATGGCGCCAAGGCGCTGGGCGTGGGTGGTGCCGAGGGCGCAGTAGCGCTCGGGCAGGTCTTCGAAGCGGAGGATGCCGGCGCGGATGGCGTCGTCGACGTCGTGGTTGAGGTAGGCGACCCGGTCGGCGATCTTGACGATCTGGCCCTCGAGGGTGAAGGGCGTCTCGACCCCGGTGTGCCAGCGGATGCCGTTGCGGACCTCTTCGGTCAGGTTGAGGTCCATGAGCACGTCGGCGACGCGCAGGCTCTGGGCGTTGTGCTGGAATCCGCCCGGGACGCAGCGGGCGAGCGCGTGCTCGCCGGTGTGGCCGAAGGCCGGGTGGCCCAGGTCGTGCCCCATGCAGATGGCCTCGATCAGGTCCTCGTTGAGCCTTAGGGCGCGGCCGATCGAGCGGGAGACCTGGGCGACCTCGAGGGTGTGGGTCAGCCGGGTGCGGTAGTGGTCGCCATCGGGCGAGATGAAGACCTGGGTCTTGTGCTTGAGGCGGCGGAAGGCCTTGCAGTGGACGATCCGATCCCGGTCGCGCTGGAAGGCCGTGCGCCACTGGCAGGGCTCCTCGGGCCGCAGGCGGCCGCGCGAACGGGCCGCCTGCGCGGCCCGGGGCGACAGGTAGGCGGCTTCGAAGTCTTCCTGTTGCTCCCGCATGTACAGGCCGGGAGCGGCGGTCACGCGCGGATCGGTCATCGTCTCCTCGCCGGGGCGTTCCTAGAACAACCTACCCATTTTCCCACCGGCCCTGGTTGGTGGCAAGTTGACATGCTGCTACTCCAGGGGACTGGTCCCGTGCAGCAGGCCGGTCCCGCGCGGGATCCGACCCACCCAGGCGCTGTTGGCCGCCTTGTCGTCGAAGACCCCTTCCACCCGGCTGATCACGCATGCCGCGAGGCTGTTGCCGATCACGTTCACGGCCGTGCGGCCCATGTCCATGAACCGGTCGACCCCTGCAATCAAGGCGAGGCCCTCTACCGGCAACCCTGTCGAGGCCATGGTGGCCGCCAGGACGACGAAGGAGACCCCGGGCACCCCAGCGATCCCCTTGGAGGTGAGCATGAGGACGAGCACGATCGAGACCTGGTGGGCGAAGGTGAGCGGCACGCCGTAGGCCTGGGCGATGAAGGTGATGGCGAGGCCCTGGTAGAGGCTGGACCCGTCCAGGTTGAAGGTGTAGCCGGTCGGCACCACGAAGGAGACGAGGCCCGGCGGGCAACCGAAGCGCTGGAGCTTCTGCATGACGCGGGGCAGCACGGTTTCCGAGGAGGCCGTCGAGAAGGCGAGCAACAGCTCGGACCCGAGCAACCGGACGAGCTTGGAGAGCTTGACCCGGAAGGCGAGGGCGATCGCCCCGAGCACGACCAGGACGAAGAAGGCCATGGCGACGTACAGGGTGCCGACGAGCCTTCCGAGCGGGATCAGGACGGCGAGCCCGAACTGCCCGACCGTGGCCGCGATCAGCCCGAACACCCCGAGGGGGGCCAGGTGCATGATCATGCCGGTCAGCCGGAACATGGCGGCCGAGACCCCGTGCAGGAAGTCGATCACGGGCCGCGCGACGGCGCCCGAGCCGGCGAGGGCCACCCCGAACAGGACCGAGAACAGGATGACGGGCAACAGGTCCCCGTTGGCGGCGCTCGCCAGGATGTTGGTCGGGATGATGCCGAGCAGGGTGTCCGTGAACGAGTGGTGGGCCTGGGTGTAGGCGCTCACGTCGGTATGGGGGAGCCGGGCGATCGCCACCCCCACCCCCGGCTTCAGGAGGTTCCCGGCCCCGAGGCCGACCAGGATGGCGATCGTGGTGACGGCCTCGAAGTAGATCAAGGAAAGGGCCCCGAGCCGGCCGACCCGCTTGAGGTCTCCCACCCCGGCGACCCCCAGGATCACGGTGGAGAAGACGATGGGCACGACGATCATCTTGATCAGGCGCAGGAACGCGTCGCCCAAGGGCTTGAGCGCAACGCCGAGGTGCGGGGCGAGGTGGCCGCACAGGGCGCCGAGCGCGAGGCCGATCCCGATCTGCGCGGCGAGGCCAGGCAGCTTGAATCTCATCCGGACAGGTGGCTCCTCGAGGTGGGGCGGGGCATGCCACACTAGCTTCCCCTCGGGACCTTGTCAACGCGCCGCTCTGGTATCATGGCCCGCATGCCGTCTCGCTCCGAACCAGGCCGCCTCAGCGACCTGCCCTGTCCTTCCTGCCACGAGCTCCTGAGCGTCCGACCCTCCCACCGATCGATCGTGCTCGTCTGGTGCGAGACCTGCCGGTGGAACCGCGCGGGCACCGCCGCGTTCCTGCGGCGCGCGAACCTGGGGGAGTTCCGGCGATCGCTCCTCGTGTTGCCCTTCGTTGTGCCGGTCGCCCTGCTCTTCCACACCCAGGACCCCTTCCTGGCCTACGGACTCGACCTGCTCCTGGTGGTGGCCCTCTTCCTGCCGGCCCTGATTCGCAGCCAGCAAAACCTGGGGTTGGCCAGGACACTGGCGGGAGAGCCCGAAGCCGCCCGATCGGAACGCGAGGAGTGGGAGCCCGAGCCCGAACTCGTTGACGCGTGGCCGCGCGCCGTGCGGCTCCGCGGCACGATCGAGCCAATACGCCCGTTGTTCCGTTTCTGGCGGCTGATCGCCATGGTCGCCTTCGTGACGGCTGTCTTCGCCCTGACCCCGATCGCCCGAGACGTGGGGCCCCGCGCCCAGTTTGCGGCCCTGATCCTGCTCGGGCTCTGCCTCGTGCCCCTGCTCGTCGTCACCGGCCTGATGATCGGCATGTTCTGGCGCGATCGCCATCTGGTGAGCCGGGGGCGCCCCTGCGCCGGCCGGGTCGACCAGCACGTCACCCACATGCGCCGCCTCGCCCCGGAAGGGTGGACCCTGGTCAGCCAGTACCGCTACTCGTTCACCGATCCGCATGGGACGGCACGGGCGGGGATCGCCTGCGAGGAGGGACGCGCCCTCCTCGCAGGGATGGCCGTGACCGTGCTCGATTCCCCGCTGGATCCGCGCCTCCACGCCCCCTACCCGGCCTCCCTCTTCGTGACGGGCCCGTCCTCCGGGGAGACCTCCGCGTAACCCCGGCGTCAACAGGCCGTCAGGCGCGAATGGTAGCTTGCATGCTAATGTAGGGGATCAGTGAAAGGAGGTCGTATTTGAGTCGCGTCCTTCGAACCGGTTTGATCGCGGGCGTCATGGCGATCGCCCTCGCCGCCCCGACCCTCGCCAAGGAATCCACCAAGGATTCGGTGACCCGATTCATCTCGGCCCACTACGGCCACCGCAAGGCCGAGGCCTACGCGCCCATCATCAACCGCAAGGCCAAGAAGTACCACCTCGACCCCTTGCTGATCGCCAGGCTGATCAAGCTAGAGAGCGACTTCAACCCCGACGAGACGAGCGGGATGGATGCCATCGGGCTCATGCAGGTCCGCCAGGGCCACGCCCGGCACGGCGAGGACCTGTACGACCCCGAGACCAACATCGAGTTCGGCTGCCGGATCCTCCACGAGTACACGCAGGAGTTCGGCGGCGACCTGCACAAGGGCCTGTCGGCCTACCTGCACGGTCCCATCTACGTGGCGAGCCGCGGCGTGCGGCGCACCCGGTACAGCCGGCGATTGCTCGGCAAGTAATCCCTTTGGAAACCGACCGCCCCGGGTAAGGTGGGGCCATGCGCCGTTTCGCTGCCTGGATGTCTCTGGCGATCGCCCTCCTGCCCTGGGGTTGCACCGACCTCTCCCCGCCCTTGCAGCCGGCGACGACCGGGTCGCCCGTGCCGGCAACCCCGTCTCCCTCACCCTCACCCACCCCCACCCCGACGGCCAGCCCCTCGCCCACTCCGACCCCGGTCACGACGGGGGCCGTACGCGGGTTCGTGGTCGGGCGGAACGGTCGGCTGGGAGGGGCCAAGGTGGCCATCGGAGCCGTTTCGACCCTCACCTCGTATGGAGGCCAGACTGTGGCGGACGACGTGGGCAACCCGGTCAAGCTGGGACTGGGAGAGTTCCTGCTGCTCAAGGTGGCCTCGGGTAGCCAGACCCTGAGCGCCAGCTATGACGGGGCGAGCAACTCGCTGCCGGTGCCCATCACGCCCGGCGTGGCGGACGTGACGGCGACGCCCAGCCCCATCCTGCGCCTGTCGGACGACCTGTTCCTGCCGGCCGATGGGCCGGTGGCGACGGGCAGCACGGCGATCGGGGTGGCCGCCATCGTCTTGCCGGGCAGCAGCGACAACATGATCGACGTCCAGAAGGCGTCGGGGAGCCTGAATTTTCTGGTCTCCAACGTCGATGTGCGCCTGAAGGCCCCACCCAACAGCCGTGGGGACGCGATCGGATTCTACAGCTACACCTACCTGGGGGCAGGTGACGCGACCCTGTCGACTCCGGTCACCATGCAGCCCGTCTTGCCTTCGGTCGTGACGGTCCCGCCCGCACCGGGTCCCGGCCAGTCCGGGCCGACCCAGGATTTGGTCCTCGGGATCAAGTACACGGGCACGGACCTCGCGGCTGCCTGGACCTTCGCGGCCCCCAACGTCACGCTCAGGATCGAGTTGTTCAACACGGCCGGGGTGCGGGCCGTGGATCGCAACGGCAATCCGATCGTCCTCAGGGTCCCTTGTTTGCTGGTGCCGTAACAGGAGGAAGCCGATGACCGCCTTCACCGTCGTGTTGCAGCCGTTCGCTCCGGATGGGCGGATTTCCGAGGTTCAATCGACCTTCGGACCGTTCGAGTACCGGGACAAGGCCGAGGAGGCGCTGGCGATCGCCCTCGGCACCGGTCGGTTCGCCATGGGGCGCATCGACCCGAGCGGTCGGTGACAGTCAATTCCCGATCGAGGCTCCCAACGTCACACTTGGAGTCGGCATCGGAGTCAGGAGCGGTCCCGTGGATCCCCGAATGGTCGGTGAGGGGGTGTTTACAGGGGTCGGCTGTAGCGACGTGGCCACGGACGGCGCCAGCAGGGTGGTCTTCTTGCCGACTTTGACGAGGAACTCGAAATTCAAGAAGCCGGCCGCAGCAGGTGACGAGACCGATTCGACCCAGATTGCCCCACTTTTCACCCGAATCTTGGCCGAACCGCTGGAGTCGGTCGTGAACGTTCCTAGGTCCAGGACCTGGGTCTGGGTCTTTGCGTCGGTCACCTGGTACTTGCAAGGCATCAGGGGGGCGGGCTCGACCGAGCCAGCTGGAGTGATGGCCAGCACCTGAACGGTGACATTTGAGAAATCGGTCGCCACTTGTCCGGACGTAAGGATCTGCCCGTCGACAAGGCCAGGCAGCGCTGGCAACTTGAGAGTAGCGCAGCCGGCCATCGTCAATAGTGCGGTGGCTACAAGGATGTGCCTCATCTCAATTTCTCCAAAAGGTGCGTCGTTTCTTTTAGAGTGGGGACGAAGGGACTTGAACCCTTACACCTTGCGGCGCCAGATCCTAAGTCTGGTGCGTCTGCCATTCCGCCACGTCCCCGGTGGGCCCATGCTAGCACGGGGCCGGTTCCTTGGCCAAAACGGCCAAGAGGGTTTCGTCGCTTCGTCCAACCGGCTTCTCCGCGGCGCCCGCTAAGCTGGATCCTCGCCACCCCGCCGCGAAAAGGAGGGTCCCCATGGGTCGAGTCGGAGCCGAAGCCGCCCCCGATACCCTCGAGATGCAGGGCGTCGTCACTGAAGCCCTGCCCAACACCATGTTCCGGGTCCAGCTGGAGAACGGCCACATGGTCCTCGCCCACATCTCCGGCAAGATGCGCAAGAACTTCATCAAGATCATGATGGGCGACCGGGTCAAGGTCGAGCTCAGCCCCTACGACCTGACCCGCGGCCGGATCACCTACCGCCACCGCAAGTAGCCCGATACAAAACCCGCCCTCCCGGGGATAGGATCCCTTGGCCGATTCGACCGACGAAGGGGGGCCTGATGGGCGGCATCAACGAGATCACCACGACCGAAGTCCACGTCAAGAAGACCTGGCAACCGCCGCCGCCTTCCTCGTCCGGCCCGAGCGACGTCGAGGCCATCGAGCGTACCGTCGCCCCGGCCCTCGCGGGAGACGTCGCGGCGGCCTCGCTTACCAATGGCCTGAGCGTCCTGTTCAACTCGCTCGAAACCAAGACGGTTCAGGCGACGGTCGAGACCACGACGATCGTCACCCAGCCGAACAATGGGCAGCAGTCCCAAGGGGATGGCGGATAGGGACGGGTTGCCTCAGCGCCTGGACTCCCACAGGATCCGGGCCATGAGCGCCTGATCCCCCTGGTCGGGCTTCGATAAGTCGATCTTGAGCGAGGCGCTCGCCATCGGCGAACGGGGACCGTTGCGCTCGGTGAGGGACACCTGGGGGGCGATCGCCGTAAAAGGCCGGAGATCCGGCGTGCGGCTCCACACGTCCGTGATGATCGGCGCGTGGGCGTCATACTGAGAGAGCGGGCCCAGCTTCAAGAGCCGGCAGACCGTCGCCACGACCGCGGCCTGGTCGTAGTGGCGAGAGGTGACGGTGCCCGATCGGATCCAGGGGCTCGCCAGCACGAGCAGGCTCCGGTGGCCGTCGACGTGGTCGTAACCGGCCTGCGCGTCGTCCTCCTGGATGATCACCAGGGTGTCCTTCCAGCGGGGATCGTGCGAGAGGACGTCGACAAGACGGCCGGTCGCGAGGTCGTTTTCGGCGACCATGGCGCGCGGGGTCAACCGGCCCGGCTTGGTGCCCGCCGTGTGGTCGTTGGGAAGCCACAGATAGCTGAAGGCCGGAAAGAGGCCGCGCTTGAACTCGGCTTCCCAGGCCGCGACACGCTGGCGGTCAGGAAGCTTGAGGTTCCAGCCCACGTAGCTCGGGCAGCGGATGGAGCGCAAGGCGGGAAGAGGCTCGCCCTTGCCATCCCGGCGGACGAAGTCGCCATACATGCGGCACGACACCCGCCGGGCCACGCAGCGATCGATCAGGTACTCGGAGTCGGGGTAGACGAGCGGATCGTCGGCGTCGATCCAGCGGCTCTTGTGGTCGTAGACCGGCGGCCAGAGGCGCTCGACGGCGTCGGTGCAGGGACCGCCCTGGGTCCACTGGTGCCCCTGGGCACTGACCTCCCCGTCGCAGAAGAAGCGATCGCCGAAGGCGAACCGCTCGGCCAGGGCATGCAGGTTGGGCGTGACGGGGCGCCCGAAGACGGTGAGGGACGGGTCGCCATCGGCCTGGGGCAGGTCACCGAGGACCTGGTCGTAGGTGCGGTTCTCCCGGACGACGTACACGACGTGGCGGATCGGGGGGAGCCAGCCGGTGGACACCGGGGAGCGGTCGAAGCCGTTGGCGCGGGCCACGGCCCGCGTCAGGCGCGCGAGCTCCCGGGACGAGGGCACCGGCACCGTCTCGATCACCCCGTCCTGATCCCAAGTCGGGCGCGGGCCACGGCGGGGCCCCGTGCCGAAGCCCTTGGCACAGACGACGTAGAGTGCGCGTCCGTCCCGAGAAACCGCAAGGCCAGCGGGATACCAGGCCGTCGGAATCCTCCCCAGCTCTCGCCCGGTGCGGGTCGAGACGACGGCCACGGCGTTGAGGCCGGCGAGCGCGACGTACAGGCGTGTTTCGTCCGGACTGAGGGCGAGCGCCGTCGGTGAGCTGCCCAGGGGGGCCCCGGGGTAGGCCTGGAAGGTCCAGGTGCGTCTCATCCGGGCCGCCTTGGGGTCGACGACGCTCACCGTGTCACGGTTGGCGTTGGCCACGTAGAGGAGGCCGTCGTGACGGGCCATGGCCAGGGCGGTGGGATGGGTTCCGACCGGGACGCGGACGAGGCCGCCTGCGGGCCGGATCAGGCTCAGGTTCCGGCTGCCCCAGCCGGCGACGGCCGCCCCCCCGCCGGGCAGCGAGACCACCGCGAACGGAGTGGCTCCGACCCGCAGAGAGGCCGTGGCCTCGCTCCCGCTCAGGGGCAGGATCGTGACGCGATCGCCCGCGTTGTCGACCGCGTAAAGCCGGCGACCGTCGTCCGAGATCGCGAGGCCGGCCGGATACCCCGGGACCGGCAGGCTGAGCGAGGCGACGAGGCGATCGCCTCGCCGATCGAGCATCCAGACGCCGTGCGTTCCCGCCCCGCTGACCCAGAGTCGCTTGCCGTCCGGGGAGAAGGCGAGCCCATGGAAGCTGTCGGGGAGGGGTAGGGTCTGGACGACCCGCTTCTTGCGGGTGTCGAAGAGGTCGACCGAGTGGTCGTCCTTCCCTCCATGCAGCACGGCGAGCCAGCGCCCGTCGGGAGACAGGGCGCACGACGTGGGAAGGTTCCCGACCCGCACGGTCTGCCCAGTCGGCACGAGCACCCGACCGCTCGGCAGGGTGACGGGCGTCCCGGCGCGCGCCGGCAGAGCGCATGCCAGGGCGATCGCCACCCCCCAGGCAAACTTCTTCACGACTTCCTCACAAAAATCCTCCAACCTGGGTATGAAGGGTTGGGGCGGGAGAAAAAGGGCGCCTCATGATCCAGAGGGGGGACGATGGCGGACGGCGATTTCGGACGGTATCTGGTGGCCCAGCGCGTGGTGACCGACACCCAGCTCACGCGGGCGAGGGAGATCCAGCGCGAGAACCCCGGGCTGCGGGTCGGTGAGATCCTGATGGGGCTGGGCCACCTCAGCCTGTTCAACCTGATCAAGCACCTGCAGGCCTTCCGATCCAACGCCAAGATCGGCGATCTCCTCGTCATGGAGGGGATCGTGACCACCGAGCAACTGAAAGAGGCCCTCATCCGCCAGAAGGAATCCGGCCAATTGCTCGGTCGGATCCTCGTGGAGATGGGGGCCTGCACGATCGGCCAGCTGACCCAGGTCCTGGCCATGCAGCGCACAGCCGCCCGTATCGCCGCCCCTACAGGTGCAGCTTGAAGTCGACCGACCGGATAATCCGCGAGAAGGCGTCGTTGGCATGCCGGAAGTCGTCGGACTGGGTCGACATGTCGATCCGGTAGAGTTTGTGGGCGTGCAAGAGCAGGCATGAGACCCCCTCGATCGAGGTGCCGTCGGAGGTGGCTTTGAAGCGCGCCCAGCGGATCCCGCTCTCCTTGAACATGCCCTGCTTGACCACCTGGCAGCCCGGGTAGCTTTCCTTGAGCCGGGTCAGATGGTGCTGGAAGGCCTTCTCGATCGAACTTTCCGTGGTGGAAGCACGGGTGACGACGGCCCGTTCGGGGTAGGCGCCTTCGGCTTGCTTGGGTTGGGCCGTCAGCAGGGTCCCCCCTTCTCCCTCTTTGATTTGCCAACCCGCCGGGAACATCATGAAGATGCCCTTCGGCTCCTGAAATGCGGCGGGCAGCTTGTTTTCGGCCGCCAGGGCCCCGGCCGGGTGCCAGATGGCCCCGCACAGTGCCAGGGCGATCGCCAATCTCGAACCTCTTGTCACAACCTCTCTCCCGTGGAATCGTCCGCCCCAAGGGGCGCTCGTGGGGATGCCTTTCGGCTTATACCCCGTTCCGCTCCCCTCCGCGAGCCCGGCCAGCTGGTTAAGAAATAGGAAAGAATTGGGCTTTGCAGCGAGGGCGAGCCATCCAGGCTCGCTCCTCCCCCGCCCCCTGCCCCCGCCCCCAGGGGTGGGGGATTCAAAGAAGCCCGGATTCCCTTCCGGGCATGCTTAGGTGTGTCGCTCGCGGGACCGCCACCGGCTCGGCTTCTGCTGAAGGAAGCCGGAGCACCCCTGTCCACTGACGCAGTGAGCTGCGGCGCAGGGTCGCCCTGGCCGCCACCGCGAGGCAGACCGAGGGGGATCCCGCCTGTCGCAGGGCCCGTGCGGCCGCGCAGGCCGTCGCGCCCGACGTCAGGATGTCGTCGACCAGGAGGACCCGCCGGCCCCGGATCCGGTCGGGGTGGGCCCAGAAGGCCCGCTTGGCCTCGTCCCAGCGCTGCTGACGCCCCTGGAAGTAGAAGGGGATCGAGCCGCCCTCGCGCTCGAGGGCTCGGTCGTCGTAGTCCAAGGCCAGGTCCCGCGCAAGTTTCCAGGCCATGGGCTCGGTCTGGTTGTATCCTCGCTCGCGCCGGCGTCGACGGTGTACCGGCACCGGGACCACCAGCCAGGAAGGATCGACCAAGGGAAGCACCGTGTCGGCTAGTCGCTCGCCCAGGTATAGCCCCAGATCGGCCCGGGCCTTGTACTTCATGGCCTTGATGATCCGTCGCAGCACCCCCGAGTACTGGCCCAGGGCGAACACGTGGTCGATGGGCACCCGTCCCTTGGCGCACAGCGGACACTCCCCCGAACCGAGCAGCCCCCCCTGGCATCGCGCGCAACGCCTGGCGGGAAGGGGATCGAGCCGGGCGAGGCACCCCCAGCAGAGGGGGTCGGATCCCGCTGCCCCGCAACCCAGGCAGGGAGCCTCGCAGATGAGCCCGAGCGCGCGTTGCAGGGTGACGTGCCACCAGGCGGGGGGGAGGGCGATCGCCAGACTCAAGAGCCACCAGGCCTTTCCGAACCGCCGTGCGGTCCTCGGGGGACGAGCTTACGGGAAGGCTAACAGCGATTTAATATGTAACCGACATGGCATTGACATGTCAAGAGAGGGTCGTTTCGAACCGCCATGGCAGGGGCATGAGGAGGCAGGGCAATGGCGCCTGTCGGCCACGCTGGAGCTAGCGGAAAGGGGGAAGGCGCTCGGGCGCCGCGCGTATGATCATCGTGATGAATCCCGGCGTGACGCCGGAGCAGATCGACCACGTGATTGACAAGCTGACGGGCCTCGGCTTCAAGACCCACCTGTCGCAGGGGGTGGAGCGGACCATCGTGGGGGCGGTGGGCGATGAGCGCCGCATCACCAAAGAAAGCCTGCTCGCCCTGGATGGCGTCACCGACGTCATGCCGATCCTCAAGCCCTACAAGCTCGTGAGCCGGGAGGTCCATCCCTTCGACACCGAGATCAAGGTGGGGGGCGTCTCGATCGGCGGTAGCGAGAAGCTGATCGTCATGGCCGGGCCCTGCTGCGTCGAGAGCCGCGAGCAGCTCATGGCGACCGCCGAGGCCGTCAAGCAAGCGGGCGCCACCATCCTGCGCGGGGGTGCCTTCAAGCCGCGGACCAGCCCCTACTCCTTCCAGGGCATGGGCGAAGAAGGCCTCAAGCTCCTGGCCGAGGCCCGCGAGCGCTTCGGGATGCCGATCATCACCGAGGTCATGGACACCGAGGACGTCGACCTGGTGGCCGCCTACGCCGACATCCTGCAAATCGGGGCGCGCAACATGCAGAACTTCTCGCTGTTGCGCAAGGTGGGTCGCTGTCAGCGGCCGGTCATGCTCAAGCGCGGCCTGTCGGCGACGATCGAGGAGTTCCTCATGTCGGCCGAGTACGTCATGAGCGAAGGCAACGAACAGGTGATCCTCTGCGAGCGCGGCATCCGCTCGGTCGAGACGGCCCACACCCGCAACACCCTCGACATCTCGGCCGTGCCCGTGATCAAGCGGCTGTCTCACCTGCCCATCATCGTCGACCCGTCGCACGGCACGGGCCACTGGTACCTGGTGGCGCCGATGGCCAAGGCTGGCCTGGTCGCCGGAGCCGACGGGCTCATGATGGAGGTCCACCCTCGCCCCGAAGAGGCCCTCTCGGACGGCCCGCAGGCCCTTCTTCCCAAGACCTTCACCAAGCTCATGCAAGAGCTGCAGGCCATGAAGGACGTACTGCACACCTACAACCCAGTTATCAAGCCGGTTGAGGCCTAGATGGCGAAGGTCACCATCGTCGGGCTGGGCCTCATCGGAGGCTCCCTCTACCACGACCTCAAGGACGCCCACGCCGTGACGGCCGTCGAGATCGATCCCGCCGCGATCAAGCTCGCCAAGCAGCAGGGGGTCGAGGTCACCAAGGACCTCGCGGCCGCCGTCAAGGGGGCCGACCTCGTCATCGTGGCCGCCCCCCTGGGCCGCATCGCCCCCACCCTCCAGCAGCTCGCCAAGCTGGTCGACGACACCACCCTGGTGACGGACGTGGGCAGCGTCAAGGGCCCCGTCGCCCGGGCCGGCGCCAAGTTCTTTCCTCCCGGTCGCTTCATCGCGGGCCACCCGATGGCCGGCACCGAGCACCGTGGCTTCGCCCACGCCAAGCCGGGCCTGTTCAAGGGGGCGACCTACGTCCTCACGCCCTTGACGGACGCCGATCGCGAGGCGGGCGATCGCCTCAAGCCCCTGCTCGCCCCCCTGGGGGTCGAGTTCCTCGAGATGGAACCCGATGACCACGACCTCGCCGTCGCCTACACGAGCCACATGCCCTTCCTGATGGCGACGGCGGTGGCCCGGATCGCGATGGGGGCCACCGCCGACGTGCCCGACCTGCCCAAGGTCGCGGCGAGCGGCTTTCGGGACACGACCCGGCTCGCCATGACCAACCCGACCCTGGGCCGGGACATCTGCCTGGCCAATCGGGACGCCCTCCTGCACGCGATCGCGGCCATGCGCTACCAGCTCGCCCAGTTCGAGATCATGCTGCAGAGCGAGATCTCGGCCGGCCTCGAGGGGCTGTTCGAGGGGGTTGGTCAGTGGCGCGAGAGCCTCAAGCTGTGACCGCCACCCAGCTCGACGACGCGATCGCGGTCCGGCCGGGCGGGACCCTGCATGGGCGGATCCGCATCCCGGGGGACAAGTCGGTGTCCCACCGGGCCGTCATGCTGGGGGCGATCGCCCGCGGGACGACGCGTGTTTCCAACTTCCTGCCGGGAGAGGACTGCCTCGGCACCATCCGGGCCATGCAGGCCCTCGGGGTGCCGATCGAAGGCGAGGGAACCGACTGGGTCGTGACGGGCCAGGGCCTGGGCGGCCTGGTCGACCCGTCCGACGTCCTGGACGTGGGCAACTCCGGCACGACCATCCGTCTGTTGCTGGGCCTCCTGGCTGGCAGCCGCGTGTTTGCGACCTTGACGGGCGACGCCTCGATCCGCCGCCGGCCGATGGGCCGTGTCGTGGCCCCCCTGCGCGAGATGGGGGCGACGATCCTGGGCCGACAGGGCGGGACGCTCGCCCCCCTGGCCGTCCAGGGCACCCCGCTCACCGGGATCCGCTACGCGAGCCCGGTCGCGAGCGCCCAAATCAAGAGCGCCGTCCTGTTTGCCGGCCTCTACGCGGCAGGCGAGACTTCTGTGACCGAGCCGGCGCTGTCCCGGGACCACTCCGAACGGATGCTGGGGGCCATGGGGGCCCGGATCCGCCGCGAGGGCCTGACCGTGACGGTCGAAGGGGGGTATGAGCTCACGGCCGTCGACGTCGCCGTGCCCGGGGACATCTCGAGCGCCGCCTTCTGGCTGGTGGCGGCCGCCATCACTCCCGGCTCGGAGCTCCTGCTCGAGAACGTCGGGGTGAACCCGACCCGCACCGGCATCCTGGACGTGCTCACGGCCATGGGGGCGGACGTGGTCCGCCTGGATGAACGGACCGTCGCAGGCGAGGTCGTGGCCGACCTGCGGGTGCGCGGCGCGGCCCTCACAGGGGCCGATATCGGGGGGGATCTCATCCCCCGCCTGATCGACGAGATCCCCATCCTGGCCCTGGCCGCCGCCTGCGCCGAGGGCGAGACCGTGATCCGGGACGCCGCCGAACTCCGGGTCAAGGAGTCGGATCGGCTCTCGGCGATCGCCCGTGAGCTGGGGAATCTGGGGGCCCGGGTCGTGGAACGACCTGACGGGCTCGTCATCTCCGGACCCACCCGTTGGCGCGGGGGGCCAGTCGAGAGCCGGGGCGACCACCGGATGGCCATGACCCTCGCTCTGTCCGCTCTGGTTGGCCCCGAACCCGTGGTCGTGCACGGGATCTCCTGCGTGGCAACCAGCTACCCCTCCTTCTGGTCGACCCTGGAAGCGGCGCGCGCTTAACGGGCCCTGGCCTAATCGAGCGATCTCGGGCCGCCTTGCAACTTGTGTTGGCGGGTGATACGATCGCAATGGTCGTTGCCATGCGCCGAGATCGGCCCAACGACCAATAAATCCAGAAAGAGAGTGTAGGAAAAGGGAATGAGGGAATTGGAAACCACCGCGCACGACGACACGATGGAGATCGATTACGAGAGCACGTTCGTCGATTTCCAGCAGGGTGACATCGTCAAGGGGCGGGTCGTGCGGGTTTCGCCAGACGAAGTGCTCGTCGACGTGGGCGGCAAGTCGGAGGGCGTGATCCCCATCAAGGAGCTGTCCGCAATCCCGGTCGGCAACATCCGGGAGTTCATCCACGAGGGCGAAGAGCTCGAGCTCTACGTCCTGCGCGAGGAGGATGAGGACGGCCAGCTCACCCTCTCCAAGCGGCGGGTCGATCAGGCCCGTGGGTGGGTCCAGGCCCTCGACGACTACAACCAGGAGCGGGTCATCCAGGCCAAGGTCACGGGCGTCGTCAAGGGCGGCGTGATCGTCGATGCCTACAAGCTGCGCGGCTTCGTGCCCGCGAGCCAGCTGCGCACCAAGGGCTCCCACGAGGAGCTGGTGGGCACCGAGCTGCCGCTCAAGATCATCGAAGTCGATCAGCGCCGCAACAAGCTGATCCTCTCGCACCGCCAGGCCGTCGCCCACGAAAAGGGCAAGCTGCGGGCCGAGGTGCTCGCCACCCTCGAGGTCGGCCAGATCATCACCGGCAAGGTCGTGCGGATCGCCGATTTCGGCGCCTTCATCGACCTGGGCGGGATCGACGGTCTGTTGCCCATCTCCGAGATCTCCTGGCAGCGCATCCAGCATCCGTCCAACGTCCTCAACATCGGCGACGAGCTCACCCTCAAGGTGCTCAAGGTCGATCGCGAGGCCCACAAGATCTCCCTGTCGCTCAAGCAGCTGCAGGAGGATCCCTGGACGACCCTGTCGGAGCGCTACCACGAAGGTCAGATGATCCCCGGCAAGGTGACCAAGCTCGCGAGCTTCGGGGCCTTCGTCGAGATCGAGCCCGGCGTCGAGGCCCTCTTGCCTACCGCCGAGATGAGCGATCGCCAGGTCAAGCCCGAGGACGTGGTCGAGGTCGGCCAGGAGATCACGGCGCTCATCAAGCGGTTCCGCCCCGAAGAGAAGCGGATCTCCTTGTCCCTGCGCACCAGCTCGGGGGGGCCCGAGGAGGAGAATGAGTAAGGGCGGGGTCGTCACCGCCGTCGAACCGGGTAGCCTCGCGGATGCCGCGGGGCTTCTCCCTGGGGACATCCTCCAGAGCATCAACGGCGAACCCCTGACCGATCTGATCGACTACCGCTATCAATCGGCCGAAGACGTCGTCGAGCTGTCCTTCCTGCGGGGGGGACAGCTCTTGACTTGCCGGATCGAGAAGGACATCGACGCCGACCTGGGGCTGAGCTTCCAGGATGCCGTCTTCGACCGGATCCGGGTCTGCGCCAACACCTGCACTTTCTGCTTCATCCACCAGCAGCCGGCCGGCATGCGCGAGTCCCTCTACATCATGGACGACGACTACCGGCTGAGCTTCCTGCAGGGCAACTTCGTCACCCTCACCAATCTTCCCGAACGCGAGTGGCAGCGTATCGAGGCGCTACGGCTCTCGCCCCTCTACGTCTCGGTCCACACGACCCGCCCCGACCTGCGCGCCGAGATCCTCAAGCAGCCCCGAGGCCGTCTGATCCTCGACCACCTCGACCGCCTCAGGGAAGCCGGCATCCAGTTCCACGCTCAGATCGTCCTCATGCCGGGCGTCAACGACGGCCCTGAACTCGAGCGAACCGTTCACGAGCTCACCGAACGCTATCTTCCGCACCTCTTGAGCATCAACGTCGTCCCGGTGGCGCTCAACCGGTTCCGCGACGAGCTGGGCCTTCCCAAGCTCGCGGCGCCCACCCCGGAGTGGTGCCGCGCCGTCATCCAGCAGGTGAAACCCTGGCAGAAGCGGCTGCGGGCGGAGTGGGACGAAGCGATCGTCCAGCTCAGCGACGAATTCTACGTCCTGGGCGGCGTCCCGGTCCCGGCGGCCCGCCACTACGGCGACTTCACCAACGTCCAGGACGGGGTGGGTGGCGCCGCCTTGTTGGGCTGGGAGTGGAAGAAGCTCGCCAAGCGGCTTCCCCCGCGCCTCGACGCCGCCCGTCAGGTCCAGATCGTGACGGGCAAAGCGGCCGTCCACATCGTGGGGCCCCTGGTCGCCGACCTCGCCAGGGTCGAGCACCTGCACGCCGAGCTGGTCGATACGCCCAGCCGGTTCTGGGGGGACCTCATCACGGTGACGGGGTTGATCACCGGCCAGGACCTGGTCGACGAGCCACGTCTCCGGGACGGCGCTGGCGAGATCTGGCTGCCCGACATCACCCTCAAGGCCGGCACGACGATCTTCCTGGACGATCGGACGGTCGAGGACGTGGAGGCCGAGCTCGGGCGCTCGATCCGGGTCATGCCGACGACGGCCCAGGGCCTATTCGACCTGGTGGCCGGCACGGAGCGGGCCTCCCGAGAGGACACCCGGGCCCGGTTCGGCAACTACGAGCCGAGTTTTGACTTGCAGGCGGGCCCAGGCCGCCGGCTCCACGGGAAAACGGCCGGTTAGCGAGAGCGCGGCCCTGGCAGAGCCCCCGCCCCCCAACCCCCTCCCCGAAGGGTTGGGGGGACTACTGGCGCTGCGCGCTCAGGGTAACCGTTCCAGTTCGAAGTCGGCGAAGTTGACCTCGTTGCCGATCGCCCGCAGGCTGCAGCCCGCCACCCGGTGCGGGTCGATCAGGTCGACCGTGACGTCGGCGCGCTCGACCCCGTTGTAGAGGAGGGTGAAGCGCTTCGCCCTCCGGTCCACGACCGCCCCGACTCGCCGCGCGTCGCCCGGCTGGGTGGCCAGATCGTCGCTCCAGAGTTTCCGCCAGCCGCTCGCATTGTCGGGCACCCCGCCGTTGCAGACCCACAGCTGCAGCTGGGCCGGCGTCGTCACGACCTCGACGTAGTGGTTGGCATCCAAGTAGTAGGGCTGCACCCCCTGATCCCCCGTAGGCGGCAGGTTGTAGGGGCTGCGCATCGGCTGCTGGGTGACCTCCATCCGGTAGTGGTCGGGCATGGCCCCGTTGGACCCGCCCGCGAACGCCCCCCGGTAACGCAGCAGGGTGATGGGCGGTCGTTCCTGGACCTTGGCCTGCTTGAGCATCCGGCGGTTCACTTGCTTGGTCGCGACATCGGCGATCTCCCAGTCCCCCCGGTACAGCCAGCTCGGCGGGTTCTTCCCCTGGCCCTGGAGCTCGCTGAAGACGTCGACGAAGGGGATGTCCGCCGGGAGCGCCCCCACCGGCCACTCGGCGAACGAGATCCGGACGAGCGGTGATACCGGCAGGATCGGACTGGGGAGCGGGTCGGGGGGCGCCGGGGCTACTACGGCCGGCGTCGGCCCCCCGCCGCCTCCGGGCGCGGTGGTCGGACCCGCGCAGCCCATCAGGCTCGACGCGGCCAGGGCGGCCCAAACCCTTCCGAAACGTGCTTGCATGCTTGCCTCCGGCTGGGGATCCTCGACGAGCCTAGGCCCTCGCCCTCGCCCTCCGGAAGGCTCCCCACGCCGGGACGCCTTGTGCAAACCGAACCGGGGAGGCTCGCTCGCCTCCCCGGTTCGGTCGCCTTGGATCCGGTTAGCTCCCGGTGTCTGGCTGGACCGCCTGTTCGGGCTTCTCGCCCAGCTCCGCGAGCCGTTCCTGAGCGGCCTGACCGGCCTGTCTGACGGCCTGACGGGAGCGCTCGCCGACCTCCTGGGTCCGCTTCGCCACCGATTCGAGCGCGTCCTGGCCGGACTGCACGAGCTCGGTCACCCGCATCCGCCCCTGGCGGATCCGGTCCTGGGTGCGGTCCTGCCAGCCGTCGACGTTGGCGCGCAGGCGGCGGCGGGTTTCCTCGCCAGACGAAGGGGCGAGCAAGAGGGCGAGTATCGCCCCGATCAGGCCGCCCAGGAGCGTGGCAGACCAACGGTTCATCGCATGATCCTCCTCATCGACGCCCAGCGCCCTCGACCCTACCAGGAGCCTCCGCCCGCGGCAACGCCTGCTCAGACCCACGTCCGTGCGCTAAGCATGCCCGGAAAGGACTCCGGGCTTCCTTGAATCCCCCACCCCTGGGGGCGGGGGCAGGGGGCGGGGGAGCAGCGAGCCTGGATGGATCGCACTCCCTGCTTAGGTCCGGCGTCCCTCCGCTCGAGTCCGGACCACCCGGGCGTAGACCGAGAGGTACCCCTCGACCATCGCCCGGGAGCTGAATTGTTGCTCGACCCACTGCCGGCAGGCCCGTGCCGAGGCGTGTCGGCACCGCTCCACCCCTTCCAGGAGCCCGGCGAAGTCGTCGGCGATCCAGCCGCTCACCCCGTGCGAGACGACCTCCTCGACCGAGCCCCAGCGAGTCGCCACTACCGGCGTCCCGCAGGCCATCGCCTCGATCATGACCAGTCCGAAGGGTTCGGCCCATTGAATGGGGAACAGGAGACAGCGCGCTCCGGCGATCAGGTCCCACTTGGCCTGGCCGGTGACCTCCCCGACGTAGCGGATCCGTTCCCCGTCCAGGTGGGGCTCCACCTCGGAGGCGACGTAGTCTCGATCGACCGGATCGATCTTGCCGGCAAGCACCAGGGGCATGCCCAGGACCTTGGCGACGGCGATCGCCGTGTGGGTCCCTTTGGCCGCGCAGAGCCGACCCAGGAAGAGCAGGTACTCTCCCTTCCGGTCCGAGAGCCGGGGCTCCTCCAGGTCGATCCCGTTGTAGACGATGCCGGCGTAGTTCAGCTCCGGGCAGCGGCGGGCCTGGGCGGCCGAGATGGCGACGTAGGGGTGCTGGGGATGCCGGAGGTAGACGGCACGCCGCTCGGGGGTGAAGTCGTTGTGGAGGGTCGTGACCATCGGCGTCGCCACGCTGGGCGCCATGAGCACGCCGAGGGTCTTGGTATGGTCGTGGACCAGGTCGAACTCGCCCGCCTGCGAGCAGGCCCAGGCGACGTGCTCCTGCTCGAGGGGCTGGTAGCGCTCCTTGGTGTCGATCCCGAGCGGGGCGAGGGCCCGGGGAAAGAGGGATCGCAGCCTCGCTGGGGTCTCGGAATCCCCCGAAGCGAACAGGGTGACGTCGTGGCCGTGGGCGACGAGCCCCTCGGCCAGCTGGTGGATGACCAGCTCCGTCCCGCCATACCCGCGAGGCGGCACGGGCAGCGCCACTGGAGCCAAGAGCGCGATTCGCACGGCAGTCCTCCTCGGCGGGCCCCGAACGGCCAAAGCGTACCAGGCCAGGGCCTGGTGTAAACGGCCGCTCTCGCGCTTCCGTGCCGGGGGGGGCCGGCCCAGCACCCTGCCGGTCGTTGTGACCGACGGTTCGCCCGTGCTAGGGTAAGGGCCACCCTTATTCATATTTCGTTACAAGCCTGGCGCCGGCGACACGGCAAGGGCGCCGTCGGGCCGGAAAGGGGGAGGCGAGTGAGAGGGACGACGACCAGCTGGACTGGTGCGGATTACCGGGCTGCCATCGCCGACCTGTGCCACGGGGACCTCGAAGGCCATGCCCTGCTCATCGCCTCGAACCGCGGGCCGGTCGAGTTTCGGCGGGAGCCGGACGGCCGGTTCACCTTCCGGCGCGGCCAGGGCGGCCTCGTGACGGCCCTCAGCTCCATGGCCGAGGCCCTCGACACCACCTGGATCGCCTCGCCCATGTCGGGCGACGACCTGGCGATCGCCCGCCGCCAGTCCGGCCCCCTGGTCGTCCCCATGGGGGATCGCGAACTCCGGCTCGCCTTCGTGCCCACCCCCCAGGACCAGTTCCGCCGCTACTACGACGGCATCTCCAACTCCCTGCTCTGGTTCGTCCAGCACGGGCTCTGCGACGCCTCCGAGCACCCCGAGTTCGACGAGGCCACCTGGAGCGCCTGGGAGGACTACCGCGCGGTCAACCTCGCCTTCGCCCAGGAGATCGCCCGCCACGCGCGCGACACGGGCAAGAAACCTATCGTCATGGTCCAGGACTACCACCTGTTCCTCGTGCCGCTCTTCCTGCGCCGCCTCTTGCCGGAGGCCCTGTTGCACCACTTCACCCACATCCCCTGGCCGGGTCCCGACGCCTGGCGGCAACTGCCCGTTCCGGTCCGCGAGGAGCTGGTACGCAGCCTCCTCTCGTGCGACCTGGTCGGGTTCCACACCCGCCGCTATGCCCAGCACTTCCTGCAGACCTGCACCGACCTGCTCGATCTGCCCGTCGAGAGCGGAGAGTCCGGGCTCTGGTACCAGGGCCGCCCGGTCCAGGTCCGGGCTTACCCCATCTCGGTCGATCCCGACGAGCTGCGGGCCTTCGCGGCGGGCCCCATGGTCCGGTCCCACGAGGGACCGTGGCTCAAGGGGGGCTTCCACATCCTGCAAGTAGCCCGCACGGACCCGAGCAAGAACATCCTGCGCTCGCTCAAGGCCCTAGACCTCTTCTTGAGCAAGCACCCGCCCTATCACGGCAAGGTCCGGTTCTGGGGGATCCTGCCCGCGAGCCGCCAGGGATCCGAGCGATACCGGGCCTACCTCGATCGGGTGCGCGCCACGGCCGAGGCCCTGAACCGGAAGTACCGGCGCTGGAGCTGGCACCCCGTCGAGCTGAGCTTCGACAACAGCTACGAGCGGGCGATCGCCGCCATGAAGCACTACGACGTGCTCGTGGTCAACAGCCTTGCCGACGGGATGAACCTCGTGGCCAAGGAGGGCCCCGTCGTCAACGAGCGGCACGGCGTCCTGCTCCTCTCCGAGACGGCCGGGGCCTACGAAGAGCTGGGGGACGGGGCGATCGCCCTCAACCCCTACGACCTGGTCGGTATGGCCGATGCCCTGCATCAAGCGCTCACCATGCCGATCGCCCAGCGCCGGCGCCGCCAGGAGATCCTGTGCCGCCGCATCGAGGAGAATCCCATCTTTCGCTGGGTTCACGCGCAGCTCGTCGACCTGCGCGATCTGTTACCCGACAGGCGCACTCGGCTGTGGATGTCGCCCTTCTACCGGGACTCCCGCCCCCTGCGGGCGCCGGGAGAGGCGTGATGCCCCGTCCTGCCGCCATCGCGCTCGATACCCCCGCCCTGACCAGGCAGTTGCTCGATCTGGGGCTCGCTGGACGGGTGGCCAACACCCGCGACGCCAACCTGCGGGCGATCCGCATGCTGCTCGACGGGGTGAGCTTCTACACCTTCGGGATCGCGGCCGTCCACGAGGCCGTCTCGCGCGGCATGCTCGACGAGCCGGGGGTCGTGGCCCTCATGGCCCGCGCCTGCGGCCAGGATAGCCCCGAGGCCTTCCTCTCCGACTGGGGCGTCATCGCGCCCGAGCGGACGGTCGAGGCCCTGTGGCGGGCCGCCCGCTGCTTCCGGCGAGTCGTGCAGGCCAAGGGAACGGCCGCCTTCGGCACCGGGCACCCGGGTAGCCTCCTCTCCTACTACAATCGGCTCGCCGCGTACGTGCGGGCCAAGGGCGGCACCGTCGCGCAAGGCAAGGCGGGCGTCCCCGTCGGGGTCGACTGGTACCTGGACTACGTCGGCGACGTGGCCGTCACCAGCGACTACTGCGGGGTTCTGCACGGCCACTCCACCCGGCCCATGGAGGCCGTGATCGCCACCTGCGGCCGGCCGATCGACCTGGTCGTGGGCGACCACGGGCACGCCGGGGCGGCCGTGAACGCCGGGATCCCGACCATCGCCCTCATGGACACCAACGATCCGGCCCTGGAGGTCGCGGCCCACCTCGAGGTCGAGCACCTGTACGTGGTGCCGTTCTACGACAATCAGGCCAACGCCGTGACGGCCCGCTTCGCCGACACCTTCCTCGCGATGGTCGAGGCCGTCTCGCTTTGAGCTTGCTGGCCCCCTCCGGGCGTGCGAGAATCGCTCTCCCAGGAGGCCCCTATGCTGCAAATCCCCGTCCTCAGTCCCGAGGAAGCCCGCGCCGTCCGCGATCGGGTGCATGCCCTGCGGATCCACTGGACCCAGCGCTTGCCCTGGTTGCCCTTCTACACCCTGGGAGCCGCGATCTACCTCGACATGCCCGCGGGATCCCGGCAGTACCGCGCGCTGGCCGAGCGAGTCAATCCCGTCCTGGCCAGCGAGTTTGGCTGGCTTCACGAGCGGGTGGCCGCCATTCTCTCCGAGCAGCTGGATGGCCCGGTATCCCTGGACCCACGGATCGGGTTGCCGGGGTTCCACGTCTTTCTCGCCCACCCGGCGTTCGGCGATCCGCTCGCGAGCGTGCACCTGGATTTGCAGTACCAGCAGATCGATTGGGGGGCCATGGGCTACGAGAAGGTCGAAGAACCACGCTCGTTCACCCTGGCGATCGCCCTGCCCCGAAACGGCGGCGGGCTGTGTACGTGGCCTCTGTCGCGCACGGAGTTCGAGGCGCTGCCCATGGACCGGGTGGGTGAACTGGTCGAAGCCCACGCACGCCAATTCTGGTCGTACACGGTCGGCCACATGGCCATTCACCACGGGCACCAGGTCCATATGATCGCCCCCTGCCCGAACATGCAGGGGGACGACGAGCGAATCACGCTACAGGGCCACGCCGTCCGCTGCGACGGCACCTGGGTGCTCTATTGGTAGATAGATTGGTGTCTGGGGCCGACTGGCCACCGCCCATGCCGGCGGCGGGGACTGTTAAAATATGCGCCTGGCCGGTATATTGTACATGGTGGCCGGGCGAATCGTCCGCCCTCTGGCGCGAGTGGGACCACCGAGGAGGCGGGCTAGGGATGCGGGCTCGGATCCAACGGCTCGGGTTGCCGGCCGATACCCTGGTCGGGTTGTTGCGGGAGCGCTCGCGAATCCAACCCGATCGCGCGGCTTATTCCTTCCTCGCGGATGGGGAGCATCTCTCCGAGACCATCACCTATCTCGAACTCACGGCCAGGGTCCAATCGTTCGCCGGCCAGATCAGCAAGCTCGTGGCCCCCGGAGATCGCGTGCTCTTGCTCTATCCCTCGGGGATCGACTTCATCGTGGCCTTTTTCGCGTGCCTCTTCGCCGGAGCGGTGGCCGTCCCGGCCTACCCTCCGCGCAACGTCCACAAGATGGGGCGAATCCAGAGCATCGTGCTCGATTGCCAACCTGGCTTGGCCTTGACGACGACCGAAAACCTACCGGTGGTGAGGAGCTGGCTCGAGCAGCATCCCGAGTTTCAGCCCCTTACCGCCCAGGTCGAGGACCGAGACGAGGTGGTGCCCTTCGCTGAGGGGGATCGAGTTCCCCGGCCAGACGGACTCGCGCTTCTCCAGTACACCTCGGGGTCGACCAGCACCCCCAAAGGGGTGATGGTCACGCATGCCAACCTTCTTTACAATTGTGCCTACATCACGGCGGCCCACGGCTTGTCCCCCGACACTGTCTCGGTCTCGTGGTTGCCGGTTTACCATGACATGGGGCTGATTGATGGGATTATCAATCCGATAGTCGCGGGTTACCCGGCTTATCTGATGAGTCCGGTGGCCTTCCTGCAGAAGCCGCTTCGCTGGCTCGAGGCGATCTCCCGCTACCGGGCCACGCACAGCGGAGCCCCCAATTTTGCCTACGAACTCTGCCTCCGCAAGGGGTCCGAGGAGCAGCGAGGGGCTTTGGACCTCTCGCGTTGGACCACGGCTTACAATGGGGCCGAGCCGGTCCGTGTCAATACGCTCGAGCGCTTTTCGGAGGCCTACGCCAGCGCGGGCTTCCGGCCCACGCGGCACTACCCGTGTTATGGCCTGGCTGAGGCGACGCTCATGGTCACCGGGGGCGATCCGAGCACGGCACCGGCGCTCGTGCACGTCTCCAAGGAGGCCTTGGAAGCCCAGCGCATCGTCGAGGTGCCTGCCTCCGAAGTTTCCAAGCCCCTGGTTGCGTGTGGGAGGGTGCGCATGGAGACGGAAGTTGCCATCGTCCACCCCGAGGCATTCCGCCGCTGCGCCCCGGACGAGATTGGCGAGATCTGGGTCTCGGGTCCGACGGTCGCGCGGGGCTACTGGCAGCGCCCGGAGGAGACCGAACGGACGTTCCGGGCGCGCCTGGCCGACGTCCCCGAGCGGGCTTTCCTGCGAACGGGGGACCTGGGCTTCGTCAAGGACGGCGAGCTGTACGTGACAGGCCGCTTGAAGGACCTCCTGGTCATCGGCGGCCGGAACCACTACCCGCAAGACCTCGAGCTGACCGTCGAGAACTGCCACCCGTCCATTCGCGCGGGGTGCGTGGCCGCGTTTTCGATCGAGGTCGAGAACGAGGAGCGCCTGGTGGTGGTGGCTGAAGTCGAGCGTCGGCATCGATCCTTCCGCAAGCCTCCAACCGAGGGCAACCTGGAAGCGATGGAGGGGCGCCTCGATTCCTTCGAGGCCGCTCCCCGTGCTCTTTTGGCTGATGAGGTCGTCGATTGCGTCCTCGAGGCCGTCGCGCGCGAACACGAGCTGCCCGTGTATGCGGTGGGCCTCTTGATGGCTGCCAGCATCCCCAAGACCTCGAGCGGCAAGATCCAGCGACAAGCGTGCAAGCGTGGTTTCTTGAACCGAGAGTTGAAGCTCGTGGGGGAATGGCCGATGAGGGGAGCGAGCCTTGGCTGAGATGCTCTCGAATCGATTCCAAGTCCTTTCGGAGCTCGGTCGCGGGGGCATGGGGACTGTCTACCGCGTGCTCGATACCTTGCAGGGCGATCGGGAGGTTGCCCTCAAGACCATTCAGGGCCAGCATGCCATCGGCGAGGAATCCCGGCTGCGGTTCAAGGAAGAATTCCTCGCGATGGTGCGGTTGCGGCATCCGAACACCATCGAGGTCTACGACTATGGCCAGTTGGATCAACAGACCCAGTTTCTCACCATGGAGGTGGTCGAGGGGGCGGAGCTCAAGGAGCTGATCGGCCCCCCTCTGCCCCTGGACAAGGTTTACTCGCTGCTCATTCAGCTGCTGCAGGCTCTGGGCTTCATCCATTCCCGGAACTACGTGCACCGGGATATCAAGCCAGAAAACATCCGCATTCGTTCCGATGGCACCTTGAAGCTGATGGACTTTGGCCTGATGGACCCGTTGGGGCAGGTCTCGACAGGGCGGATCACGGGCACTCCAGGGTACCTCCCCCCCGAGGTGGTCAAGGGGGGGGTCATCGATGCCTCGTCCGACCTGTACTCGCTCGGATGTTTGGCCTTCGAGCTCCTGACCGGGCGTCTCCCATTCTCGGGAAGCCTCATCGAGGTCATCCGGGCTCACGTCGATCAGGAGCCGCCTCCCTTGCTTTCCTGGCGCCCCGACGTGCCCCAGCGTCTTGAGGACATCGTCGAGCGCCTACTGGAAAAGGACCAGGGGCGGCGCTACCAGCATGCGTCGGACGTGATTGCGGATTTGAGCGAGCTCTCTGGATTCCAGGTTTCGCGCCACAACCTCGAGCAAAAGAAGAGCTACCTCACCAGCAGTACGCTGGTCGCCCGCGATACCGAGTTGGCGGCGCTTCACGCCGCACTCCGAGCCATCCAGGATGGCGGTGGTCGCTCCGTGTTCGTGGGCGCCTTGGCCGGTGCGGGCAAGACGCGGCTGGTGTCCGAACTCATCCTGAGGGCTAAGCTTGACGGCTTCTTGGTTCTGCGGGGCCAGTGCCTCGAGGCGGGCATGGGGGCCTATGACACGCTCGGACAGGTTCTCCGCGCGCTACTCCCTACGGCCACCTCAATCGAACGCCAATCGTACGGCCCAGCCTTGGCTCGGCTCCTCCCGGAGCTTCCCAAGCAAGGTATTGTCCCACTCCCCCCCCTTGAGCCGGCCCTCGAAAAGATCCGGATCAGCGAGTCCGCCGCGGCGTGGCTCCGAAGCGCCTCCGCGCGAGAGCCCCTCGTCCTCCACCTGGAAGACCTGCACTGGATCGATCCCCAGAGCCTGGACGTTTTCAACCAGTGTATCCGCTGGCTGACGGACTGCCGGGTCCTTTGCCTCGCCACCTTCCGAAGCGATGAGGTTCCGACGGGCAGTCCCGTCTGGTACACCATCGAGGAAAAGTTGACCTCCTATCTCAGCCTGAGCAACTTCGATCAACCGCAGACGCGCCTCCTGCTGCGCGAACTTCTGAAGGAATTCCGCATTTCCGGCTCGTTTTTCGACGGCCTTTACTCCTCGACGGCGGGAAACGCCTTCTTTGTGACGGAAGTTCTGCGATATTTGATGGAAGAGGGGCTGCTGACCCTGAGAGACGGGGTGTGGTGGTTCCCCGACGGGATCGAAGACCTCCACCTGCCGACCAGCGTGGAAGCCACCGTCCTTCGGCGCCTGGCCCAGTTGGGCCCCGAAGCGAGGTTGCTGGCCCGGGTCGCCTCGGTTCTGGGTCGTTACCAGGAGCGCGCCGTTCTCTTGCATGTGTCCGGCATCGAGGAGGATGCCTTTTTCTCGGGCCTGAACGAGCTCACCGAGCGCCAATTTATTCTCAAGGAGGGCAGTCGTTACACCTTTCAGCACGATCGCGTCAGGGAGTCTCTCTATGCGGATATTCCGGCCGATGAGGCGCGCTCGATCCATCAGAGGTGCGGGGAGTGCCTGGAAAAGAACAAAAAGAGCGCCATTTCCGAGCTGGCTCATCACTTTAACCTCGGAACTGATCAAGGGAAGGCCTTCAACTACCTGCAGCTCGCGGCCCAGGAGGCGCTCACCAACGATGCCGCGCCTATCGCGGTCAAGAACTGGAACATGGCCCGATCCAAGCTGGTCGAGCTCGATATCCCGGACAAGGAGGCGATCCTCGCCGCGCTGTTGTGGCGAATTGGTTATCACGGCTATGTGATCTGGCCCCAAGTCGGAATCGACGCCTTTGAAGAGCTCATTTCGCTCCTCAACTCGAAGTACGACGCCGCCCGCATGGGGGGAGCGCTGGCGTCCGTGGCCCGGGTCATCGTCACGAAGCGCCCTCAGCTGGCGAGGCGAGCGATGCGGGCGCTCCTGTCCGGCAAGCCGTATGACCACCGGATGTGGGGTGACAAGCGGAGGTTATCCCTCCTTCATCAATCGAGTTGGCTCATCCAGATCGCCGCCGCGGGCGGTCTGCTCGCGGTCGCCTATGGGCTGCATGGGCAACCGGCCAAGGGGTTGGAGCGCTTTGCGGCGACGCCGATGCCTTATAAGGGATCCCCCATGGACGCGGCGCTGCAGCATTGCCAAACCAATTGCCTCTGCGTCTCCGGGCGTCTCGACGAAAGCTTGGACGTCATGAGGCGCTGCAGGGCCCTGGTGAACGAAGCCGTTGCCGCCACCTCTCCCACCCTGTATCTGGCTTGGATCGGCATGTGCGGAGTCAGCACCGGGCTGGCCTTTCAGGGCATTCGACCTCCGCAGGACGACCTTGATTACGTCCTGCGCCGCCTCTCCGACCTGAAGCATTACTTCTTGATGAACTTCTACCTGAGTCGACTCGCCCTTTGGCACACTTGGGCAGGCCGATCGGAGGAAGCGCTCGAGCTCTTCGACGAGATGAGTCAAAATAGCCGGCGGGGCAGCGGACCTCCCGAGCGGTGGGTTCACTACATGCGGCCGTACTTGCTCTGGCAACAGGGCGAGTTTGAAGAGGCCCTCAGCCTCGCCCACAAATCCCTGCTCCTGCCAAGCGTCGCAGGAGACGGATTTTTAAAGCAGTTCGTGTATATCTTGCTGGGAAGCATTTATCAGGCGCAGGGATCCTTCGGTGAATCCCGGGAGTACCTGCAATTGGCCGAGAAGCACGCTCGTGACCACCAGATGCATCTGGTCTTGGTGCGGGCGTTGATCGGCCAGGCTGAGCTCGCCATCGCGCTCGAAGACTTTACAGTCGCCCGGGATCACCTCGAGGAAGCGCTGAGAATCACGGCGTCCGGCTCAGCACGGAATCCGCTTCACCAGGCGATCGCCGAGCGCCTCCTTGGGGCGGTGATGGCGGTCATGGGTCGCTTTGAAGCCGCTGCTGGCCACTTCCAGTCGGCCTCTTCCCTGCTCTCGTCGCCCGAGATCGATAACCCCATCGAACTGGGGCACCTTTATCGAGCGATCGGGGAGATGCACCTTGCGATGGGACAGCGTGACGAAGCGAGGCGGGCGTTCACGCAGTCGAGCGGTTACTACCATCACCTCAAGAATCGGTACTGTCTCTCGGCGGTGTCGGCGCGCCTCGAGGAGTTGCTCGCCTCGCCGGGTCATGCCTCTCAACCGGGAGGGGATGTCCAGGTTGAAGTTCCCATCCCTCCCCGCTCCCAAACCCTCGACACCTTCCGTGAGCGGCTGTTGACCACCTCTCTGGACCAGACGTACGTGGAGATCTGCCGCTCGGTGGTGGAGGCGTGTCTCGAGTCGATGGGGGCCGAGGAGGGGGCCATCCTGGCGCTCGCCCCTGAACGGCGGTGCATCGCCACCTGCACGAGGGACGAAACGGGGCGATCGATTCGGATCAACGACGACGTGGTCGATCGAGTTCGAGACTCGGGAGAGGGATTGGTCTACATCGACCTCCCGGCCGACATGGTGTTCGCTTCGGGCCATGAGGTGGACATCCCGAGCGTACTCCTGGCTCCGCTCAGGATCTCCAACCGATCCTTCGTGATTTACCTGCTGAAGCGGGACTTGGCATCTCCCTTCGATGCGGACGATCTGGCGGCGCTGAACCGACTCTGCGACGTCATGGTCGAGACCCTCGGGAATCGCCTGGCGATCCCGCCTAGCGAGGTGACATAGGCCTCGCCATGGCGAGGAGAGCGTTCGTCAAGGGAGGCATGGATCCTTGGAAATCGAATCGAGTTGCGCCGCAGCATCGAAGGGGTATCGCGACGTATGGGAGTGGCTCACCTCTCACATGGCCGCGCAGCTTGGCGTATCGGCAGGCGAGATCGATCCCAGACGCCCGTTCGCCGCGTATGGCCTCACCTCCGAGCTGGCCGTCGGCATCGCCGTGCAGCTCGGGGAGTTTCTCGACAGAGAGCTGGAGGCTACTCTGTTGTGGGATTACCCCTCCCTCAACAAACTCATGAGCTACCTGGTCGAAACTCTGGGGCTGGAAACGGAAGTAATCTGATGCTGGAGCCGGTCGCGATCGTTGGCATGGCCTGTCGAGTTCCAGGGGCCCGGGGACTGGCCGAGTTCTGGCGAATGTTGGCGGCCGGAGAGGACGCGATTCGGGAAACTCCGGTGGAGCGGTGGGACCAGGAGGCGCTGTTCAGCGAAGCGGCGCTGACCCCGGGCAAGATGAATACCCGCTGGGGGGGCTTCATCGACGGGGTGGAGCGGTTCGATCCGCATTTCTTCGGGATCTCACCCCGCGAGGCGGAGCACATGGATCCGCAACAGCGCCTCCTCCTGGAGGTCGTCTGGGAGGCCATCGAGGATGCCGGCCTTTCTCGCGAGGCGATCGCCGGATCCCCGAGCGGAGTCTTCATCGGGATGTCCTCGAGTGACTTTGCCCGCGAGGAGCTGGCCGATCTTTCGGGACTCGGCACTCATTCGACCACGGGGGCGGCTCAGAGCATCGCGGCCAACCGCATTTCGTACGCCCTGGACCTCAACGGACCCAGCATGGTGGTCGATACGGCGTGTTCTTCCTCGCTCGTGGCGATCCATCTCGCGTGCCACAGCCTCCAGCTCGACGAAGCGGGCATGGCGATCGCCGGCGGCGTGAACCTGCTCTTGTCGCCGGGCATCACGGTGGGCTTCTCGCAACTGAACGCGATGGCGAGTGACGGCCGCTGCAAGGCCTTCGATGCGCGGGCCAACGGCTACGTCCGCAGCGAGGGGGTGGGAATCGTCGTCCTCAAACGCCTCAAGGACGCCTTGGAGGCCGGGGACCGAATTTGGGCGGTGATTCGCGGCAGCGCCGTGAACCAGGACGGCCGATCCAACGGGCTGACGGCGCCGAGTCGCTCCGCTCAGGAGGCGGTGCTCGCGACGGCCTATCGAAAGGCCGGCGTCTCTCCGGCCATGGTCCAGTACGTCGAAGCGCACGGCACCGGGACCAAGCTGGGAGATCCCATCGAGGCCGGAGCGCTGGGCAAGGTTCTGGGGACGGGACGGGCTACCGGCGATCGCTGCCGGTTGGGGTCGGTCAAGACGAACATCGGGCACCTGGAGGGCGCCGCGGGGGTGGCTGGCGTCATCAAGGTGGCCCTGGCCATGCACCATCGGCTCCTTCCACCCAGCCTCCACTTCGAGTCCCCCAACCCACACATCGCCTTCGACAGGCTTCCGTTGCAGGTTCAAACGGCGCTCGATGCGTGGCCCCATCCCGATCGAGCGCTGCTGGCCGGGGTCAGCTCGTTCGGGTTCGGTGGAACCAATGCCCATCTGGTTTTGGAGCAGGCGCCGGAAGCGGCGAGCGCGACGTCGGCCTCGGAGCGAGGTGCCTATCTGCTCCCTCTTTCGGCGCATTCTCGGGAGGCACTCGGCGCGCTCGCGCGCTCCTTCCAGCCGATGCTCGAGGCCATGGCTCCGCCATTGCCGGATCTGGTGTACGCGGCGTCGAGGCGCACCCATCATGATTGTCGCCTCGCCCTCGCCTTTCGAACCCCCGAAGAGCTGAGGAGTCTGCTCTCTGGCCTTGAAACAGCGGATTCCCCGGGGGACGAACCGAAGTTCGCTCGCCCTCGAGTCGCCTTCGTGCTGCCCGGGCAAGGGGCGCAGTGGTATGCGATGGGGCGGCAGCTGCTGGAGAGCAACGTTGCCTTCCGTCAGGCGATCGAAGCGATCGATGAGCGTTTCCAGCCCATGGCCGGCTGGTCGCTGCTCGAGGAGTGGCAAAAGGACGAGGCGCACTCTCGGATGCAAGAGACGGAGGTGGCGCAACCCAGCCTGTTCGCCCTGCAGGTGGGCCTGGCAGCGGTATGGCGATCGTGGGGAATTCGTCCCGACGCCGTGGTCGGGCACAGCATCGGGGAGGTCGCGGCGGCCTATCTGGCGGGCGTACTCGACCTCGACGAGGCGCTTCTCGTGGCCTTGAGCCGCAGCCGGTTGATGCAGGAAGCCACGGGCAAGGGCAAGATGGCGGCCGTGGCCCTGTCTCCGGAAGAGGCTCACGTTCTTCTCGAGGGATATGAAGGGCGAGTGGCCCTGGCCGCGGTCAACGCCCCCCATTCGGTCACGCTGTCGGGCGACCTCGACGCCATGGACGAGCTGATGGCGACGCTCCAGGCCCGGCAAGTCTTCTGTCGAGAGCTCAAGGTCCGTTATGCCTTCCACTGCCATCAGCTGACCCCGTTCCAGGCCAAGCTCAAGGAGCGCCTGCACGAGATGTCACCCAAACCGCCCACCTGCACGCTGGTCTCGACGCTGAGCGGCAAGCCGGCTGTCCCGGGGGATTACGACGCCGACTACTGGTCGCGCCAGATGCGCGAGCCCGTCGCCTTCTACCCGGCCGTCCACCACCTGGTGGAGCGGGGCTTCGACCTCTTCGTCGAGTTGAGCCCGCACCCGGTTCTCTCGACGAGCCTGGACGAGATCCTGCGCGCCGACGCGAAGGTGGCGGCCGTCGTGCCGACGCTGCGGCGGGGGGAGGACGAGTCCCTCGCCATGATGAAAGCCCTCGGGGAGCTCTACGTCCACGGGTACCCCATCGACTGGACGAACGTCTATCCGAACGGCGCGCATGTGTCATTGCCCGCCTACCCTTGGCAACACGAGCCCTTTCCGATCCATGCTCGGCGTCCCTCGCCCTACCACCTCTCGGGGGCTCACCCGTTGCTTGGGTGGCGCTTGAGATCCTCCCTCGAGCCCGCGACCACGTTTTGGGAGGGTGAGATCGATCTTCGACACCTTCCCTATCTACGGGACCACGGCTTCAACGGCGCCGTGATCCTCCCGGCCACTGCGTACGTCGAGATGGCCTTGGCGGGCGCGTCTCAGATTTTCGGTAGCGGGCCACACCACTTGTGCGACATCGCGTTCAAACAGCCCATGTTGCTCTCCGAGAGCGAAGGCAAGATTGTGCAGTTGGCGCTGACCGAGCGTGAGGCTCACCAGCTGGAGTTCCAAATTTGCAGTCGCACGTCGCGAGAAGAGGAGGCTCTCCACTGGGTGGTCCATGCCAGCGGGATCGTTCGAATCGTCGAACCCGGAACTGCCGTGATTCCCGCCGCTGGCCCCCCTCTCGAGGAGATCAAGGTCCGGTGTCAAAATAGCACCTCGCATGCCGAGCACTACCTGGGCATGAAACAGCGCGGCCTTGAGTATGGACCGAGCTTTCAAGGTGTCCAGCAAGTCTGGTGGCAATCCGGTGAGGCGCTTGCCCAATTGAGTCTCGCCGAATCGGTGGCCGCGGAGGCGTCGACGTATCGGATTCATCCGGCCCACCTCGATGCCTGCATTCAAGCGAGCGCTGGATTTGGCAACGAAGACGGGTTCCTTCCGGTTGGCATCGAGGGCTTCTGTTGTTACGCATCCCCGCATGGGGCCCGCTGGAGTCACGCGCGACTCAGTCCGGAACAACCAGCGGAAAGCGATAAGCTCCGGCTGGATGTCCGGCTCTTGGACGATGTCGGCCGGGTCGTAATCGACATCGTGGGGCTCGTGGCTCAACGAATGGAAGGTGTGGCCACCGCGCACGGGACAGGCGACTGGCTGTATGAGATCACGTGGCAGGCGCAGGAGCTCCCCGGCGCTCGGAAGCCACCAGACAAGCCGGGATCCTGGCTGATCCTTGGCGATGCGTCGCCTCTCTGTAGGGACCTGGAAGCCAGCCTCATTCAGCAGGGGGATTCCTGTATCCACGTCGAATCCGGTGAGACGTTCCAGCAGCTCGACCGTTCTCGCTTCCTCCTCAACCCTGAGCAGCCTGATCAGTTCCGGGCCCTCCTCAAGGAGGTGAGCCACGATCACCTCCCCCTTCGCGGGGTCGTTCACCTCTGGTTCCTGCGCGATCTGCCCACCCTTCCCGCGAACCTCGTGGAAACCCAATCACTCGGGTGCGTGAGCGTCTTGCATCTTGTTCAGGCCCTCGTTCTGGCTGGATGGAGGGACGTGCCGAGGCTTTGGTTGGTGACCCGTGGTGTTCAAGCCGCCGCGGAGCCGGACGCGCGTCTCAACCTTTCGCAGGCGCCTCTTTGGGGGATGGCGCGGACGGTGGTGCATGAGCACTCCGAACTCAGGTGTTCCGTGGTCGACCTTCCTGGCCAGCCCGAACCGGGGGAGGGCCGGCTGCTCTTCCAGGAGCTTTGGGCCGACGATGCCGAAAACCAGGTAGCTTTCAGGGATGATCGGCGCTTCGTTGCCAAGTTGGAACGGTATCAGCCGGTTCCAAACCCGAACAAGGTGGCGTTTTCTGGGGAGCACACCTACCTCATCACGGGGGGACTGGGCGGCCTCGGGCTCACCGTTGCTCGGTGGATGGCGGAGAAAGGCGCCAAGCACCTTCTACTGGTCGGAAGGAGCGCGCCTGGTCCTTCGTCGCTGGAGGTTCTCGAGTCCCTGTGGCAAAAGGGAGTCCGCGTCACCACCGAATGTCTCGATGTGTCGAATCTTCGGCAGGTGGAGGATCTCTTCGACCGATATCGCGGCCTGAGAGGCATCGTCCACGCCGCGGGGGGCGTCAACGATGCGACCCTGATGCAGCTCGATCGCGAAAAGCTTCTCAGCGTGTTTGGTCCCAAGGTGCAGGGCGCCTGGAACCTCCATCGCCTCACCCAGCACGGAGAGCTCGATTTTCTGGTCTTCTTCTCGTCGGCAGCCTCTCTGCTGGGTTCGCCAGGTCAAGCGAACTATTCGGCGGCCAACGCCTTCCTGGACTCGTTGGCCCACGACCGCCGCGCGCAAGGTCTCAAGGCCCTGAGCATCAACTGGGGACCTTGGGCCGAAGTCGGCCTCGCGGCAGCCCAGGCCAATCGAGCCCAACGGCTCTCTCAACAGGGGCTCTCACCGATTGAGCCCGCCCAGGGGATCGCCATACTAGAGCGACTCATGGGCGAGCCGGCGGCCCAGGTCGGAGTGCTATCGATCAACCCGCGTCAATACTTTCAGTCCAACCCCAAGGTCGCCGACCTGCCCCTCCTGGCTCGTTTGGTTCAAGGGGAGACGCGTCACGGACGGTCGAGCCGCGAGAAGGGCCTCTTTGCCAAAGCGTGGCTGGCGGCCGATCCCGAGCTTCGCCGCCCCTTGTTGGAAAACCATCTCAGAGAAAACGTGGCCCAGATCTTGCGGAGAAAGGCCGAGGCGATCCAGGTGAGCAAGCCCTTCCAGGATCTCGGATTCGACTCCCTGATGACGCTAGAGTTGAGGAACCGCTTGGAGAACAGCTTGGGGCTCGTCTTAGAGGTCACGGCCTTGTGGAAGTTCCCCACCCTCGAGGCCCTGGCGAGCCACCTCGCGGACCGCCTGGAGCCCCAAGGCCACGAAGGCCAGCGAACCGACTCGAAGGAATCCTCGAGATCCGCGGACGGCGAATCCGACCTTGCCATCAAGAACCTGGTCGACGCGCTGTCGGAGGAGGATGCCGAGACCGCACTCCTGAAAGAATTGGCGAACATTCTAGGGGACGACTAGATGACCGAACCTCAATCCGCAACCAAACAAGCTTTGCTGGCGCTGAAAAAGCTCCAGAACAAGCTGGACGTGCTTGAGCGAATGAGGACGGAACCCATCGCCGTCGTCGGCATGGCGTGCCGGTTCCCAGGGGGAGCCCATGATCCGGACGCCTTCTGGGAGCTGCTGACCGAGGGCCGCGACGCCATTTCCGAGATTTCCGAAGAACGCTGGAAGGTCGAGGATTACTTCGACCCGACGCCCGGAACCCCCGGAAAAGTCTACACCAAATGGGGTGGATTTCTCGAAGGCATTGATCGGTTTGATCCCGACTTCTTCGGGATCTCGCGCAGCGATGCCGCCCACATGGATCCCCAGCAGCGTCTGCTCTTGGAGGTGGCGTGGGAAGCGCTTGAAAGCGCTGGTCAAGTGGTCGATCGCCTGGCTGGCAGCAAAACGGGCGTGTTCGTGGGCATCATGAACAACGATTACTCCCGCCTCTTGTCTCGAGACGCGGCAAAGATTGGGATCTATACGGGCCTCGGGTCGTCCATGAGCGTGGCATCCGGGAGGATTTCCTATCTTTTTGATTTTCAAGGCCCGTGTGTCACGCTGGATACGGCTTGCTCCTCGTCCCTGGTTTCCGTTCACCTCGCGGTCCAGAGTCTGCGCAACGGCGAGTGCCACCTGGCGCTGGCAGGCGGATCGAATGCCCTCCTGACCCCGGATGCGTTCATCGCGACGTGTGCGATGAACATGCTGGCGCCAGATGGGCGCTGCAAGACCTTCGATGCCCGCGGTGATGGCTATGTCCGCGGCGAAGGGTGCGGAATCGTGGTACTTAAGCGTCTTTCGGACGCCATGGCGAGCAACGATCGGATTCTTGCGGTCATACGCGGCTCGGCGACGAATCAAGACGGACGCAGCACGGGGATTACCGCTCCGAACGGCCGCTCGCAAGTCGAGGTCCTCCGATCCGCTTTGGCCAACGCGGGGGCCTCCCCCGAGGACGTCGGTTACATCGAAGCGCATGGAACCGGGACCTCTCTGGGGGACCCCATCGAGTTCGATGCCCTGAAGACCGTCTATGGCCAACCTCGCCAGGGCCGTCTCGATTGCATGCTGGGCTCCGTCAAGACCAACATCGGACACCTGGAGGGGGCGGCGGGCATCTCGGCCCTCATCAAGACCGTCCTTTGTCTTCAGCACCAGGCGGTCCCTCCGCTTCTTCACCTCCGGACCCTCAACCCGAACATCTCCTTGGAGGGAACGCCCTTCCGCATTCCCAGGGAACTATCCCCTTGGCCTGATGGGGAGCATCCCCGGATGGCGAGTGTCAGCTCGTTCGGCTTCAGCGGGACCAACGCGCACCTCGTGCTGGAAGAGGCGCCGCGAGGTCCCCAAGGCGTCACGCCCAGTCATCCACCCGCGGTGGTCTTGCCGCTTTCTGCCCGGCATCCGCGAGCGCTTCGGGACCTCGCGCAGCGATATCGTCGCTTCCTCGCGGAGGATCGAATCCCCCTCGACGGTCTGGTCTTCACGGCCAGCGTTCGTCGCACGCATCACCGGTACCGCCTGGCCATCACCGGAACCAGCAGCCTTGAGCTGAGAGAACGGCTGGACGAGTTCGTGGCGAATGGCGGCCGCCAGGAATGGGCGAACCTTCGACCCGGTTCTGGAGGGAGTCCGAAGCTCGTGTTCGTGCTGCCCGGGCAAGGAGGGCAGTGGTATGCGATGGGGCGGCAGCTGCTGCAGAGCAACGCTGCCTTCCGTCAGACGATCGAAGCGATCGATGAGCGTTTCCAGGCCATGGCCGGCTGGTCGCTGCTCGAGGAGTGGCAAAGAGACGAGGCGAGCTCTCGGATGCAAGAGACGGAGGTGGCGCAACCCAGCCTGTTCGCCCTGCAGGTGGGCCTGGCAGCGGTGTGGCGATCGTGGGGAATTCGTCCCGACGCCGTGCTCGGGCACAGCATCGGGGAGGTCGCGGCGGCCCATCTGGCCGGCGTACTCGACCTCGACGAGGCGCTTCGCGTGGCCTGGAGCCGTAGCCGGTTGATGCAGGAAGCCACGGGCAAGGGCAAGATGGCGGCCGTGGCCCTGTCTCCGGAAGAGGCTCACGTTCTTCTCGAGGAATATGAAGGGCGAGTGGCCCTGGCCGCGGTCAATGCCCCCCATTCGGTCACGCTGTCGGGCGATCTCGACGCCATGGACGAGCTGATGGCGACGCTTCAGGCCCAGCAAGTCTTCTGCCGCGAGCTCAAGGTCCGTTATGCGTCCCACTGCCATCAGCTGACCCCGTTCCAGGCCGAGCTCAAGGAGCGCCTGCGCGAGATTTCACCCAAACCGCCCACCTGCACGCTGGTCTCGACGCTGAGCGGCAAGCCGGTTGTCCCGGGGGATTACGACGCCGACTACTGGTCGCGCCAGTTGCGCGAGCCCGTCGCCTTCTACCCGGCCGTCCACCACCTGGTGGAGCGGGGCTTCGACCTCTTCGTCGAGTTGAGCCCGCACCCGGTTCTCTCGACGAGCCTGGACGAGATCCTGCGCGCCGACGCGAAGGTGGCGGCCGTCGTGCCGACGCTGCGGCGGGGGGAGGACGAGTCCCTCGCCATGATGAAAGCCCTCGGGGAGCTCTACGTCCACGGGTACCCCATCGACTGGACGAACGTCTATCCGAACGGCGCGCATGTGTCATTGCCTGCCTATCCCTGGCAACACGAGCGTTTTTGGATCGACGACGTCGATCCTCGTCGCACGGATCACCCTTCGACCGATGATCCGGACGGCCATGCCGAAGCTGAGCAGAGGGGATGGTTCGCCAGGGAGTGGCTGCTGGCCGACCCCCAACTCCGCATGCCCATGCTGGAAGCGCATCTCAAGCAGCACGTGACCCGGATTTTGAGAGGTCATGCGGATTCGGTTCGTCCGGATAGCCTTTTGGCTACCATGGGATTCGACTCTCTGATGTCACTCGACTTGAGGAACCGCCTGGAGGTGAGTCTCGGTATCGATCTCGAAGTCAACGTGCTGTGGAAATATCCCTCGCTTGAAGCTCTCGCGCCCTACCTCGCCGAGCGGATCGATCCGCTGAGCATGAGGCAGACAAGCGTGCCTAAGAGACAATCGGCGGTCATGGTTCGACCCATGCCGAGCGAAAGCGCCGGGATGCGATTGTTTTGCTTCCCCTATGCCGGAGGCGGCGCATCGGTCTATTCCTCATGGCTTGAGCGGCTGCCACCCGATGTCGAGCTGTGTCTGGTGCAGCTTCCGGGACGAGAGAATCGGATCGAGGATCCCCCGTTTTTCGACATGGAGAGCCTCATCGTAGCCCTGGGTGACGAGCTGAAGCCCTTGCTTGATCGACCCTTCGCGTTCTTCGGCCACAGCCTGGGCGCTCTCATTTCCTTTGAGTTGGCTTCATGGCTGGGATCCCGAAACGAGCCGTCTCCTGTTCATCTCTTTGTTTCCGGTTACGGGGATCCCCGGCAACCCCTCGCGATACCCGGCATGGATCTCGTCGAAACGAACGATGAGGCCTCCCTGATCTCGCTGCTGCAGGATTTCAAGGGAACGCCTCCGGAAGTGTTGGGACACCGAGACTTGTTGAGGCAGGTGCTACCGGCGGTAAGGGCGGACTTCGCGATCGCCAGCAAGTACCGCTTTGCGCCACGAGAGCCGTTGACGTGCGACATTACGGCGTTCGGAGGGGATGCGGACGATCTCGTTCCAGTTGGACAGTTTTCTGGCTGGAAAGACCTGACCCGCGGGACCTTTAAGCTGCGAATCATGCCGGGCGATCACTTCTTCCTCCGCTCCAACCGCGCGCAACTGATCGCCATGCTCGTAGATTCCCTGAGAATGGCCCTGCCGTCTTCGAGCCGCCCATCGGCGTGCTAGAATGAACGCCACGGGCGGTTAGCTCAGTTGGTAGAGCGCCTCGTTTACACCGAGGTGGTCGCGGGTTCGAGTCCCCCACCGCCCACTGCCGGTCAAACGCCAGGGCGCCGGACCCCTTGGATCCGGCGCCCTGGCGTGTCTGGGGAAGTCTAGCCGTTCTGCAGGGTCTCGATAACCTTCGCCTGCTTCGCCACGGCCTCCTGGAGGTGGGTCAGGGTCGACAGGGCGTCGTCGAGGCGAGTTTCCAGCGCGTCCTTCTCGTCGCGCAGGGCGAGGAAGGAATCGAGGAGCTTGGTCAGATCGGTCGCCGGGGGCGTGGGCAGCGGCTCGTCATCCTCGGGCAGCGCGTCGAGCGAGGGCACGTTGTCGAGCTCCATGGTCCGACGCAGCGAGCGCAGCGAGCGGTCTGCCTCGCGCAGGCCCTTGATCTGCTCGAAGATGGCCGCGATCTCGGGCGTATCCGCGGTCAGCTGGCCGCTCCGGTAGGCCTCGCGCAGCCGGGCATTCTCGGTGTCGAAGGTCATGGTGAGTTCCCTCCTCGGTGCTGGTGGGTGCTGAGCCTACCGTAACCGACCCGGGTCTGGCTGTAAGTGATCGATGCACATAACGCCCGAACATAACACGTCAGCGGATGATGCCCGCCGCCACGTCCTCCACGGCCAAGTCCCCCGGCACCCAGTGACTGCCGCGCCGCCGGCTGACCACCTCGGCAGTGGAAAACCAGGCCTCGCGCTCGATCACCCGCACCGTGCCCAGCCAGAAGGCCTCGTCCCCCGGTTTGCGGGTGATCGTGAAGACCGATCCGGTCGCTACGCCGTCCTCCGCCCCGATGTCGAGCAGCACCCGGTCGTCCTTGAGCCCGGTGATCTCGCCGTTGAGCGGAGCCTTGCTCTTCATGTAGGTCAGGAGCGATCGCGCGAGCTTGGTCACGTCCGCACCCGCGCCCATGAACCGCAGCTCCTTGCTGCTGTCGGCGTAGCGCAGGTCGTAGAGCCGCGCCGTCAGCTGGATCGACTTGTCCTTGAGGGTCGAGATCGAACCTGCCAGCACCCAATCGGATTTCGCGAGCTTCTGCAGCTTGGGGATGGCGCTCTCCAGGGGCATGTCGAGCGTGTTGAAGGCGACCGGCGCGACCACCACGAAGCGGCGGCTCTCCCGCACCTGCTTCTCGAACTCGGTCAAAAGCGGGCTGTTCTTGGGGGTGAGGGCCAGGGACAGGGTCGGGGCCTTGGGTGGGGCGGCGATCGCCGGCCCCCCCACCACGAGCGCCAAGGCGAGCAGCGCCCAGGGCCTCACCCCGAGACCCCCAGGGCGCGCCGGCGCACCCGCTCCAGGCCTGCGATCGTGACGTCGAGCCGCTCGTCTCGGCCCAGGGGAGTCACCAGGTGCGCCCGGCGGGTCTCCTGCGGGTCGAGCCGCACCGAGACCAGGGCATCGTCGAAGTAAGGGGCCTTCGCGAGCTCGCGCCCGAAGGGGTCGATCGCCTCCGAGCCGCCCCAGAAGCCCACCCCGTCCTCGAAGCCGACCCGGTTGACGAAGAGGACGTGCATGCCGAACAGCTGGGCGTAGACCCGGCTCATCTGCTCGTAGAGGCGGGCCGAGTCGGGGCGATCGCCCCCGAACCCCCGGGCGGGCGAGGCGGCGATGCCGATCAGCAGTTCGGCCCCGTCGGCGGCGACCACCCCCACGGTCGAGGGGTGCCAGAGGTCCTCGCAGATGAGCATGGCCGTGCGGCCCAGAGGGCCGTCGAAGGCGAGAAGCTGGGAGCCGGCCGTGAGGAAGCGCGCCTCTTCGAACATGCCGTAGGTCGGCAGGTACACCTTGCGGTGCACCTGCAAGAGGGTTCCGCCCGAGAAGTAGCCCGCGGCGATGTAGAGGCGATCGCCCGCCCCCCGCTCGATGAACCCCGCCACCAGGTCGATGCGGTGGGACAGCTCCCGCAACGGGTCGAGCCGGGGGTCGTCGGAGGCCATGGCGAGGTCGGCGACCAGGTCCTTGACGAAGTAGCCCGTCAAGGACAGCTCCGGGAAGACGACCAGCTGCGAGCCCTGAGCGATCGCGTCCTGGGCGATCGCCCGGTGCCGCTCCAGGTTGCGCTCGAAGGCCCCGAGGGCCGGGGCGAACTGGGCGAGGCTGACCTGGAAGGGAGGCATGGCTAGGACGAGGCGAGCTGCTGGCGCCCGTTCTGGATGGTCGAGAGGGCCCGGGCGATCTTGGCCTCCAGCTCGGCCAGGACCTCGTCGGCATACCGGTCGGCCCCCGACTGCTGGGCCTGGATCTCGCGCGACAGCTCGGAGCGGAGGCGCTCGGCCTCGGCCTCGGTCGCCTTGACCAGCTCGCTGTCGCGCACCATGGCCTGGGCCGCGTTGCGGGCGTCGGCCATGAGCTGCTCGGCCTGGCGCTGGGCCTCCTTGAGAAGCTCATCACGCTGGGTGAGCAGCGACTGGGCGGCCGACAGCTCGGCGGGCAGGTTGCGGCGCAGGGCCTCCAGCAGGTCGAGGGCGCGCTCTTCGTCGATCACGGCCTTGGACGAGAAGGGAACCTTGACGCTCTTGACGACGAGCTCCTCGAGCGAGAGGAGCAAGGACTCTAGCTGGGAGATAGGACATTCCTCCTCGGGAGTTCGCCGGGGGCGAACTTGGCGCGCAGGTGCGTCTCGATCGACTCGGGGACCATGCCGGCCGTGGAGCCGCCCATGGACGCGATCTCGCGCACGGTGCTGGATGACAGGAACAGGTACTCGGACGAGGTCATCAAGAAGACCGTCTCGAGCTCGGGGTTGAGCTTCTTGTTGGTGAGGGCGATGCGCAGCTCGGCATCGAAGTCGGACACGGCCCTCAGGCCGCGGATCAGGATGTTGGCCCCCTTGAGCCGAGCGTAGTCGGCCGTGAGCCCCGAGAAGCTCTCGACCGTGACCCGCGGCAAGCCGCCCACCACCTCCTGGATCATGGCGACCCGCTCCTCGCAGGTGAACAGGCAGTTCTTGCTGCGGTTGACCAGAACGGCGACGACCACCTCGTCGAAGATGTGGCTCGCCCGCTCGATGATGTCGAGGTGGCCGTTGGTGATGGGGTCGAAGGACCCCGGGTAGATGGCGAGCGACACCGGCCCCCCTCGATTGAGCGAAACGGTTGATACCTTCCGGGCGCCCCCATTCTAGCCCCTCTCGGCACGCCCGACAAGCCGATCGGACCCGCGGGGCGAGGCGTTATGTTTGGCGTGTTGGGTGTTCGTCAAATGTTCGTTAAAAGTCGCCAGGTCGGCGTGAACGCGGGGATAAGGGGAGGGTGACCCCTGGTTGAAAGGTGCCTCCATGACCGATGCGATCAGCCCTTCCGGTTCGGCCCCTCAGCCTGCCCCCAAGCCCAAGGGGATCCTGGGAGCGATCAAGGCCGACCTGGGCACGGCGGACAAGTCGATCGAACACGCGGTCGGTTCCCTGGTGCCGGACCAGATCAAGCAGACCCCGAAGATGCCGGCTTACCACACGCTGTCGCCGACCCAGCGGGTGACGGCCGAGCAGAATTCCGCCGGGGCGACCTATCCGGTGCAGGAGATCCAGTCGTCGAACGGGACCCCGCACGAGCCGGTCAACGTCGTCGTGGCGGCCACCAAGGAAGAGCTCGTGAGCGCCCTCGAAAATGCCGGCTGGCACCAGGCCGACCAGCTCAACACGGTCACGGGGCTCAAGACCCTGGGCACGCTGGCCGATCGCCTCCCTCTCGTCCGCGACGTCGTCCACTACAACTACCAGTCCGCCCCGGTGAGCGATCAGTACCTGCACGGGCGGGTATCGGACATGGCCTTCGAGAAGAATGCCAACCACGACCTGTGCCGTGACCACATCCGCATCTGGGACTCGGGCCAGAAGAGCCCGGATGGTCGCCCGATCTGGGAGATCGCGGCGACGCGGGACATCGGCGTCGACGTTCATCCCAAGACCAAGCACAGCACCCACCTGGTCGACAAGAACATCGACCTCGAGCGGGATCAGCTCGTGGCGGACCTCCTGGATACCGGGGCCGTGCAGGGCTACAAGACCGCCCAGGCCGAGATGAGCTCAGAGCATCTGGCCCGCGTCGACAAGAGCTACCAGACCGACCACAAGGTCTACATGCTCGATCTCACCCCGCGCCCCGACATCACCAACGACCCCATCGAGCACGGCAACGGCCTGGTCCGCAGCCTGTTCCACGCCACCCCGGGCTTCGTGCAGGACGGGGTCCACGACCTGGACGGGTCGATCACCAAGTTCATGAAGAACCTGACCGGCTAGGCCGTTAAATTTCGACTAAGACTGGACAGAGTTTCGGAAAAACCGGCGATAACCCCTTCGACGACTCGGTCGCATAGGAGGGATCGCATGGCCATTTCGGAGCTGGCTCGTCAGGTGGCGCAGGCCCCGGTGCGCCGTTCGGCCGACACGGCCCCGGCCGAAGCGCTGACCGCTCGAAAGGTCCACCGACCCCATCTCAAGGATCGGTACCAGTTCACGCCGAAGTTGCCGCCCTACACGCCGCTGCCGGCCGACCAGCTCGCGGCCGCCGAGGCGCGCTCGGCCAACCTGACCTACCCCGTGCGTAACATCCGGTCGGCGGGTGGCTACGTCAACGAGCCTGTCAGCACGGTCGTCTCCGGCACCAAGGAAGAGATCATGGCCGCCCTCGAGCAGGCCGGCTGGACCGAGGCCGACGCCGTCAGCACCATTTCTGGCCTCAAGACGATCGGGACCCTGATTTCTGACCTGCCTCACATCAACAAGCACTGGCACTTCCAGTACGATGCCGCCCCGGTGAGCGATCAGTTCCTCGACGGGCGGGTCCACGACCTTGCCTTCGAGAAGAACAGCAACCACGACTTGGGCCGCGACCACCTGAGGCTCTGGGACACGGGCAAGAAAGATGCCGCCGGCCGCCCCATCTGGGAGATGGCGACCACCCGGGATTACGGTGTCGTGATCGAGCCGAAGCAGAAGCACAGCACCCACCTGGTCGACACGGAGATCGACAAAGAGCGTGACATGGTCATGGCCGATCTCCTGAAGACCGGCGAGGTGAAGGACTGGACGGTCGCGAACGGGGTCCTGAGCGCCGAAGACGAGGCCGCCACCAAGGCGCGCTTCCAGACCGACGGCAAGGTCTATCAGGTCGAACTGCAGCCTCACCCCGAGCTGTCGGGTAGCCTGCTTTACAAGCAACCTTCGATGGCCCGCGAGCTCTTGAACCAATCCCCGCCGTTCATCCAGAAGGGCGTCCATGCCATGGACAACCAGATCACCCACTTCTTCAAGAAGCTGACAGGCTAAGCGACGGCCTGTTTCCGGCCGTCCTGCCGGTTGATTCTTGGTCAATCGGAGCCTTCGCCGTATCATCTCCGCGCGTCCCAAGTGGACGCGAGGAGGTGGCTCGATGACCCGGAACCTTTCCCCTGTCTGGTTGATCGGCATTCTGGCGGCCACGGCGGGCTGTGGCCGTGGCGTCCCCACAGGGGCGGGCCCCGTGTCCACCGGGGCCCATCAGCCCGCCGCCCCCGCGCCGTACCGGATCAGCGTCGGACCGGGGATGGGCGACGGCACGACGAGTCAACCGCCCTCGACCACGAGCAGTGGCACCACCGTGATCATCGGCGGCCGCCGCGTCTACATCCCCAGCGGTGTCATCCACGTGGGCGGACGCACGGTCCGGTTGCGGGGCCCCGCCGAGGGCTCCAATGCCTCCGAGGTGCTCTGGGGCTACACCTACCTGATGGAGGACTTGGCCGAGCGAGAGGCTGCGCGCGCGCAGCGCCTACGGCAGGTCGCCAACTTGCGGGCCCAAGCGGCCCAATTGCGATCCCAGGCGGCCAACCCGAGCCTTTCCCAGAACCAGCGCGACATGCTGATCGCGCAGGCCGGTTTCTACGAGGCCCAGGCCCGAAGCCTCATCTATTGAGGCCGGGATTACCGCTTGATCTTCTGCTTCCTCAGCCGGACGGACTGCGGGGTCACCTCGACCAGCTCGTCGTCGTTGATGTACTCCATGGCCCGCTCCAGGCTCATCTCGACGGGCGGCGTGAGGCGCACCAGCTCCTCGCCGCCCGCCGAGCGCATGTTCGTGACCTTCTTGGCCTTGCAGACGTTGACCTCGAGGTCGGTGGGGCGGTTGTGCTCGCCCACGATCATCCCGGCATAGACCTTGGTCTGCGGCTTGAGGAAGAAGAAGCCCCGGTCTTCCAGGTTCTGGATGGCGTAGTAGGTCGCTTCCCCGTCCTCGAAGGCGATGAGGACCCCGTTGCGCTGCGAGCCGATCTCGCCGACGTGCGGCTGGTAGTCGAAGAACGAGTGGGTCATGATCCCCTCGCCCTTCGTCATGCGGATGAAGTCGCTGCGGAAGCCGATGAGCCCCCGCGCCGGCACCAGGAACTCGAGGTTGGTGCGGGTGCCCTCGGTCTCCATCTTCTGCATCTCGGCCCGGCGAGAGCCCAGGCGCTCGATGCAGGAGCCGGCCGCCCAGTCGGGCACGTCGAGAACCAGGGTCTCGAACGGCTCGTAGGTGACGTCGTCGATCTCGCGCAGGATGACCTTGGGCTTGGAGATCTGGAACTCGTAGCCCTCGCGCCGCATGGTCTCGACCAGGATGCCGAGGTGCAGCTCGCCGCGGCCGCTCACGAGGAAGGCATCCGTGCTGTCGGTCTCTTCGACCCGCAAGGATACGTTGCTTTCGAGCTCCCGCATCAGGCGCTCTCGGACCTGCCTCGAGGTGACGTACTTGCCTTCCCGGCCGGCGAACGGGCTGTCGTTGACCGAGAAGGTCATCTGCATGGTCGGCTCGTCGACCCGGATGAGGGGCAGGGGGTGCGGGTCGGCGGCGTCCGCGATCGTCTCGCCGATGTTAGCGTCGGGGAAACCGGCGATCGCCACGAGGTCCCCGGCGCTCGCCTGGTCGGTCTCGACGCGCTTGAGCCCACTGAAGGTGAAGAGTTTGCTCACCTTGCCCTTGTTGGAGGTCCCATCGTTGCGCAAGAGGACGCACTGCTCGCCCGAGCGGATGACGCCGTTGTGGATGCGGCCGATGATGATGCGGCCCAGGTACTCGGAGTAGTCGAGGGTCGTGACCTGGAGCTGCAGGGGCTTGTTGGCGTCGCCCAGAGGGGCCGGGATGTGCCGGATGATGGCGTCGAAGAGGGGACGCAGATCGCTGCTCTCGTCTTCGAGCTTGAGCTTGGCGTAGCCGCCGATGCCCGAGGCGTAGACGATCGGAAACTCGATCTGGCTCTCGTCGGCCCCCAGGTCGATGAACAGGTCGAGCACGAGGTCGACGACCTCGGTAGGCCGGGCGCCGGGGCGGTCCATCTTGTTGACGACGACGATCGGCTTGAGGCCCTGTTCGAGGGCCTTGCGCAGGACGAAGCGGGTCTGGGGCATCGGGCCTTCGAAGGCGTCGACGATGAGCAGGCAGCCGTCGACCATGCCGAGCACCCGCTCGACCTCGCCGCCGAAGTCGGCGTGCCCGGGGGTGTCGACGATGTTGATGCGGTAGCCGTTGTATTCGACGGCCGTGTTCTTGGCGAGGATGGTGATGCCGCGCTCGCGCTCCAGGTCGTTGGAGTCCATGACGCAGTCGACGAGCACCTCATGGGACTTGAAGACGCCGGATTGCCGCAGCAGGCCGTCGACGAGGGTGGTCTTGCCGTGGTCGACGTGGGCGATGATGGCCACGTTCCGAATCGTCTGGTTCACCTGGGGCTCCTTAAAGGTCCTTAACCCGGGGTCTCCGGGGTTAATTTGCGCTCAAAACCCCATCATAGCTTGGCTTGGCCGGATCGTCAAAGCGGTCCGGGTCTGCAGAGACTAAGTCCAGATTAAGCCCTCGATCGCCCTTAGCGAGGTCTGAGCGGAGCCCCCGCCCCCTAACCCCCGCCCCAGGGGGGTGGGGGAAGAGGGTCGACGCTGCGCGCGGCTAGTTGGCCCCTTTCCCGCGCCTCCAGCGCCCGGAAAGTCCCCCACCCCATTGGGGCGGGGGCAGGGGGCGGGGGCTCCGCCTAAGCATGCCCAGCAGGGAATCTGGGCTTCCTTTGACACAAAGGGCTTGACTGAACGTCACGGCTCTTAGCGATCGCCGCCAATCTCGACCACGGCACCCCCAGAGTAGTCGGCCGCATAGAGCTTGCCGTCATCGAGGGCGAGGCCCGTCGGCTGGATCGTTTCGCCCGTCCCGAAGTGCAACCCCATCGCAAAGAGGGCGTGTCCATCCGGCAGGTAGCCGAACAGGGACTGGTGCTGGTCGTTGCCCCAGTTGTTCGACAGGAACACCATTCCGCCGCGTCCGATCGCGATCCCCTCGGCCCGGGTGTCGGTGAGGGTGGTCATGGTGCCGTCGGGCGCGATGCGCCGCGCCGGGCCGCCCTGGTCGGCGACGATCAGGTTGCCGGCCGGGTCGAACGCCATCTTGTTGGGAAGGCACAGCCCGGTACCGGTGTCCTTCGCGACCTGATCGGGGGCCACGAGGTATTCCCCTTCGGCCACCCAGCCGTAGTGCTCCTGGAACGTCAGCTGGTGCGGGTCGAACTTGACCAGGTAACCCTTCCAGTCCTTGGAGTTCGAGACGATGGCGTTGCCGTCGCGGTCAAAGACGATCCCCGTCGGGGCGTTCAATCCATAGTTGCTGTTCGTGCCCTTGAGGTGCACGAAGATCTGGCCGCCATCCCGGCCGTCGGCGAACACGCGCATGACGCTCCAACCTGGGAGGTCGCCCTGCGGGGTCTTCCCCGAGATCCGGCGGCAGGCGTAGACGGCGTCGTCGGCGTCGCAGGCGACCCCGTCGAGCCACGTCACCTGGTAGGGGCCGAACTGCTCGACCTTCCCTGGGCCGTCAGCGTCGAGGGTCACCTTCGAGAGGCCCGTGCCGTTGAGGTTGGCGACGAACAGATGGTGGTGATGGTCGAAGGCGATCCCCTCGGGGCTCGCGAACCCGGTCGCGACCACCCGCACCTCGGGCTTGGGCAGGAGCGGACGGATGATGACCGGGCCGTTCTCGATCGCGACGTGGGCCGCGAGGCCCCCCGCGTCGACGACCGTGGGCACGAGCCGCAGGGTCAAGTCGAGCGGCGTGACGCGGCCGGCCGCGATCGAAGCGGTCGCCTCGACCTGCCCCAGGTTGGCCCCGTCCGCCCCGAAGGCCTGGACGAGCACGGAGGCCGTGCCGGGCAAGAGGGCGGGGAACATGGCGGCGGCCTTGCCCGCCGAGAGTTGCGCGCGGTCCAGGGTTTCGGATTGGCTCGCGACGCTGGTCTCGGTCACCGAGAAGGTCAGCCGATCGATGTCGGAGACGACGGCCTGAGCCGAGCGATCGCCCGCCGTCCCCGTCTGGATCGAGACCGAGAGACCACCCTGGGTGGTCGAGGTCGTCCCCGTCCCTTGGGTCAGCATGCCGTTGAGCGCGAGCAGGTTATCGGTGCTGCAAGCCGTGAGGCTTGCGGCCAGGGCGATTGACAGCGAACCACCGACGAGCTTCGACGCGGTCCGGAACATCGAGGGCCTCCTTTAAGACTGTGGTCCGACTACACCCCACCCATCGGACGGGGGAGAATCGCGCTGGAGAAAGGAGAGGCACACCCCCGGTGTGGTCCTCGGCACATGCTCCCGCGGCCCCGAGGTTCCGGGACGGGCGGAGTCGAGAGGGGTTCGAACGCCGTCAAGATGCCGATTGCACGGCGATCGCCCGATATGTTAAGATTTCATAGCTTGGCCCCTGATTGGTGAGGTCCCGGATGCTCCGGTGTTCCCTCGCTTGAGGACCCCGTGACACGCTGGACCGTCGGCAGAATCTACTTCTACGCTGTGATGGTCATCGGCCTCCTGGTGGCGGCTGGACTCACGGCGGCCGGCATGTCGGTCGCGGACTTCCAGACCCCCCTCTTTGCCACCTTCGCCGTCCTCGCGATCGCCACCGAGCTGATCGCCGTCCCCTTGCCGCGCGGGGGGCGCCTCACGGCGAGCTTCGCCTTCCTCTATGCCTGCCTGATCACGCTCGGCCTCTTGCCCACGGTCGCGGTCGTGGCCCTGATCGCCCTCATCGCCAACCTCCTGGTCCAGCGCCGGCATTGGAGCCTCGCCCTCTTCAACTTCTCCCAGTACACCCTCTCGTACGGCGCGGCCCAGCTGGTTCTGATGGCCGGGGGGTTCGACCGCCACGTCGTCCGCATCACCGGGCACGACTGGCCCATCCTGCTCACGGCGATGGTCGTCCAGCTCCTGACCAACGTCATCCTGGTCAACGGCTACATCGCTCTGGAGAAGCGCATCTCCCCCTTCAAGGTCCTCTGGGAGGACGACCGGTGGGAGTTCGCCTGCACCATCCTGCTCAACCCCCTCTCGATCACGATGGTCGCCCTTTACCACTCGACGGGCTGGAAGGGGGCTTCCCTGGTCCTCCTGCCGCTCTTCGTGTCGGCCGTCGTGTTCGTCCTCTACCTGCAGATTCGCCAGTCGCGCCAGGACCTCGCCCTCGCGCACCATGAACTCTCGATCGTCCACCAGATCGCTCAGCGTATCGGCTCTCAGATCGAGCTCGGCCAGACCCTCTCGCTGATCTCGAGCGAGATGCGGCACGTCATCGAGCACGACGAGTGCATGATCTTTCTACTCAACGAGGAGGCCCAGGAGCTCGTCCGGCAGCGGACCAAGGAGGCCGACGCTCGCAAGAAGGCCCTCACCATCAAGGTGGGCGAGGGCCTGATCGGCCGGGTTGCCCAGAACAAGACTCCGGTGCGCATCGACCAGCTGGGCGGGGTGATCGGGGCCCATGAGGACTACCTGCTCGCCTACCTGTCCGCCCTGGTCCTGCCGATCGCGACCGACGAGGCGACTCTTGGGGTCATGGCCCTGTTCAGCCGCAACCCTCGGGCCTTCGATTCGCAGTCCGAGCGGATCCTGACCGTGCTCGCGTCGCAGGCGGCGATCGCCATCAAGAACGCCCAGCTCTACGAGACCACCCAGCAGCTCGCGATCACCGACGGCCTCACGGGCGTCTACAACCGGCGCTACTTCCAGCGGCAGCTCGAGTCCGAGTTCCGCAGGGCGCCGCGCTTCGGCTACCCGATCGCCCTCATCCTGCTCGATTGCGACTACTTCAAGCGCTTCAACGATACTCACGGGCACCTCTTGGGTGACCAGGTCCTGCGCTCGTTGGCCCAGGTACTCCGGGAGACGGTGCGCGAGACCGACGTGGTCGCCCGCTATGGTGGAGAGGAGTTCGCCGTCATCCTGCCCGAGACGAACGCCGAGCAGGCGGTCGAGGTGGCCGATCGGATCCGCCAGAACGTGGCCCGGCGGCCCTTCTGGGGGCGCGGCCAGACGCCGGTGGCCGTCACGGTCTCGATCGGGGTGGCCTCCCGCCTGGCCGCCGACACCAAGCCCGAGGACCTGATCGATCTGGCCGACTCGGCTCTCTACCAGGCCAAGGAGACGGGCCGGGACCGGATCTGCACGGCCGGCGAGGCGGGGGCCGGTCACTTCATCTTCTCCAAGCCGCGGGAGGACGGGGCGCTCGCCGCCAAGCGCCGGGCCCCGGCCCGCACCAAGGTCACCCTCGACGTGGCCCACTGGCAGGCCTACCTGCGCGAGTGTCTCGATCCCCTCATGGGCCTGCTCGGCGACAAGCTGCGCGAGCAGGATCTGGCCCTGTCGAGCGGCGAGCTCGAGCGGTGGCGGACCTCGATGGCGACCATCGTTGGCTCTCTGGCCCGCCAGCTCGAGGATCCGACCAGCGTCGGGCGGCTCACGACCGAGCAGCTCGTCATGCAGCCCCTCTATCCCGAGATCAAGGCCGGCATCACCCACCTGATCCAGCGCGGGATCACCCTCACCCAGAGCGAGAGCCTGGTGCTCAGCCTGTGCACGGCCCTCGGCCAGCACGTGCAGAATGGTCCCTTCTCACCGCAGGAGCGCCTGCAGGTGCTGGCCGAGGTCGAACGCTTCACCCACACCCTGCAGCTCGCCTGCTCTCAGGTCTGGCACGAGTTTTACCAGCAGACCAACGAGCACCTCATGGTCCTGCACGACCTCGAGCAGCGCGTCACCAACGTCTTCGAGCTCGACGAGCTTTTGCCGGAAGTCGTGCAGTTGACCCGCGAGGCGCTGCGCACCGACGTCTGTCTCCTGTACATGCCGAACGCCAGCCAGGATCACCTGCGGGTCTGGGCGGCCGCGGGCCTCGACCAGCCCGAGGTCGCGACCTGGACGATCCCGATGGGCGCCGGCATCGTCGGAGAGGTCTTCACCACCCTGAGGCCGGTCATCCTCGACGACCTCGCGGTCGACGATCCGCGGGTCTACGGCCACATGCTCGGAAAGCTCAAGAGCTGGGCGGGGGTGCGCTCGTCGGCCTACTTCCCGCTCGCCCACCAGGGTGATCCGCTCGGGGTGCTCATCTGCTACAGCAAGAACCTGGCCCACTTCGAGCCGAACGGGATCCGGCTGGGGCGCGGCATCGCTGGGCAGATGGCGGCGGCGATCGCCCGCATGCAAGCCCAGGATTCCCGCCAGGACACCTACCTGCAGGCCATCACGGCCCTGGTCGAGGCCCTCGAGGCCAAGGACGACTTCACGCGGGGCCACTCCGAGCAGCTGGTCCGCTACGCGACCGCGATCGGGCGCCGGCTGGGGCTGTCCGAGGCGGACCTCGAGACCCTGCGCCAGGCCGGCCACCTGCACGACCTGGGCAAGATCGCGATCCCCGAGTCGCTCCTCTACAAGCCGGATCGCCTGACCCCTCAGGAGCGGAGCCTGGTCGAGACCCACCCCGAGGTGGGCGCGCGCCTCTTGGACTCGGTGGCTTCGCTCAAGTCGGTCGTTCCGGTGGTGCGGCACCACCACGAGCACTGGAACGGCACGGGCTATCCCGATGCCCTGCAGGGCGAGGCTATTCCTTTGCTCGCGCGGATCCTGGCCGTGTCGGAAGCCTTCGACGGCATGACGACGGCCAAGGCCTACCGGCCGGCCATCCCGGTGGACGAGGCCCTCGGCGAGATGAAGAAGAGCGAGCACTTCGATCCGATCGTCCTCGCGGCCTTCGAGGCCATCCTGCCGGCCATGTGCGAGGAGCCGGCCCAACCGTGACGAGCGCCCCGCGAACCGGGATCCTGGCCGCCCTCCTCATGGTGGTCGCGGGCCTCGCCGCGACTCCGGCCCAGGCCGCCCTCGGGGACGATCAGCGCACCTTCGAGCGGTTCCTGCACCGGGTGCCGCGCTCGCGCTGGAAAACCGTGCCGGACTCTGCTGCTCCGGGCTTCCTCTACGCTGGGCGGGTCGGCTCGATCGCGACCATCGTTCGGATCATCCTGGACGGCCACCAACGCATCGTCGGTCAGAAGGTGGAGGTCGCCCTGCCGACCGACGTGAACGACGACCTGGGCCTCGCCGTCCTGACCCGCTTCATGAGCGAGTTCGTCCACCACCCGCAGGAGCTCCAGCCCGTCATGGCGACCATGCGGGCCATGCGCCGAACGATCATGGCGTCTGGCCACCGCGCGACGCACATGCCGTACCGCGACGTCACGCTCACGCTTTCCCTCGACAGCTCGGAGGCCGACTTCAACCCGCGGACCGTCGAGGTGCCCTGGGGCGTGCTTTACTGGAAGGTGGACGCGCGACGAGCGCGCCCGGGAGATTGAGCCCCATGCCGCGAATCGTGCGGACCTACGACACCGACCTCGACGACCTGGCCTACCAGGTCTCCCGCTCCTACCCGTTCACGGCGATCCGGACCGAGTTCACAGCGGGCGAGATCCCGGACGACGAGGCCCAGGAGCGGATCGCTGAGCTCATCGACGGCGGGGCCTGCCGGCTGGACGGGGATCGGGGCACCGAGCTGCTGGAGTGGAGCCTGTCCGAGTCCGAGACGGCCCGGTTGATCAGCCAGCTCTACAGGCAGTACCTCGGGGCCGACTAAAGGAACGGCCTAGCGCCGTGTACGCCAACCCCAGGTCAGGAACGACAGGGCCGCGGGCAAGACCTCGATCCGGACCGGCGTGACCCCCGGGACCTCCCCATCCAGCTCCAGGGGAGCGGCCGGATCGGCCTCGATCTCGACCACCTGAACGCGCCGCTCGGTCACGAAGGGCAGCGAGGTGTGGTGCCCTCCGTAGACCCCGGCCATGGCCCTCACGCGATCGAGGCGGGAGCGATCCTCGGCGACCAGCAGGTCCAGTCGACCATCGTCGGGACGGGCGGACGGCAAGATCTCCATGCCCCCGCCGAAGTATCGGCCGTTCCCCACGACCACGAGCCCCGCCCGGTCGAGCTCATGCCGCTCGCCGTCGACGCGCAGCGAAAGGGCCGAGCCACGGTGCCGCAAGAGGCCAGCGACGCCGGTGGCCGCATAGCCGGCGGGCGATCGCAGCCAGCCCGGCAGGTGCCCGAAGTTCTCGGCCACCCGGGCACTCAGGCCGACGCTCGCCGAATTGAGGAAGTGGCGCTCCTGCCGATCTCCTCGGCGATCCCGGAAGGTCACCCGCCCCACGTCGACCGGTCGGGCCTCGCCGCGCAGCAAGACGGCGATCGCCGCCGCCGGCTCGCTGGGAATCCCGGCGGTGCGAGCCCAATCACTGCCCGATCCCCCGGGGATCAACCCCAGGCGGGCCCCGGGGCGGATCGCCCGGCCTTCCGAGAAGAAGCCGTTGACCACCTCGTGCAACGTCCCATCGCCACCCACGGCCACGATCGTCTCGACACCGGAGAGCAGGGCCTCGCGGGCGAGCTTCGTCGCCTGGCCCGGATACCGGGTGCGCGCGAGGTCGATGGGGACGCCGGAGTCTTCCATGAGGCGGGCGATCGCCCCCCAGCGGGCCATGATCCGGCCGCCGCCGGCCTGCGGGTTGAGAATGAAGCGCATCCCCCCATGATACCGCCCCGGACCATCCAACGGGGCGCGGCCGATCGGACACCCTCTAGGGGACGGGGTCGAGGGGCAGGGTGAACCAGAAGGTGCTTCCCTCGTCCGTGCTGCTCTCGACCCCGATCTGACCCTGGTGGGCTTCGATCAAGGCCTTCGAGATCGATAGGCCGAGGCCGGTACCGCCATGGAGCTGCCGAACGTCCTGATCGGCCTGGTAGAACGGGGTGAACAGGTTGGGCTGGAACTCGGGGGCGATCCCGATCCCGGTGTCGCGGACCGCGACCCGCACGGCGCCCTCCCGGAGCGCGGTCGACAGGGTCACCATGCCGCCGCGTGGGGTGAACTTGAGGGCGTTGGCCAGGAGGTTGCGGATCACCTGGCCGATCCGGGACGGATCGAGGGGCAACTCCCAGGGCTCGTCGGGAAAGGCGGCCAGCAGGTGAACCCCGGCCTCCTGGGCCTGAGGCCTCATGCTCTCGAGCTCCTGGATCAGAAGGCCGTGCAGGTTCGACCGCTGCCGGATGAGCTTGAACGTGCCCGCTTCCAACCGGACGTAGTCGAGCAGGTCGGCCACGATGTGCTCGAGGCGGCGGGTCCCGGCGCGGATCTGGGCGACGTAGCGGCGCTGGTCGGGGGTCAGGGGGCCGGCCAGCTCTTCGTCGAGGAATTCGGCATAGCCCGAGATCGAGGTGAGGGGGGTGCGCAGCTCATGGCTCGCCGCGTTCATCAAGTTGGTCTTGAAGCGGTCCATCTCCCGCAGGCGCTCGATCTGGACCAGCAGGTCACGCTCGCGATCGGGGCGCTGGGCCATCTCCGGCCAGCCATCATCCGACCCCCGAGGCGGCCCGTCGGAGGGCTCGGGAGACACCGGGGGGTCAGGCGGATGACGGTCTGCGTTCATACGGAATGAATTATCCCTCCGAGCCCGCTTGCCGTCATCCGTCGGGAAGGGGCCGGGCACGTTCGTCGTGCCCGGCCAGCCGACGTCAACCCTTCTTGCCCCGCTCGATCAGCTCGCGGACCTTCTGCCCGCCCTTGGTGCCGATCTGCGAGTAGAAGTCGGGGCCGTATTCCTTCTTGACCTTGTTGCCGCCCTTCTTTCCGATCTGCGAGTAGAAGTCGGGCCCGTACTCCTCGGCGACCTTGTTGCCGCCCTTCTGACCGATCTTGGAGTAGAAGTCTTTGGGCAGCTCCCCGCTGTCGACCGCCTCGCGGACCGCTTCACCGCCCTTGGTGCCGATCTGGGAGTAGAAGTCGGGGCCGTACTCCTTTTTGACCTTGTTGCCGCCCATGCGGCCGGCTTCCCGGACCGTCATGTCGGCCCGCGCCGGGGCGGCCTTCCCTGCCGGCATCTTCCTGGTGGCCATCGCGTCCCCCTTTCTGATGGGTCGAGCCGACCCCTACCGAAGTTTTTCGTTAAGTTTTGTGAATCTTTGGCCCGACTGTATCCCAGGGCCTTTCGGGCTGTCAACGCTCGTTCTGTCCGTCTCCGGGGCTCTGCTACCATGGGGCCGCGTCGAGAGGAGGGGGTCATGGAGCAGCGCATTCGCCTGAACGCCGAGGTCAAGTGCGACGACGGGGACGCCGGGTGGCTCGATCGGCTGGTGGTCGACCCCACCCACCGGCGGGTCACGCACCTGGTCGTCCGACTGCACGACGGGTCGCGGAAGGTCGTGCCGGAGTCGGCCCTTGCGGAGACCCACCTGGAGTGGCTCAAGCTCGGCATGGACCGGGCGACCCTCCAGGCCCAGCCGGACTTCGTCACGACGGACTACCTGCTGCCCTCGTCGGAGTGGGAGCCGCCCGCCGGTTACACCCACGCCGACCTGCTGTGGCCGAGCCACCAGGCCCCGACCCTCACCGAGGACGTCTCGCCGGGCCCCTTGCCGATCGAGCACCACCTGGTGCTGCCCGGCGAGTGGGAGGTGACGCGGGGGATGCGGGTGTTCTGTTCCGACAAAGAGTGCGGCACGGTCGCCGAGGTGCTCATGGACCCGGAGAACGGCAAGGCCCACGGCTTCCTCGTGCGGCGGGGCTTCCTGTTCCTGCGCGACGTGGCCATCCCGATGGGCTGGATCGCGGGGCTCGGAGCCGACGGGCTGCACCTCAAGATGACGGCCCGCCAGGTCGAGGAGCTCGCGCGTGAATTTCCCGTGGAGCCCGCCTAAGAAAGGGTTGTGATTCTGGGTATAACCTCCGAGGGACAGGCTCGCAGCCCCAAGGAGGATTCCATGGCCACGACGACATCGACCAAGAAAGCCAAGCCGCGCGGCAGCGCCCCCCTGGTGCTCCAGGTCACGGTATCCAACGCCGAGGCGGCACCGGCCCAGGCCGACGTCGAGCTGCAACCCCTGTTCTATCGAGGCATCACCTACATGATGCCCGCCGAGATCGTCCGATCTCCCTTTCCGACCTTCACCTTCCGGCACCTCGACAAGGTGGGCCTCTTCGCCCTCGAGGGCAACCGGCCCAAGGTCCTCTCGAGCCTGCAGCGGGCCATCGCGAGCGCCATCGACGCGCCCAGCCTGATCAAGATCGCGGCCGTCGCCCACAGCGAGAGCTGCCCCGACGAGGCCCTCAGCGCCCTGCGCAAGGCCCTCAAGGTCTCGGCCAAGCATCCGCAGATGCAAGTCTTCGTGCGCTCGGGCGCCGAAAGCCTGGGTTACGAGCTCGACTGACCCCCCATGATCTTTGGTGACCGGGTCCGCCTGCGCGCGATCGAGCGGGCGGACCTCGACACGTTGTACCTGTGGTGGAACGACCCCGACCTGTGGACCCTGATCGGGGCCAAGAAGCGTCTCACCAGCCAGGATGAGCTGCTCAACTGGTACGAGGGGGAGCTCGACAAGCACGACGTGGCGCTCGGACGGACGCTGGCCATCGATGACGACGAGGGCCACCTCGTGGGCACGGTCTGGTACGGCAGCTACGACGCGGGCGATCGCCAGACCACGGTCGGCCTCTACCTGGGCTCGGAGGCCTCCCGGGGCCAGGGCCTCGGCACCGATGCCCTGGGCACCTTGATCCGCTACCTGTTCGAGGAGCTCGGCCTGCACAAGACCCGCTTGTTCGTCGAGGTCGACAACGCGGCCGCCATCGCGGCCTATCGCAAGCTCGGGTTCGTCGACGAAGGCCGCTTCCGCGAGCATCGCTTCTACGCGGGGCGGTGGCACGACTTCCTCGCCATGGGCCTCCTGGCCCGGGAGTTCGCCGCGCGCTGACGCCGCTGAGGTACCATGGGCCCCATGGCGACCGAAGTGCCCGTCGGGCTGTACGTTCACATCCCGTTCTGCGTCAAGAAGTGCCACTACTGCGACTTTGCCTGCTACGCGGGCCAGGAGCGGCATCTAGACGCCTACCTGGCCGCGCTGGAGACCGAACTTGGCCACTATCCGCGGGGGCTGCCGATCCGGACCCTCTACTTCGGAGGTGGCACCCCGTCGATCCTGTCGCCCGAGCAGCTCGAGCGGCTGGTGAGGGCCATCGAGGCCCACTTTGCCCCCGTTCCCGACCTCGAGCGCACGATCGAGATCAATCCCGGCACGGGCGGCCCCGCGCTGTGGAGTAAGCTGCGTGAGCTGGGATTCACCCGCCTGAGCCTCGGGGTCCAGAGTCTTGACGATCGGTTACTCGCGGCGATCGGGCGCGACCACACGGCCGAAGACGTGCACCGGACCCTGGCGGCGATTCGGGAGGCCGGGCATGACGACGTGAGCCTGGACCTGATCTATGCCCTGCCGGGTCAGAGCCTTCATGACTGGGAGCGCACGGTCGACCAGGCGCTGGCTTTGCAGCCGTGTCACTTCTCGGTGTACGGCTTGATCCTCGAAGAGCGGACGGCGTTCGGGGTCTGGCACCGTCAGGGCCGCCTCGCGCTGGCGCCGGAGGACCTCGAGGTGACGATGGGAGACCTCGTCGCCGAGCGCTTCGCCGAGGCCGGGTACGAGCGCTACGAGATCTCGAGCTGGGCGGAGCCGGGACACGAGGCCCTACATAATCGGATCTACTGGCGAAACGAGCCCTACATTGGCCTGGGGACCGGGGCGCACTCGTACTGGCGAGGGCGGCGCTACGAGAATCCCCGCGGGATCGGGACCTACCTGGCCGATCCGACTCCTCGCTGGCCACAGCAGGAACCGCTCACCAGGCGGGTCGAGCAGGAAGAGACGGCTTTTCTCGCTCTCCGGATGACGCGGGAGGGCCTTCTCAGGCGGGTCTATGGCGAGCGGTTCGGGGAAGAGGTCGAGGAGACGTTCCCGGGCGTGCTGGAGGGGTTGGTGGAGCAGGGGTTGGTCGAGGATGACGGGGAAGGCTACCGTCTGAGCTCCCGCGGAATCTGGCTCTCCAACGAGGTCTTCGCTCGCTTTCTGGGGGGATAGCGATCCGGTGGGACCGGCACAGAGGCCTGTCCTACCGGGACGACGGTACGGGGGAGGGGCGTCGCAGCACCTCTTCCGTGCGACCGGCCTGCTGGCGCAGCGCGTCCCGCAGGGACCGGGTGCGGACGGCGATCGCCCCCAGCTCCCGATTCACGCGATCGACCCGGGTATCCAGGTCCCCGCGCAGGTCGTCCAGGGAGTCGAACAGGGCATCGAGGCGCTGCCGCTGATCCGGGTCGGCGATGGACAATCGGGCGAGCGTGAGTTCTCCGGCGTAGGCGTCCAGGTCCTCCCGAAACCGGGTGAGGTTGGGGGCGATCGCCTCCCCCTCGCCGTGCAACGGGAGGAAGGAGCGAGAGGCCTCCGCCAGGTCTTCGACGGCGAGTTGCAGGTGGGAGGCCGCGAGCGCCGGGGACAGGGTCCCCGAGAGGGATTGTGACCAGACCGGAAGGATGAGCCCGAACCCCGTGGCGATCGCCGCCGCCCAAGGCCATCCCCGCCGGATCACGGGCTAGCCCAGTTTCTTGAAGCGCCGCAGCAGGTCCTCGTAGGCCGCGATCTCGGCCCGCAGGTAGGCCTCGTAGCGAGAGTCCCGGTCCTCCAGCCCCTCCAGTTTCGACCGGCAGCGGTCGACATAACGCCTGGCCCAGTCCGCGTTCTCCCCGTCGAGGTAGTCGCATTCGATCGCGGGGACGGGCAACGTGGCCACCAGCGGGCCGGACTGGGAATCCATGGGTAACGCCTCCTCTGGATTTCCACTCTAGGGCCCGGCCCGATCCCAAGCAAGCGGATTATTCGCCGTTTCCGGTCCTTTTTCGATCTTCTGCTCGCCTGGATCGCCTCCAGGCTCCCGCGCTCGATCGCGCACGCGGTCGGACGCGCGCGCCGATCGCCGGGCACCGGAATTCGGCGCCGTTGGGCGCGCAGGATTGCAGCATGTTGATAAAGCACGTGCGGACCGGCTTCCGGCCCGATCGCCCGGTTGGCCACGGGCCAGATCGGTGCGGTATGATGGCATGCTCCCTCTCCCTGTGGGGTTTCCGGTCATGGCTTCAACGCTTCCGATTCTGGTCGTGGGCAGCGGCATCAGCGGGCTGTGGACGGCGCTCAGCGCTGCCGAGCGCGGTTGGCCGGTCACGCTCGTCACCAAGCAAAACCTCATGGACTCCAACACCCGGTACGCCCAGGGGGGGATCGCGGCGGCGATCGCCCCCGACGACGACCCGGCCCTGCACGCGCGGGATACCCTGGAGGCAGGCGCCGGCCTGTGCGATCCGGCGGCCGTCGAGGTCCTCACGGCCGAAGGCCCCGCCCAGCTCAGGGCCCTGATCGAGGCCGGGGTCGCCTTCGACCGGGACGCGGACGGCTCGCTCGCGACCACCCTCGAGGCGGCTCATTCCCGGCGCCGGGTCGTCCACGCCCGCGGCGACGCCACCGGCTTCGAGATCGAGCGGGCGCTCGTCGAACGTTGCCGAGCCCATCCCCTCGTCACGGTTCGCGAGCACACCTTCGTGCTCGATCTCGTCGTCGAGGACGGGCGCTGCCAGGGGGCCGCCGTCATGGATCCCGACGGCCAGGTGCACTACCTGCGCTCCCGCGCGACCGTCCTCGCGGCGGGCGGCGTCGGGCAGGCCTGGAGCCACACGACCAACCCCGAGACGGCCACCGGGGACGGGATCGCCCTCGCCTACCGGGCGGGTGCCGAGATCGCCGACATGGAGTTCATGCAGTTTCACCCGACGGCCCTGGCCGTGCCGGGGGCCAACGCCTTCCTGGTCTCGGAGGCCGTCCGCGGAGAGGGGGCCCTCCTGCGCAACGCCCGGGGAGAGGCCTTCATGGAGCGCTACCATCCGGCCCGCGAGCTCGCCCCGCGCGACGTGGTCGCCCGCGCCATCGCCTCTGAAATGGCCCGGGACGGGGCCGATCACGTCTGGCTCGACTTGAGCCACCTGCCGGTAGATCTGGTCGAGACGCGCTTTCCAACCATCCTGGCCACCTGTCGCCAGCACGGCCTCAATCCGCCCGCTGATTGGCTGCCGGTGGCGCCCGCCGCCCACTACTTCATCGGGGGGGCGCGCACGGACCTGTGGGGCCGCACGAGCGTGCGCGGGCTGTTCGCCGTCGGCGAGGCCGCGAGCACCGGGGTGCACGGGGCGAATCGGCTCGCGAGCAACTCCCTGCTCGAGGCGGTCGTGTTCGGCCGGCGGGCGGCCGAGGCGATCGCCCGCGAGGAAGTCGGGAGCGATCGGCCCGCCGGCCAGGTGCTGGCCCTGTTCGGGACCGGCGAAGTCCCGCTCGACACGAACGAGATCCGAAAAGCCTTCCGCTCCGAGATGTGGCGCCACGTCGGCCTGTTGCGGGAGGCGCAGGGGCTCGAAGCGGCCCTCTCTCGGATCACGGCCTGGCGCCAAGAGGTCGAGCAAGCGGCCTTGACCTCCACGGCGCGGCCCCTGTGGGAGCTGCGCAACCTCCTGCAGGTCGGCGAGCTCGCCGTGCGGGCGGCGCTCTGGCGCCAGGAGAGCCGGGGGACCCATTTCCGCACGGACTGTGCCGCGAAGGATGACGACCATTGGCTGAAACACTGCGTCCAGACCCTCTCGGCGATCCCTTCCACCCGCTGATCCTCGATCCCCTGCTCGATCAGGCCCTCCGCGAGGACTGGGCCTGGGGCGACCTGACGACCCAGGCCATCGTTCCGGCCGAAGCGCAGGCCCGAGCGGACTTCCAGGTCAAGGCGGACGGCGTGGTCGCGGGGCTGCCCGTGGTGGCGCGTCTCCTGGAGCGGGTCGACCCGACGCTCGAGTTCCGGGTCGCGGCCCCCGACGGGACCGAGGTGACGCGGGGCACCGTCGCGGCGACCGTGATCGGGCGCGCCCGGTCGATCCTCTTGGCCGAACGGGTCGCCCTGAACCTGATCCAGCGGCTGAGCGCGACGGCGACGCTGGCGCGGCGCTACGTGGCCGCCGTGGCGGGCACCCGAGCCCAGATCCTGGATACCCGCAAGACCACCCCGGGCCTGCGGATCCTGGAGAAGTACGCCGTCCGGGTCGGCGGGGCCCGCAACCACCGCTTCGGCCTGGCGGACGCCATCATGATCAAGGACAACCACCTAGAAATGGCGGGGTCCTTGACCGAGGCCGTGCGCCGGGCGCGTTGCCTGGCCGCGGCGACGACCCGGATCGAGGTCGAGACCGAGTCGCTCGCCCAGGTGGAAGAGGCGGTCGGGCTGGGCGTGGACCTGATCATGCTGGACAACATGCCGCCGGAGACCATGCGCCAGGCCGTCTCGCTCGTGGCCGGGCGGGCTCGGCTCGAAGCCTCGGGGGGAATCACCCTCGAGACGGTGTGGGCCGTCGCCGAGACGGGCGTCGACTTCATCTCGGTCGGGGCCCTCACCCACAGCGCGGGCAGCCTGGACATTTCCCTCGATCTCTACCCCCTGGCCTGACGCCACGACCCAAGCCCGCTTCTCGTGCCGCCCCGGGCCGGATGCTACACTGCCCAGTGGCGTCCGGCCCGCATCGACGGGATCGCGGCGCGACGGAGGGGGAGGCGTGAGGTCGCAAGACCCGATGCTGCTGGATGACCTGCCGGCCCAGGCCCTGGCCCAGAATGCCCGCGCCCTGTCGTGCGATCACGGCTTGGTCTGGCTGGTCCATGGCGGTGACCGGCTGGAGTGTGTCGCCTCGTTCATCCCCGACGAGCCGATCTACGACCGCTGCCTGTGGATTCCCGAGGCCGAGTCGGCGGCCCTCCGGGTGGCTCGCACCGGCGAGCCGCTCCGCCTGATGCTCGCCGAGCGGGAGCTGAGCGCGCTGCACCTGCCGCTCAAGGCCCCGGACGGCACGCAAGGGGTGCTGTCCCTGTTCCGCCGCGGGGCCTCCCGGGCCTTCAGCGACGCGGACATGGCGATCGCCAACGCCCTCCTCCCTCTCACGTCCCTCTTGCTCGGTCACGCCCACGCGATCCAGCAGCAGCGGCAGCGGGCCGAGCAAACGGCCAAGGTCGCGGACATCACCCTCCAGCTGAGCGGCCCACGCTCCTTCAGCGAGCTGCTGCAACTGGCCGCCGATTGCATGCGCGAGACGTTCGCCCCTGACGGCATCGCCCTCGTCAAGCTCCGGCGCCGTGCCCCCGTGGACTGCCTGGAGGTGACGGCCGTCAGCTTCGATGAGGCATGCTGGCAGCGGTTTGCCGAAGAGGCCCGGGCCTGGTGTGCCCCCATGGCCCTCGAGCTCTTCGCGTCCCTCGCCGTACGGACAAGCCCCATGATCCTGCCCGACCTGCACGCCGTCCCATTTGGAAGCGGGACGCTCGCCGATTGGACCGGGGCGGAATCGGCCGTCATGGTGCCCATCTTCGACAACGGTCAGTTCATGGGCACCCTCAACCTGTTCAGCTCCGAGCCGGCCGCCTTCGACGACCTGGACATCCCCCTCTTGAGCAGCGTGACCGAGCGGATCGCGAGTGCCCTGTTGAGCACCCGTCTGCTCGAAGAGACCCGGCGCCGCTCCCGGGAAATCGAGAGTCTGTTCGAGGCGGCCCAGGACATCGCGCGCCGCAGCCAGGATGTGGTGGGGGTGCTGTCCCGCCTGGCCCTCCGGATCCAGAGCGTGCTGAAGGGGCAGAGCGGGGCGGCCATCCTCTTCAATGGGAGCCATGAGACCCTGCCGGACGTGGTCACGCCTCCAGGACAGCCGGCCCTCTTGTCGCTGCGCCATGGCGATGGCCTGGAGTGGCTGAGGGAGCTGATCCGCGGGGCCGAGCCCTTCCCTCTGCCGGCCAAGTCGAACCCCTTTCCCGACTCCGATCGCACCGTCGTCGTCCCCATGCTGCTCGACGAGCAGGTGGTGGGAACCTTTCTCATCGGGGTGTTGGGCGATCGCCCCTACGACGAGTCGGAGCGAAACCTCGCGCTCAGTTTCGCCTACCTGGGGGCGCTCGCCGTGCGGAACGCCGGCTATTTCCGCCGGCTGGAGGCGGAGGTCTCGGCCCGCACCCGGGCCCTCGAAGAGGCCAATCAACGCCTGAAGATCCTCGACCAGGTGCGGCGCAACCTCCTTTCCAACGTCACGCACGAGCTGCGCACGCCGCTCTCGGGGATCCTGGGCTACGGGGAGATCCTGGAAGAGGAGCTCGCCGACACCCTCTCGGGTGATCAGCGCCTGTTCATGCACGAGATCCTCGCCGAGGGCTATCACCTGCGCGACCTCATCAACACCATGCTCGACATGAGTGCCGTGGCCTCGGGGACCCTCGAGCTCGACCGCCAGCCCGTGTCCTTCGAACTTCTCGCCCGGCAAGGCTGCGAGCAGTTCAAGCCGCTCGCGGCCGCCAAGGACCTCGAGTTCGCCTGCCGGATCGGCCCGAACCTGCCCTTCGTGCACGCCGACCCCTCGCGAGCCTACCAGGTGATGGGGCACCTCCTGACCAACGCCATCAAGTTCACGCCCGCCGGCGGCAGGGTCTCGCTCGACGTCACGGTCGACTGGGATGCCAAGCGACCCTGCGTGCGGGTCGAGGTCACCGATTCCGGGATCGGCATCCCGGCCGAGAAGCTGCCCATGCTCTTCAGCAGCTTCTTCCAGGCCGACGCGACGGCGACCCGGCAGTTCGGCGGCATGGGGCTGGGGTTGTCCCTCTCCAAGCGGTTGATCGAGTTGCATGGCGGGGAGATCTGGGCCCGCAGCGTGCCGGGCGAGGGCAGCACCTTCGGCTTCACCCTGCCCGTCTGGCAGGACTCGGACGAGGTTCCGTCTCCGTCCTGACGCGCGTGGTAGACTGGGGGGCTTCCTTCCCGCTGAGGCCCCCGCCCTTGCGCCGTTTGTCCCCGTTGGTCGCCCTGATTGCCCTGACCGGCTGCGCGGCGTCGGCCCCTCATCCGGTCCAGGCGGGCGCGCCCCGTTGCGGCGGGGTCCTCATCTTCGCCAAGGGCAAGGACGCGACCCGCCTCGACCCGGCCGACACGACGGACGCCGAGAGCCTGACCGTCACCTGCAACCTCTACGACGGCCTGGTGCGCTTCCAGCGCGAGTCGACCAGCATCGAGCCGGCACTGGCCGAGCGCTGGGAGGTCTCGGACGGGGGCAAGACCTACACCTTCCACCTCCGGCACGGGGTCCGCTTTCACGACGGGGCTCCGCTCGATGCGATGGCCGTGAAGCTCTCGTTCGACCGCCAGGCCCACCCGCAGTCGGGCCAGGTCTTTGAGTACTGGGCTAACTTCTTCGCCCCGGTCGTCTCCTCGGTCGAGGCCGTGACGCCCGATACCGTGCGGATCCGCCTCAAGGTCCCGGATGCGACCTTCCTGACCAACCTCGCGATCGATTCGATGGGCATCGTGTCGCCCCGGGCGATCGCCCGCTGGGGTGTCGACGTCGCCCGCCACCCGGTCGGCACGGGCCCCTTCCGTTTCGTCAAGTGGGTGCCCGGCGAGCGGCTCGTGCTCGAAGCCAACCGCGATTACTGGCGAGGCCGGCCCTACCTCGACAAGCTCGTGTTCAAGCCCGTGCCCGATAACTCGGTACGTCTCCTCGAGCTTGAGGTGGGCGAGGTGCAGGGGATGGACGGGATCGACCCCGACGACGTGGGGCGGGTCGAGGCGAACCCGGAGCTCACGCTGATGAGCCAGCCAGGCCTCAACGTCGGCTACCTCGCCCTCAACAACACCAAGCCCCCCCTGAACGACGCGCGGGTCCGCCGGGCGATCGCCCTCGCGATCGACAAGCCGGCCCTGCTCAAGGCGTTCTTTGCCGGCGGCAAGCTCGGTCAGGTCGCCGTCAACCCGATGCCCCCCATCATCTGGGGCTACAACGCGGCCCTGCACGACACGACGTTCGACCCCGAACAGGCCAGGCGCCTGCTCGTTCAGGCCGGTTACCCGCATGGCTTCGACCTGGAGCTGTGGAGCCTGCCCGTCGTCCGGCCCTACATGCCCCAGGGACAGCGGACGGCCGAGGCTGTGCAGGCCGACCTCGCCCGGGTCGGGATCCGTGCCCACCTCAAAACCTACGAGTGGGGGACCTACCTCGACAAGATGGGCTGGGGCCAGCACCAGGCCGCCTTCATGGGCTGGATCGGAGACAACGGCGATCCGGACAACTTCCTCTACACCCTGCTGGATCGGGCAAACGCGCGGCCGGGCGGGAGCGCCTCCAACTATTCGTTCTACCGGAGCGCGGCCGTGAGCGCCCTCCTGGAACGGGCCCGCACCCTGCCGGACCAGAAGGACCGCCTGCCGCTCTACGAGAAGGCCCAGGCCCTCATCCAGCAGGACGTGCCGATGGTTCCCCTCTTCCACGCCAAGCAACTCGCCGCCTTCCGCCGCTCCATCGGGGGGTATCACCTGCATCCCACGGGCGACCACGACTTCGCGCGGGTCTGGATCGGAGGTTAGGAGCCTTGTTCGCCACCCTGCTACGCCGCCTGGCCCTCCTGGTCCCGATCCTGTTCGGGGTGACCTTCGTCGTGTTTGCCGCCGTGCGCATGGTGCCGGGCGATCCGGCCCAGGTCATGCTTGGCGAGCGCGCCACGCCGGAGACGGTCGCCAAGCTGCGGCAGGAGCTCGGTCTCAACCGGCCGCCTGCTCTCCAGTTCTTCTCCTACGCGGCCGGGGTCACCCACGGGGACCTGGGGCGATCGATCACGACCGGCGAGACGGTCACCCACGAGATCGCCCGGCGCTTCCCTGCGACCGTCGAGCTGAGCCTGGCCGCCATGGCGATCGCCCTGGCCGTCGGCGTCCCGGTCGGCATCCTGGCGGCCACCCGTCGCGGCTCGTGGCTCGACGTCCTGGGCACCACCGGGGCACTCGTGGGGGTGTCGATGCCCATCTTCTGGCTCGGGCTCGTGCTCATGCTGGTCTTCTCGGCCTTCTGGCGGGTGACCCCCCTCTCCGGCCGGCTCGACCTGGCCCTCGACGTGCCCATGGTGACGGGCTTCTACCTCATCGACAGCCTGATCCAGGGAGATCTCCGAGCCTTCGGATCGGCCCTCCACCACCTGATCCTGCCTGCGTTCACCCTGGCCACCGTTCCGATGGCCGTTCTCGCCCGCATGACCCGGGCGGCCATGCTGGAGGTGCTGGGGGCCGATTACGTCCGGGTGGCGAGGGCCAAGGGGCTGGCCGAGCAGGTGGTCGTCTGGCGCCATGCCCTGGGCAACGCCTGGATCCCCATCGTGACGGTCGCGGGCCTCCAACTGGGAACCCTGCTCTCGGGCGCCGTCATGACCGAGACCCTCTTCGCCTGGCCCGGCATCGGTTCCTTAGCCGTCAATGCCGTCTTCGCCCGGGACTTTCCGCTCCTGCAGGGGTGCGTGATCGTGTTCGCGGCGAGCTTCGTGCTGATCAACCTGGCCACGGACCTGCTCTACACCCAACTCGACCCGAGGTTGCGCGGTTGACGCCCCCCCTCGTCTCCGCCCGTCCGGCCGACCTCGCCCCTCCCGAAGGCTGGCGGGTCTGGGGGCGCCGCTTCGCCCGCAATCGCTCGGCCATCGTGGGGACCGTGATCGTCGGGCTCTTCCTCGCCGCTGCCCTCCTGGCCCCCTGGATCCGGCCCTACGATCCCCTGGCCCAGAACCTGCCCATGCGCCTCATGCCCCCCTCTTCCCTGCACTGGCTGGGCACGGACGACCTGGGGAGGGATCTCCTGAGCCGGCTGATGAGCGGGGCGGTGCTGTCGCTCGAGGTGGGGCTCTTGTCGGTGGCGATCGCCCTCGTCCTGGGCGTCGGCGTTGGGATCGTCGCGGGCTACCGCGGCGGCTGGATCGATGAGGCCCTCATGCGCCTCATGGACGTCCTGATGGCCTTTCCGGGGATCCTGCTCGCCATCTTGATCGTCGCCGTCATGGGGCCCAGCCTGACGAACGCCATGGTCGCGATCGGGCTCGTCAACGTGCCGGTCTACGCGCGGCTCGCTCGGGCCTCGGCCCTGGGCGTGCGCCGGCAGGAGTACGTCGAGGCGGCTCTCGCGAGCGGGGCCCGTTCCGGGGCGATCCTGTGGCGGCATGTGCTGCCCAACAGCCTCTCGCCGCTCATGGTCCAGGCGACGCTCGGCATCGCAACGGCCATCCTGGAGACGGCAGGGCTCTCGTTCCTCGGTCTGGGGGCCCAGGCGCCGCAGCCCGAGTGGGGCACCATGCTCAACCAGGCCCGGGGCTTCATCCGGACGGCGCCCTGGACCGTGACGTTCCCGGGTCTCGCCATCACGGTGGTCGTGATCGGCTTCAACCTGCTGGGAGACGGTCTGCAAGACCTGCTCGATCCCAAGAGCCGCCAGGCTTGACCGGGGCCTACAGGTTTCCTGCTCGGTTCCGATATCATGGTGGGGGCGGACGTTCGTCCGCCCCCCAACCGAGGACCCATGAAGCCAGCACCTCACCTGACCGCCACTCTCGCCGCCACCCTCGTGGCTGGTTTCGTCGCCCCGGCCTACGCCGACGCGCCGCCTGCCTGGCCTCCCGTTTCCTCGCACGACGGGCCCCAGCTGCCCGGAGCCCACGAGGCCAAACCCGTAACGCCGCACGTCAAGCACGTGCGCCTGGTCCGAGTGCGGGGGGGAGCGCACCACCTGAGCGGCCACCGCTACCGGGTGCGCAGTGGGGATACCCTGTGGGCGATCGCCCGGGCCTTCCTGGGCAGTGGGCGCCGCTGGCGGACCGTGTTCCGGGTCAACCGCGACCGGATCCAGGACCCCAACCTGATCTACCCGGGCCAGTTGCTGCGGGTGCCGCGCCGCGGGGAGAAGCGCTCCCGTCACCACCGGCACCACGTCCACGCCGCCGCGCCGCATGCCACCTCCGCGATTCACAAGGCGGCATCCGAGCCGACCCCGGCCCCCAAGCAGGCCCCGACCCACAAGGTGTCGGTGAAGCCGGCGGTCAAGAAGGCGATCGCCAAGAAGCTCGCGACCACAGTGGCCCATGCCGAGGCTCACGCCGCGAACGAGCCCCCGAGCTTCGCGGGGGACTCCTTCCAGGGGCACCGGCGTATCGGCGGGCACTTCTACGCCCTGCGCACGAGCAAGTTGGTCTGGGCCGACGACGGGGCGCTTGTCATCGGCGACAGCGAGGCCAACGGCGGAGCCGAGGCGGTCAGACCGGTTTCGGCAGCCACCGTGACCGCCATCGACGCGGCCGGGTCCGACGCGGAGCCGACCATCCAGGGCCACCGCCGGGTCAACGGGTCGTTCTACTCCCGAAAGGGCAAGACCCTCATCTGGGCAGACACCGGTGAGCCGGTCAGGGCTAGGAAGTAGGACAAGACACCTTCACCGTCGAGTCGGTTGCCAGCGCGCTCACAGACACGGCGCCTCCCGTGCGGCAAGTACGGGAGGCGCCGTGTCGTTCAGATGAACCCGCGTCAGCGGGAGGAAGTCAGACGCAAGACAGGCCGACCGGAAGGGGGCTAGTAGCCGCCCAGGGCGGTGCGAATCGCCTGGTCCCGCTTGGAGGTATCCCAGATGTCGCGACGGGCGGCGTCGACGATGGCCTGGGTGTCGCCGGCGGAATAAGTTCGGCGGGTTGCCTGGCCGAGGGCCTGGACCACGACGTCGTCCCGCTTGCCGGTGTCCCAAATGTCTCGTTTGGCGGTATCGGCCAAATCGATCAGAGAGGGCGCGTCGCCCAGGCGGACACTTCCTTCCCTGAGCACGCGGGAGACGGTGTCATCCCGCTTGCCGGTGTCCCAAATGTCTTGTTTGGCGGTATCGGCGAGCAGAGCGGCGTCGCCGCTCGAGAAAATCAGCCTGGTACCTTGTTCGAGGGCCACGCGCGCCGTATCGTCCCGACGGCCAGTATCCCAGATGTTCACCTTCGCCGCGTCGGCCAAGGTCGTGGCGTCCCCGACGGTGGACTCCACTGGAGCGGCGCGGTCCAGAACATCCTGGACGGCGCTGTCACGCTGGTTCGTGTCCCAGATGTTGCTCTTGAGCAAGGCTGCTCGCTGGGCGGCCTCCTGGGCGGCGCCGGGAATGCCGGGGCTCACCACGGGAGGGGGGACGATGACCGGCGGCTCGGTCACGACCACCACGGGAGGGACCACGATGACGGCCGGGGGCACGGGACGGACCACCGGAGCCACGAACACCGGAGGGGGAACGGGCCGGGCCACCGGAGCGACGATGGTCACAGAGGGCGGCAAGGGCCGCGACAGGGTGAGCGAGTCCCGAGTCGAGCCCGGCGCGCTTTGGTGGATGTCCCGGCCGTCCTTCGTGATCACCTCTCGGCCGCCCTGTCCGTCCGGAATGACCAGGTTGCCCTTGCGGCTCAGGTGAATGTTGGTGGAAGTCGAAATCCCCGACATGGTTCCCCCCCTGTCAAGCAGATGTGCAGCGACGTTGTTGGAGGAGTTATGGCCGATCAGGGGGGTGGTATTTCTTACGGGAGCGATAAGCCTTGGTTAAGTAATGACTAAGGCAGGCACCCCCTCCCGGGGCTAGAACAGCTTGACCTGCACGGTCACCCACGACTCGACCGTCACGGCGTCGCTGCCCGACACGGTCGTGAGCTGCCCGCCGGTGCCCGGGGTGCCGACTCCGACCCCCAGGTAGACCGTCGCCTGCTTGAACAGGGTCGGGTCGACGTTGAGGTCGGATTGGGTGGTCTGTCCCGGAGACAGGGAGACCGACGCGGTCGCCGCGCTGCTGTCGCTGTAGGGCGTGCTGGTCTTGGACAGCGAGATGTTCAGGTTGAGCGGTACCTTCATCTGGTTCTGCAGCTTCATGTGCAGGATAGCCGACGAGAGGTTGACGGTCTGGGCGTTGGAGGGCACCGAGATGGCCATGCCCTGCGGCGGGTTGATCGGGAACGGCGGAAAGGCCGGCACGATCACGGGGGCCGTGGTGCCGGCTGCGACCAGGCCGTTCGTCATCTGGCTGAAGGTGATGCTCTGCGGCGGGGTGTGCGGGGTGTCGATGGGGGGCGTGATGAGCGAGCAGGCGCTGGCCAGGAGAGCAAGGGTCGCGATCAGGGGGCGCTTCATGGATCCTCCGCGGGGGCCGAGTGGGCAACGATCGCTTGGATTCTAGCACGCCGCGCTCCCGGTCGCTTTGCGGGCGGCCCAAGGATGAACTGACCAAGATCCCGATCCGATCTCTGGTCAGGTTGCGTTGACACCCCCGATCTCGGTGCTACACTCTCCTCGAAGACCCCGGTGGTTGCCCCGGCTGAACCAGGACCGTGGATTCCGTCCACACCACACGCCGCCTCCACCTCCAGAGACGCCGCACCCGCTCACCGGCCCCCTTGGGGGACGCTTGCACGAAGGGGTGAAGGCGATGGGAAGTTTCAAGCACTACCTCCCGGCCGCCAACGGCGCCGAACAGCTCCTGCTCGAAGACCTCGCGCGCGAGCACCCGCATCACCTCTCCGTGCACAGCCGGCAAGTCAGGGATACGGCCCAGCTCTTCTTCGAGGCCGACGACCAGAGCCTCGCGAGCTACATCTGGTACATGCTGGCCCGCCTGCGTCGTCTGCAGCGCAAGGTGGAGGAGCAGTACCACCTGACCCCCGCGGCAGGCGATCGCCACGAGGTCCTGCGGTAAGATGCCCAGGACGGATCCTGGGCCTCCTCTAACCCCCACCCCACGGGGCGGGGGCAGGGGGCGGGGGATAGCGAGCCCGGATGGCGAGCCTTCCTCGATTAGGGTTTCTTGAGCCCCTCGAGCCGGGCCCGCAGCTTCGCCTCGTCCCCGATGTCCTTCGGCCGGTAGAGCCGGCGCGGCTTCATCCCTTCTGGCCAGTAGCTCTGGGCGACGTACCCTCCCGGGAAGTCGTGCGGGTAGCGGTACTCCGAGCCGTAGCCCAGGTCCTTCATGAGCCGGGTGGGGGCGTTGCGCAGGTGGAGCGGTACGGGCTGCAGGGGCGCTTTCCGCACGAGCTCCAGGGCCTCCCCGATGCCCTGATAGGCGGCGTTGCTCTTGGGGGCCGCTGCCAGGTAGGTCGTGACCTGGGCGAGGGTGAGGCGGGCCTCCGGCATGCCCAGCGCCTGCACGGCCTGCATGCCGGCGACGGCCACCATGATCCCGCGGGGATCGGCGTTGCCCACGTCCTCGCTTGCGAGGATCAAGAGCCGGCGCGCGATGAACACGGGGTCCTCCCCGCCTTCGAGCATGCGGGCGAGCCAGTAGAGGGCGGCATCCGGGTCCGAGCCCCGCACCGTCTTGATGAAGGCCGAGATGAGGTCGTAGTGCTGCTCGCCGGACTTGTCGTAGGGGACGGCTCGGCGTTGCAGGGCCTGCACGAGCTCCTCCGGGCCCGGCGACCCCAGGCTGCTCGTGATCTCGAGGGCGTTCAGGGCGGCGCGGGCATCCCCGTTCGCGAACTCGACCAGGACGTCGAGGGTGTCTCCGTGCAACTCCTCGGGGGCGCGGCCCAGGCCTCGCTCGGGGTCGGTCCAGGCCCGGCGCAGGAGGTGGGCGATCGCCTCCGCCCCCAGAGGCTCCAGCACGAGCACCCGCGCCCGGCTCAGGAGCGCGCCGTTGAGCTCGAAGCTGGGATTTTCGGTGGTGGCCCCGATCAGGATGACGGTCCCGTCCTCGACGTGGGGCAGGAAGGCGTCTTGCTGACCCTTGTTGAAGCGGTGGATCTCGTCGATGAACAGGAGGGTCCGCTTCCCGAGTCGGCGGCGATCCCTGGCTTCCTTGATGAGGACCCGCAGCTCGGCCACCCCTCCGGTCACGGCCGAGAAGGAGACGAAGTGGGCCTTGGTGGAGCCCGCGATCAGCTTGGCGAGCGTGGTCTTGCCCGACCCCGGCGGCCCCCACAGGATCAACGAGGGCAGGTGGTCCGATGCGAGCAGCTTGCGGAGGGGCCTGTCCGCGCCGACGAGGTGGTCTTGCCCGAGGTACTCGTCGAGGGTGCGGGGGCGCATGCGGTGGGCGAGGGGCGCCGACGCGGACGCGTCGGTGCCGAACAGGCTGGTCTGTCCCTCGAAATCGGCCATACCCCTGATTCTACGCCCCTGCTCGTGCAGCGTCCACGCGGCCTCACCGGTTTTGGCCCGGCCGCTTGTACCACCCCGGGCAGGGATCCCCCTAAGATGCTGGCACGCGGTTAGGGAGGGTGCGCCATGCGTCGATGGGGGATGGGCTGCGCGATCGTCGGAATCTTGGCCGGATGCGGGTCGGCCGTGCCCGGAGGTGGCGGTGGAGGAGGTCCGGCGCCCGCTGACGTGACCGGAAACTGGCGGGTCACCTATCACTTCGTCACAAACCCCAACCTCGCCACCAATGTGATGGGGGTCCTGCGCCTACGCCAGACCGGGACCTCGGTGGTCGGGCTCTTCCAGCCTCCGAACGGAGCGACGGCCATTCCGATCACGGGGGCGGTGGCGGGTCATCTGCTCACCCTGACGGTGGGCCCCGTGGTGACCGGCCCCGGCACGGTCATGACCATCAGCAGCCAGACGATGGTCGATGCGACCGGGCAAACCGCGAGCGGCACGGTCAATGCCACCTCCTTGTCCGGGATGACCAGCCAGCAATTGAGCGGAACGGCGGACTTGAACCGGCAGCCTTAGCGCCTGGATTCATCACCCCTCCACGAGCGGCCCGTAGGTCTCGGTCGAGACGTACCTCCAGCGCCACCTGCCGAGCAGGTACGACACGGACAGGGCGAACAGGGCTGCGAGCAGCGTGCCGCCTGCGAACCCGAGCCACCCGGTGCTGTAGGAATCGAATAGCACCGCTCGCAGCCCCTTGACCACGTTGGTCATCGGGAGGAATGGGCTCGCCGTCCGGAACACCCGGTTCGATAACTCGATCGGAGCCGTGCCCCCGGCCGCCCCGAGCTGGAAGACCAGAAAGATGAGGGCGACCAGCCGGCCCGCATCCCCCAGCAGCCAGATCAGGGTCATGACGATGCTGAGGAAGGTCAGGCTGGCGATGGCCAACATCCCGAGGAAGCCGAGGACATGCGGGGTCGGGATGTGCATGGCGACGTGGATCATGAGCCCGAGCCCCATGGCCTGCAGCAGCACGAGGAAGGACGGTACGACGGCCTTGGCGAGCATTCGAGCTCCTTGGCTGGCGTGGCGCGCCGGCTCCGGAGCCTTCGCGTAGGGAAAGACGAAGGTCGTCAGCACGGCCCCCAGCCACAGGGCCAGCGCCATGAAGTACGGAGCGAGGGCCGTTCCGTTGTTGGTGACTCGATCGATCCGATCCTCGCGTAGCGTGACGGAGGCCGCCAGGCCCCGGGCATCGCCGGCATCGGAGGAGGGCAGCCGGGCGTACAGCGTGTCGAGCCCGTCGGTCAGGCGATCGCCCCCGTTCGAGAGTCGCTCGAGCCCGGCGCCGAGCTCCCCACTCCCGGATGCCAACGTGTCAGAGCCGTCGGAAAGCCGCTTCAGCACGTCGTCCTGAGGTAGCCGCTGCGAGAGGGTCTTGAGTCCCCCGGACAGGCGCTTCATTCCCCCGGTCAGCTGCGCGACCCCCGCGTCTAGCTGGGCGGCTCCGGCGGCGATGCGCTGCCCAGCGGAAGCGGCCTCCTGCTCCTTCTGGCTCAGCAGGCTCGCCCCCTGGGCCAGCTGGTGGGCTCCATGGGCAGCCAGCTCGGTGCCAGCCCGCAGCTGACCCGCTCCGCTCGCCACCTTCCCGGATCCCTCCGCGATCCGGCCTCCGACCAGCGGAATCCCGCGGACGTGGCTGGTCAGGAGTGTTGAGCCGGCCGACAGGCGCTGGGCCCCCTCGTCCAGGCGGTCCAGGCCGCTTGCCAGGGTGGAGGTCTTGTCGGCGAGCGTGGATTGCCCGAGTGAGAGTTGATCGAGGCCGCGCCCCAACCTGGCCGTTCCCTCGGCCAGACGGCTGCTCCCGGAGGCGAGCCGATCCAGCGTGGACCCGTCAGGGGTCTTGCTGGCCATCAGGCGGATGGCCTGGTCGGCACGCCTCATCCCTCCGGTCAATTGCCCCACCCCATGGGCGATCCGATCGGCCCCCTGTTGCAGCCGCTGCGAGCCGTGTGAGGTGAGCAACAGGCCCTGGTCCAGACGATGCGCACCGGTGCGGAGCTCCGAGACCCCGGCGTGCAACTGGCCCAGCTGACTCAGCACGAGGCTCCAGCGCTGCTCGCCCAGGGTCTCGTTCACGTTGGCCAGCACCTCGATCGCGAATCGCTTCCCGATGGTCGCGGCCGTGTAGTTGGTCCCCGGTGCCGAGAGGAGCCCGAGCTCGGCCGGGTGGCGGCTTTGACCGCTCAGGGCCCGCTGCGAGAAGTCGGCAGGAATGACCAGGGCGAAGTAGGTCTCCCCCAGAGAGACCGAACGGCGAGCCGCGGCCTCGCTCGGAAAGACCCTGAAGTCGAAGGCGTGCCGGGCAATCAGGTTGCCCGTCACCCGATCCCCGAGGTGGACGCTCTGCCCCCGCAGGGAGGTGCCGCGATCGGCGTTGGCGATCGCCACTGGCAGCTGATCCAGGTGGCTGGTGGGATCCCAGACGCTGCTCAGGTAGGTGCTCGCGTAGATCGAGGGCACAGCGACGATGGCCGCGCATGCCCCCCACAAGAGCGATCGACCGCGAAACAATCCCAGCTCCAAGGCGAGAGCCTCGCGCAGCCCTGAGAAGGGCCGACGGATGGGCTTCGTCATCTTCCTGCCTTCCGCCTGATCGGCTGCATGGTCGTTCCGATCTCGCTTACCAAGAATGACCGCAAGTTAATCCTCCCCGCGGGGAATAGTATCGCTGTCTCCCCCTGGCCTCGCCGCAAGGAACCCAGCATGGACCTCACCGACCGCGACTCGATCGAACGCGCCGCCGAATTCACCTACATGGAGCAGGGCATCCCCGGCCTCGGCGAGATGCCGACGCTGGAGGCCTACAAGCTCGGCTTCGTCGCCGGGATGCGCCTCGCGGGAGAGGAGATCCTCAAGCTCGCCCGCGACAAGTCGTGGGCGGCCGTCCCGCTCGAGCAGGCGGAGTTCGGCCTCGATGCCGAGCGTATCAAGGCGATCGCTCAAGCCATCACCGTGCTCCAGCAAGCCGGCTTTGCCGACGTCAAGCTGCTTGCGCGCGGCAACGAGCTGCGGATCGGCTGGGAGTAGCGGTTGAGGCGATCCCTCGGTCCTGGTAAGATCGAGGAATGATCACCCTTTCGGGCGTTTCCAAGCACTTTCCCTCCAAGACCGTCCTCTCCGAAGTCGACTGGCACGTCGGCGCCGGGGAGCGCGTCGGCCTGGTCGGCGCCAACGGGGCTGGTAAGTCCACCCTGCTCAAGATCCTGCTCGGCGAGCTCGACCCCGATGGGGGCCGCAGCCTGCTGCGACCCAAAGCGACCGTCGGCTACCTGTCCCAGGAGCTGCCCGGACTCGCGGGGCGCACCCTGCAGGCCGAGATGTGGACGGCCTTCTCGGCCATCTCCGCGGCGGCCGATCGCCTGAGCGCCCTGGCGGAGGCCCTCGCCGAGACCCGGGATCCGGCGCGCCTCGCCGAGCTCACCCACGAGCAGGCCAGGGCGACCGAGGCCTTCGAGGCCCTGGGCGGCTACACGGCCGAGACCGAGATCGGCAAGGTTCTGTCGGGGCTCGGCTTTCGCGAAGCGGATCGCGTGCGGCTGGTCGAGAGCTTCTCGGGGGGCTGGCAGATGCGGGTGACGCTGGCCAAGCTGCTCTTGATCCGGCCCGACCTGCTCTTGCTCGACGAGCCGACCAACCACCTCGATCTGGCCGCCATCGAGTGGCTCGAGGGCTACCTCGCGGACTACCCCGGCACGGTCGTCGTGATCTCGCACGACCGCCGCTTCCTCGACCGTACGGTCACCCGCATCACCGAGCTGGAGCGAGGCCGCCTGGACGACTACGCGGGGCACTACACGGCCTACCTGTCCCAGAAGAAGGACCGCATCGCCGCGCAGCAGTCCGCCTTCGATCGTCAGCAGCGCGAGCTCGCGAGGCAAGAGGCCTTCATCGAGAAGTTCCGGGCCTCGGCCACCCGCTCGACCCAGGCCAAGAGCCGCGAGAAGCAGCTCGCCAAAGTCGAGCGCCTGGAGGCCCCGACCGAACTCGCGACGGTCCGCTTTCGCTTTCCCCCGGCCCCTCCCTCGGGGCAGGTCGTCCTGCGCGGGGCCGAGCTCAAGAAGGCCTACGAGGGCAAGGCCATCCTCTCGGGGGTCGACCTTACGCTCGAACGGGGCCAGCGGATCGCCATGGTGGGCCCGAATGGCTGCGGCAAGTCGACCCTGATGCGACTCCTGGCCGAGGTCGAGGAGCCGGACGATGGCTCGGTCCATGTCGGCTACAACGTCAAACCCGCCTACTATTCCCAGCACCAGTCCGACTCGCTCGATGAAACGCGGACCGTGCTCGACGACGCCTATCGATCGGTCGATGGCTGGACCCTGGAACGAACCCGCTCCTTGCTCGCGCGCTTCCTGTTCACGGGGGAGGACGTGCTCAAGCCGGTTTCGGCTCTGTCGGGCGGCGAGCGCGCCCGATTGTGCCTCGCCAAGCTGCTCATGCGCCCGGCCAACCTGCTCTTGCTCGACGAGCCTACCAACCACCTCGATCTGGGTTCCAAGGAGGTGCTCGCCGAGGCCCTGTGCGAGTTTGCCGGGACCGTCCTGCTCATCTCCCATGACCGGCACCTGATCGACCAGGTCGCGACCCACCTGCTAGTCTTCGAGCCGGACGGACCGAAGCGCTTCGTTGGCAACTATTCGGCCTACCGCGAACAGGATCGCCCCGCGGTGCGGGAGAGCGTACCGGCGCCCGTCCGCCGGGAGTCCGCGCCGGTCCTGCCGGAGGCCCCCGAGAAGCCCAGGCTGAACGCCTATCGGCGGACGCGGGCGATCGCCGCCCTGGAGGCCGAGATCGCCGAGCTCGAGGGCGAGGTGGCGAACCTGGAGGCCCTCATGGCCGATCCGTCGCTCTACGAAGACCACGTTCGGGCGGCGGCCGTCACGACGGACTTCGAGGAGAAGCGGGCGAGGCTGGAGGAGGCGACCGAAGAGTGGCTCGAGCTGTCGGACTCCTAGCGATCCTCGGGGGGCTCGTGGCCGCGCCGGCCCAGGCCTTCGAGCTCTTGCAATCAGGCCTCGACGTGGAACCCACGCCGCAGAGCGTGCTCGTGATCCGCGTCGAGCCGCACTCCCCGGCCGCCCGTTCAGGCCTGACCCTGATTCCGGGGACCGTGGCCCGGGTGCGTTACATCAACGGCAAGGACGCCATGACCGTTTGGCGCCAGGGGGGCCTGGAATCGGCCTTCGCCTCGGACAGCGTCCTGGTCACGCTCGGGGTCCGTGGGCCAGACGACCTCTACGAGCGCCTCGACGGGCCCTTTCTCATCCGCAACGAAGACCCCCCCGACGCCATGCTGACGCGCCTCTTGACCGCGAAGAGCTGGGCGTCGGCCGCGCGCCTTGCTCGCTCCCGTTACGTGACCCCGCAAGCGGCGGCGCTGACCTGGGCACGGATCGCCCTGGAGGCCGAGGAGCAGGCCCGCGCGAACCTGTTCAAGCGGGCGATCGCCCTCGCCCAGACCATCCCCCCCACCGAGCCCGCCTACCAGGTCGTGGCCGCCCAGTTACCCTACTGGCGCACGGCCCTCGACCGCTCGGCCGAGGAGGATCGGAGGCTGCTGGGCCGCGAGGTCTCCCACCACGGAAGCTCGCCCCACCACCACCCGCCAAAGAAGAGCGGCCGCCCCAGGAAACCCTGAGGCGGCCGCTCGAAACCCTTGATTACTGAAGCAGCGACTTGACCCGGTCGGCCGTGAGCCCTCCGATCGAGGCGAAGGCCTCCTGGCGGCCGCTCGAAATAGCGCTCTTGAGGGCCTGCGACACGGCCCGCGCCGAGTCGGGATCCTTGATCCGCGACTGGCTGGCGGCCTCGTTGGCCGCGGCGATGGCTCGGTGGTTTTCGGTCAGCGTTGCCGCATCCGTGGGCTGATCCGGAGTCTTGGGGGTCGCCTCGCTGGGGACAAACTTCTGGGCCTGGGTGGCGTTGTCACGACGCAGCGCGGCAAAATCAGTGTGGATCTTCAACATGGCTCACCCTCCCTGGCGCCTGTCTCGAAAGGTTTCAGTCCTTACATTCCCAGCATCGGCCAGTATACCACGAACTTGAGGGCCCTCCCGGATGAAACCCTCGATAAATCTTCGTTGCGATCGTTACGAGAACATCGCCGCCGCCGAGGTATCCGACCCCAGCATCAGGATGGTCTTCACGGTCTCCTCGTACGGATCGTTGTCGTGGATGCCCTGTTTCAGGAAGCTCTTGATCTGGTCCCAGAGGGAGATCGCCTTGTCGAAGTTGGGGTTGGTGCCGCGCACGTAGGCGCCCATGTTCAGGAGGTCCTGCACCTCCTTGTAATCCGCCATGATCTGGCGGACCTTCATCTGCGCCTTGTAGTGCTCCTTGGTCGCGAGGAACTGGATGAGACGGCTCACGCTCTTGAGCACGTCGATCGCCGGAAAGATGCCCTGCGAGGCGATCTCGCGCAGCATGACCACGTGGCCGTCCAGGACGCCGCGCACGCAGTCGGCGATCGGTTCGTCCATGTCGCCGCCATCCACCAGCACCGTGTAGATGGCCGTGATCGAGCCCTTGTCCGACGTGCCGGCCCGCTCCAGGAGCTTGGGGATCAGGGCGAACACGGACGGGGTGTAGCCCTTCTGGGCGGGCGGTTCGCCGATGGCGAGGCCGATCTCGCGCATGGCCATGGCAAAGCGGGTCATCGAGTCCATCATCAAGAAGACCCGGAGCCCCTTGTCCCGGAAGAACTCGGAGATGCTCGACGCGACGAGCGGCGCCTTGAAGCGCATGAGGCTGCTGGTGTCCGAGGTCGCGACCACGACCACCGAGCGCTTGAGCCCCTCTTCGCCGAGGCTCTCCTCCATGAACTCCCGGACCTCGCGGCCCCGTTCGCCGACCAGGCAGAGCACCGAGATGTCGGCCTTGCAGTTACGCGCGATCTGGCCCAAGAGCGTCGACTTGCCCACGCCCGAGCCGGCAAAGAGGCCGATGCGCTGGCCTTCGCCCAGGGTCAAGAAGCCGTCGATCACCCGAACCCCGGTCGGCATGACCGTGTCGATCCGCTTGCGGGTCATCGAGTTGGGTGGGGGGTTCATGAGGGGGTAGGTCGTTTCGGCGATGAGCGGGCCGCGGCCGTCGATCGGGTTGCCGAGGCCGTCCACGACCCGGCCCAAGAGCCCCGGCCCCACCTTGACCGACACCATGCGGCCCGTGGCCGCGACCTCGCAGCCGGCCCCCAGGCCTTCCACCTCGACCAGAGGCATGAGCATGACTCGGCGGGCCTTGAAGCCCATGACCTCGGACGGGAAGATGCGCGACTTGTCGATCGAGTAGATGTAGCACAGCTCCCCGACCCGCACCCCCTGCAGGACGGCCTCGATCACGAGCCCGATGAGCTGCACGACCTGGCCCCGGGCCCGGATGGGCACGGTGTCCTTGAGGGCGAAGGAGTAGGCCTCGTAACCGAATTCGCGTTCGACGGCCATGCTAGCCCGACCCCGTCATGTCGAGCGGCTCGGCGCCGTACTCGGCCCGCACCGCGTCGAAGGCTTCCTGGATGACCGAGAGCTGGGTCTTGATCTGGGCGTCCACCGAGCCCGAAGCCGTCTCGATGAATACCCCGCCCTTCTGGATCTTGGGGCTCGACAGGAACTCGACCTTGCGCACGTTGCGGAGGCGATCGCGAAACGCCTCTTCTTGCGCCTGCACGGCTGGCAGATCGTCCGGGTGGACCTTGATGATCACCTCTTCGAGGTCCGAAACCTTGTTGAGCGCCTCGTCGAGCGCCTTGGTCACGGCGTCGGGCCGCACGTTGACCTCGTCCATGAGGATCTTTTCGGCGATCCCGATGGCGAGCTTCAGGAGCTTTTCCTCGTTGCGCTTGACCTCGGCACGCAGGGTTCCGGCGAGCTGATCGAGCGAGTCCATGGCGTCCTGGACGATCTTGGCGGCCTCTTCGTCGGCCTGGCCGCGCCCCTCCTGGTAGCCCTCCGCGTAGCCTTTCTGGCGCAGCTCCTCGAGGATCGCCTCGCGGCGGGACTCGATCTCGAGGATCGTATGGGCCGCCGAGGCCTGGGCTTCGTGGATCTTGCGGGCGGCGTCTTCTTCGGCCTGCTGGACGATGCGGGTGGCTTGCAGCCGCGCCTCGGATAGGATCGCCTCGCGTTCGGACAGGAGCGACTGCAGCACCAGCTCGGGCGGCGGGTCGTTGAGCACCCGCCGGGCGAAGTTGTCGACCAAGGAGGCGATCTGCTCCTCGGCCGTCGCGAGCTCCTGCCAGCGGCCATCGTTGGCCGCCTGGATGGTCAGGGCTTCGAGGGCCGAGGCCGCCTGCTGCTCGATGTAGGGCGTGACGCTCTCCATGGCCGCCTCGAAGGCGGGCGTCCCCTCGGGGTAGGTCGCTCGGATGGCGCTCGCCGCTTCGTCGAGTTCGAGGCCGGCGTCGGGAGCCCCGAGCTGCCCCGTCGCTTCCTGGGCGGCGACCTCGGCCTCCGTGCGGGCATCCTCCAGCAGGGCCTCCCGCTCGGTGGCGAAGGCGCTCAGGAAGTCGGCCACCTCGGGATTCTCGACGACCTCGGGCTCGGGCGGGGCGGTTTCTACGGGGGGGGCCTCGGCCACGGGCTCTGCGGCGGCGGGCTCGGGGTCGGCCGCGAAGAAGTCGGCCATCGAGGCGTCGGGCAGATCCAGCGAGGGGATCACGAGGTTGGGGATGGGCGGCAGGACGGCGGCCGCCCGCTCTGGGGTTGGGGCGCCGGTTTCGGCCACGATCTGGTCGCCGGCCACGACGGCCGTGCCGGCCTGGATCAGCTGATTGGACTTGATCAGCGGCATGGAAAGCGCCCCTGGAGCATGGTGGCCTCCATGCCATGTACCCAGGAAGGGGCGCTTCGGATCAGGCGAGCAGGCGGACAGGGCTGCCCTGGTTAGCTTCTACACGACGTGCTCGAGCTGCTCGACCAGGTCCGTGACGGAGTAGAACTCGTTGGTGTCGGTGCGCAAGAGCAGGACCTGGAGGGTTTCGGGGTGATCTCCTGTCAGGTTGATCACGGCGTCGCCGCGCTCTTCGATGAGCTTGTCCTTGGCGACCGGGAAGTGCACGCCCTCCACGGCGTCCATGACGGTCGTGAGGCCCGTGTGCTGCGGGTTGTCGGCGTTCGAATCCGGGCTCAACCCTCCCCCGCTCCACTGGGATTGCTGCTCGGCCATAGCTCGCCTCCTTCAACGGATCCCCCAGGGCATCCTAGGGGTCCGCCCGGGGCGGCGCAACGGCTCGTCGCCAGCGTCTAGAAGGTGATGATGTTGAAGTCGAAGAAGTACTGGAAGGGCTGATTCTGGTCCGGCCGCGGAGGACGGAAGGTGATGCCCCAGCTCAGGCAGTTCACGTTGTAGCGGAAGTTGTAGTAGAGGTCGCCGAGCTTGAAGCTCGACAAGGCTAACGGATCGGTCCACTGGCGGGCGTAAAAGCCGCCCACGCCGACGTTCCAGGGCCCATAGACGGCCCAGTTGCAGCCGAACAGGACGCGGTCGACGGCCGTTGCACGGTCGTGGTTGAAGGGGGTCCCGATGCCGGTCGTGTAGACGGGCTGGGTCTCCAGGTTCAGGTTGGTCGAGAAGCGGGGATGCCAGTGCTGGTTGGTTCCGAGCCCGAGGTTCAGGACCGACTGACTGCGGTCTTGGAAGTAGTAACTGGCGTTCGCCCCCCCGTAGAAGCCCATGTCCCAGAAGCTATTGGGTTGCCAGCGAGGTAGTCCGAGGCCCAAGTTGCCCTGCAAGAGGCCCGACTGGTTGCCTGATTGGTCTTCGATCAGGTAGGCTGCGCGCACGCTAGGCGCGACCGTCACCTGGCCTATCCCCTTTGAGGGCCAGCTTGTGATCAACTCGGGCAAGCGGTGGATCGGAAAACCACCCGGATCGACCTGGTATTGCACGTCACTGCGGTGGCCCACGTCGACCCGATACCCAAGATTTAGGATGGACCGGGCTCCCCCAACCCAATCTCGGATGAAGGACAGGTTGGAATGGAGGCCCGATCGGCCTTGGTCAACCGGCGAGCTGGCCGGAATCCACGGGAAGTACTGGGTGTAGTTGGTCTCGAACTTGCCCTGGGCATAGTCGGTCGGGATTTCTTGGACGACGCCCGCCGAAATGCCCCGGCTCGACATGACCCGGACCGGGATTTGGCCTGGATACTTGGGCCCCAGGTCGTACTTGGCCTGGGAGTCGATGTACAGACCCTGGGCGCCGTCTAGACCGGCCGTGGCGTCCAGTTGGGTCTCGGGCAGCTCGATCCGGCTGCGCCGCGCGGCCTCGCCGATCGTGGCCGCGAAGAAGGGGATCCACAGGATCGGGACGTTGCTGACCAGGATCTTGACGTACTGGCCGCGCAGGTTCCAGGTCCGGCGCCGGGGATACCACTCGAACCGGTCCGCCGAGAGCCAGTAGCCCGGATCCTCGTGGACGCAGGGCGAGATGCGGGCGTCTTCGGAGTAGAAGAGGTCCGCCGCGAGGTGCAGCCGCGCCCCCCCGAACCAGCCCTGCTTGTCGATGATGGCCTGCCAGTCGGTCGCGTCGGCCGTCTGGGCCGCCAGGTTGAAGCGCACGCTCCGGGCCTTGAGGTGGTAGATCTCCTGGTCGAGCCGCACGCTGCCGCTCGCCTCGCCCAGCAGGGTCCGTCGGTCGAAACGGATCCCGTCGGCTCGCAGCTCGAATCCCTGGTAGACGGCGTGGACGTGACCGGTCGCCTCGATCGAGCCCGAGGACTCGCCGATCAGGTCGATCCGATCGGCCTCGATCGTGACGGGCACGCCGACCTCGAGGTCGGGGGAGGCGATCGCCGCCGCGTCCACCACGGACCCGGTCGCCACAGGCAAGGCCGCCACCCGGAAGACGGCCTTCTGTTCCCCCACGGGGCCTTGAGGCAACGCCCACTCGGGTCCCGCTGCCTGGCAGCAGTCGCAGGCGATCGCCGGGCTGGCGGACCACCCCAGGGCGAGCGCGACGGGAAGGGCGATCGCCCTGCTCACCATGCGGCCCGACGCCGCACGCGGCGCTGCGATCGCCTGGCGAAGAATTCCGCGAGGGGCTTCACGTAGGTCTGGTCGGTCCGGAGCACCAGCTCGTCGACCCCCAGCGACCGAAACACCGCCGATCGCTCCTGGCAGAGCTCCTGGGCCCGGCGCCGGTACTCCGACCGCACCCGGGCGTCCCCGGTATCGACCACGAGGGTCTCGCCCGTTTCGGGGTCCTCGACCTCCATGAGCCCGACGTTGGGCAATTCCAACTCGCGCGGGTCCGTGAGGGTCACGGCGATGACGTCATGCTTGGCCCTGAGCCCCTTGAGCGAGGACTCGAAGCCCAGATCGAGGAAGTCCGAGAGGACGAAAACGATGGCCCGGCCCGTCAGGAGCTTCTGGACGTAGCCGAGGCTCGCCCCGTAGTGCGTGCCGTGGCCGCGGGTCTTCCAGGCGAGCAGGTCTCGGATGATGCGCAGGACGTGGCCGCGGCCGCGGCGCGGCGGCACGAACAGCTCGGGCCCCTCGCTGAACAGGAAGAGGCCCACCCGGTCGTGATTCTGCATGGCCGACAGGGCGATCGCCGCCGCGAACTCGGCCGCAAGCTCTCGCTTGAGGCGCGCGCGCGACCCGAAGGAGAGCGAGGCCGAGACGTCGACCGCGAGGACGATCGTCAGCTCCCGCTCCTCGACGAACTTCTTGACAAACAGGCGGTCCATGCGGGCCGTGACGTTCCAGTCGATCAGCCGGACGTCGTCGCCCTCTTGGTACTCGCGCACCTCGTCGAAGTCTATCCCGCGCCCCTTGAAGACGCTGTGGTACTCGCCGCCGAAGATGTTGGCGACGAGCCGCGTGGTCTTGATTTCCAGGCGCTTGATGGCCCGCGCGAGCTCGGTGGGCGCGGTCATGCCGGTTAGGGAACCTTGATGCCAGCGAGGAGCTTGCGGATGACGTCGTCGATCGAGACCTCTTCCGCTTCGGCCTCGTAGGAGAGCAGGATCCGGTGCCGCAGCACATCGGGGGCCATGGCCTTCACGTCCTCGGGCATGACGTAGGCCCGCTTCTTGAGGAAGGCGTGGGCCTTGGCGGCCAAGGTCAGGTAGATGCTCGCCCGCGGGCTCGCCCCGAAGGCGATGAGCGAAGTCAGCCCGTCCATCCCGTACTCCTTGGGCTGGCGGGTCGCGAACACGATGTCGACGACGTAGCGTTTGATCTTGTCCGAGACGTGGATGCCCGCGATCACCTGGCGGGCCGAGCGGATCAGGTCCGGCGTGCCGATCTGAGCGAGCTCCTGCGGGCGCGGATTGGTCATCCGCTCGATGATCTCCATCTCCTCGGCCTTGCTCGGGTAGCCCACCCTGACCTTGAACATGAACCGATCGAGCTGTGCCTCGGGCAGGGGGTAGGTGCCCTCCTGGTCGATGGGATTCTGGGTGGCGAGCACCAGGAAGGGATCGGGCAGCTCCATGGTCTCGCCGCCGATGGTCACCTGGCGCTCCTGCATGGCCTCCAAGAGGGCGCTCTGGACCTTGGCGGGCGCGCGGTTGATCTCGTCGGCCAAGAGCAGGTTCGCGAAGATGGGGCCGCGCTTGGTCTGGAAGCGCCCCTTCTTGGCGTCGAAGATGGACGTGCCGAGGAGATCGGCGGGCAGGAGGTCGGGCGTGAACTGGATGCGGGCGAACTCGGCCTGCATGACCCGCGCGAGGGTGTTGATCGAGAGGGTCTTGGCGAGGCCTGGCACGCCTTCGAGCAGGATGTGGCCGTCGGCCAAAAGGGCGATGAGCAGGCGATCGAGAAGGGCTGCTTGGCCCACGATGACCTTGCGGACCTCGGAGAGGATGGTGCCGAACTGGTCGGCGACGACCCGGACGCGCTCGTTGGCCTCCAGGATCGTGTTGTCGATCATCCTTGGGTCCTTTCCCTCGCGCTGAACCGCTGGCGAGGGGCATTTTAGCCTACCGAACGGCCTTCTACAAGGTCGAGCCCACGCCAAGCGAGGGTTGCGGCAGGGCTAGTTGAGGGACAGTCGCTTGCCCCGGTAGTAGAAGTAGCCCTTTTCGCGCGAGAGGCTCGCGAACTCTTGCACCCGCTGGGTTTCGCGGCACAGGATCTCGCGTTCGGCCTCGAGGCGATCGCCCACCGAAGGCATCTCCAGGAGCCGCTGCTTTTCGATCAATCCGATCGGGATGACGGTCGCGACGTGGTAGCTCAACTGGACGGCATCGGCCCCCGGTTCGGGCATGGCGAGCGGAACGTCGGCGATCTGGCCCAGCATGTGCAGGTACTGCTCGAACAGGGCGTGGATGTCCCGGGCGGCCTCGGCGTCGGCCTGGGTCTGCGGGTCGTCGAGCACCTCGACGAGGCCCTGGGCATAAGGCTCACCCTGAATCGGCTCGAGGAGCCGGAACCGAGACACCCCGACGGTGACGAGGTCCATGCGCCCGTCCTCGTAGTGGTTGATCTCCTGGATGGCGGCCAGGGTCCCGGTCGAAAAGGGTTCTGCGGGTTCCCCGACCTCCTCGCCCTCCTTGATCAGGACGACCCCGAACATGAGTTGCTCGGCGAGGCAACGGCGCACCATCTGGCGGTAGCGGGGCTCGAAGATGTGCAGCGGCAGCACCATGCCGGGAAACAGCACGACCTTGAGTGGAAACAGGGGCAGGGTGCGCGTGGCCAATCGTCACCTCCCATGGTCATAGGCCCCATGGGCCCCTCCGGAATTATAGCCTGGTTTCCTGGCAGAGGCGGGCATACGGGCCCGTGGTATCATGCCGGAAGGCGATCGCGAAGAAAAAAAGGGGGGAACGCGTGCTTCCGCTGTGGTTTCGGCCCGTGGCCGTACTGTCGTTGCTGGCCGGCTGGGTGGCCGTGATCGTGACGCTGGTCATGATGATCCGCACCAAGCGGGCGCAACGCCTTGCGGCCGAGGCCCGCGCGACCGAAGCGGCCAAGCAGGGGTAACCATACCTTGGCCTTTTCCCGCCGTCGTTTCCTCGCGCTGAGCGCCCAGGGAGGCCTCGGGCTCCTCGCCCTCAGCGTCCCGCTGGCCGGATGCCGCGGCCCCGTCTACCCGCCGGAGGGCGTCGGGATCTTCTCGGCCAAAGAGGCCACCGTGCTCGGGGCAGCCGTGGAGGCCCTCCTGCCGGATCGGCCCGGCATGGCGCGGGTCCGCGACGTGGGGATCGTGGGGGCGATCGCAGGCCTCTTGGGCCCGATCAACCCGGCGATCGCGCAGGACTTCCGTCAGCTACTCGACACCCTGGACGACGTGCCTCTCCTGAGCTTCTCTCTGACGCCGTTCAGCGCCCTGGGGGAAGGCGATCGCCTCAAGACCCTCGAAGGCTGGGGCCACAGCTGGCTCGCGCTCAAGCGGCGCGGGTTTCAGGGCCTCAAGAAGATCGCGGCGAGCGCCTTCTACGGCAAGTCCGAGACCTGGCACGAGATCGGCTACGAGGGTCCCTGGGTAGGCCGGATCGACGTGGGCACAGGCCTCGACAACCAGGGTCCCCAGCCGCCGCTCAACCCCAACATCCTCCTTCCATTCGAGGGCTAGTCATGCTGGACCACCCCCGCGTCCACGCCCATCCCGCCGGCGACCTCGACCTCGAGGCCGACGTCGTGGTGGTGGGCACCGGGGCGGGGGGGGCCGTGTTCGCGAGCGAGCTCGCCGAGGCCGGTCTCAAGGTGATCATGCTCGAGAAGGGCGGCCACTGGGACCGCCGCGACTTCGACCAGAAGGAAGCGACCATGATGCCCCGCCTCTACGAGGACGCCGGGGCGCGGACGACGGCGGACGGCGGGATCTCGGTCCTGCATGCGAGCTGCGTGGGCGGCACGACGGTTATCAACAATGCGATTTGTTTCCATCCGCCCGCCTTCGTCCTGCAGGACTGGGCCGATCGCCACGGGGTGCGGGGCGTGTCCCTCGAAACCCTGGATCCCAGCCTGCGGAAGGTCGAGTTCGTCCTGAACGTGCAGCCGATCTCGGATGGGGAGTTGAACGAGAACGCGCGCCTCATGCGCCAGGGAGTCGAAAAGCTGGGCCTCAAGGGTGCTGCCTTCCGGCACAACCGGACGGGCTGCGCGCAGAGCGGCTTCTGCATGGTGGGTTGCTCGTACGACCGCAAGCAGACCATGCTCGTCACCTACGTCCCGCGGGCCCTGCACTTCGGTGCCGAGCTCTACCCCTTCGCGAAGGCCGAACGGGTGGTCGCGCAGGGGCGGCGCGTGACGGCCATCGAGGGGTCGATTGTCGACCATGGGACGGGGAAGTCCTACCGGTTCCGGGTGCGGGCCAAGGTGTACGCGATCGCTGGCGGGGCCATCAGCACGCCGCTCTTGCTCTTGCAGAGCGACGTCGCCAACTCGTCGGGCAGGGTGGGCACCAATCTGCGCCTGCACCCGATCGTGCCGGCGTTCGCCACCTTCGACCACGAGGTGAAGGCCTACAAGGGGATCCCGCAGGGCTACTACGTCGACCAGTTCTTGCAGCGGTCCGATGGATCGGGGGGGTACCTGCTCGAGTCGATCTTCACCCATCCGGCGATCGTCGGGGCCACGGTGCCGGAAGCGGGGGCCGAGCTCCGGCAGATGATGACCCGGCTCAATCACCTCGCGAGTGCCTACGTCCAGGTCTTGGATCACGGCAGCGGGCGAGTGACGGTGGGGGCGCACGGGCGCCCGGCGATCGCCTACGCGGTCGATGCCGCCGACCAGGCCAAGATCCGGGATGGGCTCAAGCACCTCGTGCGGATCCTGCTCGCGGCGGGCGCCCGTGAGGTGGCCGTTCCGCACGTCGATCTACCGCGCTTCTCCCGTCCCGACGACGTGGACGCCGGGATCGATCGGCTGGACTTCGCGGTGGGCAAGCTCTCCACCTTCTCGGCCCACCAGATGGGCACCTGTCCGATGGGCGAGGATCCCAGCCAGAGCGTGGTCAACTCCCAACTCAGGGCGCACGACCTCGACAACCTGTTCGTGACCGATTCGAGCGTGTTCCCGACGGCCATCGGGGTCAACCCCCAGATCACCATCGCGTCCCTCGCGACCCACGCGGCCCGCGGGGTCGTGAGCGAACGGGCCCGGTACTTCTAGACGTCTCCGGCGGCCGGCTCGATCACGATCTCGGCCACGCGAGCCCGCGCCGGTTGAGCCACGGCAAAGGCAACGGCGGCCGCCACGTCCTCAGGGCGCACCATGCCCCCGCGCCCCACGTCGCCGAGCCCGATCTCATCCCACAGATCGGTGTCCGTCGCCCCGGGATAGAGGGCGGTGACTCGGATGCCGGTTCCCTTGAGCTCCTCGGCCAGGGCCCGCATGAGGCCGTCCAGGGCGAACTTGGAGGCGCAGTAGGCCCCCCAGTTCGGAAAGGCCCGCTTGGCGGCCACCGACATGACATTGATGATGTGTCCTGTTGATATGTTTCGCATGATCGGCAGGACGGCGCGGGTACACAGAAACGCCCCCCGGACGTTGACGGCCATGACCCGGTCGAAGTCATCGAGGGTCGTCTCCTCGACCGAGGCCACGTGGGCCGTCCCCGCGTTGTTGACGAGCAGATCGACCCGGCCCCACCGTTCAAGCGTCGTCGCGACCAGCCGCGTCACGTCCGAGGGGGTGGTCACGTCGGTGGGAACGGCGATCGCCTCCCCCAACTCGCGCGCCAGCTCTTCCAGGGGCGCCGCGTGCCGGGCCCCGAGCGCCACGTGGTAGCCTTCGGCCACCAGGTGCCGGGCGATCGCCCGGCCGATGCCCTGGCTCGCGCCCGTCACGATCGCGACCGGACGGCTCATGACGCCACCGGCGGGTGGTCTTCCCCCGCGTACTCGAAGTGGTTCGAACCCGTCTCGTCGAGCTTGAGGCGGACCAACCGGATTCCAGCGGGGAAGGCACTGTCGAGCCAGCTCCAGATCTGGTAGGCGACCGCCTCCGAGGTCGAGATGAAGGCGTCGGGGCCCACGGGCTTGGTGAACTCCCGCTGCCCGATGAACTGGTGATCGAGGCGCTTGAGCACCCGCTCATGAACGGCCCGGTCCAGGTCTCCCAGATCGAGGATCATCCCGGTCTTCGGGTCCACGGGGCCCTTCACGGTCACCTGCAGGACGTAGTTGTGGCCGTGACCGCCCAGGTTGTTGCAGTCCCGGTAAAGGGCGGTGTTCTCGGCCTCGTTCAGGTACGGGCTGTGCAGGCGGTGGGCTGCCGAGAAGTGGTAGACCCGGGAGATCGTCGCGATGTGGGTCATGGAGTGGTCTCGCCCTCGTAGTCGGCGAAGAGGTCGTCGCTCTCGTAGACCCGCACCCGGGCGAGCTCACAGCCGGGGATCTGGCCGTCGAGCAGGGTCCAGACCTGGATGGCGATCGCCTCGGTGGTCGGCTGGGTGTCCTTGAAGTCGTCCAGATCGAAGTTGAGGTGCTTGAAGTCGTACCGATCGACCACCCGCAGCTTGACGACCTCTTTGAGGTCCTTGAGGTTGACCACCATCCCGGTCCTCGGGTCGATCCGGCCGCGCACGCTCACGTCGAGCACGTAGTTGTGCCCGTGGCCGTACGGGGTGGCGCAGCGACCGAACAGGCGCTGGTTCTCCTCGGGTGACAGCGACTCGTCGTAGTACCGGTGCGCGGCGGCGAACTTGAAGCGGCGTGTGATCAGCATGGGCACCTCGGCGGGGGCGGGCGATCTGGGCCATTATAGCCGAACGGAGCGGTCGGGGCCACGCGCCCCCCGGCCATCTTTCACGGACTCCTGACGGAGTTTTAATCCGCCTTTGTTGTGGTTCGACAACCCTTAATCCGGCGCGAGGCATAAGAGAGACGGTACCGTCCCACCAGAGGAGTGCGTCATGTCCATCGAAGCCTATCAAGCCAATACCGTGAAGGAGTACAAGGCGCCCGAGGCCGTGAAGCCACCGGAGCCGGTGGAGCAGTACCAGGCCAGGACCCTCGATCCTCCCGCGCCGGTGGCCAAGACCATCACACCGGATACCCCCCCCAAGGCGATCAACGCCGAGCAGTCGCAGATCACGATCGATCACGGCAACGGGACGCGTCCCGTGCCGGACAGCGGTCTCGACGACTTCCTCGGCGCCCTGGTCGGCGGTTTCCTGGAAGGCTTGTTGGACACGCAACCGGCTGGATCGGGCGACAAGAAGCCCGATGCCCCGGGCAACAACACCCCACCGACCGGTTCGGGCAAAACGGGTGCCCCTGGCGATGGCAAGGGGGCTCCGCAGACCGGTGACAAGCAGGTGGTCGTCAAGGGCGGCGATACGCTCGGCAAGATCGCGGCCGAGAACGGGGTGACCCTTCAGCAGCTCAAGGATGCCAATCCCGACCTGTTCAAGAACGGGAAGGATGCCGACGGCAAGAACCGCCGGGCGGACGGCGGCCTGATCTATCCGGGCGACAAGGTCAAGATCCCGGGCAAGGGGGACCCCAAGCCGGCCGATCCCAAGGCCGACGGCAAGGGAGATCCCCAAAAGACGGATCCCAAGCCGACCCCCAAGCCAGACACCCCCAAGCCGGAGACGGGCGACAAGATCGGCCACAAGGTCAAGTTCAGCTCGGTGGCCGATCCGCACGTCACGACCGGCAACGGCCGCAAGTTCGACAACCACGAGGCGGGGGACTTCGTCCTGGCCAAGTCCAAGACGGGCAACCTGCTCGTCGAGGCCCACAACGACAAGTTGCCTGGCGACAGTGGGCTGTGGCAGACCAAGGGCGGGATCAAGACGGACGGCGACGTGGTCGACTACGACGCCGCGAGCAACTCCCTCACGGTCAACGGCAAGGCCGTGCCGTTCAAGCCGGGCGATCGCATCGATCTGCCTGGCGGTGGCTACGTCCAGACGAGCAACGACAAACTCCCCAACGGCACGCCCTTCAACCGGGTGCAGGTGCACACCAAGGAGGGGGACGACGTCTACATGCTGCGCTTTATCCGGCCCAACGGTGGCGCCTACCTCGACTTTGCGGGCAGCATCTCGGGCAATCGCGACAAGAACGACGTCAAGGGCCTCGCGGGCGCACTCAACGGCAGCGGCAACTCGGCGAACGACCTGCAGGAGCGCGACGGCACTGTCACCCAGGACGTGAACGCCTTCGTCAACGACTGGAAGGTCAAGGACGGCGAGAACATCCTCAAGTAGACGATTCGTCTTCCCGGCGTTCGCCGGGAAGACGAAGGCCTCAGGCCTTGATGAATCGCTTTCTAGGGAAACGCCGCGCTCAGATCGAGGGAATCGGGGTCGGGCAGGTCGAGGGCGACGAACACCTCGACCAGCGCCGGGTCGAACTGCGTGCCGGCGCAGCGGAGCAATTCGCCGATCGCCTCGGCGTGGGGCCGAGGCGCGCTGTAGGTCCGCCGGCGGGTCATGGCGTCGTAAGAGTCGCACACCGAGATGATGCGGGCCTCGAAGGGCACGCCCGCCCCGGCCATGCCGGTGGGATAGCCGGTGCCGTCCCACCGCTCGTGGTGGTACAGCAAGGGCTCGCGCCACTCGGACAACCCGCTTAGCTCGGAGATCATGCCGGCCGCGATCTCCGGGTGGCGCTTCATGAACCGCCATTCTTCCTCGTCGAGGGGCCCGGCCTTCTTGAGGATGTCGTCGGGGATGCCGAGCTTGCCCACGTCGTGCAGCAAGCCGGCGACGTAGATGAACTCTTGACGTTCTGCGGACAGATCGAGCGCTCGGGCCATCTGACGGGCATAGAGCCCGACCGCCCGCACGTGATGGCCCGTCAGGGGATCCTTGGCGTACAGGGTGCGCTCGATGGCCCGGGCCAGCTCCTGGGTGGCGCGGCGATCGATCCGCTCGGCCCCTCCGTGCTCGCTCCACTCCACCCAGTCGGCCTTGAGCCAGCCGTGCAAGGTGGCCACCAGCCGTTCCGGCAGGTCGGGGGCCGCGAGGTGGGCGCGCAGCTCGGCGATCGCCTCATCGAGGCGACGCGTTGCGGACGAGTGAGGTGGCTCCATGTCAGCCTCCGAGAGGGCGCGACCAGAGTCCCACTATACCCTCCTTGTCTGCTCCTGGCACGGGCTTCGGCCCTCCCCCCGAGGTTTCCGCGGCTTGTCCGGCGTAGCGCGCAGGGGCCCCGGGTACGGGAGGGGCGTGACCGACTCGCGCGAAAGGCAAGGTGGCTCGATGATTCGGCTTCTCGGAGGGGGGATCGGCCTGCTGGGAGTGCTCGCGGGGTGCGCCATGGGCTCCCCGGTCCTTCAGACGTCCCCTGCTTCCTCCCACGCGGCGGCCCGGGTGTTCGCGGCCGCGGGACAGCCGGTCGGGGCGATCGCCCCGGCTACCCGCGCCGCCATGGCGGCGGTCCTCGGCGCGCGCTGACCCTGACTCGCCCGGCTTCCCAGCGGCCCGTCGCCTCCCGAGAGGCGCGGGCCGCGACCGTTCCGGTGACCTTGTGGCTCGGGGTGCCGGGCGCCGTCATCAGTAGGCTCGGCATGTCGAAGGCCGTGAACTGGGCCGGGCTCTCGACCTGGGCCCGGTCCAGGGCGACGTAGAGGCGATCGTGGTCGAGGTCGCACAGGGTGCTCGCCAAGAGCGAAGTCGCGCCCAGTTTGGCCAGAGGCCACGGCCCCAGGCTGAAGCTCTCCGTGGCGGTGTGAGCCGCCGTGTCGACCAGGATCTGCAGGGCCTTCGTCACGTCGATGCGGCCGTACGACGCCTGCAAGTGCCCTTCGAGCGCGAGGGAGTCGTTGCGGGCATGACTCGCCAGGAGCAGGCCCGTCGCGGAGGCCGGCCGCACGACCACCCGATCCCGGCCCTGCCAGGCCTCCGAGATGGACTGCGCCACGTCGAAGCGCTGCGCGCCCGACCGGTTGGCCGCGATCAGGATCAGCCCCTGCAAGGAACGGCGACGGACCGATCGGATGCCGCGTTCCACCTCCTCAAGGGTTCCGCACCCCTGGATCAGCCGGCGGGTCAACAGCCCCGACGGAACCCCCGACGCGTTCTGCCAGCGCATGGGGCCCTCGGTGGCGGCCAGCACCAGGCCGCGCTCGTTCCAGCCCCCAGCCCCGTCCATGACGCGTCCGGGTACGGTGGGCACCACGAAGGCGTAGCCGCGATCGGGGTGATGGACCTGCAGGAGGGTGTACCGGTGCCGGACGTCGGCGTCGAACCCGGCCATGTCCATGCCGAGCAGCGGTACGTGGCCCAAGGTGGCCCCGCCTGAAAGGGCGAAGGCGGCGGTACCGAAGCTCAGGCGTCCCGCCATGCCGCTCCTGAACCAGGTTGCGGGGGCGCACCAGGGTGGGTTGGCCTGCATGATGAGGATCTGGTCCTCGCTGAGGCCCGATCCGTCCGCGAGGCCGCGGATCTCGGCTCGCTCCTCGGGCGTGTACTCGGCGGCCTGCGAGCGGGCGGACCAGGCGTGCCAGAACTCGGGCATGACCGGGAGGGCCGGAAAGACGTGCTGCTGGTAGTAGTCGTGGTAGAAGCCCTGCAGCTCGTCCTTGAGGAGGTTGCCGTGCTGGTAGCCTTCTTCGTAGGGAGTGCCCTGGGTGAAGAGCACGAGCTGGCCGTGGATGCGTTCCAGACGGCCCCGTTCATTGGGCGTCTCTCGCACGGTGACCCGTTCATGGGGGGGAGGGCCGTTGGGAGAATTCGGCAGGGCGTCGCCACAGCCCGCGAGGAGGCCGGAGGCAAGGAGGGAGGCGAGCCAAGATCGCCAGGAATCGCGTGCGGGCATCGCCGCGATTATACCCCTGGAATCAGAGGACGAAGGTGTCGGCCGGAAGGGAGGGGTTCACCTGGACGCTGCCGTACTGCATGGTGAACACGGCGGGCCCCTGCTCGGTCTCGTGGACTTCACGGTAGACGGGCAGCTTAATTCGCGGATCCAGCCCGATGCGCTCGACGGTCACGCCGGACAGGGCCGACGGCACCTCGACCATGACGAGAGTTTGCCCGCCGATGCTGCCCGTGCCCAGGTAGCGCCCCCGGGGAAGGCCTTGCATGAGGGCCTGGACCATGGCGTCGTAGTCGGTCTGGTTGAGCAGCCAGCCGCGCAGGCAGGGCTTTTCCTGGAGGGTGTTGGTCTGCCGGATGTGGATGGGGCCCAGATCCTTGCGACCGCTCAGGCTGTTGCCCCCCGTCCACACGACCATGGCCCCCGACAGCAGGCTATCGCTGCTCTCGCCGATCTCGAGGCGTAGCTTGCGCGGCTTGGCGAACTTCATGACCACGTGGGTCGCGTAGTAGCGGTCCGATCCCTTGGACTGGTGGTCGTCGTAGATGGCGCTCAGGGTGTTGACCGATTGGTAGGCCGCCGCGACGTCGCGCTGGATGGCCGCCAGGATCTGGGGATTACTGGGCTGCTGTTGGCTCGGGGGAGTGATCACAGGTTGGTTGGTCGTCGTGCCAGGGTTGGAGCCAGTCGGCGTCATCCCGCAGCCAACCGCCACAAGCGCGAGCAAGCCGAATGCCACCCGCTTTGCCTGACCCATGCTGCCTCCTTGGTCCCCCGGACCCTCCCCCATGGTATCGGGGGCAAGGCACTAAGACTTGCTAAAGGGAGGGCTAAATCTGGGTGGTCGCCCGGATCCGGTATCATGGCGGGGTTTCGCCCGATCCGGAGGAAGTTATGCCCGACCATGTCCACGGCCCCGACTGCCATCACGACCATGCCCACTCCCTCGGCCCGCAGGAGCCCTTCGTGGCCCCCGAGAAGGTGGGCCGCAACGATCCTTGCCCCTGCGGCAGCGGCAAGAAGTACAAGAAATGCCACCTGGCGCTCGAGGGGGTCTAGTCCTCTCAGCGAATTCTCAGGATTCTCTGGGCGAGCTCTCAGGATTCGCTCAGAAGCGCCTCAGCGTTCCGGCGCATCATTCGAGGGCAATCGCAGGCCGAGCCCTGCCGTCCAAGAAGGAGAATCCGATGTCGATGTTGAAGAATGCCCTCGTTGCGGCGGTGCTGACGGCCGTCATGGGTGGTGCTGCGATCGCGGCCCCCGCGACCACGACCGCCACGACCCCGACCACCACGACCGCCGCCGCCCCGGCCGCCGAGAAGGCTCCCGCCAAGGTCGCCAAGAAGGGCCACAAGGCTCACAAGGCGCACGGTCGCCGTCATCACAAGCACGCGATGCACCGCCATCACCACAAGGCCGTGAAGCACCACGCCAAGCGTCACCACGCCAAGAAGGCCGCCGCGAAGTAGGTCGCTTTCCCAGCTCTGGCGCCGGGCCCCGTCGGGGCCCGGCGTCGGCGTTTGGGGGCTCGTCTGTTGTTCCCGCCCGGGACCCGAGATAGGCTGGATCCGAATGGAGGTGGGCCATGCTGGCGACACTCCCGGGCTGGGCGCTCGCGATCTTCTTCCTCGCCCTGGCGGCGCTCGCGGCCGGGGCCACCGCCGGGGTGCTCTCCCTGGTCCGCCTGACCCGCGAGGAGCCCACCTTCGTGGGGGCCGCCATGCACTTCGACACGACCGAGGACGAGGGCCCCTCTCCGCCAGGCGACCCGCTGCGGGCGTATGGCCGGGCCGAACTCGATTGGCTGCGCGAACACGCGATGCCTCCGGCCCACATGACGGACGAGGGCCCGCTGGACCGGTCGTGACCCCTGCACTTGTTCCCGGAACGCCTCCCGCCTAAGTTGGAGGTATGTCCCGCCGTCCGCTCAAACGCCGCAAGCGCCCCACCGAGACCCGTCCCCCGGGCGGATCCCGCTGGGCGATCGCCCTGGGTGCGACCCTCCTGGTCGGGGCCTACACCGCCACCAGCTACCTGCTGCAAGAGGGCTGGCACCTGGGGGCCGCCTCGGCGAGCCTCGTTACCGGCTTGCTCGCCCTGGGGGCCCGTTCGGCGAGCCAGCACCTGGCCTCAAGCGGGTTCAAGGGCTTGACCTGGCCGAACGGCCGGCTGCGCCGCTTTCTCGCCGACCTGCGCGCCGCGGGGGACCTCTCCGAGCTGGGCGGGGCGATCGTGACGGCCCTGGACGAGGCCTTTCGGCCCGAGCACCTCTACCTTTGGCTGCCGCCCGCGGGCGAGCCGAGCTTCCATCTGGTGACGGGGCGTGGATCCTTCCCCGAGACCTACGTGATCCCCGAGTTCAGCCTGAGGCAGTTGCTCAAGGTGCGCCCCGAGGGCCCCTGGAGGGTCGACGAGGCCGAGCCCGTGGGGGCGGCGGCCTCCTTCGACGAGCTCATGCGGTCGATGGGCACGGCCGCCTGCCTGCCCATCGTCCTGCACGGGCAGCTCCTGGGGCTCATCACGCTCGGGCCGCGCAAGAACCGCAAGGCCTACGGACCGCGTGACCTCGCCTTCCTCTCCGACTGCGGCCGGGCGATCGCCCCGGCGATCGCCCCCTATCAGTTCCGGGCCGAACAGGCCCTGCACCTCTCCAAGCTCGAGGCCGTGAGCCGCCTCTACCGTGACGCCCAGCAGAAGGCCATCACGGACGGCCTCACGGGGCTCACCACCCACGTCCACTTCCAGGAGCAGCTGGTGAAGCGGTTCAGCGAAGCGCGGCGCTTCGAACAGCCGATGAGCCTCCTCTTCATCGACATCGACCACTTCAAGCGGATCAACGATACCTTCGGGCACCAGACCGGGGACGAGGTGCTGCGTCAGGTGGCCGCGACCGTCCACGCGACGGCCCGCAGCTGCGACACGGTCGCGCGCTACGGGGGAGAAGAGCTCGCCATGCTCCTGCCGCAGACCGATCTCCTGGGGGCCTACACCCTGGCCGAGCGGCTGCGGGAGTCGATCCGGACCCTGCGGATCCCGGAAGCGGGCGGGTCCAGGAACGTCTCGGTCACGGCCTCGATCGGGGTCGCCCAGCTGCAGCGCGGGGACCACGAGCCGGCCGATCTGCTCGAGCGGGCCGACAAGGCGGTGTACGAGGCCAAACACCGGGGTCGAAACCAGGTCATTCTTTCAGCCCAGGGGGCCTGATCAGGCCTCGTGCTCGGTGCCCGGCTCCAGCCGGGTGTCGAACTGGACGTCTCCCGAGTCGTCGTCATACAGGAAGCCATGGGTCCCGTGCGGGAGATCGACCCCTTCGAGCTCGGCTTCCCACGACAGGTTGCGGTAGAACACGGCCTTGAGCCGGACCCCCGGCCCGAACACGGACCGTGCCCGGCGGTTGAGTTCGTCGATCGCCTCGGCCCGACTCATCTCTTCGACCGGCTTCATGGCTTCCTCCCTCGCGACCGCGCCATGCCATCCTAGCGAGTCGGCCGAGGGCCCCCTTAGGGCGGGTCGCACGAATCGGGCCGCACCGGCTCGTCAGGAACCGAGTGGGCGATCGCCCCTTCGCCGGGCCCGATCAGGTCGATCAAGAGCTGCGTCACCCGGGCCGTCGCCCCCCAGACGACCTCCCCTTCCACCGTGAAGGTCGGGGTGAGGTGGGCGCGGGCGATCGGGGCCCGGGCCATGGCGATCGCGCCCGGCACGAGCAGGTCTGCGAGCGGACAGGAGACGATCCGGTCGATCTCGCGCGGGTCCGGGCGGAAGGGGTAGGGCCAGGGAAACCGCCCCACCACCGGCGTGATCGTGAAGCCCGTAGGGGTCACCACGTCGTCGAGCGTGCCCAGGACCTCGACGTCCTGCGGGGCGAGGCCGATCTCCTCGGAGGCTTCGCGCAGGGCCGTCGCGATGAGGTCGACATCGCCGGGCGATCGCTTGCCGCCCGGAAAGCTCACCTGGCCCCCGTGCACCCCCGGGTAGGCCGAGCGCTTGGTGAAGAGGAGGCGATCGCCCCCGGACCCCACCCCGATCGGCACCAGCACGGCCGACGCGATGCCGTGGGGTGGGTCCTGCCGGCGGGCGACGTGATGCTGCAGCCGGTCGAACAAGGGCCTAGCGGGCGCCCGCGAGGGATCCCGCCATGAGGCGCTCGATCTCGTCGGCCTCCTTGGGGACGTCCTTGGTCAGCACCTCGTGCCCCTCGGGCGTCACCAGGACGTCGTCCTCGATCCGGATCCCGATGTTCCAGTAGGCCTCGGGGGCCCCAGGGGTGCCCGGGGTGACGTACAGCCCGGGCTCGACCGTGAGGACCATGCCGGGCTCCAGGGTGCGCCACTGGCCGTCGATCTTGTAGGCCCCCACGTCGTGCACATCGATCCCGAGCCAGTGGCTGGTCTTGTGCATGTAGTAGGGCTTGTAAGCCTCCCGGGCAATCAGATCGTCGACCTCGCCCGACAAGAGCCCCAGGCGCACCAGCCCCGTGACCAGGACCCGCAGGGCCGCCTCGTGGACCTCCATGAAGGTCTTGCCGGGCCGGACCGTCTCGACGGCGGCCTTCTGGGCCTCGAGCACCAGGTCGTAGAGCTCGCGCTGCGGCTTCGAGAAGCGGCCGTTCACCGGGAAGGTCCGGGTGATGTCCGAGGCGTAGAAGTCGAATTCGGCCCCGGCGTCGATGAGCAGCAGATCGCCGTCCTTGAGCTCGGATTCGTTCTCCTGGTAGTGCAGGATGCAGCCGTTTTCGCCGCCGCCCACGATCGAGCCGTAGGAGGGCCCCATGGCCCCGCGCCGCCGGAAGGTGTACTCGATCAGGGCCTCGATCTCGTACTCACGCATGCCGGGGCGGGTGGCCTGCATGGCGGCCACGTGGGCCTCGGCCGCGATGGTCGCGGCCCGGCGCATGAGGGCGACTTCGGCCGGGGACTTGAAGAGCCGCCTCTCGTGCAGGATCGCGGCCGGATCGACGAGGGTGGTGGGGCCCGTCGCCCCGCTGCGGGCCTTGGTCCGGTAAGACGCCATCCACCCGATCACCCGGTCGTCGAAGGAGTCGAAGCGGCCAAGCCGGTAGTAGAGCCGCTCCTGGCCGTCCAGGTAGCGAGGCAGCACGGCGTCGAGCTCGTCGATGCGGTAGGCGACATCGGCCCCGAACTTGGCCACGGCCCCCTCGACGCCGGCGCGCCGTCCGTCCCAGGTCTCGCGCTCGGGGTCGCGCGGGCGGACGAAGAGGATCACACGGTGCTCCGGATGGTGTGGGGCGAGCACCAGGACGGCCTCGGGCTCGGTGAAGCCCGTCAGGTAGTAGAAGTCGCTGTCCTGGCGGTAGACGTGGTCTTGATCGGCGGTGCGGTGGCGGATCGGAGCGGCCGGCAGGATCGCGACCCCGGTTCCCATCGCCTTCATGAAGGCCTCGCGGCGGTCCTGGAACACGATTCCCCTCCTTCGTTTCAATGGCGCCTCCGACGCGGAGCGAGGCAACCATCCTCATTCTACCGCGCCGCGCGGGGGGCGTCACCGAGGTTTGCCGGGTGGGGGAAACGGGTTTATCCTGTTGTAGTCAGCCGTCACTCGCCACCGAGGAGCAACGTGGAGACCCGCAAAGACGAGATCCGCAAGGACGAGAAGCCACGCGAGGAGACCCGCCCTCGTGAGGCCGCCAAGCCTGCGAAACCGGCGCGCGAGTCGGCCTTCGAGGGCAAGAACGACTACGCGGACGTGCTCGCCCACATCAAGGCGCTGGAGAGCTCCGACCTCGAGATCCGGGCGACGGCCGTCAAGGCCCTGGGGGAGTTCGGCGATCCCCGCGCGGTCGATCCCCTCATCAAGGCCCTCGCCTGCACCAGCTGGAAGATCCGGGTGCTCGTGATCGAGGCCCTGCGTGACCTCAAGGACTTCCGGGCGGTCGAGCCCCTCATCGAGTGCCTCGCCGACCCCGAATTCCGGGTCCGGGCGGCGGCCGTCGACGGCCTCGTCGAGTTCAACGACAGCCGAGCCGTCGAGCCGCTCATGCGGGCCCTCAAGGATGCCAATCGGGCGGTGCGCCGCAAGGCCGCCGAAGCCCTCGGGACCCTGGGCGACACCAAGGCCGTCGAGACCCTCATCGCGGGTCTCGACGACTCCTGCCGCGACGTGCGGCGCCACTGTGCCCTGGCCCTCAAGCAGCTCGGCAACAGCCGGGCGGTCGAGCCCCTCATCAAGACCCTCAACGACCCTGACCACTGGGTGCGCGAGGCGGCCGCCGAGACCCTCGGCGAGATCGGGGACGAGCGGGCGGTGGCCCCCTTGCTCGCCGCCCTGGGCACGTCGGCCAAGCGCAAGGGCTTCTGGAACCGCAAGGAGACCCGCGAGCTCGCCGAGCCGCGCCGCAAGCGACGCGACGACGAGAGCGGAGCCGAAGCGGGCGCTCACGAGAGCAACGCCGCCTTCCGGGTGATCGTGATCAAGGCCCTGGAGCTCATCGGCGACTTTCGGGCGGTCGAGCCCATCGTCGCCACCTTGAGCGATCCGGAGTTCCGGGTCAGGGTGGCTGCCATCGAGGCCCTGGCGAGCTTCTGCGATAACCGTGCGGCCGGGCCTCTCATCAAGGCCCTCAAGGACGCCAACCGCAATGTGAGGGTCAAGGCCGCCGAGGCGCTCGGCGCCCTGGGCGACGCCCAGGCCCTCGACGCCCTGATCCAGGCCCTGCAGGACCCGAGCCGGGACGTGAGGCGCCACGCGGCGGCCGCCCTCAAGTCGAGCGGGGACAGCCGCGCGGTCGATCCGCTGATCGAGGCCCTCTACGACCTCGACCAAGGCGTGCGCTTCGCGGCGGCCGAGACCCTCGGCGAACTGGGCGATGTGCGAGCCGTCAAGCCCCTGATGGCGGCCCTCGACACCCAGAAGCCCAAGGAATCCTTCTGGGAGCGGATCGGGCTCGCCAAGCGCTCGGCGCGCCCCCCTCAGCCGCGACCCGTGCGCCTGCGCCGGGGGCGCGACGGCGAGGAGGGCGAGACGTCGTTGACCTTCCGCCAGGTCGTCATCCGGGCGATCGAAAGGATCGGGGACGAGCGGGCCCTCGAGATCCTACTTTCCGAGACCCCCGAGCTGGGCGACGAGCCTCGCCTGCTGCCCGAGGCCCGTCCCAAGCGGTTGCGGGCCGGGTCCGGTGACGAGGTGCCCATCTCGATCAGCCCGGAAGGGGTCGGCTAACTCCCTCACGCCTCCTCGATCAGACGAGCCGCTTCGTCCAGGCTGACGCCCGTTGCGAGCGGCTCGTAGTCCATCAGGGCGTTCTCCTGGTACTGCTCGCGGGGGTAGAGGTTGGCCGCGACCACGGCCCCGGCCGCATCGCCCGTCGTCTCCTCGGCACGGCGACCGCCTGTCGGCATGCACTCCGGGTGGTCCATCCCGTTGAACAGGATGAATCGGATGATGCCCTGCCGGTCGACCAGCTCGAGCGCCACCTCGGGGTGGCGCTCAGTCAGCTCGGCGAGGCGCTGGATCTCGTCAGGCGTGCTCATGGGCCCTCCTCAATCGATCGTGACGTTGGCCAGCGGAAAGCCATCACTGAGGGTCAGGGCGTACTGCCCGGGGTCCTTGAAGGTCCAGCTGAAGGTGGTCTGGACCTGCTGGGGGAAGGGCACGGAGACGGCCTGGGTTGCGTTCGGGGCGAACAGGAACGAGACCTTGATCGCGTGGTCCGTCTGGACGAGATCGGGGCGCAGGTCCCCGTCGCCGGCCGTCCAGACGGTCGCGTTCCAGGTGAGCCGCTGACCCCGGAAGCCCATGGTGGGCCCCCAGACGCGGTCCACCGGCCTCACGATCACCCCGGGGTTGCCGCGTACGGCCCCGGATTCGGGAACGGCCGCCACCTGGACGGTCCCCCACATCGGGGCCGGGGAGGCGGCCACCGAGGCCGGCGCCACCGAGCTCGGGTGGTAGGCGCCCCCGAGGTAGGTCGAACGGTCCAGGAAGCTCGCCGTCTGGCCCGTGGAAGAGCCCCAGTTGGCGAATGACGGCGCGGGGGACGATACCTGGACGGCGAAGCGGCGAGTCCCGTCGAGGTAGTAGGTGCCCGTTACCGGCGGGGTGAACGGGATATCCACGTCCATGGGCCTCAGGTCGGTGGCCCCGATGGGCACTTCGACCCGCAGGCCCAGGTGGACGGTGAAGGAGTCCTGGCCCGCCGTCAGCACGAGGCCGTCCACCTTGGTCCCGGCCGGGACCAAGGTGCGCCCCACCAGGACCTGGGTGGTCCCGGCCTGAAAGCTGGTCGGTCCGTCGATTACGGTCAAGTCGACCGTCTGGGTCGTGTAGGCCGGCGGTGGCGCCTCGCTCGGTACGGGGGCCGGAGCCGGGGTCGTCAGGTAGACGGGGGCCGGGGTGGCCGGGGTGGCCGGGGCGATGGGATTGGCCGGGGTCGCCGGGGGTGCCGAGCACCCGACCAGGACCGTGGCGCCGACCCCCCATGCGGCAAAGGGTTTCATCCTCCTCCTCCTCTCCGGATCTCCCCCGGCAGTGTAGCCTCGGGGCTCAAGCGAGCGTTACGGCACGACCGGCAAAATTTGGTCGCCGGTCTTTCGCTTGACTGCTGTAGAAGGGAGGAGGGTGTGGGCGATCGCCCCTACGGGCTCTCGGAAGGGTCGGCCACGGGTTCGGGGGGCGGCGGAGGCTGGATCCGCAAGGGCCCGAGGGGGATGCCGAGGGTCACGATCGTCTCGTGCAGGGCCCGGATCGGACCCAGCAGGTCTCGCTGCGACTCGGCCGAGAGGGCCTGGTAGGTCGAAAGGATCTTGCGGAACGCGCCGGTCACCCGGGCCGAATGGCCAGCCTTGCCCTGCTCATCGCCTCGCGAGTCGCATTGGACGTAGGCCCCCAGGCTGCTCTGGAGGGCCTGCAGATTGGCCGCCACCTCTTTGAAGGTCGGGAGGGGCGCGGTACCGGCTTTGACCGGGGATTCGCTCATGGATCCAGCCCTCATGCGCCCGCCTGTCGGTCGCAACGGTACTCGTATCCTACCCCAACCGGCTGTCGGTGTATACGCAACCGCGCGAGACGGCGTTGCCTTCGCGGGACACGCCTCTTATTGTGTGGAAACGCCATATCGTCTTCGGACCGGAAGGGGGAGTGGCATGCGATACCCGCGCCGGCCGGCCCTGTTCGTGATCAGCCTGATCGTGGCGATCGCCCTCGAGTTCGCCCTCAAGGCCCCGGGCCTCGCCGAGCGCGTCAAGCCGCACCCCGCCCCGGGGCAGGCCCGCCACTAGGGCCGGGCGTGTTTCAGGACCCAGCTCGACAGGGTCTGGACCCAGTCCGCGTGGTTGACCTCCTGGCTGAGGTCGTGGGCCGCCCCCTCGATCGTGACGACCTGCTTGTCCTGGGCGCCGATCAGGTGGGTGAAGGCCTGGGTGGCCCCGTTGATGGCCACCCCGTCCGACCCCGCGAGCGACACCAGGAGGGGCCCTTGCATCCGGCGCCCGTGCCAGGCGATGTCGGCCGTCATCTTGCCCACGTCGTCGAACAGGCCGGCCGGGACCTTCATGGTCTCGGGGCGCGTGAGGTGGGCCTCGGGAGAGGCGGGATCGGTCGTGAGCGGCACGTGCTTGCTCATGGGCGTGTTGACGGGCCAGCGGGCGGCCGATTCGCTCACGAAGCCGGCGGCGACCTTGAGGGTGTCGCCCGGGCCGAGGAACTTGTTCATGACGACGGGCGACATGGCGACCACCGGGGCATGCGTGGGGTTGAAGCGGGCGCTCCAGTCCAGGGCGATCATGGAGCCGAGGCTCACGCCCATGACCGTCACCCGCGCACCGGGATTCTCGTGTCGGGCGAGCTTGACGACGGCGTCGAGGTCCGTGGCGTGCTGCTTGAAGTTGGGGGCCTCGGTGCGGGAGCCGACAGCGTAGGACTTGATGCCGTTCTGGGCGAGGGCCTCGCCCATCTGATCGAAGTACTCGGGCTTGCCGAGCGTGCCCTGCTGCATGACGACGACGGCGGCCGGCTTTCCAGGAGGTACGGTCGTGCGATAGGAGATCGCCTGCCCGTCCGAGGCCATCAGGGTGCCGTCCGTGTGGATGGTGGCCGAGCGGCGGAGGCGATCCCCAGTCATCGACAGGCCGCGGGGTGGCGCGGACGCCTCGCTCGGGCTGGAACGCTGGCTCCGGGGCATGCCTACCCTGCCGCTGCTCGTGACGATTCCGGCTCCCATGGTCTCCCTCCTGTCCGTGCGTGGAGGAGTTGTCGGGCCGGAGCCCGGCGGGGATTCGGAAGGAGGCGTTAACGGCGCGTTAAATTTCGGGTCAGCTGCCGGCGATCGCCAGTTCCCGGACCAGCACGGACGGGGCGCCGATGCAGGAGGTGAACCACTCGAAGTCGTTGGCGACCCCCGTCACGGCTTCCAGGAGGGTGTAGAAGTTGCCCGAAACCGTGAAGTTGTGCAGCGGCCGTTCCTTCTCCCCGTGGTGCAGCAGGAAGCCCTGCGCCTGCAGGGAGAAGTCGCCCGAGATGGCGTTCGCCCCGGCGTGCAGGCCCGTCACCTCTGAGACGAGGATGGCCTCGCGCAGGGGGGCCACCAGGGCCTCGGGACGCTCGGATCCGGGCCGCAGGAACAGGTTGGACGGGGCCACCTCGAGGGGGCCCTTGTAGCCCGCCCGCGAGGCGTGGCCGGTCGACTCGGTGCCCGCCTTGCGGGCCGTGTCGGAGTTGTGGAGAAAGCGGCGGAAGGTGCCCTTCTCGACCAGGGTGAGGGTCCGGGAGGGACAACCCTCGTCGTCGAAGGGCCGGGCCCCGAAGCCCTCGATGGTGAGGGGATCGTCCACCAGGGTGACGAACTCGCTCGCGATGGGCTCGCCGAGGCGATCGCGCAAGAGGCTCTTGCCCTCCTGAGCGACCTTGCCCGAGAAGATCCCGCAGAAGACCTGCAAGAGGTCCGCCATGGCTTCGGGCGCGAGCAGGACGGCGTAGGAGCCCGAGGCGGGCTCCGAGGCCCCGAGCTTCTCGGCGGCGCGGGCCACGGCTTCGCGGGCGATCGCCTCCGGATCTAGCCTGGCGAAGTCTCGCCCGGCACGGACCTGGTAGTAGTTCTTGAGCTGGTCGCCCTCGGCGAGCAGGGGCACGGTCGAGATCCAGGCGAGGCTGCTGCGGTAGCGGCGATCGACCCCGCGCGTGCTCGCGACCTGGACGAAGCCCTGCGAGTCCGAGTAGGCGGAGCCGGTCACGTTCTTGATCCGCGGGTCGAGCTCCTTGGCGAGCCGCTCGACCGCCCGGACCTTCTCGATCTTCTCGGGAATGGGAATGTCGCTCAGGTCGGGCCGGTAAAGGTCGAGCTCGGGGGCGGCCCCGCCAAACTCGGCGAGCGACGTACCCGCAGCCGGGACCAGCGCGGCGTTGCCCGCGGCCGCTTCCAGGGCCCGTTCGAGCGCGGGTGGGGTCAGGTCCTCGGTGAAGGCGTAGCCCACCCGGCCGCGGGAGATGACCCGGAACCCGGCCCCGCGGGAATCGGCCACCGTGAACTGCTCGATCTCGCCGTCCTGCACCTTGATCGTCGTCGCGGAGGACACCCGCACGTACACCTCGGCTTCCCAGCCGGCGCGCCGGGCCTGGTCCAGGGCCCCCTGCACGTCGGGAGAGTCGATCGCCATCGCCTAGCTCCTTCCGCCCACCACGATCTCGTTGACCCGAACCGGGGGCTGGCCCACGTTGACCGGGATCGATCCGCTCGACGAGCCGCACATGCCGGCCGCGAGCGCCAGGTCCCGCCCGACCATGTCGATCCGGTGCAGGATGTCGGCCCCGTTGCCGATGAGGGTCGCCCCGCGCACCGGTTCGGCGACCTTGCCATCCCGGATCAGGTAGGCCTCGCGCACCGAGAAGTTGAAGTCGCCCGTGCCCGGGCTGACCGACCCGCCCCCCATCTGCTTGGCGTAGAGGCCGTAGGGGATGGAGGCGATCAGCTCCTCGAGGGTGTGTGGCCCTGGGGCAATGTAGGTGTTGCGCATGCGGCTGGTGGGCGCGAAGCGGTAGCTCTCGCGGCGACCCGACCCGGTCGGGCGGTAGCCGGTCTTGAGGCCCCCCAGGCGATCGACGATGTAGCTGACGAGCTTGCCCTCTGCGATCAGGGTGGTCTTCTCGGTGGGCATCCCCTCGTCGTCGATGGCGAGCGAGCCCCACTCGCCCTCGATCGTCCCGTCGTCGACCACCGTGACCGACGGGTGGGCGATGATCTCGCCCATCTTGCCAGCGAGCACCGAGGCCCCGGTCGCGACCGAGGTGGTTTCGAGCAGGTGGCCACAGGCCTCGTGCAGGATGACCCCGCCGAAGCCCTTATCGATCACGACCGGTATGCGGCCCGAGGGGGCGTAGCCCGCGCGCAGCATGGTGACGGCCTGGGCCGCCGCCGTGCGGGCGAGCTCTTCGATGTCCTGCCCTTCGAGCCACTCCCAGCCCTGGAGGGCGCCGGGAGACTGGGATCCGGTCTGGAACTCGTGGCCGTCCGAGGCGATCGCCTGGATCGCGATCCGGGTATAGGGCCTCACGTCTTGCCGGAACAGCCCCTCGGAGTTGGCGATGAGGACTTTCTGGAGCCACTCGGTGACCGAGACGTCGACCTGGGTGACCTCGCGGGAGGCTGCGCGGGCCGCCCGATCGGCCCGCTCCAGTACGGCGAGCTTGCGCTCGGCCGAAACGGATCGCGGATCGTCCGCCACGCGCGCGCCGGTGAGGGGCGACAGGGGGGCGCTCCGGCGCGGAGCCTCGCCCTCCTGGGCGTGGCTCACGGCCCGCGCCGTGGCGAGCAGATGGTCGCGCGAGAGGTCGCTCGTGTAGGCATAGACGGCGCGGGTCCCGTACAGGACCCGGATGCCGACCCCGGACACCTGCCCCGTGGCGGCGTCCCTGACCTGACTATCCAGGTACGAGAGGCGCTGCGTAGCCTTGTCCTCGACGAACACCTCGGCGAAGTCGGCCCCACGGCCCAGGGCCGTGTCCAGCACGTCGCCCACCAAGCGCGCGTCCAGGAGGTCGCCCACGGGGGCGGTCACGATCGGGTCCATGGTGGCTCCTCCAATCCCTTCCTTCCATACCCCGAAACGTCTGTTTGCTTCATTCGGCGACCCCGGCGAGCCAGCGCCGGCGCAGGGCGTTGGAGGCGAGGTGGGCCTGCCGGGTGGGCTCGGGCAACCGGTAACCGCGGGCCCCTTCCAGCACCCAGTGCACGGCCGTCTCGAGGGAGACCCGATGGCCGCACGAGACGAACAGCGGGTTTGTCCGCCGCTTGGTCCTCACGACCCGCCCGATCTCCTCGCCGCGGTCGCACAGGGCGGCCTGCTCGCCGACTTCCGGGCCGGGTGGATCGTACTGGCCCACGAGCAGGCTCTTGGCGCAGCCGATCGTGGGGCGGTCGAGCACGATCCCCAGGTGGCTCGCGATCCCGCAGCGCCGGGGGTGGGCGCGGCCATGGCCGTCGACCATGAGCAGGTCGGGCTCGGCCGAGAGGGTCCGATAGGCGGCGAGCACGGCGGGCAGCTCGCGGAACGACAGCAGGCCCGGAATGTAGGGCATGGGAAGGTCGACCCGGGCCTCGGCGACCTCGATCACCCGCCAATCCGGCAGTTGCAGGACGGCGATCGCCGCGTAGCCCACGTCGCTGAAGCGGTTGGTCGAGACGTCGACCCCGGCGACGGTTCGGATCGGCCCCAGGTCATCCTGGCAGCGCACGCGCGCGGCGAGGTCCCGCTGGAGGGCGATCGCCTCGGCGGGGGTGCGGGGCCAGGTCGGCATGACGAGCGGGAGCATGCCCCCTAGCATGACGGAACCGTCCCGACCCCCGCAAGGGAGGCCGGGACGGTTCGAGGGGTGTCGTGCCTCAGGCCCGGACGGCCGAGCGCTGCAGCCGCTCAACGACGGCGTCCGCGAAGGCGCTGGTCGAGAGGGCCTTCTCGGGGGTGTCGCGCATGAGGTCGTAGGTGACCTGGCGATCGCGCAGGCAGTCGACGATGGCGGCCTCGAGACGGGCGGCCGCGTCCATCTCGCCCAGGTCGCGCAGCATCATGAGGCCGCTGAGCAGCTGAGCCAGGGGGTTGGCCTTGTTCTGCCCGGCGTGCTTGGGAGCCGAGCCGTGGGTGGGCTCGTAGACGGTCCCGATCGTTCCGACGTTGGCCCCGGGGGCGACCCCCAGGCCCCCGATCAGCCCGGCGCAGAGGTCGGACAGGATGTCGCCGTAGAGGTTCTCGGTGACGACCACGTCGAAGGACTGGGGCCGGATCACCAGCTGCATGCAGGTGTTGTCGACGATCAGGTCCTCGAAGGTGATGGCCGGGTAATCCTGCGCGATCTTGCGGCCGATCTCGAGGAACATGCCGTCCGTGTACTTCATGATGTTGGCCTTGTGGACCAGGGTGACCTTCTTGCGGCCGTGCTTGACGGCGTAGTCGAAGGCATAGCGGATGATCCGCTCGGACCCCGCCTCGGAGATCGGCTTGAGCGAGACGGCGGCGTCGGGGCGCAGGGTCTTGGGGGTGTGGCGGGCGACCACGTCCGCGATCTCCTTGGTTGCTGCGCTGCCCGCCTCGAACTCGATCCCGGCGTAGAGGTCTTCGGTGTTCTCGCGGACGATCACGATGTCGACGGCCTCGAAGCGCGACGGGATCGAGGGGTACAGCTTGCAGGGCCGCACGCAGGCGTAGAGATCGAGTTCGTGGCGCAGGGCCACGTTGACCGACCGGAAACCGGTTCCCACCGGCGTGGTCAGGGGGCCCTTGAGGGCCAACCGGTTCTTCTTGATCGACTCGATCACGGCGGCCGGCAGGGGAGAGGGCTCCCCGGTGCGGGCCATGTAGTCGGCGCCGGCGTCGAATCGTTCCCACTCGAAGGCCACCCCGGTGGCCTCGAGGCACTTGACGGTCGCGGCCGTGATCTCGGGACCGATGCCGTCTCCCGGAATCAGCGTGACGCGGTAAGCCATGACTTCCCCTCCTTCGTCGGTCTCGAGCGGGTGCCCGGGGCCCTAGCACGTACCAGACAAGCGAGCGCGAGCCCGCGTCTTCCGCCGCGATCGTCCCATGGGACCCGGGCGGTGTCTACCGCAATTTGCCCTCTTGTGCCATGAACCAAACGAGGTTCAGCGGCGGGTCATGACGGGCCGATCCCTCTGGACCGTCCGGGGGGCATGCCCCTGGCATGCCCCCCGGTGAGAGACGATGAACGGAACGAGCGAGCTAAATCAGCGACTCGCCCGGCTTGACCCGCCAGCCGTTCAGGAAGTCCGCGATCTGGGCCACTCCGACCGTGCGGCCGTCCCGGGTCACGAGGTCCTTGGACTGGTCGTCGCCCGTGTGGAAGTCGCCCAACGAGCCCTGGACGCTGTCCGTCGGGCGGAAGCCGGAGATCGTTCCGCTCAGGTCGAGGTAGGCGTCCTGCTTGGTGACGTTGATGACGTCGCCGCGCGGAGAGGTGACCGAGAGCTTGTTGCCCGAGATGGTGACCGTGGTCCCATCCTTGAGCGTGGTGCTCATGTCCTTGAAGGGCAGGGTCTGGCCGTTGATCTGGAAGGAATTCTTGAGGACGTCGTAGTTGATCCGATTCTCGCCGACCTTCATGCCGATGGCGTGGTTGAGGGTCATGCCGGGCCAGCGGCCGGTCGGATCGGGCGATTGGTCCTTCTGGACCTCGAGGTCGCCCTCGTCGCTCTTGAAGGCGATGAAGCGCCCTGTCAGCTGGTTGTCAAACTTGAGCCCGTCGCCTGTGACCTCGTGGGGATCGCCCCAAGAGCTGAAGCCCTTGTCCTTGCCGATATTGAGCCGGACGATGTTGGAGACGAAGTTCTGGAGCGGGGAGAGAAGCCCGTTGCCCTCCTTCGTCAGGTTGACGAACCCCTTGGACAGGTCGTTGCCCACATTGTAGGCCTTGAGGGTCCCGTCGGCATTGGCCTCGCTCGAGCTGCCGCCCGCCGACCCCTTGGAGCCGCCAGCCGACGCGCCCGACCCCTTGCCGAGGTCATCGCCGGTCGTGTAGACCTCGATCGCGCCCCCGGTGGGCCGGACGCTCGAGCCGGGCTTGTCGGGGGTGTGGTCCTGGAAGCCCAGGTCGATCCCGCTGTAGGTTTTGAGACTGCCATCGGCGTTGGTGCTCGCCGCGTTCTGCAGGACCTGGGACCCACCCTTGGCCTGGTTGGTGTCCCCGAGGCTCCCCGTTCCGGCCTTGAAACCGGGACTCGACTGGGTGTTGCTGCCGGTGTCGAGCGAGGCCCCCTGGTAGGCGGTGAGGCCGCCCCCACCGACGTTGTTGATGCCCCCCATGCGTCCTCCTATCCGGCGCGGCTCAGGCCGTCCGCGCGTTCTCTTGCTCGAAGGCGTGGGCCATCGCTTCCATGATCTTCTCGACCAGGTCGTTGGCGTTGCGCAAGGTGGAGACCTTGTCTTCGCGGCGGGCCTTGGCGTTAGAATCGATGTGCTCCCAGATCCCGCCGAAGAAGCCGACGTGGTTGGCGTCCTCGGCCATCTTGAGGTACTGGTTGCGCTCCGCGACCCCCTTCGTGAAGGCCTGCTCGAGGTCGTAGTTGGCCCCAGGCTTCGCGACCTGCAGGTTTTGAGCAGGGGGCGCGTTGTTGATGGGCGCGGTCATGGGCGTCCTCCTCCTTGGCTTGGGGTCGATCCGACGCGGCCCAGACAGGTGCCGCTTGCTGGGATCGTTATACCGCCTGCCGGAGTCTGCTTGCCGGACTCAATCAACATTTGCGGGGCTTTTAACAGAAGGCAAACAATCGGTCCGGAAGCCGGACGGGACCTTATTCCGCGAGGTCGGCCGCGTCCCCCGAGCCGCGCTTCCGGCGGCGCCGGCGGCGGTGGTTGAGGAGGGCCTGGAAGGGGTTGGCCGGAGGTTCGGGAGAGAGTTGCAGCCGGTCGTCTCCCAACAGCGGGGAGGCGCCGGCGGCATTGGACGACGCCGAGGCGGGGGGCGATTGACTCGCCCCCCGCCCCAACCCGTAGCGTGGGTCCCGCGTGTCCTGCTCAACGCGTTGCCGGGCCTCGGGAGTGGCCGGCCGGTCGTTGAAGATACCATCCACGCCCATCGGCGCCGGATCCTAGCCCAGGCTGTTCTTGACGCCCTGGAAGGACTCGGCCGTGATGCCGCGCTGGGCCAGCTGATCCATGATCCAGCTGTTCATCTTGGCGGTCTGCACCGGGTTCATCTTGAGGCCCGGGAACTCGTCCCGCACGATGCCGCTCACCAGATCGGGCAGGTCCTTGGCGGCCTTGACGCGATCCTTGACCGACAGCGGCCCACCGGCCGAGGCCACCAAGCCTTCGAGCGATCGCCCGAGCACCGACGGGCCACCCGAGCTGCTCGAATAGGTATCGGCGGCCGTCTTGGGCGCGCCCTCGGAGCCGCCTGCCGCACCGGTCTGGGAGGGGGCGCCGCCCGTACGGGGCACGAACTTGAAGAGCCCGTTGGTTCCCCCGTTGCCGTTAACGCTGCCGCTCATCGTTCTTAATCTCCCTTTAGTCTCTGTCGGAACGGGTCCCGGGTCGCTCGCGACCGCACCGTTCTTCATCCTCTCCCCTTATCGGACCCCCGCCCATGATCTTGCTAGTTTAAGCGCCGATTAAACAATAAATTTACAACTTTTTAATGGAAGCCGGACCCCGCCTGGGTTTCGGTCTAACGCTTCCCGAACCTCTTCTTAATAATCCCATAACCTACCAGGTTCCCGCCCGGGCATCGGGGGCGATCGCCCGGATGCTCGGCGGGTTCAACCTCAAGGCGTAGAGGCCCACGGCGGCCTGCAGCTTGCCGAGGCCTGGGTGGTAATTGCTCTCGAAGAGGATCTCGTCGCCCTCGGGCGCCCACACCGGGTGGCGACACCAGCCGCCTTCGGGGGAATGGGTCAGCTGCTCGACGAGGCCGTTCGCGACCCCCGCGAGGTACAGCTCGTAGCGGCCCGTATCGTTGGAGGCATAGGCCATCTGGGCCCCCGACGGGGACCACGTGGGCTCGAAGCTGCTCCCGCGGGTCGGCAGGAGTCGGGGGTGCTCGCCGCGCTCCCCCCCGATCCAGATCTGCCAGGGGTGGGGCGAGACCCGGCGCGCCCAGGCGAGCGATTTCCCGTCGACCGACCAGGCCGGGTTGGCCTCGACGCCGCCCGAAACGAAGTCGCTCACCACCCCACTGATCTGGTCCAGCCGCTTGAGCGTCGTGACGATCCCGCGGCTGGCCAGGTAGTAGGAGGCCGCGAAGGCGAGGTACTCGCCCACCGGATGCCAGGCGAGGTCCGTCGCCGAATCCGGGACCTCTCCCAGGAAGCGTGCCGGACGGCCGTCGGGGTACCGGCTCCAGATCTGGGTGCGGCCCGGGTGGCGCCAGAGGAAGGCGAACTGCGATCTGCCCGACAGCCAGGCCGGCGAGGCCTGGCTGTCGGGCAGATCGGCGGTCAGGCAGCGCTCGTCGCTGCCCAGGGCGTCCACCGACCAGATCCGCGCGCCCCGCTCGAAGAGGACCAACCGCGGGGCGAGGTGCTGACCCGTAGCGGGCAGGGGCACGTCGATCGCCCGGTCCTCACCGGGCGACAGGTTGAACGAGCGGGTCGCGGACACGTGATCCGGCGCCTCGAAGGCGAGGCTCACGCTCGCCGCGAGGCCCGACAAGGCGAAGCGGCCGAGCCCGTCGGTGGTGACCGTGCGGTCCTCGCCCGCGACCCGCACCGAGGCGCTCGCGAGGGGCGTTCCCCCCGGGTAGTCGAGGACACGCCCCTCGATCGTCACGGGGTCCGGCCGGTCGAAGGCGGCGCACCCCGTAAGGAGAGAGGTGAGCGCCCAGAGGAGGCACTTCATGGTTCGTCCTCCGGCACGACGGCCGGAGCCGGCGGCGGGGCGCCGGCCGCGATCAGCCGGGTCGGGCGGCCCGGGATACCCGGAGACCAGATCCGGGCCCACCGGCCCAGCTTGGTGTCGTAGACCCCGACCCGGCGCCTTGGGGCCGACAGCACGGCGATCTCCCCCGAATCGAGCCAGGCGATCGAGGTGATGGGCCAGGGCACGGCGATCTCGCGCACTTGCTGGCGCTGGGCGGCGTCGATCACGGCGATCGCCCCGGTCCCGTCCGGCTTGGTGAGCGAGACGAAGAGCCTGGAGTGGCCGGGATCGGCCAGCATCTCGAGAGGCCGGTCCGAGAGCCTGATGTAGACGGGCACGTGGGGCCCCGGCTCTCGCGGATGGGGATCCTCGGCCGTGAGCTGGCCATCCCTTAGGGAAAACTGGCCTTCTCGGAGGGTGACCTGGTCGATCGCGACGATGGGCAGGAAGTCGAAGGTGTAGACCCCGAGCTTAGCGAGCAGGCTCTCGGGGTCGACGATGGCGAGCGCCGTGCGGCCCTGGGCGAGGTAGACGCGGAGGCCCGACTGTACGAACCTGAGGCCCTTGCGCGCGAGCTCGGGGGAGCGGTAGCTCGCAAGCACCTGGTAGCGGGTCGGGCTGAAGGGCTTGAGGTCGACGATGGCGAGCTCCTGGACGTCGGGCTCGTGCACGAGCAGGATGGCCTGCTCCTTGACGTAGAGGGCAGCCTCGACCGTGCCCGGCACCGGGATGGTCCCCCAGTCGTTCACCTGGTTGGGGTCGATCACGGCGACGGCGCGCGGATAGCTCACGAGCAGCTCGCAGCCGCTGGGGGCCGCGAGGGCCCCCGCCGGGGCGAGGGCAAGCGCGAGGGCGAGGCCGAGGCCCGTCAGGCGGGACATGCGGCCCCCTCGCGCGGTCGCAGCTCGCCTTCCCGCGCCCACCGGTCGTGCACCCAGAGCCAATGGTCGGGGCGGGCCTTGACGCGGGCCTCCAGGATCGCCGTGTAGGCCTCGGCGAAGCGCTGGGCATCCGGGCAAACGAGCTCCGGCTCGAAGGTGAGCACGTGGCGATCGTCAGACAGCCGTTCGATGAAGGCGGGAACGATCGCGGCCCCGGTTCGCTCCGCCAAGAAGTGCGCGCCCACGGGAACCGAGACCGGGTGACCGAAGAGGGTCGCGAAGGCGTCCTGCGCCTCGCCGTGCTGGTCGCTCAAGAGGGCGATCGCCTCGTTGCGCCCGAGTGCCCTCAGGATGGGCCGCAAGGAGGCGGGGCCCGTGTTGGGATGGGTCGAAACGCCGAACATGGCGCGGTACTCGATGAACAGGCGCTCGAAGGCGTCTTTGGACGGAGGTTGCACGAGGACGGAGAGGGGGCAGAGCTGGGCGATCGCGGCCCCCATCAGCTCCCAGTTGCCGAAGTGGGCCGTCAGCACGATCACCCCGCGGCCGCGGGCCCGGGCGGCCTCGAGGTGCTCGAGGCCCTGGAAGGTCACCAACTGGGCGAGGTCTTGGGGCCTCAGGCGGGGAAAGCGCATCAGCTCGACGATGGAGGTGACGAGGCTCCGCAGGTGGAGTCGGGCGAGGTCGCGAGCCTCCGGCTCCGCCAGGGACAGGGCGGCCCGGATGTTGCCCTCGACGAAGCCCCGGTAGGGGGTCAGGCGGTAGACCCCGAACAGCCCGTCGGCGAAGAGTCGGCCCGCGCCGAGGGCCGCGCGGGCGGGCAGCCAGCAGGCGAGGGCGCTCGTGGCGCGCATGGTGGCATAGAGCAACCGATTTCCAGGAGTCACGGGACCCTCCCGGCAGGGGCCGGAACCCCCTTCCGGCCTGATTCTACCCTGCGACAGGCCGTTTGACAATCGGGATCACTCGTTGATATGGTGGTACTTGCCCTCTACAACCCATCGTCCCGCGGAGTCCGGCCCGCATGCATCCGAAGGCCCTCGCTTACCAACAAGAAGGCCTCGCCTTCAAGGAACGGGGCGAGTGGGCCGCGGCGCGCGACGCCTTCCTTGCGGCGCTCGAGCTCGACGCCCGGTACGATGAGGCGCGCTACGAGCTTGCCCAGGCCTTGGCGGCGCTGGGAGACCTCGCCGGGGCGGCGACCCACAGTCAGACCCTCCTCGACAACCAGCCCAATCACCTGGGCGCCGCCCTGCTCCTGGGCACGTCCTTGCGCAAGCTCGGGCGGCGAGGCGAGGCGATTGGGGCCCTGCAGCGGGTGCTCTTCATCGATTCCTCACACCAGCTGGCCCTCGAGGAGCTGGTGGCGGTCTACCGGGAGTCGGGTCAGACTGCCGGCGAGCTGGATGCCTTGCAGCGTCTGGTCGCGCTCGATCCCAAGAACGCGGCCATCCGCGTCACGCTGGCCGAGCTGCTGCTCAAGGCGGGACGCTCGGGCGAGGCGGCCGCCCCCCTGCGCGATGCCCTCGCCCTGGATCCGGGGGCGATCCATGCCTACCTGCTTCTCGCCGAGATCGAGGGCCGGGAGGGGCGTGGTGAGGAAGCCTGGCGCATCCTGCAGTCAGTCGCCGGACGGGCCCCCGACACCCCGGGGCTCCGGATCGCCCTGCAGAGCCTCTGCCGACGCCAGGCCGCCGAGGCCACCCAGGCCAACCAGACCTCCTCCGCCATCCAGTGGTGGGAGAGGCTGCTCGCCTTCGCTCCCGACGATCCCGAGGCCCTATCGCGCCTCGAGCGGCTCTACACCAGTCAAAGTCGCATGGGCGACCTGGTGGGCCTGCTCGAGCAATTCTCGGCCAGGCATCCGGACGACGCCCCGGCCGTCATCAAGCTCGCCGACGCCATGCTGGCCCTCGGGCGCAAGGCGGACGCCCTCATGGTCTATACCCGCGTCCTGCACACCACTCCGGACGACGAGGCGTTGCGCAACAAGGCGGTCGAGGTCGCCATGGAGCTCAACCAGCCCCAGACCGCCCGTCAGTTGATGCTGATCGGACGCGACCTCACCACCCTGCCGGCCGAGGAGCGGTTGCGCTACGCGCGGGCCAAGGCCCTGGAAGGCCAGCGCGAAGAGGCATGGTCGCTCTTCGAGAGCCTGCTCGACGACCCCGAGCACGGCGAAACGGCCAGGACGCTTGCCCGCAACCTGGCGGTCCGGCAGGCCGAGGACCACTCGCAGAATCCGATGCAGGCCCTCAAATGGTGGGAGCGCGCGCTGATCGTCAACCCGCAGGACGAGAACGCGGCCCGCATGGCCGCCATCCTGTACCGCCAGAGCGACCGCGGCGCCGACGCCGTGCGGGTTCTGAGGGTCCTCCCCAATCGGTACAAGGACCCCGATATCCTCAAGGAGTTCGCGGCGGCCTGCGACCTCGCGCAGCTGCACGACGAGGCCCACGAGGCCTACACGGCCCTCGCGGCACGAGAGGGCGACACCGTCGAGGGCCTCCTTCACCTGATCGGCCTCTCCTTGGCGGCGGGAAAGCCCGACCGGGCGTGGAAAGAGTGCGAGAGGCTGGGGCGCAACTTTCCGGACTCCCCGCGGATCCGGCCCGCGCAGGCCAGGGTCGCCGCCGCGACGGCGACGAGCCTGGAGGCCGACGGGAAGTACGCCGAGGCCGTCACCTGGTGGAAGCAGCACCTGACGTTCGATCCGGATTCCATGGACCGCAAGCGCCTCGCGCTCGCCCAGATCGCGACGGGTGACCTCAACGGGGCCATGCTGACGTACCGCTCGTGGTTCCGACGCCACCCGACCGACATCGAGGTCGCCCTGTGGCTGGGCAACAACGAGCTCGAGGAGGGCCTGTTCTCCGAGGCGCGGGAGTACTTCGAGGCCGTCATCGAGCTGAGACCCAACAACCTCGAGGCCCTGCACGGCCTGGCCAAGGTCGCCGCCGGGGAGGGCAACGACGACGAGGCCCTGCGCCTCTTTTCGCGCATCCTCGCGCTCGAGAAGGATCACATCCCGAGCGCGCTGGTCATGGCGCGCGACCTGAGCGAGAAGGGGGATGACGACCAGGCCTGGGCCTTCCTGCAGCGGGTCCTCAACCAGAATCCCGACCACGAGGAGGCGAAGGCTCTTGCCCTGCCCGTGCTCAAGAAGCTCGCCCGTGGCTATGAGGGCGAGTTCGCGACGGCCTGGTGGGAGCAGGTCCTCTCGATCGCGCCCGAGGACCCCGACGCCCTCAAGGCTCTCGCCCGGAACGTGGTCGAGCAGGTCGACGCCACGCCCGCGGAGCGCATCGAGGCCCACACCCAGGTGCTCGCGGCCGACCCGACCGACGTCGAGTCCCGCCTGTTCCTGGCGGAGCAGGCATGCGACGCTGGCCGGATCGACGAGGCCCGGCGCCTGCTCGCGACCCCGGGGATCCTGCTGACCCCGGGGGGCATCCTCCTGGTCGCCCGCATCGCCCTGGCGGACGGCGACGTCAACCGGGCCCGCAACCTGTTCCGGCAGGTGCTCAAGGATCATCCGAACGACGCCCGGGCCCTGCTCGGCCAGGCCGAGCTCGCCATGGCGGAGAAGCGGCCCCAGGAGGCGTGGAGCCTGCTCTCCACGCTGCCCAAGGACGTCACCGACTGGCCCAAGACCCGCGACCTGATGGGGCGTGTCGCGCGCCGCCTGGCCGAGACGGCCACCGGGGTGGCCGCGATCCCGATTTTCGAGGAGCTTCTGCGGGTCTGCCCGGACGACCTCGAGGCCCGGTTCACCCTCGCCGAGATTCACGCCGACGACGACAACGAGCTGCAGGCCGTCGTCTACCTGCAGGAGGTTCTCGACCTCGATCCGGCCAACGAGCGGGCCGCGTTCGCGGTGGTCGATCTGCTCGAAAAGGGCGGCCAGCTGGTTCCGGCGATCAAGGCCTTGGCTCCCTTGGTGGCGGCGGGCAACACGACGGCGGTCCTCCGCACGGCGCGGTTGCATGTCAAGGCTGGAAACCGCGCGCTCGCCCGAGCCGCCTTCGAACAGATCGTCGCGGCCGAGAACGCCCACGAGGAGGCCCGCGAGGCCCTGGCGGACCTGTCGGCCGCCGAGGCGGACGGACAGTCGACCTGGCGTCACCTGCAGGTGCTCCTGGTCGCCAAGCCCGAAGAGCGGGGCCTCAGACTCAGCATCTATCGCAAACTCCGGGAGCTCGCCGAGCGCCTGGATCCCGAAGAGGCGCTTGCCTGGTGGCCCGAGGTGGTGGCGTTCGATCCTCATGACCTCGACCTGCAGATCACCCATGCGACCCTCCTGCGGGCCGCGGGGCGGCCGGGGGAAGCGGCCGACGCCCTGGGGAGGGTCCTCGACCGGGCCCCGTATCGGCTCGATCTGGCCCTGGAGCTCGGTCAATACCACCTCGCCGAGGGCCGCCTGGACCGGGCGCGCTCGACCTTCGGGATCGCGGCTCAAGGAGGCGATACCGGCGCCTTCATCGCCCTGGGCGACATCTCCAAGCAAGAGGGGGATGCGCCGCAGGCGGCCGGGTGGTACGCCAAGGCGCTCGCCCAGCGCCCGGAAGACCCGGCGTTGCTCTGGAACCTCGCCGAGTGCCACTTCGAAGCCGGCACCCCGCGCGAAGCGAGGTCAGCCCTCGAGACCCTGCTCGCCCTCCAGCCGGATCATCCCAGGGCCAAGCCCATGTTGGTCACGGTGCTGCGGGACGTGGCCCGTTCGGCCGAGGGCCCAGAGGCCCTGCATGTCTGGCGGCAGCTCTCGGAGGCCGATGCGACCGACCTGGAGGCCCACCGCGAGACGCTGCGCCTTGCGACCGAGCAGGGAGACGAGCGGACGGCCGAGGAGGCCCTCGAACGCCTCTCGGCCTCGGATCCCTCCGATGGGCGATCGGCGTTCACCTTTGCCGTGCGCCTGCACGCCCAGGGCCGCTTCGAGGAGGCCCTGCCCCTGCTCGAGCGGGCCTACTCCCACGGCCTCACGGAGGCCGGCTGGTTCCTGGCCGATCTGGCCCATCGGCAGGGGCGCGACGACGACGCCCGACAGTGGCTGCAACGCTCGGAAGCCGATGGCTCGACGGATCCGCGCCTGAGCCGGCTCGCCTACGAGCTCGCGCGCGGGGCCGAGGACGTCGAGGGGATGTGGGCCGCGCTCGGCGCGCTTGCCGAGCGCACCTCCGACGATCCCTTCTCCCGCACCCAGCGGCTGGAGCTCTGCCGACACGAGCTGGAGCGGGCCCCTGACTCGCTTTTGTGGATCGAACGGGCCTACGCCCTGTCCCCGGCCCCCGGCGAGGTTCCGGCCACGGCGATCGCCCACCTCGCCGCCCACTACGCGGCCAACGATCGCCAGGACGAGGCGGAGGCCGCCTACACCTGGGCCGCCCAGGCTGGGGAGTCACGAGCCCTCGTCGCCCTCGCCCAGCGGGCTCGCGCGCGGGGAGACTGGGAAGCCGCGGTCGCCCACGGCCGAGCGGCCGTCCAGGCCCTGCCGGGCGACGAGGACCGGGTCGTCGAGCTCGCCGAGGCCCTTCTGCGGACCAGCCGGCCTTCCGAGGCGTACGAGCTCCTTTCCGAGCAAGTCCGGGTCCGGCCTGCCATGGCCCGCGCCCGCGGTCTCTTGCTCACCTGCGTGCGGGCGCTCGCGGAGGGGGCCACGGGTGAAGCGGCGCTCGAGCGGTATCGGGAGCTCGTGCGCCTCGACCCCTCGGACCTCGCGGGCTGGAGGGCGATCGCCCGTCTTGCGACCGAGCTCGATCGCCCGGCCGAACGGGCCCGGGCCCTCGAGCAGATCGTCTTCCTCGACCCGTCGGACGTGGCCGGGGCCCGCGACCTGGGCCTGAGATGGCTCGCGGCCGGACGGGGAGCCGAGGCCCTCAAGCTGTTCGAACGGGCCGTCCAGGCGGGGGATTCGGAGCGCGTCCCGGACGCCGTCACGGCCGCCCTGATCGCCCGCGATGCCGAGCGGGCCGCGCACTGGCTCGCCCAGCTACGCCGGGACCTTCCGGGGCGCGAGACCATGGAGCTCGCCCTCGCGCGCCTGCGCGAGGACCCGGAGGCGACCTGGACGGCGCTCTTGGCCCTCGACCGCGTGATCACCCCCTCGGACAATCCGGTCCTGCGCTCGCTCAAGCTCGGCCACTGCTGGGCCCAGATCGAGGCAGGTCCAGCCGAAGCGTGGCTCTCGCGGGCGCTATCGCTCGCCCCCTCGGACGAAGAGCTACCCCCCGTGGCGCATGTGCAGCTCGGGCGAACGCAGCTCGCCGAGGGCCGGATCGCCGAGGCCCGGAATCACTTCACCCTGGCCGCGACCCAGGGGGATCCGGTCGCCATGGCCGAATTGGCCCGCCTGGAGCGCTCGGAGGGGATGTTCGCCGAGGCCCTTATGTGGTTCGCGCGCGCCCGCAAGGGCCACGACGACCCGGCCGTCGCCGTGGACCACGCCGAAACCCTCGCGCAGATGGGCCAGCTCGCCGAGTCCGCCTCCATGCTCGAGGAGCTGATCGGAAGCGGCCATGCCGATCCCCAGGCCCGCAAGCTTCTCGTCGACGTGCTCCGCAGCCTCGCCTTCGAGGCGACCGGCGCCGAGGCCCTCGCCGCCTGGAAGCGGGTGGCCGCGGTGGCCCCCGACGACGCGGAAGCCCTGCGCCAGATCGTCTTGCTGGCCCATGGCCTCAGCCGCGACGACGAGACCCTGGAGGCCCTGGAGCGCCTGGTCGCGGCCAATCCGGAGGACGGCGCGAGCGCCTTCGCCCTCGCGCAACAGCGTCTGGCTGCGGGCGAGAAAGAGGCCGCCCGCACCCTCTACCTGCAGGCGGCTCGCACCGACCTCGCCGCGGCCTATCTGCCGCTCGCGGAGCTCTCGCTCGAGGTCCAGGATTGGGCGACGGCCCGACACTGGCTCGACAAGCACGCCGAGGTCGTCCCGGACGACGTGGCGCTCTGGCGGGCTCGCCGGACCCTCGCCGAGGCCACGGGAGACGGTGAGGCCCACTGGATGGCCCTCGACTGTCTTTCGCTCATGGATCCGAGCGCCGAATCCCTCGACGAGGAGCGGCGGGCCCTGTGCGCGCGGATGCTCGCGGGCGCTCAGGGGCCCGAGGCGTTGGTCTGGTTGGAACGCTCGAGCCAGCTTGCCCCCGACGATCCGCAGCTCGCCCTGTCGGTCGCCGAGGCCCTGCAGCAGGCGGGCAAGGAGGCCGAGTCGGCGGCAGCCTACCGCCGCGCGTACGAACTCGGCGCCCGACACCCCAACCTGTTCCGGGCCCTCCACGCCGCCGCGAGCCAGCAGGGAGACTTCGCGGCGGCCTTCCAGTGGGCGCGCGCTCTGTGGGAACTGACCCCGGGAGATCTGGAGCCTCGATCGCTCGCCGTCGCCGCCGCCCGCCGGGCCGCCGAGGCCGCGAGCGGGGGGGCCGCGGCCAGCTGGTGGCGGCAGGTCATCGAGCTCGCTCCGCACGATCCGGCGGCCGTTCGCAAGTTGATCGCCGCGCTGCGCGAAGAGGGGGACTACGCCCAGGCCGCGGACTGGTGTCAGCGCCTCTTGGAGCTGGTGCCCGGCGACCTCGAGGCGGCCACCGTGCTCGCCGAGCGCGAGATGGCCCGGGGCGATCACCCGGCCGCCCGCCGGGCCCTCGAGCAACTGCTCTCGGCCCACGGCCAGCACGTGCCCTCCCTGCTCGTGCTCGCGCGGCTGGAGCGCGAGGAGGGTCGGACTGACCGGGCCCTGGCGGCCCTCGATCGGGCCATTGCGGCCGATCCCACCCACCTGGAAGCCCGCATGACCCGCTCCGACCTCTTGTGGGCGATAGGTCGAGCCGAGGAGGCATACGAAGAGCTCGAACAGGCCATGCAGCACGACGCCTCGGCGGCCGTCACGCCGGTGGCCCTGCCCCGGGCGATCGAGCTCGCCGAGCGGGCCGAGGCCGACGGTCGCACGGCCGAGGCCTACGGCTGGTGGCACCGGGTGCTCGCGCACGATCCGGATCACCGGGAGGCCCACCGGGCGATCGCGCGGGCCCTGGTGGCGGCCGGGCGGCCCGAAGAGGCCCTGTCCCACGGATTTGCCCTGGTCAAATCCGATCCGGCGGCGGACGACCTCGAGCTCCTCGCCCGCACCCTGCTCATGGCGCGGCGCCGGGTCGAGGCGACGGCCATCCTGCAGTCCCTGGCGCGCGACTACGACCACGTGCCGGCCATGATCCTGCTCGCCCAGCTGCAGCTGCAGGACGGTCATCTGGACGAGGCCTGGAGCGTCGCCCAGGCCCTCATGGAGCGCGACGCCCCGGGGGCCGACGACCTGGCGAGCGAGATCGCGAGCGTCCGGGCCCGGGCCATCGACCCCCTCGTGGACGCCGAGGCCTCGATGGAGGCCTGGCACGCCGTTCTGACCTTCAAGCCCGGGGACCCGGGAGCCCTGTTCGGCATGGCCCGGGCCCACCTGGCCGCCGGCGACGTCGAGGACGCGACCGAACTCCTGCGGGAACTGCTCGATGAACGGCCCGACTGGCTGGATGCCAAGGCGCTCCTGGCCGAATGCCTGCTCAAGAGCGGGGACGCGGCGACGGCCGAGGCCATGTTCCACGAGGTGCTGGCCCGGGATCCCTCTCACCCCGTCGTGCTCATGGCCCTCGCCCGTTCGGCCCAGTCCCGGGGCGAGTTCGTCATGGCCGGAGACTACGCCCAGCGGGTTCTCGCCTTGGGGGACACCCCCGAAGCCGATCGCGCCCGCCGGCTCGCGGCCTACTGCGCGCGGCAGCTGGCCGAGGCGGCCCGCTTGCGGAGGGACTTCGACCAGGCCTTCCTGTACGCCGACCTGCTCTTCGCCTACCAGGCCCAGACCCTCGACCTCCTGCGGTTCGGGGCGGAGCTCGCGCGGGACGCGGGGCGCATGGCGATCGCCGCCTCGCGCTACCGTCGCCTGATCGTGGCCTATCCCGACGCCCTCGAGGAGGGCCTGCAGCTCTCTCGCTGCTACCCGGATCCCTCGGAAGCCAGAAAGGCCCTCACCGGCCTGTGGCAGGAGACCCGGGCCATCGCGAGCGCTCACGCCCTAGCCGTCATGGCGTCGGACGAGACCCCCGAGGAGGCGATCGCCTGGTGGGACCGCGCCCTCGAGGTTGCGCCCGAGCACCCGGTCCTGTTGCGGCGGGTGGCCGATCTGTGCCGGCGCGAGGACCGGGACGAGGACGCCTGCCAGTACTACCGGCGCCTCGCCGCCGTGACCGGCAACGAGCCCGCCCTTCTCAAGGTCTGGGGGGCGACGGCCCTGCACGGCGAGCTCTACTACGAGGCCCGCGAGCCCTTCGAACTGTTGGCCAACGAGTACGGCGATCGCCAGGCCGCCTTCACGCTCGCGACCGTCTGGGAGCGGCTGGGCGACGACGGGATGGCCTGGGCCTGCGCCCTGCGCGTCCTCGCGGAGGCCGACCACTCGGAGGCCGAGCGCCTGGCCGAGACGTGCGCCAGGCGCCTTGCGATGAACACCCCGACCGAGGAGTCGGTGGACTGGTGGCAGCGGTACCTCGATCTCGCGCCCGCCGACGTCGAGGCCTGGGTCGAGCTCGCCAAGGCGCAGTTCACCCTGGAGAACGGGGAAGCGGCCCTCGCCTCGCTGGATCGGGCCCTCGAGCTCGCGCCCGCCCACCTGGGTGCCCTGGAGCAGCGAGCGCACGTCCTGAGGGAGCTCGGCCGGCTCGATGAGGCCATCCGCACCTGCGAGGAGGCCCTCCGGGAGGATCCGCGCCACGTCCCGTCCCTGCTCACCCTGGCGGAGCTCGCCTGGGATTCGGGGGACCTGCAGGCCGTCTGGGACCTGGGCCAGCAGCTCTTGCAGATCGACAACCGCAACGCGACGGCCATCGACCTCATCGGGCGCTGCGCGCGCCTGCTCGCGCAGGAGGCCACGGCTGCCGGTGATTGGGACAACGCCATCCTCTACTGGGAGCTGCTCTTGTCCTTCGCGTCCGACGAGCGCGGAGCGCTCGAGTCCCTGGGCGAGGCCTACACCCAGGCGGGGCGTTTCGCCGAGGCGGTGGGGATCCAGCGCGAGCGGGTACGCCTCGATCCCGACGATCCCACCGTCAAGTTCCGTCTGGGCGAGATCGCGGCCATGGGGGGCTTCTGGGACGAGGCCCGGCAGGTCTTCACGGAGCTGCGCGAGGCCGATCCGCAGCACCTCCCGACCCACCATGCCCTCGCCCTGGTGGCCCTGGGCCTCATGGAGCCCATGGCGGCCGTCGAGCACTACCGGGACGCCCTCGCGATCGCCCCCGACGACCTCGCGGCCCTGGTCGGCATGGGTCAGATCCTGCTCGCCGAAGGGCAACTCGCCGAGGCCTGGGATCCACTGAGGAAGGCCGTCGACCTGGCCAGCGATGGCCAGGAGCGGATGGAAGCCGTCGCGCTCGCCCGCTCGGTGGCTGACAAGCTCGCCGAGCAGGCCGCGAGCAAGCAGCGATGGGACGAGGCGATCGCCTTCCGGCACGAGGCCGTGCGGCTCGAACCCGAAGACCCGAACGCTCATCGTCAGCTCGCCAGGACCTTCCATGCGGCCGGTCGCAAGGCGGAGGCCATCGGCGAGCTCTCGGCCCTCTTGAAGGCCAACCCCCAGGACTACGACGCCGCCTACCTGCTGGGTGACATCCACCGCCAGAGCGGCGACCTCGACGGCGCGCGGCGGATCTTCGCGAGCATCACCGACCAGGATCCGCGCCATCTGGAGGCCCGGGTGGCCCAGGCCGAGATCGCCTGGGAGGCGAGCGAGCTGGAACCGGCCTGGAATCACCTACAGCAGGCCCTCGCGGTCGACCCGGATCACCCCGAGGCCCTCAAGCTCTACCGGCTCATCGCCCTCGCCTTCGCCGAGCGGTCGATGGTCTCGAGCGACTTCGCGGGCGCCATCCAATGGTGGCAGCTCGCCTGGGAGCAGGATCGGAGCGACGTTGAGCTGTTGCGCAAGATCGCCCAGGCCCAGGTCACCATCGGTCACCTCTCGGGAGCGGCCGAGACCTACGCCAAGCTGCTCGACGCCGACCCCAAGGACCTCGAGACCGCGCACATCCTGGCCGACATCCACCGGCAGCGGGGCGACCTCAAGAGCGCCGAGGGCCCCCTCTTGCGCATCGTCGCGCTCGACCCGCGCCACGTGCCGAGCCTGCGGGCGCTCGTCATCCTGGCGCGCGATCGCCAGAATCCTCCCGAGGCGCTCAAGCGCGCCTACGACCTCCTGGACGTCGAGCCGCGCAACACCGAGGCGCTCATGCTGCTCGCCTGGGCCCACGAGCAGATGATGGAGCGGCGGGCCGCCCTGGAGGTCTGCAAGGACATCGTCGCTATCGACCCGCAGCACGCCGAGGCCCACCACACAATGGGCCGGCTCGCCCGTGACCTCGGAGATCTCGCGCTCGCCAAGAAGGCCCTCACGAGCGCCATCTACTTCCAGCCCAAGGCGGCCTACTACCACACCATGGGCACCATCTACGAAGGCCTGGGCCAGATCGAAGAGGCCCTCGCCGCCTACAGCCAGGCGCTGGTGCTCGATCCTGACAACGCCGAAGCCCATGCCGACCTCGGCTTGGGGCTCATGCGCCAGGCCCAACCCGAGAAGGCGAAGCCCCACCTGATGCGGGCGTTCGCCATGTTCCCGCCCGAGAGCGATCGGGCCCTCGCCCTGCAATGTGCCCTCGACCTGATAGGATGAGCCCTCCCATGCCGCACCCCTCCCTCGGAGTCAACATCGACCACGTCGCCACCGTTCGTCAGGCCCGCCGCGCCCCCGAGCCGGACCCCGTCGCCGCCGCCGTCCTCGCCGAGCTGGGCGGGGCCGACTCGATCACCGTCCACCTGCGGGAGGACCGCCGCCACATCCAGGACCGCGACGTGCGGATCCTGAGGGAGACCCTGCGGGTGCCCATGAACCTCGAGATGGCCGCCACCGAGGAGATGGTGGCGATCGCCTGCAAAATCCGTCCCGCCCAGGTCTCGCTGGTCCCCGAGAAGCGGGCCGAGCTCACGACCGAAGGAGGGCTCGACGCGGCCGGGCTCCGGGACTCCCTGCGCCCGGCCCTCGAGAAACTCGGCGCGGCCGGCATCCCGGTCTCGCTGTTCATCGACCCGGACGCCCGGCAGGTGCAGGCCGCCCACGACCTCGGGGTGGCCGCGATCGAACTTCACACGGGCACCTTCGCTGAGCAGTGGCCCCACGCCGATGCCGAATTGAGGCGCTTGCAGGAGGCGGGGGCGCTCGCTCGGCGCCTCGGCCTGCGCCTGCATGCCGGGCACGGCCTCACCTACTGGAACGTCAGGCCTGTGGCCGAGATCCCCGAGATGGCCGAGCTCAACATCGGGCACTCGATCGTGGCCCGAGCCATCCTCGTCGGGCTCGAGCGGGCCGTGCGGGACATGAAGCGGGCGATCGCCGGCCAACCCTGACGGAACCTTTCTCCTCCCCGGAGGGTCCAACCCGCGGTCCGGGTCGCTCCCGAAGCACCGTTTGGGTGTATGATGGGCCCGGATCTGAGCCTGTTCGGATCAAGAGATTTAAGCTTGACTCGATCGGGAACGAGGAGAAACCGGATGATCAACAACTTCAAGACCTTCGTGCTGCTCGCGGCCCTCACCGCCCTGGTTCTCGGGGCCGGCATGGTGCTGGGGGGGCGTCACGGCCTCGCGATCGGGCTCCTGTTCGCCGTCGTCATGAACTTCGGCAGCTACTGGTTCTCGGACAAGCTCGCGCTCGCCATGGCAGGAGCCGTCGAGACGACCGAGGCCGAGAGCCCCGAGCTGTTCCGGACCATCCGGAACCTCACGCAGCGGGCGGGGCTGCCCATGCCGCGGGTCTACATCACCCCCGAGTGGACGCCCAACGCCTTCGCGACCGGCCGGAACCCCAACCATTCGGCCGTGGCGGTCACCCAGGGGATTTTGAGGCTGTTGGATCGCGATGAGCTCGAAGGGGTGATCGCCCACGAGCTCGGTCACGTCAAGAACCGGGACATTCTGATCTCGTCGGTGGCCGCCATGATGGCCGGCGCCCTCACCCAGCTCGCCCATATGCTGCAGTGGGCCATGATCTTCGGGGGCGGCCGAGACGACGAGGAAGGCCCCGGCATCGGGGCCCAGATCGCCATGATGGTGGTGGCTCCGGTGGCGGCCTCGCTGGTCCAGCTTGCCATCTCGCGATCGCGCGAGTACGAGGCCGACCGCACGGGGGCCCAGATCTGTGGACGCCCCCTGTCCCTCGCCAATGCTCTGCTCAAGCTCGAGCATGGGGTGGAGCAGCAGCCCATGCTCGATGCCAACCCGGCCACGGCCCACATGTACATCGTGAATCCCTTCGCCGGGGCGGGCAGCATGCTCTTCCGCCTGTTCAGTACCCACCCGCCGATCGAAGAGCGGGTCAAGCGCCTGCGCGCCATGGCCACGGGCATCAGCCCGTATTGATCTTGCCCGGCCTTTCCGAGGCCCCAATCGGGGGCCCGTCTCCCCGATGAAAATCGGGGCCCAGGAGCGGCCAGGATCGCCGCATCATTCAACTGGCCGCTCCTGGATCCCGGCTTTCGCCGGGAAGACGAGCCTTCGGCTCGGACGAAACTGCCGTCCACGCTGACCTGGTGCGGTTTAGGGTCCTGCCCGGCGGCGATAAAACTCCGGCAAATCTCTGTTAAATCGTGCAACAATTGGCGGGCGCGGGGGATATCGGATAAGGGGATCGATCCCTTTGTCGAAAGGAGCCTCCGCGATGTCCGGAGACCTGATCAACTCGCTGTCGCAGGGGCGGGTGCCCATCGGCGACCTGCTGGTAAACCTCAAGAAGATCGACGCCAATCAGCTGCAGGCCGCCCTGTCGGAGCAGGCCAAGCTCAACGTCAAGCTCGGCGAGGTTCTGGTCAACCAGGGGTTCATCACCCAGCAAGAGCTCGATCTGGCCCTCGCGGTGCAGAACAACCGCAACCCCGAGGCCCCCATGCTCGCCCGCAAGAAGCTGGGCGACCTCCTGCTCGACCAGGGAACGATCACGACGGCCCAGCTGCAGGCCGCCCTCGAGAACCAGAACCTCACCCAGAAGCGGATCGGCGACGTCCTGCTCGAGATGGGCTTCGTCAACCAGACTGACATCGACAGCGCCCTCAAGCTGCAAGACAGCCTGGCCTTCTCGTCGCGCCAGCGCATCCTGGACAGCCTGCAGGCCCGCAATGTGGGCGACTCGGCGCAGGTCAAGCAGACCGGTCCCCTGCCCACGGACCTGCATTCCGACTTCCAGACCCGTGCCCAGTTCCTCGACACGGCCGGCACCAAGGCCTTCGCGGCCGCCTTCGGTCGCCAGCCCGATCCCAACGAGATCGCCGACCTGCGGAGCAAGCTCGCCTTCGTTTTCCCGGATGGTCCCAAGCTCAACGAGGCACTGGCAGCCAACTTCGACCGGGCGACGGCCTACCAGAAGCTGTCGAGCTTCTTCCAGAACGTCGTGGCCGACCGGATCACCCAGCTTGCGGGTGGCGATACCGTCAGCAAGCAGTTCGACAACGCTGGCAACGTCGAGGTGACGGGCCTGTCGCAGCGCGACCTCGAGCTCGCCATCGAGATCGCGACGCAGCGCAACTTTCAGCCCCAGAAGGCGCTCGAGCAGTTCATCGCCCAATCGGCGCGGGCCCTGTTCAAGTCGTCGGTCGGTCGCGACTTCTCGTCGGCCGACGAAGAGGCCCAGATCCAGAAGCTCCTGGACGGCCCCCAGGGCGAGGCCATCCGTGACGCCCTGCGGCGCCTGCAGGGCCTGTTGCGGGACACCTTCTCCAGCTTCCCGCTCGCCTGGGGCGATCAGACCATGCGGGCCTCGCTCACGCCCGACCAGCAGGAGCTCGATGAACTGCTCAAGGCCATTCGCGACTACGGCGAGAAGGAAGCCCTGCGCCTGTTCCAGGAAAAGGAGTGGTGGTTCCGCAAGCTCGAGCTGGCGCGCACGACCGAGGCCTACCTGCGGTCGCAGCTCGAGGCGATCAAGGTGGAGCAGCAGGTCCGCAAGATCCTCGACCTCGTCCAGCAGCTCCTGGGCAAGATCCCGCCCGGCCTGATGAAGCTCGTCAGGCAGCTCATGGGGCAGATCGGCAGCGGCTCCATCCCGAACCTCGCGGCCTTAGAGGCCATGATCGTCAACCTGTTCGAGAAGGTCCTGCAGATGTTCCAGGCCGTCATGGGCCGCCCGCCTTCCGACGACGAGCTGGCGCAGGCGCTCGAGATGGTCATGGGCCAGCTTGCCGGTGGCGCCTCGGATCCCATGCAGGCCCTCCAGCAGTTCCTGACGGCCCTCAAGGACGGCAAGAGCCCGCAGGGCGGCCTGGCGCTCGATCGGGCGATCAAGTTCGTCAACCAGATGAACTTCGAGTTCCTGGGCCAGATCAACGGGATTGCCGATCCGAACGACGCCTGGGTGCAGGCCCTGGTCAACAACAACCAGACCCCGGAGTCGATGAAGGCCGCCTTCAAGCAGTACTACAAGGATGGGGCCCAGGGCGTTCCACTCACGGACGCCCTCGCCTTCGTCGAGTTCCTCAACCTGTCCTACCGCGGGGTCAAGCTGGACGCCGACCCGTTCGATCCGGACGTCCAGAAGCTCTTGACCGGGAAGATGACCCCGGGCGAGGTCGATCGGGAATGGAAGGCGCGTTTCTCCTCCGAGAACCAGCTGCTCGACCCGACCCCGGCGCCCACACCGCAGCCGATCGCGATCTGATGGGATCGGTGGCCCCGAAAGGGCCCGTCTTCCCGATGTTCATCGGGAAGACGGGCCCTTTCGGGGCCTTTACGTTGGGGCGCTACCTTACTTAAGGACGCCGGCCGCCTTGAGGTCGGCCATGATCTGCTCGTTGTTGCGGACCACGATGTCCTGGACGGTCGCCGAGATCGTAACCATCAGGCTCGAGAACAGCCGAGAGACCTCGTCCGTATCCTCCGAGAGCTTGGTGATGGCCGCGTAGTGCTCTTCCATCCGGTCGCCGGCACCGGCGAGCATGCGCGAGATGTCGTCTGAAGTCAGGCCCAGGGTCATGGAACGCGTCTCCTTTGAAGGTGCGGCACCTAGGACCTAGCGGACGATGCCCAGGAGGTCGTCGATGCCCTTGTTGTAGTCTTGCAGGAAGGTCGACAGGTTACGGTAGACGAAGTTGGCCGTCTCGTTCTCGATGTTGAGCTGGTCGAGGGTCCCGCGCTGGTCGAGGAACTCGAGGCTCTGAGGAAGGACGTGCGGGCTGCTGGCCCCCTCACGGAAGTACCAGTTGCGCAGCGAGTCGGGGACGATGCCTCGCCGCGCATCCAGGGGGGCCTCGTAGATCTCGCCCCCGTACGACGAGGCGACCAGGTCGGCCGCTGCCGGGATCTTGACGATGGCCAGGTCGCTGTTGTTGTCGGAGAACTGGCCCGCGAGCTGCGGCAGCTGGCTGTCGTCGACCGAGCTCAGGTCGCCGCCCCGCGATTCGCCCAAGAGCCCCTTGATGCGGCCCGGCACCGTCTTGGCCGCGTCCGAGAAGAAGCCGTCGCGCTCGAGTCCCTTGCGCATGACCAACCCCGGCGGGTTGTTGAGGACGTCCGAGTCGACCTTGAGCCTCATCTGCCCGGTGGTGGGGTCGAAGGCGATGTCTTGCGACCTGAGGACGAACAGGCCCTGGTTGTTGACCAGATTGTAGACCGGCACGTTGTTGTTGCCGACCTTGACGGTGCCTCTCTGCCTCCACTGGAAGGAGCCGTCCCGGGTGAAGAAGATCCGGGCGTTGGGGCTCAGGCTCTCGGCCACGGCGAAGAAACCATCACCCATGATGCTCAGGTGGGTGTTGGAGGCCCCGGCCCCCTGCTCGCGCGTCGGCTGGTTCTGGGTGGGGGCGAGCTTGTAGCCGTTGACCGTCAGCTCGGAGTTGGCCCCGTAGGCACCGGCCCGCGATCCCCGGTTACCGCCCTGGGCCTCGGCCGCTTGCAGGCCGACCTCGCCGCTCTTGACCCCGAGGAAGATGTCGCGCTTCTTGAAGCCGGGCGTCACCGACCCGAACATGTTGAAGACGATGTTGGCGCGCCAGGTGTCGATCGATCGGAACGAGTTGATCAGGTTGTAGCGAAGGTCCGATCCCACTTCCGGTCTCCTGTTCCGCCCACGGGCAGAGTCGCCGGGGTGCCCAACCCTTGTATCGTTCTACCTACCCGTCGCCTGCTCGCTTTTAACGAACGCTTGATGAACCGGGGGAGCTTCAACAAATCTGCGTTCAGAGATGGTAAAACGCGACAAGCTGGAGGGACCCCCCGGCGATAGACCCCTCAACCAAGCGCTGGCGACCCGACGGACGGGACGGGCGCACCGAGTTCGAGGAGGGCTTCACCATGGTCGCACCGAACGGCAGCAACGGATTCGATAACGCTTCGACCAACGCGACGATCGCCGTCCAGAACGCCTCGCAGCGCGTGGCGGACCTGGTCGGTCAGATGAACGACCTGATCAAGGACCTGTCGGATCCCAAGAAGCAGGCCGAGGCGCAGGCCCGCCTGCAGCTGCTGAACATGCAGATCAGCATGGTCACCAACGTCATGAACTCGATCAAGGACGCGATGAAGGCCTTCTTCCAGCGTTAAGCCGCCTCAAACGCGGCGCGGGGCCCCGAAAAGGGGCCCCGCGCTTTTTTTATGGTTGGACTCGGGAGAAGGAACGCTCGCCGTCCAGGCTCGCCATCCCCCTCACCCCTACCCCTCATCCCCCTGGGGAGAGGGTTTAGAGGAAGCCCAACCTCCTGTTGGGCATTAGAAGGCGTGTTCCAGGTACAGCGGCATCATGCGGCGCCAGGTCGGCCAATCGTGGCGCATGTCGTGGCCCCACAGGTCCAGGTTGTGCCAGATGCCCTTGTCCCACAGCATCTTCGAGAGGTTCTTGGACTGGTGAGGGGCCTCGTAGGGACCCTGGCCGGTCAGGATGTGGATGTTGCGGCCATGGGAGCGCAGCCGGTCGAGGTACCGCTCGTCGTTGAGGTTCGGCAGGTAGTGGTACGGGCTGTTGAAGTAGACGTTGCTGTCGACGTAGCCGTCCGTCCAGGGCGAGAGGTCGTAGGCGCCCGACATGGCGATGGTGCCGCCGAACTTGTCCGGGTGCTTGAGCAGGAAGTTGACGGCGTGGTAGGCGCCCATGCTCGCCCCAGACGTGACGATCGGCTGCCGGATACCCTGGTGGTTCCAGATGAAGGGCACCACCTCCTTGGTGACGTAGCCATCGTAGAAGTTGTGACGGTAGGCGGCCTCGCCGGGGTGGATCCGGCTGTTCATCCAGGTGTGCTGGTTGACGCTGTCGATCGTGAAGACCTTGACCTTGCCCGCCTCGATGTAGGGCCGCATGACCTCGATCAGGTAGAACCGCTCGTACTCCTCGAAGTCGGCCGCGGCCGTCGGGAACAGCAGGAGCGGGAAACCATAGTGACCGTACACGGCGATCGGCATTTTCTTGCCGATGCGCTCGCTATACCAACTGTGCACCTGTTTGCGCATGGGGGTTCCTTCTCACGGTGGGCGGGGGATGACGGGGGGCCGAAAGGGCCGATCCGGGTCCCATTGAACCAGATAAGACGCCGTTTGTCAGGCCTGGGACGCCGATCCGCTGGGGATGGGGCGATCGCCTCCCATGACGCAAGTCCGCCGCCTCGGATCCCGATAACGATCATGAACCCTTAAGAGGGTCTTAAGTCGGTGTCAAGAGACCACAAGGAGCGGGGACCATGGGCTCGTTCGGGATCGCGCGTCGCCTCGTCGGCATGGCCGTCACCATCGGGATGCTCGTCGGCTGCGGCACCGCCGCACGGCTAGCGACCGCCGACTCGGGCGACCTGAAGGGACTGGCCCAGGCCCGCAAGACGATGAGCCTCTGGGTCATGCCGGACGCCGGGATCACGCCGTTGATCTCGGCCCTCACGGCCGCCCAGAAGTCGATCCGGATCGAGCTCTACATGCTGACGGACCACGACGCGACGGCCCAGATCGTGCAGACCCTGGTCGACCGGGCCAAGGCCGGGGTCGACGTCGAGGTGATCCTCGAAGCGAAGCCCTATATCCCGCCCGCCCCTCCCTCGTGCCAGCCCGATCCGGCGAGCTCGGACGTGAACGGCGAGGCGATCAAGGCCCTCCTGGCCGGCGGAGTCAAGGTCAAGCGGTCGAGCCCCAAGTTCAAGTTCACCCACGAGAAGGCCATGGTCATCGACGGCACGACGGCCTACATCATGACCTGCAACTGGTCCAACTCGGCCTTCGTCTCCAACCGCGAGTACGTGATCCTGGACCGCGACTCGACAGACGTGGGCGAGGTGCTCAAGATCTTCCAGGCCGACTGGGACGAGACGGCCTACCACGCCCAGGCCCCCAACCTGGTCGTGAGCCCCGACAACTCGCGCCAGAAGATCCTGGCTCTCATCGACGGGGCCAAGAAGTCGCTCATCGTCGAGAGCGAGTACCTGAGCGATCCCGAAGTCGCCCAGCACCTGGGCGCCCGCGCCAAGGCCGGGGTCAACGTCGTCGTCATGCTGAGCTACCAGCCCAAGGACCCCTGCTCGGGCAACGACACCAACGCCCAGGAGAAGCAGTTGCTCGCCCAGAACGGGATCGGCTCGGTCGCCTTCACGCAGACCGTGACCATGCACGCCAAGGCGATCGTGGCGGACGGGGCCATCGCCTACGTCGGGTCCGAGAACTTTACGGCGAACTCGCTCGACAACAACCGGGAGATGGGCGTCCTGGTCCGCGACCCGGGCATCCTGAGCACCCTCACCGCCACGGCCAACCGGGACTGGGCGTCTCGTTGAGACGCCCGGTACGGAAACCGGGCTTCCTCTAACCCCCACCCCTGGGGGCGGGGGTAGGGGGCGGGGGATGGCGAGCCTGGACGGCGAGCCTTCCTCAATCAGTCCCCGGCAACGTCGAAGGGCCGGTTCTCCACCAGCCACTCGTTGAGGCCCCCCTTCAACACCGCTACGTTCTGGCGGTGGTACGTGTGCATGAGCTCCAGGGCCGTCCCGGTGCTGGCCTCGTCGTGCGGGCAGCTGCAGTAGAAGACGAACAGCGGCTTTTGATTGAGCGTTCCCGCCCACTGCTTGAGCGTGTGGTGGGGGAGGGAGACCGCGCCGTGGATGTGACGCCGATGGAAGGCGTTGGGCTTGCGCACGTCGGCGATCACGGTGGGCAGCCCCTTCTTGATCCGGTCGACGACCTGCTGAGCGGTGAGCAAAGGAGGCATGCCGGCCCGCGGATCGACGGGGCGGCGGGCGGCGAGGGTCATGACGGTGGCGGCGGCGAGCCAGGTGGCGGGCATGGCGACCTCCTGCAGATAGACGGCTTGCACGCTTCATGGAACGCCCTGGCCTCCGTGCGGGCTTCGGCGCGATCGCCAGGCCCATTTAGCCACCCTGCCCACCCCGAGCCCTCCATGCTAAAGTGGGAGCCGTCGCACCCGCCGCGCAGGCGCCATGCCTGTCTTTGAACCAGAGGAAGCGCCCGTGAAGAGCAAGATCCAGCAAGCGGAAGAGCAGTTCAACGCCCTGCAGGAGTTTCTGTTGGCGGCTCGGCCCAAGATGACGGGGGCCGAGGTCAACGTCCTCAAGGTCAATCTCGAGGCCGTCAAGAGCCGGTTGCGCGACATCCGTGAGCACCACGAAGAGGAATCCGCTTCCTAGCCGTCCCGTTGGGCGGCGCTCCCTCGCTTGGGGCGTCCTCATGGTCCTGGCCTTGGCCCTGCCCGCCGGGGCGCAGAGTCTGGATGACCGGGTCGACTCGACGGCGTCCGATTTGGCGCGTCAGTTCGAGGCCCTCGGCCGCTCTTACGGACTCGCGGGCACCCAGATCCTCACCCTCAGCGACCATCTTTCCGACGACGACTGGGCGGCCCAGGCCCGGCGCATGGGGGTGCCGAAGGCGCAGACCGAGCCCCTCTGGCAGGCCCTCATGGCCTTGCCACACAAACGGTTCGACCAGCTCACCCCTTACAACCTCTTGACCCCGGCCAAGGACCGCTGGGGGCTCACGCCCAAAGAGGGCCTCAACGGCTGGGCCAAGTACGGGGACCTGATCGAGCGGGTCGCCATCGAGCAGAACATCGATCCGCTCATCCTCGGGGCCTACGTGTGGACCGAGAGCAACTTCGATACCCGGCAGGAGACCCGCCAGCACGGCTTGATCGCCGTCGGCCTCACCTCGGTCCAGGCCCAGGACTATCGCCACCTGGGGCCGAGCCTGCCGGCCCGCATCCGCCGGCTGCAAGCGGACCCCTACCTGAACCTCACCCTCGCCGCGCGCGAGTTCCGGGCCCACTGGAACCCCAGGGACATGTTCGGGACGGTCATGGACGTGTGGTATCCCGCCTGGCGCCGGCGGGGCCGGATCCCCAACCTGGGCACCGCCTACGGCTACGTCCAGCTCTTCTCGAATCGCTACTTCCTGCTCATGACCATCATGGGGGCTGGCGGGAACTGACGCTCGGGTATACTGAGATCGTCCCGAAGGGAGTGCCCCCCATGGAAACCAACACCCCTACCCGCGACCTGCCCATCAACCTGTACCGCCCGAACGCCCCCTGGCGCAGTCGCCTGCTCGCCAACGAGCGTCTGACGCCCGAGGGCCATCCCTCGGACGTGCGGCACCTCGTGTTCGACCTCGAAGGCGGCTCCATGCGCTACCTGGAGGGGCAGAGCGTGGGGATCCTGCCGCCCGGCACCGATGAGGCGGGCAAGCCCCACAAGCTGCGCCTCTACTCGGTCGCCTCGGCGCGGCGCGGGGACCGGGGCGATCACCAGACGGTCTCCTTGTGCGTCAAGCGGGTGGTCTACACCGATCCCGAGACGGGCCGCGAGGTGCGCGGGGTGGCCTCCAACTACCTGTGCGACCTGCAACCCGGCGCCGAGGTCGACATGACGGGCCCCGTGGGCCGGACCTTCCTGTTGCCCGAGGATCCGACCGCTTCCCTGCTCATGGTCGCGACCGGCACCGGCATCGCGCCCTTCCGAGCCTTTCTGGCCGAGGTGTTCCGGCCCGACCACCCCTTCAGGGGCCACGCGAGCCTGTTCTTCGGGACCCCCACTTCGGCCGAGATCCTGTACCGGTCCGAGTTCGAGGCCCATCAGGACCGCCCCGACTTCCACCTGACCTACGCGATCAGCCGCGAGCAGCAGGATGCCGAGGGCCGGCGCATGTACGTCCAGCATCGCCTCCGCGAGCAGGCCGAGCGGATCGCCGAGCTCGTGGCCCGACCCAACACCGTCGTCTACATGTGCGGGCTCAAGGGGATGGAGACGGGGGTGGAAGAGGCGATCGCCGAGGTCGCCACCCGGCGTGGCCACGACTGGGCCGCCCTGCGGGAGAGTTACAAGCAGACCAAGCGCTGGCACGTCGAGACCTACTGAGATCGATAAGCCTCCCTTGTTACGTGGCCCCGCGGGTCCCGGCGGGTATGGGGGAGCCATGACGACTTCGACCCGGCGCTTCGCTCACCTGACCGATCTGCACTTCACCACCTTCCAGCAGAACCGTTATCCGACGGGTCCCCTGGTGCTGGAGCGGGCGATCGCCGACCTCAACGAGCAGGACCTCGACTTCGTCCTGTTGACGGGCGACATGTTCCACTTCCCGGAGCGGGTCGCCCTCGAGATCGAGACCTTCCGAGAGCTGTTGAGCGGGCTCAACTGCCCCTACTACCTCGCCTTCGGCAACCACGACGTGGAGGGGCACGACGTGGCCCCCCGCAAGCAGTTCCTCATGCGGGAACTGGGCGACCATGGCCTCTCGGCCGGCAGCCCCTACTACGCCGTGCGCCCCGTGCCGGGCCTGCGCCTCATCGTGCTCGACTCGACCGACACCGACGAGCCCGACTACCTGACCTGGCGGGGTCGCTTCACGGCCACCCAGGCCGACTGGCTGCACGAGACCCTCGCCGAGCAGCCAGACGAGCTCACCATCCTGGGGATCCACCATCCCCCGGTGACGCCCTATCCCCTGATGGGGGCCCTGAAGTTCGAGGAGGCCGATCGCAAGCGTCTGGCGGGGGCGATCGCCCCCCATCGCCACGCCCCTCTCTTGCTTTGCGGCCACTACCACCTGAGCAGCAGCTCAAGCTTCTCGAACACGACCGTCCTCACGGGCCCCTCGCTCGTCGAGCACCCGCACCAGTACCGGGTCTTCGAGATCGACACCAAGGCGGGCGGCCATGACATCCACTTCCACTGGCGCCAGGTCCCGCTCGACGAGCGCGAAGACGCCCCCTGCGCCATCGGCACCGCCATGCGGCACATGGCCCTCAACCGCCTGAGCTACGCCAAGCGCGGCTCCCTATCGGTCGCCCTCAGCAACTGATCCAGCGCCCCTCCGTCCTCACGGCTCGCTCGCTTCGCCGGGCGCTCATCCTGCCGAGAGCCACCCTGACCATAGGAGAGACAGGATCCCTGGGTGAAACAAGCCCGCTATCCCCTCTCCTCTTGACAAGTCGAACATATGTTTGATTTCATCGATGGAGCAACCAGGCGATCGCCCCTGCCGTGACGTGAGGAGGCGGAGATGCTTCAAGCCCAGCCGATGCCCCAGGCCTACCCCGTTCCGCTGCGCCCCCACGGGGGGTGGCGCCTCGCGGAGCTCGCGGGCGTCATCACCGAGTTGAGCAGCCACGGCGCCTCGGCGACCCTCACCATGGCCATGCGCCTCGCTCATGAGGCCCAGCTCGCCTCCGAGCCCGTCGCCTGGGTGACGGTTCACGAGCGCTGCTTCTATCCGCCCGATGCCGAGGCCAACGGCCTCGACCTCTCGTGTCTCGCCATCGTGCGGGTTCCCAACCCCCATGACCTCGGCAAGGCGGCCGACACCTTGGTACGCTCGGGGGGCTTCGGCCTGATCGTGCTCGACTTAGGTTCCGAGGCCCGCCTCACCGATCGCCAGTTGACCCGCCTTGCGGGGCTCGCCCGCAAGCACCAGACGGCAATCGTTTGCCTGACGGCCAAGCCCGACGATGGGTCGACCCTGGGCTCGCTCGTCTCCTTGCGGGCCCAGGTCCGCCGATCCCGGCAGCGCCCCGGGGTCTTTCGCTGCGAGCTGGTCGCCCTCAAGGAGAAGCGCCGCGCCCCCGGCTGGCGCCACACGGAGGTGTGCCGTGGCCCGGCTGGCCTGCGTTGACGTCCCGGCCCTCCCCCTCCAGCTCTTGTTGCGTCGCCATCCCGACTGGGCCGATTGGCCCGTGGCCGTGGTGGACGAGGACAAGCCCCAGGGGCTGGTCCTCTGGGCGAACGAGAAGGCACGGCGCGCCGGCGTGCTGCCCGGGGTGCGCTATGGGGCGGGCCTTTCCCTCGTGCCCTCTCTGCGGGCCGCCCCCATCAGCCCCCTGAGCATCCAAGAGGGCATCGACGACTTGCTAGCGCGCCTCTACGGCTTCAGCCCCGCTGTAGAGCCGTCTTCTCGCGAGCCCGGGGTGTTCTGGCTCGATGCAGACGGCTTCGAGGGGCTCTTCCAAGCCCCAGGGGCCTGGGCCCAGGCCATCCGGGAAGGCCTCTCGCTCGCTGGTTACGTGGCCGCCGTCGTCGTCGGGTTCCGGCGCTTCGGGACCTATGCCGTGGCCAAACTTCTCAAAGGCCGTCGTGCGGTCGTCTTCGAGACGCCCGAACGCGAGACGGCGGCGAGCCGAGGCGTCCCGCTCGCCCTGATCGGGATCCCCCCCAAGGTCCGCGACGCCCTTTCGAGGCTCGGTGTGACCGAGGTCGCTCACTTCGTGGCCCTGCCTGGCGCGGGTCTGCTCCGGCGCTTCGGCCCCGAGGCCTACGAGTTGTATCGCTTCGCGACCGACCCGCTCGACGTGCCGCTCGCCCCCACCCATCCCGAGGTTCCCGTCTCGGAATCCCAGCAGCTCGACTACGGGGAGACCAACTCCGAGCGCCTCGTCTTCGCGATCAAGCCCGTCCTCGATAGCTTGCTCACCCGTCTCGGCGCCCGGGCCCTTGCGCTCGCCGGTCTCGACGTCCGGCTCGAGCTCGATGGCGCCCCCGATCGCCTGGACCGGATCCGTCCCGCCGAGCCGACCCTTTCCAGCGTCACCGTCCTGGAGCTCGTCAAGCTCAAGCTGGACGCGGCGCCCCTGGAGAAGCCGGCGATCGCCCTCACCCTCACGGCTCGGGCCCAGCCCGCCACCGACGAGCAGCTCGCGTTCTTCGCCCAGGCCCCCCGGCGTGACCGCGCCGCCGTCGCCCGCGCCTTCGCGCGCCTGCGGGCCTCTTACGGCGAGCACGCCGTGGTCCGGGCTGTCCCGCGCGATCGCCACTCCCCCGAGGCCCGTTGCGCCTTCGAGCCGCTCGCCCACCTGGAGGTGGCCCATCCCCGCCCCGCCCCCCAGGCGACCCTGGTCCGCCGAATCCACCATCGCCCTCCCCCGCTTCCCATGCTCTCCAAGAGCGGTCTCGGCTGGCTGATCCAGGGCCCCGCCTCGGGCTCGCTCGAACAAGCCTCTGGCCCCTATCGCCTCACGGGCGGCTGGTGGCGTCACGAGATCCAGCGCGACTATTACTTCGTCGAGACCCACGAAGGCGAACTGCTCTGGATCTACTTCGATCGCTTGCAAGGCCGCTGGTTCCTGCAGGGCGAGATCGAGTGAATCAGAGGCGTATGGGGGTCGCACCTGCGAGATCCGGCTGGATAACCGAGGAACTCCATGATGCCGCCGGCCGCTTCTTACGTTCCCCTGTGGTGCAAGAGCAACTTCTCGTTCCTCGAAGGAGCGAGCCACCCCGAAGAGCTCGTCACCGAAGCCGCCCGCCTAGGCCTGGGCGGCCTCGCCCTGACCGATCGCGACGGCGTCTACGGCGTCGTCCGGGCCCACCAGCGCGCCAAGGAGCTCGGCTTCCCCCTGCTCATCGGCTCCGAAGTGACGCTCGAAGACGACACCCGCCTCATCCTTCTCGCCCAGAACCGCCCCGGCTACACCCAGCTCTGCCGCCTGCTCACCACCGGCCGGTTACGCCAACCCAAAGGAGAGAGCCGAGTCTCGTGGGACGAAGTCTGCTCCCACGGGAGCGGCCTCATCGCCCTCTGGGGCGGCGCAGGCAGTCGAATTCTCGCCGACAGCCCCCCCGACTCGATCGCCACCGACCTCAAGGGGGCGTTCGGCGATCGCCTCTACGCCCTCTTGACCCGTCACCTTCTGGCCGACGACGTCTCGCGCGAAGAAACACTCCGCGCGCGCGCGCGCCGCTACGACCTACCCCTGGTTGCCTCAACCGAGGTCCTCTACCACGACCCCGCCCGCCGAGCCCTGCAGGACGTGCTCACCTGCATCCGCCACAGCGTCTCCCTCGCCACGGCGGGCACCCTCCTCAAGGCCAACGCCGAACACGCCCTGAGGAGCCCCGACGACCTCGAGCGCCTCTTCTCGGACGTCCCCGACGCCGTCGCCCGCACCCAGGAGATTGCCGAGCGCTGCACCTTCTCCCTCTCCGACCTCCGCTACCGCTACCCCTCCGAACAGCTGCCCGACGGCACCTCCACCTCCGAATACCTGCGCACCCTGACCTCCCAGGGCGCCCACGACCGTTATGGCGAGGCGATCCCCATGGAGGTGCGGGACCAGATCGAGCGCGAGCTCACCCTCATCGAGCAGCTCGACTACCCCGGCTACTTTCTCACCATGCGCGAGATCGTCGACTACTGCCGCGACCACGACATCCTCTGCCAGGGCCGCGGCTCCGCCGCCAACTCCGCCGTCTGCTTCTGCCTCGGCATCACGGCCATCGACCCGGTCCGCATGGGGTTGCTCTTCGAGCGCTTCATCTCGGCCGAGCGCGCCGAACCCCCCGACATCGACCTCGACATCGAACACGAGCGCCGTGAAGAGGTCATCCAGCACGTCTACGAGAGGTACGGCCGCACCCACGCGGCCATGGTGGCCGTCGCGATCACCTACCGCCCGCGTTCGGCCATCCGCGACGTGGGCAAGGCCCTCGGCCTACCCGAAACCGAGCTCGGACGCCTCTCCAAGCATCTAGGTCACTTCGGGGGCTTCGACGCCGAGACCCTTCAAGAGGCCCAGATCGACACGAGCCAACCCACCTACCGTCTACTGCTCGAACTCGCCAACACCCTGCTCGACTTCCCCCGCCACCTCTCGATCCACCCCGGGGGTTTCCTCCTGGGCCACGAGCCCGTCCACGACCTCGTCCCCATCGAGAACGGCACCATGGAGGGCCGCACCGTCATCCAGTGGGATAAGAACGACGTCGAGGCCCTCGGCCTCTTCAAGGTCGACCTCCTCGGTCTCGGCACCCTCACCCACCTGCACCGCTGCTTCGACCTCATCCGCCAGCATCGTGACAAGGACCTGACCCTCGCGACCGTCCCCCCCGAGGACGAGAAGACCTACGCCATGCTGGGAGAAGCGGATACCATCGGCGTCTTCCAGATCGAAAGCCGTGCCCAGATGGCCATGCTGCCTCGCCTCAAGCCCAGGTCCTACTATGACCTCGTGATCGAGATCAGCCTGGTCCGCCCCGGCCCCATCTCGGGGGGCATGGTTCATCCCTACCTCCGCCGCCGTCGCGAGGAAGAGGAGGCCGACTATCCCCTCCCCCTCTTGGAGCCGGTCCTCTCCAAAACCCTCGGCATCCCGCTCTTTCAGGAGCAGGTCATGAAGCTCGCCGTGCTGGCCGCCGACTACACCCCCGGCGAGGCCGACCAGTTGCGCCGCGACATGGCCGCCTGGCGCAAGTGCGGCCGCATCCAGCAGCACCGCGAGCGCCTGATCTCGCGCATGCTGGCCAAGGGGATCCCCCTCGAGTTCGCCGAGCGCGTCTTCAAGCAGATCGAAGGGTTCGGCGACTACGGCTTCCCCGAGGCCCACGCCGCGAGCTTCGCCCTCTTGAGCTACGTTGGGTCTTATCTGCGCTGCCACTACCGACCCGAATTCACCTGCTCGCTGCTCAACTCCCAACCCATGGGCTTCTACAGCCCGGCGACCATCGTGGGCGACGCCCAGCGCCACGGGATCGAGATCCGCCCGATTTCGCTCTTGGAAAGCCAATGGGACTGCACCCTGGAACCCACCGACCGGGGACTCGCCCTGAGGATGGGCCTGCGCTACGTCAAGAGCCTGAGCGAGAGCGACTGGCAGTGCCTCCAGGCTGCCGCCGAGCAGGGCGTTTTCACGAGCCTCTCGGATGTGGTGCGCCGCACGGGTCTCGACGAGGGGGCGCTCACGGCGCTCGCGGAGGCGGGGGCCTTCGATTGCCTCGGAAAAACGCGACGCCAGGCGCTCTGGGAGGTGCGAGGCCTGGTCCACCAGGCTCCTTTGCCGTTGCCCGTCGAGGTCGAGACCGAGCCGGCGTTCAACCAGCTGTCTCTGTTCGAGAGCATCAACTGGGATTACGAGCGCACGAACCACAGCCCGCGGGGCCACCCTCTGGAACCCCTGCGACCGCGTTTGCAAGAAATGGGGCTTCCGGATGCCCGGAGCCTCGCGAAGCGATCGCATGGGGAGTGGGTGCGCTATGCCGGTCTGGTTATCTGCCGCCAGCGCCCGCAGACGGCCTCCGGCGTCACCTTCATGACCCTCGAGGACGAGACCGGCTTCGTGAACCTGGTTGTCTGGCCGACGGTCTGGAAATCCTACGCGAGAATGGCCCGAACCGTGGGATTCTTAGGGGTCGAGGGGAGGCTACAGGTGCAGGAGGAGGTCGTCCACCTGATTGTCGAAAGCTTCTGGCCTTCCGACCTGATCGGTCAGCCCGCCAAGCTGGCCAGCCGGGATTTTCACTGAGCCGGAGCTCCGCTTCAGGCCGCCTTGGCCGCCAATTGCCGGACGACGGGATTCGGATTCTGGGTGAGCAGGGGCTCGATGACGGGCCCGAAGGCCTCGCGCAGGGAGGGGATCACTTCCGCTTGCCGCATCTCCTCGGCCGAGAGCGGCGATCGCAAGAGGACATCGATGGCCCGGGCGGCCGCGTTGCGGTTCGCGTTCTTCATCGACCGGGCCATGAACACCAGCTCGTCGACGGCGTAGCGGCGCACTTCCGGGCGCGAGGCCGCGAGCTGGTTGGCGAGGTCGTAGATCCGCATGTGGGGCTGGGCGATGTACTGGACGAAGGGGTCGGGGCAGGCGTTCAGCCAGGTGACGCCGCGGTCTCGCAGCTGATCGAGGATCGCGTCCACGGTCTGGTGAACCTGGGCGGTCGGCAGATCGCCGTTGACGAGGGTGGTGAGGATGACGTTGGCCTGGTCGACCTGCTCGGATCCCAACCGGCCCATCGCCCCGATGAGCGGGTCGCGGCCGACCTCCTGGACGAGCGGATCGTGGGGGTAGGAGTTGAGCACGGCGAGCAGGCTGCCCGCGTGGCCGCGACGCAGGAGCTCGACCTCGGCGAGCTGGCGGACCGCCTGATTGGGGTGGTTGATGAGCGAAGGCACGAAGTCCCCGCCAAAGCGATCCATGAGCCGCGGCACCAGCTGCAGCGAGGCCAGGGTCTTGCCGTCGGCAACGAGCAGCAGCCTGAGGGCATCGGCCGGGCGCATCGTCGGCAGGCCGTTCTTGAGGGTGCTGGAGAGGGCGACCAGAGTGAAGCCAGCGTCCGGCATGGTGGGCTTGAAGGTCTGGATGGCCTCGTCGAGCCCCGAGAGCCCCCGCTCCTTGGCCAGGCGATCGTAAAAGCCCGACAAATCGGTCACCAGGGAATTCTTGCGCGCGGTTGCGGCGGCGAGGAAGCCGCTCACCGTCGCGTGGGGCCCGATCGGTCCCGCCTGGCGGATCCGTAGCTCGGCGAAGGGCCGCAGCATGGCCTGGTACTGGGCATCCGGGATGGCCTGGAACTGCCGCGCCTGCTCAAGGCCCTTGCTGAAGTCGAGGTTGAGCCGCCCGCGCACGTAGCCGTCGGCCATGAGGTTGAAGACGCTCGGGGTGCCATTGGGGTCGTAGTGCCGATCGAGGCAGTCCTCGCCGAAGAACTTGAACATCTGTCCGAGGTCGATCGTCTCGACGCGGCCGTTGGCGAGCTTCAGGTAGTTCTCGGGCTTGCCGTCGTGGTCGGAGATGAGCCAGCGGCCGACATGCGACTGGGTGAGCTCGTCGAGCTGAGCCTGGTTGAGCTTGGTGATGTCCTCGGGCTGCAGCTCCCCGATGTTGGGGATCATCTCCTGCAGGTTGCCGACATAGGCCTTGCCGTCGGCCTTGAGGGTCTGGGTGGTCACGAAGACGCCCGGAGTCAGGATGTTGCCAGCCCGCATGACCTCAGATCCCACGACGTCGCCCACGTCACGGTACTCTTCGCCGGGGCGTGCCCCGCTCTTGAACAGGTAGGTGCCCCGGGGCAGCTCGGCGCCGGCGGGTCCGCCAAAGGCCTGCATAATCTGCTTGGGTGCGCTGCGGGCGAGGAAGGTCGGCTGATCGGCCGTCGGCGCAAAGGTAAAGGCCTGCAGCGGGTTCTTGTCCTTGAGGGCTTTGAGGATGGCGGGCACGTTCGAGAAGTCAGCTGCATCCGCCCGCGACAGCGCGGCGATCGCCTTGTCCGCCGATTCGCCCACCGCCTTCGCCTCGACGCCGGCCCAGCGCCGGACGCCGTTTGCGAGGGAATCGGTAAGACCCGTACAACCACCCATGTCTAACACCCCATTAACACCCTGACCGGTCTATCGGGAGGGGGCGGGTCGCGCTTTCTTATCCAGAGGTTAAAATCCGACCATGCGTTGGGGTTCGCGCCGGCCGGGTATAGCCAAGAAGGCGACCACGCGCGGAGGACCGGCATGGGGCAAGAGGCGGAGCTGTTGGCCCGCGGCAAGCAGCTGCTCGCCGTTGGAGAGTGGGAAGCGGCGGCGGCGCACCTCGAGGCGATCCCCGAGGGGAGCCCGGCCCGCCACGAGGCAGTCTCCCTGCTCGCCCCCCTCTACCTTCAGCACGACCAGCCTGCCAAGGCCGAGGAGATCCTGCGTGCGGCCATGCGGTTGCGGCGGGATCCCAAGCTGCTCATGCGGCTCGGCGAGGCCCTGATCGCCCAGGAGAAGTACCTCGAGGCCAAGACGACCTTCGAGGACATGGCCCGCAAGGACCCGCAGAACCCCGACCCCTGGATCATGCTCGGCCACTGTGCCGCCGCCCAGGGCCGCTATCCCGAGGCGATCGCCGGCTACGAGCAGGCGATCCTGCGCGATACCCGCAGCGCGACGGCCCGTTACTACCTCGCCGACGTGTCGATCCGGGCGAACGACATCGTGCGCGCGACGGGTCAGCTCCACTACCTCTTGCAGCGCGAGCCCAACTACATGCCGGCGATCCTGCTCCTCGGGGACATCTCCTTCCACCAGAAGGACTTCCGGCAGGCCGCCTTCGAGTATTGCCGGGCGATCGCCCTCGAGGTGCCCGGTGCGGACGTCTACGAGCGCCTCGGGCACTCCTTCGCCGCGATCGGAGACCCGCAGCAGGCCCTCAAGGCCTTCGACTCGGCCATCACGGCCGATCAGGCCTGCTGGTCGGCCTACCTCGCGGCCGCCCGGCTGTGCGAGTCCCAGGGGTGGCTGAAGCGGGCCCGGCCGTATTTTCTGGCGATCGCCTTCGAGCCCGACTTCAAGGCCGAGGCCGCAGCGGGACTGGCACGCCTCGACGAGGCCCTTGCCCGGTTCGACCTGGGAGACGGGAGCGCGGGCGACGAACCGGAGGGGGCCGTGCCGGGCAGCTTCGTCGCGCCCGGCAGCTTCATGAAGCCCGATCGTCCTGTTCCGCGCCCGACCACCCCGTTTCGCATGCAGGAGGGCGGCCCCTCACCTCGCGCCCGCCAAACCCAACCCCTCGATCCCAGCGTGCTGGCGGCCCATCAGCGCCAGTCCCGCCCCATTCCCGAGAAGACCGAAGGCCTGCTGGGGGCTTTCAAGAAGTTCCTGCTGGGGCCCGACCAGCCGCCGCGTTAAAAAGCTCTCATCCCTCGATCGGATTGGATTAAGTTCTTTGTAAAGTTCCTCAGAGTCTCCCTGGACCGGGGTATGGAAGCAGCATGCGGCCAAGCGGCCGCCGCTGGCAGTTGCCACGATTCAACGCGGAGGCCCCCACCATGCGCGTGACTCAGACCATCACCGTCTCCGTACCGGTCACCAAGACCACCAGCCACCAGGATGGGGACGGCAACGTCGTCACCGAGACGACCACGGAAATGCAGACCGAGCAGCGTCAGGTCGAGGTCGACGTTCCCGATCCCAAGCTGGCCGAGCCCGACGCCGCGCAGCAGCGCCAGTCCGCGATCCAAGACGCCCAGCAACAGGCCCAGCAGGACGCCCAGCCCAAGCCCATCTCGGCCGACGACGCCAAGCAGGAGATGACCTCCATCCAGGATGGCCTCAAGTCGGCCAAGACCTCGGCCGAGGTCAACGACCTCGCCAACCGGGCCAACACCCTCGCCACCCGCGCGGGCCTGAGCACCGATCCCGGCTACAGCGCCGACACGCGCTCTCAGATCCAGCAGCTGCAGAGCAGCACCCAGACGGCCAACCAGGCCTTGAACCGCCTGGAGTACGTGGCGGGCAACCTCGGCAAGGGGGAGGCCGAGGCCGCCGCGACGACGGCCTCGCTCTTGACCCACCCCGACAGCATCAAGAGCACCCTGCGGGACCTGGGCGCCCTCAAGGACAGCCCGGTGATGGCCCAGGTCCAGAAGGACGTCCAGGTCGTCTCGGACAAGGCCAACACCGACGAGCTCGCCAAGCAGCTGAGCACGCAGCCCGACCTCTCGGCCTATCCGCCCGGTACCGTCAAGAACCTGGCTGCCCTGCGGGGTCTGAACGATCCCCAACTGCAGGCGGCGCTCGACAAGGTGGCCACGAACGCCCTCAACAAGGGCATCTCCCTCAAGGACATGCGGAGCCAGCCCGAGCTGGGCAAGCTTCTGGCCCCCTTGGCCAACGGCTCGGATCCAGCCATCAAGCAGAAGCTGAACGATACGGTCAAGGGCTGGGAAGGCGAGGCGATCAAGGAGCACCTCAAGGACAAGAACCACCACAGCGTCAACAAGGGGCTGGACGAGTTCCGCGACGAGATGGTCGACCTGGCCAAGACGACGGGCCTCGGCCCGGTCCTGCAGTCCCAGGTCCAAAACGCCATGAACGACTGCAAGAAGGACATCCAACACACGGCCAACAAGGACAAGGGCTTCTGGGACGAGGTCGGGGATGCCTTCGGCGGGGCGCTCAAGATCGGGGAAGATTACCTCGGGGCCATCGGCAAGGGTGCCGACTTCGCGCTCTCGGGGGTTGGCACGATCCTCGGCAAGGCCCTCGACCTCGCCGGCGATGGCCTCGGATACGTCTGGAAGGCCGAGGGGGCCGTCGCCAAGTTCGGGATCGACGCGGTCGGCAACCTGGCCTCGGCGGGTCTCGACGCGGTGGGAGCCCACGGGCTCGCCCAGGACGTCAAGAAGACCTCCCACCTCCTGGGCGATGCGGTCGAGCAGGCCGATGACGCGGTCGGCGAGGGGATTCACCAGTTCGGGGCGGGCGCCGGTGCGGCCATCGAGGGCATGGGGAAGGGTTTGGGCTTCATCGCGGCCCACCCGATTCAGACGGTCGAGGCCTTCGGGGCCATGGCCCAGCACCCCGAGCTGATCGCGGCGGCCGGCCAGAAGATGTGGAACGACGCGACCAAGGGCGGCGCCGCCTACGCCGCCGGGTACATCGCGGGCTCCTTGTTGCCGATGGTGCTGACGGCCGGTGGGGGGTCGGCAGCCGAAGGGGCGGCGCTGGCGGGGGATGTGGCGGAAGCGGCCGAGGCGGCCAATGCCGTTTCGAAGGTCGCCGAAGTGGCCGAGGTGGCGTCCGAGGTGTCGGGGCAGGCCGGGGCCAAGCTTGCGACCGAGGGGCTGGCCGAGTCGGCGTCGAGCGCGACGGGAGGCGCCCTCAAGGGGCTCGGAGACGTCCTCAAGAACGCCGGTACGGATTTCCTCAAGGGCAAGGCCGAAAATCTGCAGAGCAATCTCAAGAACCTCAAGGACCTGGCCACCACCGACGTGCGTTCGCAGATCAGCAACAAGGTGGAGGGCCTCAAGAACTTCGTGGAGGACGCGAAGAACTTCAACGCCAAGGACTTCGTGAGCGGCAAGGTGTCCGACCTCAAGAGCTACGGGAACGACATCGTCGGCCACGCCAAGGATCTCAAAGCCGAGGGCCTGAACGACCTCAAGGGCATCGTGGGCGACGTCAAGAAGTTCGACTTCGCGAGCGCGGCTGAAAAGTTCGAGGTCTCGACCCTCAAGGCGGCCAAGGAGGACCTCCAGGCCCTCGTCAAGTTCGGATCCAACACGTTCAAGCTGGTCACCGACCCGTTCGGCTTCGGCACCAAGAAGGCGTTCAAGGCGATCGGCGGAGACAGCGCGTTCCGCCAGATCGCGGTCAAGCAAGGGACCAACATGCTGGCGATGGCCGAGGGGGCCAATATCTAAGCGCGAGCGCCGGGTTTAACGCGGAAACAGGGGCCCCGTGCCGCGCGGGGGCAGCCCCGTCCCCGGGCGCCCCAAGGAGCCGGTGCCGGGCCTCGTAAGCGGACCATTCGGCAGAGACCCCGTACCCGACCGGACCCCTGTCTCGGTCTTGGGCTTCGCGAGCTCGACCCAGGCGGCCTCGACCATGCTCCGCAGGTTGGAGACCGGCTCGTTCATCTTGGGGACGGGCTGGTGGGGATGCTTTTCGGCGAACAGCTTAGCAAGGCGGGCGATCGCCGCCTCGAACGGCATACGGACCGTGTCCGTCATGAGCGGCCCCATCCGCTCGATCAGGGTATGGGCGGCCATCGTGGCGAGGTAGGCCTCGACGGGGTCTGGCTCAGCGAGCCGGCTACCATCCGCGAGGGGCTCGCCCAGGTTGAGGGACGCCGCCGAGAGCAGGGCGTCTATCGAGGTCGCGACGATCTGGGCGACCTTGAAGTCTGGAGCCGTCGGGGCGCTTGCCGCCTGGTTTTCTTCCATTGGACCCTCCTCGCCTTCCTCCTATACCCTCTTTGGTCCGGGCGCTATTCGGTTATAATCCGGCCATGCGGGCTTACTGGCTCACGGCGACGGCGATCGCCGCCCTCGTCCTCGCTCCGGCCCCAGGTCGGGCCCGGACCGCGCCGGGCCCGACGTCCGGGCCCGGTCTGGGGCTGGGGCCCGTATACCTATCGGATCCGCAGCGCCACCGGCTCATGACCTTCTTGATCGACCTTCCGGCCGGTCGAGGACCGGCCCCGCTCGTGATCGTCTCGCCCGGCGCCGGGGGCACTGCAAAGGCCTACGCCTATCTCGGCGCCGCCCTCGCCCGGGACGGGTTCGTCGTCTTCCGCCTCACCCAGGCCGACGGTGACGAGGCCCACCGCCAGCAACTGGCGGAGGCCGCCGATCCGTGGGCAACCCTGGACGCCCTCTCGGGCGATCCGGTGGTCTGGCGCGACCGGCCCCAGGATATCTCCTTCCTCCTCGACTGCCTGAACGACCTGTCCAAGCGGGTGCCAGAGCTCCAGGGCCGTCTACGGCTCGACCGGATCGGCTTGGTGGGCCATTCGCTCGGGGCCTACACGGCGCTCGCTCTCGCCGGGGCCCACAACCGGTTTCCGGACGGCACGGAGGGTAATTTCGGCGATCGCCGCGTCACCTGCTTCATCGCCATGTCCCCGCAGGGGCCGGGGGTGCTCGGTTATGCGGCCGACTCGTGGCGGGACGTGGACCGGCCGGTCATGATCATGACGGGATCGCTGGACCGTGCCCCGGATCGGCACGGGGGGACCTATGGGCCGGCCTGGAGGCTGATTCCGTTTCTCCGGATGCCGCCGGGCGACAAGTATGCCGTGTGGCTCGCCGAGGCCGGACACCTGACCTTCGCCGATCGCGGGCTCTTCCGCGAAGACCTGAAACCCTGGATCACCCGGGCCGCGAGCCTGTTCATGAAAGGCTACCTCCAGGGAGACGCGCCCGCCCGCGTCGAGCTACGCGCCAACCGCCTCAAGGAGGCGAGCGGGGGACTCGCGAGCGTGACTTCGCGATGACCCCTTGACCCTCACGTTACGTCAGCCCTTAGCGTCAGGGGTGGAGGTGAGCGCATGCCCTACACGGTCAAGCAAGTGGCGACACTCTCGGGGGTCAGCGTCCGCACGCTGCACCATTACGACGCGATCGGCCTGTTGAAGCCGATGGCGACCAGTCCCGCCGGGTATCGCCTGTACGGGGACGGGGACCTCGAGCGCCTGCAGACGATCCTGTTCTTTCGAGAGCTGGAGTTCGCGCTGCCGGACATCAAGGCGATCCTCGACCACCCGGGCTTCGACCGCAAGGAAGCGCTCATCGCGCACCGCCGGTTGCTGTTGGAGAAGCAGCAGCGGCTCACGGGCCTGGTCGGCACGATCGACCGCACGATCGAGGCCATGGAAAGGGGAAAGACGATGGACGCGAAGGTCATGTTCGAGGGCTTCGACGACGCGCAGATCGAGGCCTACCGGCAGGAGGCGCGGGAGCGCTGGAATCCGGAGATGGTGGACGAGAGCTACCGGCGCTGGAACTCCTACACGAAGCAGGAGAAGGAGGAGCTCAAGGAGAAGCAGGCCGACATCTACAATCAGCTGGCGAGCCTGATGGACCGCGACCCGTCCGATCCGGCCGTGCAGGCCCAGGTCGAGCGGTGGTACCGGATGATCAACGACACCTGGTACACCTGCCCGCCCGAGATGTTCCGGAACCTGGGGAGCCTATACATCCAGGACCCGCGCTTCCAGAAGAACATAGACAAGGTGCGGCCGGGGCTCTCGGAGTTCAAGCAGAAGGCGATGGAGATCTTCGCCGACCGCTTGATCGCTGAGAGAGAGCGTAGTCGTTAAAAGATGTTGGTCCATTGTGCGGCCGTTCTCCCTATCGGGAAAATGGCCGCCTCGCCTTGCCCGCCTGCGTTAAACCGACCCTGACCTGGGCTCCCATGGCTGTCCTTGAAACCATTGCAACTGCCAGGTTTCGGAACCTCTGGGCCCAAAAACGAGGTGGATGTCTTTCACCACCCCGATACCCGGAAAGAACCACTGGATGCGGCTGATCGTGTCAATGCCAGTCCCGACCGAGCCGGAGACCCTCACGGCACCATGGAACACTCCGGCAGGGACGGCCAGGTCCTCGGTTCCCGTCACGGTCATCATGGCCGGGGTCAGCTGATAGGACTCGGTGCCCACTCGGACACCAACTAACGTGTGATACCAGGACAAGCCGGCAGACAACGGCGTGACGAAGGAGTCGCCGGAAACCAGTACAGGGGCCACTGCGTTCGCGGGCATTCCTGGAACCGACTCGGTGAGGGCAAACAACGGGACCGTCCCGTCGACGCGGACCACCCGAAAGTCATAGGTGTCGCCATCCACCACCGTCCCATCCGGAAATGACTGCGACGCTGCGTAGGTCCATCGGTAACCCGTCTGATAGCGCGCGCCGAACATCGCGTAAAAGGCGTCGTCGGTCTTCGAACCGGCCGCAGGGGCCGAAGCGCTCGACGTGAGGTTCAACGGGAGCGGGCTGGGCGGTGATAGGGGAACGGGATTGGCCACGGCCACCGCCGCTCGGTGCTCGTTGGCCAGCAGATACTGCCACCCCTGGCAGCCGGCGTCGCATACGGCCAAACAGGAGAATAGGACGGTGGCCGATTTCAGGCGCAAGTTCCCCCTCCCTTGCCAATCTTCATCCGCAAGGTGATGACATTAGCACAGGGATAGGGAGCAAGCAATCCTTTTGTGGCCAGCAGGCGCTCGGCGAGCGATTCGCGATGGCGGTACCGGGCGGTTTCAAGGATGACCCCCCTGTATCCCCCCTGCTAGCGCAGGAGGGAATTGAAAGCCGTGTGGATGAAATTGATAGTCGACTAGCTGGCCCCCAGGTAGCCCGCCAGATCGATCCCTAGGGCCCGGGCCAGGCGGATCTCGGCGATCGCGAAGTCGCTCGTGGCCTGCACGGCGTTGTTGCGGGCCTGGGTCAGGGTGGTCTGGACGTCCGTCAGCTCGAAGGGGGTCGCGAGCCCCAGCTGGAAGCGATGCAGGGCTATCCGGTAAGCCTCCTGAGCCGCGACCAGCCCATCGTGCGCCGCCTTCATGCGGCCCTGGGCCTCGTCGCGGGCCTGTACCTGCTGCCGGATCTCGAGATCGGCCGTCAGTTGCAACTGGGCAAGCACGGCCTGGTCGGCGAGCGAGTCGTGGTGGGCCGACTCCGCGAGCGAACGGTTCCGCCCCTCGTCGAAAGCCGCCCAGTTGAGCGTCACCCCGGCAAAGAGCGAGCCATAGTCCACGTTCCGCTCGGTGTACCGGCCTACGGCCGTCAGGCTCGGCAGGTTACCAGCGTTCGCGACCGCCTCCCGTCGGCGATCCGTCTCGACGCGCAGTTCCTGCTGCTGGATCTCGGGCCGCCGATGGAGGCTCTGCGCCACGTCCCGCTCCAGCATCACGTTCAAGGGCGCCACCGAGGCGCTCGCGAGAGGGCGATCGCCCACCGGCGCATTCAACACGTTCCCGAGGTTCAGCCGCGCCTGCGTGACGCCATTCTGGGCCTGGATCAGGGCGACTTGGGCATTCGCGACCTGAGCCTCCAGTTGCAGGACCTCCGCCCGCGTCCCGGTCCCGGCCTTGAGGCGTAACTGTCCCAACCGCAGATGGTCCTGAGCCTGGCGATAGGCCTCCTGGGCCACTCCAGCCAACCCCTCGGTGAGCTGCACCTGAAAGAAAGAGGTCCCGGCGCTCGCCATGGCATCCTGCTGGGCCTGGAAAAGGGCCGACTGGTTGATCTTAACCTGGTCGGCGGCGATCGCCACCTGATCCCCGGCCGCTCCCCCGTCGAACAGGAGCTGGTTCAGGCTCACCGAGGTGTCGACGTAGGGCCCCGAGGTCGTGGGGGCGGCGAGACCCCCGGAAGGTGGAACCGGCGGCCGGGCTCCCGGAGTCAGCTGGGTGTAGGCCGGCGTCGACTGGACGTTCAGGGTCGGGTACAGGGCCGAGGTGAGCGCCCCCTGTTGAGACTGGCTCGAACTCACGCGCTCCTGGCCCGCTTGCACGCCCAGGCTGCGGGTCCGCGCCAGGCGCGCGGCTTCCGACAGGGTCAACGGGGCGGCCTGCGCCCAGACGGGCGGCGTGGTGAAGAGTGGAATGGCGAGAGCCATGAGGGTGAGGCGTCGATGATTTGCCATGGGAATAATTTATATGCCAAAATAATTGTTGGCAAGGGTTCGGAGGATGCACCAGCAGGCGAGCATGGACGAGGCGAGCACCTACGAGACGCTCAGCGAGCAGATGGCCGGCATGCGCCGGGCCTTCCTCTACCGGGCATGCTCGCGGGCGGGGTTGACCCCCACCCAGTACTTCGCCCTCAGCAAGATCGGCGAACTCGGGCACGCCTGCATGTCGCCCCTGGCCCATGAATTGGCTCTTTCCCCTGGGGGCGCGACCACGCTGATCGATCGGCTCGTCAGGCACGGCCTGGTCGAGCGGAAGGTCGATGAGGGCGATCGCCGCAAGGTCTGGGTGACCCTTTCCCCGCAGGGCCGGGAGGCCCTGGCTCTCACCAACCAGTACAAGCATCAGGTCTGGCGCGAGGTATTCATGACGCTCTCCCCCGACGAACGGGATCAGGTCCTCGCCGGCATCCGCATCCAGTCGGAGGCCTGGCGACGCTTCACCGAGGAGGCCCGGCCATGAGGCGGGTCCTCCCGGCCCTCGCGGCCGCCTGTGCCCTCGCCGCCTGTTCCCATGGCGGAAGCGATCCCAAGGGCCAAGCCAGGGGCGGGCGGCCGGTTCTCGTCACCCTGGCGACGGCCGAGACCCGGACCATGCCCGTCCAGATCGAGGCGATCGGACAGGTGGAGCCAGTTTCGACCGTCCAGGTCCGGGCCCTCGTGGCCGGGCAGCTCGAGGCGACCCACTTCACCCAGGGCCAGGACGTTCACAAGGGCGATCGCCTCTTCAGCCTCGACAAGCGCCCCATGGAGGCCGCGTTGCACCAGGCCGAGGCGGCCCTCGCGCGGGACCTCGCCCAGTCTCGCAACTCCAGCTCCGAGCTGCAGCGCTACCAGGCCCTGTTCAAGGAAGGCGGCGTCTCGGTCGAGCAGTTCGACCAGCTCAAGGCCAACGCCTCCGCCCAGGAGGAGACGGTCGCGGCCGATCGAGCCGCCGTGGCGAACGCCTGGGTCCAGCTGAGCTACGCCGACATCCGCTCCCCCCTCGACGGCCGCACGGGCAGCTTGATGGTCACGCCCGGGAACCTCGTGAAGGCCAACGACACGACCCCGCTCGTCACGATCAACCAGATGGAGCCAATCTACGTCACCTGCTCGGTTCCCCAGCAGGCCTTGCCCCAGATCCAGCATTACCAGGCTTCGGGCTCGATCCGGGTGGAAGCAGGAGCGCCCGATGCCGAGGGCCCTCGCTCTGAGGGGACGCTCACCTTCATCGACAACGCGGTCGATCCGACCACCGGTACCGTCAAGCTGCGCGGCACCTTCCCGAACCGCGATCGCCACCTGTGGCCCGGGCAGTTCGTCACGACGCGCCTGACGCTCGCCCAGGAGCCGAACGACGTGGTCGTGCCGGCCGAGGCGATCCAGACAGGCCAGAAGGGTCTCTACGTCTACCTCGCCAAGCCCGACATGACGGTCGAGATGCGGCCGGTCGCGACGGACCGGACCGTGGCGGGGTGGACCGTGGTCCGGACGGGCCTCACGGCCGGTGACCGGGTGGTCACCGACGGACAGCTGCAACTCATGCCAGGCTCTTCCATCGTCCTGAAGGGCTCGGCGGGCCATGCCCCGGCCGGGCGAGGCGCATGAACCTCTCGGCCCCGTTCATTCGCCGCCCGATCATGACCACCCTGGTCATGGCGGCCCTCCTGCTCGCTGGCTTTCTGGGCTACCGGTCTTTGCCGGTCAGCGACCTGCCGAACGTGGACTTCCCCACGATTCAGGTCAGCGCCAACCTGCCCGGCGCGAGCCCGGACACCATGGCCGCTTCGGTCGCGACCCCGCTCGAGCGGCAGTTCATGACCATCCCGGGCCTCGACTCGATCAACTCCTCGAGCGCGCTGGGCAGCACCCAGATCACCCTCCAGTTCAAGCTGAGCCGGAACATCGACGCGGCGGCCCAGGACGTGCAGACGGCGATCGCCGCCGCAAGCAGCCACCTGCCGCCCGGCATGCCGACGCCCCCCACCTACAAGAAGGTGAACCCGGCCGACCAGCCGATCCTGTTCCTCGCCCTCCACTCCGACGCGATGCCTCTCTATCAGCTCGACGAGTACGCCGAGAATCTGCTCGCCCAGCAGATCTCGACCGTCGACGGCGTCGCCCAGGTGAGCGTCTTCGGCTCCCAGAAGTACGCCGTGCGGGTCCAGGTCGATCCCAACGCCCTCGCTGCCCGGGGGATCGGGGTCGACGAGGTGGCGAACAGCATCGAGCAGGGCAACGCGAACCTGCCGACCGGCGCCCTGGACGGCCACCGCCAGGCCTTCACCGTCCAGACCAACGGCCAGCTGTCCAACGCGCGGGAATTCCGCCAGCTGATCGTGACTTACCGCAACGGCTCGCCCGTTCGCCTCGGCGAGCTGGGCCGCGTGGTCGACAGCGTCGAGAACGACAAGATCGCGAGCTGGTACAACGGCACCCGGGGCATCGTGCTCGCCATCCAGCGCCAGCCTGGCACCAACACCGTCCACGTCGTCGACGACATCCTGAAGCAGCTGCCGACCCTGCGCAGCCAGATCCCGGCCTCGGTGCAGCTCGACACCCTGTTCAACCGTTCGGAGGGAATCCGGGCCTCGATCAACGACGTGCAGGCCACCTTGATGCTCACGGCCGTCCTGGTCGTGACCGTCATCTTCCTGTTCCTGCGCAACCTCTCGGCCACGGTGATCCCGAGCCTCGCCCTGCCGGCCTCGATCATCGCCGTGTTCGCGGTCATGCCGCTCTTCGGCTTCAACCTCGACAACCTGTCCCTCATGGCCCTCACGCTCTCGACCGGCTTCGTCGTCGACGACGCGATCGTCATGCTCGAGAACATCGTCCGGCGCATGGAGCACGGGGACGATCGCCTCACGGCCGCGCTCACCGGCGCCAAGGAAATCGGCTTCACGATCCTGGCCATGACGACCTCGCTGGTGGCCGTCTTCATCCCGATCTTCTTCATGGGGGGGATCCTCGGCCGGCTGTTCCGCGAATTCTCGGTGACCATCACCATCGCTATCCTGGTCTCGGGCTTCGTTTCCCTCAGCCTCACCCCGATGCTGGCAAGCCGCTTCCTGAAGCCCGATCATGAGGGAAAGCGCAATCGCTTCGCCGACGCCCTGGAGAACGGCTTCGAGGGCTTGAAGGCCCTCTACGACCGGGGTCTGCGGCTGGTGCTGCGGCACCCGCGCTGGACCCTCGCGGCCTCGGGGGTGCTCTTCCTCGTCACGGCCACGCTGTTCGTGCAGATCCCGAAGGGATTCCTGCCGAGCGAGGACACCGGCATGATCATGGTCAGCACCCAGGCCGCGCCGGGCATCTCGTTCGAGGACATGACCCGCCACCAGACCGAGCTCATGAAGGTAGTGGCGGCGGATCCCAACGTCGAGGCCTTCATGTCGAGCGTGGGCGCGGGCGGGCCCACCGCCACATCGAACGGGGGCCGCATGTTCATCCGGCTCAAGCCGCGGAGCCAGCGCCACCTGGACGCGGACGGCGTGATCCAGGAGCTGCGCCCCAAGCTCTCGCACGTCCCGGGGATCATGGCCTTCCTGCAGAACCCCCCCTCGATCCGGATCGGGGGGCAGCTTACCAAGAGCCTGTACCAGGTTACCCTGCAGGCGCCGGACACCAGGGTGCTCTACGACGCGACCCCCAAGCTGGAGGCGGCCCTCAAGGAAGCGCCCGAGCTGCAGGACGTGACGAGCGAGCTGCTGCTCAATACGCCTCAAATCGACGTGGACATCGACCGGGACAAGGCGTCGGCCCTGGGCATCACGGCGACCCAGGTTCAGACGGCCCTGCAGAACGCCTACGGCCAGCGCCAGATCTCCTTGATGCTAACCTCGACGGACGAGTACAAGGTGATCGTCGAGGCCCTGCCCGAGGATCAGATGGATCCCTCGGCCCTCTCGATGCTCTACGTGCGGTCGTCGAGCGGGAAGCTGGTTCCCCTGAACGTGGTGGCCACCATCCGGCGCGACGTGGGCCCCATCCAGGTCAACCACCTGGCCTCGCTGCCCGCGACGACCATCTCGTTCAACCTGAGGCCCGGCGTCTCCCTGAGTGCGGCCACCGAGCGGGTCAACGCGGTGGCCCGCCAGATCCTGCCCGACGCCGTCACCATGAAGTTCCAGGGCTCGGCGCAGGTGTTCCAGGACTCCCAGCAGGGGCTCGGAGTCTTGCTGCTGCTCTCGGTGCTGGTCATTTACATCGTACTGGGCATCCTCTACGAGAGCTTCATCCACCCCCTGACGGTGCTGTCGGGCTTGCCGTCGGCGGGTCTGGGGGCGCTGCTCGCCTTGATGGTCTGCGGGAAGGACCTGGGGGTGTATGGCTTCGTCGGCCTCATCATGCTGGTCGGCATCGTCAAGAAGAACGCCATCATCCTGATCGACTTCGCCATCGAGGCCCAGCGTGAAGGGGTTCCGGCGCGCGAGGCCATCTACCAGGCCTGTCTGGTGCGGTTCCGTCCGATCATGATGACCACGGCCGCCGCCCTCATGGGCACCCTGCCGATCGCCCTCGGGCTCGGCGCCGGGGCGGAGTCCCGCCAGCCGATGGGCCTCGCGGTGCTGGGTGGCCTGCTGGTTTCGCAGATGCTCACCCTGTTCATCACGCCAGTGATCTACCTGTACATGGATCGCCTCCAGCCTCGCTCCAGGAAGTCGTCCGGGATGCCTCATAAAGTTTCCACGGCGATACCGGTCGACCAGGCGGGTTGAAGGAATTCGCCGATCGCCAAGCTCAAGGCGAACTGACCCGGCTCAGCCCGCGACGAGCGTGCGGCTGAGTTGCTGCAGGGCTTCGCCTGGCGGGAGACCAAGCTCTTTCTCGAAGACATGCTCGACCTGCGCGTAGTGGCGCAGGGCGGCGTCCCGGCGGCCCATCGCCATCAGGGCGCTCAGCTTCGCGACGTGGGCTTCCTCATGCAGCATGTCGAGGGAGAGGGACCGTTCGGAGGCGTCGAGCAACTCGAGCGGATCGTGCGAGAGCTCGGCGAACAGCAGCTCGAAGGCTTCTCGACAGCGCACTCGGAGGCGTTCCGCCTCTCGTTCCACCCAGTCGGTCTCGGTGAGTTCCGGGAGATAGGGGCCCCGATAGAGGGCGATCGCCGATCGCAGCGTGGCGACCCGGCGGTCGTGCGTCTCGACCTTGGCTCTCGCCACCAGGCGTTCGAATTCGAGGGTGTCGACGAAGCCTTCCGCCTCGAAGTTGAAGACGTAGCGTCCACCCTGCAGGAGCACGTAGCGAGAGGCGGTGCCGTGAGGGTGTGGTTCGAGGGCCTGGCGCAGCCGGCTGATGATCATGTGGATGGCGGTCCGCACGGTGTCTTGGTCGGCATAGAAGAGGTCCTGCAGCTGAGCCTTCGTCGCCCCCTCGGGGTGATGCAGCAGGTAGGCCAGGCAAAGCTTGGTCTGCTTGCCTCGCCACAGGCGGGTCGGAATGGGATCCCCGGCGAAACTGGCTGCGAAGCCGCCGAACAGCCGCACGCACAGCCCTGAAGGGGCGGCTTCTTCGGCTAGAGCGGCCGGTCCATCCACAGGGGCCGAAGTCATCGTTTGCTCGAGGGCAATGAGCTGCTGGCGGCGGTGTTCGAGCTCGTCGAGACGTTGGCGGGAGCCGCGGGCGCTGAGAAAGGGGTGGGCCGCCGCTATCAGCCCCTTGGCCCGGTCAAACTGGCGATCGTCGGCCAGGGCGCTGATCAGCGGATACACGAGGTCCCCCAACGTCGGATCGCCGGCGTCCGGGCTCCGCAAGGCGATCGCCTCTTCGAGCAGGGTCAGGGCGCGCCTGGGATCCCCTTCGGAGCGGGCCACCTCGGCCAGACCCCCAACGGCCATCGCTTCGGTCGCCCGGTCGCCCAGGTCGCGAGCCCCGTCACGCGCCCGCTCGAACGCAATCTGGGCGAGCGAATGCCGACCCGAAAGCAGGTCGATGTTCGCCACGGTCCACAGGGCGAACACCTGGTCCCTGGGCAGTTCGAGCTGTCGTGCCAGGCTCAGGGCCTCTTCTGCCTTGGCTCGGGCCTCGTCGAGCCGGCGTTGGTAAGTCAGGATGGTCGCCAGGTTCCCGAGGGTAAGCGGCATGGGGAGCAGCCCGGCGGCGATCGCCAGGCGGATGCTCTCCTGATACCGGGCCGCCGCGAGCTCCAACTCCCCGAGCCGCGCGTGAAGCATCCCGAGGTTATGCAGAATCTTGGCTTGGCCAGCCGCATCCCCGCTTCGCCGAAAGTTGTCGAGCGCCGACTCAAACCAGCGCCGTGCCTCCGCCGGGTCGTCCGCAAGCAAACAGGCTCCGCCCAGTACGTTCATGGCGAACGCCCGTCCAGAGAACTGGTCTTCTGGAAGTAACTCGAGGGCGCGTTTCGCGACGGCCTCGTTCGACGGGTCTCGCCGCACGGCCAGGACGGCGCTCTGGTAAGCGAGGGCCAATCCTTCCCTGGCGAGGTCCTGGCGTTCCGCCGCCAGGAGGCCGGCCTTCTGAAAGGTCAAGAGCGAGGCGTCCAACTGCCCGGCCTGTCGATCCAGTTCGCCCTGAAGCAGCAGTAACTCGGCATGGGAATCACGCACCTCAGAGGGAAGCAGATCGAGCAAGTGGCGAGCGAGGTCGCGGCGATGGGTCGTCACCAAGTCGTTCCCTTGGGTGATCACCTGTTCGACCGCCAGCGCCGTGTGCCCCCCCTCGACCAGCAGCCGCACTCCTTCCAGCGGCTGGTGTGGTGAAAGGTAGTTTCCGACGGTCCGATAGAAGGCCGTACGCGCGGATGGCTCGACCAGCTGAGTCAGCCGATCGAGCAGGAAGCGGCGAAAGAGGGGATGAAAGCGGTACATGGGGCCTTGGAGGCCCATTCCTACCATCGAGACGAAGCCCACGCGGCGATCGAGCTCCGACAGCATGCGATCGGCATTCTCAATGCCCAGCGCCTCCCGGCACAGCCTGGCCTCGATTTGCGAGGGGATCGCGCAAGTGGCCAGCGATCGCTGCAGGTCTGGCGAGAGGCGCGCGAACACTTGCTGGTGCAGGTAACGGTGGAGCAGGTCCTCGTCGCCCGCGAGCGTCTTGTCCCGGTGCAACGCCGCGACGATGCCAGCCGCCCAGCCCTCGGTCTCCTCCTGGACACGTCGGCTATCCGGCTCCTGGCCCAGCCGCGCGAGTAGGGAGGCGACTTCTTCCGGGGTGAACCTGAGGTGGTCGACGCCGAGCCTCAGGATGCGACCTTCCAGGTCGAGCAGCGGATCGAGTTCGGCCAGGGGCTGCCGAGATGCGATCAGCATCTGCATGTTCTCGGCCAGCAGGTCGATCATGGCTGCGACGACTTGTGGCCCGTAGGTGGCCGGCCCGAGGGCGTCGAAGTTGTCCAGCACCAAGAGCATGCCCCCCGGGGCCAATCGGGCGAGCGTCTCGGCCAAGTGCCCGACGGCGCTGTCGATCACCGTGTCCGGTCTCGGGCTGGTAGCGACCAGTGCGGCCAGCGGGGATCCAAACCCGGGAAAGGTCCGGGCGATCGCCTCCTCGAGCGCGAGAAAAAAGTCCTGGAGATCGTGGATCGCTTCGGAGAGGGAAACCCAGGCCGCCGGAACGGGGGAGTGTGAGACGTAATCGGCGACCAGCACCGTCTTCCCGTAGCCAGCCGGAGCCACCACGGTCGTCAGGGCGAACGCGGGGTCGAGCCCCTTGGATAGCTCGCTAGTCAGCCGAACCCGCGGGATGTGGTGAGGGGGAAGGGACGGCAACGCCGACTTTCGACGCGAGCTCGACGACCTGGTCATGGCGCTCAATCTTACCACGAGCGCTCCTCCACCCTGCCGCCGGATTTGGATAGCACTTGGATAGCAGCCTGGAGCAAACTGGCAGCGGGTAGAAAAACAGGAGGAGGAAGAGATGAAGCGTGTTGCCTGTCGGCTATTCTGCGGCCTGTCGTTGTCCGGGGTCCTTTCGGCCTGCGTTTTGGTCCCCAGCTTGGGGCATGCCTCATCCGAGATCGCGGTCCTGCCCCAAGTCTCCGAGGCGGGCTACGCCACCCAGGCCGTTGTGACCCCTTATTCCCAAGCAAGCATCAACCACCTGACCCTTCGGCTCTTCAAGGTGGTCGCCGGAGCCGAGGCCCCCGTGCTGGATGCGAACGGGAACCCGTTGAGCCGAGACCTGAGCGGAGCTCAGCTGGGGAATCCCGTGACCTTCAGCAATCTCGCCCCCAATTCCACGTACCGGGTCCGGGCGGCGGCCTACAAGGCTCCTGGTACCTCGGCAGGCGATCTCATCAGCACGGTGGATAGCTCCTCCTACGTGGACATTCCCCTCGTCAACGACGATCGCCCTCCCCTGGCGGTTCTCCGGGTGAAGCTCGTTGACGTGCTCTTCAGCGGCCAGGCCTCTGCCTCGGGGATCCAGGTGGTGAACGGCGGTTATCTCACCGCGTCCGAGAGCATTCAGTAGGTAACCAGGCGGGAGGGCCGATCCGATGCGCCACCTTCTCCTCCTGGTCGTTTTGACTCTCGCTGGCTGCGCCTGGATGCGCCCGGCGTCGGTTTCCGACGCCTCGCTCGTGATCCAGGTGCGCCTCGCCCCCTCGGACCGTCGGGTTCAGGCGGTGGTAAACGCCAGGACGGCCGCCGATATCGCCCGATTGGACATCGTGCCCTACCTGCAAACGCCCTCTGGCTTTCAGCCGATCTCGGTGACGACCGGGCTACCGACGACGCCTGACGATCCGAATCTCCTGAAGGTCAGCCAGGTGAGCCCTTCGATCCGCTTCGACCGGCCCGTCACCCTCACCCGGTTGCACCCCAACTCGGCCTACCGCGTCGTCGCTCAGGCCTACGATGCCCAGGGAACCCTCATTTCGACGGCCGACTCGTCGTCCTACGCGCAGGTGACGGTGACGAACGACGATCGCCCGGCCGTCCCCACCATGCTGTCGTTGCGCTTGGTGACCCCGTTCAACGGCCGGACGACCGTAACGCTCGCCGCGTCGGGCAGCGCCCCCTTCGACTCGGTTCTGGCCCAGTTGTTCGCCGTCTCGAGCGGCAGCGAGTTGAGCGCGACCCCGCTGCTCTCGGTTTCGAGCGCCAGCCTGCCTTACACCTTGACGCTTTCCAACCTGCACGCCAACACGGCCTATCGCCTCAAGGTTCGAGCAACCCGCGCCGGTGTCACCCTGGATGGCTCCGAGGGATCGCTTACGCTCTCGCTCGGAGCCGACGATGCCCCTCCGGCCACTCAATTGACGCTCGACACGCGGGGTTACTATCGCGGGGTCAATGCCTGCGGGGCCGAGGCGGGCCAGTTCGCGTCCGATCCCTACTCGCCCAGATCCCCGGACCCCCAGCTACCCGGCGTCTATGGGGTGGCCTACCAGTATCCGAGCGAGCAGCGCATGGACTACTATCGATCCAAGGGGCTCACGCTGATCCGGTTGCCATTCCGCTGGGAGCGCTTGCAACCCGTTCTCTACCAAGATCTCGACGCGACCGAGCTCTCTCGCCTCGATCAGGTCGTGGGCTATGCTCGGGCCCGGGGCATGCACGTCATCATCGACCCCCACAACTATGGACGCTATTTCAACAACATCGTGGGCAGTGCCGCCGTACCCAACGACGCGTTTGCCTCCCTCTGGAGGAAGCTGGCCGCTCACTTCAATGGAGACAGGGCGGTCTGGGGGTATGGCCTCATGTGCGAGCCCCACGATAGCCAAGGGCTATGGCCAGCGGCCGCGCAGGCTGGCATCAGCGCCATCCGGGAGATCGACGGCGGGCACCCCATCATCGTGCCGGGGGACAACTGGAGCAAGAGCCGCAGCTGGCCGGCCGACAATGCCGGACTCAACGTCCAGGACCCTGCCAACAACCTGATCTACGAGACCCACTCCTATTGGGACGTTGACGGCTCGGGGGACTACGCCAACGCCACGCCTTCCCTCAGCTACGACCTCGCCAACGCCACCCCCCAGTCGGGAGTGAACGACATCAAGCCATTTCTGGATTGGATCAAGGCACGGGGCGCCCGTGGCCTTGCCGGCGAATATGGGATCCCCAGGGACGACGGGCGCTGGCAACCCGTCCTCGACAACTTCCTGGCCTACCTCGACCAGAATCACGTCAGCGGGACCTATTGGGACGAAGGGAGCATCGCCTTCCATTACCAGACCACACCGGATGGTCCTCAACTCGGAGTCCTCTTGCAGCACCTCGGCCCACCCTAGGCCGGCTTGGAATCACTTTCTCCGGTTGCTTGGCAGTAGTTTCGGGGTTAGATGTAGGGGATAGGCGTGAGGAAGGTGGGGCCATGAAGGGTTCGAGGAGAACTTTGCTCGTCGGCGCGGTGTTTCTTGTCACCGGTTGCTCTTCCTTTCTGACTCTGCCCTCGACTCCCGGAGACCAGACGGCTGCCGGCCGGGGATCCCAGCTGATCCTCGACGGTGGCATCGCCTATGATGCGGGGCGAGTGCTCGCGGCGAGCCTCCTCCAGGGAAGCTCGTTGGCTTCCGGCCGAACTTCGCCAACGGATCGGAACCTCGTTCGATCCTCGGGATTCCACGTGCTGGCTCAGTATAGCGGGCTCCAGTGGCCGATTCAGGAAGCCCAGAATGCGGATGGCAGTTGGGACTACACCCTGACCTTGGACCCCAATCGCGAGGAGTGGTTGTCCTCCTCGGTGCGAAACCAGGCCACGGCCAGCGGTTCCTTCCAGGTCCCCGACGAGGCGATCTCGGAGGATTGGCTATATGCCTTCGAGGCCACCGAGTCGGTGCCTCCGGACGCCCCGCCGGGTGCGATCGCCGCGCGAGGTCGCGTCACCCTCAAGGTCTCGGCTCTCAAGGCGCTCGGTACCCTGGTCGAGCACCGGGTGGAGGTGCCGTCGGGACCGGATAGCACGCTCGAATGGCGCACCGTCCAGGAGAGCGTGGACCTGCGCATTCACCTGCGGGGTGTACCGACCCTCGACGGAAAACCGCTGAAATACCGGAGTGTCGCCACCAACTTCACGCCGCGCCCCAACACATGGGACCTGGCAGGCCGAGAGGAGGTTCAGGAGACGTGGCCGGACGGCATGGTACTGAGTCAGGTCTCGACCCGTTCGGCCGGAGTGATCGCGGAGACGACCACCGGCACCCTGACGTTCGCGGACGGCCATGCGCCTGTCTCCTTTCAGCAGACGACCCAACTGGATCCTCCGGTTCGAGACGACCTTTACGTGGCACCGGGGATGCGCCTCTCCCTCAGGTACCGGCAAGGAATCCTGACCGGCGGGGACCTGCACGACGATCACGGCCGGCTCCTAGGCATCGTCTTGCCCTTCAACGATCACGCCGTTCAGCTCAAGGACGACGCTGGACGCGTGCTCGTCATCGAGGCCGACTGATCGAGCGAGCGAGGGCTTGGGGCGAATTGTCTCCGCCTCGGCGAGGGGTGTAGCATGGGTTCCTCGGGAAGGAGCCGCTGCATGAACCTCGCTCAGCTAGAAGACAGCCTTTATTCGCTGGTCGTCGAGACCGCGACCAACTTGCCCGCCGATGTCCGGGCCACCCTCGCTCGCGCCAAGGCGCGCGAGGACGCCGCCACCCGCTCGGGCCTCGCCCTCGCCACGATCGCGACCAACGTCGACATGGCGGCCGAATCCGTCTTGCCCATCTGTCAGGACACGGGGATGCCGACCTTCTTCGTCCACACCCCGGTCGGCACCAACCAGCTCGAAATCAAGGCCGCCATCAAGCGGGCGATCGCCCGCGCCACCCAAAACGGCAAGCTGCGCCCCAACTCGGTCGACTCGCTCACGGGCGAGAACGTGGGTGACAACCTCGGCCCCGGCACCCCGGTCATCCACTGCGAGCAGTGGGAGCGAGACGCCATCGAGGTCAAGCTGATCCTCAAGGGGGGCGGGTGCGAAAACAAGAACATCCAGTACTCGCTGCCCATGGAGCTGCCCGGGCTCGGCAAGGCCAACCGCGACCTCGACGGGGTGCGCAAGTGCCTCTTGCACGCCGTGCACCAGGCCCAGGGGCAGGGCTGCTCGGCGGGCTTCATCGGGGTGGCGATCGGGGGCGATCGGACGAGCGGATACGAAGAGGCCAAGCACCAGCTCCTGCGCTCCACCGACGACGGCAACCCCGATCCGCGCCTGGCCGAGCTCGAGGCCTACGTCATGGAGAAGGCGAATGGCCTGGGCATCGGCACCATGGGCTTCGGAGGCGACGTGACGCTCCTGGGCTGCAAGGTGGGGGTGCTGAACCGGCTGCCGGCGAGCTTCTTCGTGTCGGTCGCCTACAACTGCTGGGCCTTCCGGCGCCTGGGCGTGCTGCTCGACCCCGAGACGGGCGCCATCCAGGAGTGGCAGTACCGGGTCGCGCCCAGGGAAGCGACCCCGATGGCCGATCGGGCCCCAGACTTCACGACGGGTCGCATGGTGACGCTCAAGGCTCCCATCACCGAGGAGCAGATCCGTGCCCTGCACGTCGGAGACGTGGTGGTGATCGAAGGGGAGATGCACACGGGCCGGGATGCCATCCACAAGTATTTGATGGACCACGAGCCTCCGGTGTCGCTGCAGGGCGGGGTGCTCTACCACTGCGGCCCCGTGGTCCGCAAGGAAGCGGACGGGAGCTACCAGGTGCTCGCCGCTGGCCCCACGACCAGCATCCGGGAAGAGCCCTACCAGCACGAGGTGATCCGGCGCTACGGGGTGCGGGCCGTGATCGGCAAGGGTGGCATGGGGGCGAAGACCCTGGAAGCCCTGCAGCGGCACGGGGCCGTGTACCTGAACGCCATCGGCGGCGCCGCCCAGTACTATGCGGCCTGCGTCAAGAAGGTGACCGGGGTCGATCTCCTGCAGTTCGGGATTCCCGAGGCCATGTGGCACCTGGAAGTGTCTGGGTTCGCGGCGATCGTGACCATGGATTCGCATGGCAAGAGCCTGCACGCGGACGTGGAACGGACCTCGGAGGAGCGGCTGCGCGAGCTCGCCGAGCCGGTGTTTCGGTAAGGAGCGGGCTTCGCCCGGATCCCCCTCACCCCAACCCTCTCCCCCAGGGGGGAGGGAGCAATCGGGTCCCCCCGCCCCTGGGGGCGGGGGTTAGGGGGCGGGGGATCCGGCCGTAGGCCGTGCCTCTGAGAACGAGCACCGCGCCTGCAAGGGGCAGGAGTCGCACCCCGGATCCTTTGGGTGGCAGAAGTGGTGCCCCAGCCCGTCGATGAGGGCGTGGTACTCGTTGTAGAGCGGCACGTCCGCGGGCAAACGGGCGGAAAAGTATGCCCGCATCGGCTCGTAGCCGATCCGCTCGTCGAAGTATCCCAGTCGCGAGAAGATCCGCCGGGTGTAGGCGTCGACCACGAAACTTGGATGGTCCCCCGCATACAGCAGGATGCAATCCACCGTCTCGGGCCCCAGCCCGTGCACGGCGAGCAGCTCCTTGCGCAGCATCTCCATCGGCTGCGCGAACATGGCGGAGAGATCCCCGCCGTGGCGCTCGATCAGGTAGGCCGCGAGGGCCTTCAGCTTGCGGGTCTTGGCCTTGAAGAAGCGAGACGGCCGGATCAGCTCCTCGATCCGTTCGTCCGGCGCCTCGTGCAAGGCCCGCCAGTCGAGTAGCTCGGCCTCCTTGAGGCGTGCGAGGCAGGTCTTGACGTTGCGCCACGCCACCGACTGGGTCAACAGCGCCCCGACCATCATCTCGACCGGGGAATCGGCCGGCCACCACCCGCGCGGCCCGAAGTGGGCCAGCAGGCGGTCGTACAGGTCCATCAACTCGGGAGTCGTGGCGTCACGCAGGATCATGCCCGGAGTCTACCGTTCCGCCGCCCGGAGCGCCACCCGACCTCAGGATTTTTGCCAGGCCTGCCACCAGCGGGGAGTTGCCCGTTCGGCCGTGGCCCGGGTGATGGCTCCCTGCCACATGCCCAGGAGCAACCCGCGATTCTTGGGCACCAGCAGGACCATCACGAGGTGCCCCGCCACCAGGATACCGACGAAGGCGGCGCTCATGAGGTGGATCTGCTTGATCGTGGCCCGCAGCGGCTTGGTCAGGTGCCAGACCTTGCCGAAGTGAAGCAAGGTTCCGGTCGCAACCATCTCGGCGAGCACGAGCTGCACGGCGCGCAGGTTGAGGGTCTGCTGGGGATTGAACCGCTGCGCGGCGGCCGTGACGCGGGCCCGTCGCAAGGCCAGGAACAGCAGGGCTCCGGCCACCACCGTGCCCCCGCCAAGCCAGAAGTGGCCCTCCGAGATGAGGTTGATGCCGGCCGGCCGCCAGTCATCCAGGTCTTGCCAGATGAGGACCCCCGTCAGGCCCAGGAAGAGGATGGCCGCGGCATTGCTCCAGTGCAGAAGGCGCTCGGCGAGGGTGAAGCGTTCGATACGGTCCGGGGCCATGGCTCCTCCTCCCGTGGGGGCCTTGGCACCATACCAGGCACACGAGCCTCGCGCAATCGTCGGCCCCTTGCCGGCCGGGGCAACGGGCCGATCGCTCAAGCGGGATTCCTCGCCGGCGATCCGGGTCAATCGATGCTCGGACGGGTGGGGTGGGCTGATACCCGCGATCAATCGGGGTATATCCACTGCTATGGAAACCGAGACCAGGACCCTCTCCGCCTCCACCACCAAGACCAAGTGCCGCCTGCTGTGCGTGGACGACGAGCCCCACGTGCTCGACAGCCTTGCGACCGTGCTGCGGCCCTACTTCGACGTCACGACCGCCCAGGGCGGCGTGGCGGGGATCGCGACCCTGAAGGCCCAGGGCCCCTTCGCGATCGTGCTCTCCGACCTCAAGATGCCCCTGGTGAACGGGGCCGCCTTCCTGAAACGGGTGCGGGAGACGGCTCCGGATGCCGTGCGGGTTCTCTTGACGGGCGACTCCGACATGGACGCGGCCGCCCAGGCGGTCAACGAGGGACAGGTCTACCGGTTCCTGGTCAAACCCTGCCCCACGGACGTGTTGATCGCGACCCTGCTGGCGGCCGAAGAGCATGCCCGGCTCCTCAATGCCGAGAAGACCCTCAAGGAGCAGACGCTGCGCAGCAGCATCAACCTGCTCATGGAGATTCTCGCCATGTCCAACCCGGAGCGGTACGGCCAGGCCATCCGGGTGCGCAAGCGCGTCGGCGAGCTCGCCCAACGCCTGGAGCTTCCTGACCAGTGGCAGCTCGAGGTGGCGGCCCTGCTCTCGCAGATTGGCCACGTCACCCTGCCGGGTCGGACCCTCAACAAGCTTCACCTCGGCCTCATGCTCAACGAGGACGAGCAGAAGCTGGTCGATCGCCTGCCCTACGTGACCGACCAGTTGCTCGCCAATATTCCGCACATGGAGCCGATCCGCGAGATCATTCGCCACCGCGATCGCCGCTATGACGGCATGGTCCAGGAAGAGCGCAAGCCGCGCCGCAACAAGGACGAGGCTGAACCCGTCCAGGCGGTCTCCGGACCGAAGGGCGAGGACCTGCCGATCGGGTCTCGCATGCTCAAGATCGTCCTGGACTTCGATACCCTCGAGGACCAGGGGACGCTGCTCAAGAAGATCATCGCCCAGATGAACTCGCGGGCCGGCTGGTACGACCCCAAGCTCCTCCAGGAATTCTTCGCCCAGTTCGTGCAGCCGAAGAAAACGAACAACTACTACAGGGAGGTCACGATCGCGGAGCTGCAGCTGGGGATGGTGTTCGCCGAGGACGTGAAGTCGGTGCGAGGGGCCCTGCTCGTCTCGCGCGGCCACGAGGTGAGCCCGGGCCTCCTCGCCCGCCTGCAGGACACCGACCTGGCCATCAAGGAACCCCTCATCGTCTGGGCCACCACGACCTGACCCCCAAAGTTCTGGTTTCTTCTGCCGATAAGATCGGGGAAGCCGAGGATGCCCCCCTAGCCCCCTGCGAGCAGGGGGGAATCAAAGCCCTTCGCTCACGTGCTAGCTGACAACGGATTGGAGGTTGGCCCATGTCTCTGTTGACCCACCCCTTCGGGGGAGGGGTGCCCGACGGCGCCGATCGGCGCCTGTTCAAGCGGGCGCCCGTCGAACTCCTGTGCAGCCTGGACATTCCAGGACTCGCCGCCTTCTACAAGGCGTACATCGTCGACCTCTCCGCCGGCGGCATGCGCCTGCGGCTCCCCAAGATCAGGCCCGACCTGCTCGACCAGCCGTTCATCGTTCACTGGACGATGGGGGGAATGGCCCTCAAGCGGCAGGTCGTCCTGGTCCGGACGTTCAGCACCAACGAGGTCGCCGTGCGGTTCGTCCACGTCGGCACCATCCTCGCCGACGAGATCGACCGCTACGTGGGCATCACCCTGAAGGGGAAGGAGATTGCACAGAAACCCCCTGAAAAAGCCCACGTGGGACGCCCGGCGAGTAACCCGCCGCCACGTCCCACGCGCATGAACCTGGTCAAGAATCACATGGGTCCAGCCGAAGCGGCCATCGAGTCCCGCAACCTGCACGTTTCGTCCGTGGATCGCTGGCTCGACCGCCGGGTGGCCACCCAGCTGCGAGGAAGCTAATCAGGGAGGGCGAGCCATCCGGGCTCGCTAAACCCCCTCACCCTGCCCTCATCCCCCAGGGGCGAGGGAGCAAGGAAGCCCGGAATCCAATCCGGGCATGCGTTGGCGCTAATCCTCGTGCTCGTGGTGGTCCCCCATCATGCCGGGGTGGCCCCCCATCATCCCCATGCCCATGTGGCGCATGTGGATCCAGTGGCGGGCCATCCCGGCGAACTTCTTGCGCTGCTCCGGCGTCATGATGGCCCGCATGGCCATCAGGTGCTGGTAGTAGAGCTTCATGTCCGCGTCGGCCGCCTTCTGCAGCTTGTCGTACTCGGTCTGGAGCTGGGCGTCCGTCGCCGAGGGGTCGGCAAACAGATCGGCCATGGTGTGGACTTCTTTCATGAGGGCCTTCTTGCCCTCGGCCATCTCGGGACCCTGCTTCTTGTGCAGGTCCTCAAGCTGCTTCTTTTGATCGGCCGCGAGGCCGAGTTTGTGCCACATGGCGTCCATGTGGCCCTCGTGGGCGAGGGCCGGGCCGGCCGAAAGGGCGGTGACGAGGGCGATCGCCGGGATCAACAGTTTCTTCATCGAGGTCTCCGTTCTCTGGCGGGGGAAGCGCGCCGCCATGATACCGGATCAGCCTGCCCGCTTGGATCGATCGAGCAGCTCGATCTCGTAGCCATCAGCGTCCTCGATGAAGGCCATGTAGCCGGAGTCGGTCTCGTGGGGCTCCTCGGTGATCTTGACCCCCCGAGCGCGCATGGCTTCGACGGCCTCGGGCACGCTCGGCACCTGGAAGGCGATGTGCAGGATGTCCTCGTCAAGCTTGAAGTCGGGATCCCAAGGCAGGTAGGCGAGCTCCAGCTCGGTGTCGTTGCCCGGCAAGTGCAGGTGGGCGAGCTGGGTGCCCCGCCCCGAGGTGGTGCGGACCCGCACCTCGAAGCCGAAGTTGTCGTGGTAGAAGCGGATGGCCCGGTCGAGGTCGCGGACCTTGAAGCGGGTGTGCAGGAACTTCATAGGGACCTCCTGGTTCAAGCGGGCGGGTCCGGCAATTTGAGCTGGGCGAAGTTGACCTCGAGCTGGTTCAGGTCAGTGGCCTTGATGCCTTTGAGCCCACCGAACACGCCCATGCAGAAGGACGTCGTCCAGGCCGCGAACACCGGCGGCAGCGACATGCCACTCTGGCCAGCCTTCAGCGAGTTGAAGGTGAAGTGAAAGACCCCGTCCGCGACCTCTTGCGGGGTGACGTTGGCCTCGACCGGCACGACCATGCCGAGCAGCTTCACGTGGCCCTGCAACTGCAGGGTCTTGTCGTCGTTCACGTGGACGGCCAGGTCCTGCAACATGCCGCCCGACTGGAGGTTGAGGGGCTCGTTCAGGCCCATCGCGAAGGGACCGTAGTGGGCGGTGCCCGTGAGCGTCGCGTGCTGGGGATCGGTGAAGTCGAGCCGGAAGTCGCGGCCGTACTTCCCCGCGATGATGTCTCCCACCCGGACCGAGACCTGTACCGGAATGAAGCCCAGGACATCCTGCTGGATCACGAGGTGCCCGTGGTCGTCGAAGCGGCCCATCGAGCCGCCGCCAGCCTGCACCGCCTGACGTGGCCCGCCTGGAGCAAAGGTTCTCGGAGTGAAGGTCGCACTGGCAATCATGGAGAAGCCCCTCCGATGGTCCATGAACCACCACGGTTATCGGCCCGGAGGGTCCGGCGGCTTCTTAAGGTGAGGCCAAGGTTTGACCAATATCTGGTTTTGAGATCGGAGCATGGGACAATGAGGGGGGAATGACGGAGCGAGGCTCATGGGCCACTACCCTCACGAATCGAGATCCTGGGCCTTCCTGCCTCCGGACTCCACGGCGGCGGGCTTCGGGTACCGCCTCGCGATCCTGGTCGTCGCCTACTTCCTGACGGCGCGATTCGGCATCTGGATCGGCGCCGCGGCCTTTCGGAACATTACGGTCTTCTGGCCGCCCTGCGGGCTCTCCCTGGCCGCGCTGCTCGTCTGGGGCCCGCGGTACTGGCCGGGAGTCCTGCTCGGGGCCTTCTTCGCCAACCTGTCTGTCGTCCCGAACCCAGCCGTGGACTTGGGCATCGCGCTCGGGAACACGCTCGAGGCGGTGCTCGGGGCGGCCGGGTTGAGGGGGCTCCACTTCGACCTCGCGCTCGACCGCCTGCACGACGTGTTCGCCCTGGTGCTCGTCGCGACTGCGAGCACCCTGGTCGCCGCCACGACCGGCGTGATCAGCTCGCAGTTGGGAGGCCTGATCCCTTGGAGCTGGCCCCACGCGGGGCAGGCCTGGACGACATGGTGGCTCGGGGACATGGCCGGAGACCTGATCTTCGTTCCCTTGCTGCTCTCCCTTCGCCGACCCTGGCACGCCCCACAGCGGTCTCGCCTGGTCGAGGTCGGCGCCGGCTTCGCCGCTCTGGGCGCCCTCGGCCTGGCCGCCTTCACCACCGCGACTGGCCGGGGCTCCAGCCACCCCTACACCTTCTTCGTCTTTCCCGTCCTGTTCTGGGCCGGCCTGCGTTTCGGCCTGAGGGGGGCCGCGCTCGCCAGCCTCGTCCTCTCGCTCGTGGCCGATCTCGACACGGTGCGGGGCACGGGGCCCTTCGTGGGGGGGCCGATCCCGGACGCGCTCATCAACCTCGAGGCCTTCATGGCCATCCAGACGGCGTCGGCCATGGCCTTCGCCGTCGCCATCTCCGAACAGCAGGTCGCCAAGGCGGCCCTCGCGCAGCAGTCCGCCGAGCTGCAAAAACTCCGGGAGCTCGATTGCCTCCAGTCCACCTTCGTCAACGCCGTGACCCATGACCTGCGTACGCCGCTCACCTCGATCATCGGGTTCGCAGAACTCCTGGAGGACGAGCTGAGCGGTCCCCTCAGCGCAGGCCAGCGGGAGTACTTGAAACAGATCGAGCGAGGGGCCGAGCGGCTCGAGTTCCTGGTCGACGATCTGCTCGACTTCACGCGCATGCAGGCCGGGACCTTCTCCTTGCGCCCCGAGCAGGCCGATCTGCATCAGAAGGTCAGCGAGATCGTCGAGAGCCTGGTTCCGCAGGCGGCCGCTTCGCGCATCGCCATCCACCTCGACCTCCCCCCGGGCGAACTATCCGCCTGCTTCGATCGGGCGCGGATCGGGCAGGTGCTCATGAACCTCCTGAGCAACGCTATCAAATTCTCGGCAGGGGGAGGGGACATCACCGTTCGCCTGCGCGACGAGGGAGCCGTCAAGCGCTGCGAGGTGACGGACTCCGGTGAGGGAATCGCCCCGGCGGACCTGTCCCGGCTCTTCCAGCCGTTCAGCCAGCTCGAGAGCGGGATCAAGCGCGGGGGGACTGGTCTCGGGCTGTCGATCGCCCGGCGTATCGTCGAAGAGCATGGCGGTCAGATCGGAGTGCAGAGCGAACCAGGGCGGGGCAGCACCTTCTGGTTCACGCTGCCGGCCGGATGACTCACTCTTCCAGGACGTCGGCCGGATAGATCAGGACCCGTCGATTGGGCTCCTCGCCCATGCTCTGGCTGATCAGCTGGTGGCGCTCGGCGAGTTCGTGCTGCAGGCGTCTGAGGTGTGAGTTGCGAGGGCGCAGCTCGACCGTCTTCCCGCTCATGAGGGCCCGGTCGATGGCTTCCCTGGCTTCTTTCAGGGCCTCGTCCTCTTCGGTCGAGATCATCTGCACGTCCAGATGCATGACCTCGCGCAGGGTCTTCTGGATCTGGGCGATCGTGTTGGCCTTGACGACGTAGGTCGGGATCTGGCGGGCTTCGGCGTCCTGCATGAGGCGCGTGGCGCTCTTGACGTAGGCCTTGAGGATCAAGAGGGCGTCCGCGTCCGAGAGGTTCCGCGTGATCTCGACGGGCAGGCGCATGCTGCGGATCACGCGCTCCAGCTGCGAGCGGCTGACGGCATAGGGGTAGAGCCGGATGGTCGCGCCCACTTCGCCCGTGAGGGCCGTGCCGCGCTGGGACAAGTCCTCGAGCGTGGGCGGGATGACCTGGACGGCTCCTGCTGCCGACAGCTGCCGGATCTCCGGGTTGGGGACGTAGCCGCGCAGCATCTGGTCGACCACGTCGGCCACGTCCTGGTGGATGGCCAGGCGATCGCGGTCCTGCATCTCGACCGCGATGTCGAAGGTGGGCGGCGCCTTGCGCTCGAGGATGCTCTTCTGGGTGCCCCGGCGCCGGGCTTCCTCGTCGGAGAGGGTGACGGTGTGGATGCCTCCGATCAGGTCCGAGAGGGTCGGGTTCATGAGCAGGTTCTCGATCGAGTTGCCGTGGGCCGTGCCGATCAGCTGCACGCCCCGCTCGGCGATGGTCCGCGCCGCCAGGGCCTCCTGCTCGGTGCCGATCTCGTCGATCACGATGGCCTCGGGCATGTGGTTCTCGACGGCCTCGATCATGACGGCGTGCTGCAACGCGGGGGCGGGGACCTGCATGCGACGGGCGCGGCCGATTGCCGGGTGCGGGATGTCGCCGTCGCCCGCGATTTCGTTCGAGGTGTCGATCACGATGACCCGCTTCTTGAGGTCGGTTGAGAGGACGCGCGCCAGCTCTCGCAGCTTGGTCGTGTTGTGATTGACTAGGCCGTTTCCACAAAAACTGTGGGATCCCGGTACCGTGAAGTCGAAAACCGGAGCGCTCCCTTCCGCGATCGAGACGACCGGATCGTAGTAGAACCCCAGTCCCTGCAGGGCCACAAGATGCTGACGGATTGGGGACTCCAGCAGATCCTCGGTCTCCGCCAGAATCCGGTCAAGGGTGGCGTAACTAGGTGATTGCAGGGTCCGGGTGTACTTGCTGAGCATCGGACGGGCCAGACCACGTGCTGCAGGCAGCGTTGGCAGGGCTCCACGGGGACCGACGAGCACCCGTCCCTCGGGTTGCTTGCTGGCGATCTGGGTGCGGAGCGCCAGAAGACTCGCTTCGAGGTGCGGGATCACGTCGAGGTTGGGATTGCGCCGGTCGCCCGAGATGGAAGCGAGGAGCTGGCGCTTGACCGACGAGACAAAGCCGATTTCCCGCTCGAACAGGGTGACGTTGTGGCCCCGGATGTTCAGGTAGTAGTAGTCCCGCTGATACTGCTGGTTCCGGCGCACCCGCAGGTGCGAGATGATGCCGAAGTTGAGCAGAATGACGTGAATCTGGTGGGCCATTACGGCTGACGCCGACGCGAGCTCCACCCCCGACTGTCGCGAGATGCTCGCCTCACCCTCGAAGAATCCTCTCAGGAACTCGGCCACCAGGGGCTTGGGTGCTCGCAAGACACAATCGGGGATTCGCTTTCCGGCTGCTCGGACGTAGTCGATTCCAAGGTGGGCGAGGAAGGCGCGGTGCTTGCGAGTTGGGATGCGATAGTCCCGGCGATTCCAGCCAGCATGCCGAACCTGTGGTTGCAAGGTGAGCCCGAATAACGTCTCAACCAGGTCGGAGACATCGGACGCCACGTCCTGATTCTCCTGGCAGAAACATGTGAAATAGCGTTCGGTGGTGGTCCCTTCGGCCACGAGGTAACCGAGATAGCGGGCCAGTTCCGGCGTTAAGGTATCGGGTGTCCGCACGTCCTCACGGGCATTGGTACGCGCCACGAATTCGAATGGTGGAAGCGTCGTGGTCGAGCCGAAGAGATTCTGTCCCCGCTGGAGGGCGACGAAGTCCCCGTTCCCCAGCTTGCCCAGTGGTTTGAAGACCAGATCCCCACCCGGTTCCAGGACCAATACCGGGTGGTTGGTTGTGCCTTCGAGGCGATAGCCCATCCGGGTCGTGATTCGCCGGGTCGGCCGAACGCCGTCGACGTACACATGGCTCGTCCGCTCCACTCCGTCGGGCGTCGCCACCGCGACGGATAGCGGATGAAACGATTCGGGCTCAGCTCCCTGAGGGGCAAACTCGGCAATCGAGCGCATGCCTTGTTCCGTGAAGATCCACGTATCGCCGACTACGCACTTCCCGACACCGGGCCTACCCAGGATCAAGATCGATCGTCCACTCTCGACCAGGTCTCGCATCAGGTCGATCGTGCCGATCACCGAACGGCCCACCCGGCAGGTGAGCCCGACGATCGCCCCCGTCCGGTTGCGGATGCACGAGATGCGGTGGAGGGTTCGCTCGATGCCGGCGCGGTTGTCGCCCGAGAACTGGCCGATCCGCTCGACGACGTACTCGAGGTCGGGTTGGGAGACGGGTTCGGAGCCCAGGTCGACGCCACCGTCAGGGAAGCGCGCCTCGGGCACGCGGCCCAGGTCCAAGACGACCTCGACCAGGGTGTCCAGGTCGTCCAGCTGGCGCAGGGCCGCGGCGATCGCCGGAGGCAGGATCGCGATCAGCTGATCCAGGTTGTCGGTGATGTTCTGCTCAAGCGCCATCCCGCACCTCCCGAGCGTCGAGGACCGAGCCCACCAGGCCACGCGCGCGGGCCAGATCCTCGTCCACCGCCCGCGGAAGGGGCGAGACCCTCGTCCGAAAAGCCTTCGCCTCCTCGGCCTTGCCCGCGATTATACACTGCGCCACGATCCCGATCCCATCCCTTGGTCCCTTCGAGACCCGAGCCTCTCTCGGCCCATCGAGCTCGGAGTCTAGAAAAACCCTAGCGTTTGGGTTTAAGCTGTAACGGTACCAGGCGGGCCTGATTCAAGCTTGGACGAGAATCCTTGGGTAGGTGGACCGAACAGGAGCTGGCCACCGAGCGGGAGGCGATCGCCCGGGTACGACGCCCGCCGGACAACCGTTAGCCGACAACCGGAACCGGACGGGGCGCGACGATCTAGATGGCGATCTCGAGGGTATGCCCCAGGGCCCCGGCAATCCTCGCGAGCGTCTTCACCGTCGGATTGGATTTCTCGGGGTCCTCGAGCTTCTGATAAACCTGGTACGCAACGTCAAGGCGAGCGGCCATTTCCTTCTGGGTGAGGCCGGCCGCCTTACGCGCCCCCCGGATGTGGGCCGCTGCCAAGACCGTTGGCTTGACCTCCACCGGATGAAACTCGAACCCCTCGTGTCGCCCGGCCGGCGGGAGTGGTAGGCTATCATCCACCATGGAGGCCAGCACCCCGTTCAACGCCTCGGATGCCATCTTCTTGGCCTCGTCCAGCGTCTCGCCGTAGGTCAAAGCCCCCGGCACGTCGGGAAACTCGACCGAGATGCAGTCGCCATCCTGGTAGAAACGTCCCCAGTACTTCATTTCAACCCCCCTTGCTTCAAGAGGCCGTTGAGCAGGTCCCGTTTCCCGTGGACAGGCACCGAGACCTTGATGCTTCCATTCTCCAGGACGTGATGGCTGCCGCTCACCCGATTGAGGGCGAAGCCGTTCTGCTTGAGAAGCTTCACGAGTTCGTTGCCCGTCATGAATCAATTATGCACCTTATATAGTGCTAAATTCAAGACCTTGCTTGTTCAACCTCTCGCGTTCCCAAAGAACGAAATGGCGGCCGAGCTGGGCAAACGAGGCGGCATGGCCACGACCCCCGCCAAGGTGCTCGCCGCGAGAAGGGTGGGCGCCCCAAGAAGAAGGCCGTCTAGCCACGCGCCCATCCGCTCTGAACCTACGCCGTGGCACCGGTAGGGACGCCGGTTAACGAACGCTTGATGAACATTTGATCGGGCTCGGCGAGCAGGCAGGCGATCGCCCGGGTACAATGCCCGCACCGGTACCTCCGACGTTGCAGAAGTGCGCAGTTCTGATACCAACACTTTAGCCATGGTTCCGTCCTCCCACGGCTGTTCTGCTTATCTATGCGCTTAGGAGGCGGTTATGTTAGGCACATTAATGCTCGAACAGGAACAGCTTCAAGGCCTACTTAAGGCAAAATATCTCGAGCTCAAAGGCGGACTTGGCAGAAGTCCCACTACGACGGAAATTAAACGCCAGTTAGGGGCCCGTAAGCTTGAGCGGGCTTTTGGCGCGAATGCCATTACAAAGCTTCGAACGCTTTGTAGTGATGAAGTTTCTGACCCATTCGCTGAAAAAGTTGGGCTTGACCGAATATTTGAGCAGTGGGTAGTGTTAGTTCGTGAAAAAATGGAGTCCGGTGTCGGAAAGCTTCCTGTTAGCGCTGAATGGAATCAACGACGTTGCCGTCCGACCGAATCCGGAATCCAAAAGGTATACAAGCTAAGGTGGTCAGAGCTGCCCGGCGAATTTCTAAAGTTTGCAGAAGGCAAGCCCGGCCTGACTGACGTGGTAGCCTTCGTGAGGCAAGTAAGGCCAGACCAAACCTTTGAAAACAATGACAGTGAAGTAGCCAAACCGCAGTTAAAAGCTCTTGATAAGGTTCTAGGCGCTCTCAAGAGATGGGTTCCGACTGAAGGGAAGCAATACGAAGACGGTTACCATGCCGAGCTGTTGCAATATCTTAGGAACGCCTGCAAGTTCGATGTTCGGCAACGCTGGGGTGATAGCGAAGTTGACCTCGCCGTAATGGGAAACAGCAAACCAATTGGTATCGAGCTTAAAAAGGGCCGAGGGATGAGTCAGGCCGAATGCGACCGTCTCTTTGGACAGCTAATTCGCCACCTTGAAAACTGTTCTGCTGTTGTGGCGGTCATCTGTCACCCAGATAATGGCGACTTGCTAGACAACTTTGAGCGAAACGTCCGGAACGTCTACGGCAAGCTGGGCAAGAGCGTCTCTGTGCTCAAGAAGTAGGGTCGCATGAGATTCGAACTGGACCACGACAGGCGAAACATCTCAAACCAGGACCTGCTGTCGGACTTAAGCCGGGTCGCAGAGTCGAAATCACAGCGCCAGCTAAAACAGCGTACGTACAAAGAGTTTGGAAAGTTTGGCGTCACTACTGTAATTCGGAGGTTTGGATCTTGGAACGCCGCTATTGAAGCCGCCGGATTGGAAGTTGTTGTTGAGCGCAACATTCCGGACAGCGCACTTTTCCAGGCACTCTACGACTTGTGGGTATCTCTTGGGCGCCAGCCTACATATGCGGAAGCACAAGGACCCGCCTCTAGGTTCAACGTTTCGACCTATGAACGCCGATTCGGCTCTTGGCGGCGAGCCCTTGAGTCCTTTGTTGAGTACGCGAATACTAGAGACCTTCCAGCTATTGTGCCCGCCTCAATCGATGCCCGGTCGCAGAGGAATCGTTCGATGCGTTCCCCAGACTTAAGACTACGCTTCAGGGTTCTTCAGCGCGATAATTTTCGCTGTTTCTCTTGTGGCGCTTCGCCTACACTAAACCCAGGGGTGCGGCTTGACGTTGATCATGTTCAACATTGGTCAAGAGGTGGGGAAACTAAACTTGATAACCTTCAAACTCTCTGCTCTGGCTGCAATCAGGGAAAGTCGAATTTAACCTAACGTCTTCGCGATATTGATGATTGAACCCACCAACCCCTGCGCTCTGAGCAGATCCTCTCCTACTAACCGCGAAAAAGGGAGCAACCCAGTTTGTAACCCCTTTGCTTCGGCTGATCTGCCGAGGACAATTCCTCTGGCCACGCTACCGACCCCCACCCCACCGATCGAAACCCCGCGCTCTATGGCTAAGCGCGCCGTATGGGCGTTTGCCCCCCCAGCAGGCTGGACGACGCCCCGCACTCCGGATGCCACGAGCGTCCGGCTGAAGGCGATCGCCCCCAACGACGACTCCAGCTCCGACGTCCCGCTGATCGGCTTGCCATCCGCCTGCAGGATGATCCGGTCGTCGGGGAACCAGCTCTCAACCTCGTGGGCGAGGGCGATCGCCTCGTCCTCCGAGAGCTGCACGGCATTCAGGCTCACCGAAAACAGCCCCCCGCGTCGAACCCAGTCGGTGCAGCTATCCTGCCATGCGTTGAGTTCCTGGCGCGAGCCCGACCCGGTGTGCAACTCGAGGGCCCGCGCTCCGGCGTCCCACAAGACCGAGAGCGAGGGGTTGAAGGGGGCGTGCACCATCTCGATCGCCTCGTAGGGGCAAGCTGGTACGCAGGCGTCGCAGCCCACGCAGCGGTCGGCGAGGATGTTCAGCCCCTCGTCGATCGCTCCGTGGGGACAGGCATTCTGGCAGTGGGGGCAGATCCAGGTGCAGCGGTCCTCCACCTTCACGGCGAGCCGGCAGTGCGGATCATCAGACGCCGTCACGCTCACCATGACGAGGGGATCGGCCGGAAAGCCGTTGGCCCGGGCATCCGCGATCCCCGTCATCGCAGCCTCGACCGCCTCGACGGTCGCGGCCACGTCGATCAGGTCGGCGCCGGCGGCGGCGTAGATCCCGGCCAGGTAGCGCAGGTGCTCGTAGTGGGTGAAGTTGGCCCCGCCGATCAGTTTGAAGTAGGGGCGATCGCGCTTCAGAAAGGGATGGGTTCTCATTGGCCAGTCGGGGTCAATCCGGTAGCTCGATCGCTTCCTCCACCCAGTCGCCCGACTTCGGGGAGTCCTCGGTGGAAAGGCCTCGCACCATCAGCCGGCGGGCCATCGCCGACAGGTCCGTGCCGTATCGATCAGCAACTTCTTGCAGCCACTCCATGGTCGGAGCGTCGATCCGGATCCGGATGACGTACCGCTTCCGCTGCTCGTCGGACAGGGCCGGTCTTCCCCGGCGCTTCACCTCGGTGGCCATCGTCCCTCACTTGCGGTGGTACCGCCGCCGCTCGGTCTCGGTCATGTCCCGTCCATGGAAGATCCGGACGAAGTCCGCCCCTCCTCGACCACCAGTTGCAAGTAACGCCCTTCGTCCGTGCAACCGAGTACTTCGTAGTTATCGCCTGTCCGCCGCCGCCTCGGCCAGCCAGTCAGCAAGGCCTCCCGAGCCTCCGAGATCGTCACATCGTGCTTGGCCAGGTTTCCGCGGTGATAGCGGAGGGTCTTCATGGAATTACGGTAGGACAAAAATTACACAGTGTCAAGGGAGGGCATCGCACAGCTGGGGATTGCAACAACCTAGCTGGTGGGTTATTGTGATCCGTGATGCCGACGCTGAAGCGGGTTGAGGGATTCGAGATTCGTCTGTTCATTGCGAACGAGCACCGACCTCCCCACGTGCACTCAAGGCCGGAGCCGAGTGTCGCATCCTCTTGGGAGACGAAGAGAACCAGCCCTGGTTATGGAACGTGGTGGGTGGAATGAGTCCCCAAGATGCCCGAAAGGCGGAAGCTATCGTGTCTCGGTATCAGGGGGAGTTCCTGGCGGCGTGGAGGAAGCACCATGGACACCTTTGAGCCTCGCTGGACGCCGCGGGAGGAGACCGAGGCCGAATTCCTCGAACGGTTTGAGCAAGCCAAGCGAGAGGGCGATCGTCTGGCGAGTACGGAACCTTGCGCGAAAGCGATCGTCTTTTTCCCAGAGAACCGAGTCTTTTCCCTCACCCTGGCCGACGGGACCACGATCGGTTTCGCCGCAGACAAGATCCCCCAACTGACGGGTGCCTCCGCAGCTGCCCTGGCCGAAGTGGAAGTGATTCCAAGCGGCACCGGTTTGAGTTGGCGCATGCTGGACGTGGACCTGTCGGTCTCGGGTCTGGTGCTCTCCCTACTTGCGGCTCCTGAGTGGAGGAAGGCTATCAGGCAAGCGGCGAACCGCTTGGCCGCCCAATCAGCGAGCGAAGCCCGGACCCGGGCCTCCCGTGAGAATGGCAAGAAGGGCGGTAGGCCTCGCAAGACGGCCACCGGCTAATCTCTCCAGCGCAACCTCGACATCTCCCGGTCAAGGGCGGGCGTCGCAGACCTGGATGGTCTTCAGGGTCGGATCGGTGGGTCCAATGAACTCCGCCCCTAGCCGACCGAGCCCCTCCAGGTAGGCCGTCACCTCGGAGGTCAAGACTTCCCCCGGAATCAGGGCGGGGATGCCGGGCGGATAGGGGCACACGAACTCGGCGGATACCTTGCCAATGGCCTCCGCCAGCGTCACGGTTCGACTGTCCGCCAGATAGGCCTCTCGCGGCAGGCAGGCTAGCGGACCGGGTTGCGGCAATCCCGGCCATGGGAGAGCACTGGCGCAACGGGGGGCCGACACGACCCCGTCGATCAGGTGATCGAGGGCGTCGGAGGCGAGCCCTGGGGTGACCAGAGCGACCAGATACCTTGGCGTGGCGAGCTCGACGACCACGCCCTGCGCGTGCAGGTGGTCGGCAAGGGCGAAGCCATCAAGGCCCGTGTCGACGAGGTCCAGGACCAGCTTGGCGGGATCCCAGCCCCCTTCAGGCCCGTGATCCGGACCAAGACACGGGATTCCCAACCGCAAGAGGCGCTTGCGGGCGGTGTCCGTCAACGCGATCGCCTCCCCCCAACTCCGGCCTCGATCGCGTTCGACCTGATCCCGCGCCGCGTCGAGGCTGCCTAGCAGCAGATAGGAAGGGCTCGACGACTGCAAGAGGCGCAACACCTTCCGGATGCGGGTGCAGTCGAGGCGCGGCCCGCGCACGTGCAGCATCGAGGCCTGCGTGAAGGCGCTGAGCAGCTTGTGGGTCGACTGCACCACTCCGTCGGCTCCGCAGGTCAGAGCCGAGGGGGGCAGGCCTTCGGCCAGGCCCAGGTGAGCGCCATGGGCCTCGTCGACCAAGAGCAGGCGATCGTGACGCCGACAGATGGCGGCGATCGCCCCCAGGTCGCAGACGCGCCCGTAGTAATCGGGCCGGGTGACCAGGACGGCCCGCAGATCGGGATCGCTCGCGAACGCCGCGTCGAGCGCAACCGGATCGGGGGGGCCCGGCAGGTCCCACCCGGGCTCCGTGACCTCGCTCAGGAAGACCGGACGAGCCCCGGCCAGGATGGCTCCCCCGAGCACGGCCATGTGGCTCGATCGGGTGAGAGCGAGGCCCGTTCCGGGAGGGCAGGCCGCCATGACGAGGGCCTGGATTCCGACGGTCGAGCCGTTGACGAGGAACCAGGTCTCGTCCGCCCCCCAGCAGCGCGCGGCGAGGGCCTGGGCCTCGGCGATCGCCCCCGTGGGCGCGTGCAGTTGATCGGTCTCGACCAATTCCGTGAGGTCGGCCCGAAAGGCCGCCTCCCCCAGGATGGCGCGGGCTTCCGGGCTGGCCCCGCGGCCGTGGGCGTGGCCCGGGGTGTGGAAGGGGAAGTGGGGTTGGTCGTGGTAGCGTCCGAGGGCCGCGAGCAGGGGGGCGTTCAGCTCTCGATTTCCCCGTTGACGAAGCGCAGGGTCTTTCCGTACTGCTTGTCCATGATCCGCTGAGTGCGCTGGCCTTCCGGGGTGGCGAACTGGATGACGACGCCCGGGAAGAGTTCGCCCTTGACCACGAACCGCGGAGCCTCGTGGGTGTCCTGGCTCTCGATCAGCTCTTTCAGCTCGGTCTGGTACTGCAGTAGCTTGAGGTTCATCGTGACCTTGGTGGGCACGAGCTTCTGCAGATTCTTGGTGTTGTCGTCCTGTGGCTTGCCCATCAGCATCTGGATCAGGGTCGAGACCTTGGAGAGCTCCGCGTCGAGCTGGGCGATGTCCTCGCGCAGCTGGTCGATGCGGGCCTGAGCGCTCTCCTGCACCAGCTCGATGCGGGTGGGGGTCTCGGCCGGCGAGCCCGCGATCACGACCTGGACGAGCTCGGTGGCCCGGGCCGTGCCGCCGATCAGGTGGTTGCCGATGTTGATGACGTGACCGCTCTTGAGGGTACTGTGCAGGGCGTCACCCAGCACCTTCACCTCATGCCCGGCCTCGATGAAGGCATCCGAATCGCAGAAGCGGACGGCGATGTCCTGCAGGGCGTGCAGCTTGGCGCCGGATCGGACCCCGCCGTTGACCCGGATCGAGCCGCCGGCCTCGAGCGTGGCCTGTTCGACGTTGCCCGAGACCATGATGTCCTCGGTCGCCTTGACCACGAAGCCCGGGTTGACGTTGCCCCGGATCGAGACGGCGCCCTGGAAGTTGATGTTGCCGACGCTGAAGTCGACCTCGCCCACCATGAAGACCGGCTGGATCTCGAGCTTGCCCCGATTGAGCTTGGGGATGCCCGTAATGGTCGAGGTGGCCTCGAGCTTGTCATACGAGAGCTCGACGTTCTTGCCGGCCTTGATGTGGACGTCGCGGCCGGAGACCGGGGGGATCGTTTCGCCGTTGACGGCGCGGCCCGGAAAACCGGGGGTGGCCGGCACCTTGCGGGCGATCAGTTGCCCCTCGACGACGTTCTGGATGACGTTGCCCTCGCGGAAGTCGGCCCGGTCGTTCTGGTCGATGAGGGGCGAGAAGTGGACGTTCTCGGCCTGGAACAGGTAGTCGATCCGGGCGTTCTCGCCGTTGACGGGAGGCTGGCCACGCGCGACCAGCACCTCCTCTTCGGGGGGGAACTCGGAGAGGGTGACGAGCACCTCGTCGTCGATGCCCTCGACGACCCCGTTCTGGGCGAGGGCCGAGCGGATATCGTCCGGCGCAACCGGGATCGCGGGCACGATCCGGACCCAGGCCTCGAGGCCTTTCTGCGCGACCTTGACCCTGATGTTCGCTTCCGTCGCGTTCTTGGCATCCATACAGACCATGATACCCGATGGGCCGTCGTCCCACCATCAGGTCCAGGTCAGTTTCGCAAAACCTTCGCCAGGTCTACATCCGGTCGGGGGCGGACACTCCGAGGAGCCCTTCGAGGGCGTTCGCCAGGGTGATACGGCTCGCGATCGCGAGTGCGAGCCGGGCGTTCGAGCGCTCGAGTTCGGCCGGATCGAGCACCCGGCAGGTCGTGTAGAACTGGTGGAAGTCGCTCGCCAGATCCTGCGCGTAGCGGGCGATGCGGTGCGGCTCGCGGGCGACGGCCGCCTTCGCGACCTCGTCCGGGAAGGCCGCGAGGCGCAGCATGAGCTTGCGCTCGTCGGGGTGCCCCAGCCCGGAGAGGTCGCTCTGGAGGGCCCGCTCCTCGGGAAAGCCTTGCTCGGCCGCGTTGCGCAGGATCGAGCCGATCCGGGCGTGGGCGTACTGGACGTAGAAGACCGGGTTGTCCGAATTCTGCTGCTTGGCGAGGTCCAGGTCGAAGTCGAGCGGCGTGTCGGCGCTGCGCATGATGAGGAAGTAGCGCGCCGCGTCCGGTCCCACCTCGTCGATGACCTCGTCGAGGGTGACCATCTCGCCCGTGCGCTTGGACATGCGGACGGGCTCCCCGCCCCGGTACAGCGAGACGAGCTGGCCGATCAGGACCTCGATGGCGCTCTCGGGGTAGCCGAGCGCCTGCACGGCGGCCTTCATGCGGGGAACGTAGCCGTGGTGGTCGGCCCCCCAGATGTTGACGGCCGTGTCGTATCCGCGCGAGAGCTTGTCCCAGTGGTAGGCGATGTCGGCCGCGAGGTAGGTGGGCAGGCCATTTTCGCGCACGACCACCCGGTCCTTGTCATCCCCGAAGGCCGTCGAGCGCAGCCACAGCGCCCCGTCCTGCTCGTAGAGGTGGCCCCGCTCCTTGAGCAGGGCGATCGCCCGGTCCACCTCCTTTTCAGCGTGCAGCTTGCGCTCGCTGAACCAGGCGTCGAAGTGGACGTGAAGCCTATTGAGGGTCTCCTGCTGCTGGGTGAGGTAAAAGTCCCGGGCGAAGTCCGTGAGCCGGCGGATCTTCGCCTCCTCGTCCATCGGGGCGAGCTCGTCCGCAATCTGCGCTCGGGCGGCCTCGGCGACTTCGGCGATCGAGCTGCCTCCGTAGAACTCCTTGCCGGCGTCGCCCGTGGGGATCTCACGGCCCTCCAGGCGGTAGAGCACCGAGCGGCCCAGGTTGAGCATCTGGTTGCCCGCGTCGTTGATGTAGAACTCCTGGGTGACGCGGTAGCCGGCCGCGTTCATGACGTTGGCGAGGGTGCTGCCCAGGGCCGCCCAGCGGCCGTGGCCGACGTGCAGGGGGCCCGTCGGATTGGCCGAGACGTACTCGAGCAGGACCTTCTGGCCCTCGCCGGCGTTGCCCCGGCCGTAGTCCTTCCCCTGCTCCAGGATGGTCCGGACGTTGGCGCGCAGCCAGTCCAGGTGCAGGGTCAGGTTGATGAACCCGGGGTTCGCGATCTCGACCTTCTCGAAGAGGCGCTCGGAGTGCAGGCGCTCGACGATCACGGCGGCGATCGCCCCCGGCGCCTTGCGCGCGGGCTTGGCGAGGGTCAGGGCCACGTTGGTCGCGAAGTCCCCGAACTTGGGGTCGCGGGTGCGCTCGATGGTGGGCGGGTTGGCCGCCTCGGGCGGCAGGGCCCCCTCGTCCACGGCGGAGCGGATGGCCGTGAGCACGGCGTCGGCGATGAGCTGTCTAGCGGTCTGATTGGCCACGGGCGGGGTCCTCTTCGAGCTTGGTCAGGGTGATGACGAGGGTGAAGTTGCCGAGCAGGTCGGGGCCCGAGTAGAGGGTATATTCGAGTTGCAACTCGCGTCCCGACTGGGTGGGAATGTCCGAAAGGCGATGGGTGTGGGTTTCGAGCGGCAAGAGCGAGCCTGACAGGCGCAGGTCGCTCTCCAGGCTCTCGCCGAGCCGGAAGACTTGCCAGCCCTCCAGGTCGGTGCCCCGGCGGAACAGGCGCCATTCGCGCTCATCCCAGCGCAGGGTGGTCTGGATGCCGTCCTCGTGGTAGACGAGGTAGTCGGACCGGCCCTGCTGATACCAGACGCCCTGGTACTGGTTGTGCGTCCGTTGCTCGTGGCCGTCGGCGTCGAGCTGGCAACTGGAAAGCTGGACCGCCACCGGGTGCTTCATGCTCACGCCTTGTGGTACGGCTCGTTCCGGCGCAGGGTTTCGCACCGGTAGAGCTGCTCGACCAGGACGAGCCGGGCGAGCTGGTAGGGGAAGGTCAGCGGCGAGAGCGAGAGCTCCCAGCTGCAGCCCTGGACGAAGTCCGGATCGAGCCCCTGCGGGCCCCCGAGCACGAAGGCCAGGTGCGAGTTCCCCTGGGCCTCGAGGCGTTCGAGCCTGCTCGCGAGTTGCACGGTGGTGACCCGGTCGCCGCGCTCGGTCAGGGCGATGCGGGTCGCGTCCTTGCAGGCGGCGAGCAGCTTGGCGGCCTCGCGGTGAGACGCCATCGTCTCGCGGCCGGCGAGGAGCTTTTCTTCGGCCACCTCGATCTCGGTGACCTGGCGAGAGTGGCCGAGCCGGCCGAGGTACTCGGCGATCGCCTGTCGGTAAAACGGCTCTTTGACCCGTCCCACCGCGATGATCGACCACTTCACGCCGGTTGCGTTCCTCGCTGGGGTTGATTCGGACCGATCGGCCACTCTAGCTCCCGCGGGGCCTCGCGTCAAGGATCGGCCCGATCCGGGCAAGGTCGGGCGGGGTCGGGGGCATAAGCTCAGGGTCGCCCAGTCGCATGGAAAGGATCCCCCCAATGCCTGCCGCCCTCTTGGTCGCCCTGATTGCCCTCGAACACGTCTGGTTCCTGGTCCTCGAGATGTTCCTCTGGCAGAAACCGTTGGGCCTCAAGACCTTCCAACAGACCCCCGAGGACGCGGCCAAGACGGCCGTGCTCGCGGCTAATCAGGGCCTTTACAACGGCTTCCTGGTTGCTGGGCTCGTCTGGAGCCTGTTCGTGCCGAACCCCTTCGGGTGGCAGCTGAAGCTGTTCTTCGTCGCGTGCGTCCTGGTCGCCGGGGTTTACGGAGGGTTGACGGCCAAGCGCACGATCCTCTACCTGCAGGGGGGGCCGGCGGCGATCGCCCTCTTGCTCCTGTTCCTGCCCGGCGCCCGATAAGCATGCCCAGGACGGATCCTGGGCTTCCTCTATCCCCCACCCCTGGGGGCGGGGGCGGGGGGCGGGGGAAAAGCGAGCCCGGATGGCGAGCCTTCCCTGCTTAGTCAGCGTGTCGAACGGCAGCCCGCCGGGTACGACCCCACCATGACCCACCCCGGCGCCCTCGATGATCTGGTCGAACGCCTCATCCAAGAGCAATCCGCGCGGACCTTCCGAGCGATGGGCTGGATGCGGCTCTTCGTCCTCGGCCTTTCCAACCTGCTGGCCTTCCCGCTCTGGCTCACGGCGCCCTACCCCAATCCACCGCCCGGTTACAAAGAGACGATCCTGTTGGACTACGGCGTGTGCCTGGTGGCGTTTGCCGTGTCGGCCGTCCTGTTGCGCGCGATCACCCGGGGACACGTCAAGGAGACCGCCTACCTCTCGGTCGCGCTCGACTACGGCATGTTTGCCATCTTCCTACACGGCTCGGCGCGAGTCTCACACCTGCCGGCCACCCTGTCGCCCGACCTCTACCTGATCTACCTGGCAACCGCCCTCCAGGGCTTCTCCCTGCGCCTGAAACCCGTCTTGCTGGCCAACCTGGCCTGCGTCTCGCTGACGGTCATGGCGATCGCCATGGCCGCCCAGAAGGCCCACGGGGTCGTCGACTGGTCGATGGCCTCCTTGTTGCTGATCTTCATTGTGATGGCCGCCGGGGCGAGCGTCCTCAACGTCACGCGGACCCGCCACGTGATTCGCCAGGCGGCCGAGACCCAGGCCGAGGCCACCCGGGTGCGCGGGGTTCTCGCCCGCTACGTGTCCGAGCAGGTCGCTTCGACCGTCCTGCAGGAGGGCGGTGAGCTGGGATCAGGGCGGCGTCAGCACGCCACCCTCATGTTCACCGACATCCGCGGCTTTACCAACATGTCCGAGCAGTTGCCCCCCGAACGGGTCGTCTCCATCCTCAACGCCTACTTTTCGCGGATGGTGGACGTGCTGTTCCAGTACGACGGGATGCTCGACAAGTACATCGGGGACGGCATGATGGCCGTCTTCGGGGCCCCCGTGCCCCATGACGACCACGCCTGGCGGGCGGTGCAGGCGGCGATCGCCATGCGCACCCAGCTCGAGGCCTTCAACGGCGAGCGGGTGAGCCAGGGCGAGGCTCCCCTCAAGATCGGGATCGGGATCCACACCGGCGAGTGCGTGGTGGGGAACATCGGGACCGAGCGCCGGCTGGACTACACGGCCATCGGCGACACGGTGAACACGGCGAGTCGCATCGAGGGGATGACCAAGGACCACGGGGTCGATATCCTCATGAGCGCCGAGACCCTCGCCGAGGTCCGCGACCGCGTGATCGTGCGGGCCGTGCCGGGCGTGCACATCCGCGGCAAGGCCGAGCCGATCGACCTGTACGTACTGGAAGGGCTCGTGCAGCGGGTGCCGGAGGCAGCGGTCCTGTCGTAATCCCGCCCGTTCTTGGGGCCTGCGGCAGCAAGGATGACCCCCCCCCTAGCCCCCACTGCTAAGCAGGAGGGGGATTCTTCGCCCCTCTGCAATGCAGAGGGATCTTGGCTTCAATCCTCCCTCATGGCGAAGCCAGGGGGGACCGAGGGGGGTCATCCTTGCTGCCGCAGGCTTGGTCAGGCCCGCCCGAACTCAACCGTGGAAGCAAGATCGGTACCCCCCAACCCGATAACCCCATGTAATTAACACTTTTTGAAAGTGTGGTTAACGTGCGGTTATCAACCCTGGGAGCGCTCTGTCTCGCCCTGCTGCTGGTCGCCTGCGGCCAGCCCATGGCCGTGCGTACCGCGCAGGACGCCGCCTCGTTGACCCGCGCCCAGGGGGTTCCCGGGGCCGAGCAGACGTTCCCCAAGGGCTTCATGTGGGGCGTCGCCACGGCCGAGTACCAGAACAGCGGCGACGACGGCACCTCCAACTGGTCGGAGTTCGAGCGTGAGGGCCATGTCGCCGAGAAGAGCGGGATCGCCGCCGATGGCTACCGCCGCTACGCCGAGGACCTCGATCTGGCCAAGGGCATGGGCCTCAACTCCTACCGGATGAGCCTCGAATGGTCCCGGATCGAGCCGCGGCGCGGGGTGTTCGATCCGGACGCCATCTCGCACTACCACGCCGTGATCGACGCGGCGATCGCCCGGGGCCTCACCCCCGTCGTCACCCTCAGCCACTTCACCTACCCGGCCTGGCTCGACCACCCGCTTTCGGGCGGCCCCGGCGGCTGGGAGAGCCCCGAGACCGTGATCGAGTTCCGGGACTTCGCCTTCTGGGCCGCCCAGGAGTACGGATCCAAGGTCCGCTACTGGCTGACCCTCAACGAGCCCAACGGCGAGGCCCTCACGGGCTACCTCGTGGGCGTGTTCGCGCCCGGCAAGCGCAATCCGCTCGCCTACAGCCGAGTGCTCGACCACTTCAACCAGGCCCACCGCGCCGCCTACGGCGCCATCAAGTCCGTCTACCCGGGGGCGATGGTCTCGTTCAACCCCTTCGTCTTCAAGTACCAGAAGGGCGCCGCGGCGCGCGCCGAGAGCCTGAACCCCAACCAGAACGCCATGCTCGACGCCGCCATGGGCTACGGGCAGGCGAGTGCCAGCTGCACCCTCGACTACGTCGCCTTCGACTACTACTACGCCCTCAACACCGGCAACTTCTACGACGTACTCCACGACTGGGACTGGCCGGTCTACCCCCAGGGCCTGTACGAGACCTGCCAGGACCTCTACCACCGCTACCACCTGCCACTCATGATCGCTGAAAACGGCCTCGCGACCCGCTCGGACCACACTCGGTCGGACGGCTGGACGGCGAGCGCCTACGTCGTCAACCACCTCGCTCAGCTGCGGCGGGCCATGGCCGAGGGCGTCCCGGTGCTGGGGTACATGCTGTGGAGCCTGACGGACAACTACGAGTGGGGCAGCTTCGAGCCAAGGTTCGGGCTCTTCACCATTGACCGCAAGGATCCCAGCCTCACCCGGCTGCGCACCGAGGCGGCCGATACGTACCAGGCGATCGCCACCCACGACGGCCTGACCCCGGCCCTGCTCGAGCGGTATCTCGGTAAGTCGCACTGACCTGCGCTACCATGGGGCCATGCTCACTGGCACCCTGGTCCACGAAATCGTCCTCGCCGTCATCATCGGCGGTCTGACCGGCCGGCTCACCGACTTCGGGGCCGTTCAGCTCCTGTTTCGCCCCTACAAGCCCTTGAAGATCGGGTCGTGGACCCTGCACGGCGTGCTGCCCGCGCGTCAGGACGCCCTCGCCCGACAGGTCGCGAACTCGATCGCCGACCGGCTGCTCTCGGCCGACACCCTGGAGGCCTTCATCTCCAGCCCCGAAATGGCGGCCAAGATCCGCGAGAACGTCCGGACCGAGGTCGATCGTCTGGTCGATCGCGAGCTGCCCTCGATCCGCGACCTGCTGGGCGAGCTCCTCAAGGACCGCTCGGCCCTCGACGAGGAGCTCAAGGTCCTGAGCAACTGGGTGGGCGAGTACCTGGCCTCGCTGGCAAACAACCCCGAGATGCGCTCCAAGAGCGCCACCGTGCTGAGCCGGCTGGTCGTCGAGCGAAGGACCATGCGGGTTGACGAGCTGCTCGCCCCGGGCATCCTCGAAGCCATCGAGCGATTCATGGACAGCCGCCTCGCCGCGGCCTTCGACGACCCGGAGTCCTCCGCCGCGAGCACCGATCGCTGGCTCTCAAGGCTCGGACGTCCCGACTCGCTGCTCTCGCCGACCGCCCAGACGGCCATGATCCTGCAGGTGCGCGAGCGCATCCCGGAGTGGCTCAAGGCCCTCGAGGATACCCTGCGCAAGCCCGAGACCCAGGCCTGGCTCGACCGCTACATCCTCGACACGGTCGAAGGGTTCATCGAGGACCTGCCCAGCCAAGGCTTCCTCGGCGAGCTCGTGGGCTGGTTCATCCGCACCACCTACCGCGAGAACAAGCCCTTCTACCGCAAGAAGCTGCTCGAGATCCTCCCCGGCCAGGTCGCCAACTTCCGGGCCAACCTGCAGCAGCCAGAGGCCCTCGCGGCCTTCAACCGCAAGCTCGATCTGGCCCTCGACGAGATCCTGACCATTCCCATGGGCGATCGCTACCGGTCGATTCCCGAGGCCCTGCGCAACGACTTCCAGGCCTTGATCGTGCGCGTGCTCTCGAGCGACGCCACCCGCACCTCCTTCGAACAGGCTTTCGCCCGGCTCTTCAACCGCTTCAAGTCCGCCCAGCTCGAAGAATTCCTGCCCTCCCAGCTGCGAGAGCTGCCAGAGGGTGCTCAGGACGGGGAATCGGGTCCCGTGCGGGAGATCGTCGACTTCGGGTTCGACCTCCTGCTCGAAAGCGGTCTGCAGGGCCAGCTGCAGGGCATGCTGACCCAGGGCGCCTCGTTCCTGCTGTCCAGACCCATCGGCCGGCTGCGCGATCGCCTCGGTGCCGAACGCCTTTCCAAGCTCCACGGCACGATCGAGACCCAGGTGCTCGCCATGGCCGAGCGCGAGGCTCCGCGCCTCGCGCGGCTGATCGACGTGCGATCGCTCGTCGAGTCGCGGATCCGGGGCGCCAACGCGCCGGGCATCGAGCGGATGGTCAAAGGCCTCGCCCGCAAGGAGCTCAACTCGATCTTCACCAAGGGCCTGTACGGCGGGATCGTGGTCAGCATGGTCTTGACCGGAACCCTGCTCGGGCTCGAGTTCCTGGTCGATCGGATCCGTCCCGGGGCCGGGATCGGGGCCGTCGCGGCGGCGGGCCTCGCCCTCATGATCCTGGCTGCACGCCGGTTGCGCATCCCCGACCCCCAGGACACCAATCCGACCTAACCTTTTCTTTACGATAATCGGCCAGGGGGCCCGGGTATAACCAAGGCAGGGTTATCCGATAAGGGAGGAAGACCATGGGGATGGACGTCAGCAATCATCCGAAGAAGCACCACCACGGCAAGCACGCCCAGGCGGCGGCCCCGGCGCCCGCCGCCCAGGCTCCCCTGGTCGCCGACATCATCACGAACGGGCTCGACCAGGCGGATGGCCTGCACACCGCCCGGCAGGGCGAGACGGCCAAGGCGATCGCCAAGCAGTACGGAGTCCCCTGGGATCAGTTCCAGGCCTGGAACCCCCACATCTTCACGGACCGACCCGACGAGCTGGGGCGCCAGCGCAACAAACTCGGCACCTTGATCTATCCGGGCGACGAACTGCGGCTGCGTGCGGCCGCCCCGTCCGATCAGGCCGACACCAAGGGGGCTTCGGCGATCGTCGCCAAAAAGACCATCGACAAGGCCTACGACAAGCTGTTCACGGGCCACGCCGAGCACCCCGAGCTGCTCGTCGGCAAGGCCCAGGAGGCCCTCAACGGCCTGCCCAAGGATGACCCCGAGTACGCGACCTACGCGCAGAAGGTCTCGGACATGCGCATCGAGCTGGCGCGCGAGCTGCAGCCGGCCGTCACCCCCAAGCCGACCCCCGAGCAGCAAAAGATCCAGGCCGCCAAGGACCAGATCAAGGACCTGTCCGGACAGCTCGCCGACAACCACGGCAAGGACCAGGCCAAGGCCAAGGATCTGCTCGCCAAGGCGCAGGCGGCCCTCGCCGTGATCCCCAAGGACGACCCGGATCGCGCCAAGTTCGAGGGCGCCGTCGCCGACATGCAAAAGCTGTACGACGCCTACTTCCCGCCCCAGAAGCCGGAGGACCCGGCTGTCCTGCAGCGCCGCAAGGACCTCGACAAGTACCTCGACCAGATGGATCACGGGGACCGGTCCAAGTCCGTGCTCGCCATCGTGCAGAGCCAGCCCGAGGTCGTCCATGCCGCCACGACCGCTCAGAAGACCCGCATGCTTCAGTACTTGTTGGGCCACCGCAGCGATGACCTGGTGAGCCTCATCGGCGGCGGCTCGATGAATGACAAGACCAAGCGCGCCGTGCTCGAGGTCCTCAAGGACGCCCAGGGCCAGGGGCAACTCAAGGACGTCCTCACGGCCCTCAAAGCCAAGGACAACCTGGATGACCTCTTCGGCCAGATGGGCGACAAGTCCCAGGGTGTCGAGATGGCCAAGCTGTTCAAGGAAAACGGGGTCTACCGGGCCGACGCCGGCTACTACGACAAGATGGATTACCACGCGGTCAAGGCCCTGGTGCGGGCGAGCGGATTCGTCGATCCCCCGCCGCCCACGCTGACGAGCAACTTCATCGGGGACCTAGATCCCAAGGTCAAGGAAAAGCTGATCCACGAGCTCTCGTGGGGCAACGTCACCCCCGAGGAGTCCCGGATGATGGCGTGGATTCAGCGCCAACAGCCCACTGAAAAGCCGCATGCAGCGGCGGCTCAGGCCCCCGAGCCCCAGGGCGAGGCGGCTGAGCCGACCAAGGCGCAAAAGATCGCTCAGAGCGACGACGTCGTCCAAGTCTAGCCACTCCTCGATCACAGGGGGCTGCCTCTTGGAGGCAGCCCCCTCCTTGCTGCGCGGCGCTTCCTCCCTTTTTGGGCAAAAAGTGGGACAATGGGGGCTAAGAAAGGAGTTTCAACCGACGATGACGTCCTCCGTTCCGATGATGACCCCCCCCAAGACCACCCACTCCAAGCTGATCGCCTGGGTCAACGAGATCGCCGCCCTCACCAAGCCCGACTCGATCCACTGGTGCGACGGCTCCGATGACGAGTACCAGCGGCTGTGCGACCAAATGGTCGCGGCCGGCACCTATGTCCGCCTCAACCCCGAGCTGCGCCCCGGCAGCTACCTGTGCCGCTCCGACGCGAGCGACGTGGCCCGCGTCGAGGACCGCACCTTCATCTGCAGCCGCCGCCGCGAAGACGCCGGCCCCACCAACAACTGGGTCGATCCCCGCCAGATGAAGGACACCCTGCGCGGCCTGTACGACGGCTGCATGCGGGGCCGCACCATGTACGTGGTGCCCTTCAGCATGGGGCCCCTCGGCTCGCCCATCGCCCACATCGGCGTCGAGCTGTCGGATAGCCCCTACGTCGTCACCAACATGCGGATCATGACCCGCATGGGCCAGAAGGTGCTCGACGTCCTGGGCTCGGATGGCGAATTCGTCCCGTGCGTCCACTCGGTGGGCGCCCCGCTCGCCCCCGGTCAAAAGGACGTGGCCTGGCCCTGCAACCGCGACCACAAGTACATCGTGCACTTCCCCGAAGAGCGCGCGATCTGGTCCTACGGCAGCGGCTACGGTGGCAACGCCCTCTTGGGCAAGAAGTGCTTCGCCCTGCGCATCGCCTCAGTCATGGGGCGCGACGAGGGCTGGATGGCCGAGCACATGCTGCTCATGGGCGTGAAGAGCCCGCAGGGTCAAAAGACCTACGTCGCGGCCGCCTTCCCGAGCGCCTGCGGCAAGACCAACTTCGCCATGCTGATCCCGCCCAAGAGCTTCGACGGCTGGGAAGTGACGACCGTGGGCGACGACATCGCCTGGATCAAACCGGGGCCCGATGGCCGGCTCTACGCCATCAACCCCGAGAACGGCTACTTCGGCGTGGCGCCGGGTACCTCGGCCAAGAGCAACCCCAACGCCATGGCCTCCATCGCCCGCAACACGATCTTCACCAACGTGGCCCTCACGCCCGACGGCGACGTGTGGTGGGAGGGGATGACCGACGAGCCGCCCTCCAAGCTCATCGACTGGACGGGGCTGGAGTGGACGCCGGGCTGCGGCCGGGTGGCCGCCCATCCCAACGCCCGCTTCACGGCACCGGCGAACCAGAATCCCATCCTGGATCCCGACTGGGAGAATCCGCAGGGCGTGCCCATCAGCGCCTTCGTGTTTGGTGGCCGCCGCACGACGACCGTCCCCTTGGTTTTCCAGGCCTTCAACTGGAGCCACGGGGTCTACATCGGGGCGACCATGGGCTCCGAGACGACGGCCGCGGCCGCGGGCGCCATCGGCCACGTCCGGCGCGACCCGATGGCCATGCTGCCCTTCTGCGGCTACCACATGGCCGACTACTTCAACCACTGGCTCAAGATCGGCCGCGAGATCCCCAACCCGCCCCGCATCTTCCACGTCAACTGGTTCCGCAAGAGCCAGGACGGCAAGTTCCTGTGGCCGGGCTTCGGCGAGAACATGCGGGTGCTCAAGTGGATCGTGGGCCGGGTGCACGGCCAGTCCTACGCCGTCGAGAGTCCCGTGGGTTGGATGCCTCGCTACGAAGACCTCGACTGGTCGGGGGCGAGCTACAGCTACGAGCAGTTCGCCGAGGTCATGGCGATCGATCGCCAGGCCTGGCAGAAGGAGACGCTCGGTCACGACGACTTCTTCTTCGGGCTGCACGACAAGCTGCCCAAGGAGTTCATCTTCGAGCGGGAGCTCCTGGTCTCGCGGTTGTGGCGATCGCCCGACCACTGGTCGCTCGCGCCCGAGATCGAAGAGTAGCGCTTCCATCTTCAACCGTCGCCCGGCCTCCCATGGGGGGGCCGGGCCTCGTTTCGGGGACGGCTCAGCCTCGGGACGCGACCCGCTGGATGTGTCGCTGCAGGGCGGCGAGGCCATCGGTCAGGGCCGCCGGGCCGGGTTGCAGGATGATCGTCGAGGAGACCTCGTGGACCTCGCCGCGGCGGATGGCCGTGACCCCCGCCCAACCCGGTCGCGCCAGGATCTGGTCCCGTTTCACCCGCTTGCCACACCACGAGGCGAGGATCAGCTCCGGGTCTCTGGCGACCACATGGTCAGGCTGGACGAAGCGGTCCCTGGCCGCCTTTCCGTCTCGTAGCTCGGCGAAGACATCCTGACCGCCCGCCACTTCCACCAGCTCGCTCACCCAGCGGATGCCGGAAATCAGGGGATCGGGCCACTCCTCGAAGTAGACCCGAGGACGGACCGGCAACGCCGTGGCCTGCTCGGCGACGGCCCGCAGGTTCTCTCGCAGCTCGGCCTCCAGCGCCCGCGCCTCGGCCTCCTTCCCGACCAGGGCCCCGAGGGCCAGGACCATGCCCAGGATCTCGCCGATCGAGCGCTGGTTGAAGACGACCACGTCGAGGCCCCGCCGGGCGCACTCGGCCGCGATGTCGGCCTGCAGGTCCGAGAAGCAGAGCACCAGGTCGGGGGCGATCGCCTCGATCTTGGCGAAGTCGGCCTTGATGAAGGCTGAGACCCGGGGCTTTGCCCGGCACTCGGGGGGGCGCCGGGCGTAGATCGAGACCCCGGCCACGAGGTCCCCGGCCCCGAGCCGGTAGAGGACCTCGACCGTCTCCTCGGTGAGGCACGCGATCCGGCGCGGACGGCGCGGGACGGCCAGGGACGCCAGCAGGCGTTCGGCTTCCTCGGTGGCAGGGCGGCATGGGGGGACCATCGGCACTCAGCATAGGGGCGGCCTCGACCGGGGTCAAGGCCGCCCAGGGGCCGTCGCTACACCTCCATGATGTCCGCGAGGGGAGTCCCGGCGACCTTGGCCGAGAGCTGGCCCAGGTAGACCGAGTAGTTGTGAATGAGCGTGAGGCGCTGGGTCTGGCTCAGCGAGGCGGCCCAGGTGGCGATGTCGCTGCTCGGGTTGTTGTTGAGGCAGGTCTTCAGGTCGAGGGCCAGGGCGTGCTGATCGCCGTCCAGCAGGAACTGGGCAATGGAGTTCTGGATCAGATGCATGCTCGCTTGCTTGGCGACCGCGACCTTGGCCTTGAGGAGGGACAAGGACGCCGTTTGAACCGTGTTGAGGTTGAGGTTGGCGGTCAGCTGGTTGAAGGCCTGGTCAGTCGCGCGGACGGCCAGGATCTCGGAGCTCTGCTTGCCTTCGGCCAGGGCCGCGATGGCGCTCGAGCGCTGCTCGGAGGTCAGCACGTCGCGGAGCTGACCGGCCAGGGCGGTGATCGCCGGCAGCCGCTCCTGCTGGTGCGCCACCATGTCGTTGATGACACCCTCGATGCTCACCGCGTTGACGACCGGGGAGCTCAGCACCGTGATGGCGTTGTGAAGCTGTGCCCGGAGACCGCTGACATGGCTCTGGGCCTTGAACTTGGCACGGATCAGCTTGATGCGGGCGTCCTGTTCGGGCGTCAGGTGGAGGCGGGTCATGAGCAAGGCGTGCTGGTTGACGAGCGCCATGATGGCATCGGATTCGATCACCGGATTTTCGAGCGCCTGGGCCACCTGGGCCTGGGGTTCGGGGGCGGCCATGGCCTGGGGCTGGGCCGCGGGATCGTCGGCCGCTTGGGCGATCGTCGGGGTGGCATGGCCACAACCGACCATGGACAGGGAGGCCGCGGTCAGCAAGGCCGCCAGCCCGGATCGACGCGCGAAACGCATGGTCTTCTCCTCTCGGATGAAGGGGTCCAACGCAGGACGATAGATCCCCCCGACGGCAAACGCATGCGCTCGAGATCCGAAAAAGCGCTGTCTCGTTCATTGCCCGATCGTTCTCCGGGAGATCCCTGGACAACCCCCCCGGCAAGAAGTTAAGATGCGTTAAACTTTGAGATAAGGAGCTGAACCAATGCGAGGACGGATTGGCATGGTGGTGGCGCTCGGGCTCGTGGTGGCCGGGTGCGGAGTGGCGGGGTCGCCCCTGACGCGCGGCGCGAGCGCCGTGCGCGGGCTGGACGCGGGGACGATCGTCGATCTGCCGGGGGTGCCCCTGCACCAGGCGCTCAACCTGACGGGCAAGTACCAGAAGTACGACTTGACGGGCAGTGGCGCGATCAACACCCTGGACGCCGGCAAGCTCGACGTGGCCGCCACGATCGTCGCCCACTGGGGCTTCTTCAGCCAGACCAAGCAGGTGACCTTCTCGATCGCGAACCGGCAGGACGCCCAGTACCCCTACGCCTTCCTGGCCGTCAACGTCACCGACAACCAGAGCTACCCCCACAACGCCAAGCTCACGAGCCACGACACCGGCAAGATGACCTTCACCCTGGACGACAACACGACGGCCGTCATCACGGCGGACGGCCAGGGCAATGCCGGGATCCTTTACGGGGACTTCAACCTCGCCATCGGCGGCGCTCCCCAGAAACTTCACCGGCCGACGATCGTCAATCCCCCCAGCCGGGAGCACTTCTTCGACCTGCGTTAGGCGCGGTCGCCATGAAGCGCGGGAGGGGAGCCATCGAGCTCCCCTCCCGCGCTTCATGGCGCTTGGACGGCGGCGATCGCCACCTCTCCTAAGGGCAGCGTGAACCAGAACGCCGCTCCGCGCCCCACCTCGCTCTCTACTCCGATCGAGCCACCATGGGCCTCGACGAGCGCCTTGCTGATGCTCAGTCCGAGCCCCGTTCCGCCCTGCTCACGCGTGGTGCTCATGTCCAGCTGCGAAAACCGCCGGAACAGCCGGGGCAGGTCCGCGGGGGCGATGCCCGGACCGTCGTCCGCGACCTCACAGCGCAAGAAATCACCCTCCCGGGCCAGTCTCACGCGGATCGAACCACCCTCCGGCACGAACTTGAGGCCGTTGCCGATCAGGTTGTCCAGGATCTGGATCAGCCGCCGATCATCCGCCTGCACCAAGGGCAGCTCGTCCGGACAGTCGATGGCGAGGCTCAATCTCTTTCGCGCCGCGAGCGGCCCCAAGCTCGAGAGGACCTCGTCCACCAGGGGACACAGCTCGACGGGGCGGCGTTCCAGGCGGAAGGTGCCCGCCTGAATGGCGCTCAAGTCGAGCAGGTCGTTGATCAGCCCCAGCAGTCTCTCGGCCCCCTTCAAGATCCACGCGACGTGCTCTTCCTGGTCGGGGGTGAGGGGGCCAGCCAACCCCGCTTCGAGGAGGCTCGCGAAGCCCCTGATCGTGTTGATCGGCGTGCGCAGCTCGTGCGAGACGATGCTCATGAACCCGTCCTTGAGGCGGTCCATCTCGCGCAGCACCTCCATCTCGCGGCGCTGGCGCTCGAGCTCGAACTGCTGGAGTCTCTGCTCGACGGGCCGGAGCAGGCTGCCGAGCAGGAGGCGATCGCCCTCCACGTAGGCGAGCTCGGACTTCCGCGGCCCCAGGATCGCCCAACCGTACGCCTTGTCCCGGATCTGGAACGTCTCGCGGATCTCGTCGAGCCGGAAGGCAAGTAGGTGGCCCTCGGGCACCGTGCCGGCCCGGTGGCTGAGGCGCGGCGTGCCCGTTCCGTCGACCGACTGGAACACCGCCACGTACGAGGGTTGCAGGGAATCGACGAGCTGGTCGACGAGGCGCTGCAAGAGGTCCTCCGGATCGACCGCATGGCGGGCCTCCTCGGCGAAGGCCGTGACCACCTGTCGAAAGTCGTAGGCCGATCGGAAGAAGCGGGCCTCGACCCACCTCCTCGTCCCTTCCCTGAGGGGCGAGAAGGTGACCACGACGATCGCCGTGGCCAGCCAGTGCCCGAGCGCTCCGACAGAGGCCCCGGGGGCAAGCTGGACGAGGAGACCCACCGCGAGGACGGTCAGGAAGTAGAGCCCGGTCGTGAGGGCCGCCACGATCGAGTAGACCAGCGTGCGGCGAATGACGAGGTCGATTCCGAAGAGGTGGTGGCGGACGATGGAGTAGGCGATCGAGAAGGGGAATAGTGCGCTGCACAGGCGCGAGGCGGGGAGCAGGACGGCCCCCGCGTCGGCCACGTGACCGGTCATGGCCGTGGCGGCGTAGACGAGGCCAGGGGGTAGGTAGGAGAGGCATGCCCCCACCAGGGCGAGGCGCGCCTGCCGGCGCGCGAGCCGCGAAGGGGAGCGCCGCCACGTCTCGGTGATGCTCGCGATGAGGGCCAGCACCCCGATCATGGTCCAGCAGCCGTAGAGCTGCTCCAGGCGCACGAGCGCCTCGACCCCGCCCGGGTCGACCGCGGCTCCGGCAGGCCGGTAGAGCCCCTCCGCGATCCCGATCAGGACGGCGGCGGGGGCGTAGGCGAGCCAGACGAGCCATGGACGCTTCCGCACGAACGGGCGCGGTTCTGGGAAGACGAGGGCCAGGTGCATGAGGGCGCTTCCCGCCATGAACATCCCGACGATCCAGAGCGGGACGAAACGGCGCGTGGTGTTGAGATCGACCCCGAGGGAGGCCAGTAGGACGGCTGCGACCACGAACAGCAGGTGAGCCTGCGTCGTGGGATGGCGCGGCTTCACCCAGAAGGCCCCCATCCCGACGAGCAGGTGCAACAACCCGATCAGGAGAAGGGGCAGCATGGTCCTGGCCGCCCAGTCCGGCCCGAGGCGGGAGGTCGGGACGGTCGCCCACTGGCGGCCGCCGCCGCGGCGGACTTCGTAGGTGACGGGGGTGCCCGCCGGGACGGTCGCCAGCAGGTGATCGAGGTCGTCGGGGGTGCGCAAGGGGCGACCGTTGGCGGCGAGCAGCCGGTCGTAGATGGCGATCCCGTGCCGGGGGCCCGGCATGCCGGGATCCGTCAGGCCGGAGACGACGAGGGTGGGTTCGCAGAAGAAGCCGGCGAAGGGTCGTCCCACCTGCTGCCAGGCCAAGGCGGCTGCGACGAGCCACAGGACCAGAGTCCCCAGGGCCAGTGCGCGCATCCCCAGGATCCAGGGCTCGGCGGTCAAAAGGCGTGGCATCAAGGCCATCTAACCCTGAAACGGTCGCCGCTTATCGTGCCGAGCGGCTAATGGCTAGTCCAGATCCCCGGTCGTTACGACGGTGCGCCGCCCGATCACGCCGCGCACGAACAGCGAGGCCGCCCGTCGATCGAAGAACTGGTTGTGATCGTAGGTGAGGCCCGCCCCCGCCTGCAGCCATGGGGTGAGCCTGACGGCCGCCTGCGCGCGGGCCTCCACGTCCCAACCGAGGTGGGTGTAGCCCGGGGTCGTGGTGCCGTCGGGGGTCAGCGGGAAGGTGGGGCTCGGGTCCCCCTGGTCGTAGCTGGGGCCCGTGCCGGCATGCAGCGACCAGATCCAGGGCTCCAGCTCTCGCGAGTTGATGTCGAGCATCAACTTCAGGCGTCCGGCGACCTGTGGCGAATAGTATCCGCCCTGTCCGAGCGTGAAGCCGCTCAGGTTTCGCTGATAGCCGTCGTATCCCGCCTCGAGGCCCCAGGCGGCATAATCGAGGGTCTCTATCCCCAGCGAGTGTTGTACATTGGCTTGAAGCCCCACGTGTAGGTTGCCCTGAACACCCGATCCCGCCAACCCCTCGCCGAGTTCCCGAAAGGTGAGCGAATCGGTCCGATCCAGCAAGAATGTCTGGTCCAGGTGCGTCCCGTAGCGTTGCACGCGCCCCCATGCCGTGCCCCGATACGGATCCCGGATACCCACGTAGGAGAGGGCCGATTCGGTCACCGGTAGGGCATAACCGGTGAGTCCGACGCGGCCGAGAGGGGCCTCGGTCGATAGGGACACCTCGGCGGTCGGCAGGATGGGCAGCGCCCCCCCCGTCGGGGTCGCCCCGAGCACGACGACGTAGGATGTGGTGGCCGAGCGGCTCCAGGTCAACTGCGGGCGGACCCCGGACCAGTTGCTCGGCGGAGCTGCTCCGTAGGGGGTCGGATTGGCCGGAGCGGTGCCGATGGCTGCGTTGGGGGCGAGCGTTCCGTTCGTCAGGATCACTTGATCAACATTGACGATGAACCGATCGTGGTGTGAGAGGGTCCAGCGTCCACCCAGGAGCGGCGCGGTCCAGACCGTGAGGTGTGACAGTCCTTCGGACCCGGATCGGTCGTCGACGTTCGCGCCGGCCGCGAGGTCGGGGTCTTCCAGGCCGGCGAGGTTCGGAAAGAGGTGCGGGGCCTCGGCGAAGGCCAGGCCGTAGCGCTTGGCGCCAAAGTCGAGGCGGGCCTGTGCCTCGGTGTAGAGCTTGCGGAGCACCGGATCGGAGAGGAACCCCGCGAGCGAGTCGAGGTGCCCGGCCCGTTCCGAGCTGACGAACAGGCCGTTGGCCGTTTCCGGGGTCGGGCGTTCGCGGTAGAGCACGGTGAACTGGCGGGCGGCTTCCACGGCCCGACCCAGCTGATAGGTGGTCCATGCCCGCTGCAGGCGCAGGTCGAACGAGCGATCGCCCTCCCTCTCGGCCTGGTCGAGCAGGGCGAGGGCTTCCTTGAACCGTTTCGCCTTGAAGGCGTCGTCCGACAGGCCGCGGTGAACGGTCGCCAGCAGCTCGGCCCGTTTGAGCAGCGTGGGGGGCAGGGCGGTCGCGATCGGCTCGGCCTCCCGGAAGCGTTTCAGCTCGGTGAGGGCGATCGCCTCGGCATAGCGGGCCTCGGGAGAGGAGGGGGCCCAGGCGGCCGCGCGCTGGAACCACTCCAGGGCGACGGGCAGGCGGCCCAGGTGGTGCTCGACCCAGCCGATCGTGAGCGAGCGGGTCGCATCCCGGCGGGCCGTGACGAAGGGGAGGAGGTCGTCGATCGCACGACGATCCGCGCCGTCGTCCCCGGCGCGAAAGGCCGCGAGCAGCTGGGCGAAGCGGACGTCGGCGTAGACCCTGGCGATCGACTCCTCGGGCGGCTTCCCGTGCAGCTCCTGCAGACCGGACCTGAGCAATCGGTCGTAGTCGGCAGGCGAAAGCCAGCTGGCAGCCTTCTGGAGGGTGGCCGCCAGATCGGCGGGTTTGAGGCCCGCGTACAGGGTGTCGTGGAGGAGGGCGTAGGCGTCCTGCGGTCGCTTGGCGTCGTGGTAGGCCTGGGCGAGCGCCCAGCGGGAGGCCAGGTGGGCAGCGTCGAAGAAGGCGGGGGATCGGGTGGCCAGGGCAATCAGGGCGGCGGGGTCGTGGGCCGCGATCGACCGGGCGATCGCGGCCCGGGTCTCCCCTTCGTGCAGGGTGCGGAGGAGGTCCGAGTTCGGGTGCCAGCGCGGGGCGCGCGCCTGATCCCTCGCGAGCAGGTGCTCGGCCTCGAGGTATCGCGTTGCGTGGATCAGGGCCCAGAGCGGGCGTTCATCCGGGACGAACGGCGGGGGAGGGCGCCGAGTCGCCTGGCGTGCCCGCTTTTCTGTCAGGCCGCTGGAGGCCACCTCGGCGCGGCGCCGGTGAGGACGTTCGGCCGCTTGGGAGCGCGGGTGGAACTGCTGGAGGGCCATCGGGGGCTTGTGGGGACCGAGGACCCGGAACGAAGCGGTGGCGCTACCGATGGGGGGGAGGGCGATGGCTCGACCTGGCAGGATCGACAGGGTCAGCGCCAGGATCGCGAGGCATGAGACCCTCCGGCCGCTCCTCATCGCCCGGCCCGCTCGGCACGACTCAACCTCGTCAACATTGACAAGCTCGCCGAGTAGTAGTCCTGCTTGGGATCCCAAGCAGGTGGAGCGCTCGCCGGATCCAGCGTGGCCTGGGCGATCGCCCGTATCCCTGGCGACGCCGGATAGGAATCGAGGCTGTTCTCCGCGAGGTCCGTCCAGTCCGGCAGGAACGGCCACCCCTTGAAGAAGCCCCAGTAGCTCCGAAATGGCTGCAAGAGGTCGGCCGCCGTCTCGCCGCCCCACAACAGGTAGAGCGGAATCCGCACGGCGTCGTACCCGAACCGGGGCTTGGTGTCCGGCGCGATGCTCGGCGTCGCCGTGAGCTTGAGCCAGTCGGGCGGCAAGCCCCAGCGCCCGAAGCGGGCCTTCCGCAACAGGACCTTGCCCGTCTCGGCCACCTGGGCCCACCCCCCGGTCGGATCGATTCCGGCCAGGTCCCGGAGCGCCGGAAAGACCCAGTACGACAGGTTCACCACGTCCCCATCCGGGTGCTCGAACCACTGGGCGGCCGGCAGCAGGTAGGCGAGCTCTCCCTGCCGCTTCACCAGGTGGGTCCGGATGTCCTGGGCGATCGCCATCCCCTCCTCCCGGAGCTCCGGCCTCGCCCACCGCTCCCCCGCCCGCAGGAGCGCCCACGCCACGATCAGGTCGGCGTCCGTCGCGTCGTTGCGGTCGGTGATGCCCTCCTTGGGGGTCCACTTCCAGACGAGCAGCTTGTCGGGCCGGACCTGCAGGTGGGACCGAGTCCACCCCCAGATCCGATCGAAGGTCGGCCGATCGCCGAACCGTTCAGCGAACAGCATCCCGTACCCCTGGCCCTCGGAGTGGCTGATGTCCTGGTTGCCGGTGTCGATCACCCGGCCTTCGGAGGAGACGAAGCGTGCGCGGAAGTCCTTCCAGGCGGCCTCGTCCGAGGGCTGGCAGGCCGTGGCCATGAGGGCGACGGCGAGGCTACAGACGACCATCCTGGACCCGACCGGCATGGGCCGTCCGCAGCCTCCGCGTGATGAGGGCCTGCAGGACGCCGGCGAGCAGCACGGCGAGGCCCACGAAGAGGGCGATCGTCGGCAGGGGGTACCGCGACATCCAGTCCAGGAGCCGCTCGTTGGGCCCTGCCTGACCCACCTCGTAGCCGTGCCCGGTCAGCTGGCAGTAGAGCTTTTCGAGCCCCCAGTTCCACAGGGCGAGGTTCCCGCTCAGATTGTCCCAGGCGACGGGCTGGACCAGCCCGCTCATGCCGGCGAGCACCTGATCCGGGCGGTTGGCCGTGAACAGGGTGACGGTCTTGTGAGCCTGGAAGGGGCTGCGGAACTGGGTGCCGACCATGAGGCTGCCCACCGGGGCCCTGAGGGACAGGGCCGGGTCCGGGGTGCCGTCGGCCGTGGCCTCGCGGGTCCAGGGGAAGAAGGAGGCGATCGCCGGCCGTCGCCCCTCGAGCAGCTGCGAGGGGTAGGTCGCCATCAGGTAGGGGGCGAGGCTCACGGGGGCGGCGCCGGCGAGCGAGGCGGGGATCCGGGAGATGGGACCCACGACGAGCAGGTTGCGGTTCAGCTGGGCCGGCGCGAAGCTCGCCAGCGAGCGGAACATGGGGGCCCCGGTGGTCTGGGCGAGGCGCCCCATCAGGGTCCAGGCCGCTCCCACCGAGTCCTGGTCCCGCGAGGTCACCCAGAGGCAGGTATCCGAGCCATCGGTCTTGACCGTGTAGGGAAAGCCCGTGCGCGACAGCACCGAGAGGTTCGGCATCTCGATGAGGTGCGGCACGCGCGGCATCTCGATCCACGAGTCCGCGAAGACGGTCATGATCAGGTTGTCGGCCGCCTGGGGTAGGCAGTCGCCGCCCTGGCTCGGCAGGAAGTGGGGGATGAAGGTCAGGGTGTTGGAGCCGGGGCGCAGGGCCCTCGCGGGGATCTGGACCCGGTAGTCGTCGAACACGGCCCCGTGGTCCTGGTCGAGCAGGATGGCCGTTTCCATGATGTCGTTGAGGAAGACGTTGACGGCCGAATCCTTGCGCAGGCCCGCCCCCGACGAGAAGTGCAGGTGGACGATGACCTTGTTGGTGTCGCGGGCGAGTAGGTCGGGCGGTGCCGAGAAGTTGAGGTCGAGCGCCTCGCCGTTGTACCCGTCGAGCGTCTTGTTGCGCAGCCCCAGGTCCGAGAAGGTGTAGTTGCGGTTGACCTTGATGGCGTCCCTGGCCGAGTAGTCCTCCCAGCTCGGGTACTGGATCTGGTTGACGACGGCCTCGGCCGACTCCGGGAAGGGGATGTTGAGGAAGGCGAAGGCCGTCGCCGCCTCCTTCTCTTCGGCGAGCGTCCGGCCCGCGATCACAACGACCAGCTTGGTCGGATCGGCATCGAGCGGATAGACGCCCAGGAAGGGGCCCTGGATCTTGCGCGCGATCTCCGGGTCGAGGTAGGGCGATAGCTCTCGCTGCAGGCCGAACAGAATGGTGTCGGCCTTCTTGAGGGCGTCCTGGTCGAGGTTGGGAAAGCGTCGGTAGGGCCGGAACCGGTTCTGGAGGCTCGGCGGCACGCTCTTCACGGTGAGGGGGAGGTACTGCAGGCGCAAGGCCACGCCCTGGGTGATCATCCCGCCGATCTCGAGGGCGTTGTCGGACTTGGTCGCCGCCTCGGCCGAGACCAGGTTGACCACGCGGGACCCCGAGTCCTTGGGGCTGAACAGCTCATTGAGGTCCGCGAGGCGCGGATTGAGGGCCTGCGGGACGGCGACCACGTCCAGCGTCGAGCGGGTCGGGTCGACCTCGGTCCACAGCTCGGGGGCGAAGGGGTCCTCGCAGCCCTGCAGGACGTAGTGCTCGGCGATCCGGAACGTGAGCTTGTTGAAGTCCGGCTTCAGCATCCCGACCGGAAGCGGGATGTCCATGGTCGTGCGGGGGACCTTGCCGTCGAGCCGCTCCTGCGCGACCGTCTGGCCGTTGAGCAGGATGGCGAGCGTCGAGCGTTGCCCCACCAGCGCCATCGAGTTGGTGACGGCTAGGTGCAGGGTGGCCGCGCGCCAGGGGTTGCGCAGGCTCATCGGCAGGTAGACCGAGTACTCTCCCTTGGCTCGCTGCAACCGGATCGGTCCAGGCTGCGACTTGAACATGGCGAGGGGATAGCGCTTGAGCGGTCCCGGGGTGCCCTTCAGGAGGGGGGCGGCGCTCAGCAACGGACGGTGCCGGACGTGGTGCGGGGTCCGGCGAGGCGGCTCGGAGACCGGCGCATGGGGCCGCTTCCGGCCGTGAGCCATGCGACCGACCCGGTGTTCATCCCGGGTCCGATGATGGCGCGCGGGCTCGTGGTGTTTCGCTGGATGGTGCGACCGCGCCGAGGCCTGCGCGGCCGTTGCGAGCAGGACGAGGGGCATGAGGAGGATGGCGAGACGCTTTCGCACGGATCAACCCTGGGAGATGGACGAACGGCGCGACGTCCATCGTACGGGCCAGACCCGCTGTAAGCTGTGACGAGCGAGACCGATCAGCCGGATCCCGGCGTCGTGGACGAGGGCGCGCAACTGCCCCCCGTTGTACTGAGTGCCGAGCCAGAGCAGGAACACGAACGATTTGACGATGCCGGGCGGCTGCCGCCGCTGGACCTGCAGACGATGCCAGCGCGAGCTGTCTCCGTGCGCCAGAGAGACCACCGCCCGCCTCGCCACGATCGACCGATCCGAAAATTGGACGCCGAGCCCGATCGAGCCGTCGGCCAGGCGGCGCGAATTCTGCAGGGTCGCCGCGATGTTGCTGACCTCGTGGGTGGCCGGGTCCATGACGACGAGGGTGACGGCCTTGACCGTCGGCAAGTGGCTCGCCTCGGAGCCGTCGACCTTGAGGAAGGCCCCCCCCACCGATACGTCGGCCAACTTGCAGGGCAGCGACTCGTCGTCGGGCGTGACCACGAAGGCGTCCAGGTTCGCCGGCATGCGCGGGGTGCTGCGGCGCTGGCGCCGCTCATACAGCACCCGGTTCGAGGCGTTGAGGATGAGCAGGTTGAAGACCTCCCACCCCATCGTCACTCCGGTGATCACGTGGTCCTGCGGCACCACGAACCAGCGCCGGACGCCCATGGCGAGGGCCAAGAGGGTCAGGATGTAGACGGGATAGAACGGGCCCGAGAGGTCCGAGACGAAGTCGCGGTCGGCATACTCGCCCTTGGGGGTGACCGCGAACACGGGGGCGCGAGGGTTGACGAAGACCCGCATGATTCCCGGCAAGGCGTACAAGGCCTGCAAGAGCTCGTAGACCTCCGAGATGAAGGTCCACCGGACGCGCCCGAACAGGAAGTCGCTGACGATCACGCTGGTCGCCACGTAGGGGACGGCGTAGGCTAGGTAGTCGTAGGCGGTCGCGTCGTAGATCTTGAGTCCGAAGACCAGGAAGGCCGCCGGAGCGAGCAGGAAGACGATCCGGGCGTAGCCGAAGAACCAGAAGAAGGTGCTGCTGAAGTAGCAAAGCCGCTGCACCAGGGTCAAACCGGGCATGAACAGGGGATTCTTCAGCAGGAAGATCTGGACCATCCCCTGGGCCCACCGCACCCGCTGGGTGATGAAGCCGCTGTAGGTCTCGGGTTGCAGGCCGGAGATGAGGGGGTAGTTGAGGTAGACGCTCTTGTGCCCCCGGGCGTGCAGCTCGAGGGCCGTTTCGGCGTCCTCGGTGATGGTGACGCCGTGGATGCCGCCGACCTCGTCGAGGCAGCTCCGGCGCAGGACGGCGGCCGAGCCACAGAAGAAGGCCGAGTTCCAGAAATCCAGCCCCGGCAAGATGGCGCTGTAGAACATCTCGTTCTCGCTCGGCAGGCGGCCGAAGATGTCGAGGTTCTTCTCGAGCGGGTCCGGGTTGATGAAGAAGTGAGGGGTCTGGACCAGGAAGATCTCGGGATCGGTCTCGAAGAAGCCCACCGTGCGCTCGAGGAAGTCGACGGTCGGGATGTGGTCGGCGTCGAGCACCAGGACGAGCTCGCCCGAAACGTGGGGCAGGGCCGCGTTGAGGTTGCCGGCCTTGGAGTGCTCGTTGCGCTCGCGGGTCAGGTAGGTGGCGCCCAGCTCGGCGCACAGGGCCTGGAGGGCCTTCTGGCGATCGCGTGCCGCCTGGGCGAAGGCCGCGTCGGGATGCTCGGTGCGCTGCCGGGTGCCGCCGTCGTCGCACAGGTAGACCCGCAGCTTGCCTTCCGGGTACCGGATCTGGGTCGCGGCGACCAGGGTGACTTCCAGGATTTCGGGGGGCTCGTTGTAGGTCGGGATCAGGACGTCGACCGTCGGGTAGGCGGTGATCGGGGGCGATCGCCGCGCAATCGGCTGGACGTTGGTCAGCATGCCGAGCAGGAAGATCAGCATCCCGTAGAATTCGGCAAGGAACAGGGCGATCGCCACCACGAAGCTCGCCGGATCGTGCCAGTGGATGGTGGTCGTCACCCGCCAGATCAGGTAGCGGCCGCACAGGAAGGTGCCGACCGTGAGCACCAGGAGCCGCACCAGGGGCCAGTGCCTCACCCGGCGCAGGAAGGCCAGGAGGCCCAGACTCGCGAAGCCGAGCCACAGTTCGGGCCCCTGGTCGAGCGGCACGGCGGCGAAGTAGACGAGTGCGGCCAGGAGCGCGAACAGGGCGATCGCCTGACTTCGTCTCGATCGAAAGGCTACTCCGATCCTGGAGGCCAGTCGTGGCAACGCGCTTCACCCCTTTGGGCGACATAATGCCAGGCTACGGCTTGCACAGCAACTTGTCGCTCCACGACTCCTACCCCGGATTCCCGCCTCCCAAAGCACTTGCTCGTCCGCTCCATCGCGTGAAGACGCCCCCGAGAGCTCAGCTCTCGGGGGCGTCTTGCCTCAGGGTGAGTGGTGAGTCGAAGCGCGGGCGCCTCCTCCGCGTTTCGACCTACCCGTCGTTGGCTGCGTTCAACTTCGGGTTCCAGCGCACGGCCACGTCCTGGCTGGCTTCTGGTATCCCTCTCCGCCTCGACGATTCCCAGTGAGGCTTCGTTGCCAATTGGATCACCGGAGGTTGTCGATGACGGGCGTGGCCCCTTCCCGGATGGCGGGGAAGGTGAGCGAGGTGCCAGCGTGTCCGGGCCCGGATGGTTCGCCCTCCGTGCTTAGTTGCCCGTGTCTCCGTCCTGCTGGCCGGGGTAACCGGGCCATGCGGGGCGGTGGGGACGGCGATGGCGACGGTGGGGAGGCTGACCCCAGCGGGGGGGCTGGTAGGGATTGGGGTAGTAGCCCGGGCCGCCGTCGCCAGGGGGATAGTATCCGGGAGCGCCGTTGCCAGGGTCTGCGGGGTTACCCGGGTTTCCAGGGTCAGCCGGTGCAGGAGTTCCAGGATCGGGAAACGAAGGCGCCGCTGTGGCCCCCGGATCCGGCTGAGCGGGAGCCGGCGTCGGAGCGGGCTGGGCGGGAGTTGGGGTCGCCCCGCCCGCGAGCGAGGCGATCGCCCGGGCCACGTTGAGGCGGCGCAGGTTGCCGTTCTCAAAGCCCGTGACGGTATCCCCGTTGTTCTCGAGGGCGCTCTTGAGCTGGTCGTTCGTCAGGTTGGGGTTGACGGCGAGCAACAGCGCCGCGGAGCCCGCGACGTGGGGGCTCGCCATGCTGGTGCCCGACTCCTCCTTGTACGACCCGCCGGTCGAGGAGTAGATGCCGACGCCGGGGGCGGCGATCGCCACGTAGCTCCCGTAGTTCGAGAAGCTCGCGCGCTGGTCGTTCTGGTCGGTGGCTCCCACCGCGAGCGAGCTGGCGAAGCCGGCCGGGTAGTCGACCCCGGTGTTGCCGTCATTGCCAGCGGCGCAGACCACGAGCGTGCCCTTGCCGTTCACGGTGTTCACGGCGTCTTCGAGGGTCTGACTCTTGTCCGGCCCGCCCAGCGACAGGTTGATCACCTTAGCGCCGAGCTCGTTCGCCTTGAGGATGCCCTGGGCGATCGTCGCCGTGTCGCCCGAGCCGTCCGAGCCCAGCACCTTGATGGCCAGGATCTTGGTCTTGAAGGCGACGCCGTAGACGCCGTTCACGCCGATCCCGGCGATGGTACCGGCCACGTGAGAGCCGTGGCCCTGGTCGTCCATCGGGTCGGCCGTGTTGGCGACCAGGTTGGGCCCCTTGATGACCTGATCCTTCAGGTCCTCGTGGTTGTAGTCGACGCCCGTGTCGACGACGGCAACCACGACGTTGGGGCTGCCTTCGCTGGTGGCCCAGGCCTGCGGCGCCTGGATCTTCTCCATGCCCCACAGCTGGGAGCTGACCGAGGGCACCGTCGCGCTGGTGTCTTCGATCGCGTGGTAGACGTAGTCGGGCTCGGCGTAGGCGACGTTGGGGTCCTGACGCAGGCGGGCGAGGGTGTCCTCCATGCTCGCCCCGCTCGGGACCGCGTAGACGCGGGTGCCGGGCAGGCCCGGGATCGCCTGGACCATGCTCAGGCTCTGCACGGACATGGTGGTCGCGTTCGACTTGAGCTTGACCAGGACCTTGCCCGGCACCGCCTGCGACCGGAACTGGCCGTTCGCGTGCGGGTGGAGCATAGACGGACCGAGGGCATTGGGCAGCGAGCTGCATCCCACCAATCCGGCGAAGGCGCAGACCGTACCGGACAGTCTGACCGTTCGAGAGAGTTTCTTGGACAAAAGTGGCTCCTCTTCTATCGTGAGTGAGGGGTTGGTGATATTGAGCAAGAGCTTCCCCTCATCCGGGCTTTACCCCACCCGATCCAACCAAGTACCGCACAGGCTGGGGTTTTTCCGGAAACCGTGTGGCGATCGAGCCAGGTTTCAGGCGGATTTGCCGGTGATTGATGAGATTTGTTGCGAAACTGTGACAAGGGGTCGATTCCGGAGCGTGGCTAGTAAGAAACCCTTACAAGTTCGCTCTCTTCTTGCGGGTTACGGGCGGTCTCTCTTAATTTGCGGGCGCCCGCTCTCCGGGCGCTTCCTGTGGACGGTTCGACCGATCCGTGTCACGAGGGGCCCCGCTCGGGTATAACCTCCGGGTCCGAGGGATCGGTGCGATCGCCGATGAGTGAGGAGTGACCCACGTGGAGACGGAAAGCCCCATCGAAGAACAGGAAGCGCTCGCCGAGCACGATGCGCCCGAGGAGGCCACGGCCGTCGAACCGCAGGTTGTGACCGAGGTTCCGCCGAACGCCAAGGAGGCGGAGGCGACGGTCGAGCCCGAGCCCGCACCGGCATCTCCGCCCGAGCCGCTCGCCGAAGCGACGGCCGTGGTCCCGAGCGCCACCGACGACGAGTGGCAGATGCAGATCGCCAGCCTGCGCGACGAGCTCGCCGTGGCGCGCCAGATGGGCGAAGAGCTCAAGGCCCAGCTCGCGAGCCAGAAGGACGGCGAGCTCAAGCGCTTCAAATCCCTATCCGGCTCGATCGAGGCCCTCAAGAAGGAGAATCAGACCCTCAAGCGCCTCTGCCTGGCCGCCTTCCTGGTCGCGCTCGTCGGCTGCCTGCTCTAGCCCATGGCGACGAAGAAGCCCGCGGCGAGACCGCCCGCGAAACCCGCCGCCAAGCCGCCGACCAGACCGGCCACCGCTCCTGTCTCTGGCGACATGAGAGCCCTCGCCGTCGGCTGCGTGTCGCTCGCGTTCCTGGTGGCGGCCCTCAAGGTGAGCCACGTCTCCGATCGCCTGATCGCGCGGCAGGCCGGGGCCGCCCTGCTATCCGCCCCCACCTCCCCCTTGGCCCGCTTCTGGAGCTACGAGCTCGCGAAGCGGGGCGGCGTCCTGACCGGCGGTGCCCCGATCCAGCCGTTCGCGGGCCTCCGGCACATGCTGGCGGCTAGACTCGCGCCGGCCCCCAGGAAGCCGGCGGACGACGGCGATGACGAGGCCCCGGCCAAGGTCCCGGCCGCCACGGGGCCCTCACGCGAGATCGCGGGGGCGATCGTCGCCTATCAGCGCAACGAGGCCCACGACGCGGCGCTGCTCGTCGTGGGACCCGAGGGCGACCTGTACCGGGTCGGGCTGTCGCGGCCCATCATGGCCAACCTGGTGCCCAGCCACGACCTCGACCAGCTGCTCTTCAGGACGGCCACGATGGTCGGAGGCAAGCTCGCCGCTCAGCCGGACCCGAACGGCGTCACCGCGGTGGGCGAGGGCGACAGCTTCATGATCGCGCTCTCGAGCGGGGCTCCGGTTCAACCCGAGGCCAAGCCCGAAGCCAAGAAGCCGACCAAGACCGAGGACGACGAGTAGCGATCACCGGGGATCCGCAGCGGGGGCCCGCAAGAGCCAGGTCCGCAGCTTGGTCCGGACGTACTGGGGCGTGATGGGCTTGACCAGCCAATCGGTCACCTCGTCTTCCGAACCCGCCAGCACGGCCGAGCTGTCCGAATTGACGAGGAGCACCACGGGCACGCGACTCTTGAGCGGGTCCGAACGCAAGCGGGCGCAGAGTTCGCGGGTCTCGCCCCCCAACGCTTCCCCGTCGAGCAACAAGAGGACCGGCTGGCGCGCCTCGACGCAGTCCCAGGCCTCTTGCGCCGATCCGGCCGAGATCAGCTGGAGTCCGTCCGGGCGCACCGCATCCTGCAGCCGATCGAACAGGGCCGGATCCTCCAGGACCGCGATCACCCGCCCCCTCTCCGGCTCGGGCTCCGATTCGGCGGCCGCCGTGGCCAGGCGAGCCCCCTCCACCGGACGCGCGCCCTGGACGCGGATCACCTCCCCTTCGGTGGCCGCCTCGATCCAAACCGGGGATCCCGCCGCTTCGGCTCGTCGCCGGGCAGACACGACCAGGTCGTCGACCTCCCGGTCGGTCCGCGAGGGATCGTGGTGGAAGAGGGCGAGACGGCGTACCCGGGCTGCGACGGCCATGTCGACCACGTACTCGACCGTGCTGTGGCCCCAGCCCGCCTTTGCAGGGTATTCGGCAGCCGTGTACTGGGCGTCGTGGATGAGCAGATCGGCCTCGGTCAGGAAGTCGCGGTGCCGCTCGTCTTCGCGGTGCGCCGCCCCTGGCGCCGCATCGTGACATGGCTCGGCCATGGCCAGGTGACGCGAGTGGGGCTCGTGGTCGGTCGCATAGACGAGGGTCGCCCCGTCGGCCTCGAGACGGTAGCCGAGCGTCAGGGCGGGGTGGTTGAGGTACTGGGTCGTGATCCGGATGCCTCCCACCGAGAAGGTCCCCTCGACCAGATCGTGGTACCGGATCGTCGCCCTCAGGTCCTGGAGGGCGACCGGGAAGTAGGTGTAGTCCATCTGGCCCGCCAGGGTGTCCTGCAGGTGCTGGGCGAGGCCCCGAGGGGCATAGATGTCCCATTCGTTGCCCTCGACGAAGAGCGGCGTGAAGAAGGGGATGCCCTGGATGTGGTCCCAGTGGGTGTGCCCGATCAGGATGTGCCCCCGAACCGGTCCCCCCTGGGCCACGAGGGCCTGTCCGAGCCCGTGGGCGCCGGTGCCGCAGTCGAGGATCACGAGCGTCCCATCGTCGGCGCGGACCTCGACGCAGGAGGTGTTGCCGCCGTAGCGGACGGTCGTGGGGCCAGGCTTGGCGATCGACCCTCGGGTTCCCCAGAAACGGGTCTGCACACTCAGTCTCCTCGTGAGCGAATGGGCGATCGCCCGGTACCCGGATGTATACCCGTCCGAAGGGATGCTCAGCAGACGAACCGATCGATCGGAGCACGAGCCACCGAGAAGTGCTAGGATCCTGGAACGGCGAACGATTTCTCGGTAGGGGTTGAGACCTGGTGCTGATCAGCGACACCGTCGATCTCTTGTCACTTCACTACGCGAAGCGATCCGACAGTTTGATCGTCCTGTTGCGCTGGCTATCCATGGTCTCCGTCCTGGTTTTGCTCAACACGCTGGGACGGGGCTTGCCCCACCTGTTCTGGCTCAACGTCCTGATCGGGTGCGCAGCCGTCTACAACCTGCTCGCGACCATCGCGCTGCGCCGGCCACGCCGGAATCTGGGCTGGTCCTACACGATGGCCCTGTTCGATGCCCTGCTGATCACGGTCGCCTGCGCCATGGCGGGTGGGCTCGACAGCAGCCTGCGCTACCTGTACTTCCTCTGCCTCACGGCCGTGGCCATGCGCTTCACACTCAAGGCCAGCATGGCTTTCGCGGCCTTCTACTGCGCCCTTTACTGGCTGATTGCCGTGTGGCAGCCCCCGACACTCGACGGAGCGCGGGACGCCCTGTTACTCACTTCCACCGTCCTGCTCGAGACGTTCGCCGTCAGCGTCCTGTCCGATCTGGTCGTGCGCAGCCGGCGCAAGTTGGAGACCCTGATCAAGGCGCGCACCGAGGAGCTGGCCCAGCGAACCGAGGAATTGAAGCGAGCGAACGAGCATCTCCTCGAGCTCGATCGGCTCAAGAGCGGCTTCGTGAGCGCCGTCTCCCACGAGCTGCGCACGCCGCTCACCTCGATCCGCGGCTTCGCCGAGTTCCTCGAGGACGAGGTGGGGGGCGAGCTGACGAAGGATCAGACCTACTTCGTCCAGCAGATCCAGATGGGGACCCAGCGCCTGCAGCACATCGTCGACGACCTCTTGGACTTCGCTCGGCTGGAGGCCGGCACGTTCCGGCTGCAGTGGCACGAGTTCGACCTGGCGGCCAAGGTGCGCGAGGCGATCGCGAGCCTCGAGCCGCAGGCCCGCAGCGCGCGGCTCGCGTTGGCGATCGGGGTCGCCCCTCCGGAGGCGATCGTCTCGGGCGACCCGGACCGCATCGGGCAGGTCCTGATCAACCTGGTGAACAACGCGATCAAGTTTACGCCGCCCGGAGGGGTCATCACGGTGCGGGTCTCGGCCGTCCCGGAGGCCTGGCGGGTCGAGGTCGAGGACACGGGCATCGGGATCCTGCACGAGCACCTGCCCCGGCTCTTCGACAAGTTCTACCAGGTCGATCCGAGCTCAACCCGCCAGTACGGGGGAGCCGGGCTCGGCCTGTCGATCTGCAAGTCACTGATCGAGGCGCACGGGTCGACGCTCATGGTGGCGAGCACGCTGGGCGACGGCAGCCGCTTCTGGTTCGAGCTTTCCTCGACGCCGGTCCTCGAGCCCGGCCGGATGCCCACCCCGCGCTGAAGCAACAAGGTGTCTTGTCAGGTTGGCCGTGACTCAGTAGGTCAACATTCTGACTCGGTACCCGGCGTACTCCGAGAAGTAGACGTTGCCCGAAGGGGCGATCGCCATACCGTCCGGCGCCGAGATCGGCACCTGGAGGGCCGGGGTCCCGTTCGGGATGGCCGAGGTGCTCGCATCTGGCGTTTGCCAGGTACCGGCCACGGTCCGGATGATCCCGTCCGGGGTCACCCGGCGGACGGCGTAGTTCATGCTGTCGGTCACGAGCAGGGTGCCGGCGCGGTCGTAGATGGCGGTCGTCGGCGTGTTGAGGGTCGCGGCCGTCGCCGGTCCACCGTCACCGAGGGGACGCGTGGGCTGACTCGGCAGGTAGCCCGTCACGGCCGGGTCGTTGGTCGGTTGCCCGGTGCCCACGATCGTCGAGATGACGCCCGACGGGGTGACTCTACGGACGTTGTGGTTGCCCGAGTCGACGATCACGAGGTTGCCCTGCGGATCGAGGGTGAGCCAGTTGGGGGCGTTGAGGTGGGCGGCCGTCGCGGCCCCCCCGTCCCCGTCATTGCCCGCCGTGCCCGTGCCCGCCACGATGGTCAACATGCCGTTGGGATCGATCTTGTCGACGCGGTGCCCGTCGTACTCGGCGACGTAGAGGTTGCCCGCCTGATCGTAGACGAGCCCCTCGGGTCCCAAGAGCTTCGCATCCTTCGCCGCGACCCCGTTCGTCACGTTGAGCTGGCCTCCGCCCGCGAGGCGGTGAATGACGCCCGCCGGATCGATCCAGCGGACCTTGCCCAGGATCGTGCTGCCGGGCACGCTGTAGCCGTACTCGGAGAACAGGACGTTGCCGTGCGGGTCGATCAGGACGCCATAGGGCTTGGCCAAGGACGCGTTGATGGCCGGCCCCTCGTCGCCGCCCTCCGCCGGGTAGGTCGTGTTGCCCGCGATGTTGGTCAGGATGCCGTTGGCGTCGACCCGGCGCAACTTGTTGGCCTTGTAGTCGGCCAGGTAGAAGGATCCGTCGGCGGCGACGGCGACCCCGGTCGGAGAGAACAGGGTCGTCTGGGTCGCCGGGCGCCCCGGGTCGGAATCCCCCTTGATGCCGTTGCCAGCGACGGTCGAGATCCGGTAGCCCGCTGGGGCCGATGGGCTGGCGCTGGGAGTGGCCGTCGGCGAGGGAGCTGGCGTGGGGGAAGCGGTCGTCGCGGGGGTCGGGCTCGCCGAAGGTTGCGGCAGGCCGCCGATGGGCTCCGTGGGCGGGTGCTGGCAACCGGCGATCGCCATCCCCCCCAGCACCGCCATCTTGACCGCCGTGTCCACCTGCCAACGCCGCATCCAGCCTCTCCTTCCTTCGGAAACCCGAGCGAAGAGGCTAGCAGCGCGAGGTTGCCGCGCCATCGATCTGGAATGACGGCCGTGTTGAGCAGGTCTTGCTTGCTAATGGAAGGAGGGCGAGCCATCCAGGCTCGCTTTTCCCCCTCCGGCTATCGCCGGCCCATCTGTTCACCCTGCCCTCATCCCCCAGGGGAGAGGGTTAGCGGAGGCCCCGGATCCGTCCGGGGCATGCCTAGGGCAGTTTCGCGAAGTCGATCCGCCCGTAGCCGAATTGGTCGTTGCGCCCCACCATGCCGAGGGGATCGGTGGACTGGGCGAGCGCCGTCTCGACCTGCATGAGGCTCCAGTCCGGATGCTCGCCGAGGAGCTCGGCGGCAGCCCCGGAGATGAAGGGGGCCGCCATGCTCGTCCCGCTCAGGGTTCGGAAGCCCTGGTTGAGGTAGTCCGACAGGATGTTCTCGCCCGGCGCCGCGATGTAGACCTGCGGCCCGTAGTTGGAGAAGTTCGCGAGCCCCTCGAAGTTGCGCTCGCTGGTGGCCGAGACGGCCACCACCCCCGGGGAGTTGGCCGGCGCCGTGACGGGGCCGTGCTGGTTGCCCGCAGCGGCCACCACGAGCGCCCCGTGGTCCACCGCGTACTGGATGGCCAGGTCGAACAGGGGGTTGCGCTGCGGATTGTCGCTCGTGAAGCTCAGGTTGATCACCTTGGCCCCCACGTCGGTCGCGTACTTGATCCCCGCGATCGCCCCGAAGTCCGTGCCCCCCGAGCCGTCCATGACCTTCACGGCGAGAAGCTTGCAGTCCCAGCACACCCCGGCGATCCCGTAGCCGTTGTTGCCCGCCGCCCCCAGGATCCCGGCCACGTGGGTGCCGTGGCCGTCGGTGTCCCGGATGTCGTCGTTGCCGTCCTTGAAGTTGTAGCCGACGAGCACCCGCCCGGAGAGGTCGGGGTGGGTGTAGTCGATGCCCGTGTCGATCACGGCGACCACCACCCGGCTCGCGTCGATGTGCCGCTTCCAGATGGCCCGGACCTGGGTGGACGAATCGGAGAAGCCCCACTCTTCGGCGAACAGGGGATCGTTGGGGCCGCCGATCGGGCTCGTCTGACCGATCAGGACGGCTGGGCGGGGGGCGGTCGAGAGGGTCTCGTTAGCCTCGATCAGCCCGACGGCCGGACTGGTCTTGAGGATGGCGATCGCCTCGTCCACGCTCACCCCGTTGGGCAGGCGCAGCATCCGGATCGGCATGGCGAAGTCGAGCGACCCGATCACGACGGCCCGCTGCCCGCGGAAGCCGGGCAGAGAGTCGGTCGTGTACCCCGGGTTGAGGCCCACGATGATCTGCCCGTCCGAGGCCTTGGCCCCCGCGACCAGCCCTACCGGGACCCCCTTGGCGTCTCGGGCCGAAATGGGCGGCTTCGCCGGGGGGGACGACCCCATCCAGGCGCACCCGACGCCCCAGCAGGAGAGGGCCAGGGCGATCGCCAGGCGGTACCGTCCCTTCCGGCCGGCATGGATCATGCGCGTCCTCCTCGCTCCCCAACCTCTGGCTTCCAGTCTAGGCCCCGCCCCGCTTCGGTGGCTCGTCGAAAACCTCCAACGGCCCTGCGGCAAGACGCCTTGCCTTTCCCGACGACCCGTGGAAAAATTAAGGCAAGTTTAAAGTGGGTTAACCTATAGATAACATCACGACCGTCACACCGATCGCCGCGACGGGGCGGCAGGAGGAGGCATGATCCGATCCATCGGCCGGAGGGCCATCGCGGTGGGGGCGCTCTTGGCGATCGCCCTCGCGGGCTGCGGGATCCCGGGTTCCCGCCCGGCCCCCAGTGGGCGCGGGGCGGCGCAGGCCCGCGCAGAGGGCGGCTTCTTCTGGGGGGTCTCGACGGCCGGCTACCAGTACGAGGGCGACGAGACGACCAGCCAGTGGGCCCAGTGGGACCTCGCCGGCAAGACCGAGGAGCGCCGCGGCCATGCCGACGATGGCTACCACCGCTACGCCCAGGACATGGACCTCGCGCGCGGCATGGGTTGTAACGCCTGGCGCACCAGCCTCGAATGGGCCCGCATCGAGCCCGTGGAGGGACAGTTCAACCAGGACGCCCTCGACCACTACCGCTTCATGCTGGAAGCGGCCCACGCCAAGGGCCTCACCCCCATCGTCACCCTCATGCACTTCAGCTACCCCGCCTGGCTCGACCAGTACGGGGGCTGGACCAACCCCAAGGCGGTGGATGACTACCTGCGGTTCGTCGACAAGGTCACCCACGAGTTCGGCGACCAGATCGGCTGGTACCTCACCTTCAACGAGCCGACGGTGTTCATCGGCGGCAGCTACCTCAGCGGCATCTTCCCCCCGGGGCACCAGGGCGACCTGTGGGGGGCCGCCAAGGTCACGAAGAACCTGATCACGGCCCACATCAAGGCCTACGACCTGATCCACCGCAACCAGCCCTCCGCCCACGTCAGTTTCAACCACTACGTGGCCTCGTGGACGGTGGGGCTGGGTCGTTCGACTCAGGCCACCGACGATGATGCCTTCGTCAACGGCGTCCTGCACCCGCAACCCGGCGGAGACACCCCGGCCGATCACGGCGACGAGCCTTCGCCGAGCCCGATCAAGCTCGACTACTTCGCCTTCGACTACTACACGCGCCTCAAGGCGACCATCCCCTTCTCGGTGCCGGCCGACTGGGACTGGACCGTCTACCCGGAAGGGATGTACGGCGCCCTCAAGAAGTGGCACGGGATCACGGGCCTGCCCGTCCTGGTCGCCGAGAACGGGATGTGCACCGAGGACCTCCAGCCGCGCTCCGACGGCTGGTCGCGCGACGCCTACCTCGCCGCCCACGTCGAGCAGCTCGAGAAGGCGCGGCACGAGGGGGTGCCGGTGCTCGGCTACATGCACTGGTCCATCACGGACAACTACGAGTGGGGGTCCTACCGGCCGCGCTTCGGACTCTTCTCGGTCGGTTGCCGCAGCAACGACCAGACGCGGGTTCCGACCCCGGCCGTCGACGTCTACCGGAAGATCATCGCCTCCGACGGGGTGACGCCGGCGATCACCCGCATGGTTCATTACCCCGAGGGCTACCAGCCGCTCGTCAGCCCCTGACGGCGAGGGTTCGCCACCCGGCCACGGCTTCGCTATAATGGACTGTCCACCCGGACCCGGATGGCCCGATCCGGGTTTGGGCTCTGTTCGCCCCGTCCATGCGGGGTGCGAGAAAGCCAGGTGAGCCCGTGACCACCCTCGCCCAAGCCGAGACCCTCCGCGAGACCCCGCTGCATGCCGCCCACCTCCGGCTGGGCGCCCGCATGGTGCCCTTCGGCGGCTGGGACATGCCCGTCCAGTACTCCGGGATCCTCGACGAGCACACGGCTGTCCGGACGGCCGTCGGCCTCTTCGACGTGTCCCACATGGGCGAGTTCTACGTGTCGGGCGAAGGCGCCACGCGCTTCCTCGCCCGCATGGTGCCGGGCGACGTGGTGAACCTGCCGGTCGGCAAGTGCCTCTACACCCAGTTCACCCGCCCGACCGGCGGCGTGCTCGACGACACGATCATCGGCCGGCTGGCGGACAGATACCTGGTGGTCGTCAACGCCTCGAACATCGACAAGGACTGGGCCTGGCTCAGCGAGCACCGCCCGGCGGACGCCGTCCTGGAGAACCTGTCGGCCGAGACGGCCATGGTGGCCCTGCAGGGGCCCAAGGCCGAGGCCCTCATGCGCGAGGTCGGCTCGCCGGGCCTCGTCGACCTGCCCTTCTTCGGCCTCGCCCTCGGCAAGGTGCTGGGCCTCGAGGTCATGGTCTCCCGCACCGGCTACACGGGCGAGGACGGCTTCGAGATCTACCTGCCCAACGCGCACGCCGAGCGCCTCTGGTTTGGGCTCTTGGATGCCGGCAAGTCCCACGGCATCCGCCCCTGCGGCCTCGGCGCCCGCGACACCCTGCGCCTGGAGGCCGGGCTGCCTCTTTACGGCCACGAGCTCGACGACGAGACCACCCCGGTCGAGTCGTCGCTCGCCTGGACGGTCAAGAGCCAGGCCGATTACCAGGGCCACGAGGTGATCGCTCGCCAGAAGGCCGAGGGAACCCTTAAGAAGCTCGTGGGCCTCAAGATGCAGGGCAAGCAGATCGCCCGGGACGGTTACCCGGTGTACGCGGGCGATCGCCAGGTCGGCACCGTGCGCAGCGGCGCCCCTTCCCCCACCCTGGGCGTGCCGATCGCGACGGCCTTCGTCGAGACGGCCAGCGCCACCCCCGGCGGCACCCTCGACGTCGAGATCCGCGGCAAGCGCTTCCCCGCCACCGTCACCAGTCCCGTCTTCTACAAACGATTGAAGCCCACCACGTAGCCAGCAGGCCCATCGGGCCCTTCAGGAGGAACGAACGCACCATGCTCCCGCAGGATCTCAAGTACACCAAGTCCCACGAGTACATCCGGCTCGAGGGGGACGTGGCCACCATCGGGATCACCGACCATGCCGCCGAGCAGCTGGGGGACGTCGTCTACGTCGAGCTGCCAGAGGTGGGCCGTGAGCTCAAGGAAGGCGAGAGCTTCGGCGTCGTCGAGTCGGTCAAGGCCGTGTCGGACCTGTACAGCCCGGTCGCGGGCGTCGTCACCGAGGTCAACGAGGCCCTCAACGACGAACCGTCGCTCGTGAACGACGACGCCTATGGCCAGGGCTGGATGATCAAGGTCAAGCCGTCGGCGCCCGCCTCCGACGTCCTTTCCCCGGAACAGTACCGCCTCTTGATCGGAGCCTGAGATGGCCTTCAACTACCTGCCCCATACCGAGTCCGAGCGCGCCGAGATGATCGCGCGCATCGGGGTGGGGGCGATCGACGACCTGTACCGGGCCGTCCCCGACAGGCTGCGTCAGTTTTCCCTCGACATCCCGCTTTCCAAGAGCGAGCTCGAGGTGACGCGGCACCTGCAGGACCTCGCCCGCATGAACCGCTCGACGAACGAGTTCGCTTCGTTCCTGGGGGCCGGGGCCCAGCGGAGGTTCGCCCCTGCCGCCGTCGACTGGATCCTGCACCGCTCGGAGTTCCTCACGGCCTACACCCCTTACCAGCCCGAGGTCAGCCAGGGCACGCTGCAGGTCATCTTCGAGTTCCAGACCATGATCTGCCAGCTCACCGGGCTCGATCTGGCCAACGCCTCCATGTACGACGGCTCGACCGCGACGGCCGAGGCGGCCCTCATGGCCATGCGTCAGACCCGGCGCCAGCGGGTGGTGGTGGCCAAGAGCGTCCATCCCGAGTACCGCGAGGTGTTGCGGACCTATGCCGCGGGCCTGGGAGCCGAGATCGTCGAGGCGCCCCTGTCCCGAGGCCGGATCGATCGTGTGGCCCTCAAGGAGCTGCTCGCCCTGGACACGGCCTGCCTGATCGTCCAGGTGCCCGACTTCTTCGGCGGGATCGAGGAAGGGCGCGAACTCGCGGAGATGGCGCACGCGGCGGATGCCCTGTTCGTGGTGGTCGCCGATCCGACCTCCTTGGGGGTCCTCGAGGCGCCTGGTGCCTACGGGGCGGACATCTGCGCGGGCGAGGCCCAGGCCTTCGGCAACGCCGTGAGCTACGGCGGACCCTACGTGGGTTTCATGGCCTGCCGCACCCAGTTCTCCCGGCAGTTGCCGGGCCGCATCGTGGGGGCGACGACTGATTCGCGGGGCCAGCGCTGCTACACGCTCACCCTGCAAACCCGCGAGCAGCACATCCGCCGCGAGAAGGCGACGAGCAACATCTGCACCAACCAGGCCCTCAACGCCCTGGCCGTCACGGTCTATCTGGAGACGATGGGGCAAAGCGGCATCCAGGAGCTGGGCCGGGTCTCCCTCCACCGGGCCCATGCGCTCGCTGAGGCGATCGCCGCCCTGCCCGGCTACTCCCTGCCGTTCCCGGGAGCTTTCTTCAACGAGTTCGTGGTCAAGACCCCGATGAACGGCGAGGTCCTGCTCGAGCGGCTACGCGAGAAGGGGATCCTGGGCGGGGTGGCGCTGGGGCGCTGGTACCCTGAGCTCGCGGATTGCGTGCTCGTGTGCGTGACCGAACTCAACTCGCCCGCCGAGCTCGACCAGTACGTGTCGGCGCTCAAGGCCCTGTCGGCGCCGCAGGGCGTCGGGGCCCGGTAAAGGAGACGCGATGGAAGCCCCCATCTTCGAAAAGAGCACCCCCGGTCACCGCGACTCCAAGCTACCGCCGTCGGGCGTCGCCGAGAAGCCGCTCAAGGACCTCGTGCCTCCTGGCATGCTGCGCGCCGAGGCGCCTGGTCTGCCCGAGGTCAACGAGCTCGACGTCATGCGGCACTTCAACCGCCTTTCGCAGCTCAACTACTCGATCGACACCCACTTTTACCCCCTGGGTTCGTGCACGATGAAGTACAACCCCAAGGTGAACGAGCTCGCCGCGCGGCTCGACGGCTTCGCGGGGCTGCATCCCTATCAACCCCTGGAGACGACCCAGGGGGCCCTCAAGCTCATGCACGACCTGGAGAAGATGCTCGCGAGCCTGACGGGCATGGAGCGGGTCAGCTTGCAGCCGGCAGCCGGGGCCCACGGTGAGTACACGGGGATCATGATGATCCGGTCCTACCATGAGTCGCGGGGCGATCGCCGTACCAAAGTGCTGGTGCCCGATTCGGCCCACGGGACGAACCCGGCGACGGCGGCGATCGCCGGTTACGAGGTCGTCTCGATCGCCTCCAACGCGCGCGGCCTGGTCGACCTGGAGGACCTCAAGCGGCACCTGGGGCCGGACGTGGCGGCCCTCATGATGACCAATCCGAACACCTTGGGGCTGTTCGAGGAGGAGATCCTGGAGATCGCGGCGGCGGTGCACGCCGCGGGGGCGCTGCTCTACTACGACGGCGCGAACCTGAACGCGATCATGGGGACGGTGCGGCCTGGAGACATGGGCTTCGACGTCATGCACATGAACCTGCACAAGACCATGTCGACGCCCCATGGCGGCGGCGGTCCCGGGGCTGGCCCCGTGGCAGTAGCGGCTCGCCTGGTGCCGTTCCTCCCCGTTCCGACCGTGGAGTTTGCGGATGGCCAGTACTTCCTCAGCTTTGACCGTCCGCAGAGCATCGGGCGGGTGCGGGCCTTCTTCGGGAACTTCGGGGTTTTGGTCCGGGCTTACACCTACATCCTGACGATGGGCCGCGACGGCCTCACTCAGGCGAGCCGAGACGCGGTCCTGAACGCCAACTACGTGAAGGCGGGCATCAAGGACCTGTACGACATGCCGCACGACCAGCCGTGCATGCACGAGTTCGTGTTGTCGGGCGATCGCCAGAAGGCCCAGGGGGCCAACACGCTGGCGATGGCCAAGCGCCTGATCGACTATGGTTTCCACCCGCCCACGATCTACTTCCCGTTGATCGTGCACGAGGCCATGATGATCGAGCCGACGGAGACCGAGTCGAAGAAGACGCTCGACTCGTTCATCGAGGCGATGCGGACGATCGCTCATGAGGTCGAGACGAGCCCCGAGACGGTGACGGGGGCCCCGCACACGGCCCCGATCGGCAAGGTGGACGAGGTCACGGCGGCCCGCAAGCCGCAGCTTTGCTGGAGCTGCTGACTCTCGCTCCGTCGGCCGTCTACCTCAAACGCGCGGGCCCTGGCGATCGCCAGGGCCCGCGTCTCAACTCGCTTCAAGCAGGGGAGGCAGGATTCGAACCTACGCATGTCGCTTCCAAAGAGCGATGCCTTACCACTTGGCGACTCCCCTCCGGTTCGGGGTGCCATCCTAACCCGCTCGAACCCCCGAAGTCAAGCAACGGTCTACTTCGAGGTGTCAAACATCAACCCGTTGTAGTTGGCCCCACCCACGACGGGGATCCCCTGCAAGGTGTTGTTGGCCCACCGGGTCTGGAACCGCGAGTAGCTCATCGTGCTGTGCGCCCCCGAGATGCTGTCGTGCACGATGATCCGGTTCGTCGTGTCGTTGTAGCCGACCACCACCACCCAGTGTTCCGCCCCCTCGTAGTCGAGGCAGACCATGACCGGATGGGCCGAATCGATCAGGGACTTGAGGTAACCCAGATCGTGGCTGGGGTTCCGGTAGGCCTTGACCTGGAGCCCCTTGCTCTTGAGGTAGCTCTCGGCCGAGCCTGCCGTCGTCCCCAGGTTGAAGCGGTTGGACTCGTTGACGACCTGCTGGTAGCCGGCGTTGACCCCCCAGTAGTTGAGGACCACCGTCGAGGCGGCCTGAGCGCAGGTGTTGTCGCTGGCATTCTGACCCACCCACGGTACGTTGTCGATCACGTGGGAGCCACCCTCGTAGATCGTGACGTGGCGCTGGGAATCCGCCGACTGGACCGTCCTCTGGGGCGCCCCGCCCCCGGTATACTGCTGGATGGTCCCGTGCTCGGCCACGATCCCCGTCGCCTGATCGGGCACCCCGGCCACCGGAGCCACCACGCCGCACCCCGTCAGCGCCCCGGCCGCCAAGACCGCGACCAGGCTCGCCGTCAGGAGCTTGGACTGGATCTTGAGGGCCTCGGTGATGTGGTTGGGCTTGGCGAGCCCCGCATCGACCAGGACTTCCCCGATCTGCTTCTTGGTGAGGTGCTGCTCCTTGAGCGCCCCCTGCAACTGCTCGCGGGTGATGACGTGGGTCGCGACCAGGATCTCGCCCAGCATCAGCTTGACGGCCATCGCCGAGTTGCTGTGGGCGTCGGCCTGCCAGGTGAGGACGGCGTCCAGCTCGGTCGGGGTGATCACCCCGAACCGAACGAGCACCTCGCCCAGCTTCTCGTTGGTGCGCGCTTGCTCTTCGAGAGCCCGATCGAGCTGCCGCTTGTTGACCCGCTTGGCCTTGAGCAGGATGTCACCCAGCCGGTGCCGCACGCCCTTGGCCGCCTCGACGGCCTCCTCGGGGGTGTCGAGCTCGACGTGGTGGGACAGGACCGCCTTGAGCTCCATCTCGGTGAGCACGCCCAAGCGCACCAGCGTCTCGCCGAGACGCTCGTTGGTCTTTTCTTGGTGCTCCAGCGCGCGGTTGAGGTCCGAGTGCGAGATGAACTCACCGTCGAGCAACACCTCGCCAAGCAGGCGCTTGGGCGGCACGAAAGATTGCGCGAGTGTGGCCATCGGGTGTCCGTATCCTTTCCCTGCCTGGTGTTATACCCAACAAGTCGACCGAGTCAGTCCGTCATCGATGCCGTGCGAAGAAGATCCCGGCCCCCCGCAGGCTGCCCGCCGCCGACCAGGCGAGCACCCGCTCTCCGGCCCGGTTGATGAGCCCGGCGGGATGCTCGTTGTCGAGCCCGCCGAGGGCGACGTCAGCCGGGCTGCCCCAGGCGTGGCCGTCGCTGTGTCGCTCCGAGACCTTCCAGTTCATCCCGTCCTGCTGGGCGTACACCATCCACAGACCCCCGTGGCCGTCCAGGGCGAGACACGGGGTCTCGGCCTCCGACTCGACGGGCACCTCGGCCGCCTGGCTCCAGACCCCCATGGTCGAGCGGCTGCGCAGGTACAAGCGTTGATAGGACTTGAAGGCCACCACGAGGCTGCCGTCCGGTTGAGCCACCAGGCTCGGGTCGGCGCCCCCCTGGTAGACCGTGCTCGGATCCCCCCAGGTCGCGTCGGCCGCGCGGGTCCGGAAGCGCAGGGTCCCGCCCAGGGTCTCGTAGGCGATCGCCACCGAACCCGAGGCGAGCAGGGCGGCCGAGGGATGGTAGGCCTCTTGCGTGTCGGCGGGCAGCGTCACCGCGTTGCCCCACGCCACGGCATCCGACGAGGTGGCCTCGTACAGCCCGTACTGATTGGTCCGATTGGAGGCAAAGAGCAGGTGGATCCGGCTATGGGCGTCTTCCCACAGGGCCGGCGACTCGTCGGTGAGCTCGCTCTTGGCCACGGCGACCGGCGTCGACCAGCGGACCCCGTCGGGCGAGGTCGTCACGAAGACATGCTTGTCGCCCAGCCGATCGGTCGCGTAGGCGAGGACGTACCCCCCCGCCTTCCGCTCGATCAACGCCGGATCGATCGCGTCGCTTTCCGCTCCGGTCACCGACATGACCTGCCACCCGCTCGCGAGCTGCGGGGTGGTGGCGGGCTGTGGGGTGGCGCGGGGCAGCACGAGCGTCCCACACCCGCTCAGGGTGGTGGCGATCGCGATGACAAGCGTGAAACGGGCCATGGGGACTCCTGCGGTCGTTCTGCGGGTGTTATCGCCACCGGCTGGAAATGTCTGCCTAAGCTCTGGTTAAGTTTAGATGAAATTCGCTCTGGGTCCTATCATGGGCCCGGGGGATTGAGAGGATTGAATGATAAACGATGAATCGTTAGTATGTCTAGGCGAGGATGGGGCGATCGCCCTGATCGGCCAGGTACTCGGAGATCAGTCCCTTTCCCCTGGTTGGATCGGGATCGGGGACGACGCGGCGGTCACCACCCTGCCCCCCGGAGAGAAGGCCCTGACCACGACCGACCTGTTGATCGAGGGGACCCACTTCCGCCGGTCGACGATCTCGGCCCAGGACCTCGGCTGGAAGGCCATCGCCGTCAACGCCTCGGATATCGCCGGCATGGCGGGGACGCCCCGCTGGGCGACCGTCTCGCTCGCCCTGCCCTCGGACGTGTCGGCCCGCTGGATTGCGGACTTTTACCGCGGGGCCGGGGCCATGGGCCGGGAAATCGGGCTCGCCATCGTGGGGGGAGACACGGTCGCCTCGGGGCGCGACCTCATGGTGGCCGTCACCGTGGTCGGCTCGGCCGCACGTCCCGCCCTGCGCACCGGGGCCCAGGCGGGCGATCGCCTGGTCGTCACGGGCTCCCTGGGTGACTCGGCCGCGGGGCTCTGGGTGCTCGAGGAGGGGATCGACTTGGCCGACGCGCGGACACAGGCGGCCGTGGAGGCCCATCGGCGCCCCGTCCCGCACCTCGCCGAGGCGCAGGCGATCGCCCGATCGAACGATCGCCTCGCGATGATGGACAACAGTGACGGATTGGCCCGCTCCGTGGCCTGGCTCGCCGCGAGCAACGGCCTGGAAATCGAGATCGAAGCCGACTCCCTGCCCATGTCGGAGGCGACGCGGGCCGTAGCGGCCCTAGGGTCGCGCGAGCCGCAGGAGTGGGCCTTGTACGGTGGCGAGGACTACGGCCTCGTGGCCCTCGTCCCGCCCGAGGCGGCCGAGCGATTGGCCACGGAGAGCCGGTCGTGGGCCCATCCCCTCACCGTGGTCGGCACGAGCCGCATCGGGAGCGGGGTCGCGATCCGGACGGCCGAGGGCGTGCGCCCGCTGGCCCTCGACCGGGTGTATCAGCACTTCTCGGGGGAGTGTCTGTGAGGAAGGAGGGCTCGCCATCCAGGCTCGCGATCCCCCGCCCCACTGCCCCCGCCCCGAGGGGTGGGGGTTAGATGAAGCCCCGAGTCCGTTCGGGGCATCCTTAGGGCTTCGACAGGTTGCTGAAGCGCACCCTCAACAGGCACTCGGCGCTGTTGTTGAGCTGTTCGGCGACGATGTACATCTCGAGCTGCTTGAGCACCATCTCCAGGCTGAGGGACGGCTCGTAGTAGGTCCGCTGCATGAGGATCTCGTCGTTGCGTTGGACTTCTGCTTCGATCATCGCCCTGCTCCTCTCTTCCGTCGCTCCGACGTTTCGGAGCGGGCCGCGCCGGGACACCGTCTGGGGATGGGGTGGGGGGACGGAACGGGTCGCACCGGGGCGATCGTACGGCTCGGGACCCGCCGGGGGCATGGACGAGACGACCAAGATCGCGGGTCGATCTGGCCAAGGCTTGCCTGGCTGCAAACGGGCTCGTCGAGCGGGGCCATGGTAAAATGACGAGCCCATCGCCAAGGAGTCGCCATGTCCGACAAAGCCCGCGCCCTCGAACTCGCCCTCGCCGGCATCGAAAAGCAATTCGGCAAGGGGGCCGTCATGAAGCTGGGCGACAACGCTCGCATGCGTGTCGACGCCCTCAGCACGGGGATCCTGCCCCTCGACGTCGCCCTCGGGGTGGGAGGGCTTCCCAAGGGCCGCGTCGTCGAGGTCTACGGCCCCGAGGCGGGCGGCAAGACGACCGTGTGCCTGACGGTGATCGCCCAGGCCCAGCAGGCGGGGGGCATCGCGGCCTTCATCGACGCCGAGCACGCCCTCGACCCCCAGTACGCGGCCAAGCTGGGCGTCGACATCGACAACCTCCTGGTCTCCCAGCCCGACACCGGCGAGCAGGCCCTCGAAATCGCCGACGCCTTGGTCAAGAGCTGCGCGGTCGATCTGATCGTCGTCGACTCGGTGGCGGCCCTCGTGCCCAAGGCCGAGATCGAGGGCGAGATGGGCGACAGCCACGTCGGCCTGCAGGCCCGACTCATGAGCCAGGCCCTGCGCAAGCTCACGGCCACCATCGGCAAGAGCAACACGATCGTCATCTTCATCAACCAGCTGCGCGAGAAGGTCGGGGTCATGTTCGGCAACCCCGAGGTCACGACGGGCGGGCGCGCCCTGCGCTTCTACTCGAGCGTCCGCATCGAGGTGCGCCGCATCGAGACCCTCAAGCGAGACGGGCTCGAGGTGGGCAACCGGGTCAAGGCCAAGGTCGTCAAGAACAAGGTCAGCCCCCCCTTCCGGGTCTGCGAGTTCGACCTCATGTTCGGCGAGGGCGTGAGCCGGCCCGGCTGCGTGCTGGATATGGCCGTCGAGCACGACCTCGTCAAGAAGAGCGGCTCGTGGTTCAGCTACGGCGACCACAAGATCGGCCAGGGCCGCGACGGAGCCAAGGCCTACCTCGACGACCACCCTGAGGTGCTCGACGAGATCGAGTCCCGGCTGCGCGATCGCCTTCTCGAGGGCGAGCCGGCCCTCTCCGGGGTGCGCTGAGAACGGCCCGCTGGGCCAATCACGCCGATCGGGGCGCGCTTGACAGCTCGGAAAGCCGCCCCCTAAGATGACAGTGGCGCATCGTCCCCACCCGCAGCGTGGCGGGTGAAGCCGGCGATCGCCCCGGACCTAGTAAAGGAGCTTGTGGCCATGACCGCACCCGCGACGATCCTGCTGATCGCGGCCGTTCTCGCGATCGCCGTCGCCGTGGGCCTGCTTGTCGCCGTCCAATCCCAGCGCTCGTCGCTCGCGAGGCAACTCGCCGATGCCGAGACCCGGGCGAAGGAGCTTCTCGCCAAGGCCGCCCAGGATGCCGAGAACGAGCGCCGGGCCCTGGTGCTCGCCGCCAAGGACGAAGCGATCCAGCTGCGCAGCGAGACCGAGCGAGAGATCAAGGACCTGCAAGCCGAAATCGCCAAGCGTGAGAATCGCCTCCTGCAGAAGGAGGAAAGCCTCGACGCCAAGTTCGAGACCCTGAACCACAGGGCCGACGAGCTGCAGGGCCGCGAACGGGAGCTCACGGCCCTCAAGTCCGAGCTCGCCGAGCTCCAGGAGCACCAGCGGCGCGAGCTGGAGCGGATCTCGGGCCTGACCCAAGACGATGCCAAGAAGCTCGTCCTCACCCGGCTCGAGCACGAGCTGGAGCGCGAGTCGGCCCTCATGATCAAGCAGGCCGAGCAGGAGGCCCGCGAGATCGCCGACAAGAAGGCCCGCGAGATCGTGACGACGGCCATCCAGCGCTGCGCGGTCGACCATACCGTCGAGGGCACCGTCTCGGTCGTGACCCTGCCCTCGGACGACATGAAGGGCCGCATCATCGGGCGCGAGGGCCGCAACATCCGGGCCCTCGAGAACGCGACCGGCATCGACCTGATCATCGACGACACCCCCGAGGCGGTCGTCCTCTCGAGCTTCGACCCGGTGCGCCGCGAGATCGCCCGCCGCGCCCTGCAGGCCCTCATCGCGGACGGCCGCATCCACCCCCAGCGCATCGAGGAGCAGGTCGAGAAGGCCCGCCGCGACGTGGAGGCCCAGATGAAGGAGGACGGCGAGGCCGCCCTGCTCGAAGTGGGCGTTCAGGGGGTCCACCCCGAGCTGGTCAAGACACTCGGCCGACTGCGCTACCGGACCTCCTACGGCCAGAACGTCCTGGCCCACTCCAAGGAGGTCTGCTACATCGCGACCATGATCGCCGAGGAGCTGGGTGCGAACGTCCAGGTCGCCAAGCGGGCGGCTCTCCTCCACGACCTCGGCAAGGCCGTCAGTCACGAGATGGAGGGGTCCCATGCCGTCAACGGGGCCGACATGGCGGCCAAGTTCGGCGAGGCCCCGGCCGTCGTCCATGCCATTCGGGCTCACCACAACGACGAGGAACCGAGCACGGTCGAGGCCGTCATCTGCCTCTTGGCCGACGCCATCTCGGCGGCGCGCCCCGGGGCCCGGCGCGAGAACATCGACATCTACGTCAAGCGCCTGCAGAAGCTCGAGGAGATTGCGAACAGCTTCCCGGGCGTCGAACGCACCTTCGCCATTCAGGCCGGGCGCGAGGTGCGGGTCATGGTCCAGCCCGAGGTGGTCGACGACGCCATGGCCCACAAGATCGCCCGCGAGATGGCCGCCCGCATCCAGTCCGAGATGGAATATCCGGGTATGATCAAGGTGACCGTCATCCGCGAGACGCGCTCGACCGAGTTCGCCAAATAGCAGCAGCCCGACCGCGGACCGCCGCGGCTAGAACGGACCCCCATGGCGGGTGATGACAGCTTGCTCCACGTCCTGTTCATCGGGGACGTCGTGGGCCCCTCCGGGTATCAGGCCATCGTGCAGGGCCTGCCCCGCGTCCGCCGCGAGTGGCCGCTGGACCTCGTCGTGGCCAATGGCGAGAACGCCTCGGGCGGCTTCGGCCTCCAGGAAAAGACCTACCACCAGCTGCGCGAAGCGGGCGTCGATGTCATCACCCTCGGCAACCACGCCTGGGACAAGAAGGAGATCTTCGCCTTCATCGACCAGGCCGACCGGATCGTGAGGCCGGCCAACTACCCGCCGGGCACGCCGGGACGCGGCTTCACCGTCCTCAAGGTCAAGGGTGTGTCGGTGGGCATCCTGCAGCTCATGGGGCGGGCCTTCATCAACATCGGTGACTGCCCCTTCCAGGTCGCCGAGCGCGAGCTCAAGAAACTCAAGCCTCTCGCCTCGCTGATCCTCGTCGATATGCATGCCGAGGCCTCTTCCGAGAAGATGGCGATGGCCTATATGCTTGACGGCAAGGTCAGCGCGGTGCTGGGTAGCCACACCCACGTCCAGACGGCCGACGAGCAGATCTTTCCGCGCGGAACCGGGTATATAACCGATGCGGGCATGACCGGTCCCCGGGACTCCATCCTCGGCATCCGGCCCGATCTGGCCCTCAAGCGCATCCGGGAGCAGCTGCCGGTGCGGTTCGAGGTGGCCGACGGAGACGGGGTCCTCTCGGCGGTCTGGCTCGCCATCGACAAGCAAACCGGTCGCACCCTGCAGATCCAACGCATTCACCATCGCTAGCGTCGTCCCACATCGCACCACCCCATCGCAGGAGGATCGCCCCATGGAGGTCTTCAAGGTTTCCGCCAAGTCCAACCCCAGCTCGGTCGCCGGCGCCCTCGCCGGGGCCTTGCGTGAGCGGGGTCGGGCCGAGTTGCAGGCCATCGGGGCCGGGGCCATCAACCAGGCGGTCAAGGCGATCGCCATCGCTCGCGGCTACGTAGCCCCCGGGGGCATGGACCTGATTTGCATCCCAGCCTTCATCGACATCTCGATCGAGGGCGAAGAGCGCACGGCCATCAAGCTGATCGTCGAACCGCGTTAAATGCCCGGTACGGAAGCCGGGCTTCCTCTAACCCCCACCCCTCGGGGCGGGGGCAGGGGGCGGGGGATCGCGAGCCCGGATGGCGAGCCTTCCTGATGGGAGCCGACCTCCACCTCCACACCACCGCTTCGGACGGTCGCCGCTCTCCCCGCGACCTCGTCGTCGCGGCGGCCCGCGCCGGCCTCACCCTGATCGCCCTCACCGACCACGATACGGTGGCCGGGATCGCCCCGGCCCGCGCGGCGATCGCCGAACTGGGCCTGGCCCTGCGGGTCGTGACCGGCATCGAGCTCACGGCCACGTGGCGGGGACGGGAGCTGCACCTCTTGGGCTACGACTTCGACCCGGACCACCCCGAGCTGCAGCGCACCCTCGCCACCCAGCGCGTCGACCGCGAGCGGCGGGTCGGGGCCATGGTCGATCGGCTGCGCGATCAGGGCGTCTCGATCTCGGTCGACCAGGTCCTGGCCGAGGCCGGCTCCGCGACCCCTGGCCGCCCGCACCTGGCTCGCGCCCTCGTGCGGATCGGGGCCGTGCCGGACGAGCAGGCGGCGTTCGACCGGTACCTCTCGCCGGGGGGCTCCGCCTTCGTGCCGCGGGTGGCGCTCCCGGTCGGGGAGGCGATCGCCCTGATCCACCGGGCCGGCGGGGTCACGTCTTTGGCGCACCCGCGGACGGTCGAACTCGGTCCCGGCCCGCTCCTGGACAACCTGGTCGCGAGCGGCCTGGACGGGATCGAGGTGGTCCATCCCGGCGCCCCGCCGGCCCTGCGGGCCTATTATCGGCGGCTCGCCCACGAGCATGGCTGGTTCCTGACCGGGGGGTCCGACGACCACGGGCCGTATCCGGGCGAGGCCGACCGGCTCGGACGCGAGTCGATTCCGATGAGCTGGATCGAGCCCTGGCACCCCGATCGGTCAGGGTAATCTACGTTTGGATCTTTGCTAGTCAAGCTTCTATAATGGATGGGACGGGGAAAGGCCCACCAGCGGGTGTTGTGTCCACCGATCGGGTTGGCTGAAAGAGGAGTGGCTTATGGAACTCGTGATCACCGGGCATCGGGTCGACGTGACGGACGCCCTGCGCGACTACGCCGAGAAGAAGATCGGCAAGGTGACGCGCAACGTGGACGGGGTCATCGAGACCCAGATCGAACTCTCGGTCAACCGCAATCCCAGCGTGCCCGACAACCAGATCGTCGAGGTCACCCTGATCGCCAAGGGGACCGTGATCCGAGCCGAGGAGAGCTCGGAGAACATGTACGCCTCGCTCGACATGGTCGCCGACAAGCTCGAACGCCAGATCCGCCGCTACCGCCAGAAGCTCAACGGCCATGACCGCCACCATCGCCAGAAGGTGGCGTCCCTCGCCCCCGCCGAGGCCGCCACGGCGGTCGAAGCCGAAGAAGAGGAGATCCAGCGCGAGATCGTGCCCACCCGCAGCTTCCCGGTGCGGGTCATGAGCCCGGACGACGCGGCCGCCCAGCTCGACCTCCTGGGTCACAACTTCATCGTCTTCGTCAACCAGTTCACCGAGCAGGTCAACGTCATCTACCATCGCAAGGATGGCAATTACGGCCTGATCGAGCCTACGAGCTAGCGATTTCGACCCCCCTCGGTAGGGTATGACGGGGTTGTGATACCGCACGACGTTGGAGAGCCCGTGATCGTCCATCTCGGTGACCGCACGGTCATCGGGAAGGTGACGGACGTGACGGCGCAGAGCCTCGAGGTCACCGTCCCGATCGACCTCGATCTGGGCGTGTCGCGGGTCTCCCTGACCTGGCCCAGCCGCCTCTCGCAGGAGGTGGACCTGGCGCAGGTCCCACGCCAGACCCAGCTGATCCTCAAGGTGCCCATCGAGAGCGTGCCGGAGCCGGCCGAGGCGGCTCCGGCCCCTATGCCGGCGGTCGAGACCCCGATGTCCCAGATCAAGTCGGAGATGCGGCGGTCGGTGCGCATCCCGATCGAGGTGGCCGTCGTGTTCACTGACCCGCAGACGCGGCAGGCCTTTCCGGCCATGACCCAGGACGTCTCGGCAGGCGGCACGAGCGTCACGTCGGATCAGCTGCTCGGGGTGGGCAAGGACTACGACCTGACCCTGCCGCTCGGCGAGGAGCCGATCGTGGTCAAGGCCCGGGTGCTGCGTCGCCTCGCGTCGGGCGTCTATGCCGTCCGCTTCCTGTGCGATCGCGAGGTCGGCACCAAGATCATGCGGGCGCTCTTCCAGAAGGTTCGGGGGGATCAACCGCAGGGCCGTCCCAACCGCATGAACTTTCGACGGCCATGACCACCGAGCTCGCGGCGCTCGAACGAGCGCCCGACGAGATGTCCTTCGTCGAACACCTGGAAGAGCTGCGGTGGCGGATCATCAAGTCGCTGGTCGCGGTCGCCGCGGGCTTCGGCGTGGCCTTCTGCTTCAACCGGCAGCTCTTGACCTGGCTCTCGCATCCGGCGGGCAAGGTCCACTTCATCTACACGGCGCCCGGCGAGTACTTCATGTCGAGCCTCAAGGTGGCCTTCTTCGCAGGCCTGTACCTGGCCCTGCCGGTCGTCTTGTACCAGGCGATCGCCTTCGTCGCCCCGGGCCTGCATCCCCACGAGCGCCGCTGGGTCGTGCCGATCGCCATCGGGTCGTTCGGGCTCTTCACGGTGGGGGCGGCCTTCTCGTACGTGGCGCTCTTGCCGGCGGGGCTGCGCTTCCTGCTCGGGTTCGCGCCGTCGGCGATCGCACCCATGCTCTCGATCGGCACCTATCTGAGCTTCGCGGCGGCCCTGCTGTTCGCGTCGGGGTTCGTATTCGAGCTGCCCCTGGTCCTGCTCGCGCTCGCGTGGATCGGGGTGCTCTCGAGCCAGATGCTGGCGCGCTTTCGCCGCGCCGCCATCGTGGCGGCCCTCGCGATCGGGGCCATCATCACGCCGTCGGCGGACATCTTCAGCCAGGCCTTGCTCGCCGGGGCGCTGGTGGCCCTCTATGAACTGAGCATCTGGCTGATCCGGGCCACGGGCCGCTAACGACTTACAATCCTCCCTCCTGCGATAGCAGGGGGGACCGAGGGGGGTCATCCTTGAAAACCACCAACCGTCGCGCAGGCGACTCGGTCGTCGATGTCTGACTGGACACGGAAGGACGACCCCCCCTAGCCCCCCTGCTGCGCAGGAGGGGGAATTGGAAGCTGTCAGGAAGTAGTCCGCGGTAAGATGAAGGGCTAGGAGGAGCAGACGTTGATGCAGACCGAATCCGTGCACGGGCGTACTCAGCCGGCGGGCAAGACCGTTGGAGTCGGTTTGCTCGGCTGTGGGGTCGTCGGCCAGGAGGTGGCGCGCCTCTTGCTCGAAAATCCCGAACGCTATGGCGCTCGGGTCGGCGCCCCCGTCGTACTCCGGGCGATCGCCGTGCGCGACCCGGCCCGCGACCGCGGCCTGGACCCTACCCTGTTCCACGCGACGGGCGACCACGTCGTCGACCACCCCGACATCCAGGTCGTCGTCGAGGTCATGGGCGGGGTCCACCCGGCCCTGGAGCTGATCCTCAGGGCCCTCCGCAACGGCAAGCACGTCGTCACCGCGAACAAGGAGGTCATCGCCAAGCACGGCCGCGAGATCTTCGAGGCGGCGGCCGAGTCGGGGGTCGAGGTCTACTTCGAGGGCTCGGTGGGGGGCGGGATCCCCATCATCATGCCACTCAAGCGGGGTCTCGTGGCCAACGCGATCCAGAGCGTCTCGGGGATCATCAACGGGACGACCAACTACATCCTGACCCGCATGGCCCGCGAGGGCCTGCCCTTCGCCGAGGTGCTCGCCGAGGCCCAGCGCCTGGGCTACGCCGAGGCCGATCCGACGGCCGACGTGGGCGGCCACGACGCGGCCAACAAGCTCGCCATCCTGGCCTCCATCATCCTCGACGAGCGCCTGCACGTCGACGAGGTCCACCGCGAAGGCATCGAGCGGATCACCCCGCAGGACATCGCCTACGCCCGGGACCTGGGCTACGCCATCAAGCTCCTGGGCCTCGCCAAGCGCGTGGGCGATCGCCTCGAGGTCCGCGTCCACCCGACCATGATCCCCTTCTCCCATCCTCTAGCCCGCATCGACGGGGTGACCAATGCCATCACCGTGCAGGGAGACGCCGTGGGCACCGTGACTTTCTCGGGTCCCGGCGCCGGCGGCATGCCGACGGCGAGCGCCGTGGTGGGGGACGTGTTGAACCTCGCCGAGGCCCTGCAGCGTCCCAGCGGCGCCAACCGCCTGATGTCCGGCCCGCGCCGCTCCGCGCAGCCCCCGCTTTCAATGGGCGAGATCGCCTCGGCCTACTACCTGCGGCTCATCGCCGAGGACCTTCCAGGCGTGCTCGGCGCCCTGGGTACCACCTTCGGGACGCACGGCGTCTCGATCCGCTCCTTCGTGCAGAAGGAGGTCGTGGACGGGCGCGCCGAGCTCGTCTTCGTCACCCACCAGGTCCAGGAGCAGCGATTGATGGACGCCCTCGCCGAGGCCAAAGTCCTGCCGGCCCTGCGCGAGGTCGCGAACCTGATCCGCGTGGAGGAGCCGATCGATGGCCGTTAGCACTCAACCCGCGCGCTGGCCCGGCCTGGTCGAGGCCTATCGGGAGTTCCTGCCCGTCGGGACCGACACGCGGCCCGTTACCCTCAACGAGGGCTGGACCCCGCTCGTGCAGCTCGAACGCCTGCCGGAGGCCATCGGAATTCCTGGCTTGCGCCTCTACGTCAAGCTGGAGGGGGCCAATCCAACCGGCTCCTTCAAGGACCGCGGGATGACCATGGCCGTCACCCGGGCGCGAGAGGAGGGCTCGACGGCCCTCATCTGCGCCTCGACGGGCAACACATCGGCCGCCATGGCCGCCTACGCGGCCCGGGCCGGCATGCGCTGCTACATGCTGGTGCCGGATGGCTACGTGGCCCTCGGAAAGCTCGCCCAGGGGATCCACTACGGGGCCACGGTGATCCCGATCCGGGGCAACTTCGACGCGGCCCTCGACCTGGTGCGGGCGATCGCCGAGCGTCACCCCGTCACCCTGGTGAACAGCGTCAATCCGTACCGGATCGAGGGCCAAAAGACCGGGGCCTTCGAGCTGTGCGACCAGCTCGGGGGGGCGCCCGATAGGCTGTTCATCCCCGTCGGCAACGCCGGGAACATCACGGCTTACTGGAAAGGGTTCAAGGAGTACCAGTCGGCGGGCCGATCGAGTTCGCGGCCCCGCATGATGGGCTTCCAGGCGGCGGGGGCGGCTCCCATCGTGACCGGGAAGGTGGTCGAGCACCCCGAGACCGTAGCGACCGCCATCCGGATCGGCAATCCGGCGAGCTGGAAGCAGGCCGAGGCCGCGATCTCCGAGTCAGGGGGGGCGATCGCCGCCGTCACCGACGACGAGATCCTGGAGGCCTACCGGCTCCTGGGGCGTCTGGAGGGAATCTTCTGTGAGCCGGCTTCGGCCGCGTCGGTCGCCGGCGTGATCCAGCTGGTCCGCCAGGGCCGGATCAATCCGGACGAGCGGATCGCCTGCGTGCTCACCGGTAACGGGCTCAAGGACCCCGATACGGCCATGCGATCGATCGAAACGGCCCCCGTACCGGTCGATCCGGACGAAGGGGCCGTCTTGAAGGCGATGGGGTTGGTCTGATCGCTTTACAGGCTTTTCTCGAACATCGTGGCCTCCTTTACCCCCACAGCTTCCACTTCGAGCGCGGCGGGGTGAGTAGCGTGCGGGCGAGCTCATCCTTCTCGATCTTGCGCAGCCGGTTTTCCAGGACCTGCACCGTCTGATTCGCCAGATCGTGGGCCTCGCGCAGGGCGATGAGCTCGCGGCAGCGGTCGGCGAGGACGGCCTCGGCCGCGACGCGGGCCGATCGTTCGGAAGCGAACTCCGAGCGCAGCTTGTCGATGGTGTCCATCAGGTGCTCGACGTAGGCGTTCTTCTCGGACACCGGGTTCAGCGGAAAGGTAGCGACGATCGAGGTCACGCTCTCGAAGGTGTGGCCGCGGTCCTGCAACTGCTGCACGTGGGACAGGGCCTCGATGGCCCGTTGCTCCTGGTACTCCATTGGGTTCGGCCCCCTTCCGGGATGACATAACGGAACGCAGGGTCCACGTTATCCCGCCAGGCCAATCGGGAGCTGTGATGGAGCTCGCTTTTCTAGTTGACGATCGCGACCGGGACCTCATCCGAGGAGACGACCTGACCGTCCTCCTGGTGGGCGATCACCTTGAGGAAGTGGTCCCCGTTACGGAAGTTGGTCGTGTCGAGCGGCACCTCGAGCGCGCTGCGGGCCACCAGGGTGGCCGGGGCCGGGTGGCCATCGACCATCAGGAAGACTTCCTTGAGGTGGGCGGGTTTGTCGATCCGCACCTGCACGTAGCTGGTCGAGCGGATCGTGCCGCCGGGCGAGGGGAAGGCGATCTCCACCTTGGGAGCGGGCACCCGGGCCGCCACGGGCGTGGCGACGGCCTCCGGGGTGGCCGGTGGGGCGTCCCAGGTCTTGAGCGGTTCGGTCACGACCGTGTGCCGCCGCACCACGGCCCGCCAGGCGGCGGCCATCACGTGCGGGCTGACGCTGGCGGTCGGGGCCTTCTGGGCGAGCTGGGCCGGAGTGGGACCGGCCGCCGTCGCGAAGGCCGGCGCATAGTGAGGCAGTAACGGGCGGACCGCCTTGGTCGGCTGCAGCGGCACCGCCGTCTGGCGGTAGGCGACGAAGGTCCGCTCCCAGGCGGCCGGATGCAACCCGATGGCGGGCGGCATCCGCAGGCCGACGGGGGGCTCGGCGCTGTGCCCCACCTGAACGGGGGCCATCTCGACCGTTGGCTCGGCCGGTGCGGCCGTCGCCGGCCGGTTGGGCTCGGCGTAGGTGGTCCGAGGGTGGGTGAAGAAGGAACCGAGCCCGAAGGCGGTCACGGCGATCGCCGCCGCCCGGCTCCAGGGCGAGCGGGTCACCCGAATGAGCGGGGACAGGCCAGGCAAGAGGGGCCCGTAGCTCACGTCCTGACGGGTCTTGATGGGCTTGCGGCGAGGAGATGGGCGCTTGCCAGCCTTGGCGTCCCGGATGCTGGCCGCGTCGGCATCGTAGGCCTGGGCCTGCAGGCGCTGGATCATGAGCTCCTTGGTACGGGACTTCATGACCACGGGCTCGATCAACTTGGGCTGCTGACGACCCGAGTAGCCGAGCTCGAAGTAGCGGTTGAGCTTCGTGCAGTCGGGACAGTACTCGCCGTCCCGGCAGTGGCAGCAGACGGGAAGCTTGCAGCGCCGGCAATGGGCGACGGCTTCGAGCTTGGGGTGTTGGTAGCAGCTCTGCATGACACACCTCGTCGGGGGCGATACCTCTTTGTCGAAGGGGGGCATGGGATCTTTCTTAACGGACGGATAAGCTTGCTGGAAGAATCCCTTAAGGGCTTGCGGACGGCCCGTCTGCCTTGTTGCCGCCGAACCCCGGGGCTATAATCGAACGCCTGCGCGTCTTGGGAGGGTGCCACTTGCTCGATCGGCCAACGCTAGCCACCGACGAGGCGGCGAGCGCCGCCTTGCGGGGCGCATGGCTCACCGTGGACCTGGGGGCGATCGCCGCCAACGTCCAGGCCCTGCGCGCCTGGCTTCCCACCCACACCCGCCTGATGGCCGTGGTCAAGGCCGATGCCTACGGCCACGGCGCCCTGCAGGTGGCACGAACGGCGATCGCTGCCGGTGCCGATTGGTTAGGAGTCGCGACCGTCGCCGAGGGCCTCAAGCTCCGAGCCCTGGGCATCAATCACCCGATGCTGCTCTTGGGGTTGCTGGTGCCCGACGCCTACGAGACGGCGCTCGCGGCCGGGCTGGACGTCACCCTGTCGGGTCCCGAGGACCTGCGCCGGCTCTCGGCGATCGCGGCCCGCATGGGGCGGATGGCCCGGGTTCACCTCAAGCTCGACACGGGCATGACCCGGGTCGGGGCGCCGGTCGCGGAGGCCAAGACCCTGGTCGACCTGGCCCTCGGACTGCTCCACGTCGAGCTGGTCGGCGTCACGTCTCACCTCGCGACCTCCGAATCCGCCGACCCCACCTATGCCGACCTCCAGATCCGACGATTCTTCCAGGCCGTCGACGAACTGGTCCTGCCGCACGGGGTCCTGTGCCACGTCGCCAACAGCGGGGGGACCCTTCTCCATCCGGAAAGCCATGCCGACATGGTGCGGGTCGGGCTCATGTTGTACGGGTTGCCGCCGCGCGAGGGGGTGACGTTGCCCTTCCCCTTGTGCCGCGCCCTGAGCGCCCAGGCCCGGATCACCCAGCTGCGTTCGGTCGAGGCCGGGATCCCGGTCGGTTATGGCGGGCGATTCGTCACGGAGCGCCCGACCCAGCTCGCCTTGTTGCCAGTGGGGTACGCCGACGGGATGCCGCGCGCGCTGTCGAACCGCCAGGACGTGCTCATCAAGGGGGTACGCTGCCCGATCGTGGGAGCGGTCTCGATGGACCAGTGCACGGTGGACGTGACCGGGGTCGAGGCCTGGGTGGGGGACGAGGCGGTGCTTCTAGGCCGGCAAGGGGATCGGGAGATCGAGGTGGAGGAGTGGGCCAAGGCCGCCGACACCATCCCCTACGAGATCATCTGCGGCCTGGGCCGACGGCTGCCGAAAGTGTACCTCCCGGCATGAGCGCCCCCTTCGGGGGCCTCGTCTTCCCGGCGTTCGCCGGGGAGACGGGCGGTGGTGGGGCATCCGGGTAAACTACGGATTGTGCGGAAAACCTTCCCTTCCGACAATGGTTCGATAAGGAGGCATGCGTGCTGTTCAGGGGACTGCTCGGGATCGCGTTCGGGCTGGTCGTCGCCTTGCCCGCCTGGGCTGGGCCCGACGGAGCCGAGCTGTACGTTCGCAAGGGCTGCATCGCCTGCCACCGCATGAAGGGCGTCCCCGGGGCCACCGGGACCATGGGCGCCGATCTGACGAAGTTCTGGAAACCGGTGAAGGGCGAGCCCCCCAAGGATCCCAGGGAGATCGCCGCGTTCATCAAGGACCCCCGGCTGAACAACCCCAACACCTCGATGCCGACGATCGGGCTCACGAGCGAGGAGGCCGCGGCGATTGCGACCTACCTGCTCAGCAAAGACAAGCCGGCGCCCTCATCCAAGAAGTAGCGATCCCGGGGATCGGCTTGTGAACAATTGAAAACCGGGTTAGCAAGGGATCCATTTGTGGTTTAATGGGGTGGTTTCGGCAGGGGCCGGCATCCCCACCGAGCCGACTATCAGGAGGACTGGCTTCTTTATGGCAACCAATCGCGGCCCGCAGGACGAATCCGCCCTCGACATGAACCGCCGCAAATTCTTCCACTTCGTCGGCTTCGGGGCCCTGGCCGCGACGCTTGGCGGAGCGGCGTTCGGCGGTCTGCGCTTCATCTTCCCCAACGTGCTCTACGAGCCCTCCAACCGCCTCAAGCTCGCCGCAGCGGGCACCTTCGGCGAGGGCACCGTGACCTTCCTCGACGAAAAGAAGGTCTTCATCCGGCGGACCAACGAGGGCTTCCAGGCCATCTCGGCCGTCTGCGCCCACCTGGGCTGCACGGTCAAGTGGCTGGGCACCGAGTTCCACTGCCCCTGCCACGGGTCGACCTACTCGCCGGACGGCGAGCGCACGGGCGGTCCCGCGCCCCGCGGCCTCGACCACTTCGCCATCGAGACCGCTCGTGACGGCGGGATGGTGGTCGACCTCTCCAAGGTCGTGACCAAGACCGACTACTACAAGGCTTGAACCCACGTCGCCCTAGAGGATACCGCCCGTGATCAACGACCTCTCCCAGCGCTTCTTCCGCAGCCGCCTCTGGAAGTCCGTCTTCCGCCACGGCCTGCCCAACACCCCCAAGAACCAGTCGCTGGTGACCTTCACCAACGTCTTCCTGCACCTGCACTCGGTCAAGAGCAAGGTGCGGAGCATGCGCTTCACCACGACGTTCTGGGCGGGCGGCATCTCGACCGTCCTGTTCTTCCTGCTGACGCTGACCGGCATCGCGCTGATGTTCTACTACATCCCGTCGACCAGCATCGCTTACGACAACATGAAGGACCTCGAGTTCGCGGTCTCCTTCGGCATGCTCATCCGCAACATGCACCGGTGGAGCGCCCACATGATGGTGCTCTTCGTCTTCCTGCACATGTGCCGGGTGTTTTACGCCGGGGCCTACAAGAGCCCGCGCGAGTTCAACTGGGTGATCGGCGTCGTGCTGCTCGTCTGCACGCTCCTCTTGTCCTTCACGGGCTACCTGCTGCCCTGGGACCAGCTCGCCATCTGGGCCATCACGGTCGGCTCGACCATGGCCAAGTACGCGCCCTTCATCGGGCCCCAGATCCGCTTCGGCCTCCTGGGCGGCAACATCGTTGGGCAGAACGCCTTGCTGCGCTTCTACGTGCTGCACTGCATCGTGCTGCCCGTGGCGGTGCTCCTGCTCCTGGCCATCCACTTCTGGCGCATCCGCAAGGATGGCGGCATCGCCGACCCGGGCGACACCGTCTCGGCCAACGTGATCATGTAACGGAAAGAGGCGTTTCGTGGACAGCAACGTTTCCAAGGCCCCCGAGACCAAAGAGGTCTACTCGGTCGTGCATGGCGTGCGGGGCCTCACCCCGCCCTCGCCGAGCCGCGAGCTGGTCTTCACCTGGCCGCACGTGTTCATCCGCGAGCTGGTCATGGCGCTGGCCGTCACGGTGGGCATCCTCGCCATGTCGCTCGCCTTCAACGCGCCCCTCGAGCAGCTCGCCAACCCGGCCCTGACGCCTAACCCGGCCAAGGCCCCGTGGTACTTCCTCAACCTGCAGGAGATGCTGCACTACTTCCCGCCCAACTGGGCCGGCGTGTTCATCCCCGGGATGATCATCGTGGGGCTCATGTCGGTGCCCTACATCGACCGCAACCCGTCGATGCGCATCGTCGACCGGCCGTTCGCGGTCGGGCTGTGGAACTTCTTCGTCTCGATCGTTGCGGTCCTCACCTACATCGGCGTCTTCTTCCGCGGACCCGGTTGGGAGTGGGCCTGGCCGTGGAAAGACGGCATCTTCACCACGTTCTAAGCTAGACCTCGCACCCCGTACGCACTGAAGGATCGCACCCGCTCATGAAGAAGATAGACCTCAGCGTCCTCAGCTGGTTCGCGACGCTGGCCGTCGTCCTGGTGGTCCTGTTCGGCCTCGCCACCTACCTCGACACCAACCGCGAGTGGATGGAGACCCAGCACCAGTACAACGACGTCATGGAAGGCCGCTGGGAGAAGGCGCGGCTGCAGGCCGAGTCGGCCCACCAGCCCGCCCCGGCGGCCTACGCGGCGGAGCCCATCGCGATCCACCAGATCAACGCCGTCGACCTGCGCCGGGTCGACCGCTGCACGACCTGCCACGTCGGGATCGATGACAAGAGCTTCGCGAACGCCAATCAGCCGTTCAAGACCCACCCCAACCTCGACCTGATCACCCTCCAGCACCCCTCCGAGAAGTACGGCTGCACCTCGTGCCACCACGGCCAGGGGATGGCGACCACGGCGGAAGGGGCTCACGGGTTCATCCACAAGTGGGACTACCCGATGCTGGGCGATCGCGAGCACCTGACGAAGTATGTCCAGGCCTCGTGCGCGCAGTGTCACGTCGATCCGACCAAGTGGGCGGCGATCGGGGCGCCCAAGCTCGCCCGCGGTGCCCAGATCGTCAAGGAGAAGAACTGCGCGAGCTGCCACCGCTTCGGCACCGAGGGCGGATCGATCGGGCCCGAGCTCACCTACGAGGGCGATAAGGTCCCCGACCAGTTCAACTTCGACCGCCTGAAGGATAGCCTGGAAGCGGGCACCTATGGCGACGAGGGCAAGAAGGCCCACATCCACGACGACATCGTCACCTGGCACTACTACCACTTCAAGAATCCCCAGGCCGTCTCGTCGGGCTCGGTCATGCCGAACTTCGGCTTCTCGGATGACGACCTCGATGCCCTCATCACCTACATCATGAGCCGTCAGCACCGCGTGGTGCCGGCCGAGTACACGACGGACGACGCCAAGATCAAGGCCGTGGCCGTCCAGGCCGCGGTCGTGAAGCCGGCCGCCGCCGCTCCGGCGGTGGCTCCCAAGAAGATGTCGGAGGCCGACCTCAAGGCCAACGGCCAGAAGGTGTTCACCGCCAACTGTGCGAGCTGCCACCAGGCGACCGGTCTCGGCCTGCCCGGCACCTTCCCCCCGCTCGCGGGCTCGGAGTACACGAACGGCGACGCCAAGCGCCACATTGGGATCGTCCTCAAGGGTCTGAATGGCCCAGTGACGGTTGGAGGCAAGTCCTTCAACGGCGTGATGCCTCCGTTCAACACCCTGAGCGATGAGGACCTCGCCTCGGTCGTCACCTACGAGCGCACCGCCTGGGGCAACCACGGCAGCGTCGTGAAGCCCGAGGACGTGAAGGCGGCCCGCTAGGTCGGGATCCGTTCCTGGCAAGGGGGCGCCCTCGGGCGCCCCCTTCGCTGTGCCCGTTGGGAGACTTCAGCTTGTTAAGGGGATCTGGTAAAGTGTTGTGAAGCAACCCGAAGGGTTCGCCGCCCCCCGCAACGAGAAGGGAGTTCTAACTTGATCACCTGCCAGAATCACGGCATCCATGAGCATCAGCACGGTCCCGGCTGCGGTCACCTGAAGATCCAGTGGGCCGACCACGTCGACTACCTGCACGACGGCCACCTGCACCACATGCACGAAGGGCATTGGGACGAGGACACGATCGCCGTGTCCACCCAAAATCCGGATCGCTGCGAGCCGACGACCTGCGCCGGCCACCACGCCGATGCTCCGATGCTCCCGCACGGCGACCATGTCGATCGCCTGGTCAACGGCCGTCTGCACCACGAGCACAAGGGCCACTGTGACGACCACGGTCCGGTGACCGTGCTCAGCAAGTAAACCAGGTCGACTCGAAACGGGGCGGGGAGGTGTCTCCCGGCCCCCGTTTCATCAGTTAATCGAAATTTCTTGCAGCGATAACCGAATCGATTGCCCCTCGGTGGATAAGAGACTCGTTGCCCGCCAGCAGGAGATCGGACTCGTGTCTCAAGTCCGCGCGGACGGATCGAGGATATCCGCCAGACCCCCGAGTCCCGGGGCCTCGCCGGGATCTGCCGGCGAGGTCAGCAGGCCGCTGGCGATCGCGCAGGACACCTTCATCTCCGGCGCTTGGGACCGGAAAAGCTACCTTCCGCCTGCCAACCAGCGGCAACTTCCCGATGCCGAGGCCCTTGCCAAAGGCAGGGCCACCTTCTCCATCAGCGTCGCTCAGGGAAAATCAGACGCTGAACGGGTCGGGGCCTTCTTCAAGCGTTACCCGTCGGCCGCTGCCAACCAAATCCTCTTCTTCCACAGCTACTGGGCTCAGAACGAGACCTTCCAGAAGCTGCCCCTGCAGGCCTACCTCTACCACACGACGATGCCGATCGACGCCCAGGGCCGGCCCAAGAATGCCCTGTGGCAAGCCTACGTGCGAGCGATCGAAGACGGAAAGCCGCAGGCGGAGATCGAAACGGCCTACCTCCGGGCCCACATTCAAGAATTCAAGGACGTGGTGCGTCCGCCCGAGTTCAAGCAGTTGTACGCGCTCGCCACCCCGAAGTATCGTCAGATCGTCGAGGCCTACCTGGACACCCTGCAGGAGTTGGAGGGCCGGTTGAACCGGGGCGAAGATCCGAACCGGGTTTCTCGCAACCTGTTCTTCGATACGACTCGCTGGCTGGCCAAGCGGGGTGTGACCGACCTGGGCTTCATGGCGAGCCTCAATGGGGTCAAGGCCGAGCTCGATCCCGCTCAGCCGCTGACACGCCAGCTCTGGAGCTCCCTTGGGGGCATCTTCTCCAACCGAATTCTGGGCAGCAAGGTCGAGGAGCCGGCCCCGATTCGCGTGGAGATGCAGTTGTCAGCAGCTGAGGCCAAGGAGTTGGCCGCCGCCACGGGGATCCCCTTCAAGCCGGGAAGCCAAAGCCTCACCCCCGATATGCTGAAGAATGCCTCGGTGGCCGAGTTGCCGCGCGGAAATCCGCAGGGTCCATTGCCTCGTTATCCCTTGAGCTGGGACGATTTCATCGCCTTCCAGAAGCTCCACCCGGACCAACGCAAAGCCGGAGCCGACGGCGTCATGCGGGCCGAGGGGGTACGCGGGGTGATCCGGGACGTGCGTGCCAGGGTGCGCAGCAACATGGTCGAGGGCTTCTTCGGCAAGTACCCGACCCCTGAATCCGGGATCCTCCAGTACAGTGCCAACATGCTGGCGATGAACGGCACCTATGGCTACACCAAGATGTTCGATACCCTGGCCAACGCCGTCATGCCGGTCGACAACGAAGGCAAACCGAAAAATGCCCTCTGGCAGGCCTATGCCGACGCCTATGAGCAGCACCTCAAGACCGGGGCGCCGTCGATGGAAGCGCTTGAAACCCTGTGGTTCAAGGCCCACATGAACGACTTCGCCATCGTGGACTCCCCCGAGTTCCAACAAGAGTGGCAGCACCTGAAGGATCAGGCCGCGGCCGATCCGGCCCTGAAGCCCATGGTGGTCTATAGCGAAGGCGCCGTTGGGGGGCGTCAGCTCTTCGAGCAGGCGCGGGCCCGCGGCGAATCCGATGAAGCGTGTTTCCTGATCGGGCTCCGGAACTTCCAGCGCGCGATGGTCGAGACCCGGTCGGTTCCCTTCTTGAAGCAGGACGTTCAGGAAGCCGGGCGCTACCTGGCCCATCGCGATCGGCCTCCCTTCGACGATCGCGGCTTGCCGACCGACGAGACCATGTTCGCCCGCGCGGCCGAAGGGCTCCGGGATATGACGGGGCTCACCCGCGTGGCCGGCGTTGGCCTCAAGGAAACGCTGACGGGTGATACGGTCCGGCAGGCCACCGGAACCATGATCGATTTCTCGAAGGTCCTGAGCCCCGATCAGCTCAAGCGGGTCGACAAGCGGGTACTCGACTTCTACCTCCATCCGACCCGGTACGACGTCACGGCCTCGGCTGGCCTTCCGGGGACCTCGGATCGAGTCGTCTTGGGCGACCTGGCGCCGGTGCTCTCGGGGTTGGGCCACCTTCCCGCCAATCAGGGACCCGGCCACCCAACGCCCATCGAACAGGATCTCTACCGGGATGCCCAGGGCGGCACCCATTGGGACCGCTACGCGGTGGTGGACGGGCACCGCGAGCCGCTGTTCCTCGCCAGGTTCGAGGCCGCAGGGAAGCAGTTGAGGGAAACCTTCTCGGTGCGCGGCGCCGAGGTGTCGCTCTATTTCAACGTCGAGCCGTATCAGGGGGGGCTCCGATTGACCTTGGACCGTGCCAAGTCATCGGAGCTGGCCGCCTCGTCGAACATCACCTTTACGACCCTCCCGAACGGGAACGGGGTGAGTTCGACGGGCGAGTACGCGGACGTGACCGGCCTGCTGCACGGGGTCGCCCGCTTCGAGGTGAAACCAAAAGCTGCTCTTCCGGATTGAAGGGGCTTGAAAGGCCGGAAGGACGTAAAGGTCAGGTAGCCGATCCTGGGTATAACCATACCAAGAGGGGGTACCTGCCGTGGGCTCGGCCGCGCGCTTCATCCGTCGAGGTTGGCTAGTTGCTCTGCTTTTCGGCATGGTGGCTTGTCAACCGCCGCTCGCCATGCGGGCCCCCCTGGGATCGCCGGTCGCGACGACGACGCTCACGGGGCGCGCGACGTTTTCGTCCGGGGCCCGCCATACCCAGGCGGCGCTCTCAGAAGTGGGCAACGGCGCGTCGGTCTCGCTCATCGACGCCACCACCGGAAACACGATCAGCAGCACCGTCACCGATGCCTCGGGCAGCTTCATCCTGACCTTCACCGGCTTCAATCCCACTCCGAACGCCCCCTACGTGCTTGAGGCGATCAAGGGGCTGTCGGTGGGGGGAGCCTCCAACCGCGCGGGGGCCAAGGCCGCGAGCATCCGCTCGCTTCTGTTTTACAACGGCGGCTGGCAGAGCCTCACCAACACGACGCCCGGCGTCGGCATCGTCGTAAGCCCGGCGACCACGGCCCTCTGCGTGATGACCAGCCTGCGGAGCGTCCCCGCTGCCAGCCTGAGCGCCCTCATCCAGTCGACCAACGGCAGCACCTACACGGGAACGAGCTCTAGCCCCTTCACGTCGTTCCCGACCGATTTCCCGGGGGTCACGACCCTGGTGAGCAACGCCATCTCCCTCGACCAGGATCCGGTCAGCGCCATCGGCTTCGACTCGGTCGCGGCGACCTACTCGCTTGCCACGGGGGTCCCGGTGGTCACCGGCGCCGGCCCGAGCCTTGCCACGCCCGGAGGGAGCGTCCTGTTGCGCGGCGCCTACCTGGATCCGAACGCGGGACGAAACACCTTCTGGTTTGGCTCGGTCTACGCGCCCACGTGGACCGTCAGCGCCGATCGAACGGCCGCCACGGTCTCCATCCCGGCCGGGGCCTACTCCGCGCCCCTGACCATGCAGCAACCCAACGGCGTCGTGCAGACCCTCATCCCCTATCTGATGCTGCACGGCACGGTCGGGACCTTGGCGGGCAACCCGGCGACGGGGTCGGTAGACGGCGTCGGGCTCAACACCTCCTTCAGCAATCCGCGCGGTCTCGCCTTCGATCCGACCACGGGCAACCTATACCTGGCCGATACGGACAACAACAAGATCCGCAAGATCACGCCCGGTGGGGTCGTCACGACCTTCGCCGGCACCGGCACGGCCGGCTGGGTGGACGGGGCGGGGGCCACGGCCCAGTTCAACGGTCCGCGGGGAGTCGCGGTGGATGGGGCTGGCAACGTCTACGTGGCAGACGATCTCAACTACATCCTGCGCAAGATCACGCCGGCCGGTGTCGTCTCGACCTTCGCCGGCACCGGCGTACCCGGCTGGCTGGACGGCCCGGGCGGTTCGGCCCAGTTCCGGCGGCCCTTCGCCATTACCTACGACGCGACGAACAGCGTCCTCTATGTTGGCGATCGCAACAACTGCATGGTCCGCAAGGTCACCCTGGGCGGCGCCGTCACGACCCTGGCCGGTTCGGCCAGCGTCGGCTGGGGGGTATCCGGGCACGTGGACGGGACCGGGACGAACGCCCAGTTCTCCTACCCGAACGAGGTCGCCGTGGACGGGGCGGGGAACGTGTTCGAGTCGGAGGATGGCTGCTACATTCGCAAGATCACCGCGGCGGGCGTCGTCACGACCTATGCGGGCAACGGGGTGTTGGCTTCCCTGGACGGAGCGACCTCGAGCGCTGAATTCTACTATCCGCACGGCCTGGCGGTCGATGGGGGCGGGAACGTCTACGTGGCCGATCACTACGGGTACCGGATCCGCAAGATCACGTTGGCCGGCTCCGTGACGACCGTCGCCGGCACCGGCGCCGGGAGCTTCGCGGACGGGGCCACTTCCAGCGCGCAGTTCTACTACCCCGACGGGATCGCCTTCGATGCCTCCGGAAACCTGTTCATCGGCGATTCGGCGAACAATCGCATCCGGACGCTGACGCCTTAGGCGAGGAGCCGCGCATGAAACGGGCGAGACGAAACTGGGTCCTTTCCCTGGCGCTCCTGGCCATGGCAGCCGGATGCTCGCCCTCCACGCCACCGGTGCCCGGGACGTCGACCGTTCAAACCGTCCCCCCCATCACGGGGCGGGTGACCGACTTCGGGAACCCCCGCGCCATCGCCGCGCTCATCACCGACGTGGCCTTTGGGGCTACGATCTCGCTCATCGATTCGACGACCGGCCAGACGATGGCCACCACGGTCACGAGCGCGGGAGGCTCCTTCCAGCTGACCTTCTCCAACGGCTTCCGGCCCTTGGCCAACCGGACCTACTACCTCGAAGCGGTGAAGCGCTTACCCGTCGGAGGTACGGCTAACCGGGCGGGCGCCGGCCTCGCGCGCGTTCGAACCCTGGTGTTCTGGAACGGGGGGCAGTGGAATACCCTCACCGGGCTCGGCGTCTCGCTCGGCCAGACCACGACCACCGTGGCGGCGATCGCGAGCCTGCGAGGCTTTTCAATCGCCGACCAGCAGGCCTTGCTGGGGACCTTGAACGCCTTCAGCTTCAGCCCGACCGCGAGCCTGAGCCTGGGCGAGTTCAACACGGTCAGCACCATGGTGGGATCGACCCTCGGGGCCGATCAGGACCCGATGGAATCCATCAGCTTCGACGCCACGCTCATGGCCGGCAACCCAGGCAATCCGGCCCTGTGGTACGGATCCAAGGCGCGGGACCTCATCCTCTTCGACACCTACTCGGTCAACGGGGTCAACCAGGCCACGGCGAGCCTGGTGCCGCCCTACAACGTCATCACCTTCAACGGCCAGAATTTCCCCAGCGCGGCCACCATCAGCCTGGGGCCGGTACCCGTCTCGACCTGGAGCGTGAACGCCACCCGTACCCAGCTCACGGTGACGCTCGCGGGCAACAACTACTGCGGGGGCCTGGTCATCAACCAGGGGACCGGGACCTGGTACGGCCCCTTCGTCCCGGTCAGCGGGACGGTCGGGACCCTGGCAGGAAATGGGCTGTACCGGTATGCGGACGCGCGCGGAACCTTCGCCAGCTTCAATTCCTGGCTGAACGGCATGGTCATCGATGGCCAGGGCAACCTCTACCTGGCTGATCCTTCCAACTGCGTCGTTCGCCGCATCTCGCCGACGGGAACGGTGACGACCTACGCCGGGTCCGGTAGCTGGGGCGGGACCGACGCGCCGTCCGGGCCAGCCACGAGCGCCCAGTTCGGCAGCCCCAACGGGTTGGGATTCGACAATGTCGGCAACCTGTACGTGGCGGACTACACGGGCAACGTGCGCAAGGTGACGCCCAGCGGGGCGGTGACGACCCTGGCTGGCGCGTTCAACGTCTCCGGGGAGGTGGACGGCACCGGCACCGCCGCCCGCTTCAACGCCCCCTACGCCTGCACCACGGACGCGACCGGCAACGTCTACGTGGCCGACTTCAACGGTCAGACGATCCGCCAGGTCACACCGGGCGGGACGGTCACCACGATTGCTGGAAGTCCGAGCATCTCTGGCTTCGCCAACGGGACCGGTAGCGGCGCCATGTTCAATCAGCCCACCTCGATCTGTCCGGACGGAAGCGGCAACTTCCTCGTGGCGGATGCCGGCAATAACCGGGTCCGCCTGGTGACGCCCACCGGGACCGTCACGACCTATGCGGGCACCGGGACATGGGGGGCCGCGAACGGAACGGTGGCCTCCGCCTCGTTTGCCTACCCCTCGGCCGTCTATCGGGATGGTAGCGGCAACGTCTACGTGTCGGAGACCGGTTCCGGCAGCCGCATACGCAAGATCACGGGAGGGGTCGTGACCACGCTGGTCGGGGGGAGCAGCGTCGGGTACGTGGATGGCCCGATCTCAGCGGCCCTGGTCAACTCACCCTACGGAATCGCCGTGGGCCCGAACGGCGTGCTCTACTTCGCCGACCGAGGCAATGTCCGCATCCGGGCCATCTGTCCCTGATCAGGCGTGCGCTGGCGCCGCCTGGGGCTGGGTGCGGCCGAGGGCGACCAGGGCGAGCAGGAAGGCGATCGCCATGATCCCCGTCCCCGCCTCGTAGGGCAGCCGCGGCGCCATGTAGTACAGCATCCCGCCCACCGCCGGACCGAACACCCGCGCGAGCGAGTCGCAGCTCTGCATGAGCCCCATGGCCGTCCCCTGTCCGGCCGCCGCACCCTTGGAAACCCCGGTCGAGAGTGAGGTGCGCAACAGGGCCGACCCGATCCCGAAGAAGCAGAACACACCCAGCAGCTGCCAGGGATTGGAGGCCACGGGGGTCAGGGCGAAGCCGAAGGCCAGCACGACACAGCCCGCCCGGGTCACGGCCGTCTCGCCGAAGCGGGCCATCAGCCTGGCCACCCCGCCGCCCTGGAATCCGGCCGAGACGAAGCCCATGGCCATGAACATGAGGCCGATGGTCATGGGCGTGAGGCCGAAACGGTCCTTGCCGAATAGGACGAAGGTCGCCTCCATGTTCGTGAAGGCGAGCATCTGGATGAAGGTCAACAGGTAGAAGGGCCACAGGGTGCGGCCGGTCAGCGAGAAGGCGGCCAGCATGCCGAGCCGCTCGCCCGCGACGGCCTGGCCCCGGGGGAGGGCGATCGCCACGAACCCGGCCGTCAACAACGACACGACCGCCGCGACGAAGAAGGGGACCTGTAGGCCGTAGGAGCTGAAAGCCCCGCCGATGGCAGGCCCCACGACCATGCCGAGCCCGAGCCCCGCCCCCAGCATCCCGATCGCCTTGCCGCGCGACTCGGGGGTCGTGATGTCCCCGGCGTAGGCCATGGCGGTCGGCAGGGCCGCCGCCCCAAAGGCGCCGCCCAGGAGGCGGGCCGCGAAGAGCTGCCAGGCCTCGTGCCCGAGCCCGAACAGGACGAACGAGATCCCGAGCCCCACGATCCCGGTCAAGAGGACCGGTTTGCGCCCGATCCGATCGCTGAACCGGCCCCAGAACGGGGCGCACACGACGTTCATGGCCGAGTATGAGGCGAGCAGGAAGCCCACCGTCCGGGCGTCTCCGTGCAACAACAGAGTGAAGTAGGGCAGGGTCGGGATGATGATCCCGAACCCGGTCATGACGCAAAACAGCGTCAGGAACAGGATGAACAGGGGGCGCTTATCCATAGGGTTGCGAACCAGGAGACCTTTCGTTAAGATGCGTGACGCCGATGGGTCATTCTAACACGGGAGGAACCGCATCATCAGGACCTGCGCGGCACATCTGTAGAAACTACGGATCTTGCGCCCCGTCACTGGCAACCAAGGTTAGGGCGTGCTAATATTCCCCGGAAGCGGACGCCCGTCAGGACGCCCGTTTCCCCCTTTTGTCGCCACGCAAAGCAGCAGGATGTCTAGCTAAGGAGACGCAAGCGTGAACGAAACCGCCTACGGGCATGGCCACACGGACCATCCGCACGTCGACACCAACCCCTGGCCGCCGGTTGGCGCCCTCGGGATCGTGTGCATGGCGTTCGGTCTCGCCCTCTCGCTCAAGCCCGACTTCCACGCGCCGGGCCTCGGGGTGCTCTGCCTGGGGGCGCTCATCACCTTCATCGGCACCATCGGCTGGTGGCGCGATCTGGTCCACGAGGCCCGCACCAACACCCTGCCGACGGCCCACGCGGCGAGCGAGGTTCACAAGCCCAAGCAGGACCTCATGCTGGGCTTCGTCCTCTTCATCGCCTCGGAGGTCATGTTCTTCGCGGCGTTCTTCGGCTTCTATTTCTACACCCGCTTCGGCGCCAAGGTCTGGCCCCCGGCGGATGCGCCCATCGCCGTCGAGTCGCTCCTCTTGCCCGGCATCATGACCGTCCTGCTGGTCGCGAGCAGCTTCACCTACACCTACGCCGAAAGCGCCCTGCAGCGCGACAACCGCCGCGGGTTCGTCACGGGGCTCGCCCTGACCCTCATCCTGGGTCTCGTCTTCCTCGGCACCCAGGCCTTCGAGTGGACCCACTCGGAGCTGAGCATCCGCAACGGCGTGCTGGGCTCGGCCTTCTACATGCTGACCGGGTTCCACGGGATGCACGTCATCGTGGGGGCCATCTTCATCGCCGTCAACTTCGTGCGATCGACCATGGGTCACTTCTCCAAGAAGGACCACTTCGCGATCCTCGCGGCCGGGTGGTACTGGCACTTCGTCGACGTGGTCTGGCTCCTACTCTTTTTCGTGGTCCTCTACGTCCCCCTGTACATGCTCAAGCCGTAGTCCGCTCCCGTGTTCGTCCGCTTTTGGAGGCCCTTCGTGCAACACTCTCGGTCGATATCCCGTAACCTCGCCCTCGTGGGTGGGGTGGCTGCCGCCCTATTCGCGGCCAGCCCGGCGCTCGCGGTGGGCGGCCTGCCGAACGCGACGCCCGTCGCCGACCGCGTCGACGGACTCTACAACCTGATCTTCTGGATCACGTTCATCATCTTCCTCGGCGTCTGGTGCGCCATGGCCTACATCTTGGTCAAGTACCGCCACCGGCCGGGACGCCAGGCGATCCAGACCCACGGCAACACGGCGCTCGAGATCGTGTGGACGGTCATCCCGGCCCTCATCCTGATCGCGATCGCCATCCCGACCTACCAGGTCCTGAATTACGAGGACAAGGCTCCCAACCCGGACATGACCGTTCAGGCGATCGGCCACCAGTGGTTCTGGGAGTACAAGTACCCCGACCAGAAGCTCGATTTCTCGAACCAGGACCTCGTGATCCCGGCCAACAAGGTGGTCAAGGTCCTCGTGAGCTCGGTCGACGTCATCCACGACTGGGCCGTTCCCGAGTTCGGCTTCAAGCTCGATGCGATCCCGGGCCACGTCAACGAGGGCTGGGTCTACGCCAAGAAGCCGGGCGACTACGACGGGTACTGCATGCAGCTGTGCGGCGCCCTGCACGCCAAGATGCTGACCCACGTCAAGGCCCTGCCCGAGGCCGAGTACGTGACCTGGCTTCACGACCAGCAGAAGGCGGCGGGCGTCCCCGAGACCCCGGCCTTCGGCGTCGTGGCGCAGCCCCCGTCCACCACGGGCGTGTCGGCCGAGACGACCCCCAGCAAGGTCGCGGCCGCCCCGGCCAAGCCGGCGCTCACCTCTCCGGCGGCCTTGAAGGCCCAGGGCGAGAAGGTCTACGGGGCCAACTGCGCCAGCTGCCACCAGGCGAACGGTCAGGGCCTGCCTGGCACCTTCCCCCCGCTCGCGGGCTCGGAGTACACGAACGGAGCGGCCGACAAGCACATCCAGACCGTGCTCAAGGGCTTGAACGGCTCGATCACCGTCCTCGGCAAGCCTTACAACGGGGCCATGCCACCCTGGGCGCAGCTCACGGACGACGACCTCGCAGCCGTCATCACCTACGAGCGCACCAGCTGGGGCAACCACGGCTCGGTCGTCACGTCGGACCAAGTCAAAGCACAGAGAGGCAAGTAACATGAGCGTCCATCCCGCGAGCGTGCACCCGCACGCGGCCGAGACCCCGACGTGGGTGAAGTGGCTGACGACCACCGACCACAAGAAGCTCGGCGTCCTCTACCTCGTCACCGCCTTCTTCATGTTCCTGGTGGGCGGGCTGTTCGCCCTGTTCCTGCGGGCCCAGCTGGAGCACCCGGACAACACCCTGTTCGTCCGGGAGCAGTACAACCAGTTCATCACCATGCACGCGACGGCCATGATCTTCATGGCCATCATCCCCATGCTCATCGGCTTCGCGAACTTCGCCGTGCCGCTGCTCATCGGGGCGCGCGACGTGGCCTTCCCGCGCATCAACGCGATCTCCTACTGGCTGCTGCCGTTCGGCGCCTTGATGATGTTCTCGAGCTTCTTCCTCGGCGGGGCCGCGGGCGGCGGCTGGACCCAGTACCCGCCCCTGTCGGGCGGGATGTTCTCGCCGGGCCGCGGCGTCGACCTGTGGATCCTGGGCCTGCACATCCTGGGGGTCTCCTCCATCATGGGCGGCCTCAACTTCATCGTGACCATCCTGAACATGCGGGCGCCGGGCATGACCCTGCACAAGATGCCCCTCATGTGCTGGACGGTGCTCGTCACGAGCTGGCTGCAGGTGATCGCGACCCCGGTGCTCGCCGGCGTGCTCACCATGCTCCTGTTCGACCGCAACTTCGGCACCAGCTTTTTCCGGCCCGAGCAGGGCGGTGACCCGCTCTTGTGGCAGCACCTGTTCTGGTTCTACTCGCACCCGGCGGTCTACATCATGATCCTGCCCGCCTTCGGGATCATCTCGGAGATCCTGCCTGTGTTTTCGGGCAAGCCCATCTTCGGGTATCTGGCGATCGCCTACTCGTCGGTCGCCATCGGCATCCTGGGCTTCACCGTCTGGGCCCACCACATGTTCGCGACGGGCCTGCCGGCCTCGATCCGGGCCGTCTTCATGTTCCTGACCATGCTGATCGCGGTGCCCACGGGCATCAAGATCTTCAGCTGGGTGGCGACCCTGTGGGGCGGGAACATCCGCTTCTACACGGCCGCCCTGTTCGCCATCTCCTTCGTCGCCTTCTTCCTGATCGGTGGCCTGGACGGCATCTTCCTCGCCTCGATCCCGACCGACGTCCAGCTGACCCACACCTACTGGGTGGTCGCCCACATCCACTACGTCCTGTTCGCCGGCTCGATGCTCGCCATCTTCGCGGGCCTCTACTACTGGTTCCCCAAGATGACGGGCCGGCTGCTGAACGAGGGGCTCGGCAAGGTCCACTTCTGGATCACGATCGTGGCCATGAACGTGACCTTCTTCCCGATGCACATCCTCGGCATTATGGGCATGCCGCGCCGCTACTTCACCTACGCGCCCCAGTTCGCGCCCCTCAACCAGATGGAGTCCTGGGCCGCCTTCGCCCTGGGCGCGGCGCAGCTGCTCTTCGTCTTCAACGTCCTGTGGTCGTTGAAGAAGGGTGAGAAGGCCGGGGACGATCCCTGGAGCGGCAACACGCTCGAGTGGACGGTGTCGTCGCCGCCGCCCCCCCACAACTTCGACGTCATCCCCACCGTCCGGTAGGCCCTCCATGACCCGCACGCACATCCCCGATCCCGAACTCACCAAGCGCAACAACCGCATGCTCATGTGGCTCGGCTTGCTCCTGGTCGGGATGGGGGTGTTCGCGTGGGCGCTCGTGCCCTTTTACCAGCTGGTTTGCCGCAAGTACGGGGTGGGCACCGTCCCGCAGCTGCCGAACAAGAACGTCGTCTCGACGGGGATCGGCAGCCGCACCGTGACGGTGCACTTCCTCGGGCTCATCAACGCCGGCACCCCCGCCACCCTCGAACCCCTGGTGCCCGACATGGTGGTCCACGTGGGCGAGACCCGCGAGGTGAACTACCGCTTCACCAATCTCGCGGACCACCCTCTCGAGTTCCAGGCCGTCCACAGCGTCACCCCGCCGCGCGCCGACGCCGACTTCCACAAGTTGCAGTGCTTCTGCTTCACCCGGCAGACGCTCAAACCCCATGAAACCAAGGTCATGCCGGTGTCGTTCTGGGTCGATCCCAAGCTGGAATCGATCTTCAACACGGTGACCCTTCAGTACACCCTCTATGCCCTTCACCCCGAAAAGCTGGTGAGGCGGTAGGATAGAGAGAGTAGGAGACCCCCGATGAGCACCCCGATGGACCCGCACGCCTCCGACGTCGCCGCGCGCAACCGCAAGCTGGCGACCTGGCTCTGGGCGGCCGTCGCCACGGCCTTCCTGGTCGCGTACCTGACCCGCCGCGTGCTTTATCACGTGGTGTTCCAGTAAGTCGATCCCCTCAGAGGAGCGCCCCTTGGCCACCCCCGCCGAATCCTTCCGCCGGTTCACCCCGTTCACCGTGACCCTCACGGCCCTCACCTTCGTGCTCATCGTCGTGGGCGCGACCACCCGGGCCGTGGGCGCGGGCCTGTCCTGCCCGGACTGGCCCCTGTGCAACGGCAAGCTCATCCCGACCTTCGAGGGGGGTGTCTTCTTCGAGTGGTTTCACCGGTTGATCGCGGGCTCGGTCAGCATGCTCTTCATGGGCCTCGTCGTCTGGGCCCTCGTCGACCGCAACCTGCGTGCGCGGCTGTGGGGCGTCATGACCTTCGCCGTCGGCATGCTGATCGTCCAGATCGTGCTGGGCGGCCTCACGGTCCTCGATCTGCTCAAGCCCTACATCGTCACCCTGCACCTGAGCACGGGCTCCTTGCTGTTCGGCGCCTTCAACCTGGTCATGTGGCGGACGCTGGCCGTCAGTCGCTCACTCTCGCCGGCCGAATCGCAGCCACGCGGCTTGAAGCCTTTGGGGGCCTTCGCCCTGGGGCTCACCTACCTGCAGATCGTCCTGGGCGGCCTCGTCGCTTCCAACTACGCGGCCTGGGCCTGCCCCGACTGGCCCAAGTGCCACGGCATGTGGCTGCCCCCGATGGTCGGGCTGGTGGGGATCCACATGACCCACCGCTTCATCGCCTACCTGGTCTTGATCGTCGTGACGGCGCTCGCGATCGTGGCCCGCAAGAGCCCGGACCTGCGGATCCGGGTCGGGGCCGGGATCGCGGGGGTGCTCGTGTGGCTGCAGGTGGCGCTGGGCGTCCTGAACGTCCTGAACGGCATCCCGGTGCCCCTCACGGCCGCCCACAACGGGTGCGGCGAGGCTTTGTTCGCGACGCTCATCGCGGTGACCTTCGCCCTGTTCGCGGGGGTGCCCGCGGGCGATGGCCCTGATTCCCTGCCGACCCTGCGTGAGGCGGTGGCCCGGTGAGTGCGGTCCAGGTCTCCCGGCGGACGGACTGGCTGTCCGTCGTTCAGGCCTACTACCACCTGACCAAGCCCACCATCGTCATGCTCATGCTGGTGACGGGGTTGCCCGCCATCCTCATGGCCGGGCACGGGGCCGTCTCCCCGGTTCTGATGGTCGTCGCCCTCATGGGCACGGCGATGGCGGCGGGTTCGGCGAGCGCCCTCAACCACTACTGGGACCGGGACATCGACGCGGTCATGGAGCGGACGAGCTCCCGTCCGATCCCGAACGGCCACGTCACTCACCACCAGGCCCTCGCCTTCGGGCTGACGCTCGGGGTGATCGCGGTGGGCATGCTCGCCATCATCGCGAACTGGCTTTCGGCGGCGATCGCCCTCGGGAGCATCCTCTTCTACGTCTGCGTCTACACGATGTGGCTCAAGCGCTGGACGCCCCAGAACATCGTGATCGGCGGGGCGGCCGGGGCAACGGCGCCGCTCATCTGCTGGGCGGCCGTGACGGGGAATGTTGGCCTTCCCGCGTGGCTCATGTTCGGGATCATCTTCATGTGGACCCCGCCCCACTTCTGGGCCCTCGCCCTCTACCGGCGCGAGGACTACGCCCGGGCGGGGATCCCCATGATGCCGGTCGTGGCCGGAGAGGATTCGACGCGGCGTCAGATCCTGGTCTACACGGTCCTGATGGTCCTCACGACCCTGCTGCTGGTCGCCGTTCATGCCTGCGGGCTGATCTACCTGGCGGGTGCCTTGCCCCTGGGAATCCGGTTCACGATCGACGCGATCCGGCTGGTGCGGAGCAAGAGCGACGCGGAAGCCAAGAAACTCTTCCTCTTCTCGATCCTGTACCTGCTCGCTTTGTTCGTCGTCCTGTTCCTGGACATCGTGGTCCGGATGGCCCTTCCGGCGGTGAGGTGGCTGGCATGGTGAGCGCGCAGCCTTGGCGGAGCCCCCGCCCCCTGACCCCCTCCCCAGAGGGGTGGGGGCAGGTCCCGGCGCTCGACGCGCGGGAAAGAGGCGCGTGCAGCGCCGGCATTCTTCCCCCACCCCCGAGGGGCGGGGGTCAGGGGGCGGGGCACGCACTGCGCCGCCCCAAACTCGTTGGCGCCGCCTTTGCGACCCTCATGTTGGCCTGGGCCGGCTCGGCCCCCCAGACCGAAGCCGCCCCCCGCCAGGTCACGATCCACCTCGCCGGAAAGGCCGATCAGTCCCTGCCGGTCGACTTCGGCCCCGTCGTCCCGGCCGTCCGGATGGCCGTCGGAGCCAAGCAGAGCGTGGCCTTTCGCTGTGCGAACCTGTCCAACCGGACCCTGCGCTTTTCGGCGTTCGAGCAGATCCAGCCGCACGGGGCGGTGCCGGCCTTCAAGGCCCACGCGGGCTTCGTCAGCCAGTGGGTGACGCTCAAGCCCGGGGCGACCGTCACCCTGCCGGTGGAGTTCAAGGCGGATCCCTCTTTGTCGTCGCACGTGCCCGAGGTCTACGTGACCTACACGCTGCGACCCGTGACGGGACGGCCGTGAGAGGCGACCTCCTCGTCTTCTCGGTGATCGGCGGGGCCATCCTGGTCAGCGGCCTCTGGCTGCGCACCGAGGCCGCCCACCAGTGGGACCTCACTCAGCGGTTCTACCAAGGCCATGGTCCGGTCCTCGCCCGCCTGGACGACCTGCACCACCGGGTGCGCGCGGCCTCGCTGGGGCGCGTCTCGATGCACGAGGTGCAGCAGGATTCCGCGAAGCTCGTGGCCGATCTCGAGCACCTGAACCCGCCCAACGGCCGGACCATCCGGACCCAGGACGCCGAGCTCGCTTACGCCCGCGACGTGGCCGACTGGGCGAAGCGGGTGGTGGGGGGCGATCGCCGCCCCGCGAGCCCGTCCTTCACCGACCTCGAGGTCGATTGGGGCGCCCTATTGGGTCAGGTCACGCTCGAAGACCATTCCTACGCCTTCCAGAATCGCCCCGCCCCGGGCACCATGCCATCGCCTACCCCGAAGCGCATCATCTAGTCGCGGTGGGGTCAGAATGGCCCCAGCCCCGGGGCTAAGCCCGTTCGTATTTTGTTCACGCCCAGTTCATGGCGCGACTTCGCTGGAAGTCCCCTCCATCCCATGCCATTATGCCCCCGGCGAGACCCTGCCAGAACAGGCAAGGGGGCTGGACATGACAGATGAGCGGGATAACCGGTCCGATTCGACCGGCTGCGCCGAGGCAAGTGGATCGCTCGAGCGGCTCGAACAGCTCGAGTCCGTCCTCGACGCCGTGGCCGATCCGATCTTCGTCAAGGACGTCGAGCATCGCTACGTCTTCGTGAACCAGGCCTTCGCCCAATCCACGGGGTACCCGCGCGATGAGATGGTGGGCAAGCTGGATGCCGACCTCTACCCGCCCGAAGAGACGACGATCTTCCACGCCCAGGACGACGAGGTGCTGCGCAATGGGGTGGCGAGGGACGCGGAGCTGTACTTCACCGACGCACACGGGACCAAGCGCCTGGTCCACACGACGAAGTCCCGGGTCACGCTGACCTCGGGCCAACGCTTCGTGGTGGGCACCATGCACGACATCACCCTGCAGCGGTCGATCGAGCAGACCCAGCACCGGTACGAAGCCCTCCTCGAAGAGTCCCAGCGCCTGGCCAACCTCGGGAACTGGGAGTGGGACCTGGAGAACAACACGCTCACTTGGTCGAGATACCTCTACCAAGTCTTCGGCGTCCGCCCGCAAGAGTTTCATCCCTTCTACAAGGGCTTTCTCGCCATGATCCACCCCGAGGATCGGGATCGGATCGACCGCGACATCCAGGAGGCCATCCGGTGCGGCAGGGCCTTCAGCCACGACTACCGGATCCTGCGGGCCGACGGTCGGGGGCGCACCTGCCACGGCGAGGGCCGGGTGCAGTGTGACGAACGAGGTCATGCCCGCCAGATGATGGGGATCGTTCAGGACATCTCAGAGCGGTATGCGCTGGAACAGGCGCTGCGCGAAAGCGAGTGCCTGATGAAATCGATCGTCAACCAGGTTCGCGAGGCCATCACCATTCGAAACCGAGACGGCCGGTACATCTTCATCAACGGCCAGTATCTCTCCCTGCATGGCTTCACGGATGAGTCCCAGGTGCTGGGCCGGACCATCGAAGAGCTGTATCCAGGCCAGGCGGTCGCGAGGGAGATTCACGAGGCGGACGAGCGTACTCTCTTGACCGGCGAACCCTTGGAGCAAATCCTGACGTACCAGTTGCCGCAGGGTGGACGCCTCGTGACGCTGAGTACCAAGGCCCCCTACTTGTCTCCCGATGGGGAAGTCCTTGGGGTCATCGGGATCGGACGGGACATCACGGACCGGGTGATCCTCCAAGAGCAACTGGAACAGCAGGTTGCCCAGCTCGAGGCCAACGATCGCACGCGCAATGAGTTCGTTCGTTCCGTCTCCCACGAGCTGCGCACGCCCCTCACCAGCATCCACGGCTTCGGTGAGCTGCTCGAGGAGGAGGCGGCCGGTCCACTCACCAACCAGCAGCGTCACTTCGTCAAGCAGATCATCCGCGGAACGGCCAGACTCAAGCATTTGGTCGACGACCTGCTCGATTTGGCTCGGATCGAGGCAGGGACGTTCCGGCTGCAGCCCAGCGAAGGAGAATTGGTCGCGCACCTGAGCGAGGTGGCCGAGAGCATGCGGGCGCTGGCCGAAGAGGCTGGGCTTTCGTTCGCCCTCCAGTTGCCTGGGGTTCCCCTGCCGCTTCGCTTCGACGAACAGCGGATCGCGCAGGTACTAATCAACATGATCGGCAACGCGATCAAGTTCACGCCCGGCGGCGGCACCGTCACGGTCCGGGTCTGCCAGAATGGCCCCGACGCCCGAGTCGAGGTCACCGATACCGGGCCTGGCATCGCCCGCCATGACCAGGAGAAGCTCTTCCGTCATTACAGTCAGCTGGAAGGGGGCAAGTCGCGCGGCGGCACGGGATTGGGGCTCGCGATCAGCAAGGCGCTGGTGGAGGCCCACGGGGGACGCGTGGGGGTCGAGAGTGAGGTTGGACGGGGCAGCACCTTCTGGTTCACCCTGCCCATGACGCCCCAGGCCCCTGGAGAGGCCAGCCCGTCGGAACGACGCTGAGTGGGCCCATCGGGGCCCATCCCGACCGGTCCGGCCAGCGTTGGATCGGGCGCCCCCCTGTGCCAAGATGGTCGGGGCCACCTGGGAGCAGCGGCCCATCAGGAGAGCGGCATGAGGCACGGGCGGAGACACGCAGGAACGCAATCGACGGTCGTGGCGACCGCGCAGGAGCGACTCCGCCAGTTCGAGGCCGTGCTCGACGCGATCGCCGACCCCGTCTTCATCAAGGACGATCGCCACCGCTGGGTGTACCTGAACGACGCCTACTGCCAGTTCATGGGCTACGAGCGCGACGAGCTCCTGGGAAAGTCGGATTTCGACTACTTTCCCGCCGCAGAGGCCGAGGTGTTCTGGGCCAAGGATGACGAGTTGCTGCGTACTGGACAGCCCAACGAAAACGAGGAGCACTTCACCGACTCGCAAGGCGTGCAGCACGTCATCCTGACGAAGAAGACGCTGTACCGCTCGGAATCGGGTCACTGCTACATCGTCGGGATCTTCCGGGACGTCACGCTCGAACGCTCCGTCGAGCGCCGTCTGCGCGACAGCGAGCTGATGCTGGAGCGGTCGCAGCGCATGGCGTCTCTCGGCAACTGGGTCTGGGAGATCGCCGAGAACCGGCTGACATGGTCCAGCGAGTTGTACCGGATCTTCGGGGTGCATCCGGTCGATTTCCATCCTGTCTATGAAGGGTTCCTCGGGCTGGTCCACCCCGAGGACCGGGAACGGGTGGACCAGGTGATCCGGGAGTCGCTGCGATCGCCGCAGCCCTACGAGCACGAGTACCGGATCGTTCGGCCGGACGGTACGATCCGGGTGCTTCATAGCTCCGGGTTCTCCGAGTGGGACGATCAGGGCCGCCTGCTGCGCGCACTTGGCACCCTCCAGGACATCACCGAGCGATCGGCACTCGAGCGGGCGGTCAAGGAGAGCGAGGCGCTCCTTCGATCGGTCATCGACCAGGTCCGCGAGACGATCGTGATCCGGGACCTGGGGAGTCGCTATACCTTCGCCAACCGGGAGGCGCTGCGCATCATGGGGGCCTCGCGCCCGGAGGAGGTCCTCGGGAAGACCCCGGACCAGGCGGTATCCAATCAGGAGACGGCCCGCCGCATTCTCGAGACGGATGCCCAGGTCTTCGCGACCGGGCAGCCCCTGGAGTACACCCTGCTGGTGCCCGGCCCCGACGGGGAGCGGACCATGGCCATCCTGAAGGCCCCCTACCTGTCGCTGGAGGGCGCCGTGATCGGGGTCATCAGCGTCACCCGCGACATCACGGAACGGGTCGCCATCGAGCAGCGCCTGATGGAGCAGAATCAGCAACTCATCGCGATCGATCGGCAGCGCCAGAGTTTCGTCAGCTCGGTCTCTCACGAGCTGCGGACGCCTCTGACCAGCATCAAGGGGTACACCGAGTTCCTGGACGAGGAGCTCGCCGGACCGCTGACCCCCCAGCAGCGGCAATTCGTCACCCAGATCGCGCTCGGGATCGAGCGACTTCAACTCTTGGTCGATGACCTGCTCGACCTGGCGAGGCTCGAGGCCGGTACCTTCCGCCTGCGCTTGACCCACGAGGACCTCGCGGCAAAGGTGGGGGAGACGGTCGAGAGCGTGCAGCTGTCTGCCGGGGCCTCGCACCTCGTCCTCCGCTTCGAGCCCCCCGCGGAGCCGATCCCCCTGAACTTCGACGAGCAGCGGATCGGGCAGGTCCTGCTCAACCTGATCGGCAACGCGATCAAGTTCACTCCCGGTGGGGGAAGCGTGGCAGTGAGGCTTTGCCGGTTGGGCGATCGGGCCCGGGTCGAGGTGAGCGACACGGGGCCGGGCATCTCCCCGGAGGATCAGCCCAAGCTGTTCGTGCGCTATGGCCAGCTGGAGCGGGGCCGGGCGCAGGGAGGGACGGGGCTCGGGCTCGCGATCAGCAAGGCCCTCGTCGAGGCCCACGGAGGGGAGATCGGGGTGGAGAGCGCCCTGGGGCAGGGGTCGACGTTCTGGTTCACGCTGCCTGTGACGCCGAGCGAATCGCCCGGTTGAGGGAGGCTTCTACGGCGCCTCCGATGGAGGCTGCACTCCCCTCGCCGTCGGCTGGTCCAGCTCCTCCTCGGTGGGTTCGGCGGCCCAAAAGACCTGCTCGTGCAGCGGTGCCCGGTTGCGGATGGCCATTGAGAAGGCGATCGCGAAGAAGCCCAGGGCGATGGTGAGGGCCAGGATCCCCACCAGCATGATCCCCGCGTTGGCCAGGATCCAGTTTCCGGTCGAAATGGACACGCTCATTGGCACCCCTCCTGATTGACGGCGAGCCATCCGGGCTCGTTTTTCCCCCGCCCCCTGCCCCCGCCCCCCAGGGGTGGGGGATTCAAGGAAGCCCGGATTCCCTTCCGGGCATGCTTAGGGTTCCGCTGCGTACTGCCGACGCAGGTGCTGGTACTCGTCCCAGGTGATCTCCCCCTTCTCGTAGCGCTCGCGCAGTTCGAGGCGGGCCCGGTAGCGCCGCTCGTTGACCGAGGGCTGGCCTGACTGGAACACGTAGGGCCGATCGACCTTCTCGGGAGGCAACGAGCTGGCGTAGAGGTAGACGACGGCGATCGCCGGAAGCAACGGCAGGACGATCGCGATGCCGTTGCCGGCGATCGCCGTCCCCGCGGCCGTCCCGTTGAGGAGGGCGATCGCGACGTAGCTGAACCCGAAGACGGCCCCGTAGACCAGGTGGCTCAACAGGCGCAGGGCCGCCTCGGCCGGCCCGAACTTGATCCCCCAGATGCCCGGATCGGGCTCCTCCCCGGTCCGGATGTGCTGGTTGAGCTGCCGCCCGACGCTGATGAGGGGCATGGACAAGAGCCAGTGGTAGAGCCCGAACCCGGTCCCCACCACGAAGCCGAGCCAGAGGATGGCGGGCATGCCGACCATGCCGAGCACCCCGGCGTAGATGAGACCGAACACAAGGCCGTTGAGGTAGTGGAGCGCGAGCCCCAAGACGGCCGCTCCGCGCCCGAGCGGCATGAAGATGCCCCCCAGGAGGCGACCGAAATCGAGGTGGCTCCACCCCAGCGCCAACGACAGGGTCAGGAACCCGGTCATGGCCGTCGTGGCCCACAGGGCCGCCGCGATGGCGTCATAGAAGTTGAAGGGCATCGCTTCCCTCCTCTCGAGCGAGCGTCGACCCCCGCTGGTTTCACTCTAGAAGCCGATTCCGGTGGGGCCCAACGGCCACTCCGGCCAAACATGCGAAACGCCAGGCTGGCCCTGGCCACCCGGCCAGGGCCAGCCTGCCCGGAACTAGGCCGCCCGGCGACGGCGCCCGAGGCGCATCTGCTCAGGCACCAGCCCCAGGTCGCTGAGGTGGCTCCGCATGCCCAGCATGTAGCCCGCGGCGCCGATGGCGACCTGGATGATCGTGTAGACGAAGAAGCCCCAGGCGTTGGCCGCCAAGGGCCCCATCACGCCCGGGTTGAGCCCCAAGGCCGGCGAGAAGACCCCGCCCCGCAGGGCCTGGGCGTTCGCCACGGCTCCGGCCGTCGCGCTCGAGGTGAGGATGCCCGCCGCCATGACGACGAGCAACGGCACCGTCGCGACGAAGGAGCCGAAGATCAACCCGTTGACCAGGGCCGGCATGCGCGACCGCAGGTTCGAGGTCCAGCCCGCCAGCAGGGCGCCGACGAAGCAGGAAATGAACGAGACGATCGCCCCGACGATCCCGATCGTGACGGCGATCTGCCCGGCCGCCGGCGGGGCCGTCGGGCTCACGCTCGCCAGCCCGATCCCGACGGCCAGGGTACCCAGGATCACGGTGGCCGCCAGGTTGGCGAAGAAGCCGCCCCAGATCGACCCCCAGTGCACCAGGTCGTAGCCGAAGGGTTCGACCTTTTCGACCCGCGTGATGCCCAGGTTCTCGACGGCCTCCGGGTGGGCCGTCGTCACCCCCACGTCGCGGGCCATGACCATGCCCCGGCGGATCTCCGCCGTGCCTTCCGGAGTAGCGGCCCCGGTCGTCTCCGGGGCCCGATTGATCTCGCGATCCATCCTGTGCCTCCCTTCAATTCCCATGGGTGAAAGGTTCGAGACTGCTCGACAGGGTCAACTTAATCAATTGTTACAAACTTGACAATCGCCGCTCCCGCCCTGTTGGGGCCGTTTGGAGCGGGGAAACTGTGGTAGAATACCCCTGCTCGACTCATCCCAGCCAAGGAGACCGCTTCACCGCCATGATGACCGCACTAGCCCTCGAGTCCGCCGGGTTCGGCTTCGTCGAAAACGGGGTCTGGTATCCCGGTGCCGCCGGGCAGATCTTCCTGCTGTACGCCTTCACCGTCCTGTTCACCTTCATGGGGTCCTACTGGTTCGGCCTGGCGTTCAAAGAGCGGCCCATGCGCTCGTGGATGACGGGGGCCTTCAAGGCGACGATCGCCTGGACCGTCACGATCGTCGCGGGCATTTTGGTGCCGATCACCCTCTACGGCTACGGCGTGCAGGCCCTGCAGAACCGGGTGGTGGGCGGCATGGTCGTCTCGCCCTTCATCGCCGAGAGCATCTCGGGGGCCCTCACCTTCGGGATGGCCATCACGGTGGTCGTCCTGATCGTGGCCTTCTTCTACACCCGCGCGGCGGCCTGGTTCTTCCGGGCGTAGGGTCGGGTTCCAAGACGAGCGGGGCCGTGCCACTGGCACGGCCCCGCTGGCGTCTTCGTCTAGCGGCTGACTGGCGCGGACGGCGGCTTGCCGCCCCCGGCCTCGACCGGGGCGTTGCGGATCGCGACCTGGTTGAGGCGGTTGACCAGGGCGATGGTGTCCTTCGAGGCGGCGGCCGACTGCTGCTGGATCTCGTGCTGGGCCTTGCTCGCCATCCGGTCGAGATCCTTGAGGTCGGCCGCCAGGTGGGCCGGGGCCTTCTGCAGGGCCTGGTGGATGCGGCTGCGGGCGTCCTGGATCGCGTTATTGGCCGCCTTCCAATCCCGCTTGACGACGCCCGTGACGGCCCGGTCGGCATTTTCCGAGGCCTGGGTCAGCTGATCGACCGTCGCCTTGGTGTCGACCTGGTGGGTGGGGGCCTTGGCGGCCTGGGCCGTCGGGGTCGCCGGACCACCCCCGCCGCCTGCCGTCGGATGGAGGCAACCGGCCAAGACCAGGGTCCCCGCCAGGATCGACCCGAGTGGAACGCGCATGGGCTCCTCCCTTCTCTCAATGGTCCGGGCCAACGGCCCCTCGCCCCGATGGATGGTGCGAAGAGCGTAAGCCCCCGGCCCCCTTCCGCAAACAGGCAAGGAGTTGAACTTAACCCACGGACAAGTTTCGGTTAAGTCTTGGCTTGCGCCACCAGCTTGGGCGATCGCCATTCGATAAATCCGGCAGTGCCGACCGCTCACCCACGGGAGAATCGCCATGTCCGTGACGACGACCAATGCCAGCCCGATCCAGCCGACGCTCCAGCGCCCGAAGCCGGATCCGCTCGCCGTGCCGCAGGGACGCGTGGCGGGGCTCGCCGGTCAGCGGGCCCTGACGGTCGCGGCCGGGGCCGGCGCGAGCGCCGTGACGGCCGCCGCCACCAGCGCGAGCGTCGCCACCGCCGCCAGCATGGCCCCCGATTCCCTCAAGCTGCAGGCCTACACCCTGCACACGGTCACCGAAGGCGAAACCGTCGAGAGCATCGCCAAGCAGGCTGGGGTCACGGTGGCCGACCTCAAGAAGTGCAACCCTGGGGTCTTCCTCGATGGCTACGACGCGGCAGGCAAGCTGCGCAAGGCCGACGGGTGGTGGATCTACCCGGGTGACCTCATCCGGCTTCCGCAGGGGACCACGCCCGCCCCGGCTCCCGCGCCGAGCCCCGCGAATCCGACCCTGGACCAGGCCAAGCAAACCATCCTGACCGCCGCGATCCAGGAGCCCCCCAAGGACCTCTCCAAGCTGCTCGCCTGGGTCGAGGCCAGCAACGATACCCTCGCGAAGGCCCAGGCCGCCCTACCCACTCTGGAAACGGCCGTCAAGAACGGCCAGCTGCCCGCGACCGAGTACACCAAGCTGCAGGCCCGCTGCGACCAGCTGCTCGCGACCTATCGGGGCTACCTGGAAGGGGTCACGGCGACGGTGCCCACCAAGCCCACTCCGGTGGCTCCCAAGCCGACCAAGCCCACCCCGATACCGAGCGATCCCGGGCGGGTCTACGGGCCCAACGGTCAGACCCACGCTTCGCCGGCCCCCGCCACGGCCCCGACGGCGACGGCCACCGAGAAGAAGGCCATCAACCGGGCCGCGGCCATCCTCGAAGGGGCCCAGATCCAGCCGCTGCCGACGGACATGCTCCAGGCGGAAGACTGGTACAACCAGTCCCGGGCGACCCTGCGCGAGGTCCACGGCGCGCTCGGAGTGCTCTTCGACGCCACCAAGGCCGGCAAGTTCGACCCCGTGGCCTTCAACGAGTACCTGGCCAAGGCCCAGGGCATGGTGCAGGAGTTCAACCTGCAGGTCGCGAAGATGGACAACTAGAGACGCCCGTCCGCGACCTGATACAATTGAGCCTGGAACGAACCCATGGGTTCGTTCCAGGTCTTTTTCGGGGCTGGAATTAGGTTGCGGTGAGGGGCGAGATGGAGCGGGCACAAGTCGTCGTCGTCGGAGGCGGGATCATCGGGGCGGCGATCGCCTATAACCTCGCCAAGAAGGGCCTCAAGGACGTGGTCGTCCTGGAAAAGGAGCTCTTCTTCGGGTCCGAGTCGACGGCCAAGTGTGCGGGCGGTATCCGGGCCCAGTTCACGACGGCCGTCAACGTCCAGCTCTCGCTCGCCTCGATCAAGCTGTTCGAGCGGTTCTCCGAGGAGATGGGCGTCCCGGTCGACTACAAGCAGGTCGGCTACCTGTTCCTGTCCACGACCGAGGCCGACTGGGACCGGGCGCGGGCGGCCGCTTCCTTCCAGCGGACGCTGGGGGTGCCGGTCGAGACGGTCACCCCCGACCGGATCCGGGACATCTGCCCCGAGCTGGAGCTCGCGGACGTGTTCGGCGGCCACTTCTGCCCGATCGACGGCCTGGGCGATCCGCACGGTTTCCTGCAGGGCTACCTCAAGGCCGCCCGGGAGCTCGGGGTCTCGATCCAGACACAGCGGCCGGTGACGGGCTTCGAGACGGCCGGGGACCGGGTCACGGTCGTGAAGACGGCCACCGGAGACATCTCGACCGACCAGGTCATCCTGGCGGCCGGGGCCTGGACGGGTATGGTCGGGCGGATGCTCGGGGTGCCCTTGCCGATCGTGCCGGTGCGGCGCCAGATCGCGACCTGCGCCCCCATGCCCTGGGTCGACTGGAACTGGCCGATGATGGTCGACAACGGCTCGGGGGTGTACATGCACCCCGAGTCGGGCGGGCTCTTGATGGGGATGGCCAACAAGGCCGAGCCTCCCGGCTTCAACACGACGGTGGACGAAGCCTTCACCATGAGCATCATCGAGGCGGCGTTCAACCGCATGCCGCGGCTCGAAGAGGCCCAGATCCTGGCGAGTTGGGCCGGGCTCTACGAGGTCACCCCGGACCACCACCCGATCCTGGGCCGGCTGCCGCAATACTCCAACGCGATCGTGGCGGCGGGCTTCAGCGGGCACGGGTTCATGCACGCCCCGGCCTGCGGCCAGGTGATCGCCGAGCTCGCCATGGGCGAGACCCCCTCGATAGACCTCTCACCCTTGAATCTGGAGCGCTTCGAGGGCGAGGCCTCGCGGGGCCGTGACGAGGCGATGGTGATCTGATGCTGTATCGCGCTGTTTCGCTGCTGGCGGGGGTTCTGGCGGGCTTGGCTTGTCTGCCGGGTGTGGCGCTGGCCAAGGGGGGGCGATCGCCCCTCGACACCCGCGCCCCGGACGTCTTCGCCCCGACCGCTCACCTGGAGCCGGCCGGCCATTGGGATCTCGACTACGGGCTGGGGGCCGCCACGGGCCCCAACGCCCCGCAGCCGCCCGTCACGCCGGTCCCGCAGGTGCTCGGGATGTACGGGATTTCCGAGCGGACCGACCTGCTGGTCGGGATGTTCGGGCCGGGGCCGACGGCCTTCGTGCGGCAGGCGCTGGTTCCCGACCGCCTGAATGTCGAAGCGGGGGTGCAATCGTGGGTGATCCCGGCGATCTCCTTCGGTCCGCTCGCCGAGCTGCAGCTCGACGTTCCGCTCGGCCGGGCGCGCCTGCACTTGGTGCCTGGGGTCCAGCAGATGCTGGGTGCGCGGACGGATTTCACCTCCTTCGGCGTGATCGGGCTCGAGTGCCCCATTGGGGAGGCCTGGGACCTGAGCGGCTCGCTCAAGACGACCTATTCGACGGCGCTCCCGCTCGACGTGGGGCCGTCTTTGGGCCTGCGTTACCGGGTGAACGCGGGTACGGCGGTCGAGGGGGTCTTCATGCTGCTGGCCGGGGCCCCGACTGGGCTGGTCATGGTGGGGAACCGCTTCTGAGCAGGGTGTTTCCAGTTCATTAAGCCTCCGTTTTTTTTGCCTAACAAAGCACAAGTTGCCAACCCATCCTGAACAAAACCTCAACATAGCCAAGGGCGAGGGAGGGCAAAATGGGCAGCTTGCAGCTATTCCTGGATCACGCGACGCAATTCTTGGGGCAGCGCTACCGCTGGGGAGGGGGGCACGGTGCCCAGCTGAGCGGACCGGCCCCGGTGGATTGCTCGGGTCTGGTCAGCCAGGCGGCCAAGGCGGCCGGCTTCGACGGCCTGACGGGCTCGGCGCGGGAGATGCAGAAGAAGGGCGTTCCCGTCTCGATGGACGACCTGAAGCCCGGCGACCTCGTCTTCAAGGGGCATCCAGCCCATCACGTCGGAATCTACGTCGGCAACGGTCAGGTCCTCGAGGCCCCGCACAAGGGGGCCAACGTCCAGTATTCCAGCCTCGACGGCTATACCAGCGCCCGTCGGATCTCCGACGAGGTGGTGTGCATGCCTGGCGATACTGGCTGCCTGTCGGCGGGTCGCCGCTCGGGAATTCGGATGCCCGAAGAAGACCAGGCGGCCTCTTGAGCCCGTCGAACCTTCAGAACCTCAGCTGATAACCCAGGTAGGGGATGGCTGGGATGCCGTAGTTGTAGTTGGGACTGGCCAGATTCTGGTACTGGTCGCCGTAGTCGATGCCGTAGACCTCGTGCTGCTGGGTGATCTCGGCGTAGAGGGTGCCCGCGAGCCCCCAGAGGCCGGCAGGCCGCTCGAAACGCGCCGACCAGGCGAGGCCGTCCGGAAAGCGCGCCGAGTTCGTCTTGCCGAACACCCCCGAGTAACTCCCGTCCGGGTTTCGGACCCGGCCGACGGCCGGCGTGTACGGGCGACCCGTCGAGTACCGGAGCCGCAAGGAGGCCGTCCAGGCGTTCCAGGTCGGGGCCACGGCGGTCAGGTTCACGACCCAGGGCTGGTCGTAGTCGTAGGGCACTTCTCCGAACTGCGGCGAGGTGCGGAAGGAGCGGGAGTAGGTCACGGCGAGGGACCCCGTCCAGCCCCGCCAGCGCGCGAGGTCGAACGTCGCCTCCACCCCGTCGGCTCGGCCGGATCCCAGGTTGTTGTAGAAGGTGAGCGGATCCGTGATGACGAGGGCGAAGAAGTCCCGGTGATACACCTCCAGCTTGCCCAGGAGCCAGTCCGAGAGCTGGCGATCCAGGCCCAGCACGTAGTCCCGGGCGAAGGGGGCCGTCAGGCGCGGGTTCCCGATGCCGGGCAAGAGGTCGTAGAGACCCGGGAATTCGAACTCCTGGCCATAACCGATCCGCCAGGTAGTTTCGGGGTCCATCCGCCACGTCATGCCGAAACGCGGGCCCCAGTGGTCCTCGGCAGTGCTCTGCAGGCGATCGTAACGGGCCCCCAGGGACACGGTCAGTGGATCGAGGGCCTTCCATGCATCCTCCAGGTAGGCTCCGTACACCTTGTCGTTGCCGGTTGTGTCCGTGTACGCGTGCGGCAGGGCCTCGACCTCGGTGTTCGAGAGGGCGTTGGGATCCTTGTCCGGAGGGATGATGGGGGCCGACTGGCGCTCGACGAAGTTGATCGTGTCGTAGCGGAGCCCGGTGCGCAGCTGGTGGCGATCGCCCAGTTGCTGCACGTAGTCGTCGGCCACCGTCCACTGGTAGGTGTAATCGTAGATGGATTGCAGCTTGCCGAGGGTGAGGTCGAGGTAGGGCTCCTGGTAATCCAGCGTCACCCGGTTGGAGGCGCCTTCGCCGATCGGCTGCTTGTAGACCATTCCGCTGCTCGTATAGCCCTGGGCGTAGGACAGCGTCCCGGACCCCTTGCCGATCACCCCACCCGGCAGCACCAGTGACAGGGCATCCGACGACCGCAGCGAGAGGGCATCCAGGTGCCCGCCGCCCGGAAGCCCCCCCTCGGCCCGCACCATCGAGTCCGAGAAGACCGGGAACACGGTGAAGATGGGGAAGAATTTGGCCGCCACCAGGTCGAAGTAGCTGCGGCGTCCGGACAGTGAGAAGCCCCAGGTGGGCCACAGGGGGCCTTCGAGCAGCCCTTCGGAGTAGAGCAGGTTGCCGTCGAGCACGCCGTGGACGGCGTCCGTCTTCGGGGGGCGGGTCTGCACGTCGATCACGGCCGAGTCGACGTTGCCGTAGCGCGCGGGCATGGCCCCGGCGTACAGGTCGACCTTCGAGATGGTGTTGGCGTTGAAGACGCTCACGATCCCGCCGAAGTGGTAGGGGCTGCCGATCTGGAAGTTGTCCAGGAAGTACAGGTTGTCGTCCGGGCTACCCCCCCGGATGGCCGGGTCCCCCGTGATGCTGCCCAGATGGACGCCTGCCGTGTTCGAGAGGGCGAGGATCGGGTCGTTGCGGGCGCCTGCCGACTTCTTCACCTCGTCGGCCGTGATCGAGGTGTGGCTCGTCTCGATCTGGGCGAGGCGGCTGGGGCGATCGCCCGACACCGTCTGGACCGGCGCTGCGACGACCCCGCGCCGGAGGGCGACGGTCAGCCTGACGGACCGCTCATCCCGCAGGGGCACGCCTCGGCGGACCAGGGGGAGGTAGCCGGGCTTCTCGACCTTGACGATGCGGGTTCCGGGGGCGAGCCCGGTCAGCGCATAGGCGCCGCTGGCATCGGTCCGGGCCTGAGCGCCCGTGTTCACCACCGACACGCGGGCGCCGGCGAGGGGCAGACCCGTGTCCGCGTCGCGGACCACTCCGCTCAGATCGGCCGCCCAGGCACTGAGCGGCCAGGCCACGAGACCTGGCAGCACGAGGGCGGCCAGACCAAGACGCGCGCGCATGGGGGCTATTTAAGCGGAAAGTAGGCGAGGGGGCCAGCGTCGCCGATTTGGACCGAGGATCCCGGCACCGTCGTGCGGATGATGGCCTGGAAGTTGGCCTCGTCACCCGAGCGCACGGCGTTCACGGAATCGCCCAGGGTCGTCGCAGGAAAGCTGCCGTCGGGGTTCGCCAGGGCGAAGCCCGAGATGATGGGCAAGGACCCGCTGCCCAGGTGCTGGGTCGTGTACTTCGCGAGGTAGCCCCCCTCGCGCACGATCGTGATCGTGACCCCGTAGGGGTTGCCCCGGAGGGCGCCGGGGTGGCCCGTGAAGGTCACCTGGCCGTTGGTCACCGGGCCCGCCGAGATGAGGGACGGAATCACGGCCTGGCCGTCGTTGCAGCCGGCCAGGACGAGGGGGAGGGCGATCGCCCCCCAGAATGCGCTTCGACCGATCACGTGGCAAGCCTCATGCCCATGAGCATACCCGATCCGGCCGGCTGTGAGCCTGAAACGGTACCGGAAGCCCCTTTTGAAACATGCCTGAAACGCGACCAGGCGAGGATTGCTCCGTGATCGCCTTCGTGATTGGCGAAGGTTAGGCTGCTTGTCAGTCAAAGCCAGACCGGTTATGCTGCCGCGGCGCGGCGCTCGGGCGACAGGCCCCAGTTTCAGGAGAGTTCGGTGAATCCCACGCAAGTCATCAAGGCCCTCGGCAACTCGGGTGGAGACTGGGTCCTCTACCTGCTTCTCTATATCTCGATCTTCTCGGTGACCCTGATCCTCGAGCGAGTCGCCTACTTCTGGTTCAACCGCGAGCCGGCGAGCCGCCTGATCGGGGATGGGGTGGCGGCGCTCGCACGGGGAGACTTCGGGGCGGCCGCTCAGGACACCCGGGGCCCGGTGGGACGGATGTTCAAGGTCGCGACCGATGCCTGGGCCCTGGGCCCGCAGCGCCTGCACGCCACCCTGCTCGCCCACCGCCTGCAGGAAAGATCGGCGGCCGAGCGCGGCCTGGTCTTCCTGGGGACGCTCGGCAACAACTCGCCGTTCATCGGGCTGTTCGGGACCGTGCTCGGGATCATCAAGGCCTTCCAGGACCTCGGGCTGTCGAGCAGCCAGGGACCCGCGGCCGTCATGACCGGGCTGTCGTCGGCGCTCGTCGCGACGGCCGTCGGCATCCTGGTCGCCATCCCGGCCGTCATCGCCTACAACCTCTGCCAGCGCCACATCCGGGTGGTCGATTACCGCTTGGAGGAAGCCGCCGAGGCCATCTGCGCCCTCGCGCAGGCCGACACCCGCGAGGCGGCCCATGCGCGCGGGTAGCGACGACGACGCCATCGTCGACATCAACGTCACACCGCTCGTCGACGTCTCCTTGGTCCTGCTCATCATCTTCCTGGCGACGAGCTACCTGATCGTCCAGCAGACCATCAAGGTCCAGCTGCCCAAGGCGTCCAAGACCGTGGCCGCCGAGGCCCGTACCGTCGCCATCATGGTCAAGGCCGACGGGGAGATCTGGGTCGACAACAAACCACTGACACCGCAGGCCCTTCGAGTTGAGCTCACGGCCCGCCACCAGGCCAACCCCAAGGTCAAGGTCCTCGTGGACGCCGACCGTGAGGTCATCCACGGCAAGGTGGTCGAGGTGATGGACGCCGCCCGTCAGGCGGGCATCGAGGACCTCGGGTTCGCCGTCGATCGCCCCTAGCCCCATGACCACCGCCACCCGCTCTCGCTTGCCCGTCGTGATCGCCCTCTCCGTGGGCGTCCACGTCGGCGTCGGGCTGCTCCTCTTGAGCCTGCCGGCCAGCCGGCATGCGATCGAGCAGGTCATCCACGTCAGGCTGGTGCAGAAGCCGAAGCCGCCCAAACCCAAACCTCCCAGACTGAAGCCGAGGGTCGCCCGGGCCAATCCCCAGCATCCCCCCAAGGCCGCCCCTCCGCCCCCGTCGCCCGCGAGCGACGACACGACCGGCGAGAGCTTCGGGGTGAGCGCGGACGACACGGTGGGCACCATGGAGGTGCCGGTCGGCAACAGCCTGACCACCCAGGCCACCAGCTCGGTGCCGTCGCCTCTCGTGCTCGACGTGTCGGACGAGGCGGGCGAGGCGGCGATCGCCCGCCGCCCGGTCCCCATCGGCGGGCTGAGGGTGAGCTACCCCGAGATCGCCCGGATCGGAGGGGCCACTGGCTCGGCCGTGGTCGAGGCCTACGTCGAAGCGGACGGCCACGTGAGCCGGGCCGGGCTCGTGACGGCCACGGCGGGGTACTTCGGCCGCTCGGCGCTCGAGGCCGTGCGCAATAGCCGCTTCAAGCCGGCCACCCGCGGCGGGGTCGCGGTCGCTTGCTCGATTCGCCTGCCGATCCGCTTCGAGCTCTCGGGCGACGCCTCGGTCGACGAGAGCGCGGGCACGGAGTCCGGCGACGACGAGGCGACTGTGTCGGTGGAGGCATCGGCCTCCGTCGAGGTGGCGACTCCGAGCGTCATGCCGGCGATCGCCACGCCCTCGGTCGGGACGGCAACTCCGTCGGCGACAGAGTCGATTCGATGAAGCGCGGATGGGCGATCGCCCTCACCCTGACGCTCTCCGCTCCGGCCCTGGCCGGTACCCTGCGGGGCGACGTGCATGACAAGCGGTCGGGCCGCATCCCCTCGGGCGCGCTCGTCACCGTGGTGGGGACCGACTTCCACGGGCGGATTGCGCCAGACGGCACCTTTTCCATCAACGGCATTCCCGCCGGCCGGTATCGCATCAAGATCGAAGCCCCAGGCTACCTGCCCCTGCTCGTGTCCGCCGTCCCCATCCGGGACGATCGCCCGGTCCAGCTCCACGCCTCCCTGAAGGCCGGGGTCCTGCAGAGCGAAGCCTCGACCATCGAGGCCGACCGCCCCAGCCAGCTCGCCCGCACCGAAACGAGCGTCCATACGTTCACGGCCGCCGACGTGAAGAAGACCGCGGGAGCCCGCAACGACCCGATCCTCGCCGTCACCAACGCGGCCGGCGTCCACACGGCCGGGTTCGGGCCCCCGACCATCCGCGGCGGCGGCCCCGAGGACAACCAGTACTTCCTCGACGGCTACGAGATCGGCAACCCCTTCCACTTCGGTGGCCTGGTCAGCATCTTCAACGCCGACACCATCTCGAAGGTCGACCTCTACACCGGTGCCCTGCCCTCCCGGTATGGCAACGTCAAGAGCGCGGTCATCGACGTGGAGACCCGCCCCCCCAGAACCGATCGGGTTCACGGGGTGGCGAACGTCAACCTGTTGTATTCCGAAGGGCTGCTGGAGGGCCCCCTGTGGTCCGGGGCCGGTTTCTCGCTCGCCGGGCGGCGCAGCTACATCGACCTGCTGATCGGGAAGTTCCTGCCCACCTTCACCGTGTTTCCGGTCTTCGACGACTACCAGGGCCGGGCGTCGCAGGCGTTGCCTGGCGGGGGTCGCCTCGATCTCAGCGCCTTCGGGTCCGAGGATGCGCTCGCGCTCGTCATGTCGGGCGGGAAGACCGGTCGTGGCATCGGGTCCATCTCGACCATCAGCGGGTTCTCGAGTTCGGGCATCCAGTGGCGCCAGCCCTTCGGGGAGAAGGTTTCCAACCGGCTCACCTTGAACTACCAGGAACCCCATCAGGACACCCAGGTTGGGACGTTCCTCAGCATCCTCGACCATCGCTACCAATCGACGGTCGGGGATGACCTGGTCACGCAGCTCAACGACTATCATCAGCTGCGCACCGGCCTGCGGTACGACACGATCAACCTCGTCGAGCGCCAGACGATCCCGATCCCGCCCAAGGGGACCAGCTTCCGCAACGTCACGCCGGACGACGTGGCCACGTGGCCGACCAAGAGCACGGACTACCTCGGCAACCAGAAGGTCTACGGGGCCTACCTCGAAGACGCCTGGAAGGCCTCCGATCCGCTCACCCTGTCCCTGGGGGCTCGTTACGACGGATTGCAGAGCACCGGCGAGAACCACGTGTCGCCTCGCCTGGGCGCCACCTGGCGGATGGATCCGGACACGACCTGGCGGCTCGCCTATGGTCAGCAATTCCAGTTTCCGAGCGAGAACCAGCTATTGCCGGGCCTCGGCAATCCGGACCTCATGGCGCCCTTTTCGCGCGACTACGTCGCGGGCTTCGACCGACAGATCGCGGACCGCTTGCTCAGCCGCTTCGAGGTCTATCACCGGGATCTCCTGTTCCTGGTGGTCCCTGACAAGGCGAGCAAATACCTGAACAATAGCTCGGGCCGCTCGGAGGGTGCCGAGTGGACGCTCGAGATGGCGGAGACCCGGGGTTGGTCGGGTTCCCTGGCCCTGACCTACTCTCGGACCTTCAATACGACCCCGGCGGATGGGGAGATCCCCTACCAGTATGACCAGCCCTGGCTGGCCAACCTGCTCCTCTCGGCGCCGAAGCTCGGGGACTGGACGCCATCGTTGAAGCTCCGCTACTCGTCCGGCTTGCCCAACACGCCGGTCATCGGCCGGACCCAAAACAAGGACGGAAGCTACTCTCCGGTCAACGGGGCGACGAACTCGGCTCGGTTTCCCGACGGGATCACCTGGTCGGCACGCGTCGAGCGGCCGGCCCCGCTCTGGGGGCTCAACGGGACGTTCTACCTCGAGCTCACCCAGCAGCACGAGGTGTTCGGCGCCGACTACGGCACCAACTACGAGAATTACAACAACCCAACCTTCAACTACGGCTTGCCGGCGATCCCGTATCTGGGCTATGAAGCCCGGTTTTAGAGGCGATCTTGAACGAGGCGACGCCTCGCCGGATTAATCAAGTCTTAACCTAAGAATAAGCAAGCGTTTACGGTTACGACCAGATAAACCTCTTGTTAAGGTTAGGTAATCGGGTGGCGCCCGCCCCCCGTTCCAGTCGGAGGTCGAGCATGGTCGAGCGCTTGGGATCGTTGTCCTCCATGTCCCTGGGGACCCCCGTCCCTGCTTCGAAGCCAAGCGTCATTTCTGCGACGGATCAGGGGGCCGCCGCCGCGCCGGCCCTCCCCAGGCCCGAAGGGGATCGCTACATCCCCTCCCGCCCGACGGCTCCTGTTGCCAAGCCTGGCGCTCCAGTGCCCCAGGCCCTCAAGTCCAGCCTCCACAACCACTACAAGGGTGCGCGCCACCAGTGTTTCAACTACTCGTGGACGGTCGTCAAGAAATCCGGCGGGCGTCCCTTGACGGCTGCCCATGCGAGCCGCGAGGGCCACAACAAGCCCATCACCCACCTGAACGAGTTGATCGATCAGGGACAGCTGCGCCCCGGTGACGTGATCTATTCGAGCCGGCGGCCGGGCGCCGATCCGAGCTCGCGGAACCTGGTCTACGGGCCGCACTGGTTCGTCTACATCGGTGACCGCCAGTTCGCCGACCAGTACGGGACGCGCGATGCCGAGGCCATGCAAGCCTTCGTGCCCGGCCGCAAGATCGACACCATCTACCATCCGTTCGACATCTGATTGGGCGATCGCCCGGTTCGATCTCCCGGCCCCCCTGTCGGGGGGCCGGGAGATCGAACGTCCCCCCGTTAAGCGGGTCCGCCCCAAACTTTACCGCGTTGTTAACGCAGGTAAGGGGTGAACACCGCGATAACAGCCCCAGGGAAACGCCGCGGTTCGATGGGACCGCGATTCATATGGGGGGGAGACCACAATGGGAATTTCCGAGATCGCTTCGCAGGTGTCCAAGCGCGGTTGGAGCAGCTTGATCAAGACGGGGGACGCCCCCATTCGCGAGATCAAGAACATGACCATCTCCGACATCCGCTTTTCCGAGGGCCAGGTTCACGACCTGTTTGCCAAGTACCCGCTCAACCGGCAGTTGCGGATCGAGCGTGATTCCTTCGCCCGCTACAACGGCCAGAAGGCGACGCTGCCCAGTGGCAAGACCTACCTCATCGGCACCAAGACCGATGCCAGCGGCAAGCTGCTGCAGACCACCCAGGCGGCGACCCGGGAGGAGGCCAAGAAGGCCCTCGGCGCCAACCTGGTCTCCGAGACCAAGCTGACGCTCGACACCACCATCAACCACGGCAGCAAGGGCCGGGTCCACGTCTCGACCCCGGTGACCATCCTGAACAACAAGGTGATCGTCACGCCCAAGATGCCGAAGGGCCAGGACTTCTTCGACGGGATCGCCAAGTGGCTCGAGTCCCTCGGGGGCCGCCACACGCCCGTCCGGACGCCGAAGGCGTAGGATCCGTTCGTCGCAAAGAGGGCCGGGGGGCGATCGCCCCCCGGCCCCCTTTTTTCAGTGGCCGGTTCGGGCGCAGCGGGCCATCCGGGCCACGGCCTGGGCCAGTTCCCCTTCTCGGAGCGCCGCGTAGCCCAGGCGCGCGAAAGGCGGATTGGACCCGTCGAGGGCGAAGCGGGCGGCGGGACTGAAGCCGACCCCGTTGTCGGCAGCCCGCTCGGACCAGGCCAGGAGGTCCTCGGTGGCCGGGAAATGGGCCCAGAGGGCGAGGCCGCCGGCCGGTAGCTGGAAGGACACCTCGTCCCCGAAGGTGCTGGACAGCGCCTCGGCGAGGGCGTCGCGGCGATCGCGGTACACCCGTCGCATCTTTCGAACGTGCCTCTGGATCGCCCCGTCGGAGATCAGCTCGGCCACGGCGTACTCCATGGCCTGGTCCCCCTGCCGATCGATCAGGAGCCTGAGTTCCGCCATCTGAGCGATCAGGGGTTCGGGGGCCACCACGAAGCCGATCCGCAGGCCGGGCGCCAGGATCTTGCTGAGCGTCCCGAGGTAGACGACCACCCCGGCCCGATCGGCGCTCGCCATCGGCAGGATGGGCCGGCCCTCGAAGTGGAACTCGTTGTCGTAGTCGTCCTCGATGAGGGCCACCCGATGCCGCTGCGCCAGCTCCAGCAAGCACAGGCGTCGGCCGGGATCCAGGGTGACGGTGGTCGGATACTGGTGGTGGGGCGTGAGGTACACGGCCCGTACGGACCCGGTCGCCAGGAGGCGTTCGAGCGGCTCCAGGCAAAGCCCCGAGCGGTCGACGGGCATGGGCACCAGTTGGGCCCCGGCCGTCCGGAAGGCTTCCCAGGCCGGTTGATACCCGAGCCCTTCCACCGCGACCACGTCCCCGGGGCGGACGAGGGCGTGCGCGACCAGGTAGAGCGCCATCTGGCTGCCGCGGGTCAAGAGCAGTGTCCGCTCGTTCGCCGCCACCCCCCGCACCGAGGACAGCATGGCGGAAAGCTCGGTACGCAGCCGTTCGTGGCCACGCGGGTCGCCGTAGTTGAGCGCACTGGGTCCCACCAGCCGTAAGGCACGACGATAGGCCCGCGACAGCTCGTCGGCCGGGATCAGTCGGACGTCTGGAGTACCGCCGCCCAGCACGAGGGTACCGGGTCGATACTCAGGGCGCACGTAGCGACGCGGCGGCGGGGGCAGATCGAAGCCTGGAACCCGGGGCATCGCCGGGCGCGCCGGACCCGCGAACTCCTGGGGCCGGGTTTCGGGGATCGCCCTCGAGACGAAGGTCCCGACGGCCGGCTGCATGGAGATCCATCCCTCCGCCTGCAACTCGCCGTAGGCGGCCAGCACCGTGTTGCGGTGGACCAGGAGGGTCTCGGCCAGGTGACGGCTGCTCGGCAGGGCCTCGCCGGGACGCAGGCGGCCCTCGCGGACGCCGTCGGCGATCGCCCGCGCGATTTGCAAGAAGACCGGCGTTTCAGCACCCGGATCGATCGCGAGGGCGAAGTCCCAGCGGGTCACGACTGGTCCAAGTTCCTTTCGGGTTCGAGGGGGATCGCCTGGACCAGTATACCCGACAGGGGAGGCTACTGGATGAGAATCGAGCGGGTGGCGAGTGGGAGCGGATAGCTCACGGTCGCGATTCCAGGCAACGCTACCTGGCTGCTGAACGCGGTCGGGGGGATGACCAGGGTGTAGGAGCCCGACGCCACGGCCACCGGAAGGCTAACCGAGGCGGGTAGGGGCTGGACGGCCATGAAGTTGACGACGCAGGGACCCAAGGCGTTGGGGTTCCGATCGGTGCGGGTGATGGTTCCTGTGACCGTGATCGTGCGGCTCGCCGGGTCGATCGAGGCCGTAAAGCTCGTCGGATTCGGCCGGTCGGGAAGGTGCCCCCAGCTCCCCTGATTGACGAACACCCAGGCGGTGATCGAGAAGGTGGCGTTGGCCGTCGCGGTCGCCGGGGCGTCGAGGGCGAACATCCTGGCCGGCAACGTGTTGGCGAGCCAGCAGCTCGAGGTGTCGATCGGCGACGACGATGAGATCGACGAGGGGGCCGGCATGATGGGCTGTGGCGAACAACCCATTCCCACGCACCCGATCGCGCTACCCGTCGCGAACGCTCCCGTCAGCACGAGGAAGAGTATGCCCGTCGCCCTCATCGCGATCTCCTTTGCTGATTCTGAAACTGGACCTCTAACCTACCATCCGAGGGTCACGTTTGCGATCACATGGGGCGATCTACTGGTCTAGTAAATATCTAAAATCTGGTCCTTCTAAATGGACCAGAGGCTTCGTATGGTCGTTCTGATGCCACGAAAGGAGAACGACCCCATGCGTCACGACCGTTACCGGATGGAGCCTGCGGAGGCCTTGGCCTTGCTCGAGGAAGCCCCCGTCATGCGCCTGGCCACCACGACTCCCGACGGCGAGCCTGTCATCAGGACCCTGCACGGGGTCGTAGTGGATGGGGCGATCGCCTTCCACGGCGCCCCGACCGGGGAGAAGAGCGAGACGGTGGGCCGTCGCGCCGTCGTCTCGGCCGACGAGATCGTGGCCGAGATCCCGAGCTACTTCATCGACTCGCGTCGGGCCTGCCCGGCGACGACCTACTATCGCAGCGTCCAGGTCCACGGGACGATCGAGCGCGTGGACGACCCGGTCGCCAAGGCCAAGGTTCTCACGGCCCTGATGACCAAGTTCCAGCCGGAGGGAGGTCACGAGCCCATCACGGCCGATCACCCCATGTACGAGAAGGCGATCGCCGGCATCATGGTGCTGCGTGTGCCCCTGGGGCAGGTGGATGGGAAGGCGAAGCTGGGCCAGAACCGGCGCTCGGAGGAGCTGTCGTCGGTCCTGCGGCAGCTCTGGCTACGCGGCAAGCCAGGTGACATGCGGGCCATCGAGCTCGTGAGGAGGGCCAATCCGGACGTGCCGACCCCCGACTTCCTGCAGGGTCCTGACGGCACTTGGCTGATCCCCAACATGGGGGCTGGCGACCTCGAAGGGGCCGTGGACCTGATGGAAGCCGTCTATTGGAACCAGGTCTGGGACCGGGACCACCTGTCCCGGGCGCTTGTGGGCTCGACGGTCTGGGTGGGGGCCAAGGATGAGGTGGGGCGGGTGATCGCGACGGCGCGGGCGATCGCCGACGGGGCCAAGTTCGGTTGGGTCTACGATGTGGTCGTCGCCCCCGACTGGCGCGGGCGCGGACTCGGAAAGGCGCTCATGCGCCTGTTGCTGGACCATCCGGCCCTGAGGTCGACCCGCCAGATCTTCCTGTCGACCCGGGACGCCGAGAAGCTCTACGAGAAGTTCGGCTTCCAGGACCGGGCCACCGCGCCGCCCCGGCCGTGGAAGTCGATCGAGATGGTGCGGAGCTTGGCTGGCGTACTCTAGCTTGTGAACGCTGTCAACGTTGACGATATTGAGTCAGTGTCCGGAAAAAACGTTCTTCCCGCGGCTTTGCAGGGGGGTGATGAATGCCATCAGTTTGTCGTCAACGTTGATCGGCTAATCAACCCATTGCCCCAACGGACGGCGCTGCTATCCGCGCACCAAACTGCGTCCGGTACAGGTCAGCGTAGCGGCCTCCCAGAGCTATCAGCTCCTCGTGGGTGCCGCGCTCGACGATCCGTCCCCCCGCCACGACCAGGATCTGGTCGGCGTGCCGGACCGTGCTCAACCGGTGCGCGATGACCAGACTGGTACGGCCTGCGAGCAGACGCGCCATGGCCTTCTGCAGCCGGGCCTCGGTGCGCGTGTCGACGTTGCTCGTCGCCTCGTCCAGGATCAGGATAGGCCGGTCGGCGAGCACGGCCCGGGCGATCGACAGCAACTGCCGCTGTCCCTGGCTCAGCTTCGTCCCCGCCGCACCCAACCGGGTGTCGTACCCCTGGGGCAAGGCCGCAATGACGTCGTGCAGGCCGACCTCGCGGGCCGTCGCCTCGATCTCCTCGCGCGTGGCCTCCGGCCGCCCGTAGGCGAGATTCTCGGCGATGGTCGCTGAAAACAGGAACGGTTCCTGGGGCACGATCGCGAGCTGCCGACGCAGGTCGGCCCGGGCGATCAGGCGCACGTCCACGTCATCCAGTCGGATCGTCCCTCGATTCGGATCGTAGAAGCGCGGCAACAGGTTGGCGATGGTCGTCTTGCCGGCCCCGGTCGGGCCCACGATCGCGACCATCTGACCCGGCTCGACCTCGAACGAGACGTCGTCGAGCACCATCCGGTCGGGCAGGTAGCCGAAGGAGACCCCCTCGAAGGCGATCCGGCCCTCGGCCCGGGCGAGGGGCTTTGCCCCCAGCGGATCGGCCGTCTCGGCCGTCGAGTCCATGATGGCGTAGATCCGCTCGGCGCCAGCAAGGGCGGCCTGCGACTGGGCCGCCACCTGGGCTGTGAGCTGGATGGGCCGGAAGAACTGCTGGACGTAGAACAGGAAGGAGGCGACCAGCCCCACCGTCAGCTGGCCGTGGAAGACCAGGTAGGACCCGTACCCGATCACGAGCACGTTGGCCAGCGCCCCCAGCAACTCGACCGAGGGCGAGTAGGCCGAGCTCACGGCCGTCGCCGCGATGTTGGCGTCCCGGTTGGCCGCGTTGCGTTCGCGGAACCGGGCCATGTTCGCCTCGGCCCGGTTGAAGGCCTGCGACTCGCGCATCCCCTCGATCTCTTCCTGGAGATCGGCCATGACGGCGCCCGTCGTCTTCCGGGTCTCCCGGAAGGCGGCCCGGGCCCGATTGGCCAATAGCCGCAGGGTGATCAGCATGAGGGGGATGACGGCCAGGCAGGCGAGACCCAGCCTCGGTTGCAGGGCGAGCATGGCGATCACGATCCCGCACAGGCTCAGGAGGGCCCCCACCACCTGGGTGAGGCCCTGCGAGAGGATCTGGTTCAGGGTGTCGACGTCGTTGCTCACCCGGCTCATGAGGTCGCCCACGGCCTGCTTGTCGAAGAAGCCGATGGGCAGCGCCTGCATGCGGCCAAACAGGCGGACGCGCAGGCCAGCGAGCACCTGCTGGCCGATCGTCCCGATCTGGCGCATCTGGGCGCGGGTGCTGAGCGCCCCGATCACGTAGACGACGAGCATGACCACGAGGAGACGCCCCAGCCCGGGCAGGTCGTGGTGAAGCACCGGTCCGTCGATCGCGCGCCCGACGAGCCAGGGGCCGAGCGCCTGGCTCGACGACGAAAGCACGATGATCCCCAAGGTCAGGGCGATCTGCCCGCGGTGGGGGGCGAGCTCGCCGGCAAGCCGGCGCAGGATGGCCCCGCCTTGCTTGGCCCGGTCCTCGGACTCGGTGACGAGCCCCTCGACTCCCCGGATCATGCGACACCTCCCACTTCAAGGGCATGCACCGGGGCGTCTTCCAGGAACTGAGCCCCCAGGATCTGCGCGTACAGCTCGCAGTCGGCGAGCAACTCCTCGTGGCGACCCTGCGCCACCAGCTTGCCGCCGTCGAGCACCAGGATGCGATCGGCCGAACGGACCGTGCTGAAGCGCTGGGCGATCACGAAGCAGGTCCGCTGCCGGTCGGCCATCAAGCGGTCCAGCGAGGCCCGGATCGCGGCCTCGGTCTCGGCATCGACGGCCGAGGTGCTGTCGTCCAGGATGACGAGCCGGGGATCGACCAGGAGGGCCCGGGCGATCGCCAACCGCTGCCGCTGCCCGCCCGACAGCCCCAGCCCGCGCTCCCCGATCACCGTGTCGTAGCCGTCGGGCAGCTCGCGGATGAAGGGGGCGGCCTGGGCGGCCATCGCGGCCTCCTCGATGGCCTGTCGGGTGGCGTCCGGCTTGCCGTAGGCGACGTTCTCAGCGATCGTGCCCGAGAAGAGCAGGGGCGCCTGCATGACCACCCCCAGCTGGCTGCGCAGGGAGGAGAGGGTCACGTCCCGCACGTCCTGCCCGTCGATCCGGACGGCGCCCGCCGTCACGTCGTAGAAGCGCGGCAAGAGGTGGACGAGCGTGCTCTTGCCCGAACCGGTGGTGCCGACGATGGCGACCGTCTCGCCCGGGTTCACCCGGAAGCTCACCTCGGTCAGGCTGTCCGCCTCGGCGCCCGGGTACCGGAACGACACCCGGTCGAACTCGACGGCCCCTTCGAGGGGGGCGAGCTCGGTGGCGCCGGGGCGATCGGCCACCTCGGTCGGGGCGTCGAAGATCTCGTTGATGCGCAGGGCCGAGGCCCCGGCGCGGGCGATCATGACGGTCGAGAAGCCGAGCCCCATGATCGGCATCAGCAGGTAGAAGAGGTACTGGTTGAAGGCCAGGATCTGGCCCACCGAGAGCTCTCCCTTGATGCTGAGCCAGCCCCCCAGGCCGATGACCGCGACGCCGGAGAGGCTGCCGCAGAGCATGATGAAGGGGAAGTTGTTGGAGACGGCCTTGATCGACTCGATGCTCAGCTCGAGCAGGTTCGAGTTGAGGCCCTCGTAGCGGGCCAGGGTGTCCGCCTCGCGGCCGTAGGCTCGCACCAGCCGCACCCCCAGGAGCGATTCCTGGAGCAGAGTGTTGAGGTTGCCGAGCTGTTGCATGATGCGGCCGAAGAGGGGTCCGATGCGCCGGATGAAGTTGCCCATCAGCCAGAAGATCGGGGCGATGGTCACCAGGATGGCGAGGGTGACCCGCCAGTCCAGCCGGAACAGCAGGATCACGGCGCCGACCAGCATGAGCAGCGAGCTCGCGATCTGGAGGATGCCCGACCCGGTCATGGTCCGGACAGCCTCGACGTCGTTGGTGAGGCGGGTGAGCAGCTGCCCGGCCTCGGCCTGGTCGTAGTAGCTGAAGCTGAGGCGTTGGATCTTGGCGAAGAGCTCGTCGCGCAACCGGTAGGCGACGCCCTGCGAAGCGCGCTCGGTCAGGTAGTCCTGCAGGAAGCCCGCGACGGCGCGCAGGCAGGCGAGTCCGACCATGGTCCCGACGGCCATGGCGACCACGTCCGAGCGATGCGTCGCGAGCCCGCCGTCCACGGCCACCCGCACCAGCTGCGGCGAGGCGAGCCCCGCGAACAGGACGACGAACAGGGACAACAGGGCGCCCGTGGCGGCGAGCCAGTGGTGGCGCAGGTAGCCGACGGGGCGGCGCAGCGCCTTCAAGGCCCCGGGCGGGATCCCCCGACCCGGCGGCCCTCCGGGCCCTCCCCTGCCTCTGTTCACCATCGTCCAGCCTCCTCGCGGGTGTTTCTTGGACTTCCGTAAAATTTTATACCCAAGTATGAGTTTACCTCACGATGGGTTCGTTGTCTGCCCCTTCACGTCACGCCCGCATCCGGCGCGGGACGGGCAGGTAGCCCTTGTCGCCGTAGGGTTCCAGCTGAGCCATCCAGGCTTCGAGCAGGAGGGCCACCTCGCCCGCGTAGTCTCGGGGGTCGTTCGTCGGGGTCAGGGTTTCCAGGATGTCGAACCTGAACGCGTCGGCCCCGCACGCGTTCCAGTCCTGCTGAAGGGACCGATTGGTGTGGCCTCCCAGCGCGAGCCAGGATCGGTCCCGGTCCATGGCCCCCTCAAGATTCAGGCTGGCATCCAGGAAGACCCGGCCGTTTCGCTCATTTCGGATCCGGTACACCCCCATGGTGCGGAGCCGGGCCCCATTTTGCTTGGCTTCGGTCTTGAGTTGCTCACGCCGGTTCATGCTCCGCCTCCTGTTCGGCCTGGTGGGCGCGCTCGACGAGCGCCCTCAGGTAGTCGCGCACGTCGGGGGGCCAGTCGTCGGTGAGGGGGGCGATCGCCCCATACTCTCGACGCGTGAGGGCCCGGGAGACCTCCTCGTATCCGGGGCGATCGCCCGCCAGGACCCCCAGGGCGCGGAAAGCGGCTTCTCGCGCCCGCCGCGCCCGATCCGCCCCCTGGCCTCGCTTCATGGCCCCTTCGACCAGTTTCCGCAGCGTGACCGAGGCCCCACCGGGTTGCTCGTTGAGCCAGTCCCAGTGCCGCGGCAGCAAGGTGACCTCGCGCGGGACGACCCCCAGTTTCGGGCGGCCACGGCCCGCTCGCGGAACCTCGCCGTCGCCCGGACGCCGGAAGCCCGGGTGCTCCTTCAGTCGCTCCAGGGCGTCCGCCTCGGAACCCCGCAGATCGAGGTCGATCGGTTGTCCCGACAGGTCATCGAGGATGAGCAAGGGGCCCGCTTTCGCCGCGAGCCACTGCTGGGCCGGAAGGACGATGGCCTCGATGGGACCCGTCGCGAGCAGGCGGGTCCCGCCGAACGCGGTGAACGAGGCGGGAAGGCGATTCGAGTCGTTGGTCGGCATGGGGTTATTATTACCCGGGTAATAATAACCGTCAAGGGGGGATTCAAGAACCGGATTTCGGTCGGGGCATACCGCGGGTCAGGGGGTGACGGTCCGGATCATGTTGTTGATCGAATCCGTCACGTACATGTTGCCCTGGCCATCGAGGGCGATGGCGCGCGGTTGATTGAATTGGGCGCTCAAGAGTGGCCCGTTCTGGTACCCCGGCCCCGTTCCGGCGACGGTCGAGACGCCCCCCGCAGGGGTGATCAGGCGAATCCGGTGGTTCATGGTGTCGGCCACGTAGAGGTTGCCAGTCGTCTGATCGAGGGCGATCCCCCGCGGCTCGTTGAAGGTGGCGCTGGTGGTCGCCCCGTCGGCGGCCCCCGAGGTCCCGACGGTCCCCGCGTAGGTCGACACGGCGCCGGCGGGCGTGACCCGGCGGATGACGTGATTCCTCGTGTCGCCCACGTAGAGGGTGCCGGCCGCGTCGATGGCGAGGCCGTGCGGATAGTTGAGGACGCCCAGCGAGTTCGGGACCAGGGTTGTCACGGTCGAGAAGCTCGGGGAGGCGATCTTGCGGAGGCTGCCGAATCCGCTCCCCCCGCTCGCGTCGGTCACGTACATGCTGCCGGTGGCGTCGAAGGCGACCCACCGGGGACCGTTGAAGGAGGCCGAAAGCAGCGGCCCGTCTGCATCTGTGGCCGCTCCGTTGCCCGCGATCGTCGTGACCTGGCCGTTGGGGCTGATGCGCCGGATGCAGGCACCGCCATTCTCGGCCGCGTAAAGCATCCCGGACCCGAAGGGGTCGAGGGCCATGCCGTAGGGGCCGTTAAACTCGGCCGCCGAGCCCAAACCATCGAGCGTGGCCGCGGTCGAATTGCCCGCCAGCGTGGTCGCGGCGCCCGCCAGGTTGATCTTGCGGATCCGGCTGTTGTTCGCATCGGCCAGATACAGGAATCCGCCGAACAGGTTGATCCCGATCGGGAAGTTGAATTCCGCCAGGTTCCCGACGCCGTCGTTCCAATTGGTGTAGCTGTCCCCCACGAACGTCCCCACCGTGCCGTGCAGGAACAGGTAGGGCGAGACGGTCTGCGCGACCCCGTTGGGCTGTTGGAGGACGAGCGGGGCCGAGTAAGCGTTCGCTGGGATGCTGACGGTGGCCTGGGTCCGGTCCGCGCCCACGCTCCAGGTGCTCGCCGCGATCGATCCGAACCAGAAGGTGTTCCTTCCCGCAATCTTGTCCAGGTAGGCCCCCCGCACGATCAGGTTGCCGCCCGGCGTCGGGATGGCCGGACTGAACGAGGTGATGACCGGCACCCCCGTCGGAAGGGAGTAGGTCCCGTTGTTGGAGTTGCGGGCGATCTGGCCGATGGGGTCCTGATCGAGCTGGATGGCGCTGTTCACCAGGGTAAGGACCGGCTGGTAGTCGTTGGCGTTGGATAGCCCGGTGCCCCCCGGCACGAAGCTGCTGTCCGTCGCGCTCACCGTGTTGATGAGGGCCGACATGCTCGCCGCCCCCAGCTGGCGCAGGCTCGCGATCGCCGAGAGGGCCGTCGTCCCCGGATTCACCACGATGTTTTGGTTGACGATCGAATTGGTCAGGCTCTGCCAGCCGTTGTTCCAGAACAGCAGGGTCCGGATACGCACGGCCGCGGCCCCGGCCCGGTTCGGGCCGCTCCCCGCCGAGAGCCCCTTCACGGCCTCGAGGACATAGACGGCGCCCGGGGGAGGGGTGAGGTTGCTGAAGGTCAGGACGAAGTTGCCCGCCGAATCCGTGACGGAGCTGCTCACCGTGGTGCCCCCCACGGCGTCCACCAGGGACACGGTGGCCGCGTTGGCGACCTCGGTCATGGTCGCTTGGGTGTGGCGGGGCGGTTCGAAGGAGACGTGGCCCGAGAGGGAGGGGACGATCGCGGTCGGGGCCAGGGCGGGCCTTCCGGCCGTGCAGGCGGTGAGGGCGATCGCCGCCCCTCCCAGTCCCAACCAGCGGGTGGCCCGGTGCGTCACGTTCCGTCCGCTCATGGCGCCACCGCCCGGATCCGGTAGGAGTACCGATCGAGGACGTAGACGACGCCGTTGTTGTCGACGGCGAGGGCATAGAGGCTGGCGAAGCCGGCCTGGCGAGCGGGACCGTCCGCCTCGGCGCTGACGGTGGGACCGACCCCGGCGATCGTCGAGACGACGCCTCCGGCGATCTTGCGGATGGTGTTGTTGTTGGAGTCCGACACGTAAACGGCGTCGTTCTGGTCGACCCCGACGTAGATCGGCCAGTTGAACCGCGCCGAGCTGGTGGCGCCGTCCTGGAACCCGGCCGTGCCCGAGCCGGCGAAGGTCGAGACGACCCCCGCCGGCGTGATCCGGCGGATCACGTTGTTGGACGAGTCGGCCACGTAGACGTTGCCCAGGCTGTCGACCGCGATCCCGTTGACGGCGCCGAACTTGGCCGTGGCCCCCGGCCCGTCGACGTAGCCCCCCGTGCTGCCGGCGAACGTCGAGACCACGCCCCCCGCGACCTTGCGGATGCGGAGGTTGCCGCGATCGCCGACGTAGACGTTGCCGCTGCCGTCGACGGCGACGCTGTACGGGGCGTTGAAGGTGGCAGTCGCGGCCGATCCGTCGCCCGATCCCGACGTGCCGGACCCGGCCAGCGTCGAGACCGCACCGGCTGGCGTGATGGTCCGGATCCGGTTGTTGTCGTCGTCGGCGACGTAGACGTTGCCGGTCGACTGCTCGAAGGCGACCCCGATCGGGGTGCCGAACCGGGCGCTCGCCGCCGGTCCGTCGAGCCAGCCCCAGTTGCCCGTTCCGGCGTAGGTGCTGGCAATCCCGGCCGCCGTGACCTTACGGATGACCTGGTTCGAGTTGTCGGCCACGAACAGGTTGCCCGTGGTCCGGTCGATGGCGAGGCCCTGAGCCGCACCGAAGCGGGCCACGGCCCCGCGGCCATCGGCGTAACCGTTGTATTGCCCGGCCATGGTCCCCACGGTCCCGCTCACCGGGATGAAGGGGCCCGTCCAGGTGGAGGCTCCGGAGGATACCTGCACGACCCCGCCGTAGGCGGTCGCCGAAAGGGTCGCCGCCATTTGGGTCCGTGCCGCGTTGGTGCTCCAGGTCGCGACCGGCACGGGGCCCAGGCTGACGGTCGCCTGGGCGACCGCGAGCGGCAGGTTCTGCCCGTTGATCGTGATGGTCCCGCTCGGCGTCGCGATCGCCCCGCCGAGCCCCGTTCCGTAGGTGTCGAACAGGACGAGGTTCCCGGGCTTCGGCAGGTACTGGGTGGCCGGGCCCGCCCCGGTCGGGTCGTAGCCGACCGCCTCGAGCGGGTCCTGATCGACCGCGAGGGCGGCGCTTTCGAGCGGAAAGACGGCGTTGAACTCGGCCAGGCTGATGCTCGCCGTCGGCGAGAAGACCGCCCCGTTGACCGAACTGAGCAGGGTCTGCTGGTCGCTAGTGTTCAGGCCCTTGAGGCTCGCGATCGCCGAGATCGTCGTCGTGGTCACCCCGAGTTGGACCGCAAGGCCCGTCATCGTGTTCCAGCCGCCGCTCTGGTAGAAGACGATGGTGCGGACCCTCGCGAGCGAGGCCCCCGCGCGGTTCGACAGGCCGCCCGCGGGGAGTCCCTTCACGGCCTCCAGGTAGTAGGGCTGCCCCGCGAGAGGGCGGAAGCCATTGCCAAAGGTGAGGGTGAAGTTCCCGGCCCCGTCTGTCACGGCGCTGGCCGCCGTCACGCCTGTCGTCGCGTTGATCAAGGAGACGGTCGCGGCCTGGGCGACGTTGCCGAGGGTGGCCTGGGTCGATCGCGCGGGGATGAGGTCCGAGACGTGTCCCCGCAGGGCCGGAACTCCCGGCTGGGCTGCGGAGAGGGGGGCGGGAGCCGTCGGCTGGCAGGCCGCGAGGGCGAGGGCGATCGCCGCCCAGGGTCCGTGCCGGTGCCGGACGGTGCCACGCTGCCTCACCCCTTGCTCGCCTCCCTCTCGTCCGCCTCCAGGGGGTTATACCCACGATTGCTTGCAGCCATGGCCCGGGGCGATCGCCCCGCCGGTGGTGCGAGTCTACTTCGCGGCGAGGTGGTTCTTCTCGATGTAGGCCCGGACGTCGGTGATGGTGGTGGGGCAGGTCTGCTCCTGCAGGAAGTTGAGGAGCCACCGGGGCAGCGCCAGGTCGGGGTCGACGAGGCCGGTGTAGAGGACTCGGGTCTTGCGGGGGCTCACGGGCGTGAGCTTGAGGTAGTCTTCCCAGAACTTGATGGTGCCGGTCACACCCTTCGAGGTGATGACGTGCTCGGCGGGGCGCTCGGTCGCGTCGTTGAGCATCCAGCGCTTCCCGAAAGGCCAGGGGAAATCGAGGGCCAGGTAAGACTGGGTCACCGGGAAGCGCCGGGTCGTCACCCGCGCTTCTGAATAGGCCGAGAAGACCTGCTTTTGGTGGTCGAAGTCCGAGTAGACCCGATACACCACGTCCAGCGGGGCGTCGATGTTCCCGAAGATGCAGAAGCGCTTGATGTTGTTGCGCCCTTCGGCCATGTGGACGACGACGTCACCCGAGTTGACCCGGCGCTCCTCGTCGGCGTTGAGGGTCATGAAGGTACTGTCGGCCCAGGCGGGCGCCGCGAGGGCGAGGAGGGTCAGGATCACCCAGAGGATACGCTTCATCGGTCGGTCTCCCTGCGGTCGAATACCCAGGGACTATACCCATCCGGGTTGGCAACCTGACCCTCTTGGCGACCTCTGGTTACGAAACCTGGCCTTGAATCCGGGTCAGGATCCGCCGTTCGAGCTGGGGCTTGGGCATGTAGCCGATCAGCCGATCGACCGGGGCGCCATTCTGGAACAGGATCAACGTCGGGATGCTCTGGATACCGAAGCGCATCGCGAGCTGCGGATGCTCGTCGGTGTTGACCTTCACGACCTTGAGTCGCCCGGCGTGCTCTTCGGCGAGGGCCTCGACCACCGGGGCCACCATGCGGCACGGCCCGCACCACGGCGCCCAGAAGTCAACCAGGACCGGCACCGGAGACTTGAGCACCTCCTGATCGAACTGGAACGGATTGACCGCGATCGCCTTCGACATGGCGCACTCCTTTCGATTACCCCTCAGGGGTATCCGCATCATATACCCCCGAGGGGTAAATAGTCCAGCGTAAATCCTACCTAGGACGAGGTGCTACTTGGATCCGGGGTTTCTACGCTTGAATCGACATGGGTTGACGGGGTATATTGTTGTTGATGCATACCCGGTTAGGGTATTTACCCGAGTCACGAAAGGGAGGCGACCATGCAGCACGCTGTGACGACCTATGGAATCGGGGGGCGGGTGGCGTTGAGCCATGCGGAGGCGATCGCCCGGACCAAGTCGGCCCTCGCGGCCGAGGGGTTCGGGGTGCTCTGCGAGATCGACGTGCAGGCCACCTTGAAGGCCAAGTTGAACATCGATCGGCCCCCCTACGTGATCCTGGGTGCCTGCAACCCGCCCCTGGCCTACCAGGCCCTCGAGCAGGAGCCGGATCTGGGGTTACTACTGCCTTGCAACGTGGTCGTGTACGAGGACCAGGGAGAGGTCTGGGTCAAGGCGATCGAGCCCGGGGCCATGCTCTCGATCGTGGGTAACCCCGATCTCGCGCCCATCGCCGAGCTGGTTCGAGGAAAGCTGGAGCGCGTTCTCGCCCAGGTCACCGGTTAGGGCGGGTGCCGATTCGGCCGCTGAGGCCCGCCTGACGCTTCAGGATCCGCCCGGTATGGTGGTAACCTACCGGGTGCGATGAATGAGACCGAATCGACTCCATACGAACCCGACAAGCGGACGCTCCAGGCGGTCAACAGCGAGCTGGAGACCCGCGTCGCCGAGCGCACCCGCAGGCTACAGGAGGCTCACGATCGGCTCGCTGAGCAGAACGAGGAGCTCTCGCGGGCGTACCAGGAGATCCAGCGCGCCGAGCAATACAAGGACGAGTTCTTGTCCGTGATCAGCCACGAACTGCGGACTCCCTTGAACTACATCACCGGGTTCGGCAGCTTGCTTCAGGACGAAGTCGCTGGCCCCATGAACGCCATGCAGACGGAATACCTGGGGAAGATGCTCGAGGGAGCCGATCGGATGCTGGCCCTGGTCAACGATCTCCTGGACGTGGCCAAGATCCAGGCGGGCCATCTGGACATCGCCCCGCGAACGATCCCCTACGGTGACCTGCTGGACGAGGTCCTCGACACCATGCGTCCGTTCGCCGAAAAGAAGGCCATCCAGCTCACGGTCCGGGTCGACGCTCCAGTTACCGCGGAGATCGATGGCCCGCGCGTCGAACAGGTCCTGACGAATCTGCTGTCCAACGCGATCAAGTTCACGCCGGATCACGGCTCGGTGACGATTCGGGCCTACGAGCACGACAGGGAGCTGGTCACCCAGGTGATCGACACCGGACGCGGCATCGCCGCCAAGGACATCCCTTACCTGTTCACGCGGTTCAAGCAGCTCGACATGAGCATGACCCGCGAGGCGGGCGGCGTGGGCCTCGGGCTCGCAATATGCAAGGCGATCGTCGAGGGGCACCGCGGCACGATCGGGGTCCTGAGCCATCCAGGCGAGGGAAGCACCTTCTGGTTCAGCCTGCCGCTCACGGCCGCGACCGAAGGCCTCAGACTCCCGCCGAAACCGGAGATTCTCCCTTGATCCGCTTCATGTCCGGGTCGTAGAGGGGGCGGAGCGCGGCGATCGCCGGGTAGCAGGCGCCCGCGATCTCGACCTCCCAGGTGCCCGACTGCAGGAAGGCTGCGTCGATCGGCTCTCCCGCCTCGATCATGGCGAGCCCGACGGCGCCCCCCAGGGTGTGCCCGTAGGAGCCGGCCCTGACGTAGCCCACGGGCTTCCCGTTCCGCCGCACGATCTCGGCGTGGAAGAGCATCGGATCGGGGTCCTTGACGAGCACCTGGACGAGGCGCCGGGTCAACGGTCCCGCGTTCTTCTGCGCCCAGGCGGCGTCGCGGCCCAGGAAGCCGTCGGGCTTTTTGAAGTCGACCGCGAAGCCAAGCCCCGCCTCGAAGGCGTTGTCCGTGTTGTCGATGTCGTGCCCGTAGTCGCGGTAGGCCTTCTCCATGCGCAGGCTCGCGAGGGCCTTCAAGCCCGCGTGGCGTAGGCCGAAGCGCTGGCCGGCCTCGATTAGCCGATCATAGACGTGGACAGCCGCCTCGGCTGGGATGTAGAGCTCGTAGCCGAGTTCGCCGAGGTAGGTGATGCGGATGCACAGGACCTTCGCGTACCCGATGTCGATCTCGCGGGCCGTCCGGAACGGGAAGGCTTCGTTCGAGAGATCGGCCGTGGTGAGAGTCTGCAACAGCTCGCGCGAGCGCGGACCCTGCACGTTGAGCTGGCCGAAGCCCGAGGTCACGTCCGTCACGAACGCGTGGGCATCCTCGGGGATGTGGCGCCGTAGCCAGGTCTCGGCGTGGCGGTGCATGGTGTCGGTCACGACGACCAGGAACTTCTCTTCGCCAAGCTTGGTGACCGTCAGGTCGGCCTCGAGCTTGCCGTCCTCGTTGAGCCACTGGGTGTAGGTGATCATGCCCGTCGGGCCGTCGACGTTGTTTGCCGAGATCCAGTTCAGGACTCGGCCGGCGTCGCGGCCCTGCACCAGGAACTTGGACATGAACGACATGTCCATGACGATCACGCCCTCGCGCGCGGCCTGGTGCTCGGCTTCCCAGTAGGGGAACCAGTTGTGTCGGCCCCAGCAGAGCTTCTCGACCTTGGGCTCCACCCCAGGGGGGGCGTACCAGTCGGCCCCCTCCCAGCCGCTCACGTCCTTGAAGTAGGCTCCGGCCGCTGCGAGGCGGTCGTGGAAGGGCGACTTCTTGGCGCCCCGAGCGGTCACGAGGGTCATGGTCGGGTAGTGGCAGCGGTAGACGAGCCCCAGGGACTCGACCGTGCGCTCGCGTCGGTACTCGGGGTTCGCCTGGTAGGGGTGGAAGCGGTCGACGTTCATGGCCGTCACGTCGACGTCGGGGCGACCGGTGACGATCCAGTGGGCGAGCACCCGCCCGACGCCGCCCCCGGTCAGGATCCCGATCGAGTTGAGCCCGGCCGCGACGAAGTAGTTCTTGAGCTCCGGGGCCTCTCCGACGAGTGGGCTGAGGTCGGGGGTGAAGCTCTCGGGGCCGCAGAAGAACTTCTTGATGCCCACCTCCATCGAGATGGGCACGCGGCGCATGGCCCTCTCCAGATAGGGCCCCATGCGGTCCCAGTCGGGCTGGATCTCGCCGAAGGTGAAGTCCTGGGGAATCCCCTCGATTTTCCACGGGGCGCAGACCGGCTCGAACAGGCCGATCATGAGTCCGCCCACCTCGGAGCGGTAGTAGCCGTGGGAGGAAGGATCCTCGAGGACCGGCATGCCCTGGGGAAGATCGGCCAGGTCCTCGGTAATCAGGTAGTAGTGCTCCGCCGCCTGGTTCGGCAGGGTCACGCCGGAGAGGGCCCCGAGTTGTCGCGCCCACATACCCGCACAGTTGACGACGACCTCGGCCTCGATCGACCCGTAGGGGGTCGTGACGCCTGTGACGACTCCGCGCTTCTGCAGGACCCCCGTGACCGGCACCCCCTCGATGAGCCGGGCCCCCTTGAGGCGAGCCGCAGCAGCGAGGGCCATCGTGAAGTCGACGGGGTTCACCCGACCGTCTTCCTTGACGTAGAAACCCGCGAGCAGGTCGTCGACATTGGCGAGCGGGAAAAGTCGCTTGATCTCGGCAGGCGAGATCTCGTGGACGTCGATGCCGCAGAAGCGATTGAAGGCGGAGACTCGCCGGTACTCCTCGAGCCGGTCGGGATCGGCCGCCGCCTCGATGAAGCCGACCGGGGCGAATCCGCAAGACAGGCCCGTTTCGGCCTCGAGCTTGGGAAACAGGCTACGGGTGTACTTCCGCATCTCGGTCGAGGTCTCGGACATCGACCCGAAGGTGACCATGAGCCCCGCGGCGTGCCAGGTGGTGCCCGAGGTGAGCTGGGCGCGCTCCAGCAGGACCACGTCCTTCCAGCCCATGTCGGCCAGGTGGTAGGCCACCGAGGTGCCGATCACCCCTCCCCCGATGATGACGATCCGTGCGCGTTCCGGCAGTGTGGGGATGCTCAAGTGGTTGCTCCTTGGCAAAGTCGGGACTCTCTGGACAGTTCGATACCCAAAAGGACGGGAGATCTATAGGCCCTCGCTCGGTTGTTCGATTGGCGGGTGCCTGTCCCGCTTTCGCCAAATCAAAGGTGAGTGCGGATCCCGATCATCGAGGTCTGGAGGATCGGGGCATTCTGGAACTGCAGGTCAAAGGCGTGGTTGACTTCCACCCCGAGCTCGTACCCAAAGCTGCGGCCCATCGTGACGCTGCGGTTACTGTCCAAGGTGACCGTCAAGGCGGGGTCGAAGTGGACCTTGAGGTCGACCCCTGGCGTCGGGGTGAAGTCTTGATAGAGGGATAGCCCGAATCCGGCTTCCCAGTTCCAGGCGTGGGGCTGAAATGGGCTGACTGTTCGTTGGCCTGTGACCGGGTCATAGGTCGGCGTTGCCATGGTGGTGTCGGTTTCAGCCCCGAGAAGCCAGCCTACCTGAAGATGGCCATTGTCCAGGAAAGCGGCTCCCATCCGAAAAGCAGGATCGAAGTATTGGGCCGAGCCTAATGGCGTGAGCAGCACGTTGAGGCCCATGGTCAGCGCCCCGGTCCGGTAGTCGACCGAAGCATTGCTGCTTTGCAGACCTAAGTTGATCCCGTCGGGAAGGCTCAGCCTAGGTAGTAGGCGCGCCTCGCAGGTGGGTGGGACGAGTAACGTGCCGGCCACGAGCCCCGCCACTGCCCCGAGTCCCGCGTTTCGCCTCGCCATCACAACGCCACCCGGACCGAGGTCACGACCGAGTCGAGCTGGCTCTCGGAGCCGTATTTGGGAGCCACCATGACTTCCACCTTTCCGTCGAGATCGACGCCCAGTCCAAACGAGGTACCTGCCCCGAGGACCACCCCTCCGCCCTGCGCCGAAGCGGCGAAACCGAGGCCCTGATCCCAGAACCAGCGCTCCTGCATCCCGCCCCAATGGGTCTCCTGGTGCAGAGAGGCGCAGACCGCGGCCGCCGAACGCCAATGCCGCACCGACACGTAGTCCGGATAGGACTCGAGCACCCCTCCGAGGCCGAGGCTCAGCCAGGGGGAGTCGAACAACCGCACGGCCGCCGTGACGTCGGGGTCGAAGTAGGTGGCCGCCGTGAAGCCCCCGGAGTAGAGGTCCCGGTTCTGGGTCGTCCGCAGGGCGATCCCGCACGCCCAGCGATCGCGGCGGTAGTCGATACCGATCGCGCCTCGCAAGATGTTCGGATCGGTGGCCTCTGATTCGGTGGTTTCGTAGGCGACCGAGAATCCTGGCAACAGGTCGACGCGCGGCATGGAATCGGCCAGGGCCGGGCCGCCCGCCAGGCCCTGGGCGGCGATCGCCCCCAGGATCAAGAGGCAACGGGGTGTCCGGAATGCGGGGTTGCCGATACGGTTCACGCAGGACCTGGGCCGAGCGCCCGCCGATGCGAGGACCGGTGGGCTTGGAGAGCGGCGAATGATGAGACCACTCTACCGCTTGCTCGCCTGTTTGGGAACGGTCCGGACAGGAGCCCGCGCGGTTCACGCCCCGCCGGCGAACAGGTCGAGGGGCGCGAAGGCCTGTCGGTAGAGGAGTTCGAGGTGGTTGGCGATCCGGTGGAACTCCTCGAGCCCGAAGATCGGCACCCCGGGTAGATCGAGCGGGAGGTCCGTCACGAGCCCCGCGAGGTCCGCAGGAGCCAGCATGGGCTCGGTGGTGTTGGCTCCACGCACGACTTCCAGCTTGGGAAAGTCGAACCGCTTGAACCCCTCCACCAGAACCAGATCGAGGTGCCCGAAGTAGTCCCGAATCAGGGTTTGGGGATCCGGGGGCACTGCCGTTTGTCGGATCAGGGCGACCTGTCCGGGGCCCGAAATGACGACCGTCTCGGCCCCGGCTGTCCGGTGGCGCCAGGAATCCTTTCCCGGGCGGTCGATTTCGAACCCGTGAGCGTCGTGCTTGAGCGTCCCGACCCGGTAGCCCCGGGCCTTCAGCTCAGGGATCAACCGCTCGATGAGGGTCGTCTTGCCTGAGTTCGAACGCCCCACAATCCCGATCGGAACGGCCATCAGTCGTCGCGTTTCCGCTCGGCCGCGGCGAGCCCTTCCTGGAGCGCGGTCTTCGCTTCGTCGGTGCCCGCCTTGAACTCGGCCAGGCTCTTGCCAAGAGAGCGGGCAAGCTCGGGAAGCTTCCTGGGACCAAAGATCACCAGGGCCCCGACGGCGACGAGCGCGACGGTCGTGGGAGTCAGCATGGGAACCTCGTTTCGGTGCGGGACGCGGCGGGCGGCGCAGCCTGCTGGCCCATCGCCCATGGTACGCCCGCCGTGATGGCGAACATCCGGGCTTTCCACGGATCCCGTCCAAGATAGGGAGTTCCTACGGATGGTGGCCCAGTGGATGCGGATTTAGCCTGAACCTCGTAGCCAATCGCGTCAGGGGGCCCGATGCACCGGCACGTTGGAACCGTCCTGGTCGGGGGAGCGATCCTCTTGACGAGCCTGAGCGCAATGGTGCTGTGGTGGAGGGCCCCGGACCGCGAGGAGATCTCCGCCACCCCCGAAGTGGGTGAGGCCCTGTACGCCGTCAAGCGGTGTTCGACGTGCCATGCCATCGCTGGGGTCGGGGGGCGCATCGGGTGTGACCTCACCCGGGTGGCCCGACGGCGGAAGAAGGACTGGATGGCCCGGTGGCTGCTCGATCCCCAGCGGGTGAGACCCGGGACCAACATGCCCAACATGGGGCTGAAGAACGATGAGGCCCGCGCCATCGCGGAGTACCTCGCGACCAGGAGGTGACCATGCGTAACTCCCGACTATTGGTGGCTTGTTTGGTGCTCGGGCTTTCGGCCGGTGCCGCCGAAGCGAAGCTGGCCAGCGTGACCTCCCGCTTCGAGGTCCAGGGCATGGTCTGTGAGAGCTGCGCGCGGGACGTGCGCGAGGGCCTCTCGAAGCTCCCGGGGGTCCGTGGAATCGCGGTCGACGTCAAGACCGGGATCGTCACCGTCATCTACGAGGCCAAGCGCTTGAACGCCCGTCGAATTGCCAAGGCGATTGACGACTACGGGTTCACTGTCCGGGATCTCACGAGATGAGTAACGTCTAACGCCCCAGAAGGTCGAAATAGGTACTCTGTACGGTCCAAATTTCGCTGACTTTCCATTTAGACTCGCCAAGAATCATGCTCTCCCCACTTGCAGAGGCACGCCTGTCGATGAAAACGCCCTACCCCGTATCCGTCGCCCTGGTCATGGGGACCCTGGTGAGTGCCTGGCCCGCGTTCGCCGCGGACGCGGCCAAAGGGAAGGAGGTGTTTCAAACCAATTGCGCGGCTTGCCACGGCGCCGACGGGACTGGCACGGAGATCATGCCGACGATTCCGCACCTCTCCAATCCTGAATTCCTATCGGTGGCCTCTCCGGGCCTGCTGAAGGCCATGATCGAGAACGGCCGCCCCGGTCGTCCGATGCCGACGTGGAAGGGGATCCTCGGGGCCGACCAGATTGCCGACGTGGTCGCCTATCTCAAGCAGTGGCAGACCATTCCGGACGTGAGCGTCCCGCCGGGGCCCATTCACGGCGATGTCCGCGCGGGCAAGGCGATCTTCTCGACCATCTGCGCCACCTGCCACGGGGTCGGCGGCCTCGGGCAATCGGCACCGGCGCTCAACAACCCCGGCTTCCTGAAGGCGGCCTCCGACGGGTACCTCAAGAAGACGCTCGAGATCGGCCGCCCCGGCACGCCGATGCGCTCCTTCCTGGGGCCGTCCGGCCTCGCCAACCTGAGTGATCAGGACCTCAACAACGTCGTCGCCTACATCCGTTCCTGGCAAAAGAAGTAGGAGGGCCCCCCATGGCCGACTGGCTCAAGAAGAACATCTCCCGCCGGGTCTTCGTGAAGGGCTCCGCGCTCGCCGCCGCCACGGTTTCCATCGCGACGCTGCCGACGATCGGCGCGCGAAAGTGGGAGGTCGTCGCCAAGACGATCGGCCGGAAGGGGAAGGTCGACACCCAGTCGGCCTGCCCCTACTGTGGGGTCGGTTGCGGCACGATCCTGCACATCGAGGACGGCCGGATCGTGGGCGTCTCTCCCGATCCGGCACATCCGACCAACAAGGGCCTGCAGTGCATCAAGGGCCTGACCGCGAACGAACCCATCTACGTCGATCGCCTGACCGAGGTCTTGGTGAGAAAGGACGTCTGGGCCGAGTGGAAGAAGCCGGGCCACGGCGATCTCGAGTTCGTCTCCAAGACCAAGGGCAACTTCGACGACGAGGTCTGGATCAAGGTCCCGTACCACGAAGCCTCCGAGATGGTCGCCCATAAGATCGCCCATGTCTACAAGCAGTACGGGGGAAACTCCATCGGGCTCTATGGATCGGGCCAGCTGACGGTCGAAGGTCAGTACCTGGAAACCAAGTTCATGAAGGCGGTCCTGGAATCCAACACCCAGGAGGCCAACGCCCGATTCTGCATGACGTCGGCCGTGACCGGCTACATCGCGACGTTGGGGTCCGACACGCCGCCCTTGTGCTACGACGACATCGAGAAGGCGGACTTCATCATCCACTTCGCGCACAACGCCCGCGAATCCCACCCCATCGTCTTCTGGCGCTGCGCCGACCACAAGAAGAAGGCGAACATTCCGACCTTGGTGGTGGATCCCCGCTATACCGGGACCGCTCAGGGCTACGAGCGGATCAATCCGGAGAACAGCGTCCACGCCTCGATAGAGCCGGGCGGCGACGTCTCCTTCCTCAACAGCATCGCCTACGTTCTGCTCACCGACCATGACGACGTGATCGCCCACGACTTCCTGAAGCAGAACGTCAAGGGCTGGGAAACCTACATCGAGGGCATCAAGGCCCGCTACAGCCCCGAGCAAACCGAGCCCATGACCGGCTTCAAGCCCGATTTCGTGCGAAGGGTCGCCGGGATGTACGCCGAGGCCACCCGCAAGGGAAACGCGCGGGGCGAAGGCGGCGTCGTCACCTTCTGGGGAATCGGCTACAACCAGGCTATCCACGGCCAGCACCGGGTCATCTCCCTGGTCAACCTACATCTACTGACCGGTAACATCGGGCGTCCAGGAGCCGGCCCCTTCTCGATGACCGGGCAGCCCAACGCCATGGGGGAGCGCTTGACAGGTGGTCTGACGGGACGTCTTCCCTTCAACGTCCCGGCGACCGATACCAAGATGCAGTCCAAGCTGGCCAAGGTCTGGAACGTGCCGCAAGAGCGGTTGAGCACGTCGGCCGCCTCCAAGAACCCCGGCTTCGCGGTGGGGATGATGGAGCGAGCGCTCAAAGGAGAGGTGAAGGCGCTCTTCTTCATCTACGCCACCCACGTCGACATGCCGGAAACCAAGACGATGGTGCGGCCGGCGCTGGAGAAGGCGTTCACGGTCGTGCAGGAAATCTACCGCCACGCCCCCAACAACCTCTACGCCGACGTGGTCTTCCCGGCCGCGACCTGGGGCGAAGTGGGCGGCACCTACATCAACTCCGAACGTCGGATCTACGTCACGGATGGTGGTGGGATGCCTCCAAGCCCTGACTGCAAGCCCGACATGGACATCGTCATCGACAAGGGCAAGGAGATCTGCAAGCTCATCGGCCTGCCGGCGGACAAGATCTTCCCCTACAAGAAGCGACCCGACGGCACCTACAACCCGGAGGAGGTGTTCCGGGAGTTCTGCCTCGCGAGCAAGGGGACGGATGCCGACCTCTACGGCCTCATTGAGGTCGAGAAGAAGACGGGCAAGTCGCCTTACCAGCAAATTCGCGAGCTGCGGGGGATCCAGTGGCCGGCCCCTACGGCGGCGATCGCCATGAAGGGCGGCTACTCCCGGCGCTACATGGGTCAGGAGAAGGGCTGGAAGGACCGTCCGTACGGCATGTTCCGGACCGAGGACGGCAAGGCGCACATGAAGCTGTGCGAGCAGAACTACGCGCGGCGGGCCGAGATCGTCAAGGAGCTCTCCCGCGCCGGGACGGATCCGACCTTCTACGCCATCGACCACATCGCCCTGCTCGAGGAGGCGCGCGACAACGCCCTGACCCCGGAGGTTCCGGACAAGGAGTACCGAGAAATCCCGCTCGAACAGGTGCCCAAGGACAAGTATCCGCTTTGGCTCGCGCTCGGCGTGGTCTACGAGCACTTCCACACGGCCAAGACCATCCGGGCCGCTACGACCCGCAAGCTGGTGCCCGAGAACTACATCGAGATCCATCCCGAGGACGCCAAGGTGTACGGGATCGCCGACGGCGAGTGGGTGCGGATCGTGACCCGGCGGGGCTCGTTCGAGGCCAAGGCCAACGTCGGGAACCCCAGCAAGGTCAAGCCGGGACGGAACCTGGTGCCGCGCGGGTTCATCTTCGGGCCCTGGAACCTCTCGGTCGCCGACAGCGCCGACCCCCGGAAAAACAAGTGGCTGGTGAACGCAGCCACGCACCGCGCGTTCGATCCCGTCTCGGGCCAGGCCGCCTTCAAGCACTCGGCTGCCCGGATCGAGAAACTGTCGCCGGTCTAAGGATCCCCTGCCTCGGGATCCTCGGGAGGGAGCATGGATCGAAGGGAGGTCTTGAAGGGATTGGGGGTGGTCGGCCTCTTTGGAGCTCTGGTGGGGCTATTGAACCGCCATGAGGCCGAGGCGGAGCCCCGGGTCCGTCCTCCCGGCGCCCTGCCGGGGGATGAGTTCCTGTCTCGTTGCATCCGGTGCAACCGGTGCGCCCAGGTCTGTCCCAACGACTGCATCAAGTTCTCCCCCCTGTCCGACGGGCTCGCCCAGGCGGGAACCCCGTACATCGCCCCCCGCGAACAGGCCTGCATCCTCTGCATGAAGTGCACGCAGGCCTGTCCAACTGGCGCCCTGCGCCCGATCGAGGGCAATCGGGAAGCGGTCATGGAAAACGTGGCCATGGGGATGGCGACGATCGACAAGGGCATCTGCTACTCGTATACCGGCCGGACCTGCGGGCTTTGCTACGAGGCGTGCCCCCTGCAGGACGTGGCCATCACCCTGGACCTCTGGGAAAAGCCCGTGCTCCACCCCGAAAAGTGCGTGGGGTGCGGTCTTTGCGAACGGATCTGTTACCACATCCCGCAGGCGATCCGCGTCGTTCCGAAAGGGTAGCCATGCAGCCGCGCCGACTCAGTCAAGGTCTGGTCCTTCTGCTCGCCACGGGCATGCCCTTCCTCCATCTCTATGCCACCGCCCGGTCGCAAGGGGATCGAGATGCCTTGATGGCTTCCCCCGTTTGGCGCCTGCTCAGCCTCGCCTTCTATCCCCTGGGAGACCCCGAGCGAGTGGCGCGATTCCTGAGGGGCATTCCAGGCTGGACGTTCTCGCTGGGGCCGATCTCCCTGACCGATCCGCTGGCGGCGATTGGCCTCCGCGCCTGGTCCCCGGCGCTCATGCTGTCGCTGGCGATCCCGATCGCCTTGACGCTCGTGATCGGGCGGTATTTCTGCGGGTGGGTGTGCCCGGCCGGGTTTCTCTCGGAGATCCTCCTGGCCTTGCGCAAGCTACTGATCCGACTTGGGGTGAGGCTTCCGGAATGGAAGCTCGGGAATCGATGGCGGTTCGCGCTCCTGGCGCTGGGAGCCGCTTACAGCCTGTTGACTGGAATCCTCGTGTTCCCGTGGTTCTACCCGCCGGCCGTCCTGGGTCGGGAGCTTTACCTCGCGATCGCCCGCACCGAGATCGGGCTGGGGACCGTGTTCCTGTCGATCCTGGCGCTGGTGGAGCTGGTGGCCATGCCCCGTGTGTGGTGTCATTCGCTGTGCCCCGGCGGGGCGATGTACGCCCTGATCGGGAAAGCTCGCCTGCTGCGAATCAAGCGGGCGGCGGACCGCTGCGTCGGGTGCCGCCGTTGCGAGGAAGTCTGTGCCTTCGCCCAGAGTCCCGTGACCGACCGGATCGGATCCGACTGCACGACGTGTGGCGCTTGTATTCAGGCGTGTCCCGCCCAGGCGCTTGCCGTATCCCTGCCGATCGCCCCCGAGCCGCGGGTCGCCACCCGGGAGGGCTCGTCGTGAGACGGGGTCTCGCCGCCATGCTGCTCCTGGTGATGGCCATGCCCGCCGCGGCCCATCACATCAAGGGGCTTCCGCATTTCGGCTACAAGGACATGGGCTGGTACCCCCAGATCCCGAGCAAGGAGACGATCCGCCGCCTCAAGCACTACCTCGTGGTCGCCACCACGATGCCGGGGGACCCCAAGGCCGGATCCCAGGTCAACATCCACCTTTACGTCAAGGATCTCAAGGCGAGCCAGCCGCTCCACGCGACCATTCGCTACTCATTGAGCCGGCGCCGCTTCTTTTTCTTCCAGGACGAAGTGGCCCCCCCGACTCCGGTCACGCCCATCCTGGAGCTCTTCCAGATCGATCGGATCTTCGAGGAGGGGGGCCACTATACCCTGACCCTGCTCTTGCCGGACCATTCCAGCACCACTGTCCCGATCGAGGTCCACCCGTGAGAGGACTGAAGGCGATCGCGCTGTTGGCCATGGCACTGCCCCTGGCACCGGCCAGAGCGGAACCCTATCCACCCGCCGGATCCTTGATCCACTGGCGGTCTTACGCTCCAGAGGCCTTCAAGGCCGCCAAGGAACAGCATAAGCCGATCTTGGTATTGATCTCGGCCTCGTGGTGCCACTGGTGCCACGAGTTCGAGACCAGGAGCCTGGAGACGCCCGAGGTGGCGGCCTTGCTCAATGACCACTTTGTCCCCGTCTGCGTCGACGCCGACCGAAGGCCGGATGTCGTGGCGCGCTACCCCGGGAGAGGTCTGCCTGAGACCGTCATCGTCAACCCGGCGGGCGGGGTCGAGGTCGCGGTTCCGGGGGCGATTCCCAAGGAGGACCTGGTTCGCAACCTACGGCAAACGGTCGCCATCCTCTCGGAAGCTCATGGATCGGTCGTCGAGACCGTGTCGACCCCCCATGCGAACCGGATCGAACCGGTTAGGCTCCTGACCGCGGCGCGGCAGCGGCTTGAGGTCGAGACAGATCCCTTGTTTCGGGGGTTCAGCCAGGGCGCCAAGCTGCCAAAGCCCGAGGTCCTGCTGTTCTTGCTGGGAGGGAATGCCGGCGAGCGTCGGCAGGCGATTGAAACGATGGAGGCCGTTACCGGCGAGGTCCCCTGGCTCAAGGCCTTGGGGAATCATGGCCTCTACGATCCGGTGGAGGGTGGCTTCTTCCGCTATGCCACTCGCCGAAATTGGAGCGAACCGCACGACGAGAAGCTGCTTGGCCTCAATGCCGAGATCCTGAGGGTCTGCCTAGCGATCTACCGCCAGACGGGCGATCGCCGAGCCAAGGCCTGGGCGACCTCGACGATTGGCTACATGCTCAGAACCCTGCGCGCCCCGCCGGGAGGTTTCTACGGAAGCCAAGCGGCCGACGAGGCCTACTACCGGCTCTCCGGGCCAGAGCGTCGACGCCGGCAACCGCCTTCGATCGATCGGCATCACTACGCCGACTCGTCGGCCAAAGCGGCGATCGCCCTCTTCGAAGCTGCCCGGGTCCTGCGCCATGGCTCCTACCGGGCTGAGGCCCGCAGGGTCCTGGAGGATATCGAGCGATACCTGCGCGCTGACGGCGCGATGGCCCATGATTGGAGCGATGGCCGGTCGTCCGACCTGGTTGGCATGCTGGACGACCAGGCATGGGCTGCGATGGCCTTTCAGGCCGGATACGCCACGACCCACGCGGTTCGCTACCGGTCGGAAGCCGAGCAAGCGCTCCGATACGTCGAAAGGAACCTGAGGACCGAGAACGGGTACCGGCTGCACGCTGGGGGGGAGGTTTGTTCCCGGCAGAACGGGGAGATCGCCCTGGCGTTCGCGCAGGCAGGACCCGCTCGCTACGAGGCCGCGCGGCTCGCCTTGCGGCTGGGACTCGGCGCGGACCTCGACGGGGCGTACGGGTGGCAAGCGGCCCGGATCCTGGCTGGGACTCATGCCCGATAGCATGTCCCGCCAGGAGTTCCTCCGCCGCGGCCTCGGTCAGCTGGGGCGATCCTTGTTCCGAGGGTTCGCTCCCGTCCTGGAAGCCACGGCGCCAGGGCCGCCACCCGCTCCGACCCCGGTAGTGCTGAGGCCGCCCGGGGCCCTACCTGAACCAGAGTTCCTGGCCAGATGCACCGGTTGCAACCGGTGCGTGGAGCGCTGCCCCCACGATGTCATCAGTCTGAGCGGAGGGGACGGCGCGCCCACCAGGACTCCGTTCCTCCCCGGGCTCGCAGCCAAGCCGTGCTTCCTGTGCGAAGGGTTGCCCTGCGCCGAGGCCTGCCCCGAAGGGGCCTTGGTCCCCGTTCCGGCCGAGGAGGTGCGAATCGGGATCGCCGTGGTCGATCCGCGAACCTGCTTCGCTTTCAAGGGTCAGCATTGCGACTACTGCATCGATCGGTGCCCCTATTCTGAGCAGGCCATTTTCGCCGATGACCAGGACCGGCCGGTGGTGAGCGCCGAGCGATGCACGGGGTGTGGTCTGTGCGCCCACTTCTGCGTCTCGAGCCCCGGTTCCATCGCGGTCCTTCCCCGGGAGGCGGCCGCACCTCGAGCCTAGAATGGCGGAGATTCCGTCCTGGACGGCCCGGCTAGGCCCAACCGGCGAACCGCTCCAGCGCCGCCAGGTTGCCGTTGAACACGTCGTGGTCGTAGTTCGGCCCGTCGCTGTACTGGAAGAAGGCGACGTCCCGGTTGATCCCGGAGCCGTAGGCGGCCTCCCAGATGGGGGCGCCCGGCACCGTGGCCTTGGCCACGTCCATCTTGCTGCCCTGCACGTAGATGACCGGCCAGTCTCCCGTGACCTGGCGGATGTGCTCGGCTGCCTGCTTGAGGGTGCTCGGCGAGTCGAGCGCGGGGCCCTCCCAGTCGAGGACGAGGCGCGTGCCAGCGGGAAGTGGGCCGTGGATGCCGACCACATCCAGGAAGTGCTTGGCCTGAGCCGTCCCGTCTCCCGGGTCGAGGAATTCGTAGGCCATCCGTAGCTTGAGCGAGCCGTCCTGCAGCTGCTTGCCGAGCTGATCCCAGCGGGAACGGAAGGTCGCATCGACGAAGCCCGTCCCCTGGCTGGCCTTGATCGCCGTCCACTTGGCTCCCTGCAGGGATTCCTGGAAGGTGCCGTTTGAGTTCCAGTTGGAGGTGTCGCCCCCGTGTAGCTCGCCAGGACCGGGCGACCATGGCTCGCCCGAGTGCCCGCTGGGGGGCTGCGGGGCCGGTGACGGGGCCGGAGCAGGCTCGGGAACCGCGCCGTCGGGTAACTGCAGCACCTGGCCGGGATAGATCAGGTTGGGATCGGAGATCTGGTTCCGGTTGAGGTCGTAGATCTCGCCCCAGCGGTTGCCGTCGCCCAGTTCGCGGCGGGCGATCGCCGACAGGCTGTCCCCCGAACGCACCGTGTAGGTGCGACTCGCGGCGGGCGGATTGGGCTTCGCGGGTTCGGGCGCCGGTTGCGGCGCGGGGGTCGGGGCGCTCGGCGCGGGAGCTGGAGAGGCTGGCGCCGCGGGCTTTCCCGCCACCTGTTGAAGAAGTTGATGAAGCTGGCTCAGCAGGCCGGAACCAGCGGTCGGCGCTGGGGGCGCGTTGGGAGCGGCCGGGGCCGGAGGCTGGGAGCTGACGTAGCTGTCGCCCGGCATCGTCGAAGCGGCCGGGGCCGGCGCGGCGGGCGCCGTCGAGGTCATTCCATGCAGCTGGCTGAGGAGCTGCTGGTAGGAAGTGGGAGCAGTACCAACGTTCGACCCGTCGATGGTGGCCATGGGAACCTCTCTGGTTCCCCCCCACGAAGCTATCGACGGGTCGTCCGTTGATTCGGTAAAGCGAGCGCTAAGTGTTGCCTAAGAGTTCCTGAAAGGTTCGGAACCCCCAGAAACTACTTGAGCTTCTGCAGGGCCTGGATCGCCTGGGCGCGCGCCTTGGGATCGGGGACCGAGAAGGTCATGGCCGTGCCCGGCTTGATCTTGCTGGGGCCCGAGAGCCACTTGTCGAGGCTAGCCTTGTTCCAGGTCTTGAACGGCACGCCCGTGATCGATGGCTTGCGGTTGTAGACCCCGAAGAGCGGCGGTCCGACGATCTTCTTCTTGGCGCTCGTGAGGTCGTGGCACGAGGCGCAAGCGGCAAGGGCCGGGGGCGGCGCTGCGTGGGCGGGCGCGATGGCCGCGGCGCCGATCCCGAGAGCCAAGAGCGAAGCGGCGACCCAACGGTGTCCGAGCATCAAATCCTCCTGTGATGCGCATGCGCCGCGCTATCGATGGTCCGCTCGGACCTCCAATCCGCGGCGCTAGTCTACCTGAAGGGATTGTACCGACCAGCCAAAACTTGAAACAGCGGACAAACTACGGATCATGGCCTCCCGCCGGCCCCCCTCCGGTCTCCATGAGCTAGCTCATCGCAACTCGAGTCGCCTCCCGCTAGGCTCATAGGCGTGTTTGCAACCAACTTTCAAGGAGCCGATACGATGATGACCCTCGAGACGACCGTCGGAGAAATGGTGGTGGAGCGGCCGAGCCGCGCGCGCGTGTTCGAGAGGCACCGCATCGACTACTGCTGCGGCGGGAAGATGACCCTCTCCGCGGCCTGCGCCCGCCGGGGGCTGGACCCTCAACAAGTGCTGGCCGAGATCGAGGCCAACGACCAGGCCGTCGCGCCGGACGAAACGGACTGGAACCAGTCGCCCCTGCCCAGCCTGGTGGATCACCTGCTCGATACCCATCACGTCTACCTCCGAGAGGCCATGGAGCGCCTTGCGTTCCTGGCCGAGAAGGTGGCGCGGGTCCACGGCGAGCACCATCCGGAACTCCAGGAGGTGCACGGCCTGTTCGAGAAGTTCCGCCAGGAGATGATCGATCACATGGCCAAGGAGGAGCAGATCCTCTTTCCGGCCATCGGCAAGCTCGTGGAGGGATCCGACGCGCCGTTCCCGTTCCCGATCGATCGACCCATCGGCGTCATGAACTCGGAACACGAGGAGGCGGGTCGGGATCTTGAGCGCCTGCGCGACCTCACCTCGGGCTACCGGTTGCCCGAAGACGCCTGCAACTCCTACCGGGCGCTCTTTTCCGGCCTCTCCGAACTCGAGCAGGACACCTTCCAGCACATCCACAAGGAGAGCAACATCCTATTCCCGCGGGCGATCGCCCTGCTGGACCGGGCCGGGTCTCGCGCGTAGCCGGACCTTGGCCGGATCGGCCAGGTCATACCCGTCACCGGGCGCAGCGGAATCCCCGGAACCGCATGGCCTGGTCCTTGCGGCTGGCCGCGCGCACGGCGGCCCTGAGAAACCAGGCGTAGCTGCCGTCGTCGGTGTTGAGCTGGCCGCAGCCCAGGTTGTCCGTGCCGCCGGTCGGATCCCGGCTGTCCTGGCGGGTGTAGCTTCCGCGCTCGTCCGCCACCCACTCCCAGACGTTGCCGTGCAGGTCGTACAGGCCATAGGCGTTGGGCGACCCCTGCCCCACCCGGTGGGGCTCCTTCTTGGCCCCGCCGTACCATCTCAGTTCCTTGGCCTCGTCGGGAGTGTAGCGGTAGGGTAGCCGCCGTGCCCCTCCGGCAGCCGCATACTCCCACTCCAGTTCGGTCGGCAGGCGATAGCCGAACGACTCGCAGAACGCCTCCGCGTCGTCCCAGGTGATGAACACGATCGGGGCGTCCGGCGGGAACTCCGCTTCGTGGGCGGCCATCAAGGGGGTCCAGTGGCTCGTGCCGAGCGCGAACCGCTTGTACTGGGCCCATGTGACCGGCGTGCGACCGATGTCGAAGGGGTCGACATGGAGGACGAGGCCGTCCTGGGAGCCGGGATGGACGAAGGCGCCGCCTGGAAGCCGCACCATGGACGGCGCCCCTGGCCCGGAGGCGGGGAGGGTGGCCAGGAGCGCCGCCGCGAGCGCCAATCCGGCCCGGATCATGGCTCCAAGTCGTGGGCGGCCGCCAGGATGCGCGGGTAGTCGGGTTGCAGCCCGTAGAAGTGGCGGCGCACGCGGCCCTGTCCGTCGATCAGGGCGATCAGGTTGACGTGGCGGAAGCCGCCCCCCGGATCCTGCTGGTAGTCGAAGCCGCAGGCCTCGATCGCGGCCTTCGTGTCCGGGGCGCTCCCCCGCATGACGTGGACGGCAGGGCCGTCCAGCTCATGCATGCGGGCGAGGTCCACGAGGTCAGCGGCCGTGTCGTGGGTCGGATCAAACGTGATGGCCGCGAAGGAGACCTTGCCGCGCTCGGACGGGGGCAAGCGCTCCGGCAGCTGGGAGAGGCCATGCAAGAGCTGCGGGCAGGCTGTCTTGCAGGTGCCGTAGAAGAACGTGACGATCCAGACCCGGCCGTCGGGCAAGGAGACCTTGGCCCCCCGCTGGTCGACGAACGAGACCGCGGAGAGCGTGGGCTCACTCGCGGCGCTGGCCCGGGTCGGGGGCATGGCCCCGGCCCAGGCGGCGATCGCGAGGCTCCCCATGAGGGCCAAGCGCCCGATCACTTCAGGTGCTCCAGGGCCTCGATGATCCGGGCCCGGTCCTTGGGATCGGGAACCCGGTAGCTCATCATGGTGCTCGCCTTGACGGCCGCGGCGTTCGTCAGCCAGGTGTTGAGGGCCGTGGCGTCCCACTTCTCGAACTTGACGCCGTTGATGGAGGGCGATCGCCCGTACACCCCGAAGAGACCCGGACCCACCAGATGCTTGCGAGCCGCCGATAGGTCATGGCACCCCGCGCAGGTACTGAGGCTCTCGCGCATCGCCGGGGTGAGGTGACCCGGAGTGTTGGGCTTGCCGGCCAAGGCATCGCTCAGAGGCCGGGTCGCGATGAACTTGTAGATATCGGCCTGCTGCGGGCCGTCGACGTGCATGATCCCGAGCGCGCCCTTGTTGAAGGCACGACCGAGCGAGTGGTCCACGAGCGGGTAGTCGCCAGGCACCTCGAACACGGTCTCGATCATGGCGGCCGCCCCGGCCGGGATCAAGTGGTTTTGGATGTTTCGCAGAGGAGGCGTCTCGAGGCTGCCCTCGTCGTAGCACTTCTCGAGGTGGTCCCCGATGATGTGAAACGAGCTCACGAGGTTCAGCCCGGCGTTACCCACGTACAGGCGGACCTTCTCGCCGACCTTGGCCTGGAGGGCGTTCGCACCCGTGAGGGAGCCCACCCGACCGTTCCATGTCACGTAGTCCGGGCGCTCGGCGAGCATCTTGTCGAAACTGAACTCGTAGAGGTCTCCGCGCGACACCCCGGGCTTGTCGGACCCGGTGTAGGCCCTGGCCGCGTTGGGCTCGGGCTCGGCCCGCTGGGTGTACCACTCGCTCTGCATGAGGTAGTACTCGTGGTCCACGGGCTCCATGCCGGCCTTCGGCTCCACCAGGATGAGCCCGTACATCCCGTTGGACAGGTGCATGGGAACCGGAGCGGTGGCGCAGTGGTAGACGTAGATCCCGGCATGCAGGGCCTTCCACTCGAACGTCGATTCGTTGCCCGGCGCGGTCAGGGTCACCTTGGCGCCGCCGCCCGGGCCGGTGACCGCGTGCAGGTCGATGTTGTGCGGCATCATGTTGTTGGTCAGGTTGCGGAGGGTGAAGGTGACGAGGTCCCCCTCCCGGACCCGGATGAACTTGCCCGGCGCCTTGCCGCCGAACGTCCACTTGGTGTACAGGACCCTGTCCGCGATCTCGTTGGTCGTCTCCACCACGTCCAGGGTCACGTTGACATGCGCGGCGTGCTTGCGGGTGATGGGCGGGGGGACGTTGGGGGCGTCGGTGAGGACGGCGTTCTCGGCGGGCAAGGCGTCACCGGCACGGGCCATGGGGGCCCCGGCGACCAGGGCCAAGAGGGTAGTCGCAACCCATCGTTTACCGTGCATGAATTCCTCCCGTCATTCTGATGGCGATCTATTGGTCTATGAAGTTGATCGAGCAAGATCCGCGGGTATTACCCGCATGGTCATCATATCGGGCGGGTTTGGCCCCGCTGAGCGGACAAACTACTGATTCTGGGGGCGGTTTGGATCGGTGCGGATGGGTTTTTTCTAATCCTGGTTATCATGCGGGTTAGTACGGATGTATTTTTTCTAATCCCGGGGCATGATCTCGGCAACCACCGCCCCCCAGCGATGATAGAGGAAGCCATGACAACGATGAAGCGATACGCCCTTCTTGGCACCCTGCTGGTCTCCGGCGCCCTCGCAGGGCCGGCCAACGCGGCCACCATGACCGACCAGGTCTTGCTCTGGCCCACCTACGGCCTGACTCCCAACGGCCGGCAAGACCTGTTTCTCTACTACACGAAGCAGTACTGGCTGAGCCCCGCGTGGGGAATCTTCACCTTCTACAACACGTCCCAGAGCCTGACGTTACGTGGCATGTACAAGACGGCCCTCGGCGAGAGCGGGGTCACCGGCACGGTCATGGCTGGCTGGCGCTTCACGGGCATGGGCAACAACCTCGTGATCCCGGCGAACAACGCCCCGCGTCAGGGCCCCGAGGTGGCCCTGGTGCTCGCCAAGTCGCTGTGGAGCGGGGGATCCCTCTCGGCGATGGGGTCGGCTGCACGCCTCTGGGACTGGAACACGCCCGGCAACGAGGCGTCGATGCTCTACTACTACGGGGCCAGCTACAACCATCAGGTGACGCCCACGACCACCCTCTCGATTGGCCTGTTGGGGGCCGTCCATCAGTTCGACACCGCCGGCTTGAAGTTCCACGACCTCGGGCCCACGCTGGGCGTGACTCAGGCCTTCTGAGTACCCTCCACGGGCGAGATTGCCTGATCGAAGGTCGGCCAGGATCGCCACTCAGCCGCGTCTTCGACCGAGTCGGCGTTCAACCTCCAGGACGTGCATGGTGGTCTTGAGTACCGTGTCCGGATTGACGCTCATGGCGTCGATCCCGATCTCGACGAGGTAAGCCGCCATCTCGGGGTAGTCCGACGGAGCCTGCCCGCAGAGACCGGAGTGCTTTCCGTTGCGGCGGGCCCCTTCCACCGCCATCCGGATCATGGTCTTCACCCCTTCGTCTCGCTCGTCGAAGTCGAAGGCTACGATCTCGGAATCTCGATCGACCCCGAGGACGAGCTGGGTGAGGTCGTTCGAGCCGATGGAGAAGCCGTCGAAGTGGCGAGAAAAGTCGTCGATCCGGATCACGTTGTTGGGAATCTCGCACATGACGTAGACTTCCAGCCCCCGCTTTCCCCGCTCGAGCCCCAGTTCCGCCATTCGATCGACCACGCGCTCGGCCTCCTCGACTCGTCGGCAGAATGGGATCATCAGCGAGATGTTCTCGAAGCCCATCTCCTCTCGGGCGCGGCGCATGGCGGCGCATTCGAGGGCGAAGCCCTCGGCGTAGGCCGGATGGGTATAGCGAGACGCCCCCCGGAAGCCCAACATGGGGTTCGCTTCGCGGGGTTCGAAGGAGTCGCCGCCGATGAGGCACGCGTACTCGTTGCTCTTGAAATCAGAAAGCCGAACCACGACGGGCTTGGGATAGAAGGCGGCGGCGATGGTGGCCACGCCTTCCGACAGGCGCTCGATAAAGTAGTCGCTCGGCCTCCTGTAGCCGCGCGTCAGGCGCGCGATGGTGGCTCGGACCTCATCCGGCACCCGTTCGGGATGTACCAGGGCCATGGGGTGGACCTTGATGGTCTCGGTGATGATGAATTCGATCCGCGCGAGGCCTATCCCATCATTCGGCAAGAAGCTGGTCTTGAACGCCAGATCGGGGTTGCCGAGGTTGATTTGGACCCGCGTGGTCGGGCGTTCGAGGGTCGCCAGATCGACGCGCCGAACCTCGAAGGGAACCGAGCCCCGGTAGACCTTGCCGACCTCTCCCTCGGCGCATGACACGGTCACGCTTTCGCCGTCCCCGATCCGGGTCGTGGCGTCGACGGCTCCGACCACGGCGGGAATCCCGAGCTCCCGGGCGACGATGGCCGCATGGCTCGTCCGACCGCCGCGGTCGGTGACGACGGCGCTCGCACGCTTCATGACGGGCTCCCAGTCGGGGGTGGTCGTCGGCGCGACGAGCACCTCGCCGGGGTTGAACGCGGACAGGTACTCGGTATCGGGAACGTACCGGGCGCGACCGGAGGCGATCGCCTCACCGACCGCATGGCCTGTTACCAAGAGATCGGCGGATCCCTTGAGCTGGTACGACTCGAGGGTCGTCCCGATCCTCTGGGACACGACGGTCTCGGGACGGGCCTGGACCAGGTAGATCTGTCCATCGAGCCCATCCTTGGCCCATTCGATGTCCATTGGACACCAGGCGCCCGCCTTCTGGCTGTAGTGCCGCTCCACCTTGATGGCGTCGCCCGCCAGACCGAGTACCTCCTCGTCGGTCAGGCAGAAGCGATCGCGCTCGTGCTCGGACGTCGCGCTGTCCCGAGTCGTCTCGCCGATGTTTCCGTCGGCGTAGACCCGCTTGATGGCCTTGCCGCCGAGTTGGCGCTTGAGCACTGAACGTCGCCCCGCCTCGTACAGCGGTTTGAAGACGTAGAACGCATCCGGATCGACCGCACCCTGGACCACGTTCTCTCCGAGGCCGTAGGCCGCGTTGAGGTAGACGACGTCTCGAAAACCCGATTCCGTATCGAGCGTGAACATGACCCCGCTGGAAGCCAGATCCGAGCGGACCATCTTCATCACGCCGACGGAGAGGGCCACCCGGAAGTGATCGAAGCCCTGGTCGATTCGGTAATGGATGGCACGATTGGTGAAGAGGCTGGCGAAGCAGCGCTTGGTGGCTTCGAGCAGCTTCTCCTCACCTTGAATGGCGAGGAAGGAGTCGTGCTGGCCGGCAAAGCTGACGTTGGGCAGGTCCTCGGCCGTGGCCGAACTCCGCACGGCGACGCTGAGCGTCTGGCCATACTCCCCTTGCAGCCCTCGGAAGGCCTCGAGAATCTCGGCCTCGAGGTCGGCGGGGAGTGGGGCGGCATGCACGATGCCTCGGGCCCGAGCCCCGCGCGCGGCGAGATCCTCGACATCGTTGGGGTCGAGACCCTTCAGGGCTTCATGCAGCGAGTCCCAGACCCTGGCTTGATCGAGTCGGTACCGGTACGCCTCGGCCGTGATGGCGAAGCCATTGGGAACCCTCACCCCCAGCGGAGTCAGCTCTCGGTACAACTCGCCCAAGGACGCATTCTTCCCCCCGACCGAGGCGACGTCACCCAGGCCGATGTCCTTGAAGAATCGGATGAACCGGGCCATGAGCCGCCGCCTCCTTCATGCTTGGCAGCCTTCGGTAGGGTTAGATTTACATAAATACATTAAAGTATCAACATGAGGCTCGGCCGACGGATGATCGGCCCTGATACGAGGAGCCACGATGCGCCGGATCGCCTTCTTCGAGGTCGCCCCCTACGAACGCGAGGCCATCGCGGCGTTCTCCCCGCCAGACGTCGACGTTCTCCGGTTCGTCGAACCGCTCAATCCCGAAACGGCCCAAAAGGCGACCGATGCCGAGGCCGTCTCCGTCTTCGTCTACTCGACTCTCGACGAACGAGTCTTGGAGCGACTACCGAGCCTGCGCTTCGTCACGACCCGTTCGACCGGATACGACCACATCGACCTGAACGCCTGCGCCCAGCGCGGGGTCAGAGCCGCTTTCGTGCCGTCTTACGGCGAAAATACGGTCGCCGAGCATGCCTTCGCATTGGTCTTCGCCCTATCCAAGCGCCTGCCGCGCGCCATGGCCCAGACCCGGACCCTCGATTTCTCCTTGAATGGCTTGGAGGGGGTGGACCTCAAGGGAAAGGGGCTCGGCATCATCGGGATGGGACGGATTGGCGCCCATACCGCTCGGATTGGCCGCGGAGCTGGGATGCGGGTGCTCGCCTACGATCCGCGTGAAGACCTCGAGCTTGCGGCCAAAGAGGGCTTTCGATACGTCCCTCTGGATGACTTGCTGTCGTCGTCGGATGTCATCTCGATCCACGCGGCGCTCGTTCCCCAGACCTTTCACCTCCTCGATCGCGCGGCGTTCCGCAAGATGAAGCCAGGCGCCATTCTCGTCAATACCGCCCGCGGCGGGATCGTCGACTCGGAGGCCCTCTGCGAGGCACTCGACCGTGGCTGGGTCGCGGCCGCGGGGCTCGATGTCTTCGAAGGGGAAGAGCTCATCAAGGACGAAGCGCGAGTCCTTCAGCAGCCGCTCAACCAGCAGCAGTTGCGCCATCTAGCGCTTTGTCACTCGCTGCTGCTTCGCGACAACGTGATCCTCACGCCTCATATGGCCTTCTTCACTCGAGAAGGCGTCGATCGCTTGCTCGAGACCACGTTCGACAACCTCAAGAGTTACCTGGCGGGTGCGCCGCGGAACCCGGTCCCCGGGCTCGGCTCATGAAGATCCTCGCGGCGACCGATGGATCCGGGTGCTCCCAAGAGGCCTGATGAGGTGCGCTTGGGAGGCCTCGGAATCCGACAGCTGAGCGTTTACATCGTGGATTCGGGAGGGCTATGATGGCGGGCCAAACGAAAAACGCTGCCTCGTCAAGAGGATTGGGCCTGGACGTCTTCTCGCTAGCGCGCTCACGCGGACCTTGCTGGAGACCTGCCATGGCGAACCCCGTCTGGATTTACGGCCCCGAATCCCACGCGGCCTTGATCTCCGAGCTGGCTTCCGCTCTGGGGTTGGCGCGGGGGGGCGCCGCCATCGGACGGTTCGCGGATGGAGAGCGAAGGGTCGAGATTCGGGATGACGTGATGGGATGCCCGGCCATCTTGCTGATCTCGACGGGCCCTCCGGTCGACTCGCATGTCATGACCTTGGCCTTGATGGCCGATGCCGTTCGCCGAGCGGGAGCCGGGCCCGTCATCGGGATCGTTCCCTATTTCGGTTACGCTCGAGCCGAACGGATGGCGGCTCCTGGATCCCCTATCGGTTGCCGGGTGGTGGCCGATCTTGTGCAGGGGGCCGGCTTGAGCCATCTGATCACCTTCGACCTTCACAACCCCGCGATCGCGGGGTTCTTTACCATTCCCGTCCTTGAGCAGAGCGCCCTCGATCCGATCGCTCGATGCTTCACAGGGGTATCGCCCGAACGCCATGTCGTCGTCGCGCCGGATGCCGGAGCCATCAAGCGCGTGAGCCACCTGGCCACGCTGCTAGGCCTTCCCATGGCGATCGCGGTCAAGCACCGCTTGGGCCCCGATGAGCCCAAGGTCCTCCAACTCTGGGGGGAGTTCAAGGGAAGGGAGGCGATCGTGTTCGATGACATGGTCGCTACCGGATCCACCATCGAGCAGGTGGCCAACCTTCTCTGGCAACGGGGCATCGCGGCGATCGAGGTGGCGGCCGTTCACCCCGTCATGGCCGGCGAGGCGGAGCGGCTGCTCAAATCGCTCGGAATCCGCCGCTTCATCACCACCGATACGATCCCCTTCCAGCCCACTGCCGCCTGGCCGGGCTTCGAGGTGGTCTCGATTGCGCCGGTGCTGATCCAAACATTGAAACGTGGCTTGGGTAGGTTGTTGGCTGGCGAGTGATCACTCTCCGGTGATCGCGAGGATGTCTTCAGGACAGATGTGGCGGTCCTCGATTCGGTTGGCTTTGGCCAGCTTCCGCAGGGTTTTCACCTGCTCGAGTAGGGCATCCCGTTCGTTCTTCAATTCGGCGTAACCCTTTTCCTCGCGGTTCCGATGCTGCAGCGCGTCTTCGACCAAGGAGCGGACGTGCGGTTCGTTGGCCTTGAAGAAGTCGAGATCGACCACCAGGAGGTCTCGCATGCCGCCCAGATTCAAGGGATGGTGATCCGAGAGCCCGTTCTTCTCGCTCACGCCCACCACCACGCAGGATTTCTCCCGTCCGACGACGCCACTCATGCGGCCCTCCTTCGGCCAATGTCCAGGCGTGTGCACAGCGTATTCGCGGCCCTGGGCTCTGCCATCGGCGAGGACGACGATTCTTCGCCGGAGGTTCTCCCCTCGACTTGGCTGCCGTTTCATCCATTCCACCCCCTTCTTGGGGGAGGTATCGTGGCGGTCAGGTCCCTGGCGATCTCGCTCGGCGTGGTGAAGGGATGGGCATGCCATGGCTGCCGTACCGGCGATGGGAGCGTTGGCCCGTGCCATTCTGGAGCGGCACTACCTACTGAGGGATCGGCGCGGCCGTGTGATCGAGTCTCCCGAGGGGCTCTTTCGGCGGGTGGCCCAGGCGATCGCCCAGCCCGACGAGGAGCCGGCCCTGGCCGAAAGCCGCTTCTTCGAGCTGATGATCCGCCAGGAGTTCATGCCCAACAGCCCCACCCTGATGAACGCCGGAACTCCCGAGGGGATGCTATCTGGGTGCTTCGTCCTTCCGCTCGAGGACAGCCTGGAGGGGCTCTACGACACCAAGCGGGTGATGGCCCGGATCCTGGTGGCCGGGGGCGGCGTGGGCATGAGCTTCGGTCGCTTGCCGTCTCGTGGGGACTCCCCCAGCTACCCCGTGAGCGTTCTGGAGAGCCTTTCGAGCGACCTCGAGCTGATTGCCGGCGGCGGGAAGCGCCAAGGGGCCGCCATGGGGATGTTGCCAGTTTGGCATGCGGATATCGTCGAGTTCATCGGCTGCAAGAACACCGTGGCCCCGACGGGCACCACGAGCCTCTTTGCCGATTGTTCTTCGGGGCTGGAACCCATCTTCGCCCTCGTCTATCGGCGGCACCAGGCCGGAGTCGACCAGCGGGAAGTCTATCCCTCCTTCGAGCGAGTGGCAAGGGAGCGACACTTCTTCTCCGAGGAGCTCATGGCCCGGGTCATGGCCCACGATGGGTCATGCCAAGGGATCGCAGGCGTCCCACTGGATGTGCAGCGCGTCTTCGTCACCTCCCACGACATCTCGCCTGAGTGGCACGTGCGCATGCAGGCGGCTTTCCAAGAGCACTGCGATTCGGCGGTCAGCAAGACGGTCAACTTGGATCGCCAGGCCCGGCCGGAGGACGTCGAACGGGCTTTCAGACTGGCTTGGAAGCTCGGATGCAAGGGGATTACGGTCTATCGGGAAGGTAGTCGGCTCGCGCAGGTCTTGTCGGCCGCCGAGCAGGCCCCCGGATGAAGCCGACTCCCTCATCCCCCCCTTATCCGAGGGATCCCGCTCATTCCAACTCTGGGTGCAGTCTCGCGATCCGGATCGGATGTCCTTCTTCCTCGCCCTCCTGGAGCTCCAGGGCCCAGTGGTGGGGGTGGGTCGACTGGACCCGGTATGCACGGCCATCGCACGTGCCCTCGGGTGGACAGTGGAAGTAGATGGCGGTTCCGTCTTCGAAGCACGTGACAGGCTCCATAGCTTCGCCCGTTTCGCAACGCACCCAGGGCGGCCCCTCTTCCTGGCTGACTTCTTCAAGACCAGGGATGGTCAGGTCGACGTCAATGCGATCAACATCCAAGACGAGGCTGACTCCATCCAAGCACACCGTTTGGCTCATCCGAACCTCCTCATGCCCGGTCGACGCCTTCTATCGGCAAGTCTCGCATGCTGAAATGGTCGGATCAATACACGGTCGTCGAGAAGGGTGGCCGATGGCAGAGAGGAACGGCCCCGCGGTGAGCGGGATTCGGGCCCAGATCCCTGTGATGAGACCGCCTGCAGCCCTTACCTGGGCCGGCTCTTGCCTTTCCTTATGGGCGTCTGACCCTCGAACAAACCAGAAGCCGCCGCCCGTAACAGGCGAAGGAAGGTCGGGCACTCCATGTGGCTCGGCGCCGAACAGTCGGCCGCATGACGCAGCCCGTCGCGCATGGCCTGAAGTTGTTGGATGGTTCGGTCGAGCTCGTCGGCCTTGGTGACGAGCCGCTGGCGATCGAGCTGCAGGGAGCCATCCGGCCCGAACATGCCCCCAATCTCGTCCAGCGCGAAGCCAGCTGCGCGTCCGAGGGCGATCAGCGCCAGCTGCTGCAGCACCCGCTCATGGAACACCCGCCGTAGCCCTCGCCGCCCGACAGAGCGGATCAGGCCCTTTTCTTCGTAGAACCTCAGCGTCGCCGCCGGTATTCCACTGCGTTGCGCCACCTCGGCGATGTCCAGCTGCGACATGGGCTTGACCTCAAGTTGACTTGAGCTTGCATGCTAGCATGCGCGACCCTTCGCCCATCGATCCGAGGAGACCATGCGATGACGACGGCAAACCGTGCGAACGACGAACAGGCGATCCTGTGGAGCGGCCAAGCCGGCCAGGCCTGGGTCGACGCTCAGGGCATGCTCGACGCGACGTTCCGGCCGCTGCTTGACCGGTTACTGATGGACATGGACCTGCCGTCGCAGGGGCGGGTGCTCGACGTCGGTTGCGGCACCGGAGCCACCACGCTGGCCATCGCGCAGAGGCTCGAGGAGTCGGGCGAGGCGCTGGGCGTGGACCTTTCCGCGCCCATGATCGCGGCCGCCCGGGCGCGGGCGGCGCGGACGGGGTCCCCGGCTCGATTTCTCTGCGGCGACGCCCAACGTCACGCCTTCGAGGCCGAGCGCTATGACCTGGTGATCTCGCGCTTCGGGGTGATGTTCTTCGACGACGCCATCGCGGCCTTCGGCAACCTGCGGCGAGCAGCCAAGTCGGGAGCGCTGCTGCGCTTCATCGTCTGGCGCAGCCCCGAGGAGAACCCGTTCATGACCGCCGCCGAGCGGGCTGCCGCCCCCTTGGTGCCAGAATTGCCGGCACGTCGCCCTGACGCCCCTGGGGCGTTCAGCTTCGCCGATCGGCAAGTCGTCCAAGCCGTCCTACAGGCCAGTGGATGGGGCGCCATCCAGATCCGACCCGTTGATTTCGACTGCGCCTTTCCGGCGTCGCAACTCGAGACCTATTTCACCCGACTGGGCCCGCTGGGCCGGGTCCTGGCCATGGTGGAACCGGCGAGGCGATCGCCGATCGTGAATACGGTCCGGCAAGCCTTCGAGCCCTATGTGCAGGGCGACACCGTGCGCTTCGAAGCCGCCTGCTGGTGGGTGGAGGCCCGGGCGGTGAGCGGGTCGCCATGAAGGCCAAGACAAGCGTCGCCACGACCCGCCACTGATCGCCAAGATCGGCTTGTTGCCTCATTTTTTCGGGAGCGGACGCAACGGGGTTCGAACCTGTAACCTCGATCGTGTGAACGGTGTTTTTCAGCCGCTGGTTCGAAATGAGGGTGATTCTGGCCTGGCCGATCGGTCAGCGCCAAAAGCGGCCGCACGAGCGTTCATGAGTTCGACCAGCTCCGTGGGTGCCGCCGGCACGTCGAGGGCGGCATCGGCAATGGCCACCGGAAGACGCTCCAGAAGGTGGGCAACCCGGGCGGCCACTCGGCCTCTATTGAGCCCCCATGTGGTGGCCTCCGCGATGACGTCCGTGGTGGTGATGTCGTGGATCGATCGCTTTCCGTTGACATACATTCCCGGGCGCACGTCGGCCTGAGGGTAGAACGCAGTGGAAATGAGGTCGTAGGCGGGCGCCAACCGGACTGCACCCGACTCGTCGTGAAGCAGCGAGAAATTCTTGGCGTGGGCATCGCCGTTGCCCAAGACCATGTTGAGCAGGGTGATGTCCAGGAGGTGCTCACGGCCTTCAGAACCGAGCGTCCAGTCGCGGAGTAGGCGTGCAATCGTGCGGAGGCTGGGGCCGCCACGCTCCTCATACTTGGCGCTGGATGGGATTCCCAGCGCTTGGGCCAGGTCCTCCTGATGGATGCGCCATATCTCTCCCTTGGCGGTTATCTCGCGATCGTAGCGGGTGACGACGAGGATGGGATCCGCGACGTCGAGGATCTCGGCGGCGGCGACCTGCAGACCGAGATGGCGGCAGACGGCAAGGCAGAATGCCTCATTGGCGACCATTTGAGGAAAACGGGGATCCCCGCGCTTAAGAATGTGGGTCGAGGGCAATCCGTTGATGGGCAGTGCCCACTCGCCCGAGGGAAGGCGGCTCAGGACCATCTTCTGCTGGACTCCGGCGAGCGAGACCCGGACCTGCTCGTCGATCCCGAGAGGTTCGACGCTGAGTTGACGCAAGCGGGCGACGACCTCTTCTCGGGTTAGGGGAATCGGGGCGCTGATATCGGGATCGGGCAGCGCTTCACCCTCCGGAAGGATGATGAGGGCGCCCGCGCAGTCGCGACCCAGGATCCCGAGAAGGCCGAAGATATCGTCCTCCTGGAGGCGGAAATCATAAGCCAGCATGCGCCGTGTCTCGCCCTCGGGAAGAAGCCCCTCGAAGAACGGTCGGACCCTGTCGTGCGGGAAAATCTGAGGTCCAATAGGAAGCGAGATGGACAGCAAAGGGGTATTGACGTCGTAGGTGTCCTGCGCCTCCTCGGTATAGGCGAGGCTCAGGCGATCTCGCGCCCTGGTGAGGGTGGCGACGTGCCGGCCGTACATCCAGACCGAGAGCCGCTGTTGCTTGGCCATCACCACTCCTCCGGAGCGATGGTGATCCGTACGCCCAGTTCCCGAAAGAGGGCCATGAGACGTTCCAAGGCTTCGGTGGTACGCCCGCTCTCCAGCTCCGAGAGGTAGGCTCGGTGGATGCCCGCCCTGGCCGCGAGATCGGCCTGGGTGATACCGGTGCACGTCCGGAAATGTTTCACGGCCGCACCGAGATCCCCGGCGCTACGGACGCGGAAGGGGCGTGATTTGGGCTTGCGATCATCTGTCTGCATTTTCAGACATTTTACCATTGTCCGAATTTTAAGACAAGCTGATTATGTCGGAATTTTCAGATTGGCACGGTCATGTGGAGCTTGGGCGGCATGAGGTCGGAGGGCCATGGATCGCAAGGGCCGTTTGATGGGAGTAGCCCCCCTGGGGTACATCCTGGCGATCGCGAGACCAGAGGGACCAGAGGATGAGATCAGGCCGCTCGGACAAAGGGAGGTCGGCCAGGCGGTAGATGCTACGATACTCCCGAACGCTTACCAGCTTGAAGATCAACCGATGGTTTGCCTGAATCTCTAGTCTATTCTAACGAAAACCTTTGGAGGGAAGAAGCTGTTGGTCCCGCATGCTCTCCAAGCTAATATGAGGCGTCGAACGCTCGCTTGCATGTTACAGAGAGGTGCTAAATGTCGCAGAGAATTCTATCAACGTCGATCTTCGCATCCACGCTTGCCTGTTTTGTGCTGGCTGGCTGTCATTCTTCGACCCCGATCTCGCCGATGATGAGGGACGCCCCCACCCATGCCACCCGCCACGCGCAAAACCTCAACGGGGAACAGGACGAGAACGAAGGACCACAGGGCGAGGACAATGAGGAGGGCGAAGAGCCCTCTCCTACTCCAACTCCGAGCCCATGCCATCTTTTCGCCTATGCAGCGAACTTCGGCAGCAACACCGTTACGGTGATCGACCCTACCACTAATACGGCCACGGCCACCATTCCAGTGGGCACGCAGCCCATCGAGGAGGCGGTCACACCGGACCATTCAAAACTGTATGTCACGAACTCTGGGAGCAGCAACGTCTCGGTCATCGACACCAGTAGCAACTCGGTCACGACGACTATACCGACGGGGGCTATACCCGCGGGGGTCGGCGTCTCTCCGGACGGAACCAAGGCCTTCGTGTCAAATGCGGGCAGTAACACGGTCACGGTCATCGATACGGCCTCTAATTCAGTGATTGCAACGTTAGCAGTCGGATCGAACCCTATCGGCGTTCGGGTGACTCCCAACAACCAACGGATCTATGTGGCGAATTTCCTCAGCGGAACCGTTTCTGTCTTCAACAACACCGTCTTCCCCCCCGCGCTCATCGCCACTCTGCCCGCCGGAGCGAGCCCGGTGACCGTCGACTACACACCCGACAACGCCAAAGCCTACGTGACGTCGCGCAATGACGGTGTGGTCACGGTGTTCAACAATCTGACGACCCCCCCCACCGTCCTCACCACGATATTCGTCGGGATCGGGGCGCAAGGCGTCAGGGTCACCCCCGATGGGACCCAGGCGTGGGTGGCGGTCGCGAATCTGGGCCTCCTCCAAAGAATCCTCACGGCCACCAACACCCTCTTGACACCCGTTTCGGTTGGAGCCGCCCCACAACGAATCGCCTTCAACCAAACCGGTACGACGGCCTACAACACGAACTTCAATTCCGGAACGGTCACGGTCATCAACAATACGCTTCCTACCCCTGTGACCACTGCGACCGTTCCGGTTGGGAACAATCCAATCGGTATGGAATTCAAAGGTTGCCCCTAAGCGCAAGGACTCCCCGCCATCGACGTAGATGTCGACGGCGGGGAGTCCGGTACCACCCTGGAGCACCAGGAGGTGAGCCGCATGCTGGGCGATGCTCGCGAAATGCGGTTCAGCAGGGCCCTCTGAGTTTGACAACCGGGCCTGGCCCCACCTTGCTATACAGAATTGGCCCCACCCCTCGCAGCCCCGTCCGGCCAGTCGACTAGCCGGTGCAGAAGCACTCCTTCAGCGATATCGCCCGAATGCACGGCGTCAGCGAAGCGGCCGTCAGGAAGTGGTGCGGCAAGGATGGACTCGCACGAAAAAGGGCCAGGCACAAAGCCTGACCCTTTTATAAGGCGAAGCATTTCCGGCACCGAAGGTGCCATGATGAGTGGGCGCAACAGGATTTGAACCTGTGACTCCTACCGTGTGAAGGTAGTACTCTACCGCTGAGTTATGCGCCCGCAGATAGCTCGATCTCAGAGGCTTCATTATAGCCCAGCCGGTCGAGCTGTCAACTTTGGCGTCCTCACTGGGTTTCTGGGCGATCGCCTCGATCCTCGGCCGGGTGTTAATTTAGTGTTCAATTAACACCACCTTGACTGTCCCTTAAAAACTTAGACCTGATTTATCGATCCGTTAGCTGTCCCTTTACCGATTGGTCAGACCCCGCCGCGATAAGGGGGGTGTGAAGGGTAACACGGAGCGGTTGGTAAACAGTTAGGAGGCCTGAGATGGCGATTCAATCCTCGAACCCCACTCTCACCACCCCGTCGAAGTCGTATTTCTCGGCCGCGAACTCGGACAACATGTCGGGGATGCGCATGGCGGCCCCGGTCGTCGGCTCGTTCAACATGGTCCAGGACGCCGTCAAGTTCAGCCGCAACCAGCAGGCCATCGTCGGTGCCCAGTACAACCAGGCCATGATCGGGCGGGCCGGCCAGGGCATGTTCCACCAGATGGGTGAGGGCATCGGCAACGACATCAGGGGCGCAGCGGGTGGTATGTTCCATAACCTCTTGGGCGCGGTCAAGTCGAGCTTCATCATCTCGGCCCTGCTGTCCGGCGTGAGCAACCTTTACGAGCTTTGCACCGGCAAGACCAAGCCTGGCCAGGCCCTCGGCAACTTCGTGGCCGACACCGCCGCCTACACCGGCATCGGCGCCGTCTCGACCACCATCGGCGGCCTTATCGGGACGCTCATCCCCATCCCCTTCCTCGGCACCGCCCTCGGTATCGCCGTCGGCTCGGGTATCGGCCTCTTGCTCGGCAAGCTCTACGAGGACAACCTCCGCAAGAGCCTCTCGGGCACCATCGCCCAGGGCGTCGAGAGCCTGGGCCACGGCTCGACCCCGGCGCCCGCTACCCAGACCCCGGCCCCCACTCACTAGTCAGCGCCCCTTCACACGGCCGCTCTGGCCCCCGACCCGTCCGGGTCGGGGGCTTCGTCGTGGCGATCGGGTGTCAATCAGCCGTCTGTCAAGCCAGTGTTAAGGGAAACTTGATGTGAAATTGGGGTGGCGTTTACCGAATTCCGGTCGATCCTCCGGATAACTCCCTCACGGAGATCCAAGTGGAGGACCTGGCCATGAACATCGTCTCGACCGGTTACCGTCCCATGAGCCCCGTGCGGGCCGGGGGAGGCGCCACCGACCCGGCGGCGACACCGAACAGCGACACCGCCGCGAGCGGCATGCGCATGGCGGCGCCCGTGCTCCGCACCTACCAGGACGTGCACGCGGCGCGGCTGGCCTACCTGGGACGAGCCAACGGCTACATGGGCAACGGCTTCGGCATGGGCGGAGGCCTGTTCCGGTCGGGCTACAGCAGCTATGGCGGTTATGGCGGCATGGGCTACCAGGGCTACGGCATGAATGGCCTGCGCGGCAACTTTGGGGCCATGGCCGGTGGAATGCGCTCGATCTCGAAATTGATTGGCGGAAGCTTCATTTTCTCGGCCCTCATGTCCGGCATCTCCAACCTGATGGAGCTGGCGAAGGGCCAGAAGTCCCCCCAGCAGGCCCTGGGTTCATTCGTGGCCGACACGGCCGCCTACACGGCGATCGGTACCGCCGCAACGATGGTCGGAGGCCTCATCGGGAGCTTCCTGCTGCCCATCCCTTTCCTGGGGACGCTGCTCGGGGTGGCGGCCGGCGCCGGCATCAGCTGGCTGTTGGGTTCGCTGTACGAGCAGCACCTGAGACCCCAGTTGAGCGCCAGCATGACGCAGAGCATCGGTGGGATGATGAACGGAAATACCGCCCAGCCTACGACACCAACCGCCTAAGTACTGAGCGCCCGCCAATTCGGCGGGCGCTCACATTTCGTCAGGGAGACGAAGCCTGCGGCTTCGGGACACCCGCTAGTACAGCAGGTTCGCCCGCTCCAGCGTGATCAGGCCCGCCTGGTTCGATTGGCCACCGAGCACGTACAGAAAGTTCCCGAGGAACTGGCTCGACAGGGAATCGCGGCCGGCCGTGAGGGTCACCCCCGGCACCGTGCTGAAGGCGCCGATCGAGCCGTCGCTCGCGATCGCCGCTCGCTCGACGCTCGCAAGCGAACTGCCGCCGTTCACCCCGCCCAAGACGTACAGGTAGTTGCCGACGACCTGGCTGGAGTGGTGAGAGCGGGGCGTCGTGAGGGCGGATCCGGCGATCGCCGAGAAGCTCCCAAGCGTGCCGTCCGGGTTGATCGCGGCCCGCTCGACGCTCGCGAGGTCCTGACCGTTCGACCCCCCGATTACATAGAGCCAGTTGCCGCTCACGATGCTCGTGGCGGCCACGCGACCGGTCGTCAGGCTGCCGCTCACGACCAGGGAAAAGCCCCCGATCGTGCCATCCTGGTTGATCGGCGCGCGCTCGTAGCTTGCATTCGCCCCATTGGCCTTGGTTCCCCCGCCGAACACGTAGAGATAGTTGCCGATCACCTGACCGGTCGGGTAATCGCGGGCCTGCGTCAAGCTGCGGTCGCCGAGAGTCGCGAAGTTGGCGAGGGTGCCATCGCCGGAAACGGAAGCCCGTTCGACGGCCGAGAGCTCGGTAAAGGTGTTGAGCGGCGCCTCGCGATCGCCCCCCAGCACGTACACCCAGTTCCCGACCTGCACGGCGCTGGCCCCGCGGCGCGGCGTCTTGAGGGAGACGGAAGGGTGCTCGATGAACCCGGTCGCTCCGGTATCGGCCGTCCACGCCGAGCGCAGGACGGCCCCGTTGCTGCCGTATCCCTGGCCGCCAATCAGGTAGACCCAGTTGCCGAGCACCAGGCTGCTCGCACCGACCCGGGTGGCCGGCAGGACCACGTCGGTCTGCAGGGCGAAGGTCGTGATCCCGCTCGGAGTCGGCTTGGAGGTGGGCGGGGTCGAGATCTGCTGGCCGTCCGTCACCGTGATGACGGCTCCCAGGTTGCCGGAAGGCGGGGCGTAGGTGGGGAGCAGCTGCAGGTTGACCTGCACGGACGTGGTCTGATTGGCCACGATCGAGGGTTGGCTGCTGATCGAGCCGAGGTACACGCCGTTCGGATCGTAGGCGACGACCGTCAGCTTGACCGTGCCGGCGGGCAGGTTGTTGAACGTCGCCGAGCTGGAAGACACCGAGCCGCCGTTGGTCGACTTCTTGATGGTCTGGCTCTGATCGGCCATGCCGCTCGCCGAGACGGTCACGACCAGGCGATCGACGTCCGAGACCTTGGCCTGGATGGCCCGGGCTGCCTGGATGAACTCGGGCACCGACACGCTCAGGATGCCGGGCTGGCTGAAGAGGTTGAGGGTCGGGGGGCTCGACAGGGTGAGCACCGAGGTGGTGTCTGGGGCTGGGGTGCTGCAGGCAGCCAGGACGACACTCGTCATCCCAAGCAGGGCCACCCGCGCCGCGCTGGAACAGCGTTGCGTCATGCGTCATCTCTCCTGATTCTGGGCTCGAGGGAATCATCGGCCCCCTCGAGCGGTTCTTGAGGGGCCATGCCGAGGGGGGCGGCAACGCTATGCTGGCCGATCCGTCCGGGATGTGACAAAATGGGCGATCGCACCCCATCCCGAATCCGTAGGAGGGCGATCCAGCGCATGGCCAACGTCGTGTTCGATCACATCCGCAAGCAGTACGGCGACAACACCCCGGTCATCAAGGACCTCAACCTGCGCGTCGAGGACCGCGAGTTCCTCGTGCTGGTGGGTCCCTCGGGCTGTGGCAAGTCCACGGCCCTGCGCATGATCGCGGGGCTGGAAGAGATCTCGGGCGGCTACCTGTCGATTGGCGACCGGGTGGTCAACGACGTGCACCCCAAGAACCGGGACATCGCCATGGTGTTCCAAAACTACGCGCTCTACCCGCACATGTCCTGCTACGACAACATGGCCTTCGCCCTCAAGCTGCGCAAGGTGCCGCAGGGCGAGATCCGCCAGAGGGTCATGGAGGCGGCGAAGTCCCTCGAGATCGAGCATCTCTTGGACCGCAAGCCCAAGGCCCTCTCGGGCGGCCAGCGCCAGCGCATCGCGATCGGTCGGGCCATCGTGCGCGAACCCAAGGTCTTCCTGATGGACGAGCCCCTCTCCAACCTCGACGCCAAGCTGCGGGTCTCGATGCGGGCCGAGATCAAGAAGCTGCACCAACGGCTGCAGACGACCTTCGTCTACGTCACCCACGACCAGACCGAGGCCATGACGCTCGGCGATCGCATCGCCGTGCTCAAGGGCGGCGACCTTCAGCAGTGCGACACCCCGCACGAGCTATACAACCACCCGGCCAACCTGTTCGTCGCGACCTTCATCGGGTCGCCCCAAATGAACCTCTTGAAGGGCGAGATGACCCTCGACGGGGACCGGGCCGTGCTCACGGGGAAGGGCTTCCGCTTCGTCGTGCCCAAGAAGGCGTCCTACCGAAACGGGGCCGTGGTGGTGGGGGTGCGCCCCGAGCACCTGGAGCCGTCCTCTGGCAACGCCGACCACCAGCTCACGAGCACGGTCGAGGTGACGGAGCCGATGGGCTTCGAGACTTACGTTTACCTGGCGAACGACAACGGCAGTTTCATCGCCCGCTTCCCCGAAGAGCAGACACCCGCCATCGGCTCCGCGATCAGCGTGACGGCCGACGCGAACAAGATCCACGTCTTCGACCCCACCACCGAGCAGCGACTGGCCTAAAAATGCCTGATATGGAAATCAGGCTTCCTCTAACCCCCACCCCTGGGGGCGGGGGCAGGGGGCGGGGGAAAAGCGAGCCCGGATGGCGAGCCGTCCTTTGAGAGGGTAGAGCGACGTTCGATCCGATCTTCGCCGCCAAGTCCATCCTGATCGGGCTCGCGACCGGTTTCTTCTCCGGCACCTTCGGGGTCGGGGGCGGGGTGCTAAGCACGCCAGCGGTCCGGTTGATCCTGGGAACGCCCGCCCTGCTGGCCCTGGGTACCCCGTTGCCGGTGATCCTCCCCACGTCCATCACGGGGGCCCGCAACTACCACCGGGAAGGCCAGATCGACTGGCGTGTCGTCCGAGACTGCCTGATCGCGGGCTTCCTGGGCACCTTCATCGGAAGCATGCTCACCCCCTGGCTGGGGGGGCCCCTGCTCATGCTCCTCACGGCGGTCATCGTCTTCGCCATCGGGCTGGATTTCGCGACCGGGGCCCGTCAGCGGCGGCTCGCGAGCCAGCATGCGGCCTCTTCTTACCAGCGATCCCGCTCCTTCAGCATCGGGGCGATCGGCGGCTTTCTCTCAGGCTTGCTCGGCATCGGGGGAGGGGTGTTCATGGTCCCGGCCTTCATCGTCTCCTTGGGCATGCCGGCCAAGAAGGCATTCGGCACCTCGCTCGTGGTGGTGGCGGGCCTTGCGGTCCCGGGGACCCTGATCCACTGGCGGCTCGGCCACATCGACTGGATGCTCGCCCTGTGGCTCACCCTCGGGGTCATCCCGGGGGCCCACCTGGGATCGATCGTCGCGCTGCGGGCCCGCGAGAGCCGGCTGGTCAACGGATTCGGGGTGTTCCTCATGACGATCGCCCTGATCTTCGCCGGCCAAGAGGTCTTGCACCTGCTGCAGGGCCGGTGACGCGTCGCCCCTGGGGGGAGACGGCGAGACGGTGGCGCGTTTGCCACCCTCGGTCCAGCCTTGTATCATGAGCCGTCCCGGCGGGGGAGCGGCGCTCCCGGACACGGTCCGGGCAGGAGTGAGACATGACGCTGAGGGATTGGTTTGCGGCTCGCCAGAAGAGCCAGCTGGTCGACACCGAGCGCGAGAAGCGCGAAGTCGCCGACGGCCTCTGGACCAAGTGCGGCACCTGTACGGAGCCACTGTTCACCAAGGACCTCTCGGCCAACCTCCACGTCTGCCCCAAGTGCGGCCACCACTTTCGGGTCGGAGCCCGGGATCGGATCGCCCAGCTCCTGGATCCGGGGACGTTCAACGAGTCGTTCGCCGAGCTGCGCTCGATCGATCCCCTCGAGTTCGTCGACAGCAAGCCCTACACCCAGCGCCTGATCGAGAGCCGTGCCAAGGCCGGCGAGGGCGACAGCGTCATCACCGGGACGGGGCAGCTGCAGGGGATGGCGATCGCCATCGCCGCCATGGACTTCGGCTTCATGGGCGGCTCGATGGGCTCGGTCATGGGCGAGAAGCTGACCCGCCTGGTCGAGGAGGCCATCCCGGCTCGCCTGCCCCTGGTGCTGGTCGCCTCTTCGGGCGGGGCCCGCATGCAGGAGGGGACCCTGTCCCTCATGCAGATGGCCAAGACCAGCGCGGCGCTCGCGCGGTTCGCGAAGGAAGGCCTCCTCTACATCAGCGTGCTCTCGGATCCGACCACGGGAGGGGTCAGCGCGAGCTTCGCCATGCAGGCCGACCTGATCCTGGCCGAACCGGGGGCGATCATCGGGTTCGCGGGTCGGCGGGTGATCGAGGCGACCATCCACCAGAAGGCGCCAAGCGACTTCCAGACGGCCGAATGGGTCTTCAAGCACGGCCACATCGACCAGATCGTCCCACGCCCCCGCCTGCGCGATGCCCTGGGCCTGCTGATCGGCCTGCACACCCAGCGCAAGCTGGATCCGGCGCGCGTCGCCGTGTCCTAGTCCGGAGACCGAGATGCCCCACACCAAGAAGCGCAAGGTCCCGCTCGAGTTCGAGCAGCCCATCCTCGAGCTCGAGGACAAGATCTCCGAGTTCAAGCAGCTCGCGAGCTCCGGCGGGGTCGACCTGTCCGAGGAGGTCCAGCGCCTCGAGGAGCGGGCCCAGAACATCCGGAGGGCCATCTACGAGAACCTGACCCCGGCCCAGCGGATCCAGATCGCGCGCCATCCGGGCCGTCCGTCGTCGCTCGACTACATCCAGGCCATCTCCGAGGACTTCTTCGAGATGCACGGGGACCGGATGGGCTACGACGACCGGGCGATCGTGGGTGGGCTGGGGCGGCTCGACGGGCAGTCCGTCATGTTCATCGGCCACCAGAAGGGGCGCGACACCAAGGACAACATCGTGCGCAACTTCGGCATGGCCCATCCTGAGGGGTACCGCAAGGCCCAGCGCCTCATGCGGCATGCGGCCAAGTTCGGCATGCCGATCGTGACCTTGATCGACACCCCGGGCGCCTATCCGGGCATCCAGGCCGAGGAGCGCGGGCAGGCAGTGGCGATCGCCGAGAGCCTCGCCCTGATGGCCACCCTGCCCGTGCCGATCGTCTCGGTCGTGATCGGGGAGGGCTCTTCGGGCGGCGCCCTCGGGATCGGGATGGGCGATCGGGTGCTCATGTTCCGGCACGCCTACTACGGGGTGATCTCGCCCGAGGGCTGCGCCGCCATCCTCTGGAAGGACGCCTCCTACGCCCCGAAGGCGGCCCAGATCCTCAAGCTCACCTCGGACGACCTCTTGGGCCTGGGCGTGATCGACGGGATCATCGAGGAGCCGACCGGCGGCTGCCACAAGGACCCGGTGCAGAGCGCGGGGAGTCTCGCCGAGGCGGTCACCGACCACCTGCGCGAGCTGGTGCGGGTGCCGGCCTGGCAACTGGTCGAGAACCGGTACCAGAAGTACCGCCACATGGGGCAGTACACGTCCGTCTATTAATTGCTCCCGCCGAACGCGTCGCGTTCGCCGGAATGACGGGGGGCTCTAGCCCCCGTACTGCCAGGGTGTTTCCTTCAACTCCAAGGCGTTCCCGTCGCGGTGGATCCCCGCCTCGACGATCTGCCCAACGAACACGGTGTGGTCCCCGGCGTCGACCATCCCGACCACCTCGCACTCGAGGAAGCCGAGCGAGTCGACGATGATCGGGCACCCGGTCTTGCCGAGGTAGAAGTCCACGTCGTTGAGCTTGTTGCCGACGCGGCGGGCGGGCATGAAGAACTTCTGGGCGAGGTCCTTCTGACCGGATTCGAGGAAGCTCAGGCAGAACACCCGGCTCGCCCGGATCATCTCGTTGGAGCCGCTGTCGGCCTTGACGCCCATGACGACGAGGGGGGGCTTGAACGAGCCCTGCGTCACCCAGCTCGCCGTGAAGACGTTGAGCTCGTCCTTGGCTTGCACGCCGCAGGCGTAGAGGGCGTGGGGGATCTTGCGCAGCAGGGTGCGCTTGGCGTTGTCGTCCAACGGACTCCTCCGGAGGTGGGGGCGAGGATCGGGGTCATTCTAGCATCCTGGCCGCTCGCCCGCCCACGTGTACAAACGCTCGACCGGGGAATAAGAGGGTCGAAGGAGAGCGCCCATGCGGACCCAACTGTTGCTCGGTGTGACCTGCACCCTCCTGGCGATCGCCCCCGTCGCGTGCTCGACGGACGACGGCGGCGGCACCGTGACCATCGTCAAGTCCCCGAGCGGGGGCAGCGGCTTGGGTGGCCTGACCGGCGGCGGCACGTCGACCGTCACGGGTAGCGTCGGCTCAACTCCGTCGACCTCGTCTTCAACCCCATCGGCCACCCCGACTCCCGCTCACTGAGCGAAGGCCTTCGAGGTCCCGCGAACCGGCGCGAGTCGGCGGTTTGACGTGCCTTGCCGGGGGATGGTATATCAGACGGATGCCTTGATCCCGTATCATCCCCGGCCGCTGCCGCGCACGAAGGACTCCCGATGGCCTTTATCAAAGTCTTCCTGACCATTTCCCAGGTGTTTCTGTCGATCGCCCTGGTGGCGGCGGTGCTCCTGCACTCGGCCAAGGGCGAGGGCCTCGCCGGCATCGGCGGCCAGGCCCACATGTTCGGCAGCCAGAAGGGCGTCGAGGCCGGCCTCAACCGCATCACGACGATCATCGCCGTGATCTGGTTCCTGGTGGCCGTGGGCCTCGCCCTCATGGGGCGCACCTCGGGGCTGGTCTAGGGATGATGAAGCGGCGATCGCGCGCGCTCCCCACCACCGTCATCGCCTCCCTGGTCGGCCTCGCCGGCTGCATGTCGGCCGGCACCTCGAGCCAGCTCAAACCCGTCAGCTACGACCAGGTCACCTACCGGATCCCCCACCCCTGGGTGGAGAAGTACGGCCGGGCGGGGCATCCGACCAAGCTCGTCACGGCCGCCATGACGGGCGACCCCAAGACCTTCAACTGGTACCTCGAGCAGGACTTCACCAGCGCCTATCCGATCGTCAACGCCTACGACACCCTGGTCGAGAGCGACATCCGGACCGCCGCCATCTATCCGGGTCTTGCGGAATCGTGGGTCGAGACCCCGGATCACCTGCACGTCACCTTCCAGCTGCGCGAGGGCCTCAAGTGGTCCGACGGCCAGCCGCTCACGGCCGACGACGTGCAGTGGACGTACAACCGGGTCGTCATGAACCCCAAGCTCGCCGACAATACCCAGGTCGATTCGGCGCGCATCAACGGCAAGTTCCCGAAGGTGACGGCCCTCGACGCCCGGCACGTGCGCTTCGACCTGCCCGAGCCGTTCGCTCCCTTCTACGCCAACACGGCGGGCGAGTACATCCTGCCCCGACATCAGTGGGAGAAGCACGTCGAGACCTACGATAAGAGCGGCCGCAGCAACTTCTACCAGGCCTTCAACGTCGCCCACGACTTCGCCGAGGAGCCGATGGTCGGCAGCGGTCCCTATTTGCCGGTCCTGTTCAAGCCGGGCGAGTACATCCTGCTCAATCGCAACCCCTACTACGCGCAGCGGGTCGATCAGACCGGGAAACCGCTGCCTTATTCCGATCAGCTGCTCTTCAAGATCACTCCGGATGCTAACGCCGAGAGTCTGCGCTTCGTTGCCAAGGAAGCCGACATCGGCATGGATGCACAGCGTCCCGTCGATTATCAGACCCTCAAGCGGCTCGAAAAGGTCGGCGATTTCCACGTCGTGAACGGCGGGATGGACTTCGCGACCACATTCTTCGTGTTCAATCTCAACCGAGACCACAATCCGCAGCACAAGCCCTACGTGGACCCCTTGCACGCCTCGTGGCTGCAGAACGTCCACTTCCGGCGGGCCTTCTCGCACTGTGTCGACCGCAAGGCCGTCATCGACAACGTGGCCTTCGGGTTGAACCACCCAGCCTACGGCCCGGAGAGCCCGACTAGCCCCTTCTTCAACCCGCACCTGCCCTCGTACCCCTACGACCTGGACGCGGCCCGCAAGGAGTTGGTGCTGGGCGGCTTCCACCCCGGCGACAAGGATCACCCCTGCACGGATGCCGCCGGTCACAAGGTCGAAGTCGACGAGTACTGCTACGCGGACAACCCCAACTCGGTGATCATCTCGAACATGGTCAAGAGCGAACTCGAAAAGCTCGGCGTGACCATGAACGTCAAGGTGACGACCTTCAGCACCCTCACCACCAAGCTAGAGAGCACGCTGGACTTCGAGATCGCCATCATGAACCTCTCGGGCGGGCCGGAGCCGAACAGCGGCACCAACATCTGGCTCCACGACGGCCGGCTGCATCAATTCTGGCAGCGCTCGGACAAATCGACCGACAAGCAGCCGCCCTATGACTGGGAGACGCAGATTGACAACGATTTCAAGGCCGGCGCGCGCGAGTATGACTTCAACAAGCGCAAGTTGTACTACTGGGATTATCAGCGGATCGTGGCCGACCAGGTGCCGCAGATCTACATCTACTATCCGACCCTCTTCTTTCCGGTGAGCAATTCGGTGACGAACGCGACGCCCAGCGTCATGCAGGAGGCGCTCGCCTACACCGGTTACGTGAACATTTACCAGCTCTTCAAGTAAGGTAGGGACGATGTTTCGGTACGTTCTCAAACGCCTGATCCAGATGATCCCGTTGCTGCTGATCATCTCGTTCCTGTCCTTCGGCGTCTCCAAGCTGGCTCCCGGCGACTACCTGGCCAAACAGGCCCTCAATCCGCACGTCAGCGCGGCCCAGATCGAAGCGGAGCGCCACCGGCTGGGGCTCGACAAGCCCTGGTACGTCCAATACGGACTCTGGCTCTACCACTTCTCGGTCCCCGAAGTGCAGCCTGCGTGGCCGCCGGTGACCTGGCAATGGGGCGAATCGTTCACGTACAACGCCCCCGTCACCGTTGTGATCGGGCAACGACTTGGAGCTACCTTGCTTCTGGGCATCGCAGCCTTGCTCTTCACCTGGCTGATCGCGCTTCCGCTCGGCATCTATTCGGCGGTCAGGCAGTACTCCTTCTTTGACAAGCTGTTCTCGGCGATCGCCTTCGTAGCCCTGGGCATCCCGGACTTCTTCCTCGCGCTGGTCCTGCTGTTGCTGGCGGCCCAGACCGGCTGGTTTCCGATCGGGGGCCGCATGAACCCCTCGATGATCGTCGAGCCGGGCTGGAAGCAGGCTATCGACGTGGCCTGGCACATGATCGTCCCGACCATCGCCGTCGGCATCGGCTCGATCGCCATCCTGCAGCGCCGGATGCGCGGGAACCTGCTCGACGTGCTCGGTGAGGAGTACATCAGGACGGCGCGGGCCAAGGGGCTTCCCGAAGGCAAGGTCATCTACCGCCACGCCGTCCGCAACGCCCTGAACCCGATCATCACGCTTCTGGGCTTCGAACTGGGCGCCTTGCTCTCGGGCTTCGCGCTGGTCGAAAACGTGGTCGGTTGGCCTGGCCTGGGCTTCACCATGCTGCACTCGATGCTCGACCAGGACATTCCGCTCACGATGGCGGGCCTCATGATCGGGGCCATCATGCTGCTGCTCGGAAACCTGGCAGCCGACCTGATGCTGGCCGGCGCGGATCCGCGCATCAAGCTGGAGGCCTGACATGGCGACCACCACCGCGACCCCCGTTCAAGCCTCGGAGCCCGTCGAGGTCGTCATCTCCTCGCGGCAGCGCGTCTGGCGCCGCTTCCGCAAGCATCGCCTGGCCATGACCTCTCTGTGGGTCCTGGTCGCCATGTACCTGGTCATGTTCTTCGCGAACGTCATCGCTCCCTACACGGACACCGAGTCGGTCAAGTCCCAGTCGTTCGCGCCTCCGACCGCCATCCATGTGATGAAGGATGGCCACCTGACGGCCCCGTACATCTATCCATGGGTTCGCAAGTTCGATCCCCAGACGCTCCTGGTGGGCTACGTGCAGGACCGCAGCAAGACCTATCCGGTCCACCTGTTCGCGCACGGGACCGAAACCAAGCTGCTCTGGGCGATTCCGACCGTGGTGCACCTGTTCGGGGTCGACGCCCCGGCGCACATCTACCTGTTCGGGGCCGACCAGACGGGTCGTGACCTCTTCAGCCGCATTCTCTACGGGTCGCGGGTCTCCCTGACGGTCGGGATCCTGGCCATCTTCGTGATCCTTCCCCTCGGCATGCTCGTGGGCGGCATTGCCGGCTATTACGGCGGGTGGGTCGACAACGTCCTGATGCGCGTGGTCGAGGCGCTCATGGCCTTCCCGTACTTCTATCTGCTGCTCGCCCTGTTCGCCGCGACAGCCCAGTGGAACATCGACTCCAAGCAGCGCTATCTCTTGATCTCCCTGATCTTGGCCCTGGTAGGCTGGACGGGCCTCGCCCGGGTCATCCGCGGCCAGGTGCTCTCGATCAAGGCCAACGAGTACGTGGAGGCATCACGGGCTGCCGGGGCTCCGCACCTCTACATCATCGTCAAGCATGTGCTACCCCAGACGGCGACGTGGGTGATCGTCTCGGCCTCTCTGATGGTTCCGAACTTCATCCTATCGGAGTCGGCCCTTTCCGCCCTGGGCGTCGGCGTGCAGGAACCGTCCGCGAGCTGGGGCAACATGCTGCAACAGGCCCTCAACATCGCGAGCCTGACGCTCTATCCCTGGCTCACCATCCCCGGTCTGTTCATCACTCTCGCCATCCTCGCCTTCAACTTCCTGGGCGACGGGCTGCGCGACGCCTTCGACACCAAGCGGCGGGCGTGATGGAGCTCTCCAACCAGGAGCTTTCGACCCTCCGCAAGGTGCTCGCCCACTTCCAGCTCTGCAAGGATGTGCAGACCAAGTATGCGGCCGCGTTCCGCGAGGAGGCGCGGGCGATCGCCTACCGCCTCGACTCCGAGGCCGAGCGCCGCGAGCACATGGCGAGACGCTCGCCCGGTTCCCCCGCCTAAGAATTTCGGCGCCCGGCGCGTGGGCAGACCCTTCCTTCCCCCCTAGGATGGGGACAGGATGGGGGGTGGCCCATGGGGCGATGCAACCGTTCACGCGCGGTCCGAGGCGTCCTGATCGGCCTGATGGGACCGATCACGGCGGGCTGCGGCGCGAGCCTGCCCCCCGCCTACCGAACGGCACCCCCCACCGAGTTGGTGCAATTGGGCCTGGCCATCGAGGCCAGCCCCAGCCTGCTGACGGGAAACGTCTACGTGGCCTCGAGCACCACTCTGGACCGCAAATCGGGGAATCCGGCGGGCTACGGCCCGATGCCGGGTATGGACGGCCTGATCCTGGTCACCCGGACGGGGCAGCGCGACCAGTGGAGCCAGGCGATCGCGAGCGGCAGCTACCAGATGGGCGGTCTGCCGACCGGAGTTCCCCTGGTCGTGACGGCAACCAAGCCTGGCTACCTGCCCCGTACCCTGACCATCACGATTGGCCCCAGCGGGATTGGCCGGCTCAGCTTCGCCTTTGAGGCCGGGGACGGGGATGCCTACTTGCTTCCGCAGCCTGGCTACCTGACGTCTTTGCCTCGCTGAGCCTTGGAGGGTGTCTGGTGTGAGGCAACGCCTCGTCTCCCCGTTGTTCAACGGGGAGACGGGCTTTCTCAATCCCCCTAACGGGTCGCGGCCTGAGCAGCCTGTTGTGCCGCTTGCTGCGCCTGGGCCTGGGCCATGGCCGCCGCCTGAGCTGCCTGTTGGGCTTGGAGTTGAGCCTGCTGAGCCTTCTGCTGGGCTTGCTGGGCGGCCAGCATGGCGGCCCGCTCCTTGGCCGCTTGCTTCGCTGCCTCGGCGGGATGGTCGAGCAGGTAGACGCGGTCCTTGACGGCCTTCGTGATCTCCTCGCCGGAGGGGAAGTAATGGAGGGCGTCGTCGTACTCGTGGCGCGCCTTGTCGGGCTTGCCCATGCTCTCGTATACGCGCCCAAGGTAGTAGTGCAGGGTCACGTCGTCGTAGCTGCGCTGCGCCTCGACGAATTGCTTCTCGCTCTCGGGGAAGCGGTTGTAGATGGCATAGATGAGGCCCATCATCAGGCGGGCGTCACCCCGCTCGGGATCGAGCTGGATGGCCCGATCCAGCGAGGCCTGCGCCTCCTGGATCCGTTGCAACCGGTACAACTCCTGGCCCTGCTTCGTGAGCTTGTCCGCCTCGTAGGGGGTCCAGTTGCTCCACACCACTGCGATGGTCAGGACGGCGATGGCGAGCGGCAGGGCGTAGGTGTAGATCGCGATCTGGGCCTCGGAATGGAGGACCAGCTGTTCGGGCGCCTCGGCGCGCCGCGCGCGGGTCCACAGGCCACCGACCAGGCCGGCCGCCCCCACCGAGAGGACCGAGCTGCTCGCGATGTGGTAGGGGAAGCCGAAGATGGCGCTGCCCGCGATCCCGAGCACCCCCGATACCCCGCCGATCACGACCATGCGCTCGGCCGTGGTGAGGTCGGGACGCCGGATCAGCCACCAGGTCGCGCCCCCGGCGAAGCCGAACAGGACGACCAGGCTCAAGAGGAAGCCGACGTAGCCGGTCTCGCCGGCGAGCTGGATGAAGTCGTTGTGGGCCTGAACGTAGCGGTGGTGCATGATGGGCGGGATCGGCTTGCCCGCGAAGGTCTTCTCCAGGTAGCGGAAGTAGAGGATCTTGTAGGTCGCGAGCCCCTCCCCCATGACGGGCGAGGTGTCGGCCATGGTCTTGGCCACGTGCCAGGCGTTGATGCGCTGCATGGACGTGCTGTCCGACCCGGCCCGGTGGATCTTGTCGATCGCCCGGCCGAGCCCGATCGCGTTGCCCTTGAAGGCGAGCCCACCCGCGATCACGAGGACTCCGAGGCCGATCGCGAGCCAGGTCTTGGGCGATACCCGGCGAATGGCGCCCCGGTAGACGGCGATGGCCGCCACGGCCGCATAGCCGAACCCGATCACCTGGCCAATCCAGGCGCCGCGGGTCTGGGTCGCGATCAAGGCCGCGATCCCGAGCACTCCGATGATCACGAGGGTGACGGCATAGGGCCACTGCTTGCGGTCCCGGATCCAGGCCACGCCCAAGAGGAAGGCGAGGGGGATGCCGCCGATCAGGTAGTTTCCGAGCACGTTCTGATTGCCGAGCATGCCGGCCGCCGAACCCAGCTTGGCCGGCGCGTCCAGGCCGGCGAAGTAGTTGGCCACCCAGGGCTGCTGCGGCCAGTTCCGGTAGTACTCCATGAAGGGGGCGTGCTGGTACTGCATGATCCCGATCACGGCGTTGGCGAAGAAGCCGAAGAAGAGGGGGATGAGCAGCCGCCAGCGCACGCCCTCGTCGCGGGCCGAGACGTCGGCCAGGGCCACGAAGGCGAGCAGGTAGGTCGCGAGGTTCCACCAGCTGGCGAGGCCGAGGGCCGGAGACGGCGAGCGCGGGACGGTGAACAGGGTCCAGACCAGGAAGGCCCCCATCACGCCCAGCAAGGGAACCCGCTTGACGTCGTGCCAGTTGCGCTCGACGGAACGGGCGATCGCCCAGGCCCCCAGCCCCAGCGCGATCACGATCGAGGCGAAGGTGGCCTGGATCGTGCGGTAGGCGTCGACGTTGTAGACGTTGATCAGCAGCGGGGTGACGGCCAGGATGAGCCAGGTGGCGAGCTCGAACCCGCGGTCCAGGTACTGAGGGACCTTCGGGCGGGGCTGGGCGGTCTGCAACGGCGTGGCTCCTTATCGGGGACCCGTGGGGGAACTGGGCACGAAGGCCTGGCCTCGCGGCCGCCGCCATTATACAGGAACCCGCCGCATTGTCAGGTCACGGGCGTCACAGCGCCTGAATAGGCGACCGCCCCGGCTCCAAAGAGCCGGGGCGGTCGTGGTGAAAGTTCAGTTGGCCGGAGCGGCGCGTTTCCGGTCCTTCAGGAGGCCCTTCTCGATGGCCTCGTGCAGGCTGGATTCCGAGACGGTCCAGTTGCCGTGATTGCGCTCGCCCGTTACGTGGCCCTCGGCCAGGGCGTTGCGGATCTCGCGGGAGGTGATCCCGTAGATCTCCTCGATCTCGGCCACCGAAAGCTTCGCCATCGTCGCTCGCTCCTTTCAAGGCGAGACCCCTCGGCCCGGGCCTCGCTCGCTTGCCTGATGCTGGAACTATACCCATGGAACCCGGTCGGCCTACCGCGATTTGCGGCTGGAGCCGCATTCCCGCTAGAATGTCGGCATGCCCGCCTTGCGCGCCATGCTGTTCTGGGGATTGCTCGTCGTTCTGGCCATTCTGACGGTGGGACCGTTCGCGTGGCTGGTGGTGACGGCCCTCAAGGGTGCGAACGAGAATATCTTCGCCTATCCGCCGAGCCTCTGGCCCGCGGCCCCCACCCTCGACAACTTCCGGCAGGTCTGGGGGGCCGTCCCGCTCGGCCGCTACTTCCTCAACAGCGTGGTCATCACGGCCCTCTCGGTCGTCCTGAACCTGCTGCTTTCGAGCCTCGCCGCCTTTCCCCTCGCGCGCATGCGTTTCCGCGGAGCCCGGATCACCGAGGGAGTCCTGCTCGCCACGATGATGGTTCCCCTGCAGGTCCTCATGATCCCGCTCTTCCTGCTGGTCGGCCGCATGGGGCTGATCAACACGACCTGGGGGGTCGTCCTGCCCACGGCTGTCAACGCCTTCGGGATCTTCCTCATGAAGAACGCCCTCGCGGCCATCCCGCTCGAGCTCGAAGAGGCGGCGCGCATGGACGGGGCGGGGCCCTTCCGGATCTTCTGGTCGGTCATGCTGCCCCTCGTGACCCCGAGCCTCGCGACGCTGGCCATCTTCACCTTCGTGGGGGCGTGGGGCGACTTCCTGTGGCCGCTCCTGGTCCTCAAGAATCCCGACCAGTACACCCTGCCCGTCGGGATCGCCTACTTCGCCGGGGCCTTCTCGGCCAACTGGCGCCTGATCGCGGCAGGCGCCGTCCTCTCGATCGTCCCCATCGTGGTCATGTTCCTCGCCCTGCAGCGCTTCTTCGTGGGCGGGCAGACGGCCGGGGCCGTGAAGGGCTGATCAACCTTTACCGAAAATTACGACGGCCTTGGGCCTCCCTTTACCGGATCCCGGGCGGCGATCGCCATAACTCCTGCGTGTGACGCTGCACTCACACGGGGAGGTGGCTATGCCCAACGCTGTCGATAGTTTTGCGAGCTTCTACCAGAGCTACCAGGCTCCTCAGACCGTTGCCGGGGGCGGCGTTCAGTATGCTGCTCCGGTGCAACCCGCTGGTACCGTCCAACCCTCGGTCAACTACGCCTCGTCCTACATTCCCGACCCCGGTCGCGCCCCCCTCCAGGGCACGGCCGTGCCGCTCGGCACGCTCGTCCTGCCCGGTTCCACCCCGGTGCCTCAGGGCCTGCCGCAGCCCCAGGTTGCCAACTATCCCCAGGTCAACTCCAATCCGCCCCAGGTCACCAACTACGGGGCGCCCAACGCCTACGGGTACGGTTATGCCCAGGGGCCCATCACGGCGACCGCTCAGTCGCTGCGCGGGATCATCAAGGGCAAAGACTATGATCAGTTCGCCACCCAGACGGCCCCCATCATCGACTCGGCCATTCCGCTGATCGGGGCGATCGCGAGCATGTTCGGCGGCAACAAGAACGCGACCCAGCCGCCGCAGCAGCAGGCGACCTACGTGCCCACCCAGGTCGGCAACTACCAGGCTACCTATCAGCAGCCTGTCTACCAGCAGCCTGTCTACCAGCAGCCCGCCTACCAGCAGCCGGTCTACCAGGCCACGGGATATCCCGGTCAGCCGGTGGCCGGAGGTGGCCCGGGCGTAAACAACGGTAACAATTGGGGCGTCCAGGTGAGCCAGGGCATCCAGGGAATCGCCGGGCTGGCTGGGGCGATCGCCGGGCTGTTCAAGCACTAACCAAGCGGCCCTTGGCCAAGTTGGCATGAGCCGGTCGGGTGGGTTTGCCCGACTTGTTACCTTCCGTTACAATGTTGGAGGATCGATCGTGGATCGGTCCTCCGATTTTTGTGTGAGGGAGACCAAGACGCATGCCCATGACGCTGCCTAGGTTGTTCCAGCAGGCCGTCGATCGCCATGGCGATCGACCCGCCTTGAGTTCCAAGCGCGACGGCGCCTTCCGCGCCATGACCTACACCGAGTTCGGCCAGCGCGCCCGCGCGCTCAGCGCCTACCTGATCGAGATCGGGCTGGGCGTGGGCGAGCGGGTCGCCATCTTGAGCGAGAATCGCCCCGAGTGGGTGATCGCCGACCAGGCGATCGCCGGCGCCGGCGGCGTCTCGGTCCCCATCTACCCGACGCTCATCCCGTCTCAGGTGGCCTACATCCTCAACGACAGCACGGCGGCCGTCGCCGTCGTCTCGACCCTGGCCCAGCGAGACAAGCTGCTTTCCTTGGGGAGCCAGTTGGGCCACCTCAAGACCATCCTGGTCATGGAGGAGCTGCCCGAGCCCGATCCCTCGGGGAGGATCCGCTCCTTCGCGCTCGCCCTCACGGCAGGCGAGGAGCTGCTCGACCGTCATTCCGGCGAGCTTTCCCGCCGTCGGGAGGCCCTGCGCCCTGATGACCTCGCCTCGATCGTCTACACCTCGGGGACGACGGGCGAACCCAAGGGGGCCATGCTCACCCATGGCAACTTCACGTCCAACTGCCTGGCAGCAGCCAGCTGCTTCGACCTCGGCCCCGGCGACATCGAGCTGTCGTTCCTGCCCCTGTCCCACGTCTTCGAGCGGATCGTCAATTACGTCGCCCTTCACTCGGGCGCGACCATCGCCTTCGCCGAGAGCATCGAGACCCTCGCGCAAAACCTGCTCGAGGTCCGGCCGACCTTCCTGTGCGCCGTCCCGCGCGTCCTCGAAAAGCTCTATCAGCGGATCCAGGCCCGGATCGAGACCGAGCCTCCCCTGCGGCGCGAGGTCTTCTACGCGGCCCTCGAGATCGGCGAGTTCTTCCACAAGGTCATGCAGGAGGAGGGCCGGGTGGTCTTCCCCACCAACACCCTCTACCACGCGGCCGATCGCCTGGTCTTCAAGCAGATCCGCGCCTCCTTGGGCGGGCGCCTGCGGTTCATCGTCTCGGGGGCGGCCCCCCTGTCCCCCGAGATCGCCCGCTTCTTCCAGGTCGCAGGCCTGCCCGTGATCGAAGGCTACGGGATGACCGAGAGCTCACCGATCATCACGCTCAACCCGCCCGAGCGGCCCAAGATCGGCACGGTCGGTCAGGCCCTGCCCGGCGTGTCCGTGCGGATCGCCCCGGACGGCGAGGTCGTCGCCAAGGGCCCCAACATCATGAAGGGCTACTGGAACAACGACGACGCGACCCGCGAGGCGATCGACGCCGAGGGCTGGCTCTACACGGGCGACCTGGGCTCGCTCGACGAGGACGGCTACCTGACGATCCTCGATCGCAAGAAGGAGCTCATCGTCCTGTCGAACGGCAAGAAGGTCGCCCCCCAGCCCATCGAGAATCGGCTCACGACCCAGGCGCTCCTCGAGCAGGCGATGCTCGTGGGGGAGGGACGTAACTACGTGACGGCCCTCCTGGTTCTCAACCAGGGCGAGGCGAGCCGCATGGCCGAGGGGCTCAACCTGTCCTGGCACTCCCCCGCTGAGCTGGTCGCGCTCGGGCCGGTGCAGGAGGCGATCGCCCGGGTCATCGACCAGGAGAATGCCCGTGTGGCACCGTTCGAGCAGATCAAGCGCTGGAAGGTGCTGGCCCGGCCGTTCTCGCAGGAGGAGGACGAGCTGACACCGACTCTCAAGCTCAAGCGGCGCGTGATCGTCGAGCACTTCCGGTCTGAAATCGAGCAGCTCTACCAGGGGGCGTCCCCCGAGCGGGAGCTAGTCAAGGCATAGTTGTCCACCCTAAAGGCGGGGCCCCTCAAGGGGCCCCGCCTTCGCCGGGAAGACGTTCCTTGCGGAACGAACAAGGCCGCTAGGCAATTGCCCAGCGGCCTTTCATCCACTCTGTTTCACGTATTGGCGAGCCGCGCCCCCAGGGCGTGCACGTCGTCGATCGAGAACAGCAACGCCGAGGTGCTGCGGGCCGTGCCCTGCGCGGGCACCCGCGCCACCACCTCGCTGCCGTCGGCCAGGCGCGCCAGGGCTTCCTCGGCCGTAAGGCTCTCGCCCAGGGCGTCGCGCAGGGCCGAACCCGGCTGGTCGCCCAGGCGCCGCAGCAGCAGCAGGGCCTGCACCGTGTTGGTCGCATCAGGTGCCTTGGAGAGCGCCAGGCTGTCCATGCGGACCGGAACCGGTTTGGCCTGGGCAGGCAGGTTCTGGGGCGGAGGGGATTTGAGGGGGCGTGGGGGGGCGGAAGCAGGGCCGATGACGTTGCTCATTCACGACTCCTTATGCCTCGCTTGGCTAACCTTCTTATCCCCACAAATCGGGCATTTAACAGAGGCCAAACGAAGATTTCATACGGTTGCTTTACCGCTTTCGCGACTTCCGTTACCCTGGATGGGCCCACCCAGTAAGCATGCCCGGATTAGATTCCGGGCTTCCTTGTTCCCTCTCCCCTGGGGGATGAGGGCAGGGTGAGGGGGAAAAGTGAGCCCGGATGGCTCACCCTCCCTGCTTAGTAAAGGAGCACAGCGGCGTGCAGGTTTCAGAGCCGACCCGATCCTCCAGCGGGATCCGCACCAAGGAAGTCGTCGTGGTCCCTCACACCCACTGGGATCGCGAGTGGTACCGGACCTTCCAGGCCTTTCGCATGAGGCTGGTCGACGCGGTCGACCGCGTGATCGATCTGCTCGAGGCCGCCACCCTGCCCCACTTCCTGCTCGACGGCCAGACGGTCATGATCGAGGACTACCTCGCGATCCGGCCCGAGCAGCGCGATCGCCTCGCCGCCCTGGTGCGCTCGGGCCAGCTCGCCATCGGGCCCTGGTACATCCTGCCGGACGAGTTCCTGGTGAGTGGCGAGAGCCTGATCCGCAACCTTCTCTTCGGCCGCCGTTTGATGCAACAGTTCGGTGGCCAGTCGACGATCGGCTACCTGCCCGACATGTTCGGCCACGTCGCCCAGATGCCCCAGGTCCTGCGCGGCTTCGGGATGGAGCGGGCGCTCGTCTGGCGCGGGGTGGACCCCGACAGCGAGCTCTTCTGGTGGCGCGATCCTTCGGGCGAGCGCATCGCGACGACCTTCCTGCCGACCGGCTACTGCAACGTCTTCCTGTGGGACTCCCTTCCCCTCGAGACCCGCGTCGAACGCTTTCACGAGTTCCTCAAGGTTCACCGCCACGACCGGATCCTCTTGCTTTCGGGCTGCGACCACCTCGCCCCCAACCACGACCTGCCGCAGATCATCCGGGACCTGCAGGGCCAGTGGACCGATGGCACGATCCACCTCGGGCGGCTCGTCGACGCCTTCGAGGGCTCGCCTGAAACCGAGGTATCGGGCGAGTTGCGGCAGGGCGGGCGCGCTTACCTGTTGCCCGACGTGCTCTCGGCCCGCATGTACCTCAAGCAGGCCAACGCGGCCTGCCAGACCTTGTGGGAGCGCTATGTCGAGCCCCTGACGGCGCTCGTCGGTTACCAGGGCGGCCCCTACGCGGACGGCTACTGGCACGAGGGGTGGCAAAAGATCCTCCTCAACCAGCCCCACGACTCGATCTGTGGCTGCTCGGTCGACGAGGTCCACCGGGAGATGCTCGCGCGCTTCTCGGAGTCCATGGAGCTCGGAGAGGGCCTCATCGAGCGGTCGCTGCTCGCGCTGGCCCCCAAGAGCGAGGCGCCGGGGGCGATCGCCTTCAACCCCCACCCGCAGAGCCGCTCCCAGTGGGCGGAGGTCGTGATCGACTGGCCGCGCGACGGCGCCCCCGAGTCGGCCCACCTGGTCACCGAATCGGGCGAGACGGTGCCCTGTCGCCTGGTTTCGACCGAGGACACCGAGGCCTTCTACGCCGAGATCGATCTCTTCCCAGGCTGGCGTGAGGTGCGGCGGTTCCGCTTCTCGGCCTATCTCGCCAGCGTGCCCGCGCTCGGCGTCCGCCGGCTGTTCGCACGGCCGGGCGCCCCGGAGGCCCTCAACGAGGGGGTGAGCGTTGGGCCCAACAGCCTCTCCAACGAGCATCTACGCCTGTTTATCAAGGACGGCGCCCTGCACCTTGAGGACAATGATACGGGCGCCCATTATCCGGACGTGCACAGCTTCGAGGACGGGGCGGACGCCGGTGACGAGTACAATTACTCGCCTCCGGCCGATGATCGCCTGGTCACGAGCGAGATCGACCACTGGTCGGTCGATCACCACGACGAGACCGAGGCCGTGTTGCGGGTCGTGTACCGCCTCACCCTGCCCGAGCGACTCAATCAGGACCGCACGGGCCGTTCCAACCGGACCGTCCAGGAGATCGTGACGAGCCGCTTCCGGCTGCGCGCCGGGTCGCGGGTCGTCGCCGTCGAGACCGAGGTCGACAACCGAGCCTGCGACCACCGCCTGAGGGTCCGCTTCGGCACGGGCCTGATCGATCCCGACGTGCGCGCCTTCAGCGAGAATCAATTCTGGGTGGCCGAGCGCCCCGTGACCCCGCCCCAGACCACACTGCCGGTGGCGCCACTGGCCGAGTACGAGCCCACCACCTTCCCGCAGCAGACCTGGAGCGCGGTGGCGGGTCCCTACGGCCTCATGGTCGCGAACCACGGGTTGCCCGAGGCCGAGGTCTCGCGCGACGCGGGCGGCGACTGGGCGCTCAAGCTCACCCTCCTGCGGTGTGTCGGATGGCTCTCCCGGGACGACCTGCGCACCCGCGGTGGCGGGGCCGGCCCCCACGTCCAGACCCCGGACGCCCAGTGCCTCGGGACCCACACCTTCTCCTACGCCCTCATCCCGTTCCGGGACGGCTGGACGACGGCGCAACCGCTCGCACAGGGCTTCGTGGCTCCCTTCCGGGTCCTGAGCGTCGGCGGCGGACAGGCCTCTCGGGCGGGAGGCCTCGAGTTGCCCGACTGGCTCGGTCTGGGCGACGATCGGCTGGTCCTGAGCGCCCTCAAGTGCCAGGAGGGCGGGCGGGGCCTCACCTTGAGGGTCTACAACCCCACTGAACGGCCGATCGAGACCGACCTCACCGTCGCCCTGCCACATCGGGCCATTTCCCTCGCCTCGATGGCCGAAGAGCCCCGGCGCGATCTGGGCCAGGGCCGGCTCGACCTGGTGGTCGGCTCGGGCGAGATCGTGACGCTTGTCATCTCGCCGTAGGGCCTTGTTGGCCGGGGTCCTCGCGGCGACGGTGGCGGGGCCGGCGATCGCCCACCCCGTCCTGTCCGGGGCGCGGGCCTACCAGCTCTTGCGCGACCAGGTCGCGATGGGGCCCCGGGTGCCGGGCTCGGCCGCGCACGAGCGGGCGATCGCCTACTACGTGGCGGCTCTGCGCCGCCTGACCCCGGCTGTATCGCTCGAGCCCTTCGAGGCCGACGACGGGGAGCACCGACTGCACCTGACCAACGTGGTCGCCGTGTTCGGCCAGGGCCGCGGGGATCCGGCCATGCTGGCCGCTCACTGGGATTCGCGGCCCCGTTCGGAGCGCGATCCCGATCGGGCTCGGCGCGCCATGCCTACGCCGGGGGCCGACGACGGGGCCTCGGGGGTCGCCGTCTGCCTCGAGGTGGCCCGTGCCCTCGCGGGGCAGACGTTGCCGCGCGAGGTGCGCATCGCCCTGTGGGATGGCGAGGACTGGGGGATCTCGCTCGACACCATGTTCTACGGGTCGCGCTACTACGTGTCGCGCCACGCGGCCGATCTGCCGCGCTGGGGGATCCTGCTCGACATGGTCGGGGGCCGGCACCTGCGGGTGCCGCGCGAGGCCTTCGGAGACGAGCGAGCGAGAGGGCTCGCCGACCGGGTCTACCGCATGGCCGACGAACTCGGGCTCGCCAGACAATTCCCCGATCGGTCGGGGCCGGCCATCTACGACGATCACCTCCCCTTTCTCGACCACCGGGTCCCGTTCATCGACCTGATCGACTTCGACAGCCCACACTGGCACACCACGCGCGACCTGCCGGAGGATTGCGCGCCCGAGAGCCTCGAGCGCGTGGCGCGGCTCGCCTATGAGGTCCTGGCCACACCGCGTTGAACGGCCCCCGAAGGGTCCGGGAAAGGGAGTCACCTGGATCCTGGTTCGCGCCCGCCCCGGATGGTATAGTGGAACGCTGCCCCGCTCCATCGTAGCCGCCCGGATTCCGCCCATGCTGCTTTCCGACCAGCCGAAAATCAACTTTGCCCTGGGGGTTCACAACCACCAACCCTTTGGCAACTGGGACTGGATCGTCGAAGAAGCCTACCAGCATGCCTACTCCCCCTTCCTCGAGGCGCTCGAGCGACATTCAGGGGTGCGGGTCACCCTCCACTACACGGGCTACCTGCTCGAATGGCTCATCGCCCATCACCCGGACTTCATCGCCCGCCTCAAGAACCTGGTCGATCGCCGCCAGGTCGAGCTGATCACCGGAGGCTTCTACGCACCGGTCCTCGCCGTCATTCCCGATGCCGACAAGGTCCGGCAGGTCGAGCGCCTCACCCGGCTGATCGAGGACCGCTTCGGGACGACTCCCGAGGGCCTCTGGCTCGCCGAGCGGGTGTGGGAACCGCACCTCGTCAAGCCGATCTCCGAATCGGGCGTGCGCTGGACGGCCCTCGACGACACCATCTTCAAGGGGGCCGGATTGCGCGGGGCGCAGCTCTTCGGCTACTACCAGACCGAGGAGCAGGGCCGCACCCTCGAGGTGGTGCCCATCAACAGCGAGTTGATGGCCCTCATCCCCTATGCCCCGCCCGAGCGCGCCATCGACTACCTCAAGGCCAACGCCTCGCCCGATGGTAACCGCTTCGCCCTCTGCCTGGACGACGGCGAGAAGTTCGGCGTGTGGCCCAACTCCTACCGTGCCGTCTTCGAGCACAAGTGGCTCGATCGCTTCTTCGACCTCTTGACCGAGCACGCCGACTGGATCGTGTCGACCACCGTGCGCGATTACCGGGCCGAACGCCGGCCGTTCGGCCGGGTCTACCTGCCGAGCGCGACTTACCCGCGAATGCAGGAGTGGTCCCTTCCCCCCGACGAGGCCACCCGCTTCGCCGAGGCCCGGCAGCAGGTCGACGAGCGGTTCAGCGGATTCCTGCGCGGCGGCATGTGGAGGAACTTCCTGGTCCGCTATCCGGAAAGCAACAACCTCCACAAGAAGATGCTTCTGGTCGCCTCCAAGGTCGCGGCCGCGAGCCAGGTCCCGGAGCTGGTGCCTTCTGGAAAAGGCCCGGCCATTCCCTCTTCCACCCTGACCGAGGCGCAGGACCTGCTCTGGAAGGGGCAATCCAACGACCCGTACTGGCATGGCGTGTTCGGGGGCCTCTACCTCAGCCACCTGCGCTCGGCGAACTACCGGGCGCTCATCAAGGCCGAGAGCCTGTGCGACGAGCTGATCCACCAGGGGAGCCTCTTCCTCGACGTCACCGAGCAGGACTTCGACTGCGACGGCAAGCCCGAGATCCTCATCTCCAACGCGGCCCAGAATGCCTACTTCAACCTCGAGGGGGGCGCCCTGTTCGAGCTCGACTACAAGCCGCGGGCCTACAACGTGCTCGACACCCTGGCCCGGCGTCCCGAGGCCTACCACGGCAAGATCGCCCGGGCGACCACCCTCGAGGCCTTCAAGAAGGAGGGCAGCCTCAAGGCCCTCTACGACGTCGTGCTCACCAAGGAAGCCGGTCTCGAGAAGTTCCTGTTCAACGACTGGTACCGGCGGATGTCGTTCGTCGACCACTTCCTGCACCCGGATTCGCACCTCGAGTCCTTCTACAACATGAGCTACGGTGAGCAGGGTGATTTCGTGAACCAGGACTACCGGGCGACCGTCGAGTGCGACGGTCTTCTGGCCACGCTCACCCTGGTGCGGGACGGCCACGTCTGGGTCGGGCCGGAATTCTGGCCGATCCAGGTCGAGAAGCGGATCGCGATCCCGCGCGACGGGGCGCGCCTCTCGGCCCACTACCGGGTGACCAACGGCAAGGATCGCCCGGTGGCGCTATGGTTCGGGGTCGAGTTCAACGCCAACTTCCTTGCCGGCAACGCCCCGGACCGCTACTACCATACGCCCGGCACCGTGATCGAGGACCCCCGCCTGGGATCCAAGGGCGAGCTTCGCGACTGCCGCGCGATCGGCCTGCGCGACGCCTACAACGGCCTCGATTACCACCTGGAATGGGATCGGCCGGCCACCCTGTGGCGTTTCCCGGTCGAGACCATCTCGATGTCCGAAGGAGGGGTCGAGCGAGTCTACCAGAGCTCGGTCGTCATGCCCCACTGGCGGTTCGAGCTGGGGCCTGGCGAGACCTTGGCGATCGCCTTCCAGCAGCGCATGAGCGACGTGTGATAGACTGAGGCCATGCTCCAATACCCCCCGCTCAATCCGATCGCCCTGCAGCTGGGGCCCGTCTCCGTCGCCGGCCACACCCTGGGGCCGCTCCAGATCCACTGGTACGGGATCATGTACGGCATCGGCTTCATCCTGACCTACTGGATCGTCCGCTTCCAGGTCCGGCGCCGCAACCTGCCGCTCACCAACGAGCTTCTGGCCGACTTCATCATGTACCTGATCATGGGCCTCATCTTCGGCGCGCGGATCGGCTACATCCTCTTCTACAACCTCAAGGACTACCTGACCCATCCCGCCGAGGTGCTCGCCGTGTGGCATGGGGGCATGTCGTTCCACGGCGGGCTCATCGGTACCGTCCTCATGGGCTACCTCTTTTGCCGCAAGCACCAGCTGCGCTTCTTCGAGATGGCCGACATCACGCTGGTGGCGGTGCCCCTCGGGCTGGGACTGGGGCGCCTTGGCAACTTCATCAACGGAGAACTGTGGGGGCGGCCCGCCAGCGTGCCCTGGGCCATGGTCTTCCCGAGCGATCCGCTCGGCCTTCCGCGCCACCCGTCGCAGCTCTACGAGTTCGGGCTCGAGGGTATCGGCCTGTTCCTGGTCATGTTCTTCTTGAGCCGGCGGCGGCCGCCTGATGGGGTCCTCTTGGGCACGTTCCTGACTGGCTACGGCCTGATCCGCTTCAGCCTCGAGTTCCTGCGCAACCCGGACTCCCAGCTGGGCTTCGTCCTCGGCCCCTTCTCGATGGGGCAACTGTTGAGCGCGCCCATGGTCCTCGCCGGGATCGCCCTGATCGCCTGGGTCGTGCGCCGGGCTCGCTCATTGCCCAAGCCCGCGGCGGCTCAGATCTAGCCCCTCACCACCGTTTCCTGGGCGGCTTGCTGCCACGCCGCCTTCAACTCCGCAAGGCTGGCGTCCAGCCAGTTGAGGGTCGGTTCGTCGATGCCGTCGAAGCGCACTCCCGCCCGGTGCAGGTTGCCCTCGGCGGATGGGTAGATGATGGGGGCGCTGTGGGCGACGAGCCCGGTGAGGCGGACCCTCGTCCAGTCCGGCCGCTCGACCGTGATGTGGACGGGAACCCCTTCCATGAGGCTGAGGTCGACCCAAAGGCTGCACCCTCCCCGGGACAGGTCCTTGAGCTGGGCTGGCACCTCCATGTCGAAGCCGAAATCGGGGTCGATCTTGACCCTGACGTCCCACGGGTACGGGAGCGGGATCCGCTCGTGGGCCCGCCGCTGCACGCACGCCAGCTGCTCGCGCGAGGGGATCACGAAGAGCAGGCGCCCCTCTTCGTTTTCCTTGAGCATGGCGTCCATGGTCATGAGGCCGTCGGGGGTCGGGAAGATCAGCGAGATCGATTGCTTGGGCTTGATCGCGTACTTGACGACCTTGCGGCGCGGTACGCTGATCTCGAAGCAATCCGCCTCGACGGCGACGATCGACGACTCGAACGGCATGACGATCTCGCCAATCGGGATCATGACTTGGGCGTGCTGGCCGACCTGGAACGGCACCAATCCTCCTCGGGCGGGGGGAGCCCCGCTGATTTCTTGATACCCGAGAGGCCCCGGGAACGACGTGACGCCACTCCCCGGCCCCCCGTTCCGCCAAGCCGACGTCGCTCGGTTACTCGATTGGGCGAGACTATCAAGTTTTGTTGCGGTCGTTTTCAGGGCAACCTCCTTTTCGATTCGGCATGTGAGCGCTCATGTGATCGCCCGGGGTTACGCTGAAGGTCAGCTTCGGCTCCTTGAAAGGAGGAACCCCATGCGCGCTCCACTCTGGATTCCGGCGATCGCCGCCTTCGTCACCGTCACGGCCGCCCCGGCGTGGGCCGGCACCGGTCCCCGCGCCGACCTGGGGGCCGGCCACCTGGGGATCGGGGTCGACCCCGGGGCCTTTAGCCTGGACATGGGGCTCACGAACCGCTTGACCCTCGGGGTCGACGCGAGACCGGGCTACGACGGCACGGCCTGGGGAGGGTACGGGGCGCGCGCCACCATGCGCCTCTTCGGCCACCAGGATGGCTGGAACCTCTCGGTGGGGGGCCGGGTGAGCGTGCCGAACGCCTCGTTGCTCGATTCGACCGTGCGCGACGTGGGCACGGCCGTAGGCAACCAGGGGGCCGTGTCGGGCTACTTGCTGCTCAGCATGCCGCTCACCAACTGGTTCATCCTGCGCTACCCGATCGGCATGACCTACTACGTGGGGCCCGGCCAGAATGGCGGCCAGGCGTGGACGTTTGGCGGGGCCAACTGGAGCCCGAACGACGGGCACACCTTCGGGCTGACCACCCCGGGCACCAGCGTTTACCTGCCGGCTCTGCAACTGCTGCCCGAGGCCGCGTTCAAGTTCTGGGGCTTCGAGGCGACCCTGTTCGGCACCAGCATCGCCGGCTTCCGCATGGCGTTTTGAACGAACCGAAACAAGCCCCGCCCAGGAGTTGTTGATGAGAACCCTATTGATTACCTTCCTGCTCGCGCCGTTCCTGCTTTCGGGCTGCGAGATCCCCTTACCCGTGCCCCATAGCAGCCTCTTGGCCCAGCGTGAGACGCACACGGCGCTGATCTCACGGGTGGACGTTCCAGACCGGGCCGATAGCGCGACCCCGGTCGTGATCGTGGTTCATGTGCGTCGTGAGATGCCGGAAGACCAGATCGACGCCGCGAATTTTCGGGCCGAAGTGACGCCGGCTACCCGCATCGTACGGGTGTCGGGGCACACGGTGCGGATGGTGGCCTTCGCCAACACGACGGATCCGTGCGCCGCTCCACCATCGCGCAGCCAGGGGGCGGAAGAGACCATCCGGATCCCGCTGGCATTGACGCCAGGCACCTATTCGGTCCAGATCCCGGACTTCAACCACCCGGAGGTCGCCACCCGATCTCTGGTGGTCAACTGAGGAGGCGCCTGGCCATTTGGCCGGAAAGAAGGGGCACGGGTCGACTCTTAGCCGAGTGCGATGGGGTTAGGGATGGACCGTTCTGAACCCATGGTAATCAACACGATGGGATGGGTAAACAGTCATCAGAACCGGGCCCACCCATGTCCCGACCTCACAGCAAGGGGGTGACCATGCCCACGCGCTTCCTGGCCATGTCCTTGGCGATCGGCTTGCTCGTCGGTTGCGACGACTCCATGCTGGCTCCGCCGCCGGCCGCTCCGCCCGCCCCGACGCCCCAGACCCAGACCGTCAGCGCCTGGATCCTCTCGGTCAAGGCCCCTGACCGCGTGGTCGCCGGGGCGCCGTTCAACCTGGTCGCCCAGGTCCGCCCCGAGCAGTCCACCGACATGGTCGACGCCTCCGGGTTTCGGGCCGAGGTGACGGCCAAGACCCACGTCGTCCGCGTGACGGGCCACGTGACCCGGTCGCTGTATGCGTCGGCTGGCTTCAATCCCTGCGGCGGCCCGCCACCGGCCCCGAAAGCCTCGCCCAGCGAGACGACCGTCCGGATCCCGCTGACGTTGCCGCCGGGGACCTATTCGGTCCAGATCCCGGACTTCAACCACCCCCAGGTCGCCACCCGGTCGCTGGTGGTCAACTGACAAACTGCCCGGCCGGAATGAACGGTCACGGGGCGACTCGTAGTCCGTGCGCCAGGATTAGGGATAGGTCGTATGCAGGGTCGTCAGGCGCTGGGTCGAGAGCGGGTCGAGGGCATCCATCAGGCAGACCCTGGGTTTCTCCATCGAGTTGGGGACCATATAGAAACAGTACGTCCCGTCCACGATCGTGACGGCCGTGTGGCATGAGAGGCAAAAGAGGTCCTGGGAGCGGTCGGTGGAGCGAGTCAGGCGGTTGCGGCAGACGGGGCAGACGTACTGACTGAACGTGTGACGCATCGACGTTCCCCTTTCAGGTCCAGGTCACCAGCCAATCAGGCACCGGCCATTATCGCATAAAAAATTTACAAAGCAAGCGTTACGTGCGAGAGGGGCTTCCGGCAGGCGCCTGGGGCCGGCCATCCGGCCCTCGCCACCATTCCGTGGTTAGCTTTGCTAGGGCGGCTGGCCTAAGGCGAGGTCAAGACCCAGGTCGGATCGCGTCCGGCGGAGAGGGAAAGGGGAGCGGATCCCGACCAAGAGCGGGTGAGCTGGCCGACATGGTCGAAGACGGAGGCTCGGGCGAAGGGCAGCTCCACGGTCTTGCTCCCTGACTGGGACCAGAGGACATAAAGCGAGCTCCCATTCGGCTTCTCGAACCGGTAGCCCGACACCCCGAGGTCCGTGGGGAGGTTGGCGACCCTGGCGTCGCCCAGCTGTCGGCTGGCGAATCGGTAGGCCAGGTAGCCCTGGGTCTTCTGCGTCAAGGTGGCCTGGTCGATCAACCCGATGTCGTTGAATCCCGGATTAGTGAAGACCCCCCATTGCACCGTCTCGATGTCCCCCTGGGCGACGGCCGTGGCGAACAGCTTGTCGACGTAGTTGGCCTGCTCGGCCTGGTCGTCGGCGGGGAAACCGGTTTCGGAGCACCCGAAGGCCTTGCCGGTGATGCCATGGTCCGCGAGCACCTGCTTCATCGCCCGGTAGCGACCCAGGAAGCCCCAGGACGAGGTGAGGACGCTCTCGGAGGTCGTGTGGTCGGACCCGTAGGCATGAAAGTCCACGACGTCGAAGTAGGGCGCCCCTCCCTGCTCGAGGATCGCGGCGAGGTAGGTCTCGTACCCGAGACCACCCAGGGTCACCTTGGCGGACGGATCGATTCCGTGGACCAGGGTGGCGCCGACCTGCAGGAGGCGCACATAGTCGGCCACCGATCCCATCCAGGATCGGCTCGCGCCGTTCGAGCCCGTGGTACCCGGGCCCTGGTCTCCCGACGGGTAATCGGGTTCGTTCCACATCTGCCAGTAACGGATTCGACCCTTGTAGCGGGTGACCATGTCATAGAGGTAACTCGCGAAGTAGTTGTCGCGGTTGACGCCCAGCCCTGGCCGGTAGACGTCGGTGCCGTCCGCGAAGATCGGAAGGTGAAGGCCCGCCGGCACCGTGTAGCGCCCCGGCGAGTTGCCGTCCCAGCCCGTCTTGCCTGCATACTGGGGATCGGATGAGGCCCAATCAGGCGTATCCGTGATCATGGCCTGCACCTGCACGCCCATCGAGGCGAACTGCGCCACCTTGTCGTCAAAGTAGCTCATCCAGTCAACGTACCGGTGCTTGCCCACCTCGACGTGGTTCCAGTTCCACCCCTCGCGGATGGTCGTCATGCCGAGGTCCGCCATGAGGGCGTAGCCGGCCGCGTGGGTGTTGTCGCTCCCACGGGGGACGCTCGAGTTGCCGAAGAGGGTGGCCCCGGTTCGTGCGCCGCGCGCGATCGCCGGCACCGGTCTTCCCCCAGCCCCGGTGACGGGAAGCTCGGTGGGGGGCTGGGAGCCGCCCATCGGCATGGGCAGGGAGATCGGAAGGGGGAGGGCTCGGCAGCTGCTCGCCAACAGGGCGATCGCCGCCCAAGTCCCCGCTCGCATGGTCGTGCTTCGTCGCATAGGGCGACCATAGCCCGGGCGTCTTGCGATCGCCTGGCCGCAAGGTTACCCGATCTTTAATCTGCCAATAAACGACCAAGCGGTTAACACCTCGATAACACTCCTGACCACAAGGGGAGCGGTCGCTGGGGGCGATCGCTCGCGAGGGAGGGGGGAACCATGTCCGGTATCACGACCAGTTCGTCACAGGCGCCCGCGCCCATCAAGCGTCCGCAGCCGCCCGTCCAGTCCGCGCCCGCCGCCATGCCGAGCCCGGTCCAGGGCGACACGATGAAGTCGAGCGCGCTGCCCGCCGTCGGGCCCATCAGCATTCCGAAGTTCAAGAGCCTGGATGCCTACAAGCAATTCGTGGCCGGCTCCAAGATCGATCAGATTCCCGCCTACCAGCAGCAGGTCAGCGAGTTGCTGGGCGTGCTGAGCCGGGCTATGACGGCCCTCTCCCAGAAGAAGGATGCGGTCAACTATGGGACCCTCGAGAACGCCTTGAAGGGTTCCGAGGCCAACCTGGACAAGGTGCAGCATCCCGGACGCGAGCGGGCCGACGCCGCCCGTGCCAAGGCGCAGGAATACAACCAAGAGATCGATGGGCTGACCAAGCAGATCGGCGACCTCCAGGCCCAGATCAACAACGCCCGATTGAATCAGGACGTGAATGTCGGCATCGGGATGCAAAGCCAGACCTTGACCGGGGCCGTGCTCTCGGGCATCGGTGCGGCGCTCGACCAGAGCGCGATGAACAAGATGACGAAGCAGATCGCCGACTTGAACGCCCAGGTGGTCCGTGCCCAGGTCAACATGACCACCCAAGAGACCTTGGCAGTCCAGATGGACGCCATTCCCCCTGATCCGACGGCCCTGAAAGCGGCGACCGACGCCGTGCAGCAAGCTCAGGATCGTTTCAATCTGGCCGCGCAGCAGGTCGCCCCGGAATCCCAGGCCGTCGCGCGGGCACAGGGGAACCTCGACCAGGCCCAGGCCAGCGTCGCCAACCTCCAGAACGCCAGGAACTCGCTCAAGGATTACGGGCAGTGCTTCGATGCACTCACCCAGGTCAAGCTCACCTGGAGCGACCACGGGTGGAAGAAGCAGCTCGATGACTTCTGGAAGGGGAAGTAGCCCCCGTCAGACCATCCCCACCAGGGCGTCCGTCGTGGCCACCGGCCGGACGGGCGCCTTTTGGCGTCCGGTGACCTCGTCGTAGACGGCGAGGGTCTCGGCGACCCCGCGCGCCAGGTTGAAACGGGCCGACTGGGCGAGGCCCCTCTCCCGTAGCTCGGCGCGCAGGGTGGCATCCCCCAGGGCGAGCTCCATGAGCTCGGCAAGGCGGTCCGAGTCGTGCGGAGGGCAGAGCAAGGCCGCCGAGCCGACCACCTCGGGGATCGAGCTCGCCGTACTCGCGATGACGGGCGTTCCGCACCGCATGGCCTCGAGCGGAGGCAATCCGAACCCCTCGTAGAAGCTCGGAAACACGAACACCTCAGCGGCGGCGTAGAGCGCCGGTAGCTCGTCGTCGGCCACCGTGCCGAGGAAGCGGACCCGTCGCTCGAGGCCGAGCTGCCGGAGGCGCGCCACGAGGCGTTGCGGCCTTCCGACCTTGAGGACGAGATCCACATCCGGCACGCGGGCGGCCAGCTTGGCGAAGGCGACGAGCAGGCCGTCGTGATTCTTGTAGCCATACTGGGAGCCCAGCCCGAGCACGAAGCGCGCGGGCAGTCCATAGCGGGCGCGCAAGGCTGCGACGCGTTCGGTGGTCGGGGGCGCAAAGTGGTCTTCGGCCCAGTTGTAGGTGACGGCGACCCGATCGGGCGAACAGTCCAGATGCTTGACGATGTCCTGGCGCGACCACTCCGAGACGGTGATGACCCGATCGGTCCGGCGCACGGTGGGGCGAATGCTGAGCCCGTAGTAGGCCGCCCACATGGCCCGCTCGTAGGCCTTGAAGCCCTGGGGAAACGACAGGGGGATGGTGTCGTGCAGGGTCATGATGCGCTTGACGCCGCGGGGCAGGAACACCGGAGCCACCATCGAGGTGCTGTGGAACACGTCGGGACGCAGGCGATCGACCAGACGTGGCAGCACGACCTGCTCGCGCGGATCGACGATCCGCACGCCCGGATCGATCAGGGTGAAGGCCGGATGGGCTGCCAGGTCGGCCAGGAGCTCCGGGTGATTGGTGAGCACCGTGTACCGGTGGGGGGCGCCGTAGCGGGCGAGACCCCGCAGCAGGTTGAAGGTGTAGCGGGCGAGGCCGGACGGCTTGGGGCCCGCTTCGCGGGCGTCGATCGCGATGTGCAAGGGTCCGGAAGTGCCTGACACGACTCATTCCCTCTCGACCCGGGCCTCGGGTCAGATTCGGTCCACCGACCTGGACGGATTATCCCCCCGACTCCCGGGAGGCTTGCGCAAAGGGTTCAAGAAAACGTTAACGCCCTGGAGCGGATCGTTCAAGGCTCGGCATCGGCCTGGTTGCCGCCGGCCGGGGCCGGGGGTAGGTCCTTGGCCGGCACCAGGGGCGTCACGGTGCCGTCGGGCCCGATCACGTCGGCGTGGGGGAAGGCGGCCTTCGTCAGCTCGGCGGGCTGGGAGAAGCGCAGCAGGTGGCCCGGGTTGCTGCCGGCCTCGGGCGCCATCCCGTTGTCGATCTTGATGAGGCGGCCGGAGTCGATCGCCCCGATCGTGTTGGGCATGTTGTAGGCCTTGGGTTGATGGCCCTGCACCAGGCCGAACATGCCGTTGGACGTGAGCCGGGCCTCCAACTGCTGGCGGGCGGCCGCGTCCTTCCACCAGTCCTTGGCTTCGAGGATCGAATTGCCGTCGGCCAGGAAGGGGTCGCCGTAGGCGCCCTGTGACAGCACCGACTGGGCCTGGGTCTTGAAGTCGCTCCAGCTCAGGTTGGGATAGAGGCCCGCGTGGGCGAACAGCCATTGCCCGACGCGGGCGGCCACCGGCTCCTGATGCAGGAAGGCGCCCCGGGGGCGGCTGGGGTCGGTCAGATCGGTGAGGGGGATCTGGCGCTGCTGCAGCTCGGCGAGCAGCTCCTTGGCCTTGCCGTTGTTCGGAGCGGCGAGGAACTCGGCCTCGTGGTTGCCGAGGGTGTGGACAACGAGCCCTCCGGCCGCCTGGGCCTGGTCGGAAAGGGACATCCAGCGGTCGATCACCTCGATGCTCTGCGGCCCCTTGTCGATCGAGTCGCCCACGACGATGAGCAGGGTTCGCCCGGCGGCCCACTTCTGCTGGGCGTCGATGACCTTGGCGGCCGTGAGCAGCTGGACCAGCGCCGGATCCATGCCATGCACGTCGCTCACGGCGATCACCTGCGTGAAGCCCGTGGGATCGGCCAGCTCGAAGACCCCCGGGTGGCCGAGATTGCGGCCTGCGACTCGGTGGTCGCCGCCGATCGCCGTCGCCCCGAACCGCAGGCATCCCACCAGGGCGATCGCCCCGATCACCAGCGTCCCCGCGAGCCGTAATCCCTTCATCCGCGCCTCCCGAGCCTCGTGGCTCCCGCTTGAATGGTCCCATACCCAGGAGCATCGAGCAAGCCGCGAAGTCGGTCTTCCGTGGTTCAAGTTTCTTTACAAAATAACTCCTGGATAAAAAGCAAGGGAACCGTTCCGGAGTCGGATTAAAGTAACCTTAGCCGAAGGTTTACACCCACTTATCAAAGGAGGCCGCCCGTGTCGAACCTGTCCGCCGTCTCGCGACGCCCGGTTCCCCCCGCCATCGGGGGAGGGTCGTCCTCCACCAGCTCCCGGCCCGTGCCGCCCTCGATCGGTGGCTCGACCATGCCCGGTGACTCGTGGTCCTCGTCGGGCAGCCGTCCCGTGCCGCCGCCGGTCGATCGCCCCGTTCCCCCGCCGGTGAGCCGTCCGGTGCCCCCGCCGGTCGATCGTCCCGTGCCGCCCCCGATCGACCGTCCGGTGCCTCCGCCCGTCGATCGTCCGCTCCCACCCCCGATCAATCGGCCGGTGCCGCCCCCGGTCTACGTCCCCGGCGGCAACTACGGGTTCGACGGCTACTCGCAGAGCCTCTACGAGCTCTCACTCGGAAATCAGCGGTACGGGGCCGGTCAGAGCTTTGACGACATGGTCAACGCGTACCGCTATGCCCCCAATCAGACCGACGACGAGGCCGCGGCCCTGATGGGCATCGGCATGTCGGGAGATTCCCGGTCGTACGACTACCTGGTCAACGAGTACCGCAACGCGCCGGACGAGTCGAAGCGCGAAGAGGCGGCCTTGCTCGCGATCGGCCTCACGGGCGATCCCCGCGCCTACAACTACCTGGTCAACGAGTACCGCAACGCTCCCGACCAGTCGCCCCGCGAGGAGGCCGCCCTGATCGCGATCGGGCTCACCCGCTCGCCGAACGCCTACAACTACCTGGTCAACGAGTACCGCAACGCGCCCGACCAGTCGGCGCGCGAAGAAGCGGCCCTGGTGGCGATCGCCCTCTCGGGTTCGCCCTCGGCCTACAACTACGTATCGCGCGAGTACAAGAATGCCTCGGTGGGCTCGCCGCGCGAGGCGGCGGCCCGGACGGCGCTCAACATCCTGGCCGCGAACTAGATCCCGCGGATCACCGCTCGGATCTCTGCTTGATACGCGGGATCCGGGCGGACAATGGCGACCACCTGCGGCCGCCCGTCGACCGTGGCCAGGCTGATGGCGACGTCGAGTTCGATCGGGTGGCCGTCCTTGTGCAGCATGGTGACCGGGTAGTGGCTGTCGACCTCTTCCCCGCGCAGCCGTTTCGCCATTCGGGTGCGGAAGGCGGCCCGTATCTCGACCGGAATGACGTCGTAGAAGGACGGCACCGCCATGAATTCGTCGAGGGTGTAGCCGCAGATCGCGAGGAAGCCCTGGGTCGCGTACATGATGTGCTCGCCGTCCACCAGGACGACGCCCAGGCCCAACATGTCGAGGGCTTCGAAGATGGATTGATTGAGGTCCATCAGGCGCCGGATCTCGCCCTCGGCCCAGGCCAACTTCTCGCTAGCCTCGGAGGCGATCCCCTTGCGGTCAGAAGTGGTCACGGTCCCCCTCGATCTCCGTGTCGTTCCGGCCCCGGTCCTCGGGCTCGGAATTCGAGCAGAATTGCTGTTCAAAAACCTAACAGAACAGCAACCGTCGCGCAACCCGGGGGGAGCCCCTGGAGGTAGGGCTTTCCCGTGGCGGTCGTACCTGTGCAGGGAACGAGACGCGGGAAGGAGGGCATCCCCCCGTCGCAACGGCCAGGGGGACGCCGCTTCATGGCCGCGTAGCCCGGGGGGCGAGGCCTACGGGGTGACGCTCCCGGACGCCGCTCCGGTGGTCTTCGGGTGATGGTATTTGCGGTGATGCTTGCGATGTTTCTTCTTGTGGTGGGCCTTGGTGCCGGACGTCGCCGTCCCCCCCGTCGGCGTACTGGCCGTCGCCGCGGCCGTATCGCCACCGCCCCCCGTGGGCTGGTTGCCCATCGCCCCGGCACCGCCCGAGAGTGCTAGCGAGAGCGCGAGAAGCATCGCGGTTCCTGCCGCCATTCGGTCGCCTCCTTTCGGAACCCCCCACCCGGCGACCTTTCGGGCCTTCCGGGCTCGACAGGAGACTAATTCACCCGCGGGCAGGGTGGAAGCATGGCGGGGAGAAAGTTCGCGCCGAACCTTGTCCGGAACGGCCCGCGCGAGGCCGGTAAGGGGTCCGGTCAGGGGCGCCGGGTCGCTTCCGTGAGCACGTTCCAGTAGCTGCGGGTCAGGTGGGCGTGCTCCCGGAATTCGGGCTGGTCCATTAACAGGGCGTGCAGCGCCGGCAGGCGGTAGAACGGCACGCTCGGATAGAGGTGGTGTTCGATGTGGAAGTGGATGTTCTTGGGCGCCACGAAGAGCCGCTCGAGCCAGGTCGGCAGGACGGTGCGGGTCCGATTGGCCGGATGACGATTCTCGACGGCGAAGTGCTCGGCGATGCTTCGCCACCGCAGGATCAGCTTGGTCCAGGTCAGGCTCGGGACCACCCAGTAGATCAGGAATCCGACCCACGCGTGGGTGAGGGCGATCGCCCCGAGCAGCCCCGTGTAGAAGGCGACGCGCCCCAACGTGAACCCGAGGGGGGCTTTCTGCCCCGCGAGGGCCCGGGCACGCCCCAAAAAGGCCAGGGTGTTCAGGCCGGTCAGGTCCATGAGGAGGATCCGGGCGAGCCTTCCGCGCGGCATCGGGAAGTCCCACTCGGGTGTCTGCTTTCGCACCCAGTCGGGGTCGCGCTCGGTGTTGACGAAGCGATGATGGGGGACGTGGGCTGCGGCGTAGCCGCGCATGGTGAAGAAGAGCGGCCATGCGAGCAAGACCTCTCCGACGAAGTCGTTGAGGCGCCGGTTTGAATACAGTCGGTAGTGCGTGCCTTCGTGCATGAGGATGCCGAGGGCGTGCTGGCGGGCCCCGATCCAGAGCACGGCCAGGACGTACAGGGCGGGGTGCCAGTAGCGGTGGCAGAGGGCGATCGCCGCCACGATCCCTCCCCATTCCAGGGCGAGGTGGCAGGTCGTGCGCCATGGGGTCAGTCGCGACAGCTCCCGCACCCTCTCAGGCGGCAGGCGCACGGCGATATCCTCGGCGTAGTCGTCGGGACGGGCGGTTTCCGCCTCCGGATCGGGGCGAGTCATCGAGGTCCTCCTGGAGGCATTCTCGCTCGGACGAAAGCCTGCCTTGCGATCGGGTATAGGTTCTGCACGGTTCGAGAGGAGACACCATGGCCCTTGATGCCCCGTCGATGCCCTTTTCCAAACGACTCTCGCTCTATCTGGATGAACGATTTCCCTTGCCCACCCACCTGCCGGTCGCCACGCTGTTCTTCGCGGGGAACTACTTTCTGGCGGAGCGCCTGAGCCAGGCGGGCCCCCTGACGGTCGGCTGGAAGGCCCTGGGCGGGCTGGTCGTGACCTTCCTCACCTTCTTCTTCCTGAGGGTGCTCGACGAGTTCAAGGACTACGCGACGGACGTGCATGCCCACCCGGAGCGGGTCGTCTCTCGCGGCATCATGCCCCTCTCGACTCTACGGGTAATCGGATCGGTCATCTGGTTTGTTTTGATGGCCGTCACGCTCGCTCAGGGGCCGGTTCCGTTCGCCGCCTATTGTGCCGTGCTAGGATTTGCCGGCCTGATGTACAAGGAGTTCTTCGTCGGCGAGTGGCTGAAGCGCCACATCGTGCTCTATGCCCTCTCGCACCAGGGCATCACGCCACTGCTCTGTTTCTACGTGTACGTCCTGTCGACAAGCGGTACCCACTGGCACCCGACTTTTTGGGCCATGATGGCCATGGCCTCGTTCATGGGCCTCTCGTGGGAGTTCGCGCGCAAGGTGCGGACGCCCGACGACGAGTCGCCCCTGATCGATACCTATTCGAAGCACTTCGGTCCAGAGGGCGCCGCCCTTCTGGCCTTCTCGACCCTCGTACTGGGGGCGGCGGCGGCGAGCCTCATCGCGATCAGGCAGGGCTTCACTCCGGCGGCCTGGATCATCCTCGCCCTGGGGGGCCTCACGACCCTGACGGGGTTCATCGGCTTCTGGCGATCGCCCTCGCCCAAGGGGGCCCGGCGCCTGGGAGACTGGGCGAGCGCCCTCATGGTCGGGTGTTACGTCGCGGTGCTGGTGGGGGCGATCGCCGGACACGGGGTCCGGCTCGCCTTCTAACGGGTCCGTCGGCCGAACAGGATTTCCCACCAGGGGCGCTTCCTGGGCCGCTTCAAGCTCGCGAAGGCATCGCCGGAGTTCGCCATGACGAACTGGCGCATCAGCCAAGAGGTGCCGGGCAGAGGACCTCCGTGCTCGAGCATGGCCCCGAGCGGGGCGGTCGAGCGGCTGAGCAAGAGGCGAGTCCGGTGGCGTCTTTGGGGCGACAGGCGATTCATGGAGCGGCTCCTTTGCTGGGCGGCGTTATGTTCATGGTGGGACCGCGCTTTCTACGGATCCGTGATCGCCATTACCGAGTAAACTGTTAAGGAGGCAATCTTCGCCCGTCGGGTATAGAGGGACCAGCGCCGTGGGAACGGGTGGCCCACCGGATCGGGCTTCGAGGAGGCATCCATGGGCGGGATCGAGGGCATCGGGGGCAATCCCTTTGGTAACCTCCCGGTCAACGCGGGTCGTTCCAAGAAAGCCGCCAAGACCAACGACGACATTCAAGAGCTGATCTACCAGGCCGACATCGCCAACGACGACCTGACGGCGGACGACCCAGCCTACCCGGATTCGCGACTGGGCACCGACTTCCAGCTCGATACCTTCTCCCTGGCCGGGGCGCCTCCCGCCAACCTCTCCCCCTTCGCGAGCGCCGCCGACAACGACAAGGTGCTGGGCTTGTTGCGTGGCAAGACCGGGTCGCTCAGCCCGACCGGGCAGAAGACCCTCTCCAACCTGTCGGCCGCCCTTTCCCAGCAGTACAACAGGTAACGCCATGGCCGTCGAAACGCGCGAGACCACCGGACGCCTTCCCTACGATCAGGACTACTACCTCTCCGATCCGGCCTTCGTCGAGCTCATGCGGGAGAGCCTTGGACCCGAGGTGTACGCCTGGGGCGGTCCGATGCTCGAGGACATGGGGCGTCTCGCGGCCCGGACGATCGCCCCCCTCTCGTTCGAGGCCAACGCCCATCCGCCGGTGCTGGTCCAGTACGACGCCGAGGGCAACCGGATCGACGAGGTCCGGGTCCACGCGAGCTACCGGGAGATGACGCGGCTCGCCTACGGGGCGGGCCTGGGCGGCATGGTCTACAACCAGGAGCTGCGCGATCGCCACGGCTACGTTCCCCATGCGCTCAACTTCGGCATGGGCTACCTGTTCAGCCAGGGTGAGCAGGGCCTCTACTGTCCCGTCTGCATGACCGAAGGGGCGGCGCGCCTGGTCGACAAGTTCGCGGAAGAGGGACTCAAGCGGCGTTTCCTACCCGGTCTGTCCAGCCGCAACCTCGAGACGCTCTTGCAGGGGGCCATGTTCCTCACCGAAAAGCAGGGCGGCTCGGACGTGGGAGCCAACCTCTGCGTGGCGCGACCGGAAGGCGACCACTGGACCCTGCATGGCGACAAGTGGTTTTGCTCGAACGCGGGCGAGGCCGGGGTCCACTTGGTGCTCGCACGCCCCGAGGGGGCTCCTGCGGGCACCCGGGGGCTCGGGCTCTTCCTCATGCCCAAGCACCTCGAGGACGGGCGTCGCAACCCTTTCCTGATCAACCGCCTCAAGGACAAGCTGGGGACTCGCTCGATGCCGAGCGGCGAGATCACGCTCAATGGGGCGATCGCCTACGCCGTGGGCGACCTCGGTCGCGGCTTCCACTACATGACCGAGATGCTCAACATGAGCCGGCTCTACAACGCCGTGGCCTCGGTCTCGGTCATGAAGCGCGCCCTGGCCGAATCTGTGCAGTACGCCCACACCCGGGTGGCCTTCGGTCGGCCGGTGGACGAGTACCCGATGGTCCGCCAGCAGCTGTTCATGATGACCCTCGAGCACGAGGCCTCGGTCGCACTCGTGTGGGAGGCCATCCGGCTGCTCGATCGGCTCGACCAGGGGCTCGCGAGCGAGGACGAGCAGAAGATCCTCCGGCTGCTCACGCCGCTCCTCAAGTACCACACCGCCAAACAGGCCGTCCGGTTCTGCTCGGAAGCCTGCGAGATGCTCGGCGGCAACGGGTACATCGAGACGTTCGTGACCCCGCGGCTCTTGCGGGACGCCCAGGTTCTGCCCATCTGGGAGGGGACGACCAACATCCTCGTGCTCGACATGCTGCGCGGGCTGGGCAGGGAGCAGGCCGGGGTGCCCCTCATGGCCTCGTTGCGCGAACGGGTCGGGGGCGTGTCGCATCCCGCCTTGCAGGGCCAGCGTGAGCGGCTTCAACGCGAGATCGATCGGCTGGAGAAGGCCCTGGGCGAGCTGATGGCCCTGGACGAGCCGCGCCTGACGCTGCACGCCAAGACCTGGGGCGATCGTGCCATCCGGGTCTACGAGGCCGTGGTCCTACTGGGCCAGGCGGGCCGTGAGCAGGCGCGCGGCGGATCGGGCCGCAAGAAGGTCCTGCTCGATGCCCATGTCGCCCGGTTCCTGACGGCGAGCGAGTTTGGGGCCACCGGCTGGTCGGACGACGTGGCGCCTTACGAGCACTTCGAGTCGGTCGTTTACTGTAGCTAGGGCAGAGCCCCCGCCCCCTGACCCCCGCCCCAAAGGGGTGGGGGAAAACCCGGCGCTGCGCGCGGGAGGGATGGCAGGATGCCCAAGCAACGTGCCACCTGTCTGCTTCGATGCCTGTTGGTCCAGTTCCCCCTTTCCGTTCCGCGCGCAGCGCCGGAGATTGCCCCCACCCCTCTGGGGCGGGGGTCAGGGGGCGGGGGCACGCACGGTGCTTCAACATGACCCGTCATAGACTAGGTAAGGCGCCTTTCGCGCCGCCACCACCAGGTCCCCAAGGCGATCGCCCCGACCCCGACCAGGACCGCACGCAAGACCCGCTGTCGGCGGGCCACGGCTGGCCCCGTCTCGTCGTAACCGACCTCTGGAATCCCGGCCGGCCCCTCTGGCCCTTGCTTGAGGGCCATCTGCAGGACTTGGGCCGTGTGCAGGGCCATGCGATCGGTTGACTGTTCGATCTGCTCGCGGCAGCTGAAGCCGTCGGCCACGATCAGGGTCTCGTGCGAGGCCTGACGCACGGCCGGTAGCAGGACCCGCTCCCCTACCGCCATCGACACGTCGTACTTGTCCCGCTCGAAGCCGAAGGACCCGGCCATCCCGCAGCAGCCCGAATCCAGCACGTCGCACTCCAGCCCGATCTTAGCCAGCAGCGACGTGGCGGGTTTCCAGCCGAGCACGGCCTTGTGGTGGCAGTGACCGTGGACGACGGCCTTGCGGGCGAGCGAGGGCTCGAATTCCGGCCGATGCTGATCCAGAAACTCGCTCAACAGGTAGCTCTGCTGCTTCAATCGCTTGGCATCCTCGTCGGTGGGGAACAGGTTGACCAGCTCGTCTCGGAACACGGCGACGCAGCTCGGCTCCAATCCCACGATGGGCGTCCCCGCCGAGAGATGGGGCCGCAGGGCCTTCAGGACCTGCTCGAGGAGGCGCTCGGCGGTATCCAGCATGCCGAAGTCGTACAAGGGGCGCCCGCAACAGAGCGAGACCTCCGGAATCTGGACCTCGCACCCGGCCGCTTCCAGCACCTCGACGGCCGCCTTGGCGACCTCGGGGCGCAGGTAGTTGTTGAAGGTATCGGGCCAGAGCAGGACCCGCATGCCGCCGATGTTTCGGGATCCTCGCTCGCGGAACCAGGCGGTGAAGGGCTCGGGGGCGAACGCTGGAATCCGGCGGCGGGGGGAGAGGCCACCCAGGCGCTTCACGACGTCCCGGATACCCGGGGTCTGCGTCAGGAAGTTCGCCGCATCGGGTACCAGCGAGGCCAGGCGGCTCCACCAGTAGATCAGACCCATCGTGTAGGCCGGCATCGGGCGCAGGCGACCCTCGTAGTGGTGGGCGAGGAACTCGGCCTTGTAGGTTGCCATGTCCACGTTGACCGGGCACTCGCCCTTGCAGCCCTTGCAGGCGAGGCACAGGTCCAGGGCCTCCTTGACGTGGCGATCGCGCCAACCGTCCCGCAGGACGCTGCCCTTCAGCATCTCGAACAGCAGGTGGGCCCGGCCGCGGGTCGAGTGTTTCTCCTCACGGGTCACCATGTAGCTGGGACACATGGTGCCGGCGTGCTCCTTGCGGCACTCGCCCACTCCGACGCAGCGCAGGGTCGCGTGGGCGAGGCTTCCCTCGTCCTCGATGAACTTGAAGTGGGTCTCGAGCACGGGGGGCCGGTACTCGGTCCCCAGGCGCAGATTCTGGTCGATCCGGAACGGATCGACCACCTTGCCAGGGTTCATCCTGCCGTCCGGATCCCAGATGGCCTTGAACTCGCGAAAGGCCTGCACGAGCTCGGGTCCGTACATCTTGGGCAGGAACTCGGCCTTGGATTGCCCGTCCCCGTGCTCCCCCGAGATCGACCCGCCGTAGCTCACGACCAGATCGGTCGCCTCCTCGACGAACGAGCGGAAGCGTCGGATCCCATCGTGGGTCTCGAGATCGAAGTCGATCCGCGTGTGGATGCAGCCCTGCCCGAAGTGGCCGTAGAGGTCGCAGCCGTAGCCATAGCGGTCGAGCAGCTTCCGCAGGTCCCGCAGGTAGTCGCCCACCTTGTCGGGGGGCACGGCCGAGTCCTCCCAGCCCTCCCAGGTGAGCTTCTTGCCGGGCACGAAGGCGGTCGCGCCGAGGCCCGATTCCCTCACGCGCCAGACCAGGCGTTCCTGTTCCGGGTCGTCGATCAGCTTCATGCTCGGAGGGTGCCGCTGTTTGGTCAGGCGGGCCATCAGGGCGCGGGCCCGGTTGTCGGACTCTTGTTTGCTATTGCCCCCAAATTCGACCAGAAGCCAGCCTCCACCTTCAGGCAGCAGCTGGATGTCCCTGGGATGCAGGCCCTTGTGTCTCATGTCGTCGACCAGGCCCTGGTCGATGCCTTCGCAGCCGATGGGGCCCGCCGCCATGACCTCGGAAGTGTGGTCTCCGGCCACGAAGACGTCGGAGTAGCCCAAAACGAGCAGAGACCGGCAAGGAGGACTGGGAACCAGCCGGACCGCCGCTTCCAGCACCAGTGCGCACGTGCACTCGGTGCCGACCAGCGCGCGGGCGACGTGGAAGCCCTTCTCCGGCAGCAACTCGTCGAGCGGGTAGCCGGAGACGCGACGGGGGATGTCCGGGAAGCGCTCGCGGATTCGGGAGGCGTAGCGATCGCGCAGGAGCTTGAGATCCCGGTAGATCTGGGCCCGGCGCCCGCCCTCGGCCTGGATCCGCTCGAAGTCCCCCTCGGTGGTCGCCCCCACCCGCATACGCAGGCCGTCGTAGGTCAGGACCTCGAGCGACTCGACGTTGTCCGATGTGCGGCCGGCCATGACCGAGTGGACGCCACAGGAGTTGTTGCCGATCATGCCGCCCAGCGTGCAGTGGTTGTGGGTGGCCGGATCCGGTCCGAAGGTCAGGTGGTGCCGTTCGGCCGCGTCCCGCAGGTCGTCGAGGACGATCCCGGGCTGCACCCTGGCGAGGCGGCGAATCGGATCGAGCTCGAGAAGGTGGTGCATGGCCTTCGAGAAGTCCATGACCACCGCCACGTTGCAGCACTGGCCCGCGAGGCTCGTGCCGCCTCCCCGCGCGAGGATGGGCGCACCCAGGCGGCGACAGACCTCCACCGTGCGGACCACGTCCTCGGCGTGGCGCGGCACCACGACGCCGATCGGCACCTGGCGGTAGTTGGACGAGTCGGTCGCGTAGAGGGCGCGGCTGCCGTCGTCGAAGCGCACCTCGCCTTCGATCCGCTCCCGCAGGGCGGAGGCGAGCTCGCGCGTGGCGATCGCCGCCTGACTCCCCTCAGGCCACCATGCGATTCGCGGCTCGCGTAGGCGGCGCCCGGTTTGCTGGCTGGCCATGGGGCTCCTCCTCAGGCGGCGAGGCGCTCGGCATCCGCGCGCTTGAAGTCGATGCCGAGGCCGGGACGGGACAGGTCGGGTCGAAGCTTTCCCTCGATCGGGGTGAGCACGCCGTCGAACACCATCCGCTCGATGCGGGCGTGGTCGAAGAAGTACTCGATATGGCGCACGGGGTGCAGGGCGCAGCCGAGAGTGGCGTGCAGGCTCGGGGCGCAGTGCGCCGACAGGGGGATCATGTGGGCGTCGCAGAGGGCACTGGCCTGCAAGAAGCCCGTGATGCCCAGGCAGCGAGTGGCGTCAGCCATCAGGACGTCGACGGCCTCGGCGGCGAGCATGCGCCGGAAGTAGGGGGTGTCGAACCCGTACTCACCGGCCGTGATGTCCATGAGGGCTGGGGCGCGCTCGCGGATCAGGTGCAGCCCTTCCAGGTCGTCAGAGCTCACGGGCTCCTCGAACCAGCGGACCCTGTACTCGGCGAACTGCCTGGCGAACTCGAGGGCTTGCTTGGCACCGTAGGCCCCGTTGGCGTCGACGAAGAGTTCGCAGTCCGGCCCGATCGCCTCGCGGGCGGCGCGCACCCGCAGCAGGTCGTGGTCCGGATCCGTGCCGACCTTCATCTTGACCCGGGAGATCCCCTGCCGGACCCAGCCGGAGAGCTGGTCCTGGAGATGGGCGAGCGAATAGGTCGTGAAGCCGCCGCTACCGTAAACCGGGATGGCCTCGCGAACGGCGCCCAGGAGGCTGAGCAGAGAAAGGTCGAGAAGCTTCGCCTTGAGGTCCCACATGGCCGAGTCGACGGCCGAGATGGCCATGGAGGCGATGCCGGGCCGGCCCGCGTTGCGAACGGCCGCCACCATGGCGAGCCAGGCCGCCGGGAGGTCAAAGGCGTTCATGCCCCGAATCCGTTCGGCGAGCAGGCCCTGGATCAGGTCGGCTGCGACTCGTTGGGCGTAGGTGTAGCCAAGCCCTCGCCTGCCCCCGGCCTTGACCTCGACGACCACGAGGGAGGTCGAGGTCCAGGCGATGGTGCCATCGGCCTCCGGGCTCTCGGTCGGGATGGTGTAGGCCCCGACCGTCAGATCCTCGATGGGAACGCGCTCCATCTGCCTTGCCCCCTCCCGACACACTTCCGTTCACTGCACGCACTACCACCGGCTTTGACTCCCCCTCCTGCTTGGCAGGGGGGGCTAGGGGGGGCATCCTTCTGTGTCCAGTGCGGCCAGGGCGATCGATCGTGGCAGCGATCGACTTTGGTTTTCAAGGATGACCCCCCTCGGTCCCCCCTGCTTCGCAAGGGGGAAGATCACTTCGAGAATGGTAGCGACGGGAAACGGGGTTGCAACAAACGACCCCCCGGTGAGAACACCGAGGGGCCATTCAGTCGGGTCGACTACTGGTAGACGTGCCCGTCGGGCGTCTGGATGAAGCCGGCGTCACCCGGCACGTTCGTGTGGTGGGTCCAGTGAATCCCGTCCTTGTTCGGGTCGTGGTACAGGATGCCCCGGATGACGAGGGCCTCGCCTGCCTGCAGGTTCGGGACTCGGGTGCCGAACTTCTCGTCGTTGTTGACCTCCAGCGTGAGACCCGCGCTCGGCGAGTCTTCGCGCACGACGAAGTTCTGGTGGGGTAGCCCGTGGTTGGTGTCTGGCAACAGCTGGGTCACGGTCGCGTGGATCGTCGTGAAGTCCTGCGGACCGGGGACCCGAAGCAGGCTCTCGGCCAATAAGGCCTGGCGGAGCGGAGTCACAGGGTGAGTGAGCGGAGCTGGGGCGCCACATCCGGCGAGGAGGGCGATCGCCGCGAGGGAACCGAACACGATGGAACGGGTCATGGAAGGTCCTTTCTTGAAGGGTGCCAGCGGGTTAGTGGTTGGCCCAGTCCTTGGCGCAGGCGGCCGAGAGGCCCGAGATGACGGCCGGATCCTGGACGATGATGCCGAGCTCGCGGTTGTTGTCGAGCGAGTTCGCGCTCATGTTTTCCGAACCGACGTAGGCCCGGGTCTGGTCGACGATGATCGTCTTGGCGTGCAGGTTCAAGCTCGAGACGGTCTCGACGTTGCTGACGCCCGCGGCGTTCAGTTGCTGGGTCTCGGTCGCGGCGCCCTTGGACTTCGCGATCATGACCTGGATCGAGACACCGGCCTTGGCCCGCGCCCCCAGGTGGCTCGTCACCTCGGGATCGCCCGTCTCCTCGTCTTCCAGCACGATCGAGCGCTGAGCCGAGTCGATCAGGTTGAGGAGGCGCTGGCGCGAGTTGTCAGGGCTCACGACCAGGTTGGGATCCTGCGGGGTGAAGGGTTGCTGGTTCCAGTCAGCCTGGAAGATGGCCCCCACTTCCGATACGTCGGTCGGGTTGGTGTCGATGACGGCGTACTCGCGGTTGCTGGTGAAGGCCGAGTTCGTGAAGTTGCAGGTCATGATGTAGGCGGTCTGCCCGTCGATCACCATCCCCTTCTCGTGGGTGTACTTGAATCGCGGCGCCGAGTTCTGTACCTTGACGCCACCGGCCTGCAGGGCCTGGGCGGCCGCCGCGTTCACGTCGCCCGGGGTGGTCGTGTAGGGGTGGGGATCGAGCATGACCCGCACGTCGACGCCGGCCTTGGCCTTGTCGGTGAGCGCCTGCAGTAGCTGAGCCGGGGCGCCGTTGGTCGTGAACATGTACATCTCGAGCCAGATCGACTTCTTGGCGCCCTGGATCCCGGCGAGGATCGGGGCCACCCCCTGGTCCGGCATCACCACGAGCGAGACCTGGCCCGAGGCGCCGAAGGCCCGCGTGTGAGCGGAACCCGTCATGAGCGGCGTCCCGTGGGTCCCGCACCCCGCCAAGGCGGACACGCCCAACACCAGCGACACGAGCCGAGCAACACCATGGCGCATCAGGGTCTTCCTTTCTCTCAGGGGGGTGGAACGTTTGGTTAACGTTCGCCTATCACTGAGTTAACCGTAAGACCGAGATGTGAAATGGATGTGAAAGAGTCGAACTAGGCGAGCGGCAGGCGCACGGAGAAGGTACTGCCCTTGCCGGGTTCACTCTCGACCGAGACGGAGCCTTTGTGGGCGAGGGCGATCGCCTTCACGATCGCGAGCCCGAGCCCGGTGCCGGGCTTGTCGCTCGAGCGCGCGGCATTCGTCCGATAGAAGCGCCCGAACACGTGTGGCAGGTGCTTGGCCTCGATACCGGGCCCCGTGTCGCTCACCTGGAGCAACCCATGCGGGTGACCGTTCGCGCGGGTCAGGCGGACGCGAACCTCCCCCCGATCGGTGTACTTGAGGGCGTTCTCGATGAGGTTGGTCACGAGCTGCTGCAGGCGCTGGGGATCTCCCTTCAACGGGACCCGATCCCCCTCGAAGGTCAGGGAGATTCCCTTGTTCCGGGCGATCGCCGCGTGGTCCTCGACCACGTCCTCGACCAGCTCATCGAAATCCAGCGGGATCGCCTGGATCTCCACCGACGAGGCGTCGCTGCGCGCGAGGAAGAGCAGGTCAGCGACCAGGCCCGCCATCTTCTTCCCCGATCGCTGGATGGGCTCGAAGGCTCGGCGCAGGGCGGCCTCATCCCTCGGCGGGGCGGCCAGGATGACGTCGGTCTGGGTCTGGATGACCGCGAGCGGCGTCCGCAGCTCGTGCGAGGCGTCGGCCGTGAACCTCCTCAGGCGATCGAAGGCCATCTGGATGGGTCGCGTGGCCTGCAGGGCCATCACGGCCCCCACCCCGAAGGTCACGAGCAAAGAAACCGGGATCAGGCCGCCCAGGGCGATCGCGAAGCCACGCAAGGTCCGCTCGATGTCGGAAATCGGCCGCACGACCCGGATGTAGCCCAGGGTCCGGCCGTGATCCAGGATCGGATCGGTGTGCAGCCGCATCGGGTTGTTCTCGATGATGAGGGTGCGCGCCTCGTCACGGCCGAGGGCCGGCAGCTGGAAACCCGCCCCATGCTTGAGCAGCGCCCGGCCCTGCGCGTCGCACACCTCGAGGGCGACCACTCCGTGGAACAGGCTCGCCTCCTTGGCCTCGTCATCGAAATCGGCCCGGTTGATCGTGAGGCGATCGCCCACGACCTTGACGGTTTCGGACACCCCTTGCGTGACCAGGTGCGCGTCCTCGTCCGCCCCGCGGTACAGGGCCCCTTGCACGAACCCGTAGGTGGCGAGCCCGAAGGCGACCAGGACCAGGCCGAAGACGAAGGTGTATCGCAGCGTCAGGCGCAGCCAGAGCCCGGAGAACATTTATCCGTCGATCTTGTAGCCCATACCGTGGACGGTCACGATGAGCTTCCGCTCGAAGGGCTCGTCGACCTTCTTGCGCAGGTTCTTGATCTGGGCCCGCACCACGTCGCTCTCGGGATCGGCCTCGCTCTCCCAGACGTGCTCCAGGAGTTGCTCCTTGGTGAACAGGCGGCCGGGGAACCGCATGAGGTGGGCCAGGAGGGCGAATTCCTTGCGAGACAGTTGCAGGAGCTTCCCACCGCGTCGGACCTCTCCGCTCGCAAGGTCGAGCGTGAGATCGGCGGCCGTCAGGATGTTGGCCGAGAGCGGCGCCGTGCGCCGAAGCCGGGCGCGGACCCGCGCCATGAGCTCCTTGAGCTCGAAGGGCTTCACCAAGTAGTCGTCGGCTCCGCTGTCCAGCCCCTCGACGCGGTCATCGATGGCGTCCTTGGCCGTCAGCATCAACACCGGCATGTGCAGGCCCTGGCGCCGGATCTCATGGCAGATCGAGACGCCGTCCCGGCCAGGCAGCATCCGATCGAGCAGGATCAGGTCGTAGGGAAGCCCGAGGGCCAGATCGAGGCCCTCGTTCCCGTCGTGGGCGACGTCGACGGCGAATCCCTGCTGGACAAGCCCCGATTTGAGGGCCAGCGCGAGGTCGGGCTCGTCTTCCACGATGAGGATCCGCACGGCGCGCTCCTTCTAGTCTTCTGGAAGCTGCGGGGTTTCCGTTTCCTGCGGCAAGGGCTCGGAGTTGGGCGTCGGTGCGTCGGCCGGAGTGGCCTCGGGTTGCGGGGTCGCTTCCTCCGAGGGGCTCGGAGCCGCCACGGGGTCGGTGTCGGCGGTGGCGATCGCCCGGTGCCGCTTCCGACGGTGCCGGTGCAGGGCGTAGTCGTCGAGGGGCGGGGCCGGGGAGGTGAACATGGGGGCGCTCGACTTGTCGGCGATGCGCAGGAGGTAGGGCAGGTTGTAGCGCGGCGTGTCCTCGAGCCGGCCCGGCACGATGAACCGCGCCTTGTTGCCCTGGTCGAGGTAGTAGGCCTCGATCATCCCCTTGCTCTTCGCGATCCAGGCGGCCGTCGACATGGGCATGGGCAGCGTCTTCATGACGATCAGGTGGCCGGACTGGTCACGCCCCACGAGCAGGCGCTCGCGGGGGATCATGTTGTGAAGCTCCTGCTTGAAGCCCTTGTACGGGTCGCTGTAGTCGGGCGCCGCGCCGTCCTCGTTGAACAGATAGCCGAGACCGCCCACGAAGGCCGAGAAGCGCTCTTCGAAGCCAGGCTGCCAGCCGCCGTAGCCGAAGGCGATCTGGCCGTTGCGGGTGACGGCCATGTAGTAGCGGCGATTGGCGAAGGGTTTGCTGTAGGGCGAGGCGATCACGAGCTGATCGTCGAGGAACAGGTCCCCGATCGCGTTGGCGTTGTAATTCTCGCCCTTGTGCTCTTCGAAGAACGGGCCGCTGAAGTAGAGCATGGCCGTCTGGTCGTTGAAAGCGAGCCGTTCCTGGTCCCAGCCCCTCGCGAGCTCGAGCCGGATGCTCGAGGGATCGATGTAGGCCGATTTCGCCTCGTTGCTCACGTCCAGCCGGAACTGGTCGGGGTGGACGGCGGCCACCGGAGGGAGGTTGATGTCCTCCGTCACCAGGTGGCTGCTCTGCATCGATTTCAGGATCTCGCCGGCGACCATGCCAGTCAGGAAGAAGCCCGGCAGAGCCGCGAAGGCGGCCACGATCGGCAGCAGACCGAAGCGTCTGGCTCGTTTGGGGGGACGTCGACGGGGCGGGACCCGGTGCTGCGGGGGACGAACGGCGCGACTCACGAACGACATTCTAGCACGGGCCGGATCTTGCTCGGTGACGCGTGGTACGATGGCTCGCGCCCACTTGCCAGGAGGACCAGACTGTTGCTCGACGTGGTGTTTCGCAAGAAGTCCATCCAGGCCCTCCGCGAGGAACACGAAACCCACAGCAAGTCTCTCAAGAAGGTGCTCGGTCCCTGGTCGATCACGGCCCTCGGCATCGGCTGCACGATCGGGAGCGGGATCTTCGTCATGACGGGAGACGTGGCCGCCAACCACGCCGGCCCCGCCGTGATCCTCTCGTTCATCCTGGCGGCGATCGCGAGCGGCCTCGCGGCCTTGAGCTACTGCGAGCTCGCGAGTCTCATCCCGATCTCGGGCAGCGCCTACAGCTACGCCTACGCGACCCTGGGCGAGCTCGCCGCCTGGTTCATCGGCTGGGACCTGTTGCTGGAGTACGGGCTCGCCAACGCGGCCGTGGCGGCCGGCTGGGGGGCCTACCTCAACGGCCTGCTCAAGTCCTTCGGCGTCACCATTCCCGATTCCCTGCTCTACGCGACCGGGCAGCCCCTGCCGGGGGGGCACGGGGTCGGCTGGTTCAACATGCCGGCCGCCCTCTCGATCGTCCTGGTCACGATCCTGCTCATCCTGGGCATCAAGGAGAGCGCCCGCACCAACCTGATCCTGGTGGCTTCCAAGATCGTCGTCCTGCTCATGTTCATCGCGCTCGCGATCCCTGGCTTCCACACGACCTACATGCACCCGTTCATGCCGCACGGTTGGAACGGCGTGGTCACCGGAGCGGCGGTCGTCTTCTTCCTGTTCATCGGGTTCGACGCCGTCTCCACGGTCGCCGAAGAGGCGCGGGATCCCCAGCGCGACATGCCGATCGGCATCCTGGGCGGGCTCGGCGTCGTGACCCTCCTCTACATCGGGGTCGCTCTCACCCTGACCGGCGCCCTGCCCCTCAAGCAGCTCAACGTGGCGGAGCCCCTGGCGATCGCCCTCACCGCCCTGCACCACCCCTGGGCCTCCTGGCTTCTCTCGGCCGTGGCCGTGGTCGGCATCGCGAGCGTGCTACTGGTGGGCTCGATCGGCCAGACCCGCATCCTGTACGTCATGTCCCGCGACGGCCTGATGCCGCGCTTCATGGCCAACCTTCACCGACGCTTCGGGACGCCGGTGGAGACGACCGTGCTGCTGGGCCTGGTGACGGCCGTTCTGGCGGCGACCGTGCCGCTCGACGCCCTCGCGGACCTCGTCAGCATCGGGACGCTGGCGGCCTTCATCGTGGTCGCGATCGGGGTGATCGTCTTGCGGAAAACGGCCCCCGAGCTGCCGCGAACCTTCCGCTGCCCCTGGGTGCCCGTGTTGCCGATCGCGGGGGTGCTCATCAACCTTTACCTGATGGGTGGTCTCTCGATCGCCGTCTGGATCCGCTTCGTCGTGTGGCTGGTGGTGGGTCTCGCCCTGTACTTCAGCTGGGGTCACCGCTCGGCGAGCCGGGTGTTCGCCCAGCGGACCACGGCGCTACCGGCCGAGTTCACGGAGGTGTCTCCGTGAGCATGGAGCTCGTGCTGAAGGCGGCCTCCTTCGCGGCCGAGGCCCATGCCACCCAGTACCGCAAGGGGATGGAGGTGCCCTACATCAACCATCCCCTGCGGGTGGCCCTGTCGGCCGAGCGTTGCGGGTTGAGCAGGGAGGCGATCGCCGCTGCCATGCTGCACGACGTGGTCGAGGACACGGAGGTGGGGCTGGAGGCGATCGCGGCCGAGTTCCCGCCGCGGGTGGTCGATCTGGTGCGGCGCCTGACCAAGTGGTGGCCGGACGAAGCGCCCAAGGAGATGAAGCAGCGGGAGCTGCCGAGGTACTACGCCGGTATCCTCGAAGACCAGGAGGCCGTCGAGCTCAAGCTGCTCGACCGGGCGGACAACCTGGAGGACATGCGGCGCATGGTGCCCAGGACCCGCAAGTGGAGCGAGCGTTACCTGAGAAAGACCGACGAGCAGTTCCCGCCGATCGAGCAGGCGAGCAAGAACGCGCAAGCCGCGAGGATCTTCGTCGAGGCGCGGGAGCGGCTGCGCGACTGCCTGACGCAGAATTGACCCGCGACGACACGTCGCCGTCTTCCCGGCGTTCGCCGGGAAGACGAATGGTGGTATTCCGGCTTCGAGGGACGACTAACCGAACAACCCCATCTGCATGGCCGGCTTGAAGTCCGCCAGCTGCCGCATGGCCGCGCACAGCTGCTCGACGTCGAACATGGCGCGGTGATGCCCCTCGGAATCGAGGTTGAAGGCGTTGAGCAGGCTCTTGAGTCCGTGACCCTTGAGCTGGCCCGTCCGGCCCAGGACCCAGACGGCGAGCGCCTGGGTATCGATCTTGAGCTTCTCGAGGGGCACGGCCCAGACCTTGTGCCGCACCTCGGCCGCCTTGAGGAAGTCCCAGTCGAAGTCGATGTTGTGGGCCACCGCGTACATCATGCCGTGTCGCTCGGCGAAGGCCTTGAGCCGGCGGAAGGCGGCCTCGGGCTCGGGCGCGTTCTTGAGCTCTTCCATCGAGATGCCGTTGACGGCCATGGCTTCCCGGTCGAACTCGGCCCCCTCGAACGGCTTGATGAGCGTTTCGAAGCGGTCCACTTCCTTGAGCGTGGCCATGTCGAGGATGATGGCCGCGATCTCGATGGGGGCATGGCGCGAGGGATCGGTGCCGGTGGTCTCGAAGTCGAAGACGAAGAACTTGGTGGGCAGGGCCATTGGCGAGAAACTCCACTGGGAGGGGCATTCAACCCTCCCAGTATAGCAAGAACGGGCAGTGGTCCGGGTCAGAAAGGCCGGTTACTTCTGAGCGGGCGGATCGAGCGGGTGACTGGGCTTCACGTTGAAGTCCCGATGGGGCAGATCGGCCCACCCGAGGTCGGTCGGACTGACGAAGTCCTTCTTGGTGGTCGGTTTGGCCCGGGTGGGCAGCTTGTCCAGCCCGAAGCTCCCCACGATCGGCAGGTGCGGCGCGTGTGACTTCACCCAATAGAGGTCGTCCAGCACCTGGCCGACGGTCCGGGTCCGGGAGTCCTTGGGGCCGTAGAGGTAACTCAAGATGGTCTCGGAATAGGGCAGGAGGGTCGTCGTCAGCTGCGTCAAGGATCCGGTGGCCTGGAACAGGTCGGCTCCGCTGCCCGCGACGAGGGCCGTCGCGTCGCGCGTGAAGGAGGCATCGATCACGGCGTCCTGGGCGGCGGCCTTCAGCCCCCCGATGAAGGGCTTGTTGTAGTCGCCGCGAGCCTTGGCCGCCCGGTAGTCGGCCATCGCCTTGGAGTAGTCTGGGAAGGCCTTGCCTTGCAGGATCTTCTCGATGGTGGCCTCGAGCTTGGCCCGGTCCCGCGGGGAGGCCGCGATCTTCTTGGTGGTCAGGCACTCGACCATCACCTGGTTGATGAAGAACTCTGTCAGCTCACCCTCGGTGGGCCGGGGGCTCTGGTTGATCTCCTTGCAGACCCGATCCATCATCTCGCGCTTGTTCTCGGGTTTCAGGGCGTCCACCAGGGCCTCGGTCGCGACCATCAGTTGATCCCGGTCGGCTGACTTGCTGATCGGGAGGTTGAGGTTGGCGCCCTCGGGCGAGGCGTAGGCGAGGTAGGCGAGCTCGCTGCAGTAGTAGGAATCGGTTGGCTTGTCGCCCGTCTCGGTGTCGGTGAACGAGTAGTTGTAGGGCTTGCCGAGCTGGTTGACGGTGAAACGGACGGCGTTGGCGATCGCCTGTGACCTCGCGGGCTCCGGCAGCTGGTCGGCCGGGCTCAGGACGCGGGACGTGACGCTGTCCCACGAGAGGCTCTCCCAGCTCGTGCGGCGCACGACGTTGGAGCCGGGTGAGTTGGAGGGGCCCGACATGCCGACGGCCTCGATGAAGTCGGGTGGCGGGCCATCGTCGACACAGACCAGGGCGTGGCTGAACGGGCCCTTGGTGAAGCTGCCGATGAAGTCGTTCGGGTTGTTCCAGGTGATGACGACGATGTCGCCCTTCTTGAGGCTCTGCGCGAGCTTCAGCAGCTCGGGGTTGCGTGCCGTGCGCCGGGCGGCGTCGAGCATGACCTGCGGATCGCCGTAGGCAGGGTTGAACGGACCCTGTTTGCCGCCGCGCACGAACTGGATCGCGGCCTCTTTGCCCTGGGTCTGCCAGACCTGCTTGATGGCCGAGAAGTTGGCCGGAAGCAGACGCTGCTTGACCAGGCCGATCTCCTCGGCCGTGAGCCCCGTCGCGTCGAAGCCGGGATCGACCTTGGTGGCGGAGGTCGAAAGCTGCACGGCGTCGGGGCCGTAGACGTGGGACGGGCCCGACGCGGGAGTGGCCGTCGGGAATGCCAGCCTGGGGCGCGCGACGGGCGAATTCGTGCTCGGTGTGATGGAAGCCATGGAAAATCCCCTCGACCCCCCCGGGACGCCAAGGCCGTTATCCGCTAAGGACCGGAGCGGCTGACGTGAAGGCTGGGTAAAGAAACTGTCAGGTGGTAGGATGGGCCTGTCCCTCGCCCGCCTCAACCAGGAGCTGTCGCATGATTCGCGGACTCGACTTTGTCTCGCTGCCTTCCCAGGACCTATCGCGTTCGGTTGCCTTCTATCGGGATCAACTGGGCCTGCCCCCCATCACCGTGGAGGACAAGTGGGCCGAGTTCGATCTGGGCGGAGGTGCCGTCCTGGGCGTCGTCCATCCCGCGTCGTTCGGGGTGGAGTTCGCCGCCGTGAAGACCGGCATGGTGGCCCTACGGGTGGACGACGTGGCCAAGGCGATCGACGAGCTCAAGGCCAAGGGGGTCGAGATCCCGCCCGCCATGGACACCGGCGTGTGCCACATGGCCTTCTTCGCCGACCCGGACGGGAATTCTCTCTGCCTACACAACCGCTACGCTCCCGAGGACTAGCGCGGGAAGCGTCTGCGCACCGAAGAGACCGACAATGGTTCCCGAGAAAGGCCCCCTCGCGGTGACGGGTGACGAGCCTCCAGCCCCCGGTGTGCGCAGCGACTGGATCCTGCTGCCCAAGCACGGTCCCTGCTTCGTCTGCCAGCCTGATAATCCCGGTGGCCTGCGGGCCGACCTGTATCGGGACGGGGAGGTCGTGCGGTGCCCCTTCCGGTTTCGAATCGCGCAGATGGGGCCACCGGGCCACGCCCACGGCGGAAGCCTGGCGGCCTTGATGGACGAGGTGCTGGGAGCCGCGGCCTGGCTGCATCGCCCGAACGTGCTTGCGGCCCACCTCGAACTGGATTTCCGCCGGCCGACCCCCCTCGACACCGACCTGATGGCCGTGGGGTGGGTACAAGCGACCGGAAACCGCTCGGTCCGCGTGTTGGGACGCCTCCTCTTGCCCGACGGGCGGGCATCGGTCGAGGCCTCCGGGGTGTTCGCCGTGGCCCGGGATATGTTCACCAGGCCCTTCTTCGGCTGATTGCTAAAGGATTGTTGCGAGATTGCTTCCCGTGTGCTAGCGCACGGTTAAGAGGCGAGCGTCACGGGTACAATGCCCGGGTGTCGTCCCTCTAGCCGGGAAAGGAGCGCGGCATGACCATTTACGGGGTGCAGAGCATCACCTACGACCCCAAGACTCCCGCCGGCCAGGCCCCCGCGCCGGCCGCCAACCCGCAGCAACAAGAGCTGGACTTCCTCAACCTCCTCGTTTCCCAGATCTCCAACCAGACGCCGGACAACCCGATGGATCCGACGGCCATGATCACCCAGTACTCCCAGATGGAGGCCTCCATCGACCTGATCAAGCTCCAGGCCTCGACGAGCGCCTACCAGAATTCGGCGCTCGCCGGCAGCCTCCTGGGCAAGCAGGTGCAGGTGAAGGTCAAGAGCAACGGGTCGGAGGGCGAGACCGTCTCGGGCACCATCTCGGGCATCGACTTCTCGACCGACAAGCCCCGGATCAACCTCAACGGGGCGATGTATCCCTTGGCCGACGTGATCCACGTCGGGAACTAAGCAGGGAGGGCGAGCCATCCAGGCTCGCTTTTCCCCCTCACCCTACCCTCATCCCCCGGGGGAGAGGGATCAAGGAAGCCCGGAATCCAATCCGGGCATGTTTAGGAGGGCGGGCATGGACGTACGGATCGGCGCCACCAACAGCATCAGCGCCGTGAGCGATTGGCTCGCGGCCCTTTCCGGCAACCTGACGGGCTCGACGGTCGTCGGCTTCCGGCAGACCCGCGTGCAGTTCGAGGACGTGCTCACCGAGCACATCGACCCCGGATCCCCCGCGATCCAGGGCAGCCCCGAGGGCAGCATCGATCCCCTCCAGTTCAGCATCGGCGGGGTCAAGATCAAGTCGACCCGCACGGACTGGTCGCAGGGATCGCTTAACGGGACGCAGCGCCCCACGGATCTCGCCATTTCCGGGAATGGCTTCTTCGTCCTCTCCAAGGTACCCAACCCGACCAGCCTCTCGGACCTCGTGTTCACCCGCAACGGCTCGTTCACCTTCGACCTGCAGCCCAACTCCGACCTGCTGAGCGATGCCGACAAGCAGAGGCTTGGCCCTAACTCGCAGATCGGCGTGCTGCGCCTCGTCAACCAGGACGGCATGTTCGTCATGGGGGTCACCGGCGACTACCGGGGTTCCGGCTTGCAGGGCGTCCCCGGGACCCCCCTGCCCTTTCCGGACGGAGCCGTCAACAGCCAGACCATCTCGGGGATCACGGGCGAACCGGGCCGCCTCAGCGGCACCGGCAACGCGGCCGGCAACGCCCTTGGCTTCAAGCCGTTCACCTTCCCCTTCATCAAGGACTCCAACGGCAACTACAGCCTCAACGACGATCTGCTGGGTCGGCTGAGCTTCGACAAGAACGGCATGCTGTCCAACACCGGCACCCAGGACGTCCCCGATTCGAGCTTCCAGTTCGAGTCGACCGGACAGATCTCGCTCGGGGCCATCCCCAACGGGGCCGCCCTCGGGACCGGGGCCGGCATCATCAACGGCCGCGAGAAGTACAACAAGTACGTGTCGGTCGCGACCATGGCCACCCCGGACGGCCTCACCCGCAACGCCGGGACCAGCTTCACCTGGCACCCGCAGGCCGGCTCGGTCTTCGTCGGCATCGCGGCCACCCAGACCGGGCCCGTGGGTGCCACCAATGAGATCTCGGCGGGATCGCTCGAGACCTCCAACTCGTCGGTCAACACGGCCCTGCCCGAGCTCACCATCGCCCAGAAGAGCTTCACGGCCAACGTCAAGATCGTGTCGGTGGGCAACACGATGGTCGACGACGTCAACCAGCTCATCCGGTAACTCCCCCGCCGCTCCGATCGCGCGACTGGTTAGACCAGTCGCGCGATCGCCCATCATGCCCCTCCCCGCCGACAAGGCAGGCCAGAAGCCGCATCTGGCGGTTTGATCCGGAAGCTGATACGCTACCCCTATGAGCGAAGAGCTGAATTCGTTGATCATGAATCAGGCTTCGCAGGGCGATGCCTACCTCTACCGGGCGTTGTACCACCTCGGTTCCCTCATGGCGGACCGCATGCGCGCCTACGGGCAGGACGATGAAGAGGCCGACGAGGACGAAGAGGGGGCACCCGCGGTCACCCTGCCCACGGCCGACTGGGGCGTCGTCTCGGTCGAGACCCATCCCTTCGGGCACCTCCAGGAAAAGTACGCCGACGAGTCCGTCTGGGGCATCCTGCAGTTCACCGAGCAACCGGGCGGGATGTTCGTCCTCTTCGATCACGGCACCGCCAAGAGCCTGATCGGCCTTGCGGCCAACCGCCGCTTCACCGACGAGCACCTCGACCAGGCCGACGAGATCGTGCGGCGACTCGCCGAAACCTTCGGCGAGCACTGGGCCGACATCTTCAGCGAGGCCGAGACCCAGCACGGCACCTTCCCCGAGGCCCCCGACCTCTCCGAGTTGCAGGAGATCTTCATGGGGATCGCGGCCAACACCCCCATCGCCTGCATCACCTACCGCGTGACCGTGCCCTCGCAGCCGCTCGGCCGGGTCATGTTCGCCATCCCGCAGCCCTACCTCGTGCCCTACTCCGACAGCCTCAAGGTCGCAGCCGAGAACACCTACGTCCGCACCGGCGGCGAGGACATCGACTCGCGCCTGAGGCACCTGGGCGACGTGCCTACTCCCGTCGTCGTCTACCTCGGCGCCACCACCATGACGGTGGCCGAGTTGCAGAGCCTCGAGGAAGAGGACGTGATCTTGCTCGATCAAGAGGCGGCGGCCCCGCTCGTGATCGAGCTCGGTGGCGGGGCCCGGATCCTGGGTAAGCCCGGCACCTCCCTCGACGGGGCGCGACGCGCCGTTCAGATCGTGCGCCTCGGGGTGGATTGACGTGACCGCGCGCGATCGCGCCCGCCTCCTGCGCCCGCAATCCGTGCCCCTGTGGCTGGGCATCGCCCCCTTGCTCATGACGGGGCTCTATGCCCTGCGTTCGGGCACCGGCCTCAACTGGATCGTGGCCGGGTTGATGGCCCTGGGGCTCGCCGGCTTCTTCGTCAGCTTCAGCTACCACCGCTTCTGCCTGCGCGGCATCCCCCGGGTCGTGATCAAGCCGATGCCCGTGTGGCGCGGGGCGATCGTGGTCGCCGCGATCCTGCCCTTCACCCTCCTGAACCTGAAGGCCGCGAGTCTGGGCCCTGCCCTGTGGCTCTCTCCCAACACCATGATGAGTCCCACTCCTTGGGTGCAGCTGGCTGCTGAGTTGGTGCTGAAATATAAACTGACGCCGACGGAGTTCATCCCCCCCGAGGTTTCGCCCTTCATTACGGGCGGCCCTTTCCTGGGCGGCGCGCTCTGGGGAGCGCTCGGCTATGGCCTCGTGTTCGCATTGGCTGGTCTGGGGTTCGCCGCCCTTCGCAAGGAGGCCTTCGACCCACGCCAGGAGGCCTTCGGTGGCACCTCGTCATGGCCAGCCATGCGTAGCCTCATCGGGTACTATTACGGCCTGTCCTTGGGCTTCTGGTTCGGCGTTGGGACTATCGGGCTCTCGCAGCTCTTCTTCGGCTCGACCGCCGATTCACCCTCCTTGAAGGCCCTGCTTTCGGCGCTCGGGGCCGTGGCCGATCCGAACCTCGCCTTCACGAACGCCTTCAGCGTGGGAGGGCTCCTGCTCGCCTTCATGACCCTGTTCCTGGGCCGGGCCGACTTCACGGCCCCCTTCTCCGACCCGCGGCCCGAGGAGAAGGAGCCAGACATGAAGATCAAGATCCCGGAGCTGCCAGTCACCCCGGAGCCCGAGTTCGACTTCGCCTCGATCGGGCACGAGACCGAGCAGATCGCCCAGACCTTCCAGCAGCAGCTGGGGGATCTCGCGCGGCAACTGGGCTTCAACGAGCCGATCGAGGCGGCCATCTCGGTCGCGACGGCCCCCTCCGAAGACGTCGCAGAGGAAACCGAGCACGAGCCGCCGGTGACCAACGTGATCTCGGCCCGGCGACCGGACTTTGACGTGAGCTTCGACAGCGCCATGGGCCAGCTGTCCAACGTCTACGTGCAGCTCAGCGCCCAGCTCGGCAGCACCGAGTTGCCGCTCACCGAGTGGCTCACCATGGCCGAGGGGTCCATCCTGGAGCTGCCTCGGCCTAAGGACAATACGGTCACCGTCTGCATCAACGGCAAGCCCATCGGCAAGGGGCGCGCAGTCATGCTCGAGGACCACAAGGCGATCAAGGTGCTGCAGCTGAACGCCGACGCGGCCCAGAGCTACGGGAGGTAACCGATGGAGTGGCAGGATCAACGCCAGGCTTACAACGCCGTGAAGTTCGGTCCCCTGCAAGGTGGGGCGTTCGGCGGCACCAACGTGCGTGGCAGCCTCGACCTCTTGCGGGACATTCGCCTCCAGGTCTCGGTCGAACTCGGGCGCACCAGCCTGCCGCTCAAGCAGGTCATGCAGATGACCGAAGGCTCGGTCATCGAGCTCGAGCAACTCGCGGGCGAGCCGGTCAACGTGATCGCGGCGGGCAAGGTCGTTGCCCAGGGCGAGGTCGTCGTGATCGGCTCCAACTTCGGCATCAAGATCACCAAGATCTTCCAGGCCGAGCTCTCGAGCACGATGGGGTGAGCATGATCGCGACCCAGAGCCTCGTCGCCACGACCAGCGCCTACCTGTCGCAGGCGATCGCCGCTCCCCCCGCCTATCCCAAGCCGGATCTCGCCGGTTACTTCCTGCAACTCTTCGTCGTGACCCTGCTCATGGTGGGGCTGGGCTACGCGAGCTGGCGGCTCGCCAAGGCCGGTCGCATGCCGGGACTCGCCCTGGGACCTCGCCGGATCCGGGTCCTCGATCGGTTGGCGGTCGACGCCAAGCGGTCCTTCATGGTCGTCGCCGTGGGAAAGCGGCACTGGCTGGTGGGCTCGACCGAGCAACGGATGGAGGCGATCGCCGAGCTGTCCGAGGATGACCTCGCCGACGACTTCGAGCGCATGGTCGCTGAATCCGAGCCCCACGCGGGGCGGAAGTCGTGGTGGCAGGTCTTGTTGCCGGGGGTCGTGGGGGCGATCGCCCTGACCCTCTCCTGGCACATGCCCGCCCACGCCGCGACGGCGGCCAACACGGTGGGGACCCTCGCGACGGACGCCTTCGCTGGCCTCGACCTGCGCAACCCGCTGAACACGCCTAACATGACCAGCTCGGTCATGCTGATCTTCCTGCTCGCCTCGCTCACGGTCCTGCCGTTCCTGGTGGTCATGACCACCTCGTTCATCCGGACCATCGTCGTGCTGGGCTTCCTGCGGCAGGCCCTCGGCACCCAGAGCATCCCGCCCAACCCGGTCATGCTGGGCCTCGCCCTCTTCCTCTCGATGTACACGATGGCCCCCGTGTGGGAGACCATCGACAAGACCGCGCTGCAACCCTACCTGGCCCACCAGATCCCGCAGTCGGTCATGCTGGACCGGGCCCAGCAGCCGCTCAAGGAGTTCATGCTGCGTCAGACCAGCGAGGCGGAGCTCGGCTTCTTCATCCGGCTCTCGCACACCCCGGCGCCCGCAGGGCCAGCCGACGTGCCCATTCACGTCGTCATCCCGGCCTTCATGGTCAGCGAGCTCACGACCGCCTTCAAGATCGGCTTCATCATCTACATTCCCTTCATCGTGGTCGACCTGGTCGTCTCGAACACGCTGTTGGCGCTCGGCATGAGCTCGTTACCGCCGCAGATGATCTCGAACGCCTTCAAGCTCTTGATCTTCACCCTCGCGAATGGTTGGCATCTCGTCATGTCGGCGATCGTGCAGAGTTTCAAGTAGCCCATGTCCGACGTCACGATCATCCACGTCGTCACTCAGGGCATCATCATGGTGCTGCTCTTGTCCATGCCGATCCTGCTCACGAGCCTGGTAATCGGGTTCATCGTGGCCCTGTTGCAGACCATCACCTCGATCCAGGAGCAGACCCTCTCCTTCGTCCCCAAGTCGATCGCCGTGTTCGGGGTCATCATCCTCCTGGGGCCGTGGTTGCTCTCGACGATGGTGGGCTTTCTCTCGTCACTCTGGAGCTCGATTCCGTCCATGCTCGCGAGGTGAGCGGGTGGATACCGACGCCTACCTGGCTTTCGGCCTGTTCCTCGGGAAGGCGATCCCAGGCTTCCTGCTCGTGCTCGCGCGGTGCGTCGGCCTGACCCTGCAGGCCCCCATCTTCGGGAGCCGGGTCGTGCCCGCCATGATCCGGGTCGCGCTCGCCATGGCCATGGCGATGGTCTACTGGAGCAGCCTGCGGGCCCTTCCGGCTGTCCCCGACTACTTCCTGTCCTTCATGATCGTCCTGGCGTCGGAGGTGATTTTCGGGATGACCCTCGGCTTCGCGGGGTCGATCCTCTACTTCGCGATCCAGAATGCCGGGGACTTCATCGCACAGGCCATCGGCCTCACCATGATCTCGACGATGAACCCCATGATCCGGACCAACTCGACTCCGACCGGTCAGATCTTCTTCTACCTGGCCCTGTCGGTCCTCATCGTGACCGGGGGCCACCTGTTGTTCCTCGGTGGCTTCTTCCAGTCCTACGATCTGGTGCCGATCGGTGGCTTCCGGATGACCCCCGCCCTGTGGGGGGTCATCCTGCAGGTGTCGGGGGCCTTGCTCGGCATCGTCCTGCAGCTGGCGATGCCGGCCCTGATCGTCATGCTCCTGGTCGACATCAGCCTGGGGGTGATCCAGCGCTCGACGCCGCAGGCCCAGAATCTGCTCGACTTCGTCCAGACCGTGAAGCCCGGCGTGGGACTGCTCATCGTGAGCCTGATCATCCCGAACCTGGTGGCCGGAATCCACGACCTCTCGGCCCAGATGATCGCCGACGTGCAGCGGGTGATCGTGGCCGAGACCCAGCACGTCCAGCCGGGTCCCTGATTTTCTGAAAAAGATCGAACCCACGATTGAATGAAACCACTTATGCGTGGTATAAGGGATTCGTGATCCCTGTGAGTCCAGCGTGAAGTCGGACCATCCGCTGATCTCTTTATGATCATGCTGCACATTCGCAACCGAATGGCGATTTGACCAGGCGCGGCGGCGCCTTCGCCGGCATTTCTAGGCCCCTCACCACACCGGGCCGTGTCCGTTCGCTCGTCGAACGGCGGAAATGGGTCGCGGTCAGCAGGAACACGGACCGTTCCGCTCGAAACCACAAGGAGGTAACCCATGTCCCTTCGCATCAACACCAACGTGGCCGCCCTCAACGCCCACCGTCAGTTGACGATGAACGACGATGCCCTGAGCAAGAGCCTTCAGCGTTTGAGCTCGGGTTTGCGGATCAACGGCGCGGCCGATGACGCCGCCGGCCTCGCCATCAGCCAGAAGATGGAGGGCCAGACCCGAGGCCTCGACCAGGCCTCGCGCAACGCCCAGGACGGCGTGTCGCTCTTGCAGACGGCGGAAGGCGCCCTCTCGACCACCCAGAGCGTGCTGCAGCGCATGCGCCAGTTGGCCGTGCAAGCGGCCAATGACACCCTCACGACGGCCGACCGTTCGAACATCTCGACCGAGATGGGCCAGCTCTCCAGCGAGCTGGACCGCATCGCCAACGCGACCGACTTCAACACGAAGAAGCTCCTGGACGGCAGCCAGTCCACGGGCGGCTTGACCTTCCAGATCGGGGCGAACGCTGGTCAGACCATCAACGTCACGATTGCGACCGCCACCAGCACGGCCCTCACCCTGCAGACGGGCAACATCGACGTGTCGAGCTCGGGCTCGGCCAGCACCACCATCACCAACATCGACTCGGCCCTCACAGTGATCAGCACCCAGCGCGCGAGCCTGGGCGCCACGATGAACCGCCTCCAGAACACCATCCAGAACCTGGGCATCCAGTCGGAGAACATCAGCGCCGCCAACAGCCGGATCCGCGACCTCGACATGGCGCGGGAGGTCGTCAACATGTCCAAGGCCCAGATCCTGAGCCAGTCGGCGACGGCCATGTTGGGCCAGGCCAACTCCTCGTCGCAAGGCGTCCTGGGGCTCCTGCGCTAGTCTCCTTGATTCCGAAAGAGCCGGCGGTAAGCCGGCTCTTTCTTTTGGAAAGATCTGGTCCAGGGCTATTGGGCGATACCGACGAAGTTTCGGCCGTAGTCGCTCACGTAGGCCGGACCGTACGTTTTCCAGACCTGGCGAAAGTTGCCGGCGGCGTCGTACTCGATCGCATTGGCCGACAGCGCCAGGTAGTACCGGTAGGTTCCGCCCGGGACGTTACCGAGATCGACGTCGAGTGCCTGGGGATTCCCATTGGGACTGAATCCTGGCAGGGACCCGCGCACGGTGGTCTGGAAGCCGTCCCGGCTGGCCACCACGACGGCCTGGTAGGAGAGCCGGATGTCGGGATGGCCGGCGAAATCGGCCTGGAAGGCGCTGGCGATCGCCACCACGCCGCTCTGGGCGTCGGCCAGCACCGACGCCGGCACGGTCATGGTCACCCATGTCTTGGCGCCCCAGCCCGGGGTGTCCTGCGCCGAGACCCGCGCGGCGGGCGCCTGAAGGGGAGTGGACGGGGGCGTGCCGCATCCGGCGATCACGGAGGCGGCGACGATCCAGGAGGCGACGTGGCGGGGCATCGGGGGTTCCTTTCTTAAGCAACAGCTAACCTGAACTTAAGAAAGGTATCGAGACCCGCCGAGGCGACGGCGACCGGAATCCCGTCGGACCCTATCGAAATCCCGCCAAGGAGGTTGGCGGTTAGAGATCGGCCTCGCGGGTGTCGAGGACGATCTCCCGCACGTTGAGCGGGATCACCTCGGTCGATTCCGCCTCGCGGTACTTGACCATGCGATGGATGTGGCGGGCGAGGAGCTCGCGGACCTCGTCCTCGCTGCTGGCCTCGAGGCGCACGCGGACACGGACCTCGGCTTCGTAGGCGGTCGGGTGGGTTGGGGTCATGGGCACCTCCAGCGGCTTTCGAACGCACCTGGGAGCTCCATTCCCGGATCCGGGCTGCCTTAACCCGGTCGCGTGCTCCCGATCACTGACACAGCAGATCTCTTCGGATCGATGGCGGGGTACTGGAGTTGCTCGCGCCGCGTGTGGGTCGACTCGCTTGCTCGCACCGTGCTATTTTGGAACTTTCCGAGCGGGGTTATGTCAGAGTCAAAGGAGATTCGAATGTCCCTGAGCATCGAGTTCGCCGGCGTCAAGTTCCCAAACCCCTTCACCTTGGCCTCGGCACCGCCCACCACGACCGGTGAGATGATCATGCGGGCGTTCGACGCCGGGTGGGGTGGGGCCATCATCAAGACGGCCGGCCCCGCCCACGAAAAGATCGACAACGTCAGCCCGCGCTTCGCCTCGCTCAATGCCGGCAACCGGCGCATGTTCGGCTTCGAGAACATCGAGCTGATCAGCGATCGCCCCCTCGAGGTCTGGCTCGAGGAGTGCCGCCGCATCAAGGACCGCTACCCCGAGCAGGTGCTGATCGGCTCGATCATGGCCTCGGGCAGCGCCGAGGAGGACTGGAAGGAGCTGACCCGCCTCTTCCAGGACGCCGGGTGCGACATGATCGAGTGCAACCTGGGCTGCCCGCACGGCATGCCCGAGCGCGGCATGGGCGCGGTCTGCTCCCAGAACCCCGAGATCACGGGCAACATCACCCGCTGGGTGACCTCGGTCGCCAAGGTCCCCATCATCATCAAGCTCTCGCCCAACGTCACCGACATCACCCTTCCGGGGCGCGCCGCGCAGGCCAACGGGGCCCACGCCGTGAGCGCCATCAACACGGTCAACGTGCTCATGGGCGTCGACATCGACGACTTCAGCGTGAGCCCGAGTGTGCGGGGCCGCACCGTGTACGGGGGCTACTCGGGCACCTCGGTCAAGCCGATCGCCCTCAAGGCCGTGAGCGACCTCGCTCGCAAGATGTCGGGCTTCCCGATCTCGGCCACCGGTGGCATCGCCAACTGGAAGGACGCCGTCGAGTTCCTCGCCGTGGGCGCGACCAACCTGCAGGTCTGCACCGAGGTCATGCTGCGCGGCTTCGGGATCGTCAAGGAGCTCACCAAGGGCCTCGAAGAGTACCTCGAGCGCAAGGGCTACTCGAGCCTCGACCAGATCGTGGGCCTCGCGCTCCCCAACATCACCGACCACTCCAAGCTCGACTTCGCCTACCGCCCCAAGGCCGTCATCAACACCGACAAGTGCATCAAGTGCGACAAGTGCTTCACGGCCTGCAACGACGCCGCCTACCAGGCGATCACCCTGCCGCACGCCTTCGGGACGCCCATCAAAGAGCGGGGCTTCCCCGAGGTACACCTCGACCACTGCACGGGCTGCTCGCTCTGCTCGCACGTCTGCCCGGTCGATTGCATCGACATCACCGAGGTGGCCGGCGCCCCGCGCGACGTGACCCACTACAAGGAGATGACCGTCCCCGCCGCCGGTACCCCGGTCAAGGCGTAACCTGAGGAGCCAAGCGTGAAGAAGACCCTGACCTCCAAGGAACTCCAGGCCAAGAAGGCCCAGTACATCGCTCCGACCGTCAAGCACTGGTACACCGACCCGCCGCACTTCGTGTCAGGCAACATGCAGTACCTGACCGACTCCGAGGGCAAGGACTACCTCGACCTGTTCGCCGGGATCTGTACGGTGAGCGTCGGGCACAGTAACCCCTCCGTCACCGAGCGCGTGGTCTCCCAGGTCCAGACCCTGCAGCACACCTCGACGATTTTCCTGACCCAGGGGATGGTCGACCTCGCCGAGCGGCTCGCCCAGATCACCCCGGGCCGGCTGCAGAAGAGCTTCATCACCAATTCGGGGACGGAGGCCAACGAGGCCGCCATCCTGATGGCCAAGAACCACACGGGCAACACCGAGATCCTGGCCCTGCGCCACTCGTACCACGGCCGCAGCTACCTGGCGGGGTCCTTGACCTCGCAGGCCAACTACCGGGTCGACCTGACGCCGGTGCCGGGCATCACCTTCGTCCAGAATGCCTACTGCTACCGCTGTCCCTTCGGCAAGACGCCGGGTTCGTGCTCCTTCGAGTGCGCCCAGTCGGTCGAGGAGGCCATCCAGACCTGCACCTCCGGCAAGCCTGCCGTCATGATCGCCGAGCCCATCCAGGGCGTGGGGGGCATCATCACCCCGCCAATGGGCTACTTCCCCGAGGTGAAGCGGATCCTGGACAAGTACGGCGTGCTCTTCATCGCCGACGAGGTCCAGACGGGCTTCGGCCGCACGGGCGGCAAGTGGTTCGGGATCGAGCAGTGGGGCGTTGAGCCCGACCTCATGACCATGGCCAAGGGGATCGCGAACGGCTTCCCGGCGGGGGCGGCGATCGCCCGCCCCGAGGTGGCCGACAGCCTGCAGAAGGGCACGATCAACACCTTCGGCGGCAACCCCATCTCGTCCGAGGCGGCGCTCGCGACCATCGACTACATCGAGGAGCACCGCCTCATGGACAACGCGACCGAGGTCGGGGGCTACTTCAAGGACAAGCTCAACGAGCTCGCGGAGACCTACCCCGTGATCGGCGAGGTCCGGGGCATGGGGCTCATGCTCGGGGTCGAGCTGGTCAAGGATCGGCAGACCAAGGAGCCCGCGCCCGATCTGGCGACTCGGGTCCTGGACCTCACCAAGGACGCCGGCGTCGTGATCGGCAAGGGGGGGCTCTACGGCAACACCCTGCGGATCCAGCCCCCGATGGTCGTCACCAAGCAGGACGTCGACCGGGGCATCGCCGCCCTCAAGGGGGCACTCGAACAGGTCTCGAAGGCCGCCGTCCACGCCTAACTGGCCGGTTCACGAGGGCGTCGGGTCATCCCGACGCCCTCGTCCTCCTGCGCCCGCCGGCCCGGTATTAAATCCTCCTTTGGCTCTCATCAAATGACGCAAGCCCGATCAACTAGCGACTAGATCGGGTAGGTAGGAGTTGTTTGGTCGAAACAGGGAGTCATCAATGACGGCACCGCTGCAGGGATCCACCGGCCCCCTTTTCGTCAGCCGGTCGCGTTCCACCGCCCCCGCCGGGCCGGACGGGGCCCCCGAGTCGCAAGGGGAGGGGGCAAGCGACCTCGCCTTGACCTCCGATCGGGCTACCCTGTCCTCCGAGGGGGACCCTTCCGAGGGAGGACCTTCGCTCAACGGCGTGAACGTGGCTCCGCCGGCGAGCCTGGATGATTGGGTGGCCAGCCTGTCGGGCCCCGACTCGGGCCAGGACGTACCCCGGACGGCGGCGATCGCTCGCCAGCAGGCCGAGGCGATCTGGTTTGCGACCGACCCACCTGCGCCACACGACGCCTTCCGCCGGATCGAGCGGCAGGCGAAGTCGGTCGACTATTTCAACGCTCAGGACCTGGAAGGCGAACATCAGCAGCTGGTGGCCAACTCGCCCCTCGCGTCGGAGGCGCTCGCCAAGCTGAGTCCGGCGGAGCAGGCCTCGTATCAAAGGGTTGCCGATGGCATCGGCCCCGAACCGGGGGGACGCCTGGCGTTGCAACTGCTCTTGATCGAGGGCAAGCTGACGGACCCCCGGGTCAAGGCGACCGACGGAAAGAACCTGCTGGATGCGCTCGCTGGCCTGGCCGATCAGCCGATCGCCAAGGGCCTCGGGAAATCCAGGCTGCTCGACGAGACCGTGCGCGAGATCGCCGAACCCAGTGCCATCAAGCAGGAGGCCCGCGGAACCTGTACCGTCACGGTGGTCCAGAATTTGCTGGCCAAGCAGAACCCGGCCGAGTACGCTCGCCTCGTCTCCGGGCTGGCCTCTCCCGACGGGAAGGTCGCTTTGGTCAACGGCGACACCCTGCATCGGGTGGCCGGGACCGTGAAGGAGGACGGCAGCTGGCGAACTCAGTCATCGCGCCTGTTCGAAGCGGCGATGATGGACTATGCGCAGCCGGGCTATCACTACAACAACGCGAAGGATGCCACCGAAGACGGGATCAGCGGCTTGTACGACGCGGAGCTCAAGACGGCGATGGAGGGCGTGCTGGGGCGACCCGTCGCGTCCCGCGAGGTCGACATGCTGCCGGCGATCGCCAAGGAAACCGCGGCCGGCCGGCCAGTAGCGGTCGGCATGCACTGGGATCAGACCGGTCCCAACGGGGTCGAGCACGGGGGCCACGAGATCCTCGTGACCAAGGTCGACGCCGAGCGGGTCTACTACGACAATCCGTGGGGCATTCAGGAGAGCATGACGCGCCAGGAGTTCGAGTCTCGGGCCAAGGGCGCGCTGCTGACCGGTTCGCCGGTGCGGGCCGGCGGGGGTGGGGGGCCGGAGGATCCGGACCTCGCAAGGAATCGTTCGGTGGTGGTCTCCAACGTCTCTTCGATCATGGGGTCGTATCAGAACCTCCTGGCCAAGCTGGGCCCCCACCCCAAGGGCCCGGACCACCAGGTGGCGGAGAGTGCCAGGATGCGGCTCTTGTTGCTGCAAGAGGTGCGCGATCGCCTCCTAGGGACCACCATGCCGGCCATCCCCACCCCGCAGCAGAAGGAGTCGCTGCTGGACGCCATGAACGCCATCAACCAGGCGGCGATTTCGATGGACGGTTGGAAGGTTGGGAACGAGGCGGCCCAGAAGTTCGCTCAGCCGCTGCACGCGCTGGAGCAGGCGACTCAATAGGGGCATGGCGCGGGAGTCGTCCCGCGCCATTCAAAGGCAGGCCAGGCCGGTCAGGGCGAAGGATCGATGGTGATCGCCGTGGCGTTCGACCCATTTGGCGAGCCCGACCTCCCAGGCGTACCATTCGATGAGGAAGGCCGTGCCGTCAGCCCGGTGCTCGACGCGAAAGCAGTCGCGTAGGCGACCGGCCGGGGTGTGGATCTCTTCAGGCCCGTGGACGTGACACCAGACCGAGCCCATGTCGGGATCGTCGTAGTTCCAACGCGCCCCGTCGCGCAACGGGAAGCGGAGGATCGGGGCCGACGGCTCGTCGGACCGGTAGAGGCAGCGCCGGCTGATGAAGAAGCTCTCCTCGCCGGCGGCGCTGGCAAAGCACACGACACCACCAGCGGGCGTGGGGCTGAGGCGTCGGATCGCATAGACCAGGCTTTCACCGGTCAATTGATCGGTGTAGATCCACTCGTAACCGGCTACGAGCGGATAGTAGGGATCGAGCGCGATCTTGGAAAAAGCCTGTTTCACCCCGGAGCCCTCACCGCCGGCAGCCTGCCCCTTCCATGTACCCCCCGTCGTCTGCCTGTAACCCCCACTCGGGGCTGATTCCAACCATGCGCCCGACCGTTTTTCCAAGCCATTCTCCCCGCAACACGCTCAACAATTCTCCCTCCTGCGAAGCAGGGGGGACCAAGGGGGGGCATCCTCTGGTGTCCAGTTGGCGCTGGCCACGAAAGGATGACCCCCACTTGCCCCCCCTGTTTCACAGGAGGGGAAATCAGAGCCGTGCACTCGCTGGGAAATCGAGCCCTAGACGCCGGCCAGAACGGCCTGCTTCTGGCCGGCCGTCAGGGGTGTGCGAGACAGGTAGCGACCCGAGCCCGGCTCGCCGACGAACTTGCCGCCTTCGACGACCACCCGGCCGTTCACCAGCACGTGCGTGGGCGCCCCCACGGTCTCGAAGCCCTCGAAGGGGTTGTAGTCGACCCGCTGGTGGTGGGTCTTCGCCGAAATGCGGCCCTTGATGGTCGGGTCGAACACGACCAGGTCGGCATCGCAGCCGACGGCGATCGTCCCCTTGCGCGGGTAGAGCCCGAAGATCTTGGCCGGGTTGGTCGCGAATATCTCGACGAAGCGCTGCAACGAGATCCGACCGGGCAGGACGCCGTAGGTGTAGAGCAGCCCGAGCCGGTTCTCGATGCCGGGCGCCCCGTTGGGGATCTTGGCGAAGTTGTCGCGGCCCTTCTGCTTCTCGACGGCGAAGTTGAAGGGGCAGTGGTCGGTTGCGACGGTCTGGATGGCGCCCTGGGCGAGGGCCTTCCAGAGGGCCTCGTTGTCCTTGGGCTTGCGCAAGGGCGGGCTCATGACGTACTTGGCCCCGCCGAAGTCGGGCTCCTCGTAGCGGCTGTCGTCGAGTAACAGGTATTGCGGGCAGGTCTCGGCCATGACCGGGTGGCCGTGAGCCTGGGCGTGCTGGACGTGGTGCAGGGCCTCGTCGCAGGTCAGGTGGACGATGTAGACCGAGCGGTCGGCGATGTTCGCGAGGGCGATCGCCCGGTGCGTCGCCTCGGCCTCGGCCGCCGCCGGTCGCGACAGGGCGTGGTAGCGGGGATGGACCTTGCCTTCGGCGACGAGCTCCTTGACGTAGGTGTCGATCACCTCGGCGTTCTCGGCGTGGACCGTCACGAGCGCGCCCAGATCCCGGGTCTTGCGCATGACGGCGAAGAGGCCCTCGTCGTCGATCCCGATGGCGCCCTTGTACGCCATGAAGGTCTTGAACGAGGTGATGCCGGCCTCGACCACCTTGGGAAGCTCGGCCCCCACGGCCTCGCTGTAGTGGGTGACGGCCATGTGGAAGGCGTAGTCGAACGCGGCCTTGCCGCGCGCCTTCTTGTGCCAGGTGTCGAGGGCACTCATGAGGGGCTCGCCCCGCTCGGGCATGACGAAGTCAATCACCCCCGTGGTGCCGCCGATCGCGGCCGCAATCGTGCCCGTCTCGAAGTCGTCGGTCGAGAAGGCGCCCATGAACGGCATGTCCAGATGGGTGTGGACGTCGATGCCGCCCGGGAAGACCAGCTGGCCGGTCGCGTCGATCACCGTGTCGCCGGGGTGGGCGTCGAGCTTCTCCCCGATGGCCACGATGCGGCCGTCCTGGATGTAGACGTCGGCCCGCGTGCGCTCGAGTGCCGTGACGATCTCGCCGTGGCGAATCAGAATCCCCATCGATCCTCCTTCTCCGAGCACCTGACAACCAGGCATGTGACCTCTGTGCGGCCGACGTGTCGGCCAGGAGGATCCGTCCTGTCAGGTGCTCGCAACCAGCTGGGACACCCCGTCAATCTATCATGGTCGGCCGCTCCGCGGCACGAAAACAAGCTTTTAACAGAGATTTGACAGACCCTTGCGTCAGGGCCCGCGGCCTCGGGAAGATAGAGAGAAGGCAAGCGTTTCTTGGGAGGGTGGCCGGATGGGGTTCGACGTCAACGCGGTTTCGTCCCGGACCAATGGCGGTTGGGGGGCCCTTTCCGGGTCGGCCCTCGACCAGTACAAGACCGACACCAAGGACGCCTTCGAGGCCGTCAAGGCTGGCAATGTCTCGGTCCAGGTCGCGGCCGACGCCCTGCACGTCAGCCCCGACGCCCTGCAACACTACATGGACCAGATGAAGGGTCCCAACGCCGTCGACGAGGATACGGCCGTCAACAACATGGCGGCCCAGACCAATGCGACCCGCAGCTACATCAAACAGTTCCTCGACGACCTGTTGGCCAAGTTCAAGGAAGCGTTCCCCGGGTAGGGGTCAAAAAATGGGGCCGGGCGATCGCCCGGCCCCTCGTCGTTTCTAGCGCTTGACCGCGCCGTACTTCTGCTCGAGGTAGGGGATGATCTTCTCCTCGTCGTCGAGCACGACGTCTCCGTCGACCAGGACCGGCACCGAGGGCTGGCCCGAGACCTGGACGACCTCGTGACGCTGGTCGCGGTCGCGGGGCACGTTGATGGCGATGTAGGTGAGCAAGAGCTCGCTCATCTTTTCGCGGACCATCTTGCAGTAGGGGCAGCTTTCGAACTGGTACAGCTTCATCATGGCGACGGGTCTCCTTTGCGGCCATTATAACGTGTTTGGCCGGTCACAGACGGGCGTGCTAGGATGGAGCAGCGCGCCGATTGAGCAAGGAGGCCCCCATGACCGACAGCGGCCCCCGCAGGGAACGCCTGGGGCAGGTTTTGCTTTCCCAGGGCATCATCACGCCCGACCAGCTCGACCTCGCCCTCGCCGAACAGGCCAAGAAGCCCTACATGCGGTTGGGCGAGCTCCTGTTCGGGATGGGCTTCCTCACCTTCTCCCAGCTCGAAGGACAGCTAGAGGCCCAGTACCGCGACATGCGGCTCGGGCAGATGATGGTCCGCCGCGGTCTCATGACGGCCGAGCAGCTCGAGGAGGCCATCCGCGAGCACGAATCGACCGGACTCCTCCTGGGCCACCTGGTCATCCGCCTGGGGTTCTGCACCCTCGAGCAGGTCTCCAAGGTCCTGGAAGAGCAGCGCGCGCTGATCGCGCAACGGACCTGACCCTCCCAGAAAGGAACCCCATGCCGACGGACCTGGACGTGGCGACCGAGGTCGAGCGCCTCCGGCGGGAGATCGACGAGCACAACTATCGCTACTACGTGCTCAGCCAGCCCATCATCAGCGACGCCGAGTACGATCGGCTGTTTCGTCGGCTGCAGGAGCTCGAGGTGGCCCATCCCGAGCTGGTGACCCCCGATTCGCCGACCCAGCGAGTCGGCGCTCCCGTGCAGGAGGGCTTCAAGTCGGTCACCCACCGGGTGCCCATGCTCAGCCTGGCCAACTGCTTCAGCGACGACGAGCTGTGGGCGTGGGAATTGCGCCTCAAGAAGGTCTCCGGCCAGAGCGAGTTCAGCTTCTCGATCGAACCCAAGATCGACGGCCTCGCCGTGTCGCTCGTCTACGAGCGAGGCCGCCTGGTGCGGGCGGCGACCCGGGGTGACGGGGTGACGGGCGAGGACGTGACGGCTAACATCCGGACCATCCGGGACATCCCCTGGACCCTGCCGCCCTACGCCCCCGACGACCTCGAGGTGCGCGGCGAGGTCTACATGGCCCGGGCGGACTTCGCGGCCATGAACGCCCAGCGTGCCGCCGAGGGGGAGAGCCTGTTCGCGAACCCGCGCAACGCGGCTGCCGGCGCCCTGCGCCAGCTTGACTCGCGGATCACGGCGCAACGCCCGCTCAAGTTTTGGGCCTACGCGGCGATCGGCCTGGAGGGCATCACGACCCAGTACGGGGCGCTCGAGGCGATCGCCCGCCTCGGCTTCCCGGTCTACCCCGACGTGGCCCTGGTCAACGGCCTCGAGGCCGTCATGGCGCGGTACCGCAAGTACCTGACCGAGCGAGAGGGTCTGCCCTTCGAGATCGATGGGGTGGTCATCAAGATCAACAGCCTGGCCGAGCAGGATCGCCTGGGGGCCGTGGGACGCGAGCCACGGTGGGCGATCGCCTACAAGTTCCCGGCCATCCAGGCGACCACCCGGCTCGTCGGGATCGAGGTCCACGTCGGGCGGACCGGGACCCTCAATCCCCTGGCTCACCTGGAGCCGGTCGAGATCGGCGGGGTGACGGTGAGCCGGGCGACCCTCCACAACGAGGACGAGATCCAGCGCAAGGACCTGAGGATCGGCGACTGGGTCGTCGTGCAGCGAGCCGGCGACGTGATCCCCCAGATCGTCAAGTCGATCCCCGAGCGGCGTACCGGGTCCGAGGTCATCTTCACCATGCCCGATCGCTGCCCGGTGTGCGGGTCGGCCGCCGTGCGGCTCGAGGGCGAGGTGGCGCGCTACTGCACGGGGGGCATCCAGTGTCCGGCGCAGCTCGTCGAGGCGATCAAGCACTTCGCTAGCCGCCGCGCGATGGACGTCGAGGGGCTCGGGATCAAGCTCGCCGAGACCCTGGTCGAGACGGGACTGGTCAAGGACCTGGCCGATCTCTACTACCTGCGGCGCGAGCAACTGCTCGAGCTCGAGCGGTTCGGGGAGAAGAGCGCGGACAACCTGCTCGCCGGGCTGGAGGCGAGCAAGACCCGGTCGCTGGACCGCCTGGTCTTCGCGCTCGGGATCCACGAGATCGGCGAGCAGACGGCGCGCCTCTTGGCGAAGCGCTACCGCTCGCTCGAGCGCCTGTCGCAGGCCTCCCGCGAAGAGCTCGAGAGCATCCACACGATCGGGCCCAGCTTGAGCGAGAGCGTGGTCGACTTCTTCCGCGAGGACCACAACCGGGCCGTGATCGAGAAGCTGCGCCAGGCTGGGGTCGTGAACGAGATGGAGGGCGAGCCGGAGGCCGCGGCGGGAGGCCCGCTGGCGGGTAAGTCCTTCGTGTTCACGGGGCGGCTCGAGACCATGTCGCGGCCGGAGGCCGAAGAGCTGGTTGCGAAGCTGGGCGGCACGGCCGCGTCCGGCGTGTCCAAGAAGGTCGACTTCGTCGTGGCAGGGGCCGAGGCCGGCTCGAAGCTCGCCAAGGCCGAATCGCTCGGGATCCGGATCCTGACCGAGGACGAGTTCCACGAACTGGTGCGGTCCGCTCAGGAGTCCTGAGGGCGCCGTTTCTCCGAACTCAGTGCCCCTGCAAGGTCACGACGATCCCTGGGGTGCTGCCGTAGACCCAGACCTGTCCCGTGGCATCGACGGCGAGGCCCGCCGGTGTCAGGGGTAGGCTAGCCGTCCCTGGGGCCGACCCGTCGAGGTTGAGCCAGGCGATCTGATTGTTGGCGAGCGCGGCCCAGATCCGGCCGTTTCTGGTGGCGATCGCCACCGGGGAGCCCCCCACGTTGAAGTTCGAGACCGCTCCGCCAGAGACCTTCGAGAGGGAGTTGCCGCTTTGGTTGGCAGTCCAGAGGGCGCCGTTGCCATCGATCGCGAGGGGGACGGGTTGATTGCCGACGGTGAACGGGGTGACGGCGAGGGTCGCGCGGTTGACCTGGTACAGGGTGTTTGTCCCTCCCACGATCCAGGCATTGGTGGGGTCTAGGGCGATACCACGGGGAGTGGTCACGCCGGTTGGCGTGAGGGTCGTGAGGGTCCCGGTCGACTTGACCAGCTTGGCGATGGATCCATCCGAGTTGGCCACCCACACCTCGGTGCCGTCGACGGCGAGGCCGACCGGGGCGACCGTGAGGGAGGCCGAAGCGAATCCAGACGCCGGTACGCCCAGCGTCGCCGATTGCGGGGAAAGGGAGGCCCGGTCAAGGCGGGAGGGGCTTGCGATCCAGAGGTCGCTGTTGTCGGGATCGGCGGCAAGCGCGGTAGCGCCCGCGAGGTAGGTCATGATGGGCGGCTTCCGCTGGCCCAGGTAGACCTGGATCAGGCCAGCCGAGGTCGAGAACCAGGGGGCGGTCGAATTGGAAAAGAGGGCCATGCCCGTCACGTTGGCCCCGAGACTGACGGGAAAGCCCACGATTTGCCCGAGTGGAATGGGCGCCGGAGTCGCGGTCGAGACCGGCGGATTGGTCGCAACCGGGGCAGGGGTGCTGCTCGTGTCGATCCGGCTCGACAGGTTGCTCGGGGGGGGAGTCGCGGTGGCCGTGGCCGTGGGGACCGGGGTGGGAGTGGCCGTGGCACCGGGAGCGGGAGTCGCGCCCGAGGAGACCGATCCCGAGACGCCGCCGCTGGTTCCCCCCTGCCGATTCGCGATCACGACGCTCGTGCCGTCATCGCTGGTGCAACCGGCGGCGATCGCCCCCACCGACAGGGTGCAAGCCAGGGCGACTCGAATCGGGGTCACTCGGCGGTCCTTTCTGGCAGGCACGGGGGTCACGGAAAACCTCCTCCACGAAGCGGGAAACCGGTCGACCCGAATGCGGGGTCCTGATCGGTCAATACCCGGGGAGCCGAGGAAGAAATCAGGCGTTTTGGCGCGCCGTTACAGCATCGTGATCAACTCGGCCATCTCGATCGCGGCGACCGCCGCCTCGAAGCCCTTGTTACCGGCCTTCGTGCCCGCTCGCTCGACCGCCTGCTCGATGGTGTCGGTCGTGAGCACTCCGAAGATGACGGGGATGCCGCTGTTGAGCGACACCTGGGCCACCCCCTTCGAGACCTCGGAGGCGACGTAGTCGAAGTGGGGCGTGGAGCCCCGGATGACGGCCCCCAGGCAGATGACGGCGTCGTGACGGCCCGATTCGGCGAGCTTCTTGGCGACCAACGGGATCTCGAAGGCCCCTGGCGTCCAGACGACCGTCACGTTCTCGTCCGAGCCGCCGTGGCGTTCGATGGCGTCCAGCGCCCCTGCCAACAGGCGGCTGCCGATGAACTCGTTGAACCGGCTCACGACGATGGCGAAGCGGTGATTGCCGGCGAGCAGCTTGCCGCCGAGGACCTTGGGCATGGGTGTCTCCTGTGCTACGAAAAGATGTGGCCGAGCTTTTCTTCCTTGGTTTCCAGGTACCGGACGTTGTGCGGGTTCGAGGGGACCTGGAGGGGCACCCGGTCCACGACTTCGAGGCCGTAGCCGTCGAGGGCCGAGACCTTGCGCGGGTTGTTGGTCAGCAGCCGCATCTGCTTGACCCCCAGGTCGACCAGGATCTGGGCCCCCACGCCGTAGTCGCGCAGATCGGCCGGGAAGCCCAGCTTGAGGTTCGCTTCGACCGTGTCGAGGCCCTGATCCTGCAGGCGGTAGGCGTGGATCTTGTTCAAGAGGCCGATGCCACGGCCTTCCTGTCGCAGGTAGACCAGGACCCCGCGGCCCTCCTTGGCGATCGCCTGCAACGCGAGATCCCGCTGCTCACCGCAGTCGCAGCGCAGGGACCCCAGGGCGTCACCCGTCAGGCATTCGCTGTGCATGCGCACGAGCGCGCCGGGTTCCTTGGGATCCCCCATGACCAGGGCGACGTGATGGGTCTGGTTGAGGGTGTTCTCGTAGCCGTAGATGGTGAACTCGCCGAACTTGGTGGGGAGCTTTGCCTCGGAGCGCCGCACGACGTATCGCTCCCGCTCGATCCGGTAGGCGATCAGCTTCGCGACGCTCGTCACGAGCAGCCCGTGCTCCTGGGCGAAGGCCTTGAGGTCTGGCAGGCGGGCCATCGTCCCGTCCGGGTTGAGGATCTCGCAGATCACCCCGGCCGGCATGAGTCCCGCCAGGCGGGCCAGGTCGACCGCAGCCTCGGTGTGGCCGGCCCGGATCAGGACGCCGCCCGGCTTCGCGACCAGGGGGAAGATGTGGCCGGGGCGGCGCAGGTCGCCGGGTTGGCTGGCCGGATCGATCACGACCCGCACCGTTTGCGCCCGATCGGAGGCCGAGATGCCGGTGGTCGCCCCGTGGACGGCGTCGATCGAGACCGTGAAGGCCGTCGCGTGGCTGTCCGTGTTCTCCTGGACCATGGGGGTCAGGTTCAGCGCGGAAGCCCGCTCGGGGGTGACGGCCAGGCAGATGAGCCCACGGCCGTGGGTGGCCATGAAGTTGATGGCCTCGGGGGTCACGTGCTCGGCCGCGAGGATCAGGTCGCCCTCGTTCTCGCGGTCCTCGTCGTCGACCACCACGACCATCCGGCCAGCCTGCAGGGCCGCGAGGACATCGGGAATCGGGGCGAAGGTATTCATGGGCAAGGCCTATTCCAAAAATCCGCTCTGGGCGAGCAGTTCGTAGCTCAGGCCGGGCGACTTGCCCGACCGCGCGGTCAAGAGGGGGGAAAGCATCTTCTGAACGTACTTGGCAAGCATGTCCGTCTCGAGGTTGACGGCGTCGCCAGGAGCGAGGTCGAGCAGGGTCGTCTTGGCCCCGGTGTGCGGGATGATCGTGACGGTGAACCAGTCGTCCCCGACCTCGTTGACCGTCAGGCTGGTGCCGTCGATCGCGATGGATCCCTTGGCGACGACGGTCGGGGCCAGCTCGGCGGGCATCCGGAAACGAAGCTGCCATGCGGGACCCAGGGGACGCCGGTCGATCAGCTGGCCGACGGCGTCGACGTGGCCCGAGACCATGTGGCCACCGAGGCGATCGCCCAGGGCCAAGGCCCGCTCCAGGTTGAGCTTGCGTCCAGGGGACCAGGATCCGGCCGTCGTGACGGCTAGCGTGCTCTCGGACACGTCGGCCGTGAAGCGATCGCGGCCGCGCCGGGTGGCGGTCAGGCAGATCCCGCTCACAGCCACGCTGTCCCCCAGTTGGAGGGTGGGCGCGAGGGTGGGGGCGAGGATCTCGACCTCTCCTCCGCGGCGCGATACGAGCGCGCCCACTTCCTCGATCAATCCCGTAAACATCGGCGTGGTCCAATCTTCGCCGGGCAACAAGGCGTCATGCCAGACCCGGCGACCCTTGGCGCCATGATACCGCCGGCTCATGCGGACGGCAAGACGAGGCGCATTTCCTTCCCCCAGCTTGGTGCTTGACACCTGTTAACCCCTGCCTATAGGCTGTCACCATACGAATAAGGATTTCGGGGAAGTCCGGTGCAAGTCCGGCGCTGTCCCGCAACGGTAAGACGAAAGTCAAGCCCGATACCCGCCCCTTATTCCGTGCGCAACACTCTTCGAGGCAAAGAGTAGGCACGATCGGGCGGTTGCGCCCGTAGCCTAGTTTTTGCCCTCTTGTCAGAGAGGGCTTTTTCTTTGAGTCCGTTCATGCGGCTCGCCACGATCGCGTTGCTCGCGATCGCGGCCCCTACCTCCTCGCCGCCGCCTGCCCAGGCCGCCGAGCCCCCCTCGCTCGATCTGCCCGAGATGGTGATTGTGGGGAAGGCTCCCCGCTTCGCTCGCGAACCGCAGGACGTCACGATCCTCTCGCGCGAAGACATCGACCGAGCAGGCGCTACCAACCTCGGCGACCTTCTTCAACACCAGCCGGGCGTTTCCCTGCTCCGATACGGAGCGGCCGGATCGTTGGTCACGGCGAGCCTTCGCGGCACTCCCGGCCAAGGAATTCTCGTTCTGCGGGACGGGGTGAGGTTGAACGATCCGCAGACCGGCACGACGGACCTCTTCGGCGTGGGCCTGCTCGGGGTCGATCACGTCCAGATCCTGAGGGGCGGGGCCTCGTCCCGCTACGGTCGAGACGCCGTCGGCGGGGTGATCAACCTGGTCTCGGGCGTGCCAGCGACTGAAATCGAGACGACGCTGGGATCCTATGGCCGAGCCGGCCTTCAGCTGAGCATCGGGGGAAGAACGGGCCAAACGCAGGACGCGGCAGCGTTTCGGGTCACCACGGCGGCCAACGACTTTCCGACGAGCTACCGTGGGCTCCAGCAAGCCCGCCTCAACTCGCAATTCGACGAGGCGGGCGCCTGGATCCACCTGGTTTGTCCGGTCGCCGCCGGAAGCCTCGCGGCGGAGATCCTGTACGGCCATGACGGGAGAGGGGTCCCGGGCCCGATCAACCAACCATCCCCCCAGGCGGAGCAACGAGACGAATCGCTGCTCGGTTCCGTGACGTTCCGGCCCGCCGCCCAAGAGGCACTGCAACCGGTCGTCTTCCTGTCTCACCGCCACACCCGCCTCGTGTACGACGATCCCCTCACGGCCTTCGGGCCTCCGAGCACCCTCGGAACCGCCGAACTCAGCGACCTGCAAGCCAGCACGACCTACCGGAATGATTGGCATGAGGGGGTCGTCGGACTGGAAATCGCCCGGGAAGCGGTCACGGCCTCGGGATTCGGCTTCAAGGCGAACTGGGTGACCTCGCTGTTCACCCAAGACGAGCTCGACTGGTTCGAGCGCGCCCCGATCTCGGTGGGGTTCCGCCTCGACGACGATTCGCAGTGGGGGATCAGCCTCAACCCGCGGCTCGGCGTGAGCGTCGACCTGGCCCCGTGGATTCGCCTCCGATCTCAATTCGGCCACGCCTTCCACGCCCCCTCGTTCAACGACCTCTATTGGCCGACGTCGGCCGACGCGGCCGGCAACCCGGAGTTGCGTCCCGAACAGAGCAATACCGGCGAGATCGGCTGCGACCTCATGGATCGCCAGCGCGACGGACTGGCCCTCACCGTGTTCGCGGCCGACGGGTGGGATGCCATCGTCTGGGAACCCGGCGCGGGCGGGCGCTGGTCCCCTCTCAACCTCGGCCGCACCTGGACCCAGGGGGTGGAAGGGCGTCTGACTTGGGTGCTCCCGGCTTCGACCTCGCTCGAGGCCCACGGGACCTGGCAATCCGCGGTGGATGCCGGCACCACCGGAAACACCGCCGGGAAGCAGCTGCCCTTGCGGCCAGGCCTGCTGGCCGGAGTGACGCTCGGATGGCAACCCCTGCCCCGGCTCGAAGGTCGGATCACCTGGGACTACACGGGCCAGCGCTTCGACACGGCTGCCAATACCGAGTCCTTGCCTGAGTTCGCCCTCGTCTCCGCCCGGATTTCGTATGCCCTGACTTCCCTCGATACCCTTTGGCTCGGGGGAGACAACCTGCTCAACACGTACTACGTGCTCGAGCCCTACTACCCCATGCCGGGCCTCACCCTCTGGGTCGCGTGGTCCCGGCGTTTTTAAGAAAGAGGAGACCTCCATGTCGCTTCCTGTGGGCCGCATCGCCCAATCGTCGCTGCTGCTCGCGGCGTTCAGCCTCTCGGCTTGCCAACCCGCCGCACCGGTCATCCCTCCGGGCATCTCCGCCGGCGCCGGTACGATCCAGGCGACGCCGAAGCCGGCGGACGCCGCCTCCCCCGCCACGGGGGCCGCCGGCGCTCCGCCGAAATCTTACCTCTACGTCATGAACGGCCTGGCCAAGACGATCGACGAGATCGACCTGCAAGCCGGTACGGTCAACAAATCCGTCCTGCCGACCGGTCTCTATCCCAATCAGCTGGTCTCGATCGGCTCCCTTGCCTGGATGGTCAATTCGGGCGACGCCACGATCGACGGGCTCGACCTCCGAGGGCACCGCAAGGTGGGGACGATCAACCTGGCCACCGGGGCCAATCCGATGACCCTGGCTCCCGTTTCGGCTCACGAGGGGATCGTCGTCAACTACTTGGCCAAGAACGTCGCCTTCGTGAACCTCGATACCTTGGGCCCCGAGACGACGGTGAGCTTGCCGCAAGGCCAGCCGGGGGGCGGCTTGGCGATCGCCAACGGCAAGGCCTACGTCGCGGCCACCACCGCCGATTATTCCAAGTACCCGGCCATTTCCTACAGCTTTTCCGGCATTTACGTCATCGACCTGACCACGCGAGCCCTCAAGTCTACGATCACGCTCGACGCCACGGCCAATCCGGTCCCCGTCGTGACGGATCCCGCCGGGAACATCGAAGTTGGGGATTCGCAAGGGGTATTGACGATCGACGCCACCTCGGACCAGGTGATTCGGATCATGAACCTTGGAACGCCCGTGAATTCGATCGCGTTCGCGTCGTCCTCGGTGGCCTACGGTGCGGCGCTGGGAAATGGCGTGCTGTCGTACAATCCCTCGACGGGGGCCGTTCTCCGCGACGCGTCTCATCCGCTGAGAGTGGGAGACAGCAGCGTCGGCAACCTCAAGGTGTTCGGTAATAAGCTCTACGTGCCGAATTTCTCGCAGGACACCATTACGAGCGTGGATCTCGCCACTGAGGCGACGAAGTCATCCTATGTGGTCGGGCACGGCCCCCAGGAACTCTGTTTCGTCACGGTTCCCCAGTGACAAGGGAGGGTATTGTCGTGAACAGGTACTCTTCTTCGATGAGCGGCGCATTTTCAGCCAGGTTTGGTACCCTTTCGGCCCTGGTGCTGATGGCGGCCCTCGCTCGGCTATTGCCCCACCCTCCCAATTTCACGCCAGTCGGTGCCCTCGCGCTGTTTGCCGGCATGCGCTTCGCGCGTCTACGATCCGCGTTAGGGGTTCCGCTCATGGCGATGCTTTTGAGCGACTGCCTGCTGCAACTGCTCTGGGGCTGGGGATTCCATCCCCAGATGCTGTTCGTCTACGGCAGCTTCGGGGCGATCGCCGTTTTGGGGACGCGGCTTCGTCGCACGAGGACTTGGGGCCAAATTGCGGGCGCCTCTTTGGTGGCGTCGAGCCTCTTCTTCGGTGTGACGAACTTCGGGGTCTGGCTGTCAAGCGGCATGTATCCCCGCAGCATGACGGGCCTTGCCGCCTGCTTCGCCGCAGGGGTCCCGTTTTTCTGCAACACGCTGGCAGGCGATTGGTTCTACTCGGCGCTAATCTTCGGAGCCTTTCACCTGGCTGAACGGCGCTTCCCGATCCTCGCGGAGCAAAGCGCTTGAGCCCCAACCCCATGCGCCACAAGGCGCTCGTCTCGTGGAGCACGGGAAAGGACAGCGCGCTCGCCTTGTACGAAGCCTCGAAGGATCCGAGCCTTGAAATCGTGGGCGTGATGACGACGTTGTCATCGGCCTTCGGCCGGGTGTCGATGCACGGGGTGCGGGAGGAGCTGCTGGACGCTCAGCTCGATCGGTTGGGATTGCCCTGCCTCAAGGTCGACATCCCGTCCCCGTGCTCGAACGCCATCTATGAGCAGATGATGGCCGCGGCGCTCGAAATGGCTCGAGATTGGGGCGTGACGCACATCGTCTTCGGAGACCTCTTTCTCGAAGAGATTCGAGCATATCGTGAAGAAAAGCTCTCAGAAACCGGATTCCAGCCCGTTTTTCCCCTGTGGGGCAGAGAGACCAGGCAACTGGCGCAGGACATGCTGAACCTCGGCTTCGGCGCCGCACTGACCTGCGTCGATCCGAGAAAGCTTGATCGATCGTTCGCAGGTCGAAATTTCGACGCGGCCCTCCTGGCATCACTGCCGCCGGGGGTCGATCCCTGCGGGGAGAACGGCGAGTTTCACACGTTCGTCACTCAAGGCCCCATCTTCTCGAAGCCGATCGAGGTGCTGCGTGGGGAAGTGGTCGAGCGTGACCACTTTGTCTTTGCGGATCTGAGGCCCCTCCAATCCTGTTATCGGCCGCCCTCGCGGACCTGAAGACGCGTTCGCGTCTATCTAAACTAGAGCGATTGATGCCAGCGTAAAGCAGATAACCCCCCCTGGATGGGGGGGCTGGCGGGGGGTGAGTCAATCGCCGCAGGCGACTCCACGACGGATGGCACGCCATGGCTTTGCCGGCCATCACCCCCCGTGCATTCCCCCATTACCTACGGCGTTGATGCGCTGCGGCGCGGGCGAGGGGGGAAAGCTGCGCGGGCTGCGGCCTTTCGTTGGCATCCATGGCATTAGACCTGATGGCCGTGAACAGAGGCCTGGAGAAGACGACGCACATGGGAGTTGCGCGGATGGTTCGCGGTCGCAGATCGGGACGCCAGGAAAATCAGATTCGTTGGCGAGGCTTCCTCGGGCAAGAGAACGGTCAGCTCGCCCTTAGCGATCGCCTCGCGGCACAGGTAATGGGGAAGGATCGTCAAACCTGCACCGGCAACGGCCATGGTCAGGAGCGCTCGGAGATCCGCCACGATCACGGCCGCCGAGAAGGCCGCCTTCGTGTCGAACACCGTTCGGAAGTACCTACGGATGATGGGCAACTCCTCGGAGTAGGCGAGGAACGGGAGTCCTTCCAGGGCGCGCGCGCGCGTCGCGCGTAGTGCATCGACATCGAGCGCAGCAACGAATTGCGGCGCCGCCACGAGCACGAAGTCCTCCTCGTACAGCAGCTCGAACTCGACGCCGCGGCGCGCCTGGCGTTGGGTCGCGATCGCGAGGTCGAGCTCACCTGCTACGAGGAGATCGAGCAGCTCGGTCGCTTGCCCTACTTTCACGCGGAGTCGAATTCCATGCTCGGGGAGAGACGCGAGCGCCGGGAGCGCCATGGCGGACAGGAATTCAGCGGGGCCCCCGAGGTGGACGGTGCCCCTCAGTGGCGCGGAGTCATCCCCGGTGGTTTCGACGATCGCGTCGAGGGCGTCGATGTGCGGGGCGATGGTTCGAGCGAGCTCGTGGGCCGCCGCCGTCGGGGCCACGCCGCGAACCTGCCGCGTGAAGAGCGGTTGCTTGAACTGTCGCTCGAGTGTCTTGAGTTGAAGGGAGACCGCAGGCTGAGAAAGGGCCAGGTGGGCTGCCGCCTCGGTAATCGTAGGGCTACGGTACACGGCCAGGAAGGTACGCAACAGGGACAGATCGAACATCGCCCTCATCCATCAAAATCCATATCGATCGGCCAAAGATTCGTTATGAAACCTTTAGCTGGTGAGGGCTATATACCCCTCAGAGCGCCTTGATTAAATGCTCGATAACATTCGTGGAAGCAGGGGGGGCGGCGTCTGGATAGCGCCGCGATGAGAAAGGGAGAAGCAAGATGTCTATTGGAGCTATCGTCGCCGACTCGGGTCTTCGCAAGATGCTTTACGACGCCACCAATGCCATCAAGTCGGTGGTGAACAGTGATTCGAGGGCAGTGTTCAGCGACGTTTCCTTCGACAGTAAGGCCGCCGGCAAGGCCCTGGGCTTCGACGTGAGCGCCGTGAATCCCAAGACGCTCGAGATGCTGCACAACCGGGGCACGTTTGACATGGAAGCCGGTCGTGTCACCTTGGCCGAGGGTCCTCTGGGTATCGGCGGCGACAGCACCACGCTGGCCAAGGCGAACGCCGTGCCGGACAACTCGCCTGCCGCGGTGGCGGCACGGCAAGCAGCCGCCTTCAGGCTTAGCCTCCAGATGGCTAGCTCCGAACGGGGCCTGACGCGGGCCGAAGTGGAAGCAAACAACGCCCGGAACACCATGCCGCAGGGTATCGTGAATACCCCGAAGGCCCCCTATGTTCCCGGCAAGCCCTACGATACCGGGACGAATCCGGGCGTGGTCAACCTTCCCCGCGGCGTCTTCAGCGGGGGGCACTGGACCTAAGGGCGGTCCCGTCCTTGGCGTAGGGGGGAAAGAGCGCCGTCCCCGTCCGACGCAGCGTCCAACTTGCCGTACCGTAGCGAAAAACCGGCCGTAAGGAAAGCCAGGACTTCCTTACGGCCAGTTTCGATGCGGGAACTTCCGATTAGACGCCGTGCTTGAGATACATCGTCTGCCACTCGGTGTAGAAGTCGACGACGGTGGGCCCCATCTCGCGCCCTCCGAACCCCGAGTCCTTGAGGCCGCCGAAGGGCAGATGGACCTCGCTGAACACGGTCGGGCAGTTGACGTGCAAGAGCCCGCTCTCGATCTCTTCCTGGTAGCGGTAGACCTTGGACACGTCCTTCGTGAAGATCGCGCTCGACAGGCCGTAGGTCACGTCGTTGGCGATTTCAAGGGCCTGGTCGAGCGTGTCGAACTCGATGAGGGTGAGGACGGGCCCGAAGATTTCTTCCTTAGCGACCGTGTTCCGGGGCGTGGCGCCGGTGAGCAGGGTCGGCTGGAAGAAGTAGCCGTGGGCGAGCTCGCCGTCCGGCCGAGCCCCCCCGCAGGCCACCGTGAGGCCCTCCGAGCGCGCGGTCGCCATGTAATGCTCGACCTTGTCGAGGCCCTCCTGGTTGATCAGGGGACCGACGACCGAGCCGTCCTCGAGCCCCGCGCCGACGCGCATGGTGGGGGCGATCGCGAGCAGCTTCTCGGTGAAGGCCTTCACGATCGCCTTCTCGACGAGCACGCGGCTGGTCGCCGTGCAGCGTTGACCGCACGAGCCCCAGGCGCCTGCCGTCACTTCGCGGGCCGCGAGGTCCAGATCGGCATCGGCGCAGACGATGGCCGCGTTCTTGCCCCCCAGCTCGAGCTGGACCTTGGCGAGGCGGGCCGCGGCCGCCTGGTTGATCGCCTTGCCGACCGCCGTCGACCCGGTGAAGGTGATGGCCTTGACCGTCGGGTGGGCCACCAGCTTGGCCCCCACGTTCCCATCGCCGTTGACCATGTTGAGGACGCCCGCGGGCAGCCCGGCCTCGTGGAAGGCCTGCACGATGAGGGCCGCGCACACGGGGGTCTGCTCGGCGGGCTTGAGGACGACCGTGTTGCCCGTGACGAGGGCCGGGGCGAGCTTCCAGGCCGGGATCGCGAAGGGGAAGTTCCAGGGGGTGATGACGGCGACGACGCCCAGGGGCCGGCGCAGCGTGTAGGCGGCCATGCCGGGCTGCTCGCTCGGGATGGTTTGCCCGGCCATCCGACGGCCTTCGCCCGCGAGGTACTCCATGGCGGCGATCCCTCGCGCCACCTCGACCCGGGCCTCGGCGAGAGCCTTGCCAGCCTCCCAGGTGAGGGCCTGGGCGAGGGCCTCGGAGCGCTCCTTGAGCAGGGTGATCGCCTGGAGCACGATGGTCGCGCGCTTGGGCGCCGGCGTGCGGCGCCACGAGGCGCTCGCCGCCTCGGCCGCCTCGATGGCCGCCACCACGTCGCGCTCGTCCGAGGCCGGGAACCGACCCAAGACCTCGCGGGCATCGGCCGGGTTGATCACCTCGAAGGTTTCCTTGGACGCCGCGCCCACCCAGCGACCGGCAACGTAGTTGCGATCGCTCGAGCCGAGCAACTCGGCGAGCTGGGGAAAGGTCGTGGCGGGGGTCGGGCGTTTGGTGAGCGTCATGGGCGTCCTTCCTCTTGGCGTGGGTGGCAACCGATGACAAATTGTAACGGATTGAACGGCGCTTGGACAGGGCGCCTCACGGCGCCAGCGGGGACGTGTAGGCCTCTAGCCGAACGTCCTCGCCGCTAGGGTAGCAGCGCAGATCGAAGAGGGCATGGGCCTCGGTCATCTGCTCGATGCCGAATCCCCCGAGGGGGCCGGGGCTCAGGGTGCCGCCGATCAGCTTCGGGGCCACGAAGAAGACGAGCTTGTCGACGATCCCCTGCGCGATGGCCGAAGCGTTCAGCCCTCCGCCCCCTTCGAGCAGCACTCCGGAAAGCTCGCGGCGTCCCAGCTCGACCATCAGGGCGCGCAGGTCGAGATGGCCCCCATCGACGGTCGGGGTCGGGAGCAAGGCGGCGCCCACCCTGGCGAGCGCTTCGAGTCGCTCGTCTGGGGCCTCGGATCCGTGCGCGATCAGCACGGGGGCCGGAGTCCGGAACATCCGGGCATCGGGTGGGGTCTCGGCGCGAGGGTCGACCACGACGCGCGTTGGCTGATGGGCGCCTTCGAGCCGGGCATCGAGGCCGGGATCGTCGGCCAGCACCGTGCCGATGCCGACCATGACGGCGCTCAGGGTCCCCCGCAGCTCATGGACATGGGTCCGCGAGACCTCGCCGCTGACCCAGCGGCTCTCGCGGGTGGTGGTCGCGATCTTGCCGTCGAGGCTCATGGCCATCTTCATGACCACGAAGGGTTGCCGGGTGCGGATGTACTTGAGGAAGACCTCGTTGAGGCGCCGCGCCTCGTCCTCGATCACGCCCCCCTCGACCTCGATGCCGGCCGATCGCAGGACGGCGTCCGCCTGCTGGGCCGTGAGCGGGTTGGGGTCGGGCACGGCATACACGACGCGGGAGACGCCGGCCCGAATCAGGGCCTGGGTGCAGGGTCCGGTGCGCCCGGTGTGGTTGCAGGGCTCGAGGGTCACGTAGGCCGTCGCTCCGCGGGCGCGATCGCCCGCCATCTCCAGCGCCACGACTTCGGCGTGAGGCCCACCGAGCCGGGCGTGGTAGCCTTCGCCGACGACTTGATCGCCCTTGACGAGGACGCAGCCGACGAGCGGATTGGGGCTGGTCCACCCGCCGCCAAGGGGGGCGAACTCCAGCGCGCGGCGCATCCAGGCTAGATCATCCATTCCAGGGCTCCCGTCTCCCCGGGAAGACGAAACACACCATGGCGCTGATGCGGGCCTTCCCGTGGTAAAACGAGCATACAACTGGTCCCGGAGGTTCGTCATGCGCCGGCTGTGCTCGCTTCTCGCCCTCACGGGGTTGCTCATGGGCAACCCGGCCCAGGCGCGGCCGATCAACCTGCTGGCCGATAGCGTCTCGGCGCCGGGTCACGTGGACTGGCAGAGCTACGGCTACTACGCCCCCGTGCAACTGAAGGTGATCGCCGGTTCCGTCTATACGGCCAACCCGGTAGGCCAGGGCTATCACTGGCTCTCCGAGTGGAACAACGTGGAGGTCGGCGTGCTCCCGAGCACCAGCCTGAACCTCATCCTGCCGGCCGATGCCATGTTCCGCTTCGACGGCTCGGACCACGGCCTCGGACCGGGTGATGTGGGGCTGGGCTTGTCGCGCCAGGTGCTCTCGGGGGACTCCTTCCGCTGGCGCACCCGCCTCCGCACGAGCCTGCCGACGGGCGACGCGACGCACGGACTGGGGGCCGGCACCGGAACGATTGGATTCGACAACTCCTGGGGCTCGACCCTGTGGCGCGATCGCCTGTTCGTCACGGCGAACGCCAACTACACCTATTACCTGCGCACCACGCAGGACGACCCCGCGAGCGGGTTGCCGACTGCGTTCTGGCGGGGCCAGTCGGCACAGGGCAACCTGTCTTTGGAGTTCGCCCTCACCCCGGCCCTTTCGGCCGTGGGAGAGGTGCTCGCGACCGTCGATTCGGCCAGCGAGCAGAATCGCCAGGGGGTGGCCACTTCGGGGGACTATGGGGTGTCGTTGGCCCCTGGCGTCTCCTACATGGTCCTCAAGGGCCTCAGCCTGATGGGGGCCGTGCTGGTCCCGGTCGTGCGGGGCGGGTACCAGGATTCCTACCAGCTCGAAGGGATGGTCGGCGCCCTGGCCCGCTTCTGACGACCCGCCGGCACGGCGGGCGATCTTTGTGCACACCAACCTTGTTCGCTTCCGTCGAACCCGCCATGGTGGAGGGGATCCCGCCCACGGAGGACCGCCCGATGAGCCATTCCGACACCGGCCCCCTGCTGTTCAAGGTGGCGAGCCATTCCAACCCGGCGTCGGTGGCGGGGGCGATCGCCGGAACCATCCGGGAGACCGGCCGCTGCGAGGTCCAGGCGATCGGAGCCGGGGCGATCAACCAGGCGGTCAAGGCGATCGCGATCGCCCGCGGCTACGTGGCCCCCGGCGGGCTTGACCTGGTCTTCGTCCCGGCCTTTCACGACATCCGGGTCGGCGAGGAGGAGCGCACGGCCATCAAGTTCGTGATCGAGCCGCGCCACCGGTGACCTTAAGGCAAGCTTGACGCCGGCTTCACGCCGGTGCTAGGATGGACGACCGGCCCGCTGTGGGCCGCGTCCCCCGGGCCGTACCGCCCGACTCCGGTCCTCAATTCCGGGATCTCCCCGGAAACCGGCCTCGGCGTGTCCCCAAGCATGAGGAGTGAAGCCCAACCATGTACGCCATCATCGCCACCGGCGGCAAGCAGATCCGCGTCGAAGAAGGTCGCTGGGTCGACGTCGAGTTGCTCACGGGCAACGAAGGGGATGCCGTCACCTTCGACCAGGTCCTGCTGGTCTCCAAGGACGGCAGCATCCAGGTCGGCACGCCGGGCCTCTCGGGCGCCAAGGTGACCGGCAAGATCGTCAAGCACGGTCGCGGTCCCAAGCTGATCGTCTACAAGATGCGCCCCAAGAAGCACTACCGCCGCAAGAACGGCCACCGTCAGCCCTTCACCCGGGTGATGGTCGAGTCGATCACGCTCTAGGCCAGAAAGGACCCTTCACCATGGCACACAAGAAGGGGGTCGGCTCGACCCGCAACGGCCGCGATTCCAACGCCCAGCGCCTGGGCGTCAAGAAGTACGGCGGCGAGGCCGTCGTCGCCGGTAACATCATCGTCCGGCAGCGCGGCACCCGCTTCCACCCCGGCGTCAACGTCGGGATGGGCAAGGACCACACCCTGTACGCCCTCGTCGACGGGCACGTGTCGTTCGAGCGCCACGGCGCCGATCGCCAGAAGATCAGCATCCGTCCGGCGCTGGCTTAAACTCGTCACCTAGCACCAAGGGCCCGCCTCCAAGAGGCGGGCCCTTGCCAATTCCAATCATCCCTGCTTCAATCCTCCCTCATGGCGCAGCCAGGGGGGACCGAGGGGGGTCATCCTTGTTGTTCTTCCGGTGGCTCCTGCTCGCGCTTCCGCAGGTATTGGCTGAAGTCGGACGCTGTCACGTTGTCAACAAAGTGCTTGAATTCCTGGGCATCGACCTGGGCCTCCTGGCTCACGGCGTCGATTTCCGACAGGAACTGGCTCACGTCGAGCTGGAGCAGGCGTGCGTCTGCCAGGATGGGGAGGCGCTGGCTGATGGCGACCTGCAGGGCTTCGGTGGCCGTCATGGCGAGCCGCGTCAGGCGGCCGCCCCGGGGGCGGAACAGCAGGCTGCCCTGCACGAAGGCCCCGTTGGGGTCGTCCCCATTCATGGCCGTGGGGCGCAGCTCGACCCGCACCAGCTCGCCGCCCAATCGCTCGATCATGGGTCCCACGGCGAGAGGCAGGCGGACGGGCACGGGCAGCTCGTCGGGGGGGACGCTCGCCGAGACGATCTGCTCGATGTTCTCGCGGCTCGTCTCCAGCACGAACCCGCGGTGATCCCGCCGGGATCCGAGGATGATGCCGTCCTTGACGGGGGGATCGAGCTCGGGGGCAATCTCGAAGGCGCCCAGCAGGGCCACCCGGCGCATTTTGGTTGCCACGTGCGACACCTGCCTCCCCAAAAGGCGGCCCGTCCCGGAGTCGCGGGCCGGCCTGGAGCATCCATTCTAGCACACGCCCTGGCGGCGGCCCCGCGGCCCGGAGATCGGTCGTCTGCCAGGTGTGGCCAAGGGATTCCGGCCATGCGACGCCTTGGCGGCGCACCGCGCGGACGGGACCATGGCCCCGACCGCCCTTGGGCATGAAGGAGGCAAGCGTATGGATCGCTCCCGGATCCGGAACGTCGCGATCATCGGGCCCCACGGCGTCGGCAAGACCACGCTCGCCGAAAGCCTGCTCTACGACATGGCCGTGCTGCCCGCGCGGGGCCGGATCGACGCCGGGACGACCGCGCTTGACTTCGACCCCGAGGAGGTCCGGCTCGGCATGAGCCTGGGAACGGCGATCGCCGCCGGCGACTGGAAGGGCACGACCGTCAACCTGGTCGACACCCCGGGCAGCGCCGACTTCCGAGCCGACGCCCTCATCGCCCTCTCGGTCGCGGATGCCGCCGTCCTCGTGATCGGCGCGGCCAAGGGGATCGATCCGACCGCGCGCCGGCTGTTCGAGGCGGCCCGCGCGCGGCGGCTGCCCGTGATCGTCTTCGTCAACGGGGTCGAGCAGGACAATGCCCTCGACTATGGGCAGCTGCTCAGAGAGCTGCACGACCAGCTCGACCCTCACGCCATCCCGCTCGAGTACCCCGTCGGCCAGGGCCACGACTTCAAGGGGGACGTCGACCTGGTCGGCATGCGGACCTGGTACTTCGCCCCCGAGACCGGAGAGGTGACGGAGGTGGCCGAGGCCCCCTCCGAGCTCGCCGACCCCGTCCGCCGCTACCATACCGAGCTCGTCGAGGCGGTCGCCGAGCTGCACGACGATCTGCTCGAACGCTACCTGGGCGGCGAGGAGCCGGGCAGCGTCGACCTCACCCGTCACCTGCGCGCCGACATGCGCGAAGGCCGCCTGTTCCCCGTGCTGTGCGGGTCGGCGGCGGCGAACCTGGGGGTGAGGCCGCTGCTCGACTGGATGGTCGACCTCTTCCCGTCACCCGTCGACCACGCCCTCCCAGACCTGGTCGACCCCGAGTCGGGCCAGACCATGCCGGTCGCGGCCGACGCCCCGGCGGCGATCGCCGTCTTCAAGACCTTTGTCGACCCCTACCTGGGCAAGATCTCCCTCTTCCGGGTGCTCTCGGGCGCCGTCGGCGCGGAGACGGCCCTGCGCCAGCCGCGCCTGGGAGGCATCGAGCGATTGGGGCGCCTCGTCAAGCTGGTCGGCAAGAAGGCCGTCCCGGTCGAGCGGCTGGAAGCGGGGGACTTCGGGGCCGTCGCGAAGCTCGCGGACGTCGAGACCGGGGACACCCTGCTCTTGGACCACCACCCCCAGCCGCGCATGCGCTTCCCCTTCCCGAGCGTTCCGCAGCCCATCTGGTCGACGGCGATCGCTCCCACCAACAAGAACGACGAGGCCAAGCTCGCCATCTCCCTCGCCAAGCTCAAGGAGGAGGACCCGACCCTGGGGCTCGCGATCGAGCCCAAGACCCACCGCACCCTCGTCATGGCCCAGGGGCCCCTGCACCTCGACGCGGTCCTCGCCAAGCTGCAAAACCGCTACCACCTCGCGATCACCCGGTCCGAGCCACAGATACCCTACCGTGAGACCATCTCGGGCAAGGCGAGCGGCCAGGGCAAGCACAAGAAGCAGACCGGGGGGCGGGGTCAGTACGGGGACGTCTGGCTCACGATCGAGCCCCTGCCTCGCGGGGCGGGCTTCCGCTTCGTCGACGCCGTGGTGGGTGGGGCCGTGCCGCGGCCGTTCATCCCGGCGGTCGAGAAGGGGGTGCGCGAGACCCTGGATCTGGGCCTGCTCGCGGGCTTCCCGATCGTGGATGTTCAGGTGACCTTGACGGACGGCTCGGCCCACTCGGTCGACTCGTCCGAGATGGCCTTCAAGACGGCCGCGCACATGGCCATGGCCAAGGTCTTCGAGGCGGCCCATCCCCTCTTGCTCGAGCCGATCATGGACCTGATCCTCTCGGTACCGGTCGAGGCGACGGGCGATGTCATGGCCGAGCTGAACACTCGGCGCGCCCACGTCGAGGCGATCGAGGGCGCAACCATCCGGGCGACCCTACCGCTGGCCGAGCTGCAGGGCCTGCTAGGGGCGCTGCAGTCGACCACGCGGGGTCAGGGGGCGCTCGAGGCCACCTTCGCCCGGTATCAGGAGGTGCCGGCCCACCTCATGTCCAAGCTCTTGGCCGAACTGAAGGCCGAGGCCATGGCCACGCCCCACTGAGGCCCCTTCACTGCGATCAGAGCCGATCGCTCATCCCCTGGCGGTGCCCATCCGGGCGATCCGTTACATTCGTTCATCGGGGGCAGGGGGACGACCGGCAGGCTTGGCCGAATCGGCCCCCGGATCGCTTGACCCGGAGGCTCAGGTCGTTGAACTTTTGTGACGTCCCGATCGCGCCAAAAAAGGCTGGGGGGCTTGCGTAGCAAGCCCCCCAGCCTCGAGGTAGGGTCTTAGCGACCGCGGCCAGCGCCCGCGAGCTGCTTCTTGCGGCCCTCGATCCGCTCCTTGAGGTTCTTACCGGCGGTCCAGACCGGGCTCTTCTTGGCCGGGATCTTGAGGACAGCCCCGGTGCGGGGGTTGCGGCCCTCGCGGGCAGCCCGCTGCCGGACCTGGAAGGTGCCGAAGCCCACCAGCGTCACCTTGTGGCCGCGCGACAGGGCGTGCGAAATCGCCTCGATGGTCGCGTTGAGGCACTCGCCAGCTTCCTTCTGCGAGACCTTCGCCTTGGTGCTGATGGCCTTGATGAGCTCTTCCTTGTTCATGGTGTGAGGTTCCTCCTGAAAGGGTGATGAAGAGTGGGAGACAGGTTTGTCGTAACAAACTTTAATGAACTTTGAGGTGATTATAGGCAGGCAGTTTCCAAAAAGCAAGGGGTCGAGGGTTTTTTCACGAAAAAAAATTTCGCAACGGGCTCCCCGAGGGGGGGAGGCGGACCCTGCTCGCGGCCAATGGTGCCCTTTTCGGGGCGTTTCCCTGAATGGTATACTGGGGTATTCGCCAGGCCTCGTTTCGACCGATCGCTGACCCAAGATCCTGGCATTCCATGGGAGGGACGCACCATCGCCGGCCATTCCAAATGGGCGAACATCAAGCACACCAAGGCGAAGCAGGACGCCCAGCGGGGCGCTGTCTTCACCAAGATGTCGCGCGAGATCATCGTGGCGGCCAAGACGGGCGGCGGCGACCCGGCAGGCAATTTCCGCCTGCGACAGGCCATCGACAAGGCCCGGGCGTCCGGGGTGCCCAACGACAACATCAAGCGCGCCATCGCCAAGGGCGCCGGAGCGGACGGGGCCGACCAGCTCGAGGAGCTCCAGTACGAGGGCTATGGACCCGGGGGCGCCGGCATCATCGTCCGTGCCCTGACCGACAACCGCAACCGCACGGCGGCTGATCTGCGCGCCGCCTTCTCCAAGGCTGGCGGGAACCTCGGCGAGACGGGCTGCGTGGGCTGGATGTTCGCTGAAAAGGGACAGATCCTCATCTCCAACCCCGACGGGCGCCTCACCGAGGACGAGGTGCTGGCCGTGGCCCTGGAAGCCGGAGCGCAGGACCTCGTCGACCACGGCGACGCCTGGGAGGTCCTGACCGAGCCGGCCGATTTCGAGGCCGTGTTCGGGGCCCTCTCGCAGACGGGCTGGCCGATCGAGAGCTCCGAGCTCTCGGACGTGCCGAGCACCATGCAGGTGATCGACGACCCGGACGTCGCCCGCAAGCTCGTCAAGCTCATGGGCAAGCTGGAGGACCTCGACGACGTGCAGCGCGTCTCGTCCAACTTCGAGATTCCGGATGCCCTGATGGCCGAGCTCACGGCGATCGCCTGAGCCGTGTCCCGCCTGTTCCGCCCTCTCGCCCTGCTGCTCGCGCTGTTCCTCGCGGGCGCGGGTGGCGCCTGGTGGTACGTGGCGACCCATCCCGGCTCGTCCCGCCGCGAGGTGACCTGCTACTACCTCGATCCCCAGGGCATGTACCTGGTCCCGGTCTCGCGCACCCTCACCTTGCCCGGGCGATCCGAGGCGGCCGTCGCGACCGTCCTCTCGGAGGTGATCAACCACGTGCCGCCGGGCCTCGCGGCCCCGGTGCCGTCGGGGTCGGTCGCGACCGTGGGCGGCGTCCGCGACGGGGTCGCCCGGGTGGTCGTACGGGTGCATGGGCTGGCTCCGGGCAGCGGGGGAGAGCAGCTGCTCGCGAGCGCCGTCGTGAAGTCGGCCGCCTCCGTGCCTTCGGTCAAGGAGGTGGCACTCGCGCTGCAAACTGACCGCGGCACCCCTCTCGAGAGCGAGCACCTCGACCTCTCTCAACCGCTCTCGCCAACCGATCCCGGCATGGAGAACATCTTCCTCGGCGGTGAGGGCCAGGGCCTCGCGGTCACCCTCTACTTTCGCTTGCCCGGTCAGGACTACCTGGTGCCGCTGCGCGTGCCCCTGCCACCCCAGTATGCCTCGGAGCCGCTGGAAGGCAGCCTCGCCCTGTTGCTCGCCGGTCCTCCACCGTCGCTCAGGGGCGTGCTCGCCCCGAGCGTCGATCCTGCGACGGACCTGCGTTGGAATGGCCTGGAGGATCGGACGGCACGCCTCCTGTGGAAGAACGCCCCCGAGGCGACTCCGTCGGCCCTGGCGCTCCGAGCCCTGGTCCTCACCTTAACCGAATCCGAGCGCTTGCAGGCGGTCCGGATCGTCCGTGAGGGCCCGCCCCTCGCTGGGCGGGTGGGACCGTTCGACCTCAGCGCACCCCTGCCCCGCCCCGAGGCGGTCAATTCGGCGATCGCCCACCCATGACCATCGCGCGTCTGCCAATCAGAGAGGGCGAGCCATCCTGGCTCGCTTTTCCCCTGCCCCCTACCCCCGCCCCCAGGGGTGGGGGATTCAATGAGGCCCGGAATCCTTTCCGGGCATGCTTGGCCTGGTGCCTCGGGCTGTGCCTGGTGCTCGGCATGGCCCTCTCTCCGGCCGTGGCCGCCCCGCTCGCGACCGTGCGGCTCTTCGGCTACGACCAGAAGACCGGCGACGTGGTGCTCTATTCCAACCGTCCGCTCTCGGTGAAGGGCTTCCACCTCGACACGCCCGAGCGCTGGGTGGTGGACTTCGAGAACGCCAAATATGTGGGGTCGACCGAGACGGTGGGGGCGATCGCGGGCACTCCCGTCACCCGGGTTCGCGTCGGGCAGTTCAAGGGCGGGATCGTGCGGGTCGTGTTCGACCTGTCGCGCCGCGCCGAGTTCCGCCCCGTGCTCGAGGGCCCCGGGGGCTCGATCCGCTACGCCTTCAAGGTGGGCAGCCCGGGTACGGCCGTATCCCAGGCACTGCCGACCCCGTTCCCGATGAGGACCCCGACCCCGCTGCGAACCCCGCGGGTCCCGCGCGTCACCCCGCGGCAAGCCGTGCCGGAGCCTGGATCATCCGGCCTGTCGTTGCGCCGCAAGGGGGGAGGGTGGCAGCTCTCGCTGACGACGCAGCAGGCCTTCTCCTACACGGTCATGCCCAAGACCCGGTCGGATCGCTTGGTCTTCGAGATCTCGGGGGGCGGTTCCGAGCTGCCGCGTGACAGCCTGTACGTCGACAACGGCCTCATCGCGCGGGTCCGGGTGCTCCCGCAGGGGCGTCGCAGCCGGGTGATCGTCGAGTTCGACCAGCCCCTGCGGATCGCCGTCGCCCAGTCGGCGAACCACCACACCCTGCAGCTGACGCTCGGTGCGGTCGCCGAGGCGACCCACCACGACCCTCACTCGCGGCGGGTCACGATCGACGCGGGGCATGGCGGCGACGACCCGGGCACCATCGGGGTCGACGGGGTCAGGGAGAAGGACGTCACCCTGCAGATGGCCCTGCGGCTGCAGCGGCTCATGAAGGCCTCCGGCATGGAGGTCCAGATGACCCGCACCAAGGACACGCAGATCCTGCTGCACCCGCGGGTCGACATCGGGGACGCCTTCGATTCGGACGTGTTCATCTCGATCCACGCCAACCACTCGGACAATCCGAGGACCGCCGGTATCGAGACCTACTACTTCACGCCGCGCTCCTTGGCTCTGGCGCGGGCCGTGCACCGCAAGCTGGTGCGGACCCTGCACCGGCCCGATCGCGGGATCCGGCGCAACAACTTCGTGGTGGTCAAGTACAACAAGATGCCGGCCTGTCTGGTCGAGATCGGCTACCTGTCGAACCACAAGGAAGAACACCTGCTGACCAACGCCCGGTATCAGCAGCGGGCGGCGGAGGCCATCGTGGCGGGGGTGCAGGACTACTTCCGCTACCGGCAGATGAGGCAGTAGCGACTGGCGGGGGGCTCTGCTCAGGCTGAGCCTGTTTACCAGTCGAACGGCATCCCGAAGGCCGTCGTGATCAGCGGCCCTTCAGAGCCGATTCCCGCTTCGAGCCGGCCGATGTGGGTGCGACCCCAGGTGAGGGCGAGGTAGCCCCCGGCGGACGGCCGCAGGTCTTGCAGGAAAGGCGTGCCGAGGGTCGACTCCCAGGCGCGACCGACGTCGAGGAACATGCCCCCGGTGATCCCCGGCCCCTTGGCGTCCAGCAGGCTCGACCCGCCGTAGAGGATCCGCCGGTACTCCAGGGTGCCCGCGACGAGGCGATCGCCCAGAAACCGCTGATAGGCATACCCGCGCAGCTCGACGTTTCCGCCCGCCTGGAACTTCTCGTGCCAGGGAACGACCCCCCTCCCAATGCCGCCCGTGAGGCTGGCTAACAGGCACTCGGTGCGGCTGATCGGGATGTAGCGCTGGATCTCCCCGCGGTAGATGGTGAAGTCGTTGGGGTTCCCGAACAGGCTCGACCCGAAGTAGGTCCCGATCCGGAAGCGCGTGCCCAGGCGTGGGAAGGCCGGGTCGTCGGCGTTGTCGTAGCGGAGCTCGGGGCCCATCATGAAGGTGTTGCCGTTGGCCTGGGCGACGGGCGCGTAGGTGCCCGTGAGGTCGCCCAGCGTGCTGAGGTAGTCCTCGCCCGTGAGCACCAGGCGCCAGTCAGGAGCCACCTGGGTCCCGAAGTCGAAGTTGCCCCACACGTAGTCGTCGACGTGGTCGGCCTGCTTGACCGGGGTGAGGTTCGTCGGGTCGTAGACCCGGAAGTGGTCCCAGAAGTAGAAGAGCTGAGCGTGGGCCAGCCAGTAGTGCTGGGCGAGGTGCCACTCTTCGAGGCCCGTCATGATCCCGAGCTGCGAGATGATGGGTAGGGGCACCGGAACGGCGTACAGGACCGGTTTTTCGGCCAGGTCGACGTGCAGCACGGGGCCCTCTTGGCTGACGGTGGCCTGGTCGATGAAGGGCAGGGCATTCAGGCGTTGGGCGGCCTGATTGAGGTCGCTGGTGAAGGCCCGATCCCCGACCTTGAGCTCGAGCTGGCGCAGGTAGCGCGGCTCCATGGCGTCGGCGACCGGGCGGAAGTCGATCTCCTCGATCGGGTCGTGCGCCCTTTCGAGGTGTGGGGGCTCGGCAGCGAGGGTCGGGGCGGCTCCCAGCAGCAGGAGGGCGATCGCGAGCAGTCCGATGGCTGCTCTTGGATTCCGGCTTTCGGCGGAATGACGAGTGCGTGGAGGACGCGGCCTCATGCTCGGGATCTCAGGTAGCGCAACAGGGCCTCGAATCGTTCAGGGAGGGGCGCCTCGAAGGTCAGGTGTTCGCCCGAGCTCGGGTGATCGAAGCTCAGGCGGAAGGCGTGCAGCGCCTGCCCTTCCAGCTTGACGGGAAGGCTGCGCCGCGGCCCGTATACCGGATCGCCGACCACCGGGTGGCCCAGATGGGCCATGTGTACCCGGATCTGATGCGTTCGTCCCGTTTCCAGGTCGATGGCAAGCAACGCCGCATCCCGGAAGGCCTCCTGCACGGCCCAATGGGTCACGGCATGGCGCCCTCCAGGCACGACGGCCATGCGCGTGCGCTCGGTGGGGTGGCGCGCGATGGGCGCCTCGATCCGCCCCGAATCCGTCGCCGGCACCCCGTACACGACGGCGAGGTACTGGCGGCGCGCCGTCTTGGCCGCGATCTGAGCGGCGAGGGAGCGGTGCGCGGCGTCGTGCTTGGCCACCACCAGGAGCCCCGAAGTGTCCTTGTCGAGCCGGTGGACGATGCCGGGCCGGGTCACGCCGCCGATGCCCGAAAGGTCGTCGCAGTGCGCGAGCAGGGCGTTGACCAGGGTCCCCTCCCAGGCCCCTGGCGCCGGATGGGTGACCATGCCCTGCGGCTTGTTGATGACGAGCAGGTCCCGGTCTTCGTAGACGATGGAGAGGGGCAGGTCCTGCGGCTGGACCTCGCTCTCGCGCGGGGGCGGGATATGGACGGCGATCGCCTCCCCGCCCTTGAGACGGTTTCCCGGTTTCATCGTGCGCCCATCGACCGTCACGGCCTCCGAGCCGATCAGGCCCTGGAGGCGCGAACGGGAAAGGTCGGGAAGCTGGGCCTGCAGAAAGTGATCGAGCCGCTGACCTTTGGCCTCCGGGGGGACCAAGAGCGTCAGCGGCTCGATCATGAGGGCCTATTCCTTGGGCTTGCGGGTCCGGGCCGTGCGGCGCCGAGCGGGGGCGCGCTTCGCCTTCGGCGCGGCCTCTTCCTCGGCGACGGCTTCGCCTTCTCCCTCGGCCACCGCCTCTTCAGCCGCGGGCTCCTCGACCGGAGCCTCGGCCACAGGGGCCAGAGCGGCTTCTTCGGCGGCGGGTTCCTCGACGACCGGCTCCTCGGCCTCGGGCTCGGGGGCCGCCTTGGCGCGTCCCTTCACCGGCCGCCGCCGGGCGGCCTGCCGCACCGGAGCGACGATCACCTCGGGCTCGGCGACTGGGGCCGCCTCGACCGGGGCTTCCTCGACGACCGCCACCTCGGGAGCGAGCTCGGCGACCGTCTCGGGGGCGGCTTCCTGCTCGGCGAGCCGGGCAGCCGCCTCCTCGGCGGAGACCAGCTGCATGACGCCCGGAGCGATCTCGACCATGGCCGTGCGGGTCCGGGGCTTCGGCTTCGGGCGGAACACCCGCACCGGGGCCTCGATCACGGGAGTGGCCACGGCGGCCGGGGCCGCCACCTCGCCCCAGGGCGAAGGGCCTTCCGGTTCGCGTGCGGGCTCGGGCCAGGTCGCCACGGCCGGAGCGGCCTCGGGTGCCGGTGCCGGACGCTCGGTCCGCTCACGCGGCGGCCGGCGCTCGTCACGAGTCCCGCGCCGCCGGCGGCCCCGATCGCGCTCGCCTCGCTCACCGCGCTCGCCCCGTTCCCCGCGGTCCCAGCGCTCGACACGCTCGGCCGCCTCAGCGGGCGGGAACTCCTCGAGCTCGACCGCTTCGAAGGTGAAGCCCGGGGTTGCGGGCTCTTCGAACTCGCCGACCTCCTCGAACTCCTCGCCCTCTTCCGGGGCCATCGTCACGGCCAGCGGTACTCCGGCCTCGGCGGCCGCCTCGCCGCGCCCGCGACCCCGCCCGCGCCCGCGACGCCGCCGCCGCCGCCGGCCCAGCTCCTCGCCCTCTTCGGCGGAGACCAGGTCCTGGCGCGGGCCTTCGGACGGATAAGTGGGGGCCTCGATGACCATCGGCTCGTCGATGAGGTCCTCGACGATGGCGGCCGATTCCTCGATGAACGGGGCCTCTCCGACCCGCCGCGGAAGGGCGGCCCCTTCGGCCGTGAGGACTTCGTTGCGCAGCCGGCCGAGGCCGAGGCAGGTGTTGCAGGTCTTGGTCAGCTGCTCGAGCAGGCTCTGGCCCTGCCGGCGCCGCGACATTTCCATGAGGCCGTGCTCGGAGAACTGGGCCGAGATCTGCGGGCGGCTCTTGTCCGCCTTGATGGCCTCGTTCATGGCCGCGACCACCTTGGCCACGTCGCTCTGGTAGTCCATCGAGATGAAGTCGATGATGACGATCCCGCCGATGTCGCGCAGGCGGAGCTGGCGCGCGATCTCGGCGGCAGCCTCGAGGTTGGTCTTGAGCACCGTCTCGGCGAGGCTGCGCGAGTTGGTCAATTTGCCCGAGTTCACGTCGATGACGGTGAGCGCCTCGGTCGCCTCGATCACGATCGAGCCGCCCGACTTGAGGGGCACCTTGGGCTTGAGGGCCACTTCGAGCTCCTCTTGCACCCGGTACTGCTGCAAGAGAGAGCCGCGGCCGCGGTGCACGACCAGGTTGGGGACCATCTCGGGCATCCAGCTCGCCAGCATCTGGCGGGCCCGTTGGAAGCAGTCGGGGGAGTCGACGACGATGCGCTCGGTGTCGTGGGTGAGGCGATCGCGCAGCACCCGGGTCAAGAGGTCGTTGTCGCGGTAGAGCAGGGCCGGGGGCTGCTTGAGCTGGGCCGTGTGGAGGATCTCGGTCCACTTTTCGACCAGCTCGTCCACGTCGCGCTGCAGCTCTTCTTCCGTGCAGTTGACGGCCTCGGTGCGGACGATGAGGCCGTGGCCCGGGTCCTTGAGGGCCGTCGCGATTCGCTTGAGCCGGTCGCGCTCGTGGCCGTCCGTGATCATGCGGGACATGCAGACCCGGTTGTCGTGCGGGACGAACACCAGGTAGCGGCCCGGAATCGAGAGGCGACCCGTGAGGCGGGCGCCCTTGGTGCCGGTGGGCGCCTTGGCGATCTGGACCAAGAGCTTCTCGCCGGAGCGGATGGGCTGGGGCTTGGTGCGCTTGCGCGGGGCGATCGGGGTGGGCAGGTCGGCGACGTGGATGAAGCCGTTCTTGTCGTGCCCGATGTTGATGAAGGCCGCCTCGATGGCCGGCACCACCGACTCGACCTTGCCGAGCACGATGTCGCCCACCAGCTGCTCGCCTTGGCGCAGCACGAACTCGGCGGCTCGGCCATCCTCGAACACGACGGCCAGGTCATCCGCCTCGCTGATCACGATTTCTTTTTTCACAAGGGTCTTCCTAACTCCGACGGGAGCGCGCAGGGCAGGCGGAGCGGGGCTCCGATGTGAGGGGAACGGCCGTTGGCAACTGGCCCGGCCACCTGCCTCGTGGGGTGATGGTCCGTCGCTCGACCGCTCTGTCCGCCGGGCCCCCCTTGGGAGGCGTCTCGTCGCGGTCGGACCCGCGGGAACGCTGGAGAAATGTTTGCCAAAAGTCTAACAGGGGGATCCGGACCGGTCAAGGACGGCTGTCTACTCGTCCTCCGACTTGGGAACGACCATGGCGTCGCGCTTCGCGAGCGCCAAGAGCCCTCGCACCATCTTGCTGGTCACGTGCAGCTGGAGGGTCGTGATCTCGTTGATCGTCCCGAAGGAGGGCGGCGGCTCCGCGGGGTCCAGATCCTCCTGGCGCAGGGGCACGATCTTCTTCTTGCTGCGCACGCGCTTGGGGAAGAAGTGGTCGCAGGCGTCGATCAGCTTGGAGGTCCGCTCGTAGGAGTAATTCCCGAGGGCCTCGGTCGCGGCCGCCGGGTCGAACACGTCGGCCGCTTCGGCGTCGTGGATGGCATCCAGCCACTGACCGCCCCCGTGCTCCTCCTGCTTGAGCAGCTGCTTGGTGACGAAGGCCTCGTAGTAAAAGTGCTCGTTGCTCGCCAGGTTGGTGATGGCCTTGAGGCTGAAGCCGCAATCCCAGATCCAGTGCCAGAGGATCGGGAAGGTGTGGAAGGGCTGGCCCAGATCCTCCATGTAGTGCAGGCTGCGGGCCAGGTAGCGGAAACCCCAGTACGGGTCCTTGTTGCGGAAGGCGAGCTTGGCCAATTCGTAGTTGGCCTTGGCCCGGGTGGGGGCGTCTCCCAGCCGGATGAGGCCGTTGAAGAATTGGTACCGCTGGTGCCGGAAGCCCTTGCTGCCCCCGATCAGCATCTGGAACGGGGAGAGGTTCATCTGGTCGTCCATGCCCCAGTCGGGCTCGTCGACGTAGCGGATCAGGATTTCGCGGGCATTGGTCGTGTCGCCCTCCAGCTTGTCGATGAACACCGGCTGGAAGTCGGGGTTGTAGGGACCCTTATCGACGGTGTCGTAGGCCCACTTCTTGACCTTGATGTTGCGGTACTGGTTGAGCCAGGTGTTGCTGCGCAGGATCTCGCGGGTCAGGAGGTCGTGATCCGACCAGGCGAGCGCGGGGGTCGGGGTGGCGACGACCAGGGCGACCAGGAAAGCAGGAAGGGCGCGGGACATGGCACCTCGGGGCAGGGGGGCGATCGCCCTGATTATGCCACAAAACGACCGGGCCAAACGGGCGACGAAAAAGCGAGGGGCCGCGTTAGCGGCCCCTCGCGGAGGGTTGGAGACTTACCGGTTCACCGTGCTGTCGAGCAGGAGCGGCAGCTGCGAGGCGACGTTGCGGATGACGGCGGCGTTGTAGTCCGCGTCCTCCTGGGTGTCGGGGTAACGCAGGCCGGGCACCGGGTTGGATCCCATGTAGGTGCCCCAGTCGCCCTGGTAGTCGGCGTTCCAGAAGAGGTTGGCCACCTTCTCGCGGACGACGTTGTTGGCCATCGCGTTGAACTCGGGGGTCGACATGTTCGGGTTGTTGTGCCACTGGGTGGCGATATCCCGGCGGGTGCCCTCCTGGTTGTAGATGTTCATGGCCGTGATCATGTTGCGGTTGAAGGAGCGGCCGTCCACCGAGACCATGTAGTTTTCGAGCGACATCCGGTTGGTATCGTAGACCGAGTTGAAGCTCGGCAGCCGGTTCATCCGGTTCTCGACGTCGGACTCGACCCAGGCGTTCGCCCGCTGCTGGGCGGCGGCGTTCTCGCCGGACTGCAGCTCGCCGAGTTTCTGGTTCTTGAGGTCGGGCAGCATCGGGTTGAGCTGGTCCTGGCTGGTGATGGGCTGGTAGTTCTTTTCGGTGTGCATCCCGCCGTCCGGAGCCAGGTAGATGGTCTGGCGGGAGTTGAGGGCGGCGTGGGCCTGCTCGGCGCTCAGCTTGGGATGGGTCGTGATGAACAGCGTCTTGCTCTTGCTGCGCAGGCGCTCATGCTCGGCCAAGAGCTGCACGGGGTCGTTCGAGACCTCGTTCATGCCGACCTGGCGCGGGCCCTGAGGAGCCGGAGGCAGGGGGATCTGCGGCACCTGCTGCGGGTTGCTCGGCACGAACACCGGGAAGCTGGGCGACCAGAAGTAGCGGGGCACGTGCACCGGGGGCGGAACCGGGCGATCGATTCCGCCGTCCACCGGGGGCGGCACGGGCCGATCGACCGAGGGAGGCACCGGACGGTTGATCGAAGGAGGCGCCGGGCGGCTGCTGGACCGGTAGGTGTCACCGCCCACCGAGGGGGGCAGGGGACGGCTGGTCGCGCCGGACTGGCCCGCCGCCGGGGGCAGGGGGCGCGCGCTGTGAGACTGGGTCCCGATGGCCGGGGGCAAGGGGCGGTTGCTGGTCGAACTCGTCGAAGACATCGGAACCTCCTCAAGATTATCGAACGGTGAAGCGTTTGTTAGGGGAGTTATGGTCCCCTCAACCGGGATCTTTCTTAAGGGGCGGTTATGCTTCAGGTAAGCTCCGTTAAATCATGATGCGGGACAGGGATCGCCTGGCCATGGCAAGCCGAAGCCGCCGGTCCCCGCGAGGGGACCGGCGGCTTCGTGGTCGTGACTACTGCTGCAGCGTGGCCGTGGCCTTGGTGATCAGGTTGCGCTGGAGGGTGTCCGGCGCGTTCGTGAGCACGGTCTGGATGGCCTTCTGGTTGTAGGCGGCGGCGTCCGAGGCCGAGGGGTCCTTGAGGTAGTCGACCGGGTTGTTGGCCGTCGTGGGCTGCGAGGCGTAGGCGGCCCCGTTTGCCGTCAGGTCGTCGGTCAGAGCCTTGGTCACGATCCCGTTGATCGCCCGATTGAGCGCGTCGCGGTCGGCGCCGGGGTTCTGCTTCCACCAGGCCGCGATCTGGGCCTTGACCTCGGGGCGGGCGTAGACGGCCTGCGCAGCGTCCATCGTGCGGTTGACGTTCTTGCCGTTGACCTGGTCCTCGGCCTGCAGGCTGCGAGGGCTGTAGACCTCCGAGAAGGCCGGAAGGCGACCCGCCAGGTCGTCCTGGCTGAGCTGGGAGACGTCGGGGGCCTGCTGGGTGACGACGTGCTGCAGGGCGGCCTGGGCGTCGGAGGGCAGGCTCTGGCCCTGCACGGCGTTGCCCCTGGCCATCTCGGGCACGATCGCGGCCAGCTGCTGGAACGAGGTCACCGGCACGCCGGCCACGTCGACCTCGAGCCCCGCATTCAGGCGCACCCGGGCCTCTTCGGCCGAGATGGTGTCGTGGGTCGTGAAGAAGAGGACGTGATCGGGCTTCTTGAGCTGGCCGTAGAAGGCGAGCTGCTCGAGCGGGTCGAGCTGGGGATTGAGGGCCGGGTGCTCGTAGGCCGCGGGCACCGTGTAGTCGATGTACCCTGGCGGCAGGGCCAGGACCTGGGTGTAGTACGGGTTCCAGACATGGTAGGGCACGTCCCAGTAGGTCCCGACCGAGACTCCGCTCCAGTTGTGGTAGGCACTGTCCCAGACGGCCTGGTCGAGGCTGCCGACGAGGTAGCCCGTGGCGTAACCGGACCAGAAGTCACCGCCCCAGCCGGAGTAGTTGCGGAAGGGGGTCTCGTAGTACGTCGGGGCGTAGATGTAGGTGTTGTCGACGTAGTGCGAGGGCCGGTTGTAGACGGGGGGCGGCACTGGGCGCCCGTAAGAGCCATTCACGGAAGGAGGCAACGGACGACCGCCGTAGGAGCCACCGCCGACCGAGGGAGGAACCGGACGACCGCCATAGGAACCACCCGTCGCGGGAGGCACAGGACGGCTGTATGAACCGCCCGAATAACCGCCGACCGAGGGCGGAGTGGGACGCGAGTACGAGCTCGATCCGCCTTGGTAGGAGCCGCCAACCGAGGGCGGAGTGGGCCGCGAGTAGCCGCTCGAACCGCTGCTGTATGAGCCGCCCACCGAAGGAGGTGTGGGGCGAGAATAGGAGCTCGACCCGCCGTACGACCCACCGCTGGAGGGAGGAGTGGGCCGGCTGTAGGAGCCGCCACTGTACGTCGACCGGGAATAGGAATCCCCGCCGATCGAGGGGGGCGTGGGCCGACTGTAGGACGAGCTGCCGGACGAGTAGCCGCCCGAGTAGCCGCCCGAATAGCTCCGCGAACCCGAGTAACCACCCCCGATCGAGGGAGGCGTGGGGCGGCTGTACGAGCCACCGTAGGACGAGCGGGACGAGTACGAGTGATCCGACATGGGCCGCCTCCTCATCAAGGGGGTGAAGATGGGGTCAAATCCTGGTTAAGCTGGTTATGATCCGGTAAGGATCCGTTAATTCTTAAGTTGAGATTAACGTTAGAGAAAGAGACGGTAAACCGCACGGTTCGGGAACCTGCAGGCCGCCCCTGGAGTCGGTGTGGTATAAGGGGGGTAAATGAGCCCCGACGCCGCCGAACCACGCCGCCCTGACCCGCCCCTACCGCCGCAGGGCCCTGGCTCGGGCGATCGCGCCGCGGAGCGAGAGCTCGTCCGGCGGTACCAAGCCGGAGACCAGCGGGCCGCCGAGACCCTGTTTCGGCGCTACCACCCGATGGTCCACGCCCTGGCGAGCCGCATGCTGGTCGGGGCCGACGTGGAGGACGCGACCCAAGAAGCGTTCGTGAGGGCGTTTCGGGGGCTCAAGACCTTCCGGGGGGACGCCTCCCTCAAGACCTGGATCTACCGGGTCGCGACGAACGTGTGCCTGACCTATGCCGAGCGCGCCAAGCGCACTCAGCCGCTCGAGAGCCTGGACGAACCGCTGGGCGAGGAAGGGCACGAGACGAAGGGGAGCCAGATCGCCTCCGAGGCGCGCGCGCCGGAGGAGGAGGTCCTGGGCGGGGAACTCGAAGGCCAGATCGGGGCCGCACTGGATCAGCTCAGCCCGGAGTTCCGGGCGGTCCTGGTTCTGCGGGACGTGGAGGGCCTATCGTATGAGGAGGTCGCCGAGGCCACCGGCGCCAACCTGGGGACCGTCAAGTCCCGCTTGGCACGGGCGCGCGCGCAGGTGATGCGCTGGTTGAAGGGGTATTTGGAATGAGGGAACCCGGCATGGATTGTCGAAGCTGCCAATCGCTGCTGTCCGCCTACGTCGATGACCAGCTGGTCGCCACGGATGCCCGACGCCTCCACGTCCACCTGAGCGGTTGCTCCGATTGCTCGGCCGAGTTGAACCTCCTGCTTGGTACGCTCCAGCTGCTGCGCTCCCTGCCCCGGCCCCGGCCCACGGCCGACCCCTGGGAGGCGATCGCCTTCACCCTGCGCCGGGAGGGCCTGGTGCGCCCCTGGTACCGACGGGCTCGCCCCTTGGGGGTGGCGGCGGCCGCAGCCGTCGTGATCGTGGCCGGCAGCTACGTGATTTGGCGCCCGACTTCCCAGAGCGCGAGCCTCGAGGCCTATTGGCGGCAGCACGCCATCTTCGCCGCGCAGGAGGCCCCCGCCCTTTCCACCGGAGCCCCGAGCCTGGATGCGATCGAGGCCACCTACCAGCTAGAGGGGGACGATCGTTGACCGCGGGGAGGTGGTTCCTCGCCCTCTCGGTGCTGACGGCGCCCTGGTCGCCTCCGGCGCTCGCCCAGCCGACCTTCGCCGAGCTCGCCCGGGCCGGACAGCTCCCCTATCGCGGCGAGCTCGTGATCAACGGGCGCACGATCGTGAGGGTCAGCCACGGTGGCCCCGGCCTGCAGCGCCAGGAAGTCCTCGCCCCGCCCGACTTGGCCGGAGAGCTCGTGGTCGACAACGGGCAGACCCGCTGGCACTACTCCCCTCGCACCATGCGCGTCGATCTGGCCCCCTCCTCCTACGGGTTGCGCCGGCCCGAGCACAACCAGCACCTGCTGGAGCGAAACTTCCACCTCGTCGTCATCCGCTCGGAGCCCGTCGCTGGGCGGCCCGCCACCGAGATCGAGCTGAGGCCGCGCTATGCCGGCCGCAACAGCCAGCGCCTCTGGATCGATGCCGCGACGGGGTTGCCGCTCAAGGTCCAGCGCCTCAGCCCCAGGGGCGTCGTGCTCGAAACGAGCGAGTTCCGGCACCTGGAGCCCCACGCCACTATCGGCCGGTCCGAGTTCGAGTTCGCCCTGCCGCCCCGGGCGCGGGTCACGAGCAGCGTCCAGGTCCTCGCCATGGGGCGATCCCTGGCGGACCTGCACATGCCGGTGCCGTTCCCGATTCGCATGCCGGGCTACCTGCCTGCCGGGTTCGACGTCATGGACGTGCAGATCTTCGAGCGCGGCGGGGTCCGGAGCGTTCACTGGAGATTGAGCGACGGCCTCGACATGCTCTCCTTATTCCAGACCGCCAGGGAGCACGAGGCACCCCGGCCCGCGGGGGCGCAGGTCGTGACCCTGCCCCACGTCGCGACGGGCTTCATGGTCGATCACGGCCCCGAGCGCATGCTCTGCTGGCAGACGGGGGCGGGCAGCTTCTCGCTGGTGGGAGACCTAGGACCGGACGAACTCGAGCGGATCGCCGACTCGACCAGCCCCTGATTATTTTCCTTCTCGATGGCGGCAGAGGGGGCGGTTCGCCCCCGTCTTCCCGGCGAACGCCGGGATCCAGGAGCGGCCAGGATCGCGGTATCCAACTGGCCGCTCCTGGGCCCCGTTGTTCAACGGGGAGACGGGCCCCAAGGGGCCTCGAACGGGCGCTACTCGACCGGCGTCACGGGCAAGGCGAGCGCCTTTTGCAACTGCGCCCGGGCGAACTTTTGCAGGAAGGCCATCGACTCGGCCTGGCTCGACATGAGCTTGCCATCGTGGTCGAGGTCGAGCTCGCCGAACAGCTTGGAAATGAGGGGCCAGTCGCCGTGCAGGCCGAGGCAGGTCACCAGGTACTGGCGCAGCTCGCCGAAGCCGAAGTGGCCCTGGTAAGGGGCGATCGCCTTCTCCATCCGGTCCTCCATGAGGTGGTGGAAGGCTTCGATGGCCGCCGTGCTGGCGAGGGCTTGGGATGCCTCGGTGGCCGTGACGACCCCGTCATGGTTGGCGTCGAACTGGGCCATGAAGAGGCTCGTCACCTCGGCGTCGTGGCCGGCCGCGAACTCGGCCTGGCTGATCGACCCGTCGTGGTCGGTATCGGCATGGGCCAGGAGGTAGGACCACTCGCTGGTGAGCACGTCCTTGACGATCGCGTTGATCACCGCGTGGTCCGGGTCGTCGGCCGCGTGGATCGCGGCGGGCGCGACATGGGAGACCACGGCCGGGGCGGTGCCGCACCCCGCGAGCCCCAGGGCGACGAGTCCCACCCACCAGGTCTTGCCCATGATCCCCTCCTTCTTAAACCGGTGTTAACCTTCTGAGGTTACCCGATCGGTCAAGAAGGAGTCAACCGCCAAAAAAAGGGGCCCCCGCCTTGGCGGGGGCCCGGGATCGAAGCTGTTAGGTGAGGGCGGGCTTCTTGGCCAGCGACGTCAGGGCCGAGACGGTCACCTCGCCGTCCTCGCTCGCCCACTCGAAGGCGAAGAACGAGGTCGAACCCGACTTGCTGCTGCGACCGCCGGAGCGCTCATAGACCATGACGGTGCAGCCCCCTTCGGAGCCTTCCACCAGCGAGTACTCAGCCTCGCGCGGCACCAAGCCGAGCTCGATCGCCTCGCCGACCTTGCGACGGGCGATCGCCGACCACTTGGAACCCAGAAGCATGGCCATCGATCCCTCCTCTTAAACAACGGCGCCCGAGGGCACCCTTTCACTCCGGCTTGAGCGGGTCAGGCGTTGCGCGCGGGCTTGGCGCGGAACACGATCCGTCCCCGGGTCAGGTCGTAGGGGCTCAGCTCCACCCGGACCCGGTCCCCCTGTAGGACCTTGATTCGGAACTGGCGCAGCTTGCCCGCCAGGTGCCCCAGGATCTCGAACTCGTTATCCAGTTGGATCCGGAACATGCCGTTCGACAAGGCCTCCTGAACGACCCCCTCCATCTCAATCGCAGCTTCTTTCATAGTCTCCTTTAGCCAGTCGGAACACCGAACTTCGAAAACGCCCATGCCAGGCGGGGATTGCGGGCCGGAAGTCCCGATCGTGCGGGCCTCGGCGGTCATCACATTCGCCTGAACGGTTCTTACTCGGACAGCAATGACCTGTTAATCATATCACAGATCGGCCTCAAAACGGAGGCAAGCGGGCCAAAACGCGGGGCCCCCGGTGATAGGGGCCCCGCGAGTTTCGTCAGTGCGAGGGAAATCAGGCCATCCGCGGTAAGCAGAGGCGGTCAATCCTCAGCGAACGCGCTTGCGCGCGCGTTCTCAACGGGTAGGGCTGACCTCCAGCTCCAACACCTCGACGTTCAGATGACTGCTACAATCCATACGCAGGTACCTCCTTTGCTTATTCGGGGATGTGCCCCTGCGCCCCTTCTACCCGGATTCCCCCGTTATGTACCGGCCAAGCTCGGAGGCTCCGTGAAACAGCCCCGTTCCAGCGGCGTCCTGCTGCATCCCACCTCGCTCCCGGGTCGCTACGGCCTGGGCTCGTTCGGCGCCGAGGCCCGTCACTTCGTCGACGCCCTCGCCCAGGCCCACCAGTCGTTCTGGCAGGTGCTGCCCCTAGGGCCCACGAGCTACGGAGACTCCCCCTACCAGTCCTTCTCGGCATTTGCGGGCAACCCGTTGCTGATCGACCCCGAGATCCTCGTGACCGAGGGCCTCTTGACCCCGGCCGATCTCGCGGACGTGCCGGACTTCCCGGCCGAGGCCGTCGACTACGGCTGGGTCATCCCGTACCGGACGGGCCTGTTGCGGAGGGCCTTCGAGCGCCTGCAGCCAGGATCGGCCCTGGAAGAGCGGGTCCTCGCCTTCCGGGACCGCGAGGCGGGCTGGCTCACCGACTATGCCCGGTTCATGGCCCTCAAGGACGAGCATGGGGGCCAGGCGTGGGGAGAATGGTCCCCCGAGCTGCGAGGGCGGGATCCTGGGGCGATCGCCCGGGCCGACGAGCGGCTCGCCGAGGCGATCGCCTTCCATGCCTTCGTCCAGTTCCTCTTTGCCGAGCAGTACGGGGCCCTCAAGCACTATGCCAAGGAGCGCGGCATCTGCCTCGTAGGCGACCTGCCGATCTTCGTCGCCTATGACAGCGCGGACGCCTGGGCCAACCCGGATCTGTTCTACCTCGATTCGGATGGCCACCCGACCGTCGTGGCCGGGGTTCCTCCCGATTACTTCAGCGCCACGGGCCAGCTCTGGGGCAACCCCCTCTACCGCTGGGAGCGCCATGCCGAGACCGGCTATGCCTGGTGGATCGCCCGGCTCAAGAAGGCCTACGAGCTCTACGACCTGGTCCGGATCGACCACTTCCGGGGCTTCGAGGCCTACTGGGAGGTGCCGGCGGAGGAAGAGACCGCGATCAACGGCCGCTGGGTCAAGGGGCCGGGGATGGCCCTGTTCGATGCTCTGAGGGCCGCCCTGGGAGAGCTCCCCGTCATCGCCGAGGACCTGGGCGTCATCACGCCGGAGGTCGAGGCCCTGCGGGACGGGGCAGGACTGCCCGGCATGCGGATCCTGCAGTTCGCGTTCGGCGGGTCGGCCGACAACGCCTACCTGCCCCACAACTTCGTGCCGCACACGGTCGTCTACACCGGCACCCACGACAACGACACGACGCGCGGCTGGTTCGAGGCGGCCGAGCCCGAGGCGCGGGCCCACGCCCTGACTTACCTGAAGGGCACGCCCGAGACGATCACCGGGGACATGATCCGGCTTGCCATGGCCTCGGTGGCCAACCTCGCCGTCGTGCCCATGCAGGACTGGCTCGATCTCGGTCCGGAGGCGCGGATGAACGTGCCGGGGCGGGCCTCGGGCAACTGGGCCTGGCGGATGGGCGCCAAGGACCTGAGTCGGGACCTCGTCGCCCAAATGGCCGAACTGACCGACCTGTTCGGCCGCCATGCTAAAGGCGGGCGGGTTTCTGCCCCGCCCGCCGAAGCCTCGCTCGCTACCTGATCGCCGCGAGCACGGCCTTGACGCGACCCACCTGACCGGTGTCGAGGCGGACCTTGATGCCGTGAGGGTGGGTCGGGCTCTTGGTGAGGATCTGGGCGACGACCCCTTCGGTCGTCTCGCGGCTGACCTGGTTGTGCTTCTCGACGATGATGACCCGGTCGCCAATCCTGGGGCGCATGCGACGTCCTCCCTTCGGATGGTCAAAACGAGGGGAACCTGGAGTCACGGCTACCGATGAGGAGACCCCAGCGGGGTCGGCTCGATTATAGCAGGCCGCGGGGCCTTACCCAACCTTAAGGCAAGCCGATCCTGGTTTGGTGGTAAGAAGGTGTTAAGTGCTCGTCGGGCAAGGGGGTTTCATGTCGGGAGTGACCTTTGGTGGCAATGGCGTGCCGTTCCGGCGCCAGACTTTCGTGGCGGCCGGCGGCGACGGCGTCGGCCCGGACGGCAAGAAGAAGCAGGACGAGGGCCACAAGGTGGCCCACGATGCCAAGACCACGGTGGACGTGGCCCATCTGGCCACCGAGTCGCCGAAGCTGGCGGCCGAAGTCATGGACTTCATCGCCAAGAATCCGCGCCTCGACGCGTCGATCCTCAAGGCCCTCGTCGACTTGGCCCAGAAGGCGCCCGATGCCGCCGAGAGCCTCATGAAAGTCGCCGAGAAGCACCCCCGTCTCGCGCGCCCGCTCGTCAAGGCCCTGCCCAAACTCGCGCACGTCTATGACGGGGTCTACGCCAACCTTAAGAAGCAATACCCGCAGCTTTCAGACAAGGTCCTGGCCCGCATCTCCGAGGATTCGCTCAAGCGGGGCATCATGAAGGCCGTGCCCGTCCTGGGCATCGGCATCGCCAGCTGGGGCACCGTCGACACCATTAAGGCCGCGCTGGATCCCCGCGTGTCGGATAAGACCAAGGGCTTGTTCGCCGCCGCTAACACGGCGGACTGGGGCTCAGCCATCTCCGGCCTGTTCTGCGAGACGGGAATCGGGGAGGCTGCCTCCGTCGCGACAGCCGTGGCCTCTATCGGCCTCTACGCCAAGGCCGAGGCCAGCAAGGAAGTCGATCTGCACCACGCCGAGGCGGCCCACGCCGATCCGGCGGCGGCCACCGTCATCGATCAAGGGGTCGCCGAACTCTCGGAAGAGGCCCACTCAGGCCCTGGCACTGTGGTCCCGGGAGCTCCCGACGTGGCCGATCTGCTTGGCATTTAGAGCACCTAACAAAACCAGGCATGTTACCTCTGTGTGGCCGACGTGTCGGCTGGTAGGAACAGTTTCGTTAGGCGCTCTAAGCGGGCTGGTTTCCTTCAGGACCCCATCACCAGGACTTCCGTCATCCCGTCCGTTTGATAGGGGTCACCCTCGCCATTCTTGCCGTGGTAGGGATGGCCGATGCCCGGGATCACGTAGCGATCGACCACCATCCGGGTCTGCTCCAGCGTCTTGGCCACGTAGTTGCGTTCCATGTCGATCTGCGGGCCGATGATATGGGTCGGGCCCTTGATCACCCGGATGCCGATGTCGCGGGTAGCCGCCACCGCCCAGGTTTGCCTCCCGCCCGGATCCTTGGTCTCGGTCTTCCAGAGACGGAAGTGGTCCCGTCGCCGGACGTGCTGGCTGTTCATCTCGTAGCCCACGTCCTGCGATCGCCCGAACAGGTAGAGCAAGCTCAGGGGCGCGTTGGGATAAGAAGTGTCGAACAGGGTCGCCTCGGCGATCCTGGCCGCCGTCTCGACGGTGATGGGGTCGGCCTTGATCCAGCCGGCCCGGGTGATGCAGCCCGTCACGGCCGCTTCGCTCCCGATGAGCACGACGTTGACCGGATCTCCGGAGACCGAGCCCGCTTTTTCCGACTTGGCCGTGAACGGTTGGCAGGGAAGGTCCGAGATCCGTTGGCTTGGAGGCGGCGACGGAGGGGTCGGGGCGTCCGGGGCCGAACTGCCGCTGTCGGAAGGCGTCACCACCCCCAGGTCCAGGGCAGCGTTGGGCAGCTCGCCGCAACCGGCGAGGGCCATCATGACGATCAGAGGTAGCCAGCGACGCACCATGGGTGACTCCCGAACCAGGGCTTTCACGAGGTGTTATCGGGCCGGACCCGGTCGATCCGGTTCAGGGAGGGCTAAGGTCTTCGTAAGGATTTATTAAAATAGCAGATCGAGGGGGCGCTTGACAGCGCACCGCGGGGCCTCTAGCCTGAGAGCCCGATGCCTCTTGGAAAGGAACCCCCACGTGCGTCTCGTCGGTTTGTTTCTCGCCCTCTGGGCGATCGCCCTGCCCGCCCACGCCGAGTTGAAGGCGATCAACGGACTTCCGCTCAGGCGGGAGTCGTACCGGCGCATCGTGTCGCTGGCGCCGTCCACGACCGAGCTGCTCTATGCGGCCGGGTGGGGCGACCGGGTGGTGGGCGTCAGTGCGGCGTCCGATTTCCCGCCGGAAGCGCGGCGCAAGCCCCAGGTCGGCGGGGCCCAGAGCCTCAACGTCGAGCGAATCCTCGCCCTCAAGCCCGATCTGATCGTGGGCATCCCCATGAAATCGCCGGTACTGGCTCAACTGGGGAGTCTCTCGACGGCTCCGGTCGTCTTGCTACCGGGTGATACCTTGGACTCGATCGCCAGCGAGGCCGAGCAGCTCTCTTCGGTCCTGGGACCGAGCGGCCGGGTCTTCGCATCCCGCTTCCGGCGGGAGCTTGCGGCGATCGCCCCCGGTCGTCGCCATCCGAGCGTCTTCTACCTGGTGTGGGATCAGCCCCTCATGACGGCCGGGCCCACGACCTACCTCGACGACCTGATCCGTCGAGCGGGGGGGCGCAACGTCGTGTCGGCGAGCGGCTACATATCCTACTCGGAGGAGCGCCTGATCGCGGCCCATCCGGACGTTGTGCTCTACCCCGACAACCTCGAGCCGGGTGCCAAGCGTCTGAGGGCCCGGCTGCCCCATGCCCGCTTCATCGGGTTGAACGCCGATCGGGTCTCGCGGCCCGGGCCCCGGATCCTAGACGTCATCCGTCAGGTGGCCAGGGCGTTCAGCTAGGCCTACTCCCGCATCGTCCAGCCGTCGGAGACGAGGCCGATCTGCATGTCGAAGAACTTGTACGGCATGTAAAGGTAGCCCTGATCGCCGAAATCCGTCCCCCAGGAATTCTTCAGGATGAGGATCTGCTTGTCGTCGTCGTAGCCGACGCAGCAGGTGGCATGACCACCGATGAGCGAGTCGTTCTGGAGATTCGGGACGGGCAGTAGGCCGCCGACGCGAGCCTTACGGATGCTGTCGAAGACCAGGAAGCCGAAGACGACCGGATAGCCCTCGTCGAGCGACGCCTTGACCTCGCTCAGCTTGGTGATCTGGCGCAGGTGCCCGCCGGAGAAGTTCTCGGCCGCGTGGTAGACGGGGTCGCTCGGGGTCGCGGGCAGGAAGTACTTCACGAACCAGGGGTCCGTCTGCTGGGCCTCGTTCGGGTAGGGATAGTACTTTTCGGGGGCAGCCCCCTCCATGACGAGCAGGTTCATGCCCAGGAACATCTGGGCGCCCGTATCGATGTTGCTCTCACCCGTGAAGGAGCGCTCGTTGAACCACAGGAAGGCCGGGCTCAGGGGCACGAAGTCCTTGGTCGCGTCGCCCTGGCGATCGCGGATGGCCTTCAGCTCCATGAATTCCTTGAGACCCTTGACCATCGAGAAGCCGGTGCACGAGCCGAACTCGCCCTGGTCGGCGACCGGGCTCATGAGCGGGCGCAGGTCGACCTTGTGGCCCGGGTCATCCTGGATCTTGAAGCCCAGGGAGGCCTTGCGGGAGGGCAGGTCGTCGACGATGGGCACCGTGCCCTTGTTGTTCCAGCCCAGGCCCTTGCCGAGCTCGGCGATCGCCGCCTTGGACGCCATCTTGAACGACCCGGTCGAGGCGAGCGGCGCCTGCGTGGCCGGGCCGGCTCCACAGCCAGCCAGGAGGGACAGGCCGACGGACATGGCGACAAGAAAGTTCAAGCGCGGCTGCAACATGCGTCCTCCCCTTGGAACCCGTGCGGGCGGCTGTATGGAAGGAGTCATCGCTGGTGTGTGAGCCGTTAAGACCTAAGGTCGAGTTAAGGTTGATCGCAGGTTTGATTAAGTATCAGGCCCGTCCGGGCGAGTCGGGCTTCCATGTCGGCGGGAACGGGCGATAACAGTGCCATCCCGTCCCTCGTGCGGGGATGGTGGAAGCTCAGGCGCTCGGCATGCAGGGCGCCTCGCATCAGGTAGGGATCCGGATGGCCATAGAGGGGATCGCCGACCAGCGGGTGGCCTACGTGGGCCAGGTGAACCCGGATCTGGTGGGTGCGACCGGTTTCGAGCCAGAGGGAGAGCCAGGTCAGCGGTTCATGGGAGCTACGGGCGAGAACCCGGTAGTGGGTGATGGCGGGCTGGCCGTGATCGGCCACGATCCGGCGCCCGCCAGGGCCGGGCAGGCGGGCGATCGCGCCCTCGATCACGCCCGAATCCGACTCCAGCCAGCCCGTGGCGATCGCCCGATACTCCCGGTGAATCCCCCCGCCCTCCAGCTGGCGGGCCAGCTGCTGGTGGGCATAGGCGTGCTTGGCGAACAGGACCAGGCCCGAGGTTTCCCGGTCGAGCCGGTGCACGGGGTGTACTCCGCTTGCCTCGACCCGTTCCCGGAAGCGCCAGGCGAGGCCGTTGGCCAGGGTGCCGTGATGGCAGCCGTGCGTGGGGTGCACGACCTGGCCCGGGGCCTTGTTCACGACGATCACGTCGGCGTCCTCGAAGATGACGTCGAGGGGCACCGGCTCGGGATCGATGCGGGGCGAGGGGGTCTCCGGCCAGGTGAGGGTCAGCACGTCGCCGGGGCTCACCGGCTCGGAGAGGCGGGTGGGCCGTCCGTTGAGCCGGATTCCGTCGGTGGCGGCGAGGCGCCGGATCAGGGTGTGGGACGCCCCGAGGTTGGCGGTGAGCACCCCGCGGACCGTCTGGCCCGGCAGCACCTGGTCGATGGAATAGCAATACGAGTCCATGGGGCCATGCTACCGGATCCGCTCGTTTGGTTCGGCGGCGCAACCCTGGTCAGGTCGCTCAAGACGGCGGCCCGCCCGATTCCTAGCATGGGGCCATGGGCCAGACCACCCGGTATCGAGCAAGCATGCTTGCCTTGCTTCTCTTGAGTGCATGCACGGCGGAACCTGACCCGCTCCCATCGCCTCCTCCCAGCGCCGATCCCCCACCGGTCACCGAGCTGCAACCGGCCGCGGCCCCCCCGCCCACCTGGAGGGCGCGGGTGAGGTTGAGAAATGCCCTCACCGGTCAGCCATTGCCTTGTGGGTTCCTCGCGGTGGACGGGGCCCTCGCCGAGGCTCGGCCTGACGCGACCTATTCGGCCCCGGTGGGAGCGACCGCATCGCTCAAAGTCGCGGCGCCTGGATTTCTGCCGGTGGCGTGGGTCGGGCCCCTGAGCGACCATGCCACGCTGGAGGCAGCCCTCATGCCGGCCCGGCTGCGCTTCCTGGCCTTCGGGGACAGCCTAACCGCCGGGCTCCATGTGTCGGAGTTCGACCAGTATCCGCGGCAGCTGGGCACCCTTCTGGAGCAGGCGTACCCCGGCCTGCAGGTCACGGTCGTGAACCTGGGGCGAGGCGGGGAGACCTTTCGGGACGCGCTGCGCCGCGTGCCAGACGTCATGGATGCCCAACCCGACGTGCTCCTGGTCGCCTTCGGGACCAACGACGCTACCCGCACGCCGATCGGCCAGTTTCCAGACTCGGTGGATCAGGTCCTGAAGCCGCTCTCGGGGCTCGGGTGCCCGCTGATGCTGGCCGACATCCCCTACAAGCCTCGCTGGGCGGGCGACTGGAACGGGAAGACGGCGCCCTTCGACGCTGCGATCGCCCAGGCGGCCGAACGCGATCACGCGAGCCTGGTCTCCTGGTCCCGGGCCTTTCGCAAGGAGGCCCAGCGAGGAAACTGGGACCTCTTCTACCACGACTCCCCCTACGATCCGCGGCAACCCGACTGGGTGTTCCAGGGGGACTACCATCCCAACGCCGCGGGCCAGGCCGTCATGGCCCGGGCGATCGCCTCCGAGCTCGAAACCCACGTACACCCGGGCCTCCGGGTGACCTCGTCCGATCCGACGAAAGAGTTCGGCCCGGTCGTTCAACGAGACAACTTGGCCGATCCGCTATAACCGGGGTCGCTTGCCTGCTAGAGCGAGGTGACCCATGGCCCCATCCCCCGCCGCCCAACGCCTCGCCTTCGTCGACGGCATGCGTGCCCTCTCGGCGCTCTGGGTGATCGCCTTCGACGTGTGGCGCTTCCAGGGCAGCCCCGACCTGTGGCCCTTGACGCCGCTGTTTCAGAGCGGACACCTTGGTGTCGAGGTGTTCATGGTCTTGAGCGGTTTCTGCCTCTTCTACCCCTTCGCGCACAAGGGGGCACTTCCCCCGGGGCACTGGCGCCAATTCTTCATCCGGCGGGTCCGCCGTATCCTGCCGCCCTACTACGTGGCAATCGCCTACGCGATCGCCATGCCCCTCGCCGCCGCGGCCTTACTCGCGCGGTTCAGGGTCCATGCCCCCCTTCCCGATCGGCCCACGGCCTGGGATCTCGCGAGCCACCTGACCCTCGTGCACAACCTGTTTCCCGACGTCCGGTCGACGCTGAACGCAAGCTTTTGGTCCCTGAGCCTCGAAGCCCAGTTCTACCTGGTGTTTCCGCTCATGGCGATCGCCGTCCTGCGGGCCCGCTGGCTAGGAGTCGCCGCCATCGCCGGCCTTTGCCTGCTCTACCGGGGCGCGGTCACGCTCGGGCTGTTCGGCGTGGACCCGACGGTGAGTACGACGGCCTACGGCGCGATCGTCGGGCGGCTCACCATCTTCGGGGCAGGGATGCTCGCGGCCTGGATTGTCCGCAACGGGATGGCGGGGCCGGTCTCCCAGGGCATGAACCGGCTCGGCGACACCATGACCCTGCCGATGCTGGCGCTCGGCTACTGGTGGTATTTCCACCCTTGGGGGCCCGTTCCCCTCTCGGACATGGTCATCGGGACGGCGATCGCCTGGGCGCTCGTGCGCTACGCGACGACGCCCCGCCGGGTTGCGGCGTGGCTGAGCGCCCCGTGGCTGGTCGCGATCGGCGAGATCTCCTACAGCTTCTACCTGATCAACCGTCCGACCTGCTACTACGTCGGGGTGGCGGTACGCCACTGGCTCAAGGCGAACGATGGGATCCAGCTCGTGGCCTCGCTGGGTTTGGGGGTGTTGGTCAGCCTGGCGATCGCCCGGCTCTTCTACCAAGCCTTCGAGCGCCCCTTCTTGTTGGCGCGAAGCGGCCAGGCTACCACACCCGTCGGGCTTCGGACGACCCTCACCTCAGCGGGGACGTGATAGGCCCGCCGGATCGGTATTACAAGTGGGCTTGGCTGGGCGAGTCTACAACTTCCGGACGGTAGAAACAGGTGTCCAAGAATTCAGGGCAGCCTCAATCGTTCAAGGTACCGTCTCGCTAACTTCCTTACCGTGTATTAAGCTGAGGATTCATTGGACGCCATGTTGTCGTGCATACTCGACCAACCTCTGGTAGCGGTGGTCTTGCCGCAATTCCGCCATCGACCGTACAATTGCGTCCAGGCATTGCCCAAGTTCATCAGGGACCCAAGTTTGATCGATAAGTAAGGCATCAAGCAAACGTAATGCGGCCTCGGGGAATCGGGAACATAGACCAGACTCGTGCAATCGATGCACGACGTAGAATGGATGATCAATTGGGCGCAGCCAATCCACAATCGTAGACAGTGCCGAAGGAAACTCGCCGCCTGCTGCAATGCAGAGACGAGCCAGCGATTCTGCAATCCTATCTGATGCAAGGTCGCGGGACTTCGGCCAGACCCTTTGCCAGAACAGTTGGATTCGATTCTTCCAGTAAACCTCCCGTTTTTCCCCGGCACCTTCGATGGCTTGCGAGAGTGCCTGAGCCACTTCCTGCAATCCATCTTGAGGAAGCACACCGATCGCTACCTGGAAATCTTCAGGAGTATATCCATCCACTGAATCCATGGCAGCATACGTAATGAATGCGGCAAATTGGCGGCAATTTTCACCAAGCTCCGTATAATGCTTTGCAGTTGAGAGGAAGTTCGACTTGAACGCAATAAGGAGCGGGTGGTAAAGCCTCGGAGACCAGAGGAACCCTTCCCAAGCAGCCTTTGCCTCAACTGAACTAAGGTCCCAGTCAAGCAAAGGCAGAATGTGCGTTATCGTCCAGTAACGATCAACCCGAAACAACGCGATTAGTCGCGATGTCAGCAAGACTCGTCCATGGCGAAAGGTCTCGATTCCTATATCACACAGTTGGGTGAAAAATGGCTCGATATCCCCAGGAAGCGAATCATTGTCGCCAGGCTCTCGTTTGAACCAAAGATTTAGTAACGCTTGCGTGACATGGCCAATCGGATGGTTGATGGCCTCTGACACAGGACGCTGAATCGGTTCACCATTCTGACGGGTAGCTGTGCTCTGCTCTTGGGGCAACGCCAGCACGCGCCGGCAAAGATCCAGCAGGATCTGCTCATGTTTGTCAATCGACTTGGAGGCCGCCTCCATCCACCACGTAACTCCATGCGCGATTATCTGAAGGGTGGAATCCGGCATGCTCTGCACCAAGGGCGCCGCGTAGCGCCACGACCGCAGAACCCGGCCCTCCTCACTCCAGACTTGCAGGGCTTCTCTCCAACGTTCCAAAGGCCAGATCCCTTCCTTGGCTAGGTCACACAAGGCCAAGAAGCTGTGGAAGAAGCGAGTACGACAAGTCTCATGCCAAGTATCTTCATAAGACTGGCTATGTTCCGGTGGAGACTGCTTGAGCCATTGGACGAGGTTCGCGCGCTTGCGGGGGGCTATATCGACATGGCGGCTCTCTTCGTAGTCGGGGTCGCCGGTGCCGCTCATCCAATGAGAGAACTCGTCCCTTTCGTTGTTATCCAATTGCAAGCTGGGATTTTCCTCGGACATTTGGTCGATATACCGTGAGGCGGCGTCGCCAACTTGGCCACAACCTTCGCGCAGCTTGGCGAGACGTAGCCAAACCGAATGATCCACCAGTGATCGCCAACGTTCAGATTCTATGTCATCCCGATACATGCGACGTGGTGGTCCGGCAAGAATCGCTGTTTCCAGCGTTGCACGGGCAGATGGCGAGAGATTCTCTCCCTGAAGCACCAGAAGACGCAAGGTTTCCCTCTGCGTTTCCAGCGACCACAGCCACTGGGCGTCGTCCAGTACCAGCCATTCGACCCACTGAGCGGCGCCGATGCCGTCGTCCTGACCGGCAGCAAACAGGGCCAGCCGCTTGAATGTCGGATAAGGCACATCAAACCAGCCCAACGCGATACGGCGGGCATGCTCGGGGTCTCTTTCCTTCGTTGCAAGCCAGGCGTCGCGCAGCAACTCTATTAACGCTACCCAGTCGCGGAGACCCCGGTTCTGCCAATGTTGGCTGATCGACGGCAAATCCCAGTATGAACGATCACTGCGGTCATCGGCCTCTCTCAATTCGCGGAGCAAGTCCAGGGCATCGCGAAGTAGTTGCTGAAAGTCTTCAAGGAGTGCCGGCAGCGCCGTAGTCCAACGTTCTTCCTCCATTTCATGAAGTAGTGAACGCACGTGGTCAGCAGCTAACACCAGTTCCCAGTTCACTAATTGCTTGATGCGCGTTGGCTCGTCCGTAATCTCTCCTTCATCGCTCCAGCGAAACGGCTTTTCTAACATCACCTTTGGTGTCAATAACTCACGAAGTTCCAGTCGAATTGAGGTTGTAAGGCCATTTCGATTCAGGTTTGCCTTCCAATGGTATAAGTCTATGTCACGACGCAGCGATTTCATGCGCCCTGAGAGCAGCAAGCGCCACAGCGTTTGCATTAACGGCCCAGGAATGGCGTTTGGTGCGTTGGAGCGGATTTCATCCAGTTCTGTGGTCTTATTTTCGTGCTCCAAGCGTGCAAAATGGTCAAGCTTGCCCTCGATCAGCCATCGCAAGCGCTCGTGTAACTGCGCCCCTCGTTGCGCCAGCCAGAGGACCAACCTGGGATCATTCAAGTGCCGCACCAGCCAACATGCCAACTGACGCATCACTGGGTCCCACCCACACTCTAATGCACCTCCAGAAACCAGCATCATCCGCGGTGCGAGGTCGTATGGTGCAGGGCGATGGATAAAGCTAAACCGTAATTTCTCATCGACCTCGACGCGCTGCGGAACATCAAAACGATTCAAGTCACTGTGCTGGTAGCGATCGTCTGAAAGCGCTTCCAGAAGCCATTCCAGTGGCGGAACCGGATTGAAGTCCGCAAAGCGTTTGGCCGGTAGTCCAGACTTATCAGAGAGCGCCCAAAGCATCCGTCCCACGAAGTCATCCTGTCGAGTGCTTGCAGAAGGGTGCGCCAGAGCGTAATCTACGACTATACGCTCTTTACCGAGGATGCCATCACGATAGGTATCGGCCCAGGCTTGTAAGGTTCTATGCAGGGCAGAGTGATCATGGCTACCGGCAAGCACCTCGTAGAGTAATGGAGCCACGCCTTTGGCCCCCCATTCGACAAATTTGTCGTGTTCCTGTCCAGGCTCGCAATCGGCCAAGGCATAGGCTTGCGGTGTACTCTCGCCCAGCATCCGGTCGGCGGCAAGCGCATCCATCATGTAGCGCAGCACTGGGTCATTGATGCTATACCCGACGAAGCACACCACGTAGTTTCGAAAGAGTTCGCTGACGAAGCGCGCCGCCCAGCGTTCAGTTAGATAAGCCAGGCCAAAGTCGCCACTGGTGAGCACCAGCCTGTGTAGAGCACTCTCATCCGCCTTACCTGGCAACAGACCGTGCAGATAGACCAGCCCGTTCCAACGGCTGTTCTTTGGGATCGGTAGCATCGGTGCCACATAGGAGTGGAAAGACAACCCTGCACGCCGAGCCGCCCGGTCGAAAACGCGGTCGAAGTTGGTTGTCACAAGGCGAAGGGTGCCTTTGCGACAGTGTGCCAGTTGCAGCAAGGCGGTATGCGTATCAGTGGCACCATTACGGCGCCATTTTGGTTGCAAGGTTTGTGCTAGCGCCTGGCGCATGGCGATGCGTTGCCCCGGAAGTCGCCGCTCGAGCAGATCCAGCGTGGCATCGAACTGCCCACGCTCGTATGCCTCTTTTTCAATATCCGACTGTCTAGTACCCACGCGCTGATAGATTTTTTCCACCAGCCCTTTAAAACCCGGAAGCCCGGCAGGGTACGAAATGCCGGCGCCGCAGAAGAACACCACGCGGCCTTCTTCATGGGCCTGTATGAGCGCATCCGGTATATCGGGGCCGTTGGCTATGAATTGCATTGAGTATGCCTTGACTGAGCGTTCCGCTGAAAACGAAGGTGATTCAGGGTAAATCGAGCGCCAAGAATCCAAGTTTACGCTATTTATTCAATGTCCTGCTTCAAACGTTTGATTTTGTATCCCCATCCCCTGCGGCTATTTGCAGAACGAAGTGTGGCCTGACTGCGACGTTTCCGATGTTTGAGCTTTTGCTGAGCGGTCGGCCGCCTCAGCGGCTGATTGCTCAGTAATCAACCTTATGTACCCAACCGGCGTCATTCCACGCAAGGTACTGCGGGGCGGTGTGGTTGTAGATCCTGGGGGTCGGTAGCCCAGATGCCGTGCGCGACCTGGTTAGGCGAATCCTGGAGGCGGCGTAGTGAACCCAGCGGCCAGGCTACCTCACCCGTCGGGCTTTGGACGACCCGTAAACCAGCGGGGACATGACTGGCCTGTCAAATTCAGTCAGCGCCCAGGACGCCGGCGCGAGATTTCAAAGGGTTGCTTTCTCTCGCTCTATCACTTGATGGAGGACTGCCTTCATCCAGGTCTGATATCGCATACCCTGGCGTTTAGCGATCAGCTTCGCCGCTTCGATGTCCTCATCTGAGAGACGAATGGATGTCGCCTTCGATTTGCTGGCGTACTTCTCGGTGGCCGCCCTGGCTTGCGCCAAGGCGGCTTCCTTCGGGGGGAGATTGGCGAGGATGCCCTCGACCTCTCCCTCAGGGATCGGCTCGAAGTAATCGTCGAGTTCGTCCTGATGGTCCAGGTACCAGCGTGCCTCTTCGGCCTCGCTGGCAAACTTGGGCAACGGTTTCTTATTCGACATACTTGCCCCACCTTCCTTCATACTTGCGAATCTCGGCAGGCCCTGATTCAAAGGCCGTCACAACGCGGATCTTATCGCCTCGGTAGGTGTAAACCACAGTCAGGACCAGACCCTCACTTGTTCGACTGACAACCCGGATACGAAACTCGCCCCCCTCAATGCCTTTTGAAACGGTCACCGGACGGCTGTATAGGGCCTCGACCACCTGTTCTGGCCACACTCCGTGGTCATCCACGATGTGGCTCACATTACCTTCATCCCAATCGAACACCATTCACGAATTTCCCGGCGACATTCAAGCATTGTAACCACAATGTAGCTACAATTGCCTGAAGTTGTCAACGCCATCCGGGGAGATGTCGATCATCATTGCTTCACCCGTCGGGCTTCGGACGATCCTCAAGCCAGCGGGGACGTGACGGGCCCGCCGGATTCGGTAGGCGCCAAGGGGACCGGATGGATCGCGCCCAGCCGCCGGAGGGAGGGCGATCGCCACGCGACCAGCAACACGACCGCGATCGTCCCGATGCCCCCCAGCACCACCGCGCGCACGGGCCCCCAGAGCCCGGCCGTCAGGCCCGACTCGAAGCCACCCAGCTCGTTCGACGTCCCGATGAAGATGTGCTGGATCGCTTCCACGCGCCCCCGCAGGCCGTCTGGCGTCAGCAGGGTCGACATGTTTTGCCGGATCACCATGCTCACGGCGTCGAACGCGCCGGTCAGGAACAGCATGGCGAAGGCGACGACCGGGTCTCGGGCGAGTCCGAAGCCGATGGTCGCGACCCCGAAGCCCGCGACCATCGCGAGCAAGACCGGTCCATTGCGCCGGATCGGCGGAAACTGGGTCAGAACGGCGCTGGTCACGGCCGCCCCCAGGGCGCCGGCCGTCATGAGCCAACCTAACCCCGCTGGCCCGACGCGCAGCACATCCTTGGCGAAGATGGGGAGCAAGGCGGTCGCGCCACCCAGCAAGACGGCGAACATGTCCAGGGTGATGGCGGCCAGCAACAACTCGGAGCGGGCCATGAACCGCAGGCCCTGGAGCAAGTCCTGCCAGTCGAAGCTTTCGGGTTCAGTCTGGGGCCGGGGCAGCCGGATGAAGGACAGGCAGCCGATCAACCAGATCGATCCGGCGGCCGCACACGCGTAGAGCAGCCAGGCTTCATGCCACTGGGCCAGCAGCCAGCCCCCGAGAATCGGGCCCAGCAAGGCCATGGCCTGACCGGTCGCATTTTGCCAGGTCAGAGATGAGGGCAGGACCTCGTCCGGAACCAGGGCGGGAAAGAAGGCGGATTGAGCCGGAGCCCAGAGCGATCGGGCAACCCCGTTCAGCAGGAGACAGGCGAAGTACCAGGGTAGGGCGGCCCCGGTCCCCGAAACGAACGCCAGGCCGAGACTGGCCAAAGCATGCAGGGCGACGGCCAGGATCAGGATTCGGCGTCGATCGTAGCGATCTGCGGCATGACCAGCCGGCAGGGCCAGGAGCAGGATCGGCAGGAACTGCACCACGCCCACGAAGCCCAGGACATAGGCCGAATGGGTTCGTTCGTAGAGATCCCAGCCGATGGCCATCGAGCCCAGGACGTATGTCAGGTCGCTGGGAACGGCCCCCAGCAGGAATCGGCGCAAGTTGGGTTGCCGCAACGGGTGTTGGCTGGGATCGGTCATCTCGGCCTCGCTAGGGCTTCATCCTAGCATCGGCCAGGGCTGTTCAGCGAGCGTCACCGCCCCGGATCCAGCCGGCGACGTCGGTCACGACCTCCGGCAGCACGTGCCCCGGTACCTGGTACTCGGCAGGCTTGCATAGCCCGGTCCCGGGCTGGAAGAGGTGATTGAGCGCGGGATACAGCCGGTAGGATGCGACCGACGCCCCCTCGAGTCCTTGCTTCCAGAGCTCGAAGTCGGCCGTGGTGACCTGGTAATCACGCTCGCCCTGGAGGACCAGGATCGGCTTCCCCAGCGCCCGGGCCGTCTGCGGCGGATGGACCTGGCGAAGGTCGAGCCAGTACGGAGCCGGAATGCCCAGCGGCAGGGAGGCCGAGGCTGTGAGGGGCGACAGGTCGGGAGCCTTCACCCGCGTGGCGCGGCGCTGGATGTCTCGTACCTGTTGATCGAGGACGTCCCGCGGCATGCCGTCCACCTGCCCCAGGTAGCGGGCCTGGTCGACGAGCAGGTCCTCGAAGGGGCGCACCGGGCCAGCCATGATCACGAGGCCTGCCAGCTCGGGCGCCCCTTCCGCGATGCGAGGGGCGAGGTACCCGCCCAGGCTGTGCCCCAGGAGGAAGACGCGGGTCGCGTCGACGCCCGGGGTGTGGGCCAAGAGCCGGACGGCGGCGCGAGCATCCTCGATCACCTCCTCCTGGACCGTGAAGCGATCGCCCAGCCTCACGCACTCGGCCGGCCGCGCCTTCGTGCGCTTGTCGTAACGCAGCACGGCGACGCCTCGGCTTGCGAGCCCCCAGGCCAGGTCCTTGAACGGTTTGTTGGGCCCGATCGACTCGTCACGGTCGTTGGGACCCGACCCGTGCACCAGGACGAGGGCCGGGAACGGTCCTTTCCCCTTGGGCATCGTGATCGTGCCGGGCAGGTCCAGCGGCCCCACCACGACCTCCCGTTCGGTGAAGGATCCGGGGTCGGCGTAGGAGGGAGGAGCGTAGGTGGCGGCGGGCCCCGCCCCCTGAACCGCGAACACGTGACCGTCGCGGTCGAAGCGGACCAGCAGGTCCTGAGTCGCGTTCTCGAAGCGGCAGGTGACGATCAGGTCGTCGCCCTGGCCGGATCGCATCCCCGTGATGGCCTGGAACCTCCCGAACCGTTGCTCGAACTGCTGCCAGGCGGCTTTCAACTGGGCGGGAAGGATCAGGGCCTGGACCCTGGGGGAAAATAACGCGCGGACGTGGACCACGTCGCCCGCGGCCCATTCGGTGAGCAGGGTTTTGGCGAGGCGCTGGCGGGCAGCCGTGTCGGGTGCGGCCTCGGCGGGAACCCCCGCCGCGAGGGTCGTGGCCAGGGTGGCGGCGAGCAGCAGGCGGGAAGCAGTCATGGGACGGTTCCTTTCAGGAGTGCCGGGTCGTGAGGCGGTGGAAGAGCCAGTAGGAGTAGCCGATGGAGACGACCGAGAGGGCGATCGCCGACCCGATCACGATCCCGAATCGCCACCCGGCCGAAAGCGGCCAGGAGAGCAGCATGAGGACGCCACACCCGACCATGAGCGCGCCGACGATGCGGTGGGTCCGGTACCAGACCTCCTCGCTCGAGAGGGTCCAGGGCGTGCGGACCCCGACGAACCAGTTGGAGCGGACCTTGGGCAAGTAGTTGCCCATCACGATGAACAGGAGGCCGATGGCCGCGTTCATCCACTGTGAGGGCAGGGCGTGGCTCGGAGAGACGCTCGCCGCGAGCGTCAGGTAGGTGAGCAGCAGGAAGAAGGCCATCAGGGCATTCTTGAGCACGGGGTAGACGCCGGCGAACTCCCGGTAGTGCTCGGATCGCGGATCGATGTAGGGGATGAGGGTCAGGAGGGCGTACATGAGGGTCGCGATCCCGGGGCCGAGCAGGGCCCCGACGGCCCGGGGCGACCACTGGTTCGGCTGCCCATAGACCCCCCAGTGGGTCGGGACCTCTGCTGGCAGGTGTGGCCAGTACCAGGCGACGAGGGCCCAGGAGGCCAGCAGCAGGACCACGGGCAGGAACTCACTTTTGAACGTCGGGCGCATGGGGCGCTCCTTTCCAGAGGTCGACCAGCGAGGTCACGAGCTCTTCGAACACCGTCAGGTTGAGGTGGTAGGTGATCGACGTGCCGGCGCGCTCTCCGAAGATCAGGTCGGCTTCTTTGAGCTGGTTGAGGTGATGGGAGATGGAAGGCTTGGACAGGTCGAACCGCTCAGCGATCTCGCCCGCTGTCATGGGACGCTGGCGCAACAGCGACAGGATCTCGCGCCGCGTGGGATCGGCGATCGCCTTGAAGACCTCGTTGAGCGACACGGCGGACCTCCTGCCAATGATTCAGTTCCTATCAAATTAGGCATCTGTCTAATTTGATATTATTCGAAATAATGGGAGAGTCAAGCCCTGACGGAGGGGGAGCCGGTGGACTGACGCCCCGTCACGGCTGCAGGGCGAGGCCTTCCTGCTGCTCCGCCTGGAGCCGCCACAATTTGTGGTAGAGCCCTTCGCGGGCGATCAGCTCGGCGTGGGTACCGGTCTCCCGGATCTCGCCCCGGTGCAAGACCAGGATGCGGTCGGCGCGCTGGATGGTCGAGAGGCGGTGGGCCACGATGAGGGTGGTGCGACCCGCCGTGAGGCGCCGCAGGGCCTCCTGGATGACAGCCTCGGTCTCGCTGTCCACGTTGGCCGTCGCCTCGTCGAGCACCAGGATGGCCGGATCGAAGGCGAGGGCCCTGGCGAAGGCGATCAGTTGCCGCTGTCCGGTCGAGAGGGTCGAGCCGCGCTCGGTCAACTGGGCCTCGTAGCCCCCTGGCAGGTCCCGGATGAAGGCGTCGGCACCGACCGCCCGCGCCGCTTCCTCGACGGCCTCGGGGCTGATCTCGGGGTGATCGAGCCGGATGTTGCCCCGCACGTCGCCAGCGAACAGGAACACGTCCTGCAGGACGAAGCCGATGCCGCGTCTCAAAGAGGCCTGGGTCAGGTCGCGCACGTCCTGGCCATCCAGGCGGACCACGCCCCGTTGGACATCGTAGAAGCGCGCGATCAGGCTCAGGATCGAGGACTTGCCAGCGCCCGTGTGCCCCACGAAGGCGATCGTCTGGCCTGGCTCGACCTGGAAGCTCACGTTCTTGAGCACCCAGTTATCGCCCTCGTAAGCGAACCAGACCCGGTCGAACGCGATCCCGCCCACCAGGGACGGGGGGGCGATCGCCCCCTCCCGGTCCCGGATCTCGGGCTCGGTGTCGAGCAACTGGAAGATCCGTTCGGAGGAGGCCATCGCGGCCTGGAGCAGGTTGAACTTTTCGGCCAGCTCGTTGATCGGGTTGAAGAGCTGACGGACGTAGCTCGTGAAGGCGTACAGCGTGCCCAGCTCGATCGCGCCCGCGGCGCTCAGGATGCCGCCCCGCCAGAGCACGAGGGCGAGGGCGAAGGAGGCGAGGAGATCGAGCGAGGGACGGAACAGGCCGAATAGCTGCAGGTGCCACCAGAGGGAGTCGAAGTAGGCGCGGTTGGCGGTCGTGAACGAGGCGATCTGGCGCGCCTCGCGGTGGAAGATCTGGATGGTGCGCAGCCCCGAGAGGTTCTCGGCGATGAAGGCGTTGATGCCGGCGACCCGGGTCCGCATGTCCCGGAAGTTCTCGCGGGCCAGCCCCCGAAAGATCCAGACGTTGGCGAAGACGACGGGCAGCATGCCCAGCGCGATCCAGGCCAGGGTCCGGTTCAGGTAGAACAACATGCCCATCAGCCCCACGATCGAGAAGCAATCGCGGAACAGGTTGACGAGCACGCTCGTGTACATCTCGTTGAGGGTCTCGATGTCGTTCGTGACCCGCGTGACGAGCCTCCCGACCGGATGGGCGTCGAAGTAGGATAGGCTCAGACGCTGCAGGTGGGCGAACAGGTCGGAGCGCAGCCGGTAGATGATGCGCTGGCCTGTCTGCTGGAGCAGGAGGGTCTGCCAGTAGCCGAGCGCGAAGTTCAGGGCGATCAAGAGCCCGTAGAGCCCGGTCAGCCAGCCCAGCCGGGAGAGGAGCTCCGAGCGCGGGACCTGGCCCTGGGTGGCCGGAGCGATCACCTGGTCGATGGCGAGCTTGACCAAGTAGGGCATGGTGAGGCCGCAGGCGCTCAAGAGGGCGAGCAGGAAGATGCAAAAGAGGATGGATCGCCAGTGCGGACGGGCGTAATGCAAGAGCCGCCGCATGAGGACGGAGTCGTAGGACTTGGAGAGGGCTTCCTCCTGGTATAGCTTCTCGGCCATCAACCCCCCAGGGCGATCGCCGCTTCCAGCCGCTGGCGATCGTGCAAGGCGCGGTAGGACCCGCCCAGGTCGAGCAATTCGGCGTGCGTCCCGCGCTCGACCACGCGGCCGGCATCCAGCAACAGGATCTCGTCGGCATGCTGCACGGTCGATACGCGGTGCGATACGACGATCGTCGTCCGTTCGGCCATCAGGGGGCGCAGCTCGGCGAGGATCCTCGCCTCGGTGACGGTGTCGACGGCCGAGAGGCAGTCATCGAGCACCAGGATCGGGGCCTGTTTCATCAGGGCCCGGCCGATGCCTACCCGCTGCCGCTGCCCGCCCGACAGGGTGATCCCCCGCTCACCGAGCATGGTCTCGTAGCCGCGAGGCATGCGGGCGATCTCGTCGTCCAGGTTCACGACCCGGGCGATCGCCCGGACCTCCTCGGCCGTGTGGGGGGCCGGGTCGAACGAGAGGTTGGCCTCAAGCGTGTCGGAGAACAGGAAGGCATCCTGCGGCACGTAGGCGATCGCCCCGCGCACCGAGGCCAGGGTCAGGTCGTTCAGGTCCTGTCCATCGAGGAACATGGTGCCCCGGGGCGGGTCGTACAGGCGCACCAGGAGGTTCGCGAGGGTCGACTTGCCGCTGCCCGTCCGGCCGATGATCCCGAGGGTCCGCCCCGGCTCCACCGTCAGCGACAGGCGATCCAGGACGAGCGGCAGGTCGGGGCCGTAGCGGTAGCTCAGGTCCCGGATCTCGATCCGCCCCATGGGGGTCTGAAGCTCGCGGGCGCTGGTCCCGTCCCGCACGGTGGGGACCTCGTCCAGGACGGCCTGGATCCGGGCCATCGAGGCCGTGCCGCGCTGGGCCAGGTTGGCGGCCCAGCCGATCGCGAGCATCGGCCACGCCAGGGTCGCGAGGTAGGCGAGGAAGGCCGTGAACTGGCCCACGGATAGGTGCCCGTCGAGCACGAGGCGCCCTCCGTAGCCGAGCGCGATCACGGCGCTCAGGCCCGACAGCAACGTGATGACCGGGTCGTTCAGGCTGTTGAGGCGGGTCATGCGCATGACCCGCTCGTAGTAGGCTTCGTTGTCCTGCTCGAAGCGGTTCTGGGTCGCCGGCTCCTGCACGAACGCCTTGATCACCCGGATCCCCGAGACCGTTTCCTGGACTCGCTCGGAGAGGGTGCCGAAGGCAGCCTGCACATCCTTGTACCGCAGGTGGATCGTGCGGCCCAGCCGCCACTCGAATACGGCGAGCAGCGGCAAAGGCAGGAGCGAGGCCAGGGTGAGGCGCCAGTCGATCGTGATCGCCGAGACCCCGATGGCCATGACGACCAGGATGGCGGCGTCGTAACCCGACATGACGCCTTCTCCGACCAGCGCGCGCACGGCCTGCAGGTCGTTGGTCGCATGGGCCATCATGTCGCCGATCGTCCGACGCTGGAAGAAGTCCGCGGACAGGGTGATCAGGTGCTTGAAGAGGCGATCGCGCAGCTCGAACTCGATCATCCGGGCGGTCCCGAAGATGTTCATGCGCCACAGGTAGCGGAACACGGCGACCAGCAACGAAACCCCGACGATGGCCCCCCCGTAGCGCCAGGCGAGGTCGGGGGTGAGGTGGTGGGCGCGCGCCTCGTCGATGAAGCGGCCCACGATCCAGGGGATCGCGAGGTTGCCCACGTCCGTCATCGCCATGGCGCCGAGGCCCACGACGTACCGGCGCCAGTGGGGGCGCGCCAGACCGGCCAGGATCTTGAGCTCGCGGACCACGACTCGCTCCCTCGGGGGGCGGGCGATCGCCCGCACTCGCCCCATGATACCAGGTGCCGGAAGCTCGAAGGCGAATCGGGACGCCTGTTTGAGCCATGGTAAATGAAAGCTTAAGTTTGGGTTCAATCTCGGTGAAATCGACAAGCGGCCCGCTTCACGGCGCGATAACTGGACGAAGGGCACGTCTCACTCGAAGGGGGGCCTCATGCGGCACCGTCGTTGGATCACCATCACCTCGCTCGCCTTGCTGGCGGCGGGATGTGGCCTCTTGCCCGGAGCCCCCGCGCCGGCCCTCAAGTCGCCCCTGCTGTCTCGCACGGCCCAGCAGGCCAGCGCCAAATCGATCATTTCCAACGCGCGGGCCCGCTACGCGCCCAACCAGATCCTGATCCAGGCGAGTGGCCTGTCGGAAAGCGACCTGCCCGTCCGGGGGGCCAAGATCCTGGAAACCTTCCAGGGTTACCAGCGCGTGAAGTTGCCGTCGGGCACCTCGGTGGCGCAGGCCCTCGACGCCTGCTACGCCGACGACCGGATCCAGGGCGCGCAGCCCCTGGTCCTGCACGAGGCGACCGAAGACCAGGCCTCGCCATCCACCACGCCGTCGCTCAACAGCGCCTCCAACGACCCCGACCTGTTCCAGCAGTGGTGGCTCGACAAGGTGCACGCCCCCGAGGCCTGGACCTTCACCAAGGGCTCGAGCGAGGTGACCGTGGCCGTCCTCGACACCGGGGTCGACTACAACCATCCGGACCTCGCGGGCCAGGTCATCAACGGGCCGGACTTCGGCGAGAACACTCAAGATTCTCTTGACAAGGGGGGCCATGGCACCCATGTGGCCGGCATCATCGCGGCCAAGAACAACAACGGCATCGGCGGCAGTGGCCTCGCACCCGACTGCAAGGTGATGGCCATCAAGGTCTTCAAGCCCTACTTCGACGACGGCGGGCAGTACCAGGGCTTCTACGCGGACGACCTCGACATCGCCAAGGGGATCTACTACGCGGCGACCCACGGGGCCAAGATCATCAACATGAGCCTGGGCGGCCATGGGCTGTCCACCCTGATCAAGTCGGTGTGCTCGGATGCGGCGGGCCGGGGCGTGCTGGTCGTGGTCGCGGCCGGTAACGACCACGAGAACGACCTCTCCAACCTGTCGCCCGCCGGCGTCGACTCGGTGATCCCGGTGGTCGCGACCGATGCCCGCGACCAGATCACCGGCTTCTCGAACTTCGGCCGCATGGATGCCCTGGCGGCGCCCGGCCAGTACATCTACTCGACCACGCCCACCTACAAGCCGAAGTACGGCAACGGCCATACCCCGCTCAACTACGCCTACCTCGACGGCACCTCGATGGCCGCCCCGGTGGTGGCCGGCGAGGCGGCCCTCGTGACCTCCCTCATGCTGCAGGAGGTGCGGGACTTCCTCGCGAGCCGCGAGGTCCACATCCCCTGCATGGCCTCCGACCTGCCCGCCGACGAGATCGCCAACGCCATGCGCTACTCGGCGGTCGACCTGGGCGCCCGGGACCGGGATCCGGTCTACGGCTACGGCCGGATCGACGCGGCGGCCGCCCTCCGGCGGATCCAGGATCCCGACGTGATCAAGGAGATCGCCAACAAGGTCTACCGAGCTTACAACGCCTCGCACCCGCACTAGGCCAGGATCCTGAGCGAACCTCACGAATCTCGGGGCGCAACTTCGGCACCTCGCGAGACCGATCCATGCGCCCGGTCGCTCTGCCTCGCCCAGGCATGCCGCCCCGGCCTCAACGCACGCTCGAGAGGCGATCGCGCCCCCGGCCGATCCCAGGCATCCCACCGACACTTGTTCGCACCCGGGCCATGGGGCCAGACTGTTTGGCGTGGCTTCCAGGAGCCGGCCGTCGGCTGGCGGACCTGAAAGGTCGTTCCCAGGATGCTCCTTCCGGAGGTGCGATACTTATGCGCAATGCCAAGTGTCTCGGTGCCGCGACTGTCGGCCTGATGCTGTTGGCGGGCTGCTCGGCAAGCCCGATGGCGATCGCCCCCGCGCCCAAGCACACCCCGATCATCAAGACCCAGGGTGGGAACCAGATGCTGAACGTTGGTCAGCAGCAGGCGATCCCGAGTCAGCCGATGGCCCAGCCCGACCTGTCGCAACAACAGGCCGCCTACCCGCCGGTCCAGCAACAGGCGATCGCCCCGCCGGTCCAGCAGCTGGGCGTCAGTCAACCCCTCTCCTGTGGCCCGGCCTATCAGCAGGCCGTCGCTCAGCCACCGATCAGCCAGCCTTCACTGGCGCAGCAAGCGATCCCGCCGCAACAACAGCCCGTTGCACAGCAGCCGATCTACCAGCAGCCCCCCGTTCAACAACAGGCCATCCAGCAACCGATCACCCCGCAGCCATTGGCCCAGGACCTCTCGGCTCAGCAGGCTCTGAACGCGCCCTGCGCGCAGGCCTACGGCCAGCCGAACATCCCCGTTCAGCAAGCCGTGCCGCAGGGTCAGCCTCCGATGGCCTATTCGCAACAGCAGCCGATGCAGAGCCCATCGGGCTACTAGACCCCGGTTCTTGGCGGGGGCGATCGCCTGGCGATCGCCCCTTGCTTCATCCCTGCAGGAAGGGGTTGGCCTCGCGCTCGTCCCCGATCGTGGTGGCCGGGCCATGGCCCGGTATCACGGTCGTGCGATCGTCCAAGGTCAACAATCGGGTGTGGATCGAGGTCATGATCTCGGGAAAGGATCCGCCCCATAGGTCGGTTCGACCAATCCCACCGGCGAACAAGGTATCCCCGGTTAGCACCAATTTCTCCGAGCCAACATGGAGACAAACGCTGCCGGGCGTGTGGCCGGGGGTGTGCAGGATGTCGCCCTGGCCATGGCCCCAGTGAAGGCGCTCGCCGTCACGCACGTAGCGATCGACCGGCGGAGGGGCCGAGACGGCCATCCGGAAGAATTGACCCTGCATGGGGACGTTGTCGTAGAGGGGGCGATCGCCCTCGTGCAGGAGGATCTCCCCTCCGCGCGCCGTCTTGAGCGCCCCGGTGGCGAGCAGGTGGTCGAAGTGGGCGTGGGTGTGCAGGATCGCCTTGAGTGTGAGGCGGTGCTCGTCCAGCAGCTCGAGGATGGCGTCCTCGTCGCCGCCTGGATCGACCACGACGGCCTCCCGGGTGTCCGGGCAGCCGAGGATCGTGCAGTTGCAGCCCAGGGGGCCCACGACGAGGGTTTCGACGATCACGGGACGGCCTTTCCAGCGGGTGAGTCCGGGCCTCGATTCTATCCGATCGGGGACGAACTTGCTAAGATGCTCGCTTGAGGAGGCCACCATGCCACACGAACAGCCGGCCATCCGGGTCATGCTCATGCCGAAGGACACCAACGGCTTCGGCACCATATTCGGGGGCGTGATCCTGAGCTACATCGACATCGCCGGGGCCGTCGAGGCCCAGCGCCATACCCGCCATCGAGTGGTGACGGCCACCATGCGCGAGGTGATCTTCCACCAGCCCGTCTACGTGGGGGATATCGTCAGCCTCTACACATCCCTCATCCGGGTGGGGCGCACGTCGTTGACGATCGGGATCACGGTCGAGGCCCAGCGGGCCTCCGACCCCTCGATCACGGTGCGGGTGACCCAGGCTGAGACGGTCTTCGTCGCCGTGGATGCCGAGGGCAAACCGACGCCGGTCGACGCCTAACGATTCCTCAGCCAAGGCAAATGCCTCGTCTCCCCGTTGTTCAACGGGGAGACGAGGCCTGTCTGGATCCGCTAAACGGCGTGGCGCAGGAAATCGACCAGGAGCTTGACCCCGTGGCCCGTGCCGCCCTTGGGGGTGTAGGGCCCTTCCTCTTCGGCCCAGGCCGGGCCCGCGATGTCGAGGTGGGCCCAGGGACGCTTGCCGACGAACTTCTCCAGGAACTTGGCGGCCGCGATGGCATCCCCGCGCCGCTTGTCGCTGTTCTTGACGTCGGCAATCTCGCTCTTGACCAGGTCCGCGTAGTCGTCCCAGATGGGCATCGGCCAGATCCGCTCGTCGGTACGCTGGCTCGCCTCGACGAGCTTCTGTGAAAGCTCCTCGTCGTTCGAGAAGAGGCCTGTCGCGAGGTGGCCCAGGGTCACGATGATCGAGCCCGTGAGGGTCGCCAGGTCGATGGTCGCCTTGGGGTCGTAGTTCCGATCGGCGTAGGCGAGGCCGTCGGCGAGCACGATGCGACCCTCGGCGTCGGTGTCGATCACCTCGATCGTGAGGCCGCTGTACGACTTCAGGACGTCACCCGGGCGGTAGGCGCCGGGGCCCGGCATGTTGTCGGTGCTCGACACCAACCCCACCACGTTGATGGGCACCTTGAGGTCCGCGAGCGCCTGGATGGCCCCAAAGACCGTGGCCCCGCCCGCCATGTCGGTCTTCATCTCCTCCATGCCCGCGGCGGGCTTGAGGCAGAGACCGCCCGTGTCGAAGGTGACGCCCTTGCCGACCAGGGCGTAGGGGCGATCGCCCTTCTTGCCCCCCATGTACTCGGCCACGATGAAGGCCGGAGGCTCCGTGGACCCCGCGTTGACCCCCAGAAGGGCCCCGAAGCCCTGGGCCTGCAGGTCCTTCTTGCCGAGCACCTTGACCTTGATCCCGCGCGGGGCGGCCATCTCGCGCACGGCGGCCCCGAAAGCCGTCGCCGTCAGGTCCCCGCCCGGTCGGTTGACCAGGTCGCGGGCCCAGGTGATGGCCGAGACCAGGATCTGGGCTTCCTGCAGGGCTTCCTTGGCCTCGGCCGAGACCTTGGGCAGGAAGAGGGTCAGGGTGTCGACCTTGGGCGTGGGCTCCTCCTGGGAGGCCTTGCCGCGGAACTCGTCGAAGGTGTAGAGCCCGAGCGTCGCGCCCTCGACCACCGTGGCCACCAGCGTCCGATCGGTTTCGAGGGTCACCCCGGCGATCGCCACCCGGCGGGCCTTGTGGTCGCGGGCGGCCTTCGTGGCGGTGGCGATCGCCTGCCTCAGTCGCTCGGCCTTGTAGCCCTCGCGCTTGCCCAGGCCCACGATCACGAGGACGGGTGACACGCCGGATCCGGCCACGACGCGCACCGCGTTCAGCTCGGCGTCGAAGCCCACGAGCCCGGCATCCAGCGAACCCTCCGTGGCCTTGTCGAGGGAGGTGAGCGTCGGATCGAGGCCCTGATCGTCCTCGAATCGCCCCACGATCAAGGCGTCGACGCGTCCACGGGTGGGGAGACCGGCCTTAAGCTCAATGTTCACGTAGTTTAATCCTTCGTTAGGCCCAGGACGCCCCATTCTAGCATGGCCTGGGCCTACGAGTCGGGCAGATTCTTGAGATCCGCGAGAATCCGGCGGTTGTCCGGCATGCCGTCGTAGATGAATCGGATGATGCCTTGGCGATCGATCACGATGGTGCGGCGCTTGGCGAACTTGATGGGACCAAAGCCGCCGGCCGCCTCGAACTGCTTGGCGACCTTGCCCCCGGAGTCCGATAGGAAGGGGAAATCGGCGGCGCAGTGCACGGCGAAGCGGTGCTGGGTCTCCGGCGTGTCGTAGCTGATGCCGAAGATCTCGGCGTCCAGGGCCTGAAACTGGGAGAGGTCTCGACCGAAACCCTTCATCTCGGCCTCTCAGCCAGGCGTGAAGCTCTTAGGAAAGAAGGCGAGCACGACGCAGCGGTGCCCGGCGAAGGACGAGAGGGTCACGTTCTCGCCCCGATCGGAGGGAAGGGTGAAGTCGGGTGCGGGCTTGCCCAGCAAGGGGTTGGCCGCGGCCAGGGCGAACAGGATGGGGATCGCGAGGTGATGCATGGGGGCCTCCTTTTGGAAGAATCCCCATGCTAGCACGGTCTTGATTGGGAAGGCTCGCCCTGCTACCGATGCACGACCCGGCCGTAGCCCAGGATGCAGTTCCAGGAGCCGGTGACGTCCCGTTCGCGGGCCCGCAGGTTGAAGTTGTAGGATTCGGTGATCCGCGTGGGCCGGCCATCGTTGTCCACGGCCGTCACGATGGCGACGTGGTCCGCGGTGGATCCGCCGCTCCAGTTGAAGAAGACGGCGTCACCCACCTGGGCCCCTTTGAGGCCCGTGACGTACTGCTGGTGCTGCTTGAAGTACTGGGTCATGGACGGGCAGTAGTGGGGGTTCATGCCCAACTGTCGCATGACCCCGTTGAGGTCGTAGCCGCCCTCCTTCATCGAGTCGCAGACGAAGTCGGCGCAGCAGCCCACCTTGCCCGGGTCGTGGTAGTACCGGGTGGTCAGGTTGGGCGGGTACTTGTAGCCGCTCGCGATGAGCCTCAGGGAGCCCGCGACCGTCGCGTTCTGGAAGCTGCCCGCGGGTCCCGGAGCCGGCTGGGGAGTCGGTTGTGGGGCCGGCTGGGGAGCCGATCCGCCGGGCAGCTTGAGGATCTGGCCCGGGTAGATCCGGTTGGGGTCGGAAAGCTGATCGCGGTTGACGTCGTAGATCTCGCGCCAGCGGTTGGAGTCGCCCAGGGTCTTCTGGGCGATCGTCGACAAATTATCGCCTGGCACGACCTGGTAGGTCGCGGGCGCGGCGGGTTGCGGCGCAGGCTGAGGGGCCGGCTGCGAGGCGGGAGCGTGGCCCAGGAGGCGTTCGAAGGCTTGTACCAGCTGATGGAGGTGCAGGAAGTCCGCGACCTGCTGCCCGAAGTTGTTAACCACGACGGGGCCCGCGGCCTGTGGCGCGCCCTGGCCGCCGAAGGCATAGGTGTCACCCGGGGGCGAGGGTAACTGGGGGGCGGGTGCTTGGGGTGCGGGCTGGCCCGTGGCCAGCTGATGCAGCTGGCCGAGCATGGCCTGATACTGGCCAGCGCCGGGCGAGGCGTTGGGATCGATCGGCATACGGTCCTCCCGGTCAAAAGGGGGGCGCATGCGGGTTGTCTAGTTTAATCAGGTGTTAATCGGTTAACGGAGCGGGAGATTGAGGTTAAAACCAGGTCAAGCTTTGGCTCAGGAGCGGGGCTGGTGGCGAATCAGGTCGTAGGATCCGGTCGGAGGGATGACCGACAGGGCGAGGCCCGAGACCCCGCTGGGCTGGGCCGAGTTGTTGGCCGGAAGCTGGAACCCCGTCACCTCGTTGCCTTCGAGGAAGATGGCCTGGCTCGATCCGGCGACCGTCATCTGTCCCCCGGAGATGGTGACGGCGTTGTCGGGCGACAGCCCCACCGCGAGGGTCCGACCGGTCTGCAGCTGGCCGCGCAGGAGACGCTCGAAGCTCTCCGGACGCCAGAATTGCTTGTCGAGCACCACGGAGGGCAAGAGCTTGAGGCCGGGCAGGGACTGGTAGTCGCTGTCGCCGGGGGTCCCGAACACGGCCCTCACCCCCAACAACCGCACGGCATTGCCGGCCGCGCCCATGGGCAGGCGCTTGCTGGCATCCAGGATCACCTGGGCGAGCCGGCCCTGATTGGCGAGGAGGGCATGGAGCAGGTTGGCCTGGGAGTCTTCGAGCATGAACACGCCCGTCGCCTGCTGCAGGGCGATCGCCATCCCCTGATCCGACAGCTCGATCGACTGGTAGTTGACGACCTGGGCGGCCCCCAGCTTGAGCAGGTGGGTCTTCCAGAGGTTGGCGCCCTGGGTCGCGTTCTCGCCGGACAGCAGCAGGATGCGGGCCTGGTTGCCCCCGCAGGCCCGGACGAAGTCGGCGATGGGCCCGAGGTCCTTGCGCGGCACGTCGGTGCCGGCCGCGACCAGGAACGGGGCCGTGGGCGGCTGGGAGTCGGCGGGAGGCAGGGGGTGGTCTTCCTGGATGGTCTTCCAGCGGCGCAGGTAGACCTTGCCCGGCAAGAGGCGGTGCATGGTCACGCGCCCCACGGCGAGCGGGGTTCCCGGGCCCACGGCCTGCGAGTTGTTGAGGGTCATCCGGTCCGTCTCGAGCACCGTGACGCTGCCCGCCCCGACGGCCTGGACGGTGTCGGCCGTGACGACGGCGGCCGTACCCTGGTCGACCCCGAGCCCGGTCGTGCCCGGGCTGCTCGTCACGGCGAGCAACAGGCGCCCGAGGCGCTGCTTTTCCGTGAAGTGGGTGTCGATGATCAGGTTGTCCCACAAGTTGAGGCCCGGCCGCAGCTCGAGGCCCGGGTTTCCCTGGCTGTCGCGCGAGAAGCCGAGCTTGAGGGCCCCCTCGCTGGTTCCGTTCGCGATGTACTCGGGGCCCCAGATCATGGCCCCGGCGCTCGTGCCGGCTAGCAAGACCTGGCGCTGCCAGGCCGTCTGGATGGAGCCATGCACGGCCGTGTTGGCGAGGAGGTTGACGAGCCGGCTCTGGTCCCCACCCGAGAAGTAGAGCATGTCGGCCCGCCCGATGTCCTTGACGGGCTCCAGCTCGTTGGCGGCGTCCCGGTTGTCGACGAGCAGGCTCATGACGTCGCGGACGCCGGCCGCCTGGAAGTAGCTCTTGTAGGCGCGGCCGCTGGTCGCCGGGTCGCTGGAGGCCATCGGCAGGACGACCACCCGGCGATCCCGGCCCCCGATCAGGCGGAGCAGGGTCGCGAGGATCTCGGGCCGCTCGGCCCCCCCGCCCACCGCGACGAAGACGCCGCTCGCGGGGTCGGCGACGGCGGGCCGGATCGCCAGGAGGAAGGTGGCGATCGCCCCCGCTGTCAGGATCTTCCGTCCGATCACGCCGCTTCCTCCTTCAGGGACCGCCCCGCGATCACCCCGGCATTCCTGACCCCGGCGGCCACGGCCGAGAGGATGGCGAGCCCCGTGCTCACCAGGAGGGCCTGCCGGAACCCGGCCATGAAGCCCCCCGCTTGGGCGGCCACGATGGCCGCGGCGAGGCCCGACCCCACGACCAGCCCGAGGTTCCGGGTGACCGCGAGCAGGGCCGAGGCCATCCCCAGCTCGTGGCCCTCGACGGCCCCCAGCATGGCGCTGTTGTTCGGGGACTGGAAGAGGGCCGCCCCGATCCCCAGGAGCGCCTGCGGGCCGATCACGCGCCACATGGGCGCCTGCTCGGGCAACGTGGCGAGCCCGACGAGCGCGAGCGCGCTCACGAGCTGGCCCGCGATGGTCAGGCCGCGGGTCCCCAGGCGATCGGATGCTCTCCCGCTCAGCGGCGCCACCAGGGCGACGGCGAGGGGAAAGCTGGTCATCATGAACCCCACCGCGACCGGAGAATAACCTTGCACCCGTTCCAGGAAGAACGGCAAGAGCAGGAAGCAGCTCGAGCGGGCCGCGAAGGACAGGAAGGACGAACCGGTGGCCGAGGCGAAGGCCCGTCGCAAGAAGAGCCGAGGCTGCAGGAGGGGATGGCGGTGGCGCGCTTCCCACCGCAGGAAGGCCAGGAGGGCCAGGAATCCACCCACCCCCAGGCTCCAGGCGAGCGCGGACGGCATGTGCTCCCCTTCGCGCAGGGCGAGCAAGAGGGCACCGAGTCCCGCCACGCTCAGGACGGCGCCCAGGCCATCGAAGCCGCGCTCCTGGCTCGGGGCCTGGGGGACCCGCCCGAGCAGCCGGAAGGCCTGCACGGACCCGATGAGGCCGATCGGCAGGTTGATGAGGAAGATGCCGTGCCAGCCCCAGGTCGCGATGATGAACCCTCCGACCGTGGGCCCGGCGCTCGAGCCGACGGTGGCGACCAGGGTGACCATGCCGAGAGCCGCCCCCCGTTGATGGCCTGGAAAGGCGCTCGCCGTGAGCGCGGGCGAGTTCGCCATGACCATGGCGCCGCCCAGGGCCTGCAGGGCCCGCATGGCCACGAGCCAGCCGAGGTTCGGGGCCAGGCCGCACAGGCCGGAAGCAAGTCCGAGGATGGCCATGCCCGCGGCGTACACGGGCCCTCGCTTGGTGAGATCGGCGAGGCGCCCCATGACGAGCAGGAGGCACGTGATGACGAGGAAGTAGATGATCGAGATCCAGCTGACCTGGGCGATCGAGGCTCCGTAATCGTGGGCGATGGCCGGCAGGGCGACGTTGACGCTGCTCGAGTCGAGGGTGGCCATGAAGGTGCCGATCGACACCGTCGCCAGCACCAGCCACGGGTTGAGTGGGCGTTCGCCCGATCGATCGGCCTCCAAGGCCCTTCCGTCGCGGATCGTCACCGTCTGATTATAACCCGCGCCGGGCGCGAGCCTTCCCGACGGAGCTGCTAACATGGGGCGCTCGCTCGCGAAAGGAGGCCGCCATGCCCAAGGAGTTCGTGCTCGCCCTCGATCAAGGGACGACCGGGTCGACGGTCATGCTGTTCGACCGGAAGGGTCAGGTCGTTTCCCGCAGCTACCGGGAATTGACCCAGCACTTCCCGCAGCCCGGCTGGGTCGAGCACGACGCCGCCGAAATCGCGAGCGGGATCCAGGAGGCGATCGACGAGTGCCTGGAAGCGGCGGGGATCGAGGGCGATCGCCTCGCCGCCATCGGCATCACCAACCAGCGCGAGACGACGGTCCTGTGGGACCGGGCGACCGGCAAGCCCGTGCACCGGGCGATCGTCTGGCAGTGCCGCCGCACGGCGGACGAGTGCGTGGCACTCGCCAAGGAAGGGCTGGTCGACCTCTTCGCCGAACGCACCGGGCTCGTGCTGGACGCTTACTTCTCGGGAACCAAGGTGCAATGGCTGCTCGACCATGTGCCGGGGGTCCGGAACCGGGCCGAGGCCGGCACGATCGCCTTCGGCACGATCGACTCCTGGCTGTTGTGGCAGTTGACCGGCGGGAGCGTCCATGCGACCGATCCCTCCAACGCGAGCCGCACCCTCCTGTTCAACCTGCGCACCATGGGCTGGGACCCCGAGCTGCTCGCGCGGCTGCGCATCCCGGCGGCCCTGTTGCCGGAAGTCAAACCGTCGAGCGGGATCTTCGGCCGCACGGTCGCCATGGGCCGCCTTCCGGCGGGGATTCCCATTGCCGGGATCGCGGGCGACCAGCAGGCGGCCCTGTTCGGGCAGCGCTGCTGGGAGGTCGGCATGGGCAAGAACACCTACGGGACCGGGTGTTTCCTGCTCGTCAACACGGGCGATCGCCCCGTCAAGAGCCAGAATCGCCTGCTCACCACGGTGGCCTGGCAGATCGGAGACGAGGTCACCTACGCCCTGGAGGGTAGCGTGTTCTCGGGCGGATCGACCATCCAGTGGCTGCGCGACGGGCTGGGCCTCCTCCAGACGGCGGCCGAGTCGGAGGCGATCGCCCGCACCGTGCCGGACACGGGCGGGGTCTACATGGTACCGGCCTTCGTCGGCCTGGGGGCGCCCTACTGGGATCCCTACGCCCGGGGCACGATCGTGGGCCTGACCCGCGGATCCGGCCGCGCTCACCTGGTACGCGCCGCCCTCGAATCCATCGCCTTGCAGTCCTGCGACCTGATCGCTGGCATCGAGGCCGACGCCGGCCATGCCCTCACCGAGCTGCGGGTCGATGGCGGCGCGGCGGCGAACGACCTGCTCATGCAGCTGCAGGCCGACCTGCTCGATCGGCCGGTGTGCCGGGGCGCCAACGTCGAGAGCACGGCCCTCGGGGCCGCCATGCTCGCGGGCCTCGCCGTCGGGTTCTGGGACTCCCGGGAGGCCATACCCGGGTCCACCGGCGTCCGGACCTTCACGCCCATGCTCGATCGGCCGAGCCGAGAAACCAAGCTTCGCGAGTGGCACAGGGCGGTCGAGCGGGCCGCGGGCTGGCTCGCCCCCGAATCCTCGCCTGTTCCCATCGGCCAAAATGCTTAGTCCGTCTCGACCTGAACCGCCCAAGAGGAGGGTATAAGATCGGTACGAGCACGCCGTGATCGCTCCGGGCAACCGGGGAAGGAGGGCAGAGCCATGGGCCCGCATCGAGACGCCCCGGGGGTATCCTTCCCGCGCACCTGGCTCGCCCTCATGACCGGCCTCGTCGTCGGCCTCGCCTGGCCCGCGCTCGCGCCGCACTCGAGCGGTCCCGTGGCCCCGAGCATGGCGGCCCCCGCCGCCGTGCAGGCCGAGCCGGGCGATTCGGACCAGCAGGCGCCCGACGAGGACGACGACTCTCTGCCCTACAACGACGACGAACCGGACGAGGCCTGACGCTAGGCCCTGTCGGCCTCGGGTATACTGGGGCCATGCGGACGAAGTGGTACGGCTGGGGCCGTGAGGACGTGGCCTACCCCTTGGAGGGCCGGCCACATTTCTGGCCGTTTCTCACCGATCAGATCGGCGAACTATCCCCCGCGCCTCAGCAAGCCGTGGCCGAAGACCGCGTTTCGGTGCGCCCCAGCCGGCTGAGCGACGAGTTCCGGGCCGCGCTGGCCGCCCTGGTGGGCGAGGCCGCCGTGTCCGTCGAGGACGGAGAGCGCCTGCGCCATAGCTACGGCAAGAGCTACCGGGACCTCCTCCGGTTGCGGCGGGGCGAGGTGACCCACCCTCCGGAGGCCGTCCTGTACCCGGGCGACCACGACCAGGTGGCTGCGGTCCTCGCCTGGGCCCGAGCCCATGGGGTCAGGGTGGTTCCGTTCGGCGGTGGAACGAGCGTCGTGGGAGGCGTCGAGCCGGGCGACGATGAGGCGATCTGGGTCACCCTCGACCTTTCGCGACTCGACCAGGTCCTCGAGGTCGAAGAGGTCAGCCGCACGGCCCGCATCCAGGCCGGTGTGTTCGGTCCGGATCTCGAGCGTCAGCTGGCCAAACGAGGGTACTTGCTGGGCCACGCCCCGCAGTCCTTCGAGTTCTCGACGCTCGGAGGGTGGCTCGCGACCCGGTCGGCCGGGCAGCAATCGGGGCGCTACGGCAAGGTCGAGCACATGGTGGTCGGGGTCAAGCTCGCAACGCCCACCGGGACCGTCGAAACCCCGGTCGTGCCGGCCCACGCCATGGGACCCGACTGGCTGCAACTCTTGGTCGGCTCGGAGGGCACCTTGGGGGTCATCACGGAAGCGACCATGCGGATCCACCCCCTCCCGGCCGTGCGGGATTACCGCGGCTACCTGTTCCGCACCTGGACCGAAGGGCTCACCGCCGCCCGGATGCTCGCGCAGCAGGGCCCGGTGCCCGCGACCCTGAGGCTTTCCGACGTCCACGAGACCACGGCCCTCTTCAAGCTGCGCGAGGCGGCGGAAAGTGGCTGGAGCCGGCTCGTGCAGCGGGTGGGCCGGTGGATCCTGACCCGGGGCGGGGCGATCGACCTCGCTGGCCGCTGCCTCATGCTCGTCGGCTACGAAGGGGACGCCCACGAGGTGGTGGCCGCGTGGGAGGAAGCGCGACAGCGCCTCAAGGGGCACGAATGTCTGGCACTGGGGGGCGGCATCGGGCGCTCCTGGTTCCGATCCCGCTTCGACCTGCCCTACCTGCGTGATACGCTCATGGATCGCGGGGTCATGGTCGACACGCTGGAAACCGCGGGCGAGTGGGGTCGGCTCGAGGCCCTCTACGAGCGGGTGGATCGCGCCCTACGCGAGGCGATCGCCCAGACCACCGGAAAGGGCTACGTCATGTGCCATCTCTCCCACGCGTATCCGGACGGAGCCTCGCTCTACTTCACCTTCCTGGCCAGGCAGGATGCGGGCCGCGAGCTGGAGCAGTGGCAGCGCATCAAGTCGGCGGCCACCGACGCGATCGTGCAGGAACGCGGCTCGTTGAGCCACCACCACGGCATCGGGCAGGACCACGCCCCTTGGCTTAGTCGGGCTGCGGGGGCGTGGGCGATCGCCTCACTCCGGGCCCTCAAGGCCGAGTGGGATCCAGAAGGCACCCTGAATCCCCACCTGCTCGCCCTGCCCACGGAAGGGGGCCGGTGATGCTGTCGCGCGAACTGTCGGCCGCGACCCGGAGGGTCACCCTCGAGCGCTTCGCCAAGGAGAGCTGGGACCTCCTCGTCGTGGGGGGCGGCATCACGGGGGCGGGGATTGCCCTGGAGGCGGCCCTGCGTGGCCTCAAGGTCGCCCTGGTCGAGCGGGACGACTTCGCGAGCGGGACCAGCAGCAAGAGCTCGAAGCTTCTGCACGGGGGCCTGCGCTACCTCGAGCACGGCGAGGTGCGGCTCGTGCACGAGGCCCTCACCCAGCGCAACCGCCTGTTCCACCACGCCCCGCACCTGGCCAAGGAGCTCCCCTTCCTCTACCCCATCTACGACGACTACGGCGAGAGCCTGTCGGTCATGAGCGCCGGGCTCTGGCTCTACGACGGCCTGGCGAGCACGTCCGAGTTCCGGATGGGGCGGCTGCACCGCAAGCTCAAGGCCAAGGAGACCGTGGAGCAGGAGCCCGTCCTGCGCCCCGACCACCTGCGCGGCTCGCTCGCGTACATCGACGGGCTGACCGAGGACGCCCGCATGACCGTCGAGACGATCAAGACGGCGGCGGCCTGGGGGGGGGCGATCGCCAATCACGTCGAGGTGACCGAGTTCCGCAAGGGCCCCGATGGCAGGGTCACGGGGGCCACCCTGACGGATCGGCTCACGGGGACCTCGATCCTGCTGCACGCCCGTCGGGTTGTGAACGCGACCGGCCCCTGGGTCGACCGCTTGAATCGGCTGGACGATCCCGCGGCGAGGCCCCGCCTGCGTCCCACCAAGGGGATCCACATCGTGACCCGTAGCATCACGGACAGGGCGATCGTGCTCAAGAGCCATGAGCCCGCCGACCCCAAGCAGAAGCGCTGGATGTTCGTGATCCCGTATGGAGAGCGCTCGATCATCGGCACGACCGACACCGCCCACGCGGGTGAGGGGGACGCCTACCTCGACGAGGACGTGTACGCGGGCCCGGACGAGATCCGCTACGTGCTGGACTCGGTCAACGCCATCTGCCCCGGGGCCAACCTGACCGAGGCCGACGTGATCGCGACCTTCGGGGGCTGGCGGCCGCTGATTGCCCCCAAGGAAGCCGGGGTGGCCGAGTCGGCCATCTCGCGCGAGCACGAGATCTTCACGACCCCGGCCGGGGTCATCTGCGTGGCGGGCGGCAAGTACACGACCTTTCGGGCGATGGCCCGGCAGCTGGTCGACGTGGCGATCAAGAGCCTGCGGGAAGATTCCTACCTGCCCGAGCTCAATCCCCGTCACGCCGACGAGGTGCCCCTGAGCGGGGGCGACTTCCCGCCCGGCGACCTCGACGGCTACGTTGCCTACGCCGTCTCGAGCCATCCGGACGTCGAGCCCGACCTGATCCGCCGCCTCATCGCCCGTTACGGGACCAACTACCGGCTTATTCTGGGATTAATGGAGTCGGATCGTGGGCTCGACCGGCCCGTGGCCAACCTCTCTCCCGAAACGCCCCTCATGCGGGCGGAGGTGGCCTATTTCGTGCGCTATGAGCTGGCCATGACTCTCAAGGACGCAATGATGCGGCGGACGCGGATCAACTTGCTCGACGATCAACAGGGCTTGGCGGCTGCCGGTGAGGTCGCTTCAATCATGAGCTTTGCGCTTCAGGCCCTAGCGGGGTGGACTGAGGAGGCGCGGACATCCTGGGTGGAGCGAGAGGTTGTTTCGTATCGGGCCGAGATCGAGGCAGCGCGTGCGAAGGCTCGAGGGCAAGACGCCCCTGTGGTTTGATCGCGCTGATCCGGCCTACCAGACTGTACCCTGTGGGCGGGTTCCCTCCGACCGTTGGAAGGCGTCAATCGCCGAGTAGGTGTGAAACGCCAGATTGGTCAAACCGAGCGAGTAGTAGAGCGCGCTGCGATACGGATCATCCTGCCCGCGTTGGTCGCGGTAGGGAAATAGCCAGATCATACCTAGGGGAACGAGAACGAGCGAAATCCCGAGCGCTAGGTGAACGGAATCCTTTGGGTGATCCTGATTGAGCCATTGTCCGGCGCCGGGAAGTGCAAACGATGCCAGGCCACGCTCGAATGAGATCGGCTGTGAATGATTTAGGGAGTACTCATTGGCTAGTGCAGGCTGGGTCCCGATCGCGATGGTAATCATGACGGATCCCGTGAGGGACGCCCACAGAACTCGGCGGGGCATCAAGCGTCGTTGAGAAGCTTGCCGCACGTTGACCTTTTCCTGATAGAAGCTGGCGAATAACTCGACCATCGGTCCCTTCGTTAGGTTGAAGGTCGCCGTGACGCCGAGCGCGAGGAATCCGTAACGGCCTTGCAGTCTGTCGATTCCCCACCGCGCTAGTTTGGTCTCGCGCATTCTATCATTGATTTCTTGTGTCTGGGTCCACTTTGTCGCATGTCTAGCGATTGACGCTACAGCGCACATCAAATTCGACTCCGTTACCTGCCATATTGAGTTTTCTGGGGAATCTGGTCTGGTCTAAGTATCATGTCAAGGTGATGAGTTTGTTTTCCCGTAAGATCATCGATGACCATGAACAATGGCTGGCGATTGTCAATCGAAAATGTAGATCCTGATTGATCCAGTCCAATAGCTGAATGCAAGACAAAGCTAAAAGAACCTTGTCCTCCGCGGATCGTCGTTTCGCCGACATGTGTCATAGGTGGGTAATTCTTTCGACTCCAGTCCAAAGGGTAGCCGCTCGGAGTGTTCTTTGTAACGTACAATTGATAAGTTGCATCCGGGAAGTCGAAGAGACTTACGGTAACGGTGTCTTCTGTCATTGGATTCGAAGGATTCGCCTGTGCGCGTCTACCGAGCCCAATCTTGTCATCTGGATGGGTGATCTGATAGGTATAATAGCCAATTTGCCCGCAACCTACAATTGCTAATGCGGACGTCAAGAGAAGAACGCTGAGTTCAATCTTGTGCAAATGAGTCATTTTTCAACGCGATTGAACGAAGAATGGGCGCTTTTGGTTTCGAAGCATCCTGGCGGCAACAATTCTTGCGTTCTGAGGATCAATCAAGACATAGGCGGTGTGGCCACGCGGCACGTAGACCTTGCCGTCTGCGCTTGCAATATGCGCCGGAAACGGCCAGCGAAGATCGCCGGAAACCACCGCCAAGTAAACGTCGGAGTCTGGTGTTAAGGCATCTGACTCAATCTTGTATTGCGAAATAGCGTTAAGATGCTTGATTGGCTTGACGGTAACATTAGAGATTGCAGAACCATCAAACCGGCTCGCAGCAAGACTTCGAGCATCATTGAGCGTGAATTCCGCACCAACGCTCGAAGTTCTATATCGGTAGTTCTGGAATCCAGGCTTCACGAACGGGGCTTGACCAGGAAGAGATGATTGACCTGAAACCAGGGGAATCTCCGAGACGGGTGCACTCGGGTGCTTTGTGGGCAGCTTGGTGGAACAAGCCGCAAGTAAAACGCCTATCGAAATTAGAAATGGTGTTCTCATTTTATGATCATCCTGTTCTGGTGATAGATTAAATCGTTAAACTATACATGATTTCCCTAATTGGGCGGATAGCTACCATGTCTAGCAGTAACCAAGCCAAATGTGCCGTTCACCAGCGTCTCAAGAGAAAAGTATCCAGTGTTTTCTATACCGCATCCGCCTGATGTGATCGGGCTTGGAACTGCGCTCCCGACGTGCAACCATTGACCATCTATACACTCATCAAACGAGTTAAATGCCCAATATTGGTATCCAGCGGTAGTCCCCATGCTTGAGGTCCAGTTCCTTGAGGAGGTGCCGCATCCATAGGATTTGACTGCAACGGCACTCGCTCCAAGATATTGGCTACCAAGATTCTTTGCGGGGGTTACTGCAGCCAATTCAAAATGATCAGGATATTGAAAAAATATCGCCCCGACAAAGTTTCCAGCACTATCTATTGAATTGACCTGAAAACGAAGCGCCGGGCCCACTCGTTGCGATGGTCCAAACATTGTGTAATTCATATCGCCATTGGGAGTGCGATCGCTGGTCAAGGTTCCCCATGTATAGAAGAAATTTACTCCTGGCCACCACCAATTCTGCTGCTCACTGACCCCTACACACATCTGATTCTGATTCTGGCCTTCTGCGAGCAGGTAATAACTATTGAAGCCATTCGGCCAATCAAGCCCCCCGGTTCCATTAGGGGGATTCGTGGTAACGGCTGAGGCAGTGCCCCGATCCCCAAGGACGGTCCAACTCATCGCCATAGAGTCCGCTAAGGCGGAACCCATGGAGCCTAAGCCCACCAGGATTAGTGAGAGGATGACAACACTTTGCTTTTGCATCGATCAGTATCCTTACATATTCTTGTGCGAGTGTTGATGTAATGCAAATCGTAAGGGTGTAGCTCTTTTGGAACGACGGATGATCGTCGAGATGGTGCGGATTTCAGCCTGCTTGAACCCTTCAAATTGGCGCGAGCATGACGCCACAATCTGCCGCCCGGGGTGGTGTGAGATTTTGCGCCACAAGGCAACCTCAGGAATTGAACCAATCTTCCGAGCAAGGGTTATCCTGAAGCCGAGGCAACGCGCCATATTCAGGCCGCTTGGCTGTCGTCGTTCCAAAAAGAGCCGCACCCAACTTGGTATGCTGTGAAGTGGGCATCGTCAAGTCTCCTCGGCAGAGTATCGTTTTTGCAACAACACTCTCCAACACCGACGGTGCCTTTGTCCATAACAGAGCCGATCGGCTCAAGCCCTGTGGTCACGACATCCAAGCCCTTAAACTCCTACTAAATAAACCAAGCAATGCTAGCATAATAGATGGCTCATGATGAAATTGCAAGTCATCGTCTGGCGGCCAATCAAGCAAGATCGACCATCTGGCTCAGAATCGGGTTGGAAGGGGTTGCAGCGAGGCGGTGGAGAGCCGCGAATTTGCTGCCTGGGCTTGTTCCGGTTCGTGGACGCGGTTGTTATGCACATTGAGGCTCCGTCCTGCTGAAGCGGGCCTCGAACTCGTTCGGAGTGAGGTAGCCAATGCTGGAATGCCTCCGTTTCCGATTATAGAAC